>JACXTT010000020.1_pt1 | contig 224693 bp, 202 predicted proteins | sample 9270951 | NCBI WGS metagenome assembly JACXTT01 (sample SAMN15532306, study PRJNA645909) | rock metagenome | isolation source: weathered quartz diorite | place: Puerto Rico | collected 2017-06-21 | reverse complement strand
TCTGATCGTTACTTGACAAACCTTACGTAAGTGAAGGTAAGTCCTCGTACATTACGGCCGTCCATACCTTAGGCCGGCGGTAAACCAAACTGGTAATATTCTGCCGCTACTTTAGGCACATCGCGCACAGCACCCTGCTCGGCTGTACCGCGGCCCGGAAATGCAATGTGGACATCGTTAAAACTGATATTTTCCAGAAAGATATCGTCCATAGCATTCAGCGTAACGCATGAAAATATTTCGCCGGGATTGTATTTACTGGTAAACTCCGAGCCTCGAAGCTGCACCGGCTTTACCACTGTGGCATGGATATGGTTAAAGGAAATATTGCGTACGATAGCCGGGGTATTCGCGACGATATTAACGGATGATTTCCCGTTGCCCGAACCTATGGAGATAGGCCCGGTTACATCCTTCATCACCAGGTTTGAAAACGAGATATTCTCAAACCGCGAACCGGGGGAGCAGCGCATTTTTATAGGACAGCCATACGTTTCATAAATAATACAATTGGAAACCGTGATGTTCTCGGCCTCACCCCCTCCAAACCGGAACACGGACCAGCGCGTACTGAACGAGCAATCTGAAACAGTTATAAACTTACAGCTCCCAAACAGCGCACAGGCATCGTCCTGGCATTGTACATCGCAATTGGAAACATGCATATAAGTACTGCCTATAAAGTGAAAGCCATCATTGTTATGGATTACTTTACTGCGGATATATAAGCCCTCAAACTTTCCTAAGGTGCACATACAAACCCTAATGGAATGATAGGCGCTGTTGATAAGCGAAATATCGCGTACCGTTACATTTTTACATTGATAAAAAAGCAAATGATACGGCCGATGGTTCCCCGAGATACCGGCAGGTGGCAATACGCCTTTAGTATCGCTGCGAAATTGCGCGCCCTGGCCGTCAATGGTTCCGTTACCCTCAATGGTGATATTCTCGGCATTAACTGCAAATATCAGTCCTACGTTGCCGTCATTCATCGTCCACCCAACATCCAGGGGGATAGCTTCGCAGGCATGATATTGTTTACCATCGGCACTGCCAAACAATTTTCCTTGTGCTGCGATATGCAGGGTAACGTTGCTTTTCAGCTCCACCGTGCCGATAACAAATACACCTGCCGGTACCAGTACCATTCCGCCCTGTTCCTTATTACAGGCATCAATAGCTGATTGCAGGGCTGCGGTATCCAGTGTTTTACCATCCCCTTTGGCGCCAAAATCACGAATGTTATACACTCGCACGCCAATATCATTATTGGTTGCTTTTACCTTAACCGGGCGTTCTGCTCCAAATGATCCTGCGCTGACCGCTGTTAGCCCTGTTGCCAGCGATATCTTACCCATAGTACCCAGCCAGTTTCGACGGGTTACGGAGTTGTCGTGTTTATCTGTCATTTGCTTTTAATTTTGGTGTGTTTAAAGAACCGGCCGCAACAGGGAGCCCCGCCGCGACCGGCGAACCAATTAAACCACTGTACTATTTTGTTTGATAAAAAAGAACCCTGTCAATTACCTGTATAGCCCCGTTGATGGGCAGAATATTACTGGTACGCACACTCACATAAGCTACCGAATTTGAAAAATCATTTAACCGCATGGTAAAGTTCTGATCGTTATTAACCCTCAATGTCATTATCGATGTAGGGTTTAGCGGATCGTAATTTTGAGGTTGCAGCGTGGTGGCCACCACATTGGTTGGTGTTAAATTATTAAATGAATATGCTCCCTGTACAATTAAATACAACAGGTAGTTTTTCACCTGTTCTTTAGGATAATCGCTCCATTTGGTACCCGGCTTGCCGTTTACCAGGTATTTGCCCCAGTAACAATCTGCCGTTATGGTTGGCACTTTATTTACTACTGTTGTTCTGAAAACAGCATCATTATGCAATAGCACAAACGTACAATTGGTTTTAATATATAAATTGGTGTCGATCCCTGAGTATTCGATGGCCTGGCGCATGAGCTTAAAAATGGTATCCTTCCCGGCAAAGTTGTAGCTGCGGTCCTTAATATACTGCCAGGTGGTTTTGTTGATATGCGGATCAAGTACATAGGGGTGATAGTCGGCATTTTCCTGTAGTTTTAATCCCGCCAGGTTACAGCCGGCCATGCTTATTAAAAGGCCCATACCTGCAAGCCATACAAGTGCTTGTTTCATCTTCTTCATTTGATATAGATTAATAAGGTGGATTTTGAGTGAGTTTAGTGTTGGCATTCAATACATTCTGATTGATTGGCCAGAATATTTTCCGGATATCGCCAAAACCTGTTGGAGGGAAGCCCTTTTGCACTTGTCTTGCTTTAATTAAAGGATCCATTATTGAAACGATGATACCGTTGCGTTGCAGATCGAACCAGCGTTTAGCCTCGCAAAAGAATTCCAGTTGCCTCTCGCGTAGAATGCCATTCCCGTTTACCGGATTGCCATAAAGCATGTCATCGGCACTGGCAAAATCACTTGCCTTATAAGCTGGCAAACCGGCACGGGTATGTACCATGTTTAAGTAAACAAGCGCGTTGGTCAGGTCACCTGTCCGGTTTAAAGCCTCAGCACGTAAAAGATAAATATCAGCCAAACGATATAAAGGGAACAACAGGTTGGCCTGCGGCGAATTCGGGTAGATCTGGTTGCCGTTTTTATCCAGGTTTGGAGCATAATATTTCCATATTTTATCGTGATTGTTCACTTTAAAATCAATGCTCTGGGCGCCACGGATATCGGCGGTTGTGGTTGTAAAATAGGTCCACAATGCAGGGTCAACGGCAAAATCGCTGTTGGTATCCCCTGCTCCGATTTCCTGTGATGTTTTATTGCCGCCATCAACTGTAAAATCCCAGTTCAAGCTCCAGATATCTTCTTTGGAGTTAGTCGGCGATGTAAAGATGTTTTTCCAGGTAGCCGTCGGCTCCAGGCTGTAGCGTTTTAAAGCTAGTAGATTATCGCACCATAACAATGCGTTGGTATAATCATGGTTGTACATATACACATCCATCAGCATGGCAGCAATTCCCCCGGAATTCAGGTTCCAAACAACTGATGCTGTCTTGTCAGACAGATCATAAGCCTTGAGCAGATCGGGAAGTATCTCATTTTTCATAATATCCGCTGCCGGCGTTACCCCTTTATAGGGGTCGGTACTCAGGTCTTCATAGGGTTCGGTCCACAGCGGTACATTGCCCCAAAGCCTTATCAGCCAGAAATAGCAATAAGCCCTGATACCCAGCGCCTGCGCCTGGTAATCTTTTGACAATGCCGGATCAATTACCGGTATAGTTGGAATGTATTTTATAGCAAAGTTGGCCCTGCTTATGGTGGTATAAAGCAGCGTCCAATCAGCACCGTTTGTATTGGGTGTTAATACATTGATAGCCAAAGGCAGGCCATCATTATAGGTTGGATGAAATGTGAGGTTATCACTACGGCCATCGCCCCAATAAATGAACTGGCTGTTAAACATATCCTGAACACCATCATATATACCTGCAACGCCTGCTTTGGCATCATCTGCATTTTTCCAGAACTTATCACTTCCCAACTGACTTTTAGGGGGTTGATCAAGCAGCTTTTTACAGCCCGATACCGTGATCATCAATGTTAAAAAAGTAACGCTTAATATTTTTTTCATATCTCGATGAATTAGAAATTAACATTTATACCAAAACCAAACTCGCGCCTGCGCGGATAACGGCCATTATCATTACCCGGGGTGAGGGCTGAGCTGGAAGAAAATTCAGGATCATACCAGGAGTAATTTGTCCAGGTAAGCAGGTTTGCACCGTATATATAGGCTCCGATGTTTTGGAGCTTATAGCGCGAAGCCAGCTTGCCGGGTAAATTATAGGTTAGCTTGGCGTAACTCAATCTTATAAACGAAGCGTTTTCCAGGAACCGGGTTTGCGTACCCGGGAAATTAGCCGTAGAGTTTTTCCGGCCCATGTATGGGATATCGGTAATATCGCCCTGTTTTTTCCAGGAATTATACGTGGTATTATTATCGGCAACAATACCGGAGGTAGCCAGGTTATCCAATGTTTGCCGCGGGCTATCATAGATCTGGCCGCCCCAGGTGGTATTCAGCGTAAATGACAAGGAAAACTGTTTATAATTTATGGTATTAATAACAGACGCGTAAAATGATGGCTGCGCGTTACCTAATACCTGGCGATCATTGGCATCAATTACGCTGTCTTTTTTAACATTGTCAAATATCATGTCGCCACCAAGCAGTAAAGCCCCGCCGGCATACATATGGTGTACGGTGCCCGAATAGGTTTGTCCATCTAAAGTATACTTTTGGGCGGTTTTACCATCGGCAGATACACCCACCGGTGTTAACCTGTTCCAATTGCCATCATAAGCATTGGAAACATCATACTGATACACCCCAAGGCCTTTATAGCCATAAAAATCACCTATTTTTCCACCTTCCTGCACCAGGTAAGTGGCACCTCCTGCTGTTGCCAGAAATGGCTGATGGTTGTACAGGCTCTTGATACGGTTTCGTTCAATAGTCAGGTTGGCCCCAATGTTCCAGTTAAAGTTTTTCTTGGCTAAAGGTGTAGCATTAACTGAAAACTCAAATCCTTTATTGGTAACATCACCCACGTTTACGTATACATTGGTAAAACCTGTTTCTACCGGGATATTACGCTGGTAAAGCAGGTTCTTGGTTACCTTTTGATAATAATCGGCGGTTACATTCAGCCTGGAATTGAAAAACTGCAGATCGAGCCCGATGCCTTTCTGGATATTGCTTTCCCACTTCAATTGGGAGTTTCCAAACTGGTTGCTTAACACTACCCCATTTACAGCATTGTAAAAAGAAGAACCAAAAGTATAGATGAGTAAGTTAGAGTTGGAGGGGATACGATCGTTACCTACTTCACCATAGTTTAAACGGAGCTTGGCATCATTCAGCACTTTTTTGGCCCAACCCATAAATGGTTCATCGGTAAAGCGCCAGGCTGCAGATGAGCCATAGAAATCGCCGTATTTATTATCCTTCCCAAACCTTGATGAACCATCTCTTCGGTAAACCGCGCTGAACAGATAGCGACTTTTGTAATTATAGGTTGCCCTGGCATAAAGTGATTCGCGACTGGTTGAGCCTGCGTCAGTTCCCGTATTGGTTTGATCAATAGTACCATAAACATTGGATGTATATATGGTTTCATTGGCCGAATTTGAGCCGGCTATTTTAAAACTGTTATTCTGTGTTTTTTCGGCGCTTACCCCCACAACCGCGGTAACATTATGGTTGCCAAATGTTTTACCATAATTTAAAAATCCCTGGTAGGCCCAGTTAGTATTAACCGCAAAGCTTTCTCTGCCCGAATTAACCAAAGGCGCCGCGCTGCTTAACAACTTAGGGTCGAAAAACACATTATGCGGTGTTGATAAACCAAAGTCGAAATTGTTGGTTAAACGCAGATCCTTGGTGATGGTATAATCAATCTGATTAAAGAGGTCGCCGGTGTAGGTATTGGTCACATTAACCTCGAGCAAAGCAACGGATAACTGGTTACGCCGCCCGCTGATGTAGCCGGTTAAAGTACCATCGGGATAATACAGCGCCAGGTTTGATGGCCGCTGAAAAGCCTGGTTAATGGTATTGCCTTCATTGATATTATTGTTGGTATTATACCCGAAAGACAGGCGGTTGCTGTACTTAAATCTTGGAGATACCTGGTAATCTAAATTAAATCTTGCCTGAAGCGTTTTAGCATAACTATTAACAATCAGCCCCTCGTCATTAATATACCTGATACTGGAGTAGTATTGAATGCTTTTTTCGCCCCCGCTTACACCAAAGTCAAGAATATCCCTTTTAGCTGTTTGGGTAATAACCGCCTGATTATCATTATCGGAGTTAAAAACAACATTTAAAGAGTCGTTGGTAGTGGTGGGTTTGTCTGGGCTGTTACCGTTATATAAATTCCGTTCCACACGCAGATCTTTGGAGTTAGGTTGTTCCAGTTTATGAGCCATTACGCCAAAGATGCGGGCATACTGGGCGTTGATCATGGGTTTGCCCGCCTTACCGCGTTTAGTGGTGATCAATATAACACCATTGGCTGCCTGCGAACCATAAATAGCAGCCGATGCCGCGTCTTTCAAAACCTCGATGGATTGGATATCATTGGGGTTTACATTATCGGCACTTTGACTTAAAATGCCATCAATTACAAACAATGGCGCATTACCCGCGCTTGAAAATGTTGATCCCCCGCGTATCTGAATAGAACCCGTTGCGCCGGGCTCGCCAGAATCATTAATAACTAACACTCCAGATGCCTGTGACTGCAAAGCGTCGATGAGGTTTATGGGGTGCCGTTCCTCTATCTGTTTGGCGGTTATGGTTGATATAGCACCGGTAAGGTCGCGTTTAGTTACAGATTGACCGTAGCCCGTTACAATAACCTCATTTAAATCGGTTGCTGATTCCTTTAAGGTTACATTGATGCTTTTCCGGTCGCCAACAACTATTTCGGTTGAAACATAGCCGATGGACGAAAACACTAGTGTCGCGTTATTATCTGGTACATTGATCAGGTACTTACCATTCCCATCGGTCAAAACACCAACCTGTGTTCCTTTTAATTTTACGCTAACACCAGGCAAGGGCCCTTTGGCATCGCTTACCACACCAGAAATGGATATAGGGGCCACTTGTTGCCTTTTATCGGTAATGATAACCAGGTTGTTCCCGTTCAGCTTATAGGTAAGATCTGTTTGCGACAGCAACTTTTCCATCACCTCGGCAATAGAAGCATTGTTGAGGTCAACCTTACCGATAAGCTTTGAATTCAACGCATCATCGTTATAAACAAAGCGATAGCTGCTTGCCTTTTCCACTTCAGCAAGCGCTTTTTTTATCGAAACGTTATGCAGGTTAATATTGATCTTATCCTGCCCGTAGCCTTTTGAAAAAACCTGAAAGGACGATATCACAATCAGGATCAGGGTACACTTTGTCATGAGGAATATTTTTATAAGGCATTGCAACCGCACATTGCTTATGCGGCAAGCATTTTTTTTCATAATTTAGTCTTTAGGTTACTTTAATTATTGGTTTAAGACGACTGGTAATTTTGAAGAACCAATACTGCGGGGGATGCGTCAACATTCTCCGCTTTTTGGTTTTATTAAGATTGTTATGGGTCGAGTTTTATCATATGCGTGTGGTTTAAGATTAAAAAGGGGTTCAATAAATAGTCACTTTATCGTTATCAATTAAAAAGTTAAAATTGCTGGTAGCTTTAAGTGCATCCAGGGCTGCCGCCAATGATTCTTTGGTAAACTTTCCGCTAAACTTTTTCTGTTTCAGCTCCTCATTTTTAAAGGAAATGGAAACGCCATACCAGCGTTCCATTTTTTTTGCTACGTCATCAAAATATTCATCATCAAACACCAGTTTGTTTTCAAGCCACTGGGCTTCTGATGGTAAAGAATCATTTTTGGCCTTATGGAGGGAGCTTAAAGTGATTAAGGTATTATTTTCATTCAGGTCATGTTTTTCCTTGTTGGGGATAGTTAATTTTTCGGAAGGTTTTAAGATGATCTTATGATCGGGGTTTGATACCGGTGTCAGTTCTATCCTGCCCCTGATCAACGATGTTTCGGAGGCATTATCATTGGCATATGATCTTACATTAAAGGCGGTGCCCAATACTTTTATTTGCATGGTGGTGGTATTGACAATAAAAGGATGTTCGCTATCTTTTACCACATCAAAAAAGGCTTCGCCGGTTAAGCGTATTTCCCTGTACTTGTTGCCGTAATTGGTTCCGTAAAAAATTTCGCTGCCTGCATTAAGCCATACTTTACTGCCATCGGGCAGTATTATTTTGCTAATGCCTCCCAGCGGGGCCGCAATCTGATAAGTTTTGCCCATGTTAGCACCGGTAAAACTTCGCCAGCAAAAAAAAGACAACAGACCAAAAACCAAACAAGCCGCCGCGATAGACAGACGATAAGGATTAAACCAGATGTTTCTTAATTTGGCCGAAGAATCCAATTTATCTTCCGGATTTTGAAAACTGTCTGTTGTGGGTTTATCTGTTTCGAGTTTGTTTTCCAAACGGTCCCACTTTTCCTGTAGCTTATGTGAAATAAAGCGGGGTGGCTGATCCGGATTTTGTTGCCACAAGGCCTCCAACACTTGTATCGAATAAGCATCGGCCCAGGGTTGGGCAAGCAATATATCCAGCTGTCGAAGCTCATCGGGAGTAGCTTCCTTATTCAGTTTTTTTCCTAAAAGTATCCAAAGAGTTTCCTGGTCCATTATTTTTAGCTTCAATAACAAGGACAGGAGAAAACAAAAACACCCTGGTGAAAAAATGAAATTAATTGGCAGATGCTTTTTTGAAGCCCCTTTTATGATGACCGGGCAAATCTGAAATTGCAGCCGCTATTGTTTTAAGGGCATTACCCATATGGTATTCAACCGTTTTTGGCGATATATTCAGGATTTCTGCAACGCTTCTGTATTTCAACCGGTCTTCCTTAACCAGTTTAAATACCATTTTACATTGTTCAGGTAAACGCTGTACAGCATCATTTATAACTTTGGCGAGTTCTGCCGTGATCAGTATATCTTCGACCGAACTACTGATATCTTTTAATTCAAACCCAACCGATTCAATATCAATACATATCATACGGTTTGCCTGGTTATAGTTAAGGGCCTGGTTTTTTATGGCCACGTACAAGTAAACCGTTAAATTATTTACCTCATTTAGTTTACTGCGATTACCCCATATCTTTACAAATACGTCATCAACAATCTCCTCGGCTACTTCGGTTTGTTTTACAAAAGAACAAGCCAGTTTTAATAATCGTTCATAATATAAAAAGTAGATCTTTTGAAAAGCAGCAAGATCACTATCGTACGCTATTTTTAATAATAGCTCTTTAAGGTCAATGTTTAACATCTATAATCAGGTTTGAACAGGCGCATTTATGGTGGAGAAATGCTGATAATTGGTTAAACCTAATTTAGGATTGAAAAATGCCTCAGAAATAAACAATATTGACTATATACTAACTTCTATTTACAACAATTAGGGATTTTGAAGAAAGTAAGGCCTTGGATCTGTTCAACGGATTATATATGTATGAACATATGCTAGCCTTATCAGACTTATTTAGGCCGCAAATTAAGCCTATGTTAAGTTTTGGTTATTGAATCTGTTTGGGGATAATTATTCAGTTTTTCTCCAGTATTCAGCGGGTTTCTTTGCGAAAAATCAAAATCCGTAGTCCATGAAACACTCCTACTTCCTTAACAGGTTACTGTTGTTTTCTTCCTTAATCTTCCTGTTTGCCTTTTCGTCTGTAGCGCAGACTATAAAAGGCAAGGTTGATGATTATAAAACCGGCGAGCCCCTAGCCGGAGCAACAGTACACTTAATACAACAGGGCGTAAATAAAATAGCCCCCGTAAACCTGAACGGGTCTTATATTTTTAAAAACGTACATCCTGGTTCTTACCAAATACAGGTAAATTATATCGGCTACAAATCTTCACAGGTTTATGAAGGCAATATCAGTAATACCGACCAAATAAAGATCATCAATATTGATCTGCAGGATGCAAGCACACAGGTAGCTGAGGTTAAAATTACCGGTCAGGGTAATAAAGAATCAGACCGTACAGCCCGGGGTATAGAGAAAAACGCCAACATGATCCAAAACATCTTGTCTGCTAACACTATTCAGCTTTTACCCGATGTTACCGTGGCCAATGCTTTGCAACGTGTAAGCGGTGTAACCATCCAACGTTCAGCCAGCGGCGAAGGTCGTTATGCTATCATTCGCGGTATGGAACAGCGTTATAACTCTACATTGGTAAATGGCATCAAGATTCCTAGTCCAGACCCAACTTATCGTTTTGTGCCGATGGATATATTTCCATCTGAAATGCTGGAGCGCCTGGAAGTAATTAAGGCCCTTACACCCAGTATGGAGGGCGATGCCATTGGCGGGGTCATGAACCTGGTGATGAAAAGCGCCCCTAATCATTTTGTGTTAAGCGCTAATATATCTGGTGGTTTTTCTACTTTGTTCTCTAAAGGTCGCTTATTCAATGCATTTGATCCATCATCTGCGCGTCAATCGCCAGCTATGGTACATGGTAATAGTTATGGGGCTACCTATGCAGATTTTAACAACAAAGCATTAACCAGTAATCAAAGCCTTAACAACCCTTTAAGCTCTACGGCAGGTTTAACCATTGGCGACCGCTTCCTGAATAATAAACTGGGTGTAATTGTTTCTGCCAGTTATCAGAATATCTACCGGGGCTCTAATTCTAAAAGGCTAATACCCAACGCGCAGCCAGATTACCAACCATTACCAAACTCACCTCAGTTTTCCGATTCTTATGACCGTACCTACTCTACTCAAACACAACGTCTAGGTATACATAATAAAATTGACTACGTAATTGATGATAAAAATAAGATCTCGTTATACAATTTGTACATCCATCAAAACGAATACGAGTCGCGCCTGTCATCAGATACCTTGGGTTTGGGCTTAAACTCTACCAATTTTAGCAAGCAGATCACCTTATCAAACAGAAGCACACTAACCCAGCAAACCATTTACAACTCCACACTGCATGGGGAGCATTTATTAGGTGATGAATGGAAATTTACTTGGGATGGGGTTTATTCCAGAGCTAGCCGCAATATGCCCGACAGAACTGAGTTTTCGTACGATGCTAATAAGTCCCTTAATAGTGCTGGTGTGGTTACCAATGAATATGATAACAATACCCAATTAGTACACCATTGGGAAAATAATAAGGACCAGGATATAAGCGGTTACGCCAATCTGATTTATACGCCTAAAATTGCAGGGAAACCCGTTGAATTTTCAACCGGAGGCTTATTTCGTCATAAAATAAGAGACGCGTATTATATGGAATATACATTAAAAGGAGGTTCAACACTTTATAACAATAACTTTAATTCTATTCCATTTACCATGTCGTTACCTATAGATGGTACCGGCAACAGCAACCCCGCCTTATCCAATAACTATCATATAACCGAAAACGATAATGCAGAGTATTTGCAAGCCAGGTTTGATCTGCTGCCTAAATTACAGGTTTTAGCCGGTGTCAGGATCGAAAATACAAACCTCTCCTACCTTACTCAATCGCCAATTACTGTGCCGGCCAGAAGTGGAAAATATATTTACACTGATGTTTTGCCAAGCATCCATTTAAAATATGCGTTAACTGATAATCAAAATATTAGGGCATCTTATTTTGCATCAATCAGCCGTCCTGGTTTTGGAGAGCAGGTACCTTATCAATTTGATGGAGAATATTATAAGGAACAAGGAAATTTCAATTTAAAGCACATTACGGCCGATAATTATGATGTGAGGTATGAGTTTTTTCCAGGTGGAGCAGACCAGTTATTGCTGGGCTCTTTCTATAAAAAGATCTATAACCCTATCGAATATTATGTAGTTCGTGGCTCCGGACCAAGCGACCTGCTCATCCAACCGCAGAATGACCCAGGTAATGCTATCAATTATGGTTTTGAGGCTTTGGCAACCAAGTTTTTTGGCATAATTGGGTTTTCTGCTAATTATACTTATACCCATTCCAGGGTAACTACCCCCAAGCTTCTATATGCACCAACGGGAGATAATGGTCAACCAATGAACAGCATTATCAATGAAACACGTCCGCTACAGGGACAGGCCAACCACGTGGGCAACGCCTCTGTATTATTTAAAAGTGCCGACCTTGGCTTAGATATGCAGCTGGCATTTGTATATACCGGCGAGCGTCTTGCCCAGGTTTCCGCATATGCCAATCTCGACTTTTACCAACATGCTTACGGTCAATTAGATTTTTCTTTCGAGAAAACACTTACTAAGCACTTCTCTTTCTATGGCAAAATAAACAATCTAACCAATGCCGCTGCTAAAATATACCTGAAATATCCGCATGATAAAATCAAGTCACAGTTGCAGGAGTTTTTGGGCAAACAGGATATAGCGGCACAAACTTTAGTGCAAAGCGATTATTACAAAACATTATTCCTTGGTGGTTTCAGGTATAAATTCTAAAAATCGCGAGGCACTAATAGGTGCTATTAAAAAAACAAGTCACGAACGAATAAACTAGAACGATGAAAAAATATATAATCCCCATCATTTCCCTGATATTATTTGCATCAGTCTCCGGCTGTCAAAAATGGAAAGGTGAACATACCGAGATTTACAGCTATACCCCGCCTGCAGCTAACCCGGTAAGCGATAAAGCCCCGCTATCTTGTGGCGGCGGCAGCACGGTTAGTGCGGTAAAGGGTACCATGCTTAGTGGCAAAACCTACACTGTACAGGCCGGTTGCGACCTGGTTATTAATCCTTTAGATACCTTATTGATGCAACCCGGCGTAACTTTAAATATGGGTGCAGGTAGCAGCTTGATTGTTTTGGGAACCTTGGTTAGCAATGGCTCAAAAAACCAGCCTAACTGGATTACTATTCCCGGGATAACCAAAAACGATGCCCCTGGTGGTATAGCCCCAACTGCCGATCCTGCTTATTCTGGTAAATGGAAAGGTATTATTGGCGGACCAACCTGTAACCTAATGGTATTAAGATGGACACATGTGGAATATGCTGGCTTAACTGAAGGCGATGCAACATCTAAGCTAGCCGGAGCAGGCGCGGGCAATCAATACAGTATTTTATTTGCCAATTACAAAGGAAGCTTTATCATGGAAGATTCCTGGCTGTATGGGGGCGTAGATGATCCCATCCGCATATCGGCTGGTAAAGTGGCTATTTTCCGCTGTACTTTTGAAAAAAACGGAGCTGTCGGTGGCGATTGTTTAAATGCCAAGGGGGGTACCGTTGGAACCATGGCTTATAACCTTTTTATGGGTACCGCAACAAACGGTCAAAAAGCATCCAATAAAGGGCAGGCCATCGGCGCGCCACAAACCAACCTGGTAATGTATAATAACACCTTTGTAAGCGGAGGATACAGGCAACAACAAAGTGGTCGTGGTGGCTGTATCAATTATGAAGAAGGCGCTGCGGGTATGTATTACAACAACGTAGCTATCAATTGCCGGTTTGGATATCGTGTTGTAGGTAATCCCGTTGCAGATGTGGCACATCTTTCTTACGGCAATAACTATCAATGGGCCGATTCATTGAGCGTGGCAAACCAGTTTTACCCTACCGGATACATCACACAGCCGCAAAGCACCGACATCCCATCTATTACTACATCTGCAAAGTATCTTCCAGTTAATTACCAGCTGGGGTCAATTTATGATGGCAGTGATGTTGTGCAGAAAAACAATCCGGCGTTTTTGAATTTTCCTTTACCTACAACAGGTCACGCACTTTCACAATATAGCGCCGTTGGAAATTTCAATTTCCATTTGCAGGCAAGCTCTCCATTGATCGGAAAAGGGAACACCAGCATAAAACCGTTGATCACTGTTCCTCTGGATAAAATTTATGGTCTTTCTGATGCAACTCCTCCGGGAGCTGATCTTGGCTGTTACCAACTAAACGGTACAGGGAACCAACACTAATTTCCATCACCAAAGAGATAGCCGAATGTACATTCGGCTATCTCTTTATAATCCCATCATCAATGAAACTACTTATTAAAAGCGGCACCATATTGTTGGTTTGCGCTTTGTTTATAACAACAACGGCATTTGCTCAATCTGCTGATCTAAAGATTGTATTTATACGTCATGCCGAAAAACCGGTAAAGGGAGATAACCTTACCTGCCAGGGAGTAAACAGATCATTAAAACTTCCGGCTGTTATTAATGCCAAATTTGGTGTCCCGGCTTATCTTTTCGTCCCGGCTATGGGTTTAGGAGAAGCTACCAAACATTCCCGTATGTTTCAAACCATTATTCCTTTAGCGGCAAAATATAACCTCACGGTTAACAGCAGCCGGCAGGAAAAGGATTCATTAGGAATGGCGGCAGATTTAAAAAGCCGAGCAGGAACAATCCTGGTGGTTTGGGAACATAATAATATTATACCTATTGTAAGAGCATTAGGAGTAAAAGAAGCCGGCCTGAAATGGCCCGATGACGACTATGACAGCATCTGGGTAGTGACGTTCAACAACGGAAACGCCGCAATTACCTTTGATAAGGAAAATATACGCCCTTCTGCCGATTGTAGTTTTTAACTTTTCTATCGCTCCTGAAGCCTTGTTTGGGTTACTCTTATCAACTTTTATTGATAAAGATTTTGCGTATCCTCCTTTTTTCTTTTTTTGATCAAGATGGGTTGTGTATCTTTATATACCTTCCTAAGATCACGGCATATATTATCAATCAATTATATCCTTAAAAACAGAAAAACATGTTAGAGAACCTACTTCAATTAGTGACACAAAATGCGGGAGATGCAATTACCAATAATCCCCAGATTCCGAACGAACATAATGAAGCCGCTGTGCAGGATGCTTCTTCATCCATCATGGATGTATTAGGTAACCATGCATCATCGGGTGGAGGTGGCCTATCTGGTGTTCTGGACCTGCTTAAAGGTGGTGGTGGCGATTTAACCAGTAATCCTATTGTTAGTCAGATCATACAACAGTTTAGTGGTAAACTGCAAAATAATTATGGGGTTGACGGAGAGGCCGCCCAATCAACAGCAAGCAGCCTGATACCCCAGGTTTTAGGACAACTCGCCAATAAAACCAACGATGCCGGCGATAGTTCTTTTAATATTCAAAGCATTTTAGGTTCATTAGGTGGTGCTGACGGCAAATTTGATATGAGCGATGCCCTTAATCTTTTTCATGGAGGCGGCGATAACGCCGAAGGCGGTGGCGGAATATTAGGAAAGCTGACGGGTTTATTTGGCGGATCTAAATAAGTTAAACGTCAAATCCGTTTATATCGGTCAGATAATTTAAAAGCCTTGATTATTTTTAACAATCAAGGCTTTTTCTCTTCGTCGGGATGGCGGGATTCGAACCCACGACCTCCAGCACCCCATGCTGGCGCGATACCGGGCTACGCTACATCCCGAAATGGTTGGGATGGCAAATATAATAAGTACGGCATTATCTCAAAATGATTTGCATAAAAGTTGTGCTAACTAACTAAACATATTGGCTACTTTGAAAAAAGCTACTTCTTTTACAAGGACCTACTATCTCAGAAAAAAAACTTAAATTCACTTTTATTATAAATCCTCAAAATTACCGGAATGCCTATTCATCATTTACCGTCTGCGCAAACTACCGCCAGATCATGGGCTGGATCCTACAAAAAGCAATTATTTGCCGTAGTTTTATTCTTTTTATCGTTTAATAATGCACTTCATGCTCAAAAAACAAGAGCCTTCCCAATCAGCTCGCCTGAAGCCCAAGGCGTTTCGGCAGCCGGAATTGACAGTTTTCTGAATGCGGCTGCACAAAGCAAACATGAGTTTCATAGTTTTATGTTTTTACGGCATGGCAAAATAATAGCCCAGGGCTGGTGGAATCCATATCGGTCAACGTTAAAGCATAGTCTTTACAGTTGCAGCAAAAGCTTTACCTCCACAGCAATAGGCTTTGCTGTTAGTGAAAAGCGTTTGTCGGTAAATGATAAAGTAGTTTCTTTTTTTGCTGGTAGCTTACCTGATACCATACAGCCTTACCTGGCTGCACTTACCATAAAAGATCTTTTAACCATGAGCGTTGGGCAAGCCGTCGACCCTACTTTTGCAATTGTATCAAAAGAGGATAATTGGGTTAAGGCTTTCCTGGCATTGCCTATAGCGTATAAACCCGGTAGTCACTTTTTATATAATTCCATGGCTACATTTATGCTATCGGCCATTGTGCAAAAGGTAACCGGGCAAAAGGAGGTCGATTACCTTAAACCTCGTCTCTTTGATCCGCTGGGTATAAAGGGAATGGACTGGGAAATTAACAAGCAGGGTATTAACACAGGAGGCTGGGGACTACGTGTAAAAACAGAAGATCTGGCTAAATTAGGCCAGTTTTATTTGCAAAAAGGAGAATGGCAAGGAAAGCAATTATTGCCAAAAGAATGGGTAGCAGAAGCCACTTCCTTTAAAATTGATCAGGCGCCTGGCCTTGCTCAGAGCAAAAGAGACTCAAGCGACTGGGTGCAGGGGTATTGTTATCAATTCTGGCGCTGTCGTCACAATGCATTCCGGGCCGATGGCGCCTTCGGACAATATATCATTGTGATGCCCGATCAGGATGCGGTTATTGCCATTACTTCCGAAACAAGCGATATGCAGGGGGAGCTTAACCTGATCTGGAAATATTTGCTGCCGGCTATGCATCCAAAGGCTTTGCCGCTTAACAAGGCTGATGATGTTAGACTCGAAAAGCATTTAGCCGCTTTACGTTTACCGCCAAGTACCAATACTGGTAATCATATAAACAGCTCTTTTACCAAAACCTTTTCCATTCAACCAAATGTTCTGCATATTAGCTCCATAACCTTTAATATGACTAACAACATTTGTCATGTCACTTTGAAAAAGGATTCTGCAAGCTATATGCTTAATTTTGAAACAGGGAAATGGTTGCCAGGCAAAACAGATATGCAAGGCCCGGGCTTAGTTACCGGGGGCCGGGAAGATTTTTCATTATTAGTGCCTTACAAAGTAGAAGGTAGTTATGGGTGGATCGACAGTCAGACATTGCAATTAAAACTACGCTATATAGAAAGTCCGCATACAGAAATTATTACCTGTCATTTCAACGGTCAGCAGTTAAATGCCGATATGGAATATAGTTTTAATTACGGAAAAAATAAGTTAGTGCTGCAAGGAGAATTGATTAAGTAAGGTTATTTATTAACTGGTAGCTCAATACAGCCAGCCAATTCAATGCTTTTATTAAATCACTAATCTGTAAATCAAAAATATACGCCTATCGCATATATCATCGAATCTTCGATTTTCACACCCAAAGAAGGCGTAGTAGCGCGTCCTGCTTTACTCCGCGGTTGTAGGATCTATGATCCTGGAAATCTGACTGATTGAATTTGCCGGAAACCCGCCCTGGCTGGCGTGTTCTCTCACCATCTCTTCATTTGGCGCTATATAAATACAATATATTTTATCTGTTGTTACATAGCTGTTAACCCATTGTATTTGCGGCCCCATTTTGCTCAGTACTCCGCAAGAAGTTTGTGAAATGGTTTTTAATTGTTCGTCCGAAAGATTTCCTGCCCCGGGAATTTCTCTTTCAATAACATACTTTGGCATATTGTTTAATTGTTTTTTGAAGAGGTAATTTACAAACTTTAATAACAATTACAATACTGATAATTAGGCTAATACAGTCTTTTTTATTGTCCGGCTATGCCTTAAATCACAATAAAACAATATGAATTCAAAATCAAATGATCTATCGCTTAAAAATAAGATAGCCTTGTCGTAAAAAGCTCATTATAAGGCAGTCATTTAAATTTAAATTATTCATATTGTTTATTATTGCTTCTGGTATTAACTTAATTGGGGTATTATATATATTGTTCTGTTTTTTCGTTTAATATTGTGTTGGGAATTTTTGCACCTGTATATGAATTCTGCCGAAAATTATGAAGTACTCATTGATAAGATCAACATCTTTATCAGGAAGTACTATTTTAATAATTTTTTGCGGGGACTGATCTTTTTAGGTGCAGGCCTGTTTACCGCCTATGTGGTCATTACGCTGAGCGAGTATTTTGGCAATTTTAACGTCGCCTTTCGCAGCATCCTGTTTTATTTCTTCATACTACTCAATATCGGCCTGATATGCTGGCTTATTTTACCTCCATTTCTATCATGGCTCAAACTAGGCCATTCATTAAGCCATGATGAAGCTGCCGAAATCATCGGTAAACACTTTCATGATGTTAATGATAAATTGTTAAACACGCTACAGCTTAAAAAATTGGCTGCTGCCGACGAAAAGCACCGCGCTCTCATCGAAGCCAGTATCGATCAAAAGATAGAGGCCCTTAAACCGGTTAGCTTCCCTTCGGCTATTAATATTCGCGAGAACAGTAAATACTTAAAGTGGGTGCTGGCTCCTGCTGCCGTGATCATCGTGCTGGCTTTTGCCGCTCCATCTATATTAACAGAAAGTACAAAACGACTCATCAGGCACAACGAATACTTTGCCCCTATAGCCCCCTTTCGTTTCAATGTGCTGAACAAAACCTTATCTGTAGTGCAGGGAGATGATCTTAAACTTGATCTTAAACTTGATGGTGACAGGCTACCGGCTGATGTTTATATAGAAACGGCTAACAATACTTTTAAACTCGATAAAGATAATATCAGTAAATTTCATTACCTGTTCAGTAATCTACAGCAAAACACAAAGTTCCGGTTGCTGGGCAACGGTTTTGCCTCAGCTCCTTATGAGATAAGGGTAAATCAAAAACCAGCCTTATTACATTTTGATGTAGAATTAAACTATCCCTCCTATTTGCATAAAAAAGCTGAAAAGTTACTGAATGCCGGCGATCTCGTAATTCCCGAAGGCACCTCAGTAAAATGGTTGCTACATACGCAACATGCTTCGGGTTTAGAGTTTTATTTAAATGGTATTAAACATGTTGCCAAATTAAATGGAGCTGATTTTTTTGAGTATAACGAGAGGATCTTAAAAAGCACCATTTATAAACTTAATCCTGTCAATCCGCTGGTTAATCACAGCGATTCTTCTGCTTATCATATTAATGTAATAGCTGATGAGCCACCGACTATCTCTGTGCAGGAAAAATCCGATTCGGTAAGTACTAATGCCTTGTATTTCAACGGAAAGATTCAGGATGATCACGGTTTTTCATCGCTCAACTTTCATTATAGCGTACAAGCAGCCAATAATAAGGGTTCTCAAAAAACGTTCATCAAACGAATTGATGCTGCGATGAACCAAACACAATCAGATTTCTTTTATTTCTGGAATTTGAAGGAACTGGGTATAGAGCCTGGGGCTCGTATAAGTTACTTTTTTGAAGTTGCTGATAACGATGGGGTAAATGGCCCTAAAAGAGCCCGAACAGCCGAGCGTACCCTTAATTTACCCGATACCAAAGCCATCAATGAACAATTAAATGCCGGCACTCAAGCAGTAAAACAAAAAATGGAGTCGGCCATAAAACTCGCTGGTCAGGTGGAGCATGATTCACAAAAACTCAATCAGTTACTGCTCAATAAAAACACGCTGTCTTTTGATGAAAAAAAACAGGTAGAAGACTTGCTCCAAAAACGGCAGGATCTGGAAAATTTAGTCAAAGAAATAAAAGACGAAAACCAGAAAAACCTGTATAACCGGAAAGAAAACCAGCAACAGAATGAGGAGCTATTGGCCAAGCAAAAACAAATCGAAGATCTTTTTAACAATGTACTTGATCAAAAGACAAAAGAACTGCTGCAAAATCTGCAAAAGCTTTTAGATCAGGAACAAAAGGATGCTACCCGCGATGAGTTATCAAAAATGCAGATGGATAACAAATCGTTAAAAAAAGAACTTGATCGCATGCTGGAGCTTTATAAAAAACTGGAATTTGATCAAAAGCTGAACCAAAGCGTTGATCAGTTAAACAAACTGGCCAATAAGGAGCAACAACTGTCTGACAAAACCAAACAGCAGGGAGCCGATCAAAAAGCATTGCAGCAGGAACAGGAAAGCCTGAAAAAAGATTTCCAGGACATCAAAAAGGGTTTAGAAGATCTGCAGAAAACCAACGAACAGGCTGAGCATAAACAGGATTTTAAAAACCCCGAAAAAGAAACTCAAAGCATTGATCAGCAAATGGATCAAAGTGCCGGCGAATTGCAAAAAAACAATAAAGAAGGCGCCTCAAAATCACAAAATCAGGCTGCCAAACAAATGCAGCAACTAGCTGCCAAGTTATCACAGGATAATAACGAGGGCGAGAGTAAAGAAAATGCCATTGATGCCCAGCAACTGCGGGAGTTGTTAAAAAGTTTGGTGAACAGCTCTTTTGACCAGGAAAAAGTAATGCAAACCCTAAAGGGCACCAACCCAACCGATCCTTCTTACATTACGTTATCTCAAAAACAAAAAGATATTAAGGATAACCTGAAAACAGCCGAGGACAGTTTGTATGCTATTAGCAGGCGTATCCCGCAAATACAATCGACCGTTAATCAAGAAATCAGCGGTATTAATAGTCACATTGACCAGGCTCTGGACAATCTGGGTGATCGCCGTACGGCTGAAGCCAACCGTCATCAGCAATACGCTATGACGGCTATGAACAACCTGGCATTAATGCTGAGCGAAGCACTGGAGCAACTGCAAAAACAGATGAATAAAGGCGGAAAAGGAAAGGGTAAAAAACAATCTGTATCCCAATTGGCAAAAATGCAGCAGCAGCTTAATCAAAACATGCAAAAAGCGCGCGAGCAGATGCAGCAGCAAGGCAATCAGGGTAAAAGTGCACAAGGAAGCCGGGGTAATATGAGTGAACAATTAGCCCGAATGGCCCGCCAGCAGCAAATGATACGGGAATCGCTTGAACAGATAAACCGGGACGAGAACAAAGACGGGAAAAATGGTTTAGGAAATTTGGATAAAATTTCTAAAGAAATGGAACAAACTGAGCATGATCTCGTAAACAGGAAGATTACAGATGAAGCGTTAAAAAGACAGGAACAAATTCAAAGCCGGTTATTGGAAGCTGAAAAGGCGGAACAGGAACGTGAACAAGATCAGCAAAGAGAAAGCCATGCCGGTAAGGATATACCTCCGGGTTATATAAAAGCACTGCAGGGATACCAGCAACAAAAGAACAAACAAACGGAGCAAATAAAAACTGTGTCTCCGGCACTTAATTTGTATTATAAACAAAAAATAAAATCTTACTTTGATCAACTTAATGCCAAATAACATGGAACAGGCAAATGTTCATACCAGCAGCGAATTGTTTACGTTACAGCTACCGTCAAAAACGGAAAGCATAGCGCAACTTGAGCAGCTGATTGAAGAAATTGCTGATAAATATCACGTAGCCGAAGATACTTTCGCTAACATGATGACCTGCCTTAACGAAGCCGCTATAAATGCTATTATCCATGGCAATAAACTCGACGAAACAAAAAAGGTAATTATTAATGCTGAGGTGGAACCCAAGCGCATTGTATGGACTGTTACCGACGAGGGTCCGGGTTTTGATTACACTAACCTCGCCGACCCTACCTCGCCCGAAAATCTGGAAAACTTAACCGGTCGCGGCGTTTTCATCATCAAGCATTTGGCCGATCAATGCATTTTTAATGCATCGGGCAATACTATCGAACTACATTTTAAAATATAATGCCCGCTATTCAGTTTTTTGAGGAAGACATCAGTTATAAACTAAAAAATAAAACCCTTGTGCGCCAGTGGATCAAAGATACCATCGCCGCCGAGGGTTTTAAATTGAAAGAGCTTACCTACGTTTTTTGCTCAGATGCGTATTTGCTCCCTATGAACCAGCAGTATCTTGATCATGATACCTATACCGACATCATTACCTTTGATAATTCGGAAGTGGAAGGTGATATTGTGGGCGATATTTTCATTTCCGTTGAACGCGTACGCGAAAACGCAGCTAAATTCAATATCACCGAAACCGATGAGCTGCATCGTGTAATTATACATGGCGCCTTACACCTGCTGGGCTATACCGATAAAAGTGTTGTTACAAAGAAGAAAATGACACAAAAAGAAGATGAGTATTTGGCTAAAAGAACTTTTTAATAGTTAATTTTACTCAAAGAAATTTGTCTCACATCAATTATAAAAAAACATGAAACTACTTGCTTTAATATTCGCTTTCCTTTTTATCACAGCGCCCTCATCTGTATATGAGTTTAAGCTGAAAAGTATTGACGGAAAAGATTTTACATTGGCAAAATACAAAGGCAAAAAAGTGCTTATTGTAAATACGGCCTCCAAATGCGGCTTTACCAAACAATACACCGATCTGGAGAAATTATCTGAACAATACAAAGGTAAATTAGTAGTAGTAGGTTTCCCAGCTAATAACTTTGGCGGACAAGAGCCTGGTACAAATCAGGATATCAAAACTTTTTGCAAAGAAAACTTCTCGGTAACCTTCCCAATGAGCGGAAAAGTTAGCGTGTTAGGGCTTGATATCGATCCATTGTTTCAGTATCTGACCACAGCACCGAACCCTGATTTTACAGGTGATATCAAATGGAACTTTGAAAAATTTCTGATTGATGAAAATGGTAAACTGATTCACCGTTTCAGGTCACAAACAACCCCACTATCCCCAGAAATTACTAAATATTTAAACTAAAAACTTTGCTTTTAAAAAGGCAAAAGCCGCCGGATGTTCTCCGGCGGCTTTTTTGTTCATTTTGTTCACAGAAAGTGCCTGTTTTTTAGGGCTAATGTATAGCCTGGGTGTACATTATTCTGTATAGTTGTATTTAGTTGATCCGGGCTACAAAAAATATTACAAAACACCAGGTAACATTTTTGCTAATTTCCCTTATCATCCTTTTCCTTCGCGGCTTTTTCCTTATCTTTTTGGGCCTGTTCCTGCACTTTTTTAATGGAATCCTGTTTTGCTTTAGCCGCCTTTTTCTTTTTATTAAAAAAGCCCCTTAATAAAAAATTATGCTGTGCTGCAGTCAGATCTTCATTGAGGGTGTTAGTGGTGGTATGCACTTTTTTCATGGTAGTTTGTGCTTGTTTAACCGTGCTTTCGATGTTTTTAGCCATATCATCACTATTCAGCAAGCGACCTATACTTCCTTTTCCGCTATTGATCTTACCAACAATATGAGATAAATCTGTTGTTAACGTTTCCGCATTATCAGCAACTCGCGTAAGTTTGGTTATTATTTTGTCTACATCAACTGGGTTTATGGATCCTAAACGCCCTCCTGGCTGTACCTCCGTATGACTTGTTATACCACCCGGAGCAATTACCACCAGCTTATCGCCCATCAATCCATCACTCCCAATACTCATTTTTGCATCAGTTTTAATGAATTTTTTAACACTGTTATTTAGTGTCAGGTCAACCCTTACCGAGCTATCCGTTACAATGTTAATTGACTGTACTACACCTATGTTGATGCCCGCAAAGCGTACATTATTGCCTACTTGCAGGCCACTTACATTTTTAAAAGTGCCATATACATTGAATGTAGAATTAAACAAGCTTTTTTGACTGCCTATAAAAAAGATAGCCAATACCAAAACCACCAATCCGGCGAAGGTGAACAGGCCAATTTTTATTTTTTGTGATGATGTGGTTTTCATGTTGTTTCGTTAAAAAATGATCGTACCATTTTGTTATCCGATTTTTGCAGCTCTTTATAAGAGCCTTCGGCTATATATTCACCATCATCCATCACTACAATGCGGTCGGCCGTTATCCGGGCACATTCCATATCGTGTGTAATAATGATAGATGATGTTTTATATTTCTTTTGCATATGGAGTATCAGCTCGCTGATTTCGCGCGAAGTGATGGGATCTAGCCCGGTAGTGGGCTCGTCATACAGCATAATTTCGGGCTTTACAATAAGCGTTCTGGCCAAGCCTACCCTTTTACGCATCCCACCAGATAGGTCTGACGGCAACTTATCGATAGCATCCAATAAGCCCACACCGTCCAGCACTTCCTCTACCCGTTTATCTATCTCCTGCTGATCGGTAAGTTTTAATACCCGGGTCAAGGGAAACTCCAGGTTTTCGCGCACAGTCATAGAATCATATAATGCCCCGCTTTGGAACAAAAACCCAATTTTCATGCGCAATTGTTTCAGATCCTCGTCTTCCATTTCTGTTACATTTTCACCCAATACAGTTAAGGTACCGGCATCGGGTTTAAGCATGCCCACTATACATTGTATAGTCACCGATTTTCCCATGCCTGATTTGCCTAAAACCACCATATTTTCTCCTCTTTTCAGATCAAAGCTGATATCTTTTAATACTTCCTTGTCACCAAATGCCTTGGCCACACCTTTAGCATGTATAACCACTTCATCTTTTTGTGATGATGCAGGTTTCTTCGCTTCCATATTTTTAACGGCGGCTTTCATATCAATGATAAAATAACAAACTGGTGATCTGGACAGCTATGGCATCAATAACAAATATCCACAGGGAAGCCGTTACCACGGCTGAATTAGCGGCAATTCCTACACTCTCTGTCCCTTTATTGGAATGATAACCTTTATAACAGCCAACAAAACCTATCGCGAAGCCGAAAAAAATGGTTTTCACTACAGCCGGCAAAAAGTCGGAAAAATCAAGGGAGGAGATACATTTAGTAAAATAAAGCGAAAAGCTGATACTGTCTGTAATATTTAAGGCCAGGAAGCCCCCAAACAAGCCTATAGCATCGCCAATAATAGAAAGAAGGGGTACCATGAGGCTGGTGGCTAAAATACGCGTAACAACGAGATATTGCAGCGGATTGGCGCCTGATACTTCCATAGCATCTATCTGCTCGGTAACCTTCATACTGCCCAGTTCGGCGCCAATACTTGATGCTATTTTGCCCGCACAGATAATAGCGGTAATAACCGGCCCTATTTCACGGATAAAAGAAACTGTAAGGGTTTTGGGTAACATACTGGCAGCCCCAAGACCAACTAATGATGGTCTGAGCTGTACAATTAAAACCAGCCCCATGATAAAGGAGGTAATACCTACCAGCATCATGGAGCGATAGCCTATTTCATAACATTGCCGCACAAATTCCGACCATTCAAAACCGCCGGCAAATATATTTCTGAAAAAACGGGCAAAGAAAACACATTGCTCTCCAATGTCTTCTGCCCACTTCCTCCATCCGGTAATTGCTTGTTCTGCCATAAGTTATGTTCAACTAATTGTGAGGATTAAACAAAATTATATCCCTTTGTTTTGCAGTTCAAGAAAATTAACCTTTAGGTTCGGCTTGCAGGTTTATGACATTGGTACATCAATGATCAGGAAACGGGAAAATTCTTCGGGTTCAATTGTAAATGAACTGGTATCATAAACACCCAGCGCATCTCTTTTGTTTAAAACAGCACTGTTTATTTTAACAGAACCCTCAATAACAAACACATAAGCCCCATTCCCTGGTGTCTTTATATCATAATTTAAGCTTGTACCGGCTTCAAAATCACCCATACTAAAAGTGGCATCCTGGTTTAACCAAAGTGTATCCAGGCTCTTTAACGGCGATATCAATGTGGTAAGCTGGTTTGTCTTTAAAAGCGGCTTAAAATCCTTCTGATCATAACGAGGCTGTATATCTCGTTCTTTAGGGAAAATCCATATCTGTAAGGTTTTAGCTTCTTCTGTACGGGAAGCATTATACTCGGAATGATAAACGCCGGTTCCGGCCGACATCACCTGAACTTCACCAGCACGAATCACGCCCGTATTACCCATACTGTCTTTGTGCTCCAAGCCTCCCTCCAATGGTATAGTTATGATTTCCATATTATCATGCGGGTGTGTCCCAAAACCTGTACCACCGGCAATAATATCATCGTTTAATACCCTTAATACACCAAAATTAACCTTATTGGGATCATAATATGATGCAAAGCTGAATGAAAAGTTAGCTTTTAACCAACCAAGGTTATTTTTTCCACGTTCGTTTTCGGGATAAAATATAGTTTTCATGGTATTCTCCTACTTATATGTTTAAACACACAATTCTTATTCCACAATTTATTTATGTGTATTTTTGCAAAAAATTGTGCGCACTATGGCAAATAAGGCTATTATTGCAGGTTCGAGCGGACTAATTGGCAGTAATTTACTGGATATCTTACTACGAGAGGATTTTTATGATGAAGTTTTAATTCTGGTTAGAAAAGAATTACCCATACAACATCCTAAATTGACTCAATTGGTGGTGGATTTTGATCAGCTGGAGAGCTATTCCAGTGCCATAACCGGCCATGCTATATTTTGCTGTTTGGGTACAACCAGACATAAAACACCAGACAAGATTGTTTACCGCAAAATTGACCATGATTATCCTTTGATATTGGCGCAATTGGCGCATAAAAATGGCATAGAGCAATATCACCTGGTTTCCTCCATAGGAGCCAACAAAGCTTCGTCTACTTTTTATATCAAAACAAAGGGTGAATTAGAAGCGAATATACAACATGTTGGTATACCCGCTTTGCATATCTATCGCCCATCATTATTAACCGGTAAGAGGCAAGAAAAACGAGTGGAAGAAAAAATAGTAACTGTGCTATACAAATTAATAGAGCCTTTACTATTTGGGGGCTTAAAAAAATACAAAAGTATTCCGGCTGTAAAAGTAGCCTCTGCTATGTACAAACAATCAATGCAAACTAACACGGGCTTGTTTATATATGAGTCTGACAAAATAAAAGAACTATCGTGAGCACTTACATTTCTGCTGAAAATCTTGGTCATCAATTTCATGACAACTGGCTATTTAAAAACATAACCATCGGTATAAACCGTGGCCGCAGGGTTGCGTTGGTGGGTGTAAATGGCGCAGGTAAATCTACCCTGCTTAAATTACTGGCCGGTCACCTCAAGCCCACCGAAGGTAAAGTAGTTCAGAGCCGTGACTTGAACATGGGTTATCTGGAACAAGACCCTGGTTTTAAGGATGCGGTAACTATCAGTGATTATATTTTTCATGCCGATGATGTACAACAGCAATTGATCCGTAAGTACGAGGAGCTTTTGGAAAATGATCCCGACAACGCCAAGGCTATTGAAAAAGTAATGGAAGAGATGAGTGAAGTTGATGCCTGGGAGTATGAGTACAAGATCAAAACCATTTTGGGCCGGTTGGATATACATCACCTGAATCAAAAGATCAATACCCTATCTGGTGGTCAAAAGAAACGTCTGGCTTTAGCCAAGCTGCTTATCGAAGACCCGGACATTTATATACTGGATGAGCCTACCAACCATTTGGATATCGATACTATAGAGTGGCTGGAGAAACTACTGACTGAAGGCAACAAAACCATATTGATGGTTACGCACGACAGGTATTTCCTGGATAATGTATGTAACGAGATATTAGAGATAGACCGAGGTAAAATACAACCTTATAACGGTAGCTACGGATACTATCTGGAAAAGAAAGCCGAACGGGATGCCGCAGATGAAGCTACTTTCCAAAAAAACAGCAACCTGCTACGCAAGGAGCTGGAATGGATGCGCAGACAGCCACAAGCCCGCGGAACTAAATCAAAGGCACGCATTGATGCCTATTATGATCTGGAAGAGAAAACCAAAGCAGGTGGTATACGCGAAAAAGTTGAACTGAGTGTAAAAACAGCACGTCAGGGTAACAAGATCATGGAGATGGAACACCTCTTTAAATCATTTGGCGACCGTAGTTTTATTAAGGATTTCAGCTATATATTCAAAAAGGGCGATCGGATTGGTTTAGCTGGTCGTAATGGTAGCGGCAAATCTACCCTACTTAATGTTATTACCGGAGCTTTACAACCAGATAAAGGAACAGTGGTAAAAGGCGAAACTACTGTATTGGGCTATTTTCATCAATCGGGTATTAAATTCAAGGAAGATGAACGTGTAATTGATATTGTAAAAAACGTTGCAGAGTTTATCACTATGGCCGATGGTAAAACTATCTCAGCTTCTGCCCTGCTCACTTTATTCTTATTCCCGCCTGCTAAACAATATGGATTTATATCTAAGCTAAGCGGTGGCGAAAAGAAACGCCTACAGTTAATGAGCATTCTGATGAAGAATCCTAATTTCTTGATCTTGGATGAGCCTACCAACGATCTGGATATTGATACCCTGAATGTATTGGAAGAGTTTTTAACCAATTACACGGGTGTATTAATGATTGTATCGCACGATAGGTATTTACTGGATAAGCTAACCGATCAGCTATTTATTATGGAAGATGGCGGCCATGTACGTATCTACAATGGTAATTATTCATCTTACCGTATTGATCTGGAAGAGGAAAAGCAACAAGCCAAAAAACCAGCTCCTGTTGCTCCTACTCCAGCTCCTGTTGCTAAAAAAAGTAAATTAAGCTTTAAAGAAGCCAAAGAATTAGAAACAACCGAAGCAGAAATACAAGCTATAGAAAACCAAATAAAGGATAAAACCGAACAGCTAAATACAACAGGCATAGCTCCGGAAAAGTTGAATGATATACTAGCTGAAATTGATACCCTGAATAAGAAACTGGATGCTAAAAGCATGCGGTGGATGGAATTAACCGAGTTAAACGAATCATAAAGTGAAAGTATCAGATATCATTGCTTCAGCAGGTGTAATCATACTTTTGATTGCTTTTTTGCTAAATTTATTTAACAAATTATCAGCCGAAAGCAAGGTATATAAGCTCATGAATTTTATAGGTGCAGGTACTTGTTGCTATGCCTCTTACATGGTTAACTTTTATCCATTTGTAGTATTAGAGGGTGTATGGGGCTTTGTAGCTTTAATATCATTATTAAAGGTTCCACGTGGAACATCGGTATAGATTGAATAGCTTTGTATTCTACTATTCAATAAGACTAAAAGAATATGATGTTCCACGTGGAACATCGACAATAAATAAGATCATCAAATCGCTTATTTCAAGCATAATTGACTATAAGATCATAATGTTCCACGTGGAACATGGAGGTAAAAATGTTTAAGAAATATAATGTAATAGTTGTTGGTGCAGGCCATGCCGGCTGCGAAGCTGCTGCTGCTGCTGCCAACTTGGGGTCGTCTGTATTGCTCATTACCATGAATATGGGAACCATTGCACAGATGAGCTGTAACCCTGCTATGGGTGGTGTTGCCAAGGGACAAATAGTGCGTGAGATAGATGCTTTAGGTGGATACTCGGGTATTATTACAGATAAAACTTCTATCCAATTCAGGATGCTGAACCAATCAAAAGGACCGGCAATGTGGAGCCCAAGGGCTCAAAGTGACCGTATGCGCTTTGCAGAAGAATGGAGATTGGCATTGGAAAGAACACCAAATGTTGACTTCTGGCAGGATACCGTTACCTCCCTTTTAGTAAAAGATAATACTATAAAAGGAGTACGTACCTCTATAGGTGTAGAGATAGAAGCAGACGCCGTTGTACTCACTAATGGTACCTTTTTAAATGGTATAATACATATAGGTGAAAAGAAGTTTGGTGGTGGCAGATCGGGTGAAAAATCAGCTACAGGTTTAACTGAACAACTAGTTACTTTAGGCTTTGACTCGGGCAGAATGAAGACTGGTACCCCACCCCGTATTGATGGCCGCAGTCTTAACTATAGCCTGATGGAAGAGCAATGGGGTGACGAAGAACGTGGTCGTTTTTCTTTCACTGATGTAGATATGATCCAGGAACAGCGCTGCTGCTGGATCACCTATACCAATACCAAAGTACACGAAACATTGAAGGAAGGCTTTGAAAAGTCACCCATGTTTACAGGCAGAATTAAAGGGTTAGGTCCACGTTATTGTCCTTCTATCGAAGATAAAATAAACCGTTTTGCAGAGCGGGATCGTCACCAGATATTTGTTGAACCGGAAGGATTGAATACTATTGAGATCTATGTAAATGGTTTTTCTACCTCCCTACCAGAGGATGTACAGTACAAAGCGCTTACTCAAATACCCGGTTTTGAGAATGCAAAAATGTTCCGTCCGGGTTATGCCATTGAGTACGATTACTTCCCACCTACCCAATTAGGTTTAACTCTGGAAACTAAATTGATCAGTAACCTGTACTTCGCAGGGCAGATCAATGGTACTACCGGATATGAAGAAGCGGCATCTCAAGGCTTCATTGCGGGGATCAACGCGCATCAAAAAATTAACGATAAACATGAATTGATTTTGAAAAGATCAGAATCATATATTGGTGTATTGATTGATGACCTCGTAACTAAAGGTACCGAAGAACCCTATCGTATGTTTACTTCCAGGGCCGAACACCGCCTGTTACTACGTCAGGATAACGCTGATATCAGGCTAAGCCCTATGGGTCATGAGTTAGGATTGATCAATGACGAGCGCTTAGAAAAGGTAAAACAAAAGGTTAAAAACTCTGATGATATTGTTGCTTACACCAGGAGCAAATCAATTGATCCGTCAAATGTAAATAGCTTACTGGATGAATTAGGTACTAGTCCCCTATCGCAAAGTGCTAAACTTTTTAATTTATTAAGCCGTCCGCAAGTGGGCTTTAATGACCTTAAGAAGGTAGATGAATCTTTGGCCGAATTATTATCAGCTTATGATAAAGAAACTGTTGAACAGGCTGAAATAAAAATCAAATATGAGAGTTACTTTATAAAAGAAATGGAAATCGTTGACCGCATGAAAAAAATGGAAGACCGAGAAATCAATCCGGAGTTTGATTATCATACCCTGGTATCTCTTTCAAAAGAAGCACGCGAAAAATTGATGAAGATAAAACCACGCACTTTAGGTCAGGCATCCCGAATTTCGGGGGTATCACCATCTGATATTTCAGTTTTGATGGTTCATGTCTCCAGATAGATTATAACTTATTGATAATAAACACTTTATAAAATATTGTTTTAAATCAATTATTTTCATTTTTTAATATCATAACTCATAAAAATATAAAAATCGCTTATATCGCCTAAAAACCATGTTAAACAAAAAACGGGTCAATTTTCACAATTTTCCATTCTCTTTTTTGGCACTTTTAATCCTTTTTGGGTGCGCGGCTCAACAACCACCCCAGGGAGGACCGCGTGACCTCACTCCACCCAAATTAGTGAAGGCTATACCGGCCAATAAAACCCGGAATTTTAAAGCCAAGGAAATTGATCTGGAATTTGATGAGTTCATTAAACTCACCAACCAGTACCAGGAAATAAGCATGAGCCCGGCGATGGAAAAACAACCGGAGTACATTTCGAGCAAAAGGATCTTAAAAATAAAACTTAAAGACTCACTGCAAAAAAATACTACCTACGTTATCAATTTTGGAAAAGCTATACAAGATGTTAATGAAGGTAACGTACTCAAAAACTTTACTTACGTTTTTTCGACAGGTCCGCATATTGATTCTTTAAGCATCTCGGGAAGTGTTACCAATACTTTGACCCAGGAAAAAGAAAAAGATGTAACCGTGATGCTTTTTACATTAAAGCAAGACTCCCTCCTTTTCGGTAAAAAGAAACCAAGTATTTTCGCAACTACAGACTCCTCCGGAAATTTTAGTCTAAACAATTTGCGCGAAGATGACTACAGGATCTATGCCCTTAAAGAAGCATCCCCTAACAAGATATTTGATAACGACCAGGAATTGATAGCTTTCTTAAAAAAAACAATCCACCTCAGATCCGACACTTCAAATATTCAGTTAAATCTATTTAAGCAAAATCCAGAGAAATTCAGGTTTTCAGAAAAACGGTTTGACACCGATGGTAAATTGCTTTTCGTTTTTAATAAAGCTTTAAATAATCCTTCTATAAAAGTTATTTATCCTGCAGATGTCGATAAACAAAAACAGGTAGACTTTAGTAAAACAAAAGATACTGCATCGGTATATCTGCGTAATATGAATTTTGATTCTATACGGGTGGCTGTATTTGATAATGGTAAGCCCATTGATTCTACTTCGCTTTTAAAGGGTAAAAAGGAGAGCTTTCAGCGAGCTTTAACCTTTCAGTATAATATTAACGGCAACAACCTGCTAAAGCCCGGTACCGACTTAAAATTGACAGCCAGCTTGCCAATTGAAAACTTTGATAACTCACTCATCACACTTAATGAGGATTCAGTTGCCGTTGCAACCAGCGATCTTACCTTACAAAAGGACACTGGCAATTTTAAAAAGATCACTGTAAAATATAGATGGCGGCAAGGCAGTAAATATGAAATTATATTTAATGAAGCGGCATTTACCTCCATATATGGTGATAAGAATAAAAGAATATCAAAAAAATTCCAGTTAGATAAAACAGATAATTACAGTACACTTACTTTAAAGGTTACCCTTCCGGATACAGGAAAATCATATGTCGTTGAATTGCTAAACGAACAAAAGAAAGTTTTACAAAGCGATCCCATAAAACGTAATGGCTCTATAGTTTATAAAAATATTATTACTGGTAAATATATATTCCGGGTAATTTATGATGAAAACAAAAATGGTAAATGGGATAGCGGAAACGTACATCTTAGAAAACAGCCGGAACACATTTGGGTAAGCGAAAAGGTAATATCCTTAAGGCCAAACTGGGAAGCAGAAGAAGCTATAACGGTACCTAAAGAGCCTATTACTCCTTAAACCAGGCAGAGTACATGATATAATTATTGGGTAGCTGTTTCAGCAGAGCTTTTTGTTCATCTGTTAAAGGTTTTATTTTTTTGGCAGGGATACCGGCATACAGGTATCCCGATTCACAAATAGTATTCTCTAACACTACTGCACCAGCTGCAATTATCACAAATTCATTCACCACAGCATGATCCATCACAATGGCGCCCATACCTACCAGCGTATGATCATGCAGTGTACAGCCATGCACAAGGGCGTTGTGCCCAATAGATACGTTACTACCTATATTTGTAGCCGCCTTTAAATAAGTGGCATGTATCACTGCACCATCCTGTATATTGGTATTATCACCTATTTTAATATAATGCACATCACCACGGATAACAGCATTAAACCAAACCGAGCAATTTTTACCCATCACTACATCACCAACAATAGTAGCGTTTGGAGCAATAAAACAATCTTCACCCCAAATTGGGCTTTTATCTTTTACAGGTAGTATAACAGGCATATCTTTAATTAGTGAGTTATTGAATGGAAATTATTGAATGATATACTTTTTAATTATGTTTGGGTATAAAATTTAAGCGGAAATAGCTCAGCTGGTAGAGCATCAGTTTCCCAAACTGAAGGCCGCGGGTTCGAATCCCGTTTTCCGCTCATATATTATTATATCTCAATTGTCATCCTGAGGAACGAAGGATCTATTCACCAACAGACTGATAGTATAAAAGATTCTTCCCTCCGTTCAGAACGACAAAATTTACTCTTTTAAAAAACAGTATCTTCTACCTTCTCCGCATGCACCGGGTAATCCGTGGTGTAATGCAAACCCCTACTCTCTTTACGTAACATAGCCGATTTTACAACAATAAACGATACCTGTATTAAATTACGCAGCTCACAAAGCTTTACGGACAGCTTTGTTTTTTTATAGAAAGATTCTGTTTCTTCATATAATAAGCCTAGTCGCCGCAATGCCCTTTCCAACCTGAAATCAGAACGGACAATACCTACATAATCATTCATCAACTTTTGCATTTCGCGTACGTTGTGTGTTACCAGGATGTCCTCATTTGAAAGTTGCACACCCTTTTCATCCCAATCAGGGATATTATCAGGGATAACAAAATCATGAAATTTACTTACTGCATCTTCATATATACGATGTGCAAAAACCAATGCTTCTAATAATGAATTGGAAGCCAAACGATTAGCACCATGCAGACCTGTTGATGAACATTCGCCGCAGGCATATAATCTTAATATAGATGATTGCCCAACATGGTTCACCATAATACCACCACACATATAATGACAGGCCGGAGCAACTGGTATCATATCCTTGGTCATATCAATACCTATCTCCAGGCATTTGGCGTATATATTAGGGAAATGATTCAAAATATCCTTTTTACTGCGATGCCTGATATCCAGGTATACAAAATCTTCACCAGACTTTTTGATCTCGGCATCGATAGCACGCGCAGTAATATCACGTGGAGCCAATGATTTACGCTCATCATATTCCTGCATAAACTCTTCGCCATTGGTACGTTTCAACACACCACCAAAACCACGTACGGCTTCTGATATCAAAAAAGAAGGATATTCGCCCGGGTTATATAAAGCCGTAGGATGAAATTGTATAAATTCCATGTTCCTTACTTTTCCTTTGGCTCTATAAACCATGGCAACCCCATCACCAGTGGCAATAGTTGGATTAGTAGTAACTGCATATATATGGCCCGCTCCACCAGAAGCCATCACCGTTACTTTGGATAGTATCTTTTCCACAATATTACTTTCGGTGTTGAAAGCATAAATACCATAGCAAGTGATATCCGTACTGGATTTACCAACCAGCTCGCCTAAATGATGCTGTGTGATCAGATCGACAGCGAAATAATGTGTTAATATCTCAATATTCGGGTTCTTATGTATCTCTTCTAATAGTGAACGCTCTATTTCCCAGCCAGTTACATCTTTATAATGTAATACCCTGAATTCAGAATGCCCACCTTCTTTGGCCAGGTCATAAAAGCCTTCATTTGTCTTGTCGAAATTGGTTCCGTAATCAATAATTTCATTGATCCGGGCCGGACCTTCTTTAACAACAGCCTCTACAACTTCTTTGTCGCAAAGACCATCACCCGATATTAAGGTGTCTTCTATATGTTTTTCAAAAGAATCTTCTTTTTTATCCACAACCACCGCAACACCACCCTGGGCATACTTAGTGTTTGATTCGTCTTCGTTTGATTTTGTAACTATCAGAACCTTACCATGCTTTGCTGCTTTCAGCGCAAAACTCAATCCGGCTATACCGGAACCCACAACCAGAAAATCAACAGTTTTGGTCATATTTATATGTAAAATGTGTAAAAGTATAATTAGTGTTAACAACAGGTATAAAACCTGTTAATTTCATGTAAACAAATAGCTAATAAATAATCAACTCGTGGATAACTCCTATTTTTAATGCTAATATGAATAATTTTTGAGCGACTTTTGAGGTAGCAAAGTCATATAGCTAACATTTTCCCCACTCACAAAATATTAACATAAAACTTTTTTAAATAAAATTTGATTGTCATACGAATCACAAAATCAATCAAATATAAGATCAAAAGATGTGGATAACTGTTAGTAAAATGTGAAAACTAATTAATGAAACAAAATATATCACGACTTTTGCACAATACTAACACACCAATAAACAATAGTTTTATTTATATAAAAAATTAGTTGTTATTAATTGAAATGTTGAAATGGATATCTTCGAAGAATTAAATGTGAAAGGATTTGTGGACGAATACATCGACCCCACGCTGGATCTTTTTGATGAAATTGAAAAACTTAAAAAGGAAAAAAATGCAGTTATTTTGGCTCATTATTACCAGGAACCCGATATCCAGGATATTGCGGATTATATTGGAGATAGTTTGGGGCTTTCACAACAAGCCGCAAAAACTGATGCCGATATTATCGTTTTCGCCGGGGTACACTTCATGGCCGAAACAGCCAAAATACTTTCACCAAACAAAAAAGTTTTATTACCCGACTTAAAGGCAGGATGTTCATTAGCAGATAGTTGTCCGCCTCATTTATTTAAAAAGTTTAAGGAAAACTATCCGGATCACCTGGTGATCACCTATGTAAATTGCACGGCCGAACTGAAAGCTTTAAGTGATATTGTTTGTACATCGAGTAATGCGGTGGCCATTGTAGAGAGTTTGCCAAAAGATCAAAAGATCATATTCGGGCCCGATAAAAATCTGGGTGCTTATGTGGCTAAAAAGACAGGCCGCGACCTGGTACTGTGGAACGGAGCCTGTATGGTTCATGAAATTTTTTCTAGGGAAAAGATAACTAAACTCAAGGAAAGGTACCCCAATGCTAAATTATTGGCACATCCTGAATGCGAGGAAGTTATATTGAAAATGGCCGATTATATAGGCTCAACAACCGGGATATTAAAATATGCTGGCAGCCATGCGGACAAAGAATTTATTGTAGCTACTGAAGCAGGTATACTACACCAGATGCAAAAGGAAAACCCGGATAAAACGTTTATTCCGGCGCCGCCAAATAATAATTGTGCTTGTAACGATTGTCCGCATATGAAAAGGAACACATTAGAGAAATTGTATCTGTGTTTAAAAAATGGATCGCCGGAAATTACAGTGCCTGAGCATATTATTGAGCGCGCGGTAAAACCGATTGAACGGATGCTGGAAATATCAGCACAATTGGGCTTATAAAAGGGAAGATTTTTTAAAGAAGCTAAAAATCCTAAAAAATTTTTCCCGCCTTCGGCGGATGTGATGGGTTATTGCGCTGTTGCCGGCTGGTTTTGTCTGATAGCCTAAAATCGGCCAAAAATTTCCCGCCTTCGGCGGTAGGAAACATAGAGGGCCCGTATTATTAAATGCGATATGTATTGAACTTAAAATCTCAAAAATTTTTTCCGCCTTCGGCGAAAGACATCATGCGATTTTTGCGGCGGCCCGAAAATTTTAAGCTAACTAAATTGTAGCCATTTGGTAACCCCGGGCAACAATCTGTACTTTTGTAGATTATTATATTTAAGAAAAAATGTTTGAAAATCAAGATAGAACGAATTTAGAGGATCTGGGCGAATTTGGGCTGATAGGTCATCTGACAAAAAACATCAAACTAACTCAGCAAAGCACCGTGAAGGGAGTTGGCGATGATGCAGCAGTATTGGACTTTACCGGAAAGAAAGTATTGGTAAGCACCGATATGCTGTTGGAAGGCATTCATTTCGACCTGGCTTATACGCCTTTAAAGCATCTTGGTTATAAAGCTATACAAGTAAACCTGAGTGATATTTACGCCATGAATGGTACCGCTTCGCAAGTTACGGTGTCTATTGGAATGTCGAGTAAATTTCCGCTGGAAGCTATTGAAGAGCTTTACGAGGGCATTTATATCGCCTGCGAAAAATATAATATAGACTTGGTTGGTGGCGATACTACTTCGTCGAAACAAGGGTTGGTGATCAGCGTAACGTCTATTGGTTATGCCGATGAAGCTGATGTAACTTATCGCAATACTGCCGGTGAAGGGGATCTGATCTGTGTATCTGGCGATTTAGGCGGTGCCTATGTCGGTTTACAACTGCTGGAGCGTGAAAAACTGATCTACCTGGAAAATCCGCAGGTTCAGCCCGATCTGGAAGGCAAGGATTATATTGTGGAGCGCCAGTTAAAGCCGGAGGCCCGTCGTGATATTGTGGAATTGTTGAAAAGCATTGATGTAAAGCCAACGGCTATGATCGATGTATCTGACGGTTTGGCATCAGAGATATTACACATTTGTAAGCAAAGCGATAAAGGGTGTAATCTGTACGAAGACAAGATCCCGTTGGATCCGATGACCTATGAAACAGCCCGCGAGTTTAACCTCGATCCTACCGTTTGCGCGTTGAGCGGTGGCGAAGACTACGAACTGCTTTTTACCGTAAAACAAGCCGACTACGACAAGATTAAGTTCAAGATGGATATCACCATCATCGGGCATATCACAGAGCCTTCAGCGGGCTGTAATCTTATTACCAAAACAGGTAACGTACATGCCTTAAAAGCCCAGGGATGGAATGCATTTAAAAAGGATTAAAAGAAATGTTCAATAGTCTTTTCAAAAAACTCTCCGGTCAGGATCCTGATAATGATAAGCCAAAGAAGGTAGCCACTGCGGTAATGTTGTTGTATATCGGGTTTATCCTGTCTATGATTACCGATTGGCTCGATGGCATTGGCATTATCCCTTTTCTGGTTGTTTTTATTGTGATCAGTGCCATTATCACCGCTATTTCGGCAGGAAAAAAATGGGCCCGTATCGTGATGATCCTGTTTTTTCTTTTTAACCTGCTCTCCTTTGGGTTTAACATTGCCCAGCTGCTTAGCCATGGTATAAAAGAAAAATTTACCAATCTGGTGATGGCATTATACGCCATTGAGATCATTATTGAATTGATAGCCTTACGCTTATTGTTCTCTAAACCGGCAAATAGCTGGTTTAATGAGCAAAGGGAAGGTGTGAGTAGGTAAGCAATTTCTCTCCCTTTGTCATGCTGAACGGAGTGAAGCATCTATTGGTATAATACGCTAAGTTCATTAATAGATCCTTTGTTCCTCAGGATGACAAGTAGGATAAAGAATTTACCTACTCCTCTCCTATAAATTTCTGATCGATTTGCTTATCCGCTTTAGCACCAAGCTTTTTAATCTTTTCGGCAGTAGTAGTTAAATTTCCGCGGCCTTCCGATAGCTTGTTCAGTGCGGTATTATAAGCGCTTTGGGTTTGATTGATGTTACGGCCAATACTGTCCATATCGCCCAGGAACCCTACAAATTTATCATACATATCTCCGCTCAAACGGGCAATTTCCAGTACATTTCGGTTTTGGCGTTCCTGCTTCCACATACTGGCGATAGTACGCAGCGTAGCCAGCAAAGTTGAAGGGCTCACGATCACCACCTTTTTATCCCAGGCATAGTTAAACAGCTCTCCATCCAATTGCACAGCTATGCTAAAAGATGACTCGATGGGGACAAAAAGCAGTACAAAGTCGGGCGAGTTAATCTTGTACAAATCATGATATTTTTTGGAGGATAAGCCACCAATATGCCCCCGTATAGATTCGATATGGGCTTTGGCAAAAAGCTTCCGGTCTTCCTCCGTATCGGCATTCACCAGGCGCTCATAAGCGATAAGGGATACTTTGGAGTCGATCACCAGATGTTTATCATCGGGCAGGTCAATGATCACATCGGGTTGATAACGGGTTCCATCTGTGGCTTGCATGGCGGCTTGTACGCGGTATTCCTGATCGCGCACGAGACCCGATCTTTCCAGCACCCGTTCCAGGATCACTTCGCCCCAATTTCCTTGTTTTTTATTGTCGCCTTTAAGGGCTTTAGTGAGGTTTTGCGCTTCGTCGCTGATTTGCTTATTGAGATCCATCAACTGAGTGATTACCCCTTTCAGTGTATTGCGCTCAGCAGCTTCCATATTGTAAACTTTTTCTACCTTATCCTCAAAAGCTTTCAGGTTTTCCTTCAGTGGGTTTAGGATTATATCCAGGTTATTGCGGTTTACATCGATAAACTCTTTCGATTTTTCTTTCAATAGTTTCTCGGCAACATTTTCAAACTCTCGCTGAAACTGTGTGCGGATCTGCTCTACCTCTATCTTTTGCTCCTGCAGTTTTTCCTGCTGCGATTGATAGTAAGCTTTGGTGTTTTCTAACTCCTTGCTAACCTGTGCCAGTTGAGTGCGCTCAAATAATAATTCATCCAGTAACCGGGTTTTCTCATCCTTTAATAACTGGATAATATTTTCCTTTTCAGAAGATATGATGCTGCCTTTTTCTTCGGCTTTGGCCAGGTTAATTTTAAGCAGATCCTGCTCGTTCCGGAGCCGGTTTAATTCCTCTGCTGATATCAATTCCAACGCTTTTGGTTTCTTTAAAAACAAAAACACCGATAGCACGAGGATCACTAAAGAAACAATTAATAATATATCACCACTCATTTTGATAAAAATATTAGTAAAATTATGATAATATTTTTAGTATTTCAAAATTTAAATATGCCTGTTTTAGATAGGTTTTATTTTTTGTCGGTAAGCGAACTGATCAAAGCAGGGTTTAGTAATTCCAGATAAGGGTCGCCATTTAATCCGAGTAACCTGGCAAAAGCAGGTTCGGTTTTATAACCTTGTTTTTTGAGTTCAATTACTTGTTGCCTGAATGGTTCGCCATAATGCTCCAGCAGCAGATGCTCAACTACCATGTGCTTATAGGCATTTTGCTGTCGGGTAGGGATGTACTGGCCAAAAACCTCTACCGGCCAGCCATCAACAGAAAAATTAGTCACGATAGTTTCCTGCTGATTAATAATGGTATCCGTAAGTTTAAAACCCTCCAAAGCTGAAAAAGCTAAAGCTACGGTGTTTTTAAAATCCGCTTTATTAGTAAAGCAGCAAATGATATCCAGATCACTGTTTTCTATATCGATATTGATAGGAACAGTACCGGCAAGTATAGGGTCAAATGCTTGAAGAATACCAAATAGGTTGTATTTCAACAACAGGTTATAGGCAGCCTGTTGTTGTATATTGCCGGTGCTTAAATAGTTTAAATTATGGAATTGGTCTGCATGCATGTATAAAACCAGCTATTTTGAAACGGTATACCAGGGAATATTCAGCAAACCTTTTTTTAAATAAACATTAACTGTTGATCCGACCGTATCCTGATAATATTCGGTTTCTGAGACATCAACATTTGCTGTGTTTGATTGGGGACCCCAGGGACTTATTAGAATGTGGAAGTGTCTGCCTTTACCTTGTGTAATGTTATGATCTAATATGGTTGCTTGAAAAACCTTTTCGGGTGAATGGTCAAAATCACAATTGGTTAATATAACAAAGCTGAAACCATACAGGCATCCGATTATTAAACTGACAAAAATTAAGGAAGATCCGATGGAGGTAGCACTATTGTTTGGGTCGGAAAACTGTATAAATATACCTAGTGCCAGAGCGGCTATGATACAAGGAAGCCAAAGGTGATTAAGTTCAAGAATAGAGTAATCTGCCGCTGATTTAATAAACATGGGAATAATAGCGCCGAATGTGCCCATCCAAAGGGTGTAATATGGGGTATGTGGTTTAGCAAAAAGTTTGATTAAGCCTTTACTGGTAAGAATGATAACCACAGCTATAAACGGATAAACAAGAAGCACGGCATCAAAAAGCGGACTTTTTTTAAAAACAAAAAGAAGTATTATAAAGACAGCTCCAATCACATTGTAAATGATTGCTGTTTTCCGGGCTTTATTAATAGTATTTTTTCTATCCGCATCTGTAATTCCTAGTCGGGTATCATTCTGAATGCTGTGCAGATCGGCTTGATAGTCTATCTCATTAAGATCCGTAAAGTTTTCTCGAAGCCATTTAGCCAGATCTCCCGAACCGCTGAAATCTATATAATTGTTGATTGTGATTTTAGAATAAGAAGGGGTATTAGGTATAATATTAATTACTTTTTGACCAACCCTGCAGCCTTTAATATCAGCTATCGGCAGCTCGCGGGTTCTGAATATATTGGCGTGTATAATGCGATCATCATACACCACAATTTTTCTTTTAAGGGTAGCTATTACAATGAATATTGATAATCCGACTAAAAATATACCAAAAACAGAAAATCCAGGGCTCCTTGAAATAAGAGCTATCCATAGGAACAAACCCAATACCAATGTTACCAGGGCCACAATAAAGTAAGAGATTTTGGATCCCGTAGATATCGGAAATTCGCGGTTCATACAATGATAATTAAGGTAGAACAAGATAGTAAAATAAGCGGAATACTTATTTCGCTTTCTCCACCCTTAAGCCCACATCGCTCACCTCATGCAGCGGGTTATCGCGCATGTTTTGCTCTATCTCAAAGTGATAATTGCCCTTGGCCGGGAATTTAATATTGGTTTTGAAAGGTACCTGGTAGCTGTACAAATTACCCGATCCTTTGCCAAACCATTCACCATCTTTACCAGCTAGTTTTACTTCGTAACGGGTAACAGTTGTTTTTTTATCTGGCGAGGTTTGATAAATGAGCACAAACAGATTGGAGTATTTGTAATTATCCGTAACCCGCAAATTCAGGTACAAGTTATAAGCTGCGGATTCATCGTCAATTTTGCAATCAAACCTTACCCGGTTTACATAGCTCCAGTTATGATCGGTAATGGGCGTATTATTATCCATTATCCAATTGGAATTGGTGCAGCTACCCAACAGCATAATCAACAAAACACCTGTTACTGTAAAAATGGTTTTTAATACCCGTTTCATTATGATTTACTATCCGGAGGTGGGTTGTTATTGTTTTTATTCGGGCGGTTTGGCCTGCGTCTGTTATTTCGATTACGATTCTCCTGTGCCGGTTTATCGCCTTGTGCTTGCGGTTGGCGGTTTGCCTGTTGTTGCTGTGGCGGTCTGTTGGCTTGCGGGGCTTTAGGATTATCAGGCTTCTGTTGCGGAGCCGGTTTATCTGCCGCTGGAGCAGCCCCTTGCTGACGTGGTTGATTACCGCTACGGTTTTCTGGCGCAGGGTTGCCTGGTTTACGATCTTTATTACGGTTGCGGTTGTTGTTATTCTTCTTTTTATTATTGTTGCGGCGTTCGTCCAAACGGGTCAAACTATCCTGGCCAACCACATTTTCATAATCAAGTACTTTGGCCGGTTGGGTTTCTACTTCTACCAGTTCGCCCAGATCCGCAGGGATAATACCTTCTTTATTTTGCTGCTGAATTTCTTTGACCTTACTGATAGGCAAAGGCACCCATGATTCTTCACGGGGATAGCTAAACCACATGATCTTTTTAAAGATATCCGTTTTTTGCAGACGAGCATCGCCTTTTTCGGTACGCAGTACGTTCACATTATCGGGGATATATTTCAGGGCATCCATATAGGTGTCCAGCTCATAATTGAGGCAGCATTTCAGCTTACCACACTGGCCTGCCAGCTTTAAGGTATTGAGCGAAAGATTCTGGTAACGTGCGGCCGAAGTAGATACGGTTTTAAAATCGGTAAGCCAGGTAGAGCAGCACAGTTCACGGCCGCATGAACCTATACCACCTAAACGACTTGCCTCCTGCCGCATGCCTATCTGCCGCATTTCGATACGGATACGGAATGTTTCGGCCATTTTTTTGATCAGTTCCCTGAAATCAACGCGGCCTTCGGCCGTATAATAAAATGTGGCTTTGGTTTTATCGCCCTGGTAATCCACATCGCTTAGCTTCATGCTCAGGTTAAGGTCAAGGGCCAGTTTGCGCGATTTGTGCATGGTTTCCCATTCCATATCTTTGGCAGCTTTCCACTTATCCACATCGGAAACGGTAGCTTTGCGGTATATTTTTTTAACCACATCGGCTTCCTTTACATGGCGCTTTACCATTTGCATGCGCACCAGTTCGCCGGTTAACGATACGTGGCCGATATCATAACCACCGGTAGTTGCTTCTACAGCTACCAGTTCGCCGGCTTCCAGGTAAATATTGTCGGTATTAACAAAAAACTCTTTTCTTGAGCCTTTAAACTTTACTTCAATAACCGGAAACGGCCTATAATTTGTTGGCATGTCCATGTGGGCAAGCCAATCGTAAACATCTAATTTGCTGCAACCATTAGTAAGGCATGAACCATTACTTTTGCAGCCCGCAGGCGAACATCCGCCACCTGTAGAACAGCTTCCACAACCCATAATTAATTTGATATATGTTGACTCCCCTGAGGGATGGTTTTTAAATTTAGTATTTTAATAATCTGTAAAGATACATCTAAAAATAAAATTTTAGGGTTTGCATTTCTCTCTACATGATAATGGGCTTTTTCAAGCTCATCGCTTATATATTGGCTCTTTTCGATACTCAGTACATTGGTCATCTTTTGCGCGGTTTCCAGCTCTTTTGCCGGCAGATGCACCAGGTTACCGGCGCCGGCCATCAGCAGGCAGCATTCGCGTATAAAGCTGATGCCATAGCGTAAAAAGTTTTTCTGGTTTTCGCGACCCATTTTGGCAAACTGGTCAACAAAGGTTAAAACCTCCAGGCCCTTGTTACTAAAGCACAGGCGCAGCCACTGTACAAAAAGGTTATGATAGCCTTTATTGTCCTGTTGCAGCATAGTCAGAGCCTCGGTTAAGTTGCCATTGCTCAAATAAGCAATTTCGGCGGCAGCATCCTCGGTCTGGTTATGTTCGGTAAGCAGGTATTGTTTTATTTCATCATACGTAAGGCACGGTATCTTGACCAACTGCGTACGGGATAGAATAGTGTTCAGTATCTGATCCTGATTTTGCGCAACGAGGATAAACAGCGTATTGGGCTGCGGTTCTTCAATGATTTTCAGCAACGCATTACCTTCCTTGTCCAGATATTCCGGTAGCCAAAGTATCAGGATCTTATAAACCGACTCAAAAGGTTTGAAACTTAATTTTTTAATGATCTGGTGACACTCGGCAATGTTGATGTTGGCCTGCTTGTTTTCGGCATCCAGATATCCGCGCCAAGTATCCAGACTCAGGTATGGATTGGCGGTAAAGGCTTCGCGCCATTGCTCAATAAAAGTAAGTGCGGTATCATCCTTATGTTTTGCGAAAAACGGATACGAAAAATGCAGATCGGGGTGCATCAGTTTTTGATACTTGCGGCAGGAGGCGCATTCACCGCAGGAATCATCGGCCTGTTTATTTTCGCACGATAAAAACTGGGCGTAAGCAACGGCCAATGCCAGGCTTCCTGAGCCTTCCGGACCCAAAAATAACTGCGCATGGCTTACCCGGTTCTCGTTTACCGTGTTTACCAATCTTTGCTTTACAGCTTCTTGTCCAACTATATCTTTAAACTGCATTTGGTGCAAAATAGCAATTAGATGTGAGATATGAGATATGAGATGTGAGATTGCCTGGCTTTTTTGTGATTAATAACCTGTTAATAAGTAATTTAATTGATTGTTGCCGCAGCAATACTTTGAAAGGAATATCCCATACCTTTGCACAATGAAAATCTCACATATTATATCTCATATCTATTATCTATTATGAGAGTAATGGCTTTTGATTATGGTACCAAACGTATAGGCATAGCGGTAACCGATCCCTTGCAGATCATCGCTACCGGGCTGGATACCATACATCCGCAGTATATCGTTGATTACCTGAAAACCTACCTGCAAACCGAGCAAGTGGAGCGCTTTATTGTGGGCGAACCCAAGCAGATGGATAACACCCCTTCCCAATCGGCCGTTCATGTAAAAGGTTTTGTAACTATCCTCAAAAAAAATTTCCCAGATGTGCCTATAGAAATGCTCGACGAACGTTTTACTTCCAAAATGGCATCAGCCACTATTGCCCAAAGCGGCATGAACAAAAAGCATCGGCAAAATAAGGAACTGGTAGATACCATATCGGCCGTGATACTGCTGCAGAGCTGGATGGACCGTAGATTATTTTGATTGCGTTGATTTCGCTGATCTCTTGCATGCTTTAGATGATTTATTTCTGATGCTTTGTAAGTGGTCAGCGATTTTTATTTGATGATTGATTTTTTGATTGTTGTTTGGTCAATTTATATTCGTTGGTGATGCGTTTAAACTCAAGGCTTTTTGAACCAAAGTTAAGGAGCAAGCCAGTTTCCAATTTGTAGGCTTCCAGATAATTTATTACTTGTGCTAAGTGCGAGTCTTCTAATTTTGATGTTGCTTTAATTTCTACCATAACTATTTCGGCTATCAAAAAATCTACACGCCTTTTGCCAACTTCAATTCCTTCATAGTATATAGTCATTTCAAGTTCGCGAGTAAATGCTAAGCCTTGTTTTTCCATTTCAATAGCCAAAGCTCGCTGATAAATCACTTCCTGGAAACCACTCCCTAATGTGCTATGAACTTTCATTGCGCAGCCAATTATTTTTCCCGTCAGATCGGAATATTTATAAAAACTGTTTACTATCTCTTTCATCCTGATAAGGTTATGGGCTTTTTCAATAAAGCTATAAAAACCCAATAAATTAAGAGAGATATCAACACAAAAGAATCAATGAAATCTGCTGAATTAATCAAAATTAGCGACTCAGACAGCTGACTATGTAAATAAAATCAATTAATAATCAATAGGTTGTATAAAAAATCAACGTAATCAGCGTAATCAAACCCATCAACGGTTTATCTTTGCGCCATGGATATTCTACCACATGGCCTACAGGCATACTTAGATGACCATTGCGATCCCGAGCCCGATGCATTGCAAAAGCTCAACCGGGAAACGCATTTAAAAGTGCTCCGTCCGCATATGTTATCGGGTCATTATCAGGGTCGTTTGCTCAGTTTTTTGAGCAAAATGGTACAGCCCAAACTGATCCTGGAGATAGGCACTTTTACAGGTTACTCCGCCATTTGTCTGGCCGAAGGCCTGGTGGAAGGCGGCATCCTCCATACCATTGAAGTGAACCGCGAAATGGAGGAAATCATCAATTCACACTTTAAATCAACAAATGTTGAAAACAAAATAAAACTGCATTTTGGCCAGGCAGAGGCCATTATTGCTGATTTAGAGGAAGATAATTTCGACCTTGTGTTTATTGATGCTGATAAAAAGAATAATTATACTTACTTTCAAATGACTTTTGACAAGGTCAGGTCCGGAGGATTAATAATAATTGATAATGTTTTGTGGAAAGGAAAGGTGTACGGCGACGAAAAAGATACCGATACCGAAAACATCCGCAAACTAAATGACCAGATAGCTGTTGACTCCAGGGTAGAAAAACTAATCCTGCCGGTACGTGATGGGCTGCTGGTTATCAGAAAAAAATAAATTATGAAGAAAATCTTACTGATTACATCATTGTTGATCTCAACATTAGCTGCTTCAGCACAGAAAAATACCCCAACTTCTTATATAGAAAAGTTTAAAGACGATGCCATACGCATCATGCACGAAACCGGGATACCAGCAAGCATCGTTTTAGGCGTGGCCATGCATGAATCGGCCAGCGGCAACAGCACCCTTGCACAGCACTTAAACAACCAGTTTGGCGTAAAAGGCGGCGGCGGTGCGGTTTTTTATAAAAACCATAAAAAAGTACGCACATCTTACAAAAAATACGACTCGGTGATGGATTCTTTCCAGGATTTTGCCCGTATCATGACCGAGCGTAAGCAATTCAGCCACTTGGCCGATGCACTTACACATTATGATTACCTGGGTTGGGCCAAAGGTATTCAGCGCAGTGGTTATGCCGGTAGCCGTAAATGGGCTTCGCAGGTATTAGGTATCATTCGTAAGTATGATCTGCATGATCTTGACGAAAAACCGGAAGATTCTTTAAAGCAGGTTAAGCCCCAATTAGCAGAAACAAATTAATAAATTAAAGAGGCAAGAAATAAGAGTCAAGAATCAAGAAAATCTTCGTTGGCTGTTGGTGTGCCTAAATATTTCTTGTTTTTTGAGATGATCATTCAACATTTAGCTATTTTCTTAGCTCTTGCTTCTCGATTCTTGCTTCTCATTCGTAATTTAGCATATTTAAACCCATGTACTAAGGTTTAACCGTATGCAAAAACAAATCTATCTCCTACTCATAGCGGCTGTTTGCCTTGCTTCCTGCTCGGCCAAAAAGAAAACCATCTCCAACAGACAGGTTAAGCAGAATAACAATACCATCAAAAAACAAAATCAGGATGCTATTGCCAATTATCAGTCATACACCTCCCTCTCCTATATCGAACGGTTTAAAGGCATAGCCATACAGGAAATGAATCAGTATGGTATCCCGGCAAGTATTACCCTGGCCCAGGGTCTATTTGAATCGGGTAGCGGCAACAGCGACCTGGCTAAAGTAGCCAACAATCACTTTGGTATTAAATGTACCAGCGAATGGAGAGGAAAAAGCTATTATAAGGATGATGACAGCCACAATGAATGTTTTAGGGTGTATGATAATCCCGACGACTCCTACCGCGATCATTCCGCTTTTCTGAAACGTAAGAATTATGCCCGCCTGTTTGAGTTGGATAAAAATGATTATGAAGGCTGGGCCCGCGGATTAAAACAGTGCGGTTATGCCACAAACCCCAAATATCCAGAACTGCTGATCAACATTATTGTACGCTATCATCTTGATCAATACGATCGCCCGGAAGGGGAAATTGCCAAGATCAAACGGGAAGACCGTGTGCTGACGCAGATCAACAATAATATTGGTAAAGCCGATACCGATACCATTGTTAAAACCAAACCCGACGATAAAATATATACCGTTAAGCAGGGAGATACACTATACAACATATCCAAACGTTTTGGAATAACAGTTGATGAGTTAAAAGGGCTAAACAATATTGTTGATGACCACATTGCCATTGGCCAAAAGCTGGTGGTAGTAAAGTAGCTGCGAGTATCAAGTATCACGACTTTTGAAAATGAGATTTGCAGACTGCAAGAAGAAATCATGATACTTGATACTAACTACTTGATACCATCAAAAAGCTGTTAATTGTTGTTAAATAATATGACCAGATACGGCCGAACGCTTACTTTTGAGGCTGCGATGAAAATAGGGCTGCTATTGTTTTTATGTGCGTTATCTGCAACGGTTTTTGCACAACAAAAAACCGTTGATGGTATTGTATTTGATAAAGACAGTAAAGGGCGTATTGCTAAAGTAAATGTGCTAAACGCTACAACAGGCAAATCTGTTTATAATACCTTTAAGGGCGAGTTTAATATTGAGGCCAAACCCGGCGACGTACTTATTTTTACCAAGCCCGATCATTATGCCGATACCCTGCAATTACAAAACAACGCTTCACTGGCTGTTTATATGAAACGCTCGGCTATACAGCTTAAGGAGGTTTTTGTGCGCGATACCATGCTCAATCCACAAAAACTACTGGAAGCAACCAAAAGAGACTATACTAAAATTTACGGATCATTGGATAATCACGACCTGCTTTCGGTTGCGCCGGGGATGGGCGCAGGCATTGGTATTGATGCCCTGTGGAACTCTTTAAGCCGTAGCGGCCGCAATGCCGAAAAACTGCGGGGCATTATTGAACGGGATTACAAACAAAATGTAATCGACTTTAGATTCAACCGGACCTATGTAGGCAATATCACCCATTTAAAAGATCAGCAATTGACTGATTTTATGCAGCGTTATCGCCCCGGCTACTACCTGGTGACCACCGCCAGTGATTATGAGTTCATCGCCTCTATCAAATCAAACCTAAGACGGTTTTTACGCTCACCCAGGGCGCTTGTTCTGCCCCAGTTGGTTACACCCAGCCCGGTAGACCTGGCCAATTAATTTGCCGTTTCTGGCAAATTAGTATCATCATATATTTAAATAGCTATTTCAGAAATTTATAGACCTGTTCAAAGAATAAATAGTTAAGCTATACTCAAAAACCAACAACTGTGTTTATATTTTTTCTTCCTGTGTTAAATAATAACATGATATTATCCATTAGTTAATGAAGATTGTCCATTTTTGAGTCAAATATATTTACTAATATTAGAGTAATATTTATCCTGCAATATAACAAAATCAATACCCAAACCTATGAGTCACCTTATCCTTAGGGAGTTATGCCCTGTTTTTATTTCGGTGTCCTGCCGGTTGGTTCTTTGTAAAAAGCATCAATTAATCAACTAAATAAATAAAAACAAAAACTATCTAACCATGAAATCAAAATCACTATTGCCGGTGTTACTGGCCACAATCGCTATGCTGTTTACCCAGTGTAAAAAGCAGGAAGACATTATGGCCAGCTCAGACGCCAGCAAAGCCGCAAAGCAAAAAGTCAACACCGTAATGTGCGCCGATTGTGCCGAAAGTACAGCCAAGATTACCGGTTCTATAGCCCAAACATTGGCTGCTACCTATGCCCCAACTTTAAAATTTGACCGCGCCACACCAGATTATCCAACCAGTGTTGAAAATGTGTGGGCAAGCACAGATCCGGCCAGTATGGTATGTAACGGAACGCTGGTACTCACCAACCGCGACGCTCCACGCAATACCAATTTCCCTACTTATTACGAAGTACAGCAAAATCCTAATGATATAAATAAGGTTTTTATTGATTACTGGTGGACATACAAAACCCAGTCGACCTGCTTTGAAAATCTGGGCGGTCATGATTATGATTGGGAACACATCGTTATACAGGTAAACACGCAAACCAACCGCATCATTACGGTTACCTATTTTCAGCATGCCGGCTGGTACACCCGCGACTGGCGCAGCGTAACACCCGGTACCCGAGTGCAGGTATACGTTGCCAAAACCAGCCATGGCAGTTTCCATTTTGGCAATTCTATTTCTTTTCCGGGTTATGCCTGCTCTTACTATGGTGATTACCGCAACCCTAACGGTACAGCGAACGATGTGCCAACCGGCGGTAATCTGGTTGAAATGAGCTGTAATATTACACAACTAAGTTTCAATGGCTTCTGGGGTACAGGCGTAGGCAAAGGGCCATTGTTCCGCAACCTGGCTTACTGGTCGTACTCCACCTGCAACGGACACGATGGTATTACCGGTACCGATGGCTGCAGCCAAAGCAGTTTCCCGGATGGAACAATTTTGGGCGGTATTTAAGTCTCTGTTAACGCTATAAAAAAGCCCCGGTTATCTTTTAACCGGGGCTTTTTTATTTCAGATTATAGGAACAGATCAAAAATTCGGATCAAAGTTAAAATAGATGGGGTTTGATAAACCTACCATATTTCCGCTTAATGCCGCAGATCCGGGAACCTGCGGATATGGGGTAGACGGCCCCTGTACCTCTACACGGTAATAACTACGGCCCTGGGTTTGCGGGGTATCCGTAAACTCCACCAAAGCCGCTTTGCCGGTTACCTGATAAGTGCCAAATTTGTCGCCATTTTTTATAACGTTGACGGTATAGGTGGAGTCGGCGATGGTTTTACCGGTTAACTTAATCTGAAATTTCACGGGCTTGCCTGTAGCTTTGGTGTTATCGCCCATCATCATATCCATTTTACCGTCCTGATCCAAATCAGCATAAAACTCAACACGGGGTGCATAAGGGTTTGAGCTTACGCAAACCCGACCGTTGGTAAGGGCGTCAATCACAGCCTGCGATGTGCGAGCCGAGGCAAAGACCCAGGTGGTGGGGGTACCTACATAATTGGCTTTGGCCTGGTAGGTGTTTTTAGAAGGCTGCTCCGCGCCTTCCGGTGTGCCATGATGGGCATCGCTGCCTCCCCTGCCGGTTAATTTACGTCCGGAGGAAAGCATATCGTCCCAGATCATAATGGCGTTGGCATTTTTTGACCAGATGGCCGAATTCCATACTTCGATAGAGTTCACCATATCATATGAATATCCAAAATGGTCTTTTCCGCTTGGGTGATTGGCTGAAAGATGAATGCCCAACTCTTTTTTTACCGCACCAATAACCACATCGCGTTGGTCGCGTACGTCATATAGCCGCTGGTGATCATAGGGTTTGGCCGAAAACGCGTTACCATGACCACGAACGGTGGTCCATTCAGCACCGTATAATAGCAACACGGAATCCGACTTAAATTCAGGATCGGTCCAGGTGTTATGTGCAACATCGCCATTTACATGATTGTCATGATCGGTGATGCAGATATAGTCAATACCAACCGCTTTAGAAAAAGCGATGATCTTGGCGATAGAATTGTTTGACGATTCCTTGCTGTGGCGCGAATGTACATGAAGCTCACCCTTAAGCCAAACACCATTGCTGAGGCTGGCAATGGGTGGCAGTACCTCAGGAGTAACAGGCGCCCATGGATTGCTATGGGCTGATGGCCCTTGCGCATAACTGATAAAGCTGGTGAGGAGCAGGGCCAGTGCTGTACCGATAGTGCGTTTGAATAGGTAGTTTGAGAGAGAAAGTGTTTGTAAAAAGGGATTCATTTGCTTTAATTTTTGATATGTAAGGCGTTTGGTGCGCAACTTACCCCATGCATATTAGCAAATTGTTAAAGCGGCTGAAATGAAATATAAATGTGACAAAGTAGATATCCTGTGTTCGAAAGAAAGAAAAAGTATGTCATTTCGAACGAGGAGAAATCTTCTTCTATATGCGATCCCAGATTTGGATGATGTAGAAGATTTCTCTTCGCTTCCCCCGACATTGTCTCGCTATTGCTCATCGAAATGACAATTGTTTAGAAATTAATTTTCTGAATAATTATAGCATAAAGGTGTTTTATGGATTATTACCCTTACAATAATTTTTGCTGCACGGCAGCCATGAGCAGCTCAGCGGTGTTTTTTACCTCAAATTTTTGCAGCAGGTTTTTCCGGTGTGTATCGACGGTCAGCGGGCTCAGGAACAGTTCGGTGGCAATGGCCGCGGTGGTTTTACCCTGGGCCAATAGCTGTAAAATTTGTTTTTCCCTTTTGGTGATGGAAGCCACTTCGTTAAGTCCGTTTTTTGACGGACGCGCCATGATCTCCTTGGCCTCCCTGCTAAAGGTAATGAGGCCATGCAGCGCTTCCTGTATACAGGTCAGCAATTCATCGGGCGAAACATTTTTTAGTAAATAACCGCTGGCCCCGCTTTGCAGCATTTGCAGCATAATGCTCCGTTCGGTTTGATTGCTGAGGCCCAGCACAATGGTTTTTGGCGAAATTTTCTTGATCTCTTTACACAATTCAATGCCATTGGCATCGGGTAAACTAATGTCCAGGAATACCAGGTTTACCTCGTTCTGGCTTAAAAAGGAAATAAACTCCTGCCCTCTTGTAAAGCTTACGGCAGTATAAATTGCCATTTCGGATTTTAATAATGATTTTAAACCCTCAATCACCATAGGATGATCGTCGACAATGGCGAGTATGATCTTATCCTGCTGCATTCAATTCAATGTTAATGATGGTCCCTTCGTTGATCACCGATTCTATATCCATTTTTCCTTTCATATAATCTACCCGGTTTTTAATATTGCTAAACCCTATTCCCTCTGCCTTTAAACCGGCCGCGGTATCAAATCCAATACCGTTGTCTTCTATGGTTATTAAAAAGATCTCATCATTCTGGCTGCATTGCAATACAATTTTGCTGGCCTTGGCATGCCTCACGGCGTTTGATAAAAGCTCCTGTACAATACGATAAATATTAGCCTGGATAACCGCCGGCATATCTTTCCGGATATCATAAGCCTGAAATTTGATAGGTGTCTGGTCGCTCATCAATGATTCGCACAGGTCACGCAGGGCGGTTTCCAGGCCCAGACGCAGCAAGCTTTCGGGCATCATGTTACGGGCAATGCGCCGAAGCTCTGTTACCGAATGGTCCAATTGCTGTATCACCCCGTCAAGCTCCTGGTGCCCGCCGGCTTTAGCTTGCCCCGAAAGTTTTATTTTGATGCCCGAAAGCATACCCCCAAGCCCATCATGCAGATCGCGCGCTACCCGCTGCCGTTCCTGCTCTTCGCCGGTAAGCATGGCTTGTGTAAACTGGAGTTTTTGCTGCTGCTCAATGTCTTTAAGCTGTTGCTGATAGTTCAGCTCTTTTTGATGCGCCAGCTTTTTGCTGTTGCGATAATAAAAAACGAGGGAAGCCAGGATAACCAGTAACAGGATACTGGCAATACCCAACAGCCAGTTGGTAAATACCGCTTTTTGCCGGCCTGCTTCCAGCTCGGTAATTTTTTTCTGTTTTTCGGAGGTCCGGTATTTTATTTCCAGGGAGTTTATTTTGGTTTCCAGGGTACTGTGAGAAATGCTATCACTTAAGGCGCTGTATCGCTTCATCCAGTCATAAGCGCCGGCTTTGTCCTTTAATTCTTCATCGGTTAAAGCCAGGCAGTAAAACAACTGCGACCGATTGGCTGCCATGTTCATGAATGGCTTGCGATGGCTAAGATCAAGCGCCACATCCTTAGCCTGCTGAAAGGACTTTTTATTATAAAGGGCATAAAATTTCTGCATCAGCAGCCGTTGTTCCGGGTATTCCTGCTTTAGCTTTTGCGCCAGTTCAATACCCTTGTTAATAACACTAAGCGATTGATCAAACTGGCTTGTTATCGTAAGGCGCATACCTTCAGCTGCGTAGTAATCGAGCCAGGCATCCGCATCGGGGTATGGTGTGAGTAAAACCCGCATACTATCCAGCATGGCTGCTGCCTGTTTGGCCTTGCCCAACAAAGAGTAATTTTCAGATAGAGTATGGTAGGCCGATGCCAGGTATTGCGGAGCTTCGGGCGCGTTTTTTAATGTAGAAATGGCCTTAAACAAATAAACCTCGGCCTTTTTAAAGTTACCCAGGTTTTTAAAAGCGAAAGATAAATCCAGGTAAAGCTTACCGGTATAGCCACGGTCGCCGGCCTGTTGGGTTAATGGAAGCGCTTTATTCAGCAGGATATCCACATAGGCTTCCAGATTATCATTTTTAAAATGCAGTAAGCGGGCATAATCGTGCCATCCCTTGGCCCGTATCAAAAAAGCATCACGGGAATTATACTTTTCAAGCTCCTTCTCGGCTTCTAAAAAAGTTTTTATTGCCGAATCCGGACGTGAGCCTGGTAATACGTCTGCATGAAAAACCATAGAAACAGCATTAAGATATTTATTATCTCCGCCGTATTTAACCCCCTGTTGTAAATATTGGCGAGCTTTTACGGTGTCTTCAGACAGGATAAAATAATCTGTTAAGAGAAAACAGCTCCTGGCTTTTGCGCTATCGGATGCAGGTTTCTTTAAAGATAGCTGGATACTATCGGCATAATGCTTTCCATTAAGCGGTAGCTGTGCCTTGCTGCCCAGGGCAATAGCCATAAAAATAATAAAGCTGTAATATATTTTCATATGGTTTAAGCTGAGAACGATGGTAGATGCCAGCCGTTACCGGCCTAAGTTAATGCTCATGCTTCTTTTATTCAAAAATTGCCTTAAGACATTTCCTTTTATGCAAAGTTGAATTATTTACAAAGTATTAAAAATACCTAACTATAGGTATAAAAAAATACCCAATATGCCCGATTGTTTGGTTTTGCCTGCCACCCTACTTTTGAAACGCCTACTCCCTAACATGGCACCTGCCAACAAAAAAGTGAAAACGCATTGGAGGAATGAAGTAAAAACAAGAATAAGTACTACCATCAGAAACAACAGGCATACCCATTTCGAATGATACGGAAGGGGAAGAATTTACAAGCAATCAAGCACAATCAATTAAAAAATAGCTCTTATGAAAAAAGCACTTTTATGGATAAACCTTGTCGTTTTGGGTTTACTGATCTTTAGCGGATGTTCCAGCAAAAAAAGCGACCCGCCCCCAACTCCGAGCACAAAAGGACATACCGTTAAATTCACGGTGACAGTTATTGGAAGCGTGGCTGCATCTAATGCGGGATTAATAAATCTTGGATTTGGTGGTGGAGACGCTACTAATCCTCAAAACTCAACCATCTGGAAATTAAATAGCGTTGTGCAAAACAATGAAAGCAATTTAGTTTTTAATGCCACAACTTTTCCACAAGGCAAAACAACAACTATTACTATTGAGTCTGTTGTACCCATATTTGAACCCGTGGCCGGCCTAACGTTTGGAAATGTATCCGGCTTTACACCTTATACCATTAGTTTTAAAGCCGAAATAGATGGACAGGTAAAAACGGATGATGAAAACATTAGCATTACAGCTGCCAACGAATACATTCATACCTATTCTTATCAATAATATTGAGTAATCAAAGCTGTTTACCGGGTTTGTTAGCCAATACCATGTTTGGATAATTTTCGATATACAGAAAGCAATAAAGAAATAGCCTATCCTTATCAATAACAACATCTATATCTTAAAACCCCGGACGCGAGGCCCGGGGTTTTTTTAATAAATCATAAAATGTCCTGCAGATAATACGTTTGGTAGAAAAACCCTCTCCTATCAGGGTAAGTACTTCCATTTCTCTTTTTGTAAATTTTCTGACTTTTCCATATACCCGGCGACTGTTTATTTAATGGTCTAAAATTCCAGAAGTTTATCATCCCAAACCTTGATTGAAATCAAGAATTTTATACGGGAGGAGGGCCCTTCCGTATATTAAGTCGCCGAAAAAATGCTTTGTTATGCCACCCTAATGTAACAAATCAGCAATTAAACTGAACAGACTTGTATGTTCAGTTTTTGAAATTTACTTTTGTTGTATGATGAAAAAAGAAAGTGTTGACGAGCGTATCATGCAAACCGCTGCCCGGTTGTTTTACACACAGGGCTATAACCTTACCGGTATTAACCAGTTGATAGACGAAGCAGGTATTGCCAAGCCATCTTTATATAATAACTATCGTTCTAAAAGTGATGTATTGCTGGCTTACCTGGACAGGCAGGCATTAACTTTATTCGACGCGTTAGAAGATCACCTCAATAAAATACTAGGGGCAAGGAATAAGATAATCGGGATTTTTGAATATTCAATAGCGCGAAACCGCGTCGGTAACTTTGGAGGCTGCCCATTTTTAAAGATCAACGCGGAGGTAGCTTCATCAGAAAAAGAAGTTTTAGATCGTGTGCAGGTAATTAAAAGCCGCTTCCGCAATCTGATTTTTCAATTGGTAACCCAACTGGAAGATAAAAAAGGATTTTCTGAAAAGGCCCTGGCTGATATGCTTTATTTTATGCTGGAAGGATCAAGAGCAAGCGCATCGATTACTAAACAAATTGCCGATATGGAAAGTGCGCTGGCAACAATTCAAAAAATTATTTAAAGTACAAAACGAATCAAACGCTCATGAAAAATAAACAAGTAGCGCTCATAACCGGCGTAGGTAAACAAACAGGGATCGGTTTTGAAACGGCGAGGCAACTTGCTGCAATGGGCTACCAGGTAATTATAACCGCCCGGAAACAGGAAACCAGCGAACAGCTTGCAGATATATTAATTAAAGAACAGCTGGATATTGTACCGATGGCATTAGATGTTACGGACGAAAAGATGGTACAGGCAGTTGCAGCGGAAGTAAACAACAGGTTCGGGAAGCTTGATGTCCTGATCAACAACGCCACCTTGTTCCCAGATCAGTACAATACGGAAACAGTAGATTTAGACGATATAAGAAAGGTATTTGAAAGTAATTTTATTGGTGCGTGGGGCACCGTTAAACATTTTACCCCTTTGCTCCGGAAAAGCGAACATCCCAGGATTGTCAACATTTCTTCGGGCTCCGGAGCTTTTGGTGGGGAAGGATACAGCCTCGTTAATCCCTGGAGAGACGTCATATCAGCCTACAGCATCTCCAAAGCAGCCTTGAATGCCTTTACACTAAAAGCGGCGGCAGATTTGAAGAAAGATAACATTTTGGTGAATGCTGTTACCCCTGGACTTACCGCAACTCACGATATTTTAGCCGATTTTGGGGGACGATCGGTAAGCGACGGAGCGAAAAGTATTGTTTTTGTTGCTACGCTGCCCAAAGGAGGCCCAACAGGTAAATTTTTTAAAGACGGCGAGATCATCAGCTGGTAGGGTTAAACCGATCCGCGTTATACTTGACCACATCTTCTTCTCCCCTTTCTCTTCACGCGTCATTGCGAGGTTCCTCGCAATGACGCGTTTTTAATAATTTCCCTTCGCCACCTCTCCAAATCTTCACTTTTTTAAAACCATCCCCTCAAATTTTTATTAATCTGTTATAAAAGGAGATTTTTTGCTTTAATTTGTTTACTATGTTTAAAACCCGACTTGTACTGCCATTCCTGGCATTAATAGCCCTGGGCATCAACGCCAAAGCACAACAAACCGACTCCCTGAAGCGCGACACTGTTAAAATTGATACCGCGCAAATCAATAAACTCCGGATAGATTCCCGTAAAAATGCCATCCCAACCCGGGTAAGGCCGGTGCAGCTGCAAAGGGAACAAGTGCCATTTACCATGCTGGATTATAAGGTGAACTATTGGAAAAAGTCCATCACTTTTGGATTGAATTTTAACCAGTCGTCATTTACCAGTAACTACGCGGCGGGTGGTGTAAACGCAGTTGCGTTGGGATCAAACTTTATTTACCATACCGAGTATAATAAAGCGCCGTTTAGCTATGTATCCGAACTGAATTTGCAGTACGGTGTATCCAAAAACAAGGGTCAGGGCAAACGCAAAACCAACGACCGTATTTACTTTGATAACAAGGTGGCCTCCCAACTATCCAAACACTGGTACATATTTGGATCCTTAACCTTTGAGTCGCAATTTGATAAAGGCTATAATTATGTCGACAATGGTAACGGCACCTTTACCTCGCAGTACATCTCCAATTTCATGTCGCCGGGTTATTTGACCGAAGCGCTGGGTTTTGAGTATAAGCCAACCGGTTATTTTGATTTGCGTTTGGGTACAGGTACCGCCAGGCAAACCTTTGTTTTGGACCGCTCAATTCACAAAGAACAACAGGATAATTATGGTGTAGATACCAACAAAACCGTAAAAAACGATCTGGCATTTCAAATGGTGGCCTTATTTGATAAGGATATCATGAAAAACGTTCACCTCAATACCCGCTATGCCTTATTTATACCCTACGGGCAGGATCTTAAATTCATTACGCACCGTGTAGATATGGTTTTATCGGCCCGCGTTAACCGGTTAATCAATGTCAGTCTTAACGGTACGCTGCTTTATGATAAACATACTTCGAAAGATGCCCAGGCTACAGAGGGACTGGCACTGGGGATGTTGTATAAATTCCCGTAAGTTGAGCAAAACTTATTTTTGAGTCCCCGGCGAATAGCCGTGATATTGTTTAAAAGCTCTTATAAAAGAAGCATCAGAGAGGTAGCCCGTAATGGAAGCTGCCTCTCCTACTGTTATACCCCCGTTGCGCATCAGCGTTAAGGCATGGTTCATACGCAGGCTTTGCACATAACCAAAAACCGTAGTACCAAACAGCTTTTTAAAACCAGCCTTCAGTTTAAATTCATTCAACAAAAAATCGCGCGAGAGGCTCCTGAGGCTCATATTATCCAGGTAATGGATGTTCAAATGGTCTTTAACGCCATGAAGCTTTTCTATATCGGCAGGATTAATGGTGTTCTGTACCCGGTTTTCATACTGGCCCGAAAGGGTGAGCAGGGTAAGCTCGGTAATTTTGGTTTTGATGTAAGCATTACGCAACGAGTCGGCCACGGGTGGTTCGGTAAGCAAACTCAGTCCGGAGCTTTGCAGGTAGCTTATCTTTTTATTATCAGGGAATAAAGCAAAAGACCTTGCGCCACGGCTTTGCTGTAACAGGTCGTCATAAGCTTCGCCACAACTCAACAGTATCTCATTAAAAAAAGCGGGTTTTAAACCAACGCAAACATACTCATACCGTTTTTGCTTCGGGAAAACAAAGGAGCTAACCGGGTTAACACAATTAAGCAGGTTAAACTGGCCCCGGTTCATAGTCGAGGTGGCATCAAAACCCGAAATGAGCGCGTCTGAAGAGCCATGCAGCTGAAAGTGGATACTCACATGTGTGGCATCCTGCATATTGTTGATGCGCAGGCCATCTTCAAAACGGGCCCCAAACCGCAAAATACTAAAATCATCGGCTTTAAGGCCCTGGGCATGGCAGTCAAAACGGTTGGGTACACTGCCGGTAGCGTAGGTAGTTTCAAAGGATGTGCTGAACTCCCTTTTCATCAACCTGGCAAACTCAACCCCTTCTAACTGGTACATATAATCCGTTTATGCTAATTAAAAATCCGTTTGGGCATATCGTAAATCGCTCAGAACCGGCAATTTGCGCCCATGGAACCATCATGAGCTACCGTTCAAAAACTAAAATGAATATAGCTCATGATAGCCTCATTTCCATTAAAAAACAAATAACTCTAATGAAAAATATCTGCAAATATAAGGTGAATACGGCTGGCTGGAAACGCGGGGTTCATTATAATTTCTTCAAAAGCTTTGCGCAGCCCTTTTTTGGCATCAGTACCGATATGGATGCTACGGATGCTTACGACTATTGTAAACAACACGGACAGGCATTTTTTCTGTTTTACCTGCACCGCTCGCTGTTGGCGGCCAACCAGGTGCCCGAGCTGCGGCAACGGATAGAGGATGGCGACGTTTATGAATACGACACCATATCTGCCTCGGTTACGGTATTACGGCCCGATGATACTTTTGGCTTTGCCTATATGGACCATTACGAGGAGTTTGAACAATTTGCCCCGCCGGCCCGCGCAGCCGTCGACTATGAAAAAACGACCGACAGGCTGCAGCTGCGCGAGGGTTTTAACAGCCTTATCCATTATTCCATACTGAAGGACATCCGCTTTACCAGTATGCAGCACGCGCAACCTTTAACGGGCGACGATAGTGTACCCAAGATCGTATTCGGCCAGTTTTACCGGCGCGACGGTCGCGTTTGGCTGCCCGTAGCCATCCACGCACATCACGCCCTTTGCGATGGGCGGCATATGGGCCGTTTTGTGCATTACTTTCAGGAACAGATGAACCGCATACCTGCCGGTAATATGAATGCATAGTAGTATTTTAGCCTTATAAAAACCAACATACCCCTTATGAAATTATTTATGCTGATGCTTGGCTGCACACCACCCGGGCGGAATACCGAACAACACGATATGTTTTTTGGAATCGGAGAAACGGTAAAAGATCTTATCCCTCAGATTAAAGCTTTCTGGCCCGAAGGTCAGGATCGGCTGCATGTAGATGCCTGGCGCGAAGTAACCCTGGTTAACGGGTACAGCATACAGGTAACTGAACAGCCCGGTAATACGGAGGCAGAGCTCCTAAGGCTGTTTTTTATAAATCTGGGCGGTTACCAGGAGGGTTTGTTTGATGAACCACATTTTAAAGTGCTCACCGTACAGCCCAACAAATCAAAAGCTTTTGCTTATGCCAAGGACACACCGTTTTATCGCCAGGTTCATTTTCCCGGCGCTGAATCGCACATTGATGATAAATATGGATTGGATGTAGATGACCTGCATGAGATAGCAGATATTTTACCCGCTGCTCAGAAAGCCCAATACGCCCTGCACATTACACCCGCAGCTGACGGAATCCCGGAAGACAAAATACATTTAGGGTATTTTAAACTGGATAAATTGCCGTAAGGAGATTTGATTAGCAGTCGCTTGGTCCCAGCGATAAAAATGCCTTTCCTTAAGCCAAAAGTTTTCCGTATATTTGATATATACGCACAGCCCGGTTCCCAACCAAAGGAAACCGGGCTGTGCTGTTAAAGGGTGAAACAGATCAAAAATCACCCATCTGGTATATAGTTATTTGACAGTCAATAAATTAATACTTTTTAAAGTTTTAAAAACACCTTAAAACGGGACTGTAATTTGTTAAAAAGTGTTAAAATGAAGGTTTTTCAATCGTTTTTGCCCTCTTTTTAACCCGTTTTTGGCCAGAAAAGTGTTAAAATCCGGGGTTTAAAAAGTTTTTGTAGGTGCAATGTAAAAGCTCTTTTCAAAAAGCAGGGCCGGGGTTAAAATAATTCAACGGATATATTTCAAAATCATACCTTTGTAACCTTTAAAGATTAAAAGTACTTTATAATAATGTTTGAAAATCTTTCGGATAAACTCGACAGGGCGTTCAAGGTCCTGAAGGGTCAGGGAACTATTACTGAGATAAACGTGGCCGAAACCATGAAGGAGATACGCAAAGCCCTTCTGGATGCCGACGTTAACTATAAAACCGCCAAAGCCTTTACCGATGAGGTTAGGCAAAAAGCACTGGGACAGAATGTATTAACAGCTGTTTCGCCGGGCCAGTTGCTTACCAAGCTCATGAACGATGAGCTGGCCGAGCTGATGGGCGGTACTACTGCCGAGCTTACCTTTCCGGCTACCCCAACTGTTATCCTCATTGCGGGCTTAAACGGTGCTGGTAAAACAACCTTTACCGGCAAGCTAGCTAATTACTTAAAAACACAAAAAAATAAAAAACCTTTACTGGTTGCTGATGATATTTACCGCCCCGCGGCTATTGACCAGCTGGAAGTATTGGGTCAGCAAATAGGCATCCCGGTTTATGCCAACCGCGAGTCAAAAGATCCGGTAGCTATTGCCCGTGAAGGTATTGCCCTGGCAAAACAGAATGGTCACAATGTGGTGATCATCGATACCGCCGGTCGTTTGGCTATTGATGAGGCCATGATGGTGGAGATTGAGCAGGTAAAAGCAGCGGTAAATCCGCATGAGATCCTGTTTGTGGTGGATTCGATGACCGGTCAGGATGCGGTGAACACGGCTAAAGTATTCAACGATCGTTTGGACTTTACCGGTGTGGTTTTAACTAAGCTTGATGGTGATACCCGTGGTGGTGCGGCGCTGTCGATCAAATCGGTAGTAAGCAAGCCGATCAAATTTATCGGTACCGGCGAAAAAATGGAAGCGCTGGATGTTTTCCACCCCGATCGTATGGCTTCCCGTATCCTGGGCATGGGCGACGTGGTTTCCCTGGTTGAGCGTGCGCAACAGCAGTTTGACGAGAAAGAAGCTGCTGAGCTGCAAAAGAAGATCCGCAAGAACAAGTTTGATTTTAACGATTTTTACAGCCAGATACAGCAGATCAAAAAAATGGGTAACATGAAAGATCTGATGGGCATGATACCCGGTGTTGGTAAAATGATGAAAGATGTAGAGGTTGATGATAACGCCTTTAAAGCGATCGAAGCCATCATCCAATCAATGACGCCATTCGAGAAATCAAACCCCGAAACCATCAACCAAAGCCGTCGTACCCGTATAGCCAAAGGCTCCGGTACCGACCTGGCCGAGGTAAACCGCCTCATGAAGCAGTTTGACGATATGAAAAAGGTGATGAAACAAATGAGCAACCCGGCTGCCATGGCCAGCATGATGCGCCGTATGCCTAAGATGTAATTTATAATCCCCCGTTCATGGGGGATTATAAAACCTGAAAAAGTCCAACCCTTACAGGAATATAGCTAATGTTTAAGGTTGTTTTATTATGGAGCTTTGCTCCATCAAATAATAACAACCATGAATATTACATCATCAATATATAAAGAACCGCTACAGGTTGCCATTATTGGCGCAGGCTTGGGTGGACTTTGCCTGGCACAAGGGTTGAAAAAAAACGGAATCGCTTTCCAGGTTTTTGAGAAAGACTCCGCAGCCAATAGCCGGACACAGGGATACCGTATCCGCATTGATAAAACAGGGCAGGATGCGCTTGCCGCCTGTCTGTCGGAACGCTTATATACTTTATTTTCCGAAACCGTGGTCCCGTCAGTTGGGGTACGTACTTTAAATGCACAATTGGAATTGCTTACCGATAAGTGGGTAGATTCCTGGGAGGATGGAGAAGCCAATGCGCAGCCTGATTTGAAAGCCAACCGTTTAACCATGCGCGAAATACTGCTGCTTGGCTTAAACAAACAGGTACACTTCAACAAAAAATTTGTCAGTTATGAAAAACAGCCCGATGGCCGGGTTTGCGTACATTTTGAAGATGGAACCTCATTTACTGCTGATGTATTGGTTGCTGCCGATGGGGTGAATTCCCGCCTGGGCGCACAACGGTTCCCCGCTCAGGAGCTGGTGGATACCGGCAGTGTTTGCGTGTACGGAAAAACCTTTTATACCGAGCAGGCCAAAAAACAAGTCGATCCGGTTTTACAAACGGATACGGCGGTTATCTTTGAAAATGAGCTGGCAATGATAGCCGACGCTATGCAGTTTAAATCGACTTTTGTAAAAGCCGGTGAGCAATATGGACCGGATGCCGAATTGACCTATACCGAAGATTATATGTACTGGGCGCTCATTGGTAACCGGGGTCGCTTTGGTCTGAACAATGAACAGGCCTTAACATTTGCCTCCGGTGAGCTTTTTGATTGTCTTAAACAGGTAACATCGGCATGGGCGCCTACCCTAAAGGCGCTTTTTGAATCGGCAAATCCAGAATCGCTGACTATAGTGCCCGTAAAAACGTCGTTACCCAAAGATGCCTGGAGCAGCGATAATATAACCGCCCTGGGCGATTCGATACATGCGATGAGTCCGGCCGGGGGCCTTGGCGCCAACACCGCCCTTTATGATGCAGCATTGCTTACAGCCAGCCTCACCAAAGTTGCTGCCGGAGAAACAGCGTTGCTTGATGCCATAGCGCAGTATGAAGAAAAGATGCGGGAACATAGCTGCAACTCGATCAATGCTTCGCAGCAGGGAGGAAAAAAACTCTATAAGCAATCGGCAGATTAAATAGGATTATTGCTTTTGGGGAGCATCATTTTTAAATATAAACGGGGAGGTAATTGGCCACTTTTTATTTTAGTTTTGTGTAATACGAAGCCATCCCCCATTTAAAATATATGCGTAAAACGATATTATCTTCAGCTCTTTTAATTTTAAGTATAGCAGCTCAAGCACAAGTTCCCGGTGCTGTTATTGATGTACAGCACTACAGCTTTGCCCTGCAATTAACTGATGCTGATAACAACATCAAAGGACAGGCTACGGTAGAGGTTAAATTTTTGAGAAATGCAGATGCATTCAACCTCGACCTGGTTAAAAAGAATGTTGAAGGCAAAGGAATGCTGGTATCGGCCATTACGGAAAATGGAAAGAAGCTCCGGTTTGTGCAAGATAGCGGAGTTGTTAAAATATATACAAACGCCAAAACGGGAAGTTTACACAGTTACAAAGTGAGCTATGAGGGTATTCCTGCCGATGGGTTGATCATATCGACCAATAATTTTGGACACCGTACTTTTTTTGGGGATAACTGGCCAAACCGGGCGCATAACTGGCTGCCCTGTGTAGATGTTCCCGCCGATAAAGCTTCGGTTGATTTTGTGGTAACCGCGCCCGACCATTACCAGGTAGTATCCAACGGCTTAAAAATAAAGGAGCAGCAATTGCCCAATCATTTGAAATTAACGCACTGGCATGAAGCCGTTGTTGTACCTACCAAAGTAATGGTGATAGGTGTAGCCGCCTTTGCCATTGACCACCCGGGCGATGCAGGCAATATCCCGGTATATACTTATGTGTTTCCGGAGAGTAAGGAGGCCGGGTTTAAGAGTTACGCTGTAGCTAAAGATATACTGCCATTCTTTATCAAACATGTTGGTCCGTACAGCTATGAAAAACTGGCCAACGTGCAGTCAAAAACCATATTTGGCGGTATGGAAAACGCCAGCGCGATATTTTACTTTGAAGAGTCGGTAACGTCACCCGGTATTGAGGAGCTGATGGCCCATGAGATTGCTCACCAATGGTTTGGTGACGGCGCCAGCGAAAAAAGTTTCTGGCACTTGTGGCTCAGCGAAGGTTTTGCCACCTATATGACCAACCTGTACCTGGAGAACAAATACGGCACCGATACACTGAAAAAGCGAATGCTGGCCGATCGTAAAAAAGTACTGGAGTTTGAAAAAAAACGCCTTACTCCTGTGGTTGATAGCGCCGTGAAAAACGACTATATGCAGTTGCTTAACGCCAACAGTTATGAAAAAGGGAGCTGGGTATTACACATGCTCCGCCGTAAACTGGGCGACAACCTTTTTTGGAAAGGCGTGCAAAACTACTATGCCAAATACCGCAACAAAAACGCCAATACCGACGATTTGCGCAGGGAAATGGAACAAGCCAGCGGCCAGGATCTGAAACCGTTTTTTAATCAATGGCTCCGCAAAGCCGGGCACCCTGATCTGAACATCGGCTGGCATTATGATGCAGACAAAGGTTCGGTTAGTATCAGTGTTGAACAGAAGCAAGATAATCTATATGAATTCCCGCTGGAGATAGCCATCGGCGGCGAACTATTTCACCTGGAGGTAAAAGATAAAACAACTTCGGCTCAACTCCCGGTAAAAACAAAACCCGAAACAATTGTGGTTGATCCTAATGTAAATGTCCTGGCTTCGTTTAATATCGCGGCTCAATAAGCTTGGCATAGAAAACAAAAAATTCTTTATACTCCTTGATTTATAAGAATTTATAATTATCATTGTGTTAAACAAACACAATGATAATTATAGAAAAGATCTTGTTTTAAACAGACCGATTCTGTTGTCCGTCCCCCTGCTTATCTGTAGTATCATTCCTGGTTGTTATTCGGGCATTCTATAAGCCCATGATCTATAAACCAATTATACTAAACCAGATAAGTTATGAAAAAACGTTCCTCATTTTGGGCTATTTTAGCCTTGTGCCTCTTACCTGCTTACGGATGGTGCCAGGGCAATAGCGGCGATGCCATTTTAGCCGGAAAAGATATCGCAGTAATCAGTACCGATAACGGACAGGTTCGCGGATACATCCATAATGGCACATTCACCTACAAAGGTATTCCTTATGCAAAAGCGCAACGGTTTATGGCGCCCGAAAAACCGGAATCGTGGCCAGGAGTTAGGGCATCGCTAACCTATGGCGCGGTATGCCCCATAGACCCTACTACTGCAGTAAATGACCTCCTGGAGTTTGGCTTTAACCATAACTGGGGTTATATGAATGAAGATTGCCTGAAGCTTAATGTCTGGACACCGGGTATCAATGATCAAAAGAAACGCCCGGTAATGGTGTGGCTGCATGGTGGTGGCTTTAGCGCCGGCTCGGCCATTGAACTTCCTTCCTATGATGGCGAAAACCTAAGCAAAAAAGGTGATGTGGTGGTGGTATCTATCAATCATCGCTTAAACTTGTTGGGCTTTTTAAACCTGTCGGCCTATGGTGATAAATATAAAGCATCGGCTAATGCTGGCATGATGGATATTGTTGCGGCCCTGCAATGGGTAAAACAAAACATAGCCAGTTTTGGCGGCGATCCGGACAATGTAACCATTTTTGGCCAGTCGGGTGGCGGTGCTAAAGTGGGTACGCTGATGAATGCCCCATCGGCAAAAGGCCTGTTCCAAAAAGCTATTGTGGAAAGCGGCAGCTATCGCAGCGATTTTATGACGGCCGATGTTTCTAAACGCATTGGCGCAGCTGTGCTGGAGGTGCTGAACCTGCAACCAGGGCAGGTAGATTCATTGCAAACCATGTCCTATGAACGTTTGAGTGCAGCCTGCAAAAAAGCATTTATAAAGGTGCAGCAGCAACTAAAGGCAGAGGGTAAACCCGTTGGTGGGTTCGGGCTGATGTGGGAACCGAGTATCGACGGGAATTTTTTACCTTATAATATGACCGACCCGGCGGCTGTTGAACTTTCTAAAAATGTACCGCTATTGGTAGGATCGACCAAAAATGAATTTATGGCCTCGCTCATCAACCCTGCAATTTCAGGGTTTACGATGGATGAAGCTAAATCCTATCTGCAAAAAAAATATGGCGACAAAACCGATGCTTATATGGCCGAAGTAAAAAAAGCATACCCGAACACCGTGAAACCAGCTGATTATATTGATATCGACTTGACCACCTTTAGACCAGGAACTGTGCGGCAGGCAAATGCGAAATCGGCGGTAGTGGGCGGAGCCCCGGTTTATATGTACCAGTTTGCATGGCAATCGCCGGTGATGGATGGGATGTACAAATCGGTACATTGTATGGACATCGCATTCCAGTTTAATAACATTAGCCGTTGTGAAGAGTTTACCGGCGGCGGAAAAGAGGCTTATGCGCTGGCAGCAAAAATAAGCCAGGCCTGGATAAACTTCGCTCGCACGGGTAACCCGAATGCAAAAGGTTTACCCAATTGGCCTATGTATACCGAAAAAAATGGGGCGGCGATGGTATTAGATAACCAGTCAGAAGTAAAATTTCATCATGACCAGGTGCTGCTGCAAATGGCCGCTGCAAAATAGAGGTTGATATTTTTACTGTATTAGTAATGATTATTTGCAACAATTTCATTTTTGAGTGATGTGGGGTATTTATTTAATAAAAATGCATGGCTGATAAAAAATATTTGTTTTAACGCAATAAAATTCTGAAAAATTGCGTTATTTCGATATATAATATCACGAACAAGCCATTATTAACCTTAAACCAATAACCTATGAACACTACAAGATTCTATAAATCCATGTATGTAAGCTTTTACAGGTGGAGTTTTAAAAATTTTGGTCAGGGTAATTTACCCCGGTTTAATTCGCTTTTTGGGCTGAATTTTTTGCTGATCATACTGTTAACCACATTGCTGCTGATTGCTCAGCTTTGTTTAAAATCAAGCTGGTTTAATGTTAACCCCATGTCGGGTACATTTATAATGCTCGGGGCAGTTGGCGCATTACTGTTAAATTATTTTGTATTGCTAAACAACAAGCGGTTTAATAAACTCAATATCGCTTTTGAAAAAATAAGCAAGCACCATCAAAAAATATGGTCGGTAATGATACTGGCCTGCGTAATCGCATCCTGCGGGTTTTTGATGATAATTGCCCAGGTAGCTTAATTTCACGATCAATAATACCTGCCTGCCGTCTCTTTAACTGTGGATGGCAGGCTTTTTTATATACTTATTTTAATATCCCGCCTCTTTCTTCTGCTGATTAAAAATATTTATCTTACGCGTTGATTAAACTTTATCACAGTGTTGGTTAAAACTTTTGGCAGTGCGGTTTATGGTATCGAGGCTATTACCATAACGGTTGAGGTAAATATAGCGGCGGGTACCAAATATTTTATAGTTGGCCTACCCGATGTGGCCGTAAAAGAGAGTTATTTCCGGATCGAATCGGCATTAAAAAATACCGGTTTCCGGATGCCCCGCCAGCAGGTGGTGGTTAATATGGCTCCTGCGGATATCAAAAAAGAAGGATCTTCCTATGATTTGACCATCGCCACGGCTGTTTTGGCGGCATCCGGGCAGTTGGAGCCAGAGAACCTGGACAAGTACATTATCATGGGTGAACTATCACTGGATGGCAGCTTACAACCCATCAAAGGTGCCCTTCCTATTGCTATACAAGCCCGTAAAGACGGTTTTAAAGGATTTATTCTGCCCAAACAAAACGCCCGTGAAGCAGCCATTGTGAACGATCTGGAAGTTTATGGTGTAGACAACATCAAAGAGGTAGCCGGGTTTTTTAATGGCGACCTGAACATCGAACCAGAAGTGGTGAATACCCGGGAGGAGTTCTATAACAGTCTGAGCAATTACGATAGCGATTTTAGTGAAGTAAAGGGCCAGGAGAACATCAAACGCGCGCTGGAAATTGCCGCAGCAGGCGGTCATAATGTGATATTGATTGGTCCGCCGGGAGCGGGTAAAACCATGCTGGCCCGTAGACTTCCTTCTATTTTACCACCACTGAGTTTATATGAATCGTTAGAAACTACGAAGATACATTCGGTTGCGGGCAAACTGGCCGCCGCAGATGCTTTGGTAACTATTAGGCCATTCCGGTCACCCCATCATACCATTAGTGATGTGGCTTTGGTTGGCGGTGGCGGCAATCCACAACCAGGCGAAATCTCATTGGCACATAATGGCGTATTGTTTTTGGATGAGCTGCCTGAATTTAAACGGAGCGCGCTGGAAGTAATGCGCCAGCCGCTGGAAGAACGCCGCGTAACCATATCAAGAGCCAAATTTACCGTTGATTACCCCTCCAGCTTTATGCTGGTGGCCAGTATGAACCCCTGCCCCTGCGGGTATTATAATCATCCCGAAAAAGAATGTATCTGTCCGCCTGGAATGGTGCAGAAATATCTGAGCAAGATCTCCGGTCCGCTGTTGGACAGGATCGATCTGCATGTGGAAGTAACACCGGTAAATTTCAGCGAGCTATCCTCAGATCGTGCCTCCGAAAAAAGCGAGCTGATCCGCGAGCGGGTAATCAAAGCCCGGGAGGTGCAGGTAGAACGTTTCGGTAATCGCCCTGATCTGCACGCAAATGCGCAAATGAGCCCGCAGATGGTGCGCGACTTGTGCAAGATAGACGTCGCCGGCCAAACCCTGCTTAAAAGAGCCATGGAAAAACTTGGCCTCTCCGCCCGGGCCTACGACCGTATCCTGAAAGTATCCCGTACCATCGCCGATCTGGGAGGCAGCGAAGATATCAAACTGGAGCATTTGGCCGAGGCCATTCATTTCCGGAGTTTGGATCGGGAAGGTTGGGCGGGATAGTGTGGAGTCGTAGTCTCTGTGCATAGTGGTCCAATTTTAGAAACTATGAGCAACGGTTAGCGATGTTAAAAGAAGAAAAAGATTATTTATTATTCATGGAGATATGAAAGATTACATTCCATTTATACCACCAGATGACGTTGTTACTATTAAAGCGAGGTTATGGAATGCAAAAGAATCGAAAATTTATTTTGATTGGTTTATATCGATAAAAGATGACCGGGTAGAATATTTGCTTACGTCCATAGATGAAGATTTAACGGGCAATAATGAAATTGACATTGAACGGGTTGGAAGAAAAGTATCAAGTATTCTTCAGAAGCCACCGTTTTCGGAGCTTAAAGAAGGTGAATTAATAATTACCAATAAAGGACTAGCTCTTATTGCTGATTTATCACTGCTTATTTCAAAGCTAATAATAAAAAGCTGTCCACAGATAACATGGAAAATTGTAAAAAAACCAAAGGGAAATATCTCATATAATTTACCGGCGCTTTTTGAATTTCCGTTAATTAGTCACCTTGAACTTATGGGGGGAAGTATTGTGGAAGCAAAGGCAATATTAAGAGGGGATAAAACAGATGCAATTTGGCTTGAGATATATAAATATGCTATCAATTTAATAAAATAGATTTATCCCTCGCTACCGCAAGCGTCCCGCTTGTGGCATCATGCTAAGAAACATTGTAAGCCCTTATCTTTACCGCAAGCGGGACGCTTGCGGTAGCGAAGAATTCATCCGACATTTGTAATTGATTATAAATGACATTTAAATATTCTTTAAGCTATGTTCCTGAAAAAATTACTTGTTGCCCTTTTCTTATTGGGTATCTGCACCAAAGCGCATAGCCAAATTAAATTACAGCTAAAAATGTCGCATGCCGATAATAACCTAATCAACGGTATCAGCGTGACTTATGTACTGCCCCAGGGGTACAGCGATTCCAAAGACAAAACCATTCTCCTGTTTGACAAGCTCACGCCATTACAGCGGACACGTGATACCGTATGCGATTTAAATGCGAAAGACAGTTCGGGCCCAATTAAATTTCACCAGGTAAAAAGTAAAACTATAAATGGCAACGATTATGATTGCTTGCAGGCAGATCATAATACAACAGGACCTTTGCAAATTTCTTATCGTGTACCTCTTGCAAATCCGATCCCTGCCCAAAGCGGCCCTGTCAGAGATCTGCAGGCAGCAGGCGACGGTATATCGGGATCATTTGGCAGTTTTCTACTGCTGCCGTATACAGACAAAGCTTTGGAGATTCAGCTCGATTGGGAATTGCCCGCGACGGCCGACGCAGTATGTAGTTATGGCGCCGGAAAATCGATAAGGTTTCAAACAACTTTCGGCGATCTTTTAGAGGCACAGTTTTTAGCTGGGAAGCTTAGTTCGTTTACCTCAACGGATCACCCTCATGGCTTCAGCATGTACGGACTCGGCAAAGGATCGGACAGTGAATTTAGGAGTGCTGCGAATTGGGCTGCAAAAGCCCACCAGGTAATCAGGGATAGCCTGGAAGGATCGCCCGAAAAGCCCTTTTATTACTTTTTCCGTTCTTATGACGGACCGCCTTTATCAAGCGGAAGGGCAACCAGTGGCTCGTTTGTTTTATATGTGCCCACGGGGACTTCGCTGAATGATGAGGATATTAAATCGCTATCTGCTCACGAGATGATACATGTTTTTGTTGCTGATCTGTACGATCCGGAAGGGCTTGCTGATTGGTATGTAGAAGGTATCGCAGATTATCTGTCTGTTAAATTTTTGTATGATGCAGGATTGATTAGTGAGAAACGGTATTTGGAACTTAGGAACGGCGAGCTTGCAGAATATTATACCAATCGGCTTAAAAACGTTCCAAATCAAAAAATCCCTCAAATTATGTGGTCCGGCCGTAACGCCTGGACAACGCCCTACACACGTGGTGCGCTGTATTTTGCCGATTTAGAGGGAAAGCTACGGCAACACCGGGTGAAAAATGTTTCTGTACTATCCCTGATCAGGGAAATGGATCGCCTAAAAACAAGTGGTCAGCAAACTACCGCACAAACGTGGGCCAACCTGATCAAGAAAAAGGCAGGTGACTGGGCCGTAGCTGATTTTAAATTGATGATGGCAGGCCGGTTACTCATCCCGGTTAATAATGCATATGGTGAAAATTTCAAGCGGAAACCGGTTGCAGCACAATTTTTTGATTTAGGTTTTGATGAACCAAAAGCTATAAAAGCAGGGAAAGTTATTGCCGGATTGGATCCAAAATCTCCGGCTGGTTTGGCTGGGTTAAAAAATGGAGACACTATTTCATCTGCTATCAATTTGATACCTGCTTATGAAAGCTATAATAATAACATAACTATTATAGTAAAGCGGAAAGGCATTGATTTTCCGATCACATTTCAGCCGCGTATGGGCCGCACCACAGGGTACAAATGGGTTTCCGTTGCCTCTGGATCTACCAGGTAAAAAATAGCTATACAGATAGCCTAAGGATTAATTTAGCCCTCGCTACTGCGAGCGTCTCGCTTGTGGCAAACATGGGGCCACAACGAACTGCGATTTTCTGGTTGTGGAACTCCGCAACAGATTTTATATTTGTATGTCCCTATACCTGATTAATTTATTGAAGAGCCCGGGAGCATTTCCCACACACAGGGCATGAATCTGAGAAGATAGAAACTATCTGAAATTCAATTAAATTATATACGGATGAAAAAAATAGCACAATTGCTTATCCTTCCTGCTTTTATTACAACTACCCTTATCATTTCCTGCCAAAACAGAGATAAAGGTTCAAAAGCCCAAACTCAATATGCAGAATCAAATGGTGATGATGCCAACAGTATCATTAAGTATAACAATGGCCTGTTGGGTCAGGATGAACGTAGGGACAGCTATTTAAAAAGCCTGGGTAACAATGTAAGGAGTATGCGGAGATTATTTGATGATCCGAAGGCAACTGTTTCCTCCATAGGTATGTTTGAGCCTTTTGAAACGCCCTATATTCCAAAATATGGTGAAAACATCTCCAGTCCTCCAAGCGGGTTAAACAGCAGCGACAAGCAATTCTTCAAAGACAATGTCACGCAACTGAACACGCTTTATACCCAGATCAAAGACGTATATAAAGCGATGCGGGATTACGTAAAGGCCCAGGATTATAAAGACGATAATGGCGTCAAAGGAAAAGCATTGACCGATTCTATTGATAACCTGGGTAACAAATATTATAAGCTGGATGACCAGGTGAGGGCAAAATTAAGCGTAATTGCCGACGATGCAGAACGCGTGACACTGAAAGATCACCCCCTGAAAGAATATATCTATGCGATGAAAGATGATCGTACCAAAATAGCTGGGGTCAGCATGCTTTTGGATAGTAGCGCTAATAATTATAAAGCTTCGGAAGCAAAGTTGCAGGCAACTTTCCAGGCATTGAAGTCGGAGAATGAAAAACATACAGCTATGAGCTTTCCGAGCCGTGATGAGTATGCTTCAAAAAAGAATTATTTCGGCAAGTTCAATGAAGCGGTTAATGATTTTTTGCTTGAATTAAAAAGGATCATGCGCGATGCTTCTGCATCAGGAAAAATCAGTGAAGAAGACCTGAAAACGCTGGACTATAAAAGAGAAACTATCAGAAGCTACTATAACAATTTTGTAGATTAAAAAGCGATACTACATAATTTCATTCTGAGCACGGCGAAAAATCTGATCATTATCAAAACGCTTCACCGTACTCAGTTTGGTAATTTATGGGTTTACACTTTTTATGCGTTATTTTTTATAATTCATTGATTTTTAGCAATATAGGTCAATGTTAACCCTAAAAAGTGTAAACCCATGTAAACCCACTTTTTAACTTTATTTATCCTTCCAAAATTGCAGCCAATGCAGGTTATACCCTCCTTTATTGGCGTACACCCTTACTTTATTTGTTCCTGCTTTTAAACGGATATCTTTTACGGTGATCACCTGCCAGGTTTTTAGTCCCCCGGTGTTAGGTATCGCAACCTCTTTCGCCTGATCAGCTCCATTGATATGGAGGGATAGCTTGGCATCATCAGTGGCCGCAGCTACTTTTAGTTTAACTGAATATACTCCTGCTGTTTTTGCTTGTATGGTGTATTGGGTCCATTCGGTGGTTTCTATATGATCAACATAAAAGCTGTTATAGGCGGTAGAATCTTTGCTGATATCTACACCATCATTACGATAGATGCGGCCATGGTTCCCGATACCGGGTTTTCCTGAAGTATGGTAATCGGCTGTATCGGTATCAAAATAAGCAAAACCGTTTCGGCCCAGGTCATAGTCAACGGCATTGATAATAGTGCCGTTGGTAATCTTGTTGGCTTTAAAGGGCTTGGTTGCGGTAGTGAATGGCTGTCTGAAAATAGCATCAATCACATCGTGATGAATAATGGCATTCTCCAATTTGGCATGAATAGCCATTTCCAGCGTACCGCTGTACACATTGCTTTCTTTAGGTTTATGTTTACCCGTATTCAGGTAGTTGGTTACATCATCATAATTCAGATTGGAGGGAATCTCGATCGGGTTGTTATTGCCCATTTTTTTCAACGGCCAAAGCGCCCAGCCCAGGTTATTTTTCTCCAGCAGGCGAATCTCCTCTGTTAGCCATACATTGGAGTTTTCGCCGGTCTCCCCTATCCAGGCAGGTACATTGTACTGGTCGCGGGTTTTGATGATGTGTTCTACGGATTTCTGATCATTGAAATTCCAGTATTTGTGGAAGCTCAATACCATGTTTTTATCCCAGGTAGGCAGTATGCCATTATAATTGTTACCCCAGCCATTGCCTTCAATAATAATAATGTGTTTTTTATCCACCTCGCGGATTGCTGCGGTAATATCCACCATCAGTTTGCGCAACGGGGCATTGGTTTTTTCCTTTAAACCATTCTTATCATTTGCCGGATCATCAAAACCCCAGTTGGGTTCGTTAATGATATCATAGCCGGCAATGTTGGGCTCGTTCTTATATCTATCGGCCAGTTTGCGCCAAAGGGCTATCATTTTTTGCTTGTTAGCTTCACTATCCCACAGTGACGGCAGATCGGGGTTACGGTCGGATATATTAAGATCATTGCCCTGGCCTCCCGGTGCGGCATGCAGATCAAGGATGAGGTACATGTGGTTGGCCTTGCACCAGGCCAGCAGATCGTCGGTCATCTTGAAACCTTTATCCAGCCAGGTATTTTGTCCGGCAACCGGTTCTTTTTCGATAGGTAAAGTATACAGGTTATAGTGCATAGGCAGGCGCACCGAGTTGAAGCCCCAGCGACGCATGGAATCGATATCTATTTTGCGGGTATTATTGGCCAGCCAGGTATCATAAAACTCTTTGGTTTCGGCGGGCCCCATCAGCTCCTCAAGTCTTTCACGGATGCGGTATTGACGGCTATCTTTATTAACGTGCAGCATATAGCCTTCCTGTATCATCCAACCGCCCAGTCCCATGCCGCGCAATAGGACGTTTTTGCCGCTTTCGTCCACTATTTTTTTGCCATCCGCCTTCAAAAAGCTTTGCGCGCTACCCTGTAACGAAATGAACGAAGCCGGTAAAGCCAGTAGCAAAACCTTTACCGATATATTTTTAAATGTTTGTAATAACATGATGTACTTAGGTTATTGATATAAAACAAATAATTAAAAAAGCTTACCAAATATAAGTGCCTACAGAGCCCTTATCCAGGGTAGCAGTAATAGCCCGCCCATTATATTTGATATTAAAAGATTGCGACGAGTCGCTGGTATTGGCTACGATGAGCACCTTTTTACCGTCTGGTGTTTTGAAAGCCACGTTTGGCAATGTATCAGAATTATTGGAGGCGATACGGACTGAACCGGGGCGCACAAATTTGGATGCGTGAGCTATTGAGTAGTAAGCCAAGTTGCGTTTCACGGTGTTTTTGTCAATGGTTACAGCTCCCTGACACATTGGGCAGCCACCACGGTCGGTATAGGGTTTATAATCCGGGTCGGCAGCCAGGTTCCATTCCAGTACATTGCGGCTCCAGTTGCGGGTTGCCCCAATGATCAATCTTTTAACGGGCGAGGCAATGTTAATGGTAGTGCTGTTCTCTTTTTCAACCACCATTTGCTCCGTAAAGTAAAGATTTTTATCCGGGTGTGCATTGTGTACATCTGTCAGGGCATCAATATCGCCACCGTATAAGTGGAAGCCTGAACCATCAATATATTTACGGGCCGCAGGATCGTTCAGGATAGAGATGGGATAATCAGGCCTGTCGGCATTATGGTCATAAATAATGATCTTGGTTTTAATACCGGCCGCTTTAAAAGCTGGTCCGAGATGGTTTTTAATAAACTCGCCTTCATCTGGGGCTACCAACAGTAAACTCGGATTATTACCTGGATGTAAAGGCTCGTTCTGAATGGTGATAGCGTCAATAGGTATGCCGTTGGCTTTCATTCCCTGAATATATTTTACCAGGTATTTAGCATAAGCACTGTAGTATTCGGGTTTTAAACGACCGCCACGGGTGTCTTCATTGGTTTTCATCCAGGCTGGTGGTGACCAGGGTGACCCTAATATCTTGATGGCCGGATTAATAACCAATATCTGTTTCATAACCGGAATTACATCCTGTTTATCAGGTCCCAGGTCAAAATGTTTCAATGTCGGGTCCGTTTGGCCGGTCGGCATATCATCATATGAAAATACTTTTTCATTCAGATCAGAAGCGCCTATACTCAGCCTGATATAACTTACGCCGATGTTATTGCCATTGGTAGCAAATAGCTCTTTTAACAGAGCAGCGCGACTATCCGGACTCATACGGATGATGTGCATGGCACTGCCGCCGGTTAATGCAAAGCCAAAGCCGTCAATGGGCTGGTATGTTTTTTTGTCATCAACAGTAATGGTAAATCCGTTATCGGCTGCTGGTTTAAAGCTTAAAGTCTCTTTTTGCTTCTCAAATAAAACAGATCTATCGGCTTTGGTTAACCATAAATTAGCCTGATCTGCCTTTTGCGCATGGATAACGGTGGTGCTAAACAGCAGTGGCCACAATAAAAGTGATCGGATATTTTTATTCATAAATTAAAATTTAACGGGAAGTTTATTGCTGTAAACTGGTTTAAATAAGGCTTAAATTGGACGGTAAATTTATTATTGTTTTCAATATAATGTTATATAAATTATTGGCTAACTAATATATTACGAAAGTGTAAATTATACACCACATTGTCTGTTTAATTTGATGTTTTTATGCCCTATTTTAACACTACAGGAAGAGAGGTATAAACTCCAACATTAATTTAATGGCGATGTATATTAATTAAGACTTTAAATTATTTGACAGTATTAAAATTTATTTATAGTTTCACTGGAAGTATACAAATGAAAGAACCGCACAAAAAGATCATCATATTTGATGATGATGAAGATATACTGTCTATTTGTAGTTATATCTTGGAGGAGAAGGGATGGGAGGTGCATACTTTTACCGATTGCAATAATATTGCTGATAAAGTTTTGCCTATTTTACCGGATGTAATATTAATGGATAACTGGATTCCAGATGCCGGAGGGATTGTTGCTACGCAAACCCTAAAAAAGGCGGAAGAATTAAAGCATATACCAGTTATCTACTTTTCGGCCAATAGCGATATCCAATTATTGGCTAGTCATGCTGGTGCACAAACCTATCTGGCTAAGCCCTTTGATCTGGAAGATCTGGAACGGGTTATCAGTAATGTATTAACAACAGATTCGAATTAACAACAGGTTGCAAAAGAAAGCATAATAAAAAAAAGCCCCATCTTAATAGATGGGGCTTTTTTTATGACTGGTTATTGTAACCCGGCAGGTACGCCCGGTACACCTCCGCCAGATCCTCCGCCATCACGGCGTCCGCCGCCATTGAACCTGCGACCAGGGCCCATATCATCCTGAACAGGTGCTTTGCCCGCAAATTTTTTCAGGTTAAGTGTAAAGGTTAACAGATAGTATCTCGAAAGACGGTTAACACGTGATTGTGTTAATGAACTGGCTGTTGATGTTGATGAAAAACCAGTGTTCTGATTAAATAAGTCAAACCCTGAAAGGCGTATAGTAGCCTGGTGGTTTTTCAAAAAACGACGCTCCACATACAAATTTAAAATATTAGGATTAGTAACTTTTATATCTGAGCTGTAACCATAGTTGGTTGCTTTGGAGTAATCGTAGCTAAATGTCCAGTCGCCAAAATAATTTTTACCGGTAAGACCAATGTTCCAGGTTCTGATATTGGATGTTCCTTGTAACAGTGGATTTTGTACGGAGTTGCTTGTTCTGTTGATAGCATAGTTGGTTAAAATTTGTGCATCAACAATGTTATTGATATCAACCCTGAAACGAACCTCTGGTGTAAATACCAGGTTTTTGGCAATGTTTTTCTCTGTAGTAGCTGCAAAAGAAGTGGAATCGATATTGGTCAGATAACCTATATTGTTGGTATAGGTAGCTGTACCGTTGAAGGTAAGCGTGTATTTACGATTTTCCCATGGTTTGGAATAAGTTAAACGGCCAGAACCGGTATAGTATCCATCGGCATTTAAATACTGGGTTAAAATGGTGTTTTGAAACCTTGGGTTAGGCGAATAAAGACGGGGATAGGTAATGGTATTGGTCACCACCTGGTTTTGCACACTCTGGAATGATAAGTTAGCAAAGAACACATCGCCGGTTTGGAAGCTAAACTTGTTATACCTGATCGAAAAATTGTTGGTAAACTGTGGTTTTAGATTTGGGTTACCCTCAACCGGATAAAGCGCATTGGAAAAGTCGATCACCGGTTGTAATTGTGAGAAACTTGGTGTACTGCTTGATCCGTTGTAATTAACACTGAATGACTGACTCCGGGAGAAATTATAAATAAAACGGGCCGTTGGTATTACATTGAATGTGGAGATATGGGTTGAAACCCCGGTTACCGGAGAGTTACCATCCAGAACCGATGGCTGAACGCCTATACCTAATGTGTAATTGTATTTTTTCTCAATAAAACGATAGTTTAAACCAACCTTATTGGTTGTAAAAGTATAATTGTAGCGGTTGCTTAATGCGCTGTCGCTTCTGAACGAAAAATCAGCCGTATTAAAGAGGGTATCGGTTTCTTTATTGTTGGTTGTAATAGCCCGGTTAAATGCATAGTTAAGTTCCAGGTATGAACGTTTGCCTATCGGGTTCAGATACGAAACGTTAGTACCATAGCTATTGGTACGGCTATAAGTATTGATCATTTGATTGATGGGCGCAGTGGGATTGCCAGCTGTATAATCGTAAACCGGATTTTGGTATGACCAGCTTGGCGCCGAACTTACGGTAGCATTGATGCTCAGATTATGGCGATTTTTAAAACGGTGGTTAAATAAGGCCGTAAAACCATAATTCGGCGCTTGAGAATCGCCGTTGGTAATAGCGGTGTAAGCAGAGGATATATTCCCGTTTCTGGTGAAATTTACGGCTTCAGACTCATTGGTATTTGTGCCGGCATAAGAGAATGTTGGAGTAACCTTTAAGTAGTTAATCGTATCGGGTTTATACTCCATGTTCCAGGTAAAACGATGATTGATATTTTGATCTTTTTCAACACTATTTTGGTTTTGTGTTGTAGGATTTGAGGCCGACCTATTTTCCTGCAATGTGTTGGTTGTTGTGGTAACGGTATTATCGGCAAAGCTGTAACTGCCATATACCGAAAGCTTTTTACCCCATTGGTCGCGGAAGTTAGCTCCTATAGAATGCGCATTGGTTTCACCATTTTGAGTTGTTATCAAACTGCCGGTGTTACCGCCGCCACGCCCGGCATTACCCCGGCCGCCACCGCCAAAGCCACCACCTCCAAAACCGCCACCACCACCACTGGCGCTGCCAAATGAAAAGGTATTTACGTTGGTGTTGTTGATGCTTCCCAAAAGCGCAATTTGCTGGTCGCCATTAAAATTAAACACATTTACAGAGCCTATATAGCGATTTTTATCGGGGATGTCCTGACTTTGGGGTAAGGCGTCCCTACCGTCGCCGGCAGTAGCCTGACCAAAATAGCCATAGTTTTTATCCTTACGAATGGTGATGTTCATGATCTTATCTGGTTCACCGGTTTTAACACCGGTAAGATTGGCCTGGTCGCCATAATCATCAATCATCTGGATGTTTTCAATCACATCTGCAGGTAGGTTTTTAGTGGCGCTTTGAACATCACCCCCCATAAAGTCCTTACCGTTTATGCGCACTTTGGTAACCTGTTTTCCCTGTGTAGTAATGTTTCCATTTACGTCTACATCAACACCGGGTAGCTTTTTGATCAAATCTTCGGCTGGGGCGTTCTCCCTAACTTTATAGGCACTGGCATTATACTCCACCGTATCCTCTTTTAAAGTTACCGGATTAACACCCACAATAGTAACCACGCTGAGCATATTGGTTGAAGCCTTCATGATGATGTTCCCCAAATCAACCGGCTTTCCATCAGGATTCAATGCGAAATGTTTTTTGATGGGTGTAAAACCAATGGACGATAGTGTAAGCGTTATTTTGCTGCCTTTAACTCCCGAAAATGCGAACTTCCCATTGGCATCAGCAATAGATATGGTACTATCCCCTCCGTTTGATATGAGCTTAATGCTACTGCCGGGTAGTGATAGTTTTGTAGTGTCAACAACTGTACCGCTGATATCATGCGTAGTTTGTGCCAACGTGTTGAGTACGGTTAAAATGGTTAGGCTTAAAATAAGGCACAGGGTTTTCATAGGGTGTATTTGATCTGCTTGTAATTTTTATTAATTAAACGTTAGACACAATCCGATTGCAAATGTTCAACTTATAAAGTATTAAATGTCAAAAAAGCATATGATTGTTACAATAATGGCACTAAACGCTTATTAATCATAGCATTGTTACAAATTTCAAGTATAAAAGGGCCAACGATAACGGCCCTTTCATACTTGAAATCACATTTTATTAAATCAGTTGATATGCAGTGCGGAGGCTACTTCACTGTAGTTTTTAAAGTTGATATTAGGATGGGCAACCTGTAAGGTAGTAACGCTGCCGCCAGGCATAACTACAATTTTAAAATCGAGCCCGGATTGTGAAAAATTCGCTTTAATATTAACATAACCAACACCAAAATCTGATAGAGTAATGGTTCTGCCAGCTTCGCTGTAAGGTAATGCATAATATGCTCCGGTGCTTCCTGTAGTTCTGAAGTAAGCTAAAACAACGCCACTGTCAACGATGTCCTGAGTAATAGCAGGTATCGCAAAATTGGTAAATCCGGTTAGGGTAACGCTCTTATTAATTAACAAATAGCTTTTAACGCTCATGGTACCATCGGCTCCTGTAGATCCCGTTGGGCCTTGTGGTCCTGCAGGCCCGGTTGGGCCCTGTGGCCCGGTTGGTCCCTCTGGGCCTTGAGGTCCCTGAGGGCCCGTGCCGCCGGTTGACCCGGTATTGCCTGTTGCCCCTTGTGGACCGCCCGGGCCCGGTGAGCCGGTATCTCCCTTGGGGCCTTGCGCTCCATTGGTACCATTAGTGCCATTGGCACCGGCTGGTCCAGGATCACCCTTTTTACAAGCGTTCATACTGAATAAGCATATCATTAATGCAGGAAATAGTAGTCGTAGTTTTCTCATGGGATTTTTGAATTTTAGGTGGATTTGTCGCTTTATTACGGATGTGTGAATAATTAGTTTCAGGGAATGGAGATAGCGGAACAATTATTGTTGCCGGTTAAAAAAGGAAATTAGTGTATTGTTCAAATAATCCAAAAAAATGAACAACAAAACCAGCGAATGTTTCGTTATGTTTAAAATAAAATTAACCTATGAATAATATTAGCAGCACACTGCACTCAAAAGTGCACAATTGGATAGATGCGATCGGATTTCGGTTAAATGCATCACAAACCAATAATAAAAGTCATGTAACAACTAATCATTATTTCTTTGAAACGTTTAATTTTTTTGAGAAAAAGCGAAGAAATCACCCGGAAAGCACCAAGTTTTTATGCTTTGATGCCTACGGCGAAAAAATTAATGTAAGATCACTGCTTGATCTGCAGGTTGCCTTTTTCGAAAACATCAGCCAGCTTAAATAGTGTTGCTATAGCTGGATGTTAAATCCTGTTCAAGTTTTACCTAACCCATGCTGCTTGTGTTGGGTGTATTCATAAAAAAAGCCGGCTTAAACTAAGCCGGCTTTTTTATTTAATGAGTATATTAATTATCTGTTGGTGTTTTTGGCCAACAATTCATATACCCGCTTTCTGAATTTTCTTTTATCACATCATTATTGTTGATGCCACGCATCACTCCTCCCGGAAAATTGATAATTGCTTTATCCGGATTTAGAGCGTCTTTAATACGTAAGTGAAGATCGGCAAAGTGAGCTGCTGTTAACGCATCGCCACCTTTTGGTAAGCCGGCATCTATTTTCTTCAACTCCGCACGTACCATTGGCCTGATATCAGATAAGACAATGTTTATGGGAGTAAGGCCCCATGACGCCAATTGAGCACTTGTTAAGCCCGGAAATGAAAAACTGGCATCCGTTAACAATAAGCCTTTCAGGTTTTCAATGTAACCACGTTGCAGGTTGCGTTTAAAGGCATCCGGTTTATTGTTATTGAATACACCTGCACGTACATCAGTAAATAACTCAGCAACAGTATAGGCGTTAGTGCCGTTTTTGGCCTCATTATCATACATACGGGCTAGTCTTGATGGATTAAGCACATTTGATAATACGGCAACTTGCATCGCTTTGATACGGTTAAGTGTTACACCATTATCAAATTTACTCAGCTCGGGTTTGTTTATTAACCAAAGTGGGGTATCAAACAATTGCTTGTTTAAAAACAGCGCAGCATCGTGCTGGCGGTCTTTACTTACAAAGTCATATACCGGCCCTTTTTGATCGTAGGTTTTAAAGTTTTCGTTCATCCCGCCAATATTGGTGGTAACATGCCCCATATAACGATAAAACTGACCCAGAACTTCATTGTACAGTTCTGCCACATCGCTAAAATTCTCATTTTTTTGATAGGTCCATTTTTCCAGATTGGGTAAAATGCGTTTTAAGTTGGCTATACCATAAGTGCTGGCTTTCATGGCATTGTCGCCCAGGTCTTCATTTTGCAGGCGTGGGTCAATGGATGTGCCCTGGCGACCAAAATAATAAAGCGGGTTACCTGCTTTTTTATTGGTCCAGTCGGCCAGTATTTCTTTTTCCTGTAAAGCTGTTTTGTTACCCGGGAACCAGCTGTAGCCCCATTTAATAGACCAAAGGTCATACTCTCCTATTTGTGGATAAAGGTGAGTAACACCATCACCAGGTTGGGCTATATAGTTAAAGCGGGCATAGTCCATGATAGATGGCGCTGTGCCATGTTTATCGGTAAATGTTTTGGAGCGAAGTGAATCAACAGGATAAGCATAGCTCGAACCGAAGTTATGCGGTAAACCAAGTGTGTGCCCAATTTCATGCGATGATACAAAACGGATCAACTCGCCCATTTGCTCGTCGGTAAATTGAGCTTTGCGGGCAGCCGGATTTACTGCTGCTGTTTGTATCAGGTACCAATCGCGCAGCAGGCTCATTACGTTATGATACCAGCCTACATGGCTTTCCAGTATCTCGCCCGTACGCGGATCAGAAACGTGAGGGCCATATGCGTTCTCTACGTCTGATGCAAAATACCTGATCACGCTGTAGCGGGCGTCCTCGGTACTAAATTCAGGGTCTTGTTTGTGAGTCGGAGCTTCTTTACCAACAATAGCATTTTTAAAACCGGCTGCTTCAAAAGCTTTATTCCAGTCGTTTATACCGGCTATAAGATAAGGAACCCATTTTTTCGGCGTCGCCGGATCAATATAATAAACTATTTGTTTCTTGGGTTCAACCAGTTCTCCGCGTGAATAAGCGGCAGGGTCTTTGGGCTCCAGTTTCCAACGATGTATGTAAGCGGTTACCTGGGCCTTTTGAGCATCTGTACCATAATCCGTTTGACGCTGACCAAAAAAGCCAACCCTTTCATCACTGATACGGGCTTTCATTGGTGTTTTAGGCAGCAACAGCATGGAGGTATTGAATTCAAAAGTTATAGCTCCGGTAGAATTATCGGTAGGTGATTCTGCAGAGCGATAAGTTTTTAAAGTGCGGGCTTCCAGGTTTATCGGGAAGCTTTTAATTGTATCAATATAAGAACGGGTGTTATCAACTCCCGAAACTTTGTAAGCTTTTTTAACATTATCTGTTAAGCCGATAGCACTTATATCACCGTTGTAAAAATCGGTGACATCAATCAATACCCCTGTACTATCTTTGTTAAAAGCTTTGATATCAAAAGAAGCTAATACAGCATCGAGATTAGAGTTTTTAACAGATTGATACATATCGGTGGTACTATCTGCCCTTATCGAATAGCTGGGTACCCTGATGAAGATCTGTTTATCATGACGTTCCCATTTCCAAACCTGATCGTTCAGTTCCTCTCCGCCATATTGCTGACCAAATGTTTTTAAGCCACCCGGAGTTTTAACATAACGGGTAACCACCAGCATTTCGCGGTTGATCAGAGAGTCTGGAATTTCATAGTAATACTTACCATCAACCTTATAGGTATTAAAAAGACCGCTATCGGCCTTTGTTTTACCGGTTATAACATCACTGAATTTTTTAATGCCCTCTTTTTTGGGTGCACCAACTGTTGCTGTAGCCACAGATGTTCCGCCCGGGCCTGATGTTGTTTTAAGGGTTAAGGTTTGGTTTGCTGTGTGTTTTTTGGTAGCGCATGAGCTGGCTAAAACAGCAAGGATAAAAGCAGAGCCTCGTAAATAACGGCCTGCAATGGGGTGTTTTTTCATTTATATCGACAGTTAATCCGTAAACTTAAATAAAATAAACACGATGTAATAGTATATAATAGGGTGATTTTTAAAAATCACCCTATTATATACGTCTTTTGAGGGTAAGGATTACTTTATCCAGCTTCTTATCGTGATAAACATCAAGTAAAAGACTTCGGTCATTGCGGGATTTGAATATCTCGTCAATTTCTTCCAACGTCATTTTAGATACCGGTTTAAAATTGATGGCTACTATTTCATCATCTCGTTCCAGGCCAACCCCATCAGCGGCCGACCCCGGTTCAACACGGTTAATAATGATACGGTCAAAATTATCGCCGGCAGCATAATACTCAAGTCCGCTCATATCATGTTCAAACGGATCCTTAAAATTAGGGCCTGCTTTTAAATACATGGTGTTATGCGTATAATCCAGTATAACCGAGAAGCGTTTTAAAGTTCCGATGCCCAGGTTACCATCCCGGGGAACAGAGAGCGCGGTTTGATTATTGTTAACATCCGGAAAGGAGGCGATAACCTGTTTAATTTTAAATTTGCCCAGCTCCAGTGACTCCAGGCGCCCTATATAGCCGTTAATGGGGCCATTTAAGCCAATACCCAAATTGGCCGACGCAATAAATTTTTGTGGAAGACCATAGCGCTTTACTACCGTTTCAAGTGATATCGGATGCCCGGCTCCCAGATCGATGATCAGTTTAGTTTTTATATTTTCGCCGCTTAGTAGTTTTACCCAGGTTTCTACATAGGGTTTCCTGTCTTCAATAGTAATGGGAATGGGTACACCCTTGCGAAATACTTTCAGATCTTTTGGTCGCCAAACCGTTAAGGTACTATCGGGAACATTAATTTTAACGGCCAGATTATTAAAAAACTCGTAACCGATTAATCCATGGATTGGCATACCCGCATACCCGGATAAACTAAACACGTCCTTTTTAAGGATGGCGGCGGCTACGTCATAGCTTACTAACCCGGGTATCTCAATATCTAAAGGGGAGGTAACGTATGCTTCAGCGTCTTCCCCCTCTCCCAGACCGGGTATTTTTAATGTTCGTTTATTGGGAATAGGGATAGAATCGGCTAATTTGGGGTCGGTAATAATCATCAACCCAACACCGGTATCTAATATAAAATTGTATGGGCCTTTATGATTAATGCTTAATTTAATAACCATAAGGCTGCGAACCAATCGAAAAGGGATGGTTACTTTTTTTTTATGATAATCCAGATCAAAGTATTGTGCCTGGGCTGTAAAAAAACAAACCGAAAATAAACACGCCAGCCACACTGCCCGGAATTGCTTTATTTTATGAAATAGCGTGAGTAGCAAGGTTATTATAGTTGGTATATTAAATTTACAACAATAATTGGTTAAATTGAATAAATGTATGTTAAAAACAACTTTTGTATTTCTGCTAATGATTTGTGGCTTACTATTATTTAGTGATACCATTTATGCCCGAACCATAAAAAAAAGAAAGATAAAAAGACAATTTAAGCATTCGCTCATCATGCGTGATCATTTTACGGGCTTCGCATTGTATGATCTGGATGATCAAAAAATGATATATGAGTTAAATGCGGATAAATATTTTATCCCGGCATCAAATACCAAGCTCTTTACTTTTTACACCTGCCTTAAAATGCTGGGCGATTCTATCCCCGCTCTTCGGTATGAATTGCGGAATGATTCACTGGTGTTTTGGGGTACTGGTGACCCGTCTTTTCTGCATAGCGATCTGAAAGGTACTAAGGGATTGGACTTCTTAGCCCAAAGCAATAAAAAATTGTACTATGCAGCAACGGGTTACAAGAACAACTTTTTTGGAGAAGGCTGGGCCTGGGACGACTATAATGATTATTACCAGGCAGAAATAACAGGCTTCCCTATAGAAGATAATGTTGCTTTACTATATGCTGATGGCAATGGTAACCTGCAGATCAAACCCTCCTATCTCAAGCGGTTTTTAAACCGCGATACCAGCTATCTCCCGGATAGGTTTAAAGTTAGACGTGACTTTTTAAGCAACAATTTTGCTTACCCGGCAATGCCCGTACCACCAAATTTCAGACAGGAAATCCCCTGGAAAACAAGTGCCGAACTAACATTAGATTTGTTACAGGATACGCTGAAAAAGCCGGTGTGTCCTATAAACATGCCGCTAAGTGCTAGCGCAAAAACAATCTATAATACCAGCTCCCGTATTGTTTACAAAAGAATGCTGCAACCCAGCGATAATTTTATTGCAGAGCAATTATTGTTAACCTGTTCGTCTGTAAAGTTTAATAGCCTTAATACTGATTCGGTGATCAGTTACTCCAAAATACATTTTTTGAATGATTTGCCTGATGAACCGCAATGGGTTGATGGTTCAGGGCTTTCACGCCTCAACCTGTTTACTCCCCGAAGCATTATAGCACTATTACAAAAAATTAAAGAGCAGGTAAATAACGACTCATTAGTGTACAGCATGTTGCCGGCCGGCGGAGCTACCGGCACGCTTAAAAATGCGTATAAAACAGATAATGGACAGGTATTTGTATGGGCAAAAACCGGCTCGCTATCCAACAACTACAACCAAAGTGGTTACCTGGTTACTCGGAAAGGAAAACGATTAGCATTTTCGTTTATGAATAACAACTTTACCCGACCGGTTAAGGAGATACGGGATGAAATGGTACGGATCATGACCTATATTCATGAAGAGTTTTAATATTAATTTTGTCATGCTGAGCGACAGCGAAGCATCTATTCGCAAATAAGCATATCGGTGAGTAGATCCTTCGCTGTTGCTCAGGATAACAAGTTTTAGAAAATAGAAGTGTTTTATCCTGACCTTTGTTCTTGTTTCTCAAACTTAGGTTAACCGCCGCATCAGCTGCTCTTCAACCATTTTAAATACCTGTATTGGTTTTAACGTACGCCAGCTCAGATCATCAAGCACGCCACCAAAATTGATGTAGTAATCGATATTGTTGCGCTTAAATTCATCTATTACATGCTCGCGGAAATTGATACCTGCTATCCAGCCATCCTCTATATCCTGAAACCACTCTTCGTAATAACAATCATCCGAAGAGTGAAAATTGAGTACATTTTCACCAATCAGTATAAAGCGGGTAATGCCGCTGTCAACCATCAGATCGAGTAACTCGCGCTTCAATATCATAATGTCATTGCCAATAGCATCGTTCCATTCGCCAATAAACTCAATAATGGTATAACCTTTCTCGTAATCGGCAAATAAAACTTTCAGATATAAGGTATTAGAGCCGAAAGCATCCCACTGGGGGTGTAACAAATAGTTATATACCTGCTTGTCAAATTCAAACTCACTGTATTCTGTAGCATAAAAAGGTGAATATTCATCCTCTGCAGCTATATAATCATCACGCCAACGGTAATATGGTTCTATCTCGTGCATATCTTTTAGTCAAATGTGCGGATATGCAGATGTGCGGATTTCAAATGTGTAATTGTGCAATTATCCTTTTCCTGATTATCTGCACATTTGAAATCCGCACATTTGCACATCAATTCGTTTTTTTATAATTATCAACCGCGTTGCGTACGCTTCCGTATTGTTTTAATAACGCGGCGGCTTCGTCTTCATTTAAACCGGTTTCTTCCATCACCATACGGGCTCCGCGATTAACCAGCTTGTTATTACTCAGTTGCATATCAACCATCTTGTTTCCTTTTACGCGGCCCAGTTGTATCATAACACTGGTGCTCAGCATGTTTAAAACAAGTTTTTGAGCCGTGCCGGCTTTCATGCGGGTTGACCCGGTTAAAAACTCCGGTCCGGTAACTACCTCAACCGGGTATTGTGCTTCGGCAGCTACAGGGCTACCACTATTACAAACTATACAGCCGGTTACAATATTATTTTTATGGGCCATTTTTAACCCTCCAATTACATAAGGAGTAGTACCCGAGGCGGCAATGCCCACCACAACATCTTTATCAGTAATGTGAAACTCTGCCAAATCTTTCCAGGCTTGCTCTGTATCATCTTCGGCAAACTCTACAGCTTTGCGTATGGCGCCATCGCCGCCGGCAATAATACCTACCACCATATCAAACGGAACACCAAATGTTGGCGGGCATTCAGAGGCATCAACCACTCCTAAGCGACCACTGGTACCTGCACCAATATAAAATAAACGACCTCCATCGCGCATTTTAGAGGCTGTTACAGTAGCCAGCTGTTCAATTTGCGGCAAGGCTTTTTTAACAGCAAGGGGAACCGTTTGGTCTTCCTTGTTAATGCTTTCCAGTATCTCAAGAACAGATAGCTGCTCTAAATTCTTATAATGTGATTCCCTCTCAGTAATGGTTTCCATTAATTTCAAATAATTTATAACAAAATTCGGTAAAAAACATCAAATGCAATGATGCCAATAAAAATTATTGATGCGGCTTTGATTAACTTTGTTTGCTGAATATGAAAAAGACCGCGGGAGTTATTTTCAGGACGATGATCCTGGTGCTGTTAGGGATTGCCATTGGGTTGATGATAGGTGATAGAAAATTTGCCGATCGTAACCTTGGTTTTTCATTTTCAGATAATAACAAACTGTCGAAAGTTTTGGAGCTGGTTAACCATAATTACGTTGATAGTGTTAATATCGATAGTATTGAAGGGGCATCGGTTAACGAGATGCTTCAAAATCTCGACCCTCACTCCCTTTATTTACCACCACAGCAGGCACAATCTATTAATGAGCGTTTAGATGGCGGATTTAATGGCATAGGTATTGAATTTCAGTTGTTAAGGGATACCATGGTTATAACCCAGGTTTACGCAGGTGGTCCTGCCTCTAAAGCTGGTTTACCTGCCGGCAGTAAGATAATTACGGTAGATAATAAAAAATTCTCGGGCACAAAGCTTACTACAGATAGGGTGAACAATGTATTCAGAGGAGAAAAAGATTCCTCTTTAGTGCTTGGCGTTGCCGATGGAAAAGACCTGAAAACGTATGCTATAAAACGCGGCCGGGTTGACCTGAGTAGTGTAAATGCTGCTTATATGGCTAATTCAACAACGGGTTATATTAAGATAAGCAAATTCGCATCTACCACCGATGCGGATTTTCGTAAAGCTTTAAATAAGCTTAAAACAGATGGAATGAATAGCTTATTGCTTGATCTTAGAGGTAATGGAGGCGGATATCTGAACGCGGCAACATCCCTGGCAGATGAGTTTTTGGGCAAAGGCAAGTTAATTGTATATACCAAAGGTATTCACGAACCCCGTACGGATTATTTTGCTACAGACTCTGGCTCGTTTCAGCAGGGAAAGGTAACCGTGCTTATTGATGAGTATTCGGCCTCGGCCAGTGAAATATTGGCGGGTGCACTGCAGGATTTGGACAGGGCCACCATTGTTGGTCGCCGTTCATTTGGTAAGGGCCTGGTGCAACAGCAATTTCCATTTGGTGATGGTTCTGCCGTGAATTTAACCGTAGCCAGGTATTATACTCCATCGGGCCGGTCGATCCAAAAATCATATAAAGGCGGCGTAGAGAATTACCGGAACGAACTGGCATTGCGCATGAAAAAGGGTGAGCTTTTCTCGGAGCAAAACATCCGGAACGACTCCGTTTTTAAAGGCTCATACCATACTCTAAGCGGTCGTAAAGTGTTTAGCGGAGGTGGCATTATGCCAGATGTTTTTGTGCCTGCTGATACCTCACAAAGCACCCTCGTAGTACAAAATTTAATTGATCAGCAACTGTTTTCGGCTTATGTGATTGACCGGATGCTACCCGTGCTGAATAAATTCGCAACGGGAGACGATTTTATAAAAGATTATCAAGTAAGCGATGATGATTTCCACAATTTCATCCTGTACTCCTCAAAAACATTAAAGGAAATGGATTCGCACGAGTTGCTGATATCCCGCGATTATATTAAAAGTATCCTAAAGGCTAATGCGGCCCGCTTTAAATGGGGCGACAATGCTTTTTACCAGGTGATGAATAGCAATGATGAAGCGTTTAAAAAAGCGCTGAGCAATTAATTGGATTTTAGGACTTTTGGATAAAAGAACAAGGATTTTGAGAAAGAATCCGATGTTGTTTATTACAGATTCCCTGATCTTAAAATCCAATAGTCCCCAAATCGCCTAATCGTGTCTTATTTCTGCCTGAACCAAACCTGTATCGGAGCGCCGGAAAAATCAAAATTCTCCCGTAGCTTATTTTCAATAAAGCGGTAGTAAGGTTCTTTTACATATTGTGGTAAATTACAGAAGAACGCGAACATAGGCGACGCACCTGCAATTTGGGTAATGTATTTGATCTTTACATATTTGCCTTTGATGGATGGCGGCGGATAACTTTCGATAATAGGCAACATCACCTCGTTTAGTTTTGAAGTAGATATTTTTCGGGCCCGGTTTTGGTAAACCTGGTTGGCCACATCAATTACCTTTAACACACGTTGTTTTTCGGTAACGGAGGTAAACACGATAGGCACATCGGTAAAAGGTGCAATCTTTTCGCGGATCTGCTCTTCAAAGACCTTCGCGGTTTTGTTGTTCTTTTCGATCAGATCCCATTTGTTTACCACAACCATGATACCTTTTTTGTTTTTCTCGGCCAGGTGGAATATGTTGATATCCTGCGATTCGATACCTTCAACCGCATCAATCATCAGGATAATCACATCGGCTTCTTCCAGCGCCTTAATGGTACGCATCACAGAGTAAAACTCGATGTTTTCCTTAACCTTGGTTTTTTTACGCATCCCGGCAGTATCAATCAGCATAAAATCATGGCCGTACTGATTGTAATGGATGTGTATAGAATCGCGGGTGGTGCCTGCAATGGGGGTAACAATATTACGATCCTTGCCAATAAGTGAGTTGATAATAGATGATTTACCCACATTTGGCCTGCCTACAATAGCATATTTAGGTCGGGTGTTTTCTTCTAAAACCTCATCTTCAAAATGTTTAACCACCTCGTCAAGCAATTCGCCGGTACCTGAACCGGTCATGGATGAAATGCTGTAGATTTCGCCCAGCCCCAAACTGTAAAACACCATCGAATCGGCTACCTGGCTATTGTTATCCAATTTGTTAACCACCACAAAAACAGGTTTGCTGCTTTTGCGTAAACGGGTGGCTATTTCATCGTCCAGATCGGTAATGCCGGTAGTAACATCAACAATAAACAAAATTACAGAAGCTTCTTCAATAGCAATGTCAACCTGTTCGCGTATTGCGGCCTCAAAAATATCATCGGAGTTGGCTACATAGCCGCCTGTATCAATGAGGGTAAACTGGTGATTAAGCCACTCTGCAACGCCATAATGTCTGTCGCGGGTTACACCGCTAAAATCGTCGACAATGGCCTTGCGGGTTTCGGTTAAGCGATTATATAAAGTTGATTTGCCGACGTTCGGACGGCCTACTATGGCTACTATGTTACTCATTCTTTTTAGATTTGAGATGTGAGATTTGAGATTTGAGACCTTTCAAGTCTCCATATTCAAATCCACATCAAAATTATTTGATTAATTTATAAATACCAGATTTATCTCAAATCTAATATCTCAGATCTCACATCTGTGTTTTTATTCGTACCCGAATTTTTTAAGGTAATTTTTTTTGCTGCGCCAGTCTGGTATCACTTTGACAAACATCTCCAGGAAAATTTTTCTTTGAAAAAACTCTTCCATATCGCGGCGGGCATAAGTGCCTACTATTTTAAGCATTTTGCCGCCCTGGCCAATGATGATATTTTTTTGCGAATCGCGCTCCACAATAATTTCGGCGCTGATGCGGTGCAGGGTTTCACCCTCAATAAACGAAGTCACAATAACCTCGGCGCTGTAAGGGATCTCTTTTTTATATTGTTTAAGCAGTTGGGCCCTGATCATCTCTGAGGCAAAAAAGCGGTCGTTACGATCGGTCAGCGCATCTTTTTCATAGTAAGCCGGATGCTCGGGCAGGTTTTCCACCACAAAATCCATCACCGCTTTAATATTGTGCTCCAACAGTGCCGATATCGCGAAAATTGCTTTGGGTTTTAGCTTTTCTTGCCAAAATTCCACTTTCTTTTTTACCGTCTCCTCGTCGCTCTGGTCGATCTTGTTGATCAGTACGGCTACTGGCGCCAATGAACCTTCCAGTTTTTTGAGTACGTCGGTTTCATCAAACTCTTCGTAAATGTCGGTAACCAGCAAAATAAGGTCGGCATCAACAATAGAACCATCCACTTGGTGCATCATGCTCTCATGCAGGGCATAGTGTGGTTTGATAACGCCAGGGGTGTCAGAAAACACAATCTGGTAATCATCGGTGTTCACAATTCCCAAAATACGGTGACGCGTGGTCTGTGCTTTTGGGGTGATGATAGACATTTTTTCGCCAACGAGGGCGTTCATAAGGGTTGATTTACCTGCATTGGGCTTACCAATTATACTTACAAAACCTGCCTGATGACTCATAGAAAAATAATTAAAAATATATTTGCACTGCAAAGAAACGAATTATATCTTTGCAGTCCAATTAAAACGGAGTGCAAATTGCATTTTTGATAATTGGAAGGAACTTTCCGAAGTTATGACGGAATGCAACATATAAAAATACAGTGCGGGATGGAGCAGTTGGTAGCTCGTCGGGCTCATAACCCGAAGGTCGTAGGTTCGAGTCCTGCTCCCGCTACAAAAGTTAAAAGCCTCAAGTCGAAAGATTTGAGGCTTTTTTGTTTATATTCGGTAGTCGGAGACTAAAGATATATTCATCCGAAGTTATAAACTTCGGACTACGTTGGTAAAAACACTTTAACAATGATCTTTTTAAAAAAAAGTAAATCCTATTTACTTATTATATTAGCCTTGACGATAAAATCAAACGGCAATTCTTTAGCGGCAGATGGTGCTACCATCCCTGTAACAGTTGGCACTTCTAAAAATACTGACGTTTACGTTGCGGGTTACTCAAATAATGGTAAATCCAATTACATTCCTACCTATTGGAAAAATGGAAAACCGATATACCTTACTGACGGGAATCGTCAAGGAAAAGCAACTGCTATAGTTGTTATCGGAAATGATGTGTATGTAGCGGGGCAGGTGGATATTCCAGGCCACAGTATAGCCACATATTGGAAGAATGGGGTGGCCGTAAATCTGGCCATTGGAAATTTTAGGGCTTCAGCAACTGGTATAGCTGTTGTAGGCAAAGATGTTTATGTGTCAGGAAACGAGTCTAGCAAAAATGGATTGTTAGTTGCGATGTACTGGAAAAATGGGATACCAAATCGCTTGAGCGATGAAAATCATTATGAACCAACAAACGCAATTGCCGTTTCGGGTAACGATGTCTATGTAGCAGGTTTTGAACAAGACATGCACAATTTACGCTCTTCCGTAGCCAAATATTGGAAGAATGGGAAAGCTATAATACTTAGCCCAAGGAATAAGGAGGCTTTCGCCAGTAGCATTGCGGTTGTCGGCAATGATGTTTATGTGGCAGGTCAGCAGACAGGAAAATTCAGTTATACGGTAAAGTATTGGAAAAATGGTAAAGAGATCAATCTTAGTGACATAGAAGGAACGGGTGCTTGCTCACGTGCTATTGCTGTAGTGGGCAACGATGTATATGTAACAGGGGCCGAAAATGGAAGCGACTATAATCTGGTTCCTACATATTGGAAAAACGGAAAAAAGATAATACTTAGCTCGGAGGCACGTAAACGAAATGGTTATGCTGAAGCGATCGCTGTCTTAAATGGCAACGTATATATAGCTGGTGAAGAAAATAATGGTCATTGCGATGTCGCGAAATATTGGAAAAACGGCAATGCTATCTACCTTGGAGATGGTACGCATAATTCAGCGGCTTATGCAATTGCCATTGTTCGAAGATCATTTCCGGGGATTAACAAAAAGCCTTGAGTTGTCGACTTAAAGCGGATGTTCTAAATGTGAATCCCTCGCTACCGCAAGCGTCCCGCTTATGGTAAATATGATTAGTAGGACTTGCAATTAAATGCCACAAGCGGGACGCTTGCGGAAGCTATAGAGCCAAATCTTTTCAGTAGCCGCAATCTATTACAAAAACAAATTGGTTATATGAAAAAAACGGAGTAAAAGCTCCCAAAGCATCACTCCGCCCCAATATTCATAATCATTGAAATTCCACCAATTCTTTTGAAGAGCTTACTTCATCTCTAATACAGATCTCATATGGCTGAAAGTCTGGAAGCTGTATTGGCCGTGGTATTTACCTATTCCCGAAGTTCCTACACCACCAAAAGGCAAAAAATGAACGCCTACGTGTACTATAGCACTGTTGATCTCTGCATCACCACTTGTGGTTCTGCTTAAAACATCTTCGGCAAAATTTTTATCTTCAGAGAAGACATATAATGCCAGGGGCTTTGGTCGGGAATTGATTTCATTAAGCACCACATCAATGTCCGAATAAGCCAGGAATGGAAGAATCGGTCCAAATATTTCCTGTTGCATTACCGCGTCGGTCCAGACAACGTTATCCATTAATGTCGCTTCAAAATAGCGGGTTTCCAGATCATACTTACCACCATAAACCACTTTTTCTTTCGCGGCATCTAAATAACCCGCCAGATTTTTCACCTGTTGCTGTGAAACGATCTTGCCAATTTTGCCCAATGAATTACCATCGTAAGTCTTTTGAAGATGGTCTTTAAGCCGCTGAATCAACTCATCCTTTATCGATTCATGAACATACACATAATCAGGGGCTACACAGGTTTGGCCACAGTTCATCCATTTGCCTCTTGCAATCCTTCCCACTGCTTTGTCAAGGTTGGCATCCTGATGCACAATGGTCGGCGATTTTCCGCCCAGTTCCAACGTCACTGGGATCAACTGCTCGGCGGCGGCCTTCATGACGATCTTGCCTACGTTAGGACTTCCGGTAAAGAAAATATAGTCGAAATTTAAGCTTAGCAAAAGTGTGTTTTCCTCGATTGCGCCCTGTATCACCGATACATAGTCGGGAGAAAATGCATCCTTCACTATTTTTTCGATAACGGCGGCAACATGTGGCGTATTTTCCGACGGTTTGATGATGGCGGTATTTCCGCCCATTATAGCACCCAGTAGAGGGCTAAATGTCAACTGGATAGGATAGTTAAAAGGGCCTATAATATAGCTAACCCCGTAAGGCTGAAAGGTTACCTTGCTTACAATTTCCCCGCCTGTGGCATGCCGGCTTGTGGGCATTTCAATAGGCCTGGCCCAGCTTTCCAAATTATCGAGGCAGTAATCCAGTTCATCCAAAACCAGCTTTATTTCAGCATACTCGGTTTCTGACTTACTTTTCCCCAAATCTGTGAACATGGCGTCGCAAATGGCATCATTATACGCCATAAATGACTTTTTCAAATTCGCCAGCTGCTGAATTCTGAAATCAACTGACTGGGTTTTCCGTGTTGCAAAGAACTTTTTTTGGCTTTGAAACACCCCTGTTATGTACTCTTTTTGATTGGTATCCATTTCTGTTTTTCTGGCTTAAGTTATTTGATATTTGAGAACACTCAGATCCAATTAAGGAGATAACGAACAATGTCAACAATTATTTACCGCTTTTGTTGCTTGTTAGTATTTTCTTTAGATACCCGCTGTCCATTGAGTTCGGTGCTGTTCGGATTTCTCTGACTTTGGACGGTTATGTATTCGCGCGATAAGGGGTAGTGCAGACGGCCCTTTGGAAGCGGTCCTCCTCCCGTTGGATTATTTGGTAAAACGTTTTATTTAATGAGTTATTCACCCAAACCTATCATAAATAATGAAATACAATATTCAAAATCCGGGGAAAATCCAATACAAATATCTTTTTGTACTGCCGGTTGTATTGGCCCTTTATCTGAATCCTGGCTTAGCCAGCGCCCAGCAATCAAAGCTAAAAGATGATAAAGCGGTAAATGAAAAGCCTATTAAACTTACTGCCGCCCAGCTGGCAGCGGTTGCAGGAAAATATCAATATATGGACAACTATGTAACGATAACCCCTGCCAATGGTGGTATTGTGTTAAAACAACTTCAGGGGCAACGTACCGCAATAAGCTTTTACCCCACCGATCTGTATGAATTTCATACCCGTCATTTTGGTAAGCCATACTGGATCAGGTTTGGCGAAAGCGGTAAACGTAAGACGGCCAGCTTCCTCACCAGCGACCACGATATTTGGGTTAGGGTCAAATAAAGATTGTTTAAGGATCTATTGATATTTAGTTGCTGCTACAGCTACGAAAGTTAAAAGCCTCCAATCTTTCGATTGAAGGCTTTTTTGTTGCAGTCCAAATTTTTTGGACTTTTCAAGACACTAAATTTGGACTTTTCAGGTAACCTCAGCTAAGAATTTACATCGAACTTTGCCCTGTAAATTTTTAGATCATGGAAAATAATAAAGCTTATATAATTACCGGTCCAACTTCGGGCATTGGCTATGCTACAGCCCTTGAACTGGTAAAATACGGTACCGTCATTCTTGTGGGCAGAAACCCCGAAAAACTCGGGCAGTTGCAAAAAGAGATAAAAGACCGGGGACATAATGCTGTGCCGGTAGTATGTGATATTTCGGATATGAAGAGTGTAAAGAGGGCAGCTGAGCAAATCATAGCACTGCAGTTTCCTCTTGCCGGATTGTTGAACAATGCAGGTATTATGCCGGCCAAACCGGCCAAAAGCGCCCAGGGTTGGGATATGACGTTTGCCACAAATCATCTCGGAGCATTTGCACTCACCGAGGCACTTGCTCCGCATCTTACTAAGGGTGCAAATGTGATTTTTATAACATCTGCCATTGAAGACCCTGAACGCAAACCGGCAAAAATGATGGGGATGAAAGGTGGTCGTTACCTGTCTGCCGAGGCAAGTGCTCATGGCGAGTGGGCTGCAGGGGGCGCTAAAATGTCTGGCATTGATGCTTACGCCACATCAAAACAGTGCATCCTGGCTGCGGCTATGGCCTTTGCACGCGAAGATACGAGACTGCATTACAACGCAGTAGAGCCGGGAATAACCCGGGGAACCAGCTTGGGTGGCGAAAGTACGAATGCTTTCATTCGTTTCCTGTTTGGCCATTTGATGGCGGTCATCCCTCCTTTTTCAACCTACAGCAGCACGCCAAAAAAATCAGCTTTAGTGATCACCAGGATCCTTACTGAGGAGCTGGGTAAAACAGGGGTGTATTTTGACGAAAAGGGTCGGCCAATGCAGGGTTCAGTGCAAGTGCGTGATCTGAAGTTTCAAGATCGCGTAATGAGCGAAACCCGCGCCTTGTTATCAACGGTTAAATAAGGTAAATTTGTGATGCCAGCATGCCCAGATCAGACTATCATATTGGGGTGATCTCATCCGAACAATTCGTAGCCGAGCATACTTTCGCCTATATTATTAATGGCGAAATGCACTTGTATGACGGAAGTAACAACTATGTGCTAAAATCGGGGGAATGTGGACTTGCCCGAAAAAACCGCTTGATAAGATTTAAGAAAGAAAAAGTAAACGGTGAGCTGGAAAAAGTATTCGTTTTTTTTGATGGACCGTTTCTTAAAGCTTTTCAGGAAAAACATCAACCAGGGGTGCCGAAATTCCAATCGGGCGAAACGATTTTGCGCCTGCCGGAAAATAGGTTATTGCCAAATTTTATTCAGTCGTTGCTGCCATACTATAATCATGGAAAAATAACTGAAACTTTTGCCGATGTAAAGCGGGAAGAACTACTCCTGATTTTGCTGCAGGCACAACCAGAATTGGCTGGTTTGTTTTTTGATTATGGCATACCCGAAAAAATAAACATTGAGGAGTTTATGAACCGCAATTACCAGTTCAATGTTGGCATTGATAGGTTTGCCTATTTAACAGGGCGGAGCTTATCTGCATTTAAAAGAGATTTTAAACAGGTATTTAATGATACGCCAAGTCATTGGTTAGTGCAAAGGCGATTGCAGGAAGCCTATTTCCTGATCGATAAAAAAAATCAAAAACCTACTAAAATTTATCTGGAGTTGGGCTTTGAGACTTTGCCACATTTTTCTTATGCCTTTAAAAAACATTTCGGGATAGCGCCAACAGAACTGGCAGGCCAAAAAAGCAGAGATTTTAAGCGGGCGTAGGATACTATAGACCAACTTGAAGATCGTAGGTCCGGGTTCTGTCCCCGAATTCACTACAAAATAGAGCAACTTCGAACGGCGCTATTCTATACCTGATTTTAAAATATAAATCAGCTTGAATCGTCCTATCTTTAATTATGATACATAGAGAACTTGACGCGCCTGCAGAAATCCGGAACAGCATAAGGGATTTTTGGTACTGGGAGAAGGATTTCGGTGCATCGCCGGCCGCTTTCGAGGTATTGCCAGATGGCCACGCCGAGATTGTTTTTCATTTTGGCAGCGGCTGCAGTTTGATGGTTGATGGCCGGCTTGAGCCATTACCCTCGCCGTTTATAGTTGGGCTGTTAGGACAGCCGGTCTATTTTCATGCTCAGGATCGTTTACAGATCATCGGGGTAAAGTGTTTGCCCTGGGCAGTTTACGATCTGCTTAAACTCCCCTCCGTTAAGGGCGGAATACAAGTTTTTACGCATCCGATTGCCTTATTACAAGCAGATCTGCAACAGCTTCTTCGGGCCGAAAAGATTGATGAAGCGCTGGCCCTGGTGCTAAACTGGTTTATGTATACGCACCAGACAGCCGCCCTCGCTCCGGCATTGACCAAGGCTGGCCTGGCAATGCTGGAAGCAAATGGTTCCTTGCCGGTAAATCGGGTAGCGGCGGCAGCACATGCTACCGTCAGAACATTAGAGCGAAAGTTTAAGGCTTCATCGGGGCATACCCTAAAGGATGTATCCGGCCTGATCCGTTTTGAACAAGCGCGTGATCGTTTGTGGGGTGATCCAGATACCTCTATCTCCGCGTTGGCGCATGAATTGGGTTATGCAGATCAGTCTCATCTCAATCGGGAGTTTAAGCGTTATAGCGGCACTACAGCAGCAGCTTTTGCCAAGCAGACCAGAGCACGGAAAAAAGAGTTCGGCGATGATTTTGTCGCAATTGTTCTATCTTCCTGACCCACTGGTTCGGATTTTTGTGCCATGAAAGATCAAAAAGTACTTATTTCCGGCGCCAGTATAGCGGGTTTGTCAACGGCCTGGTGGCTGAACCATATAGGCTACCAGGTAACCGTTGTTGAACTGGCCGCCACTCCGAGGGTTGATGGCGCGGCTGTTGACCTGAACGGCCCAACTGTAGAAATAGCCAAGCGAATGGGCTTGTATGAACAGCTCAAATCATTCCACTTAGGCGTCGACCGCATCGAATATAAGAATGCAGATGATGTGACTGAAGGGACTATGATCATCAATGAAGGCTCCGAATCTTCTGGTGATGAAATTGAGATCGAGCGTGAAAAATTTGTGGCGGTGCTGATGGAGGCGCTGAAAAATAAAGTGGAATTTATGTTCAGCAACAGTATTAGCGCGCTCGAAGAAACCGCAGACAGCCTTACAGTTACTTTTAATGATGGTAGTCCGCAAACCTACAACCTGGTAATCGGCTGCGATGGTTCACATTCCGGTACCAGGAAAATCTGGTTTGGGCCCGAAAATGATTACGCTCATTTCCTGGGCGCATATTTTTCTATCAGTATTGTTAATAAAATACTTGTTCCGCAAAGGACGATGCAAACCTTTAGCGTGCCCTGCAAAACAGTTATGCTGAATGCTTATAACCATAAGACGGATATTATATTTTTGTTCAGCTCTGAAACCGATATCCCCTATAACTATCGCGATATTGCCCGGCAGCGTGCCATCATCGAACAGCAATTTGAAGGGCAAGGCTGGCGGACGGCTGAACTCCTGAAAGAAATTGAAAAATCTGAGAGTTTCTACTTTGACAAGTTCTGCCAGATCAAAATGCCGTCATGGTCAAAAGGCCGGGTTGCATTGGTTGGCGATGCCGCCTATTGTCCGTCACCGGCTTCAGGACAGGGCGGCTCTCTGGCCATACAGGGTGCGGCCGCTATTGCCGATGCTTTACTTAAACATAATGGTGACTATGAGCCGGCCTTTAGGGAGTATGACCGTAGCCTGCGACCTTCCATTGAAGAAATTCAGGCCATCGCCGAGCAAAACGTAAAAACAAATTTTGTGTTGAAAACGGAAGAAGAAATCCGCAGGCGCAATACGGAGGCTAAGTTATTCTGAGCATTGAACTTTTAATTAGAGTACTCAGCCAATTTGTTTTCTAATGGTATCCATATCAATTAAAGATAAAACGGAACTTATTTTACCTTGCTTTAATTGGTAAAAAACGTTTTCCGAAAATATGGCCTTGTTACCGTTTGGTCTGATGCCCATGAATTCGCTTTTCGGAGTGCAGTTGAAGTTTAACCGGCAGGCGATCGTATCCTCGTTGGTTACCAGAAGTTCGATATGATAAAAGAGATCCGGTATGGCTTTCTGCTCCGCTAAACGGCTCTCTTTATAATCTTTTGCGGTTATATTTTTACCGTTGTACGTAAGTGTATCCTGAATAAAATCCGAAAGCCGTTCTAAATTCCGGCTATTCAGGCAATCAATATAACTTCGGTAAAATTCTTCCGTTGCTTTCATACTTTAATTTTTTACTATAAATGCTTTCCAAAATGCTTTGTATAAAGCAATACAAAGCCGTTCAAAACTACAACCAACTATGAACTTTTATAACCGCGTCTGCAAATACCTTAGGATTTTCCTGCGGCACATTATGACCGGCATTAACAACTAAGTGTTCATGGAGCCCGATGAACAAGCTGGCATGATCTGCTGTACCACCGGGCTTAAGCGGATCGGCGGTGCCATCAATGGTTACTGTTGGCACCTTAATCTTAGGCTTTTGCGCCAAAAGGGCTTCCATCTGCTGAAAAGCGGGTTCTCCTGCATCCAGACCGTGCATAAAGCGGTAACAATGTATAACAACATCTACAAAGTCGGGATTTTCGAAAGCCGTCGCTGTTCGGGCGTATTCCGTTTCATCGAATAGCCAGTTAGGTGACCATTCGCTCCATAGCATCCGGCCGATTTCGTATCGGTATTTGGCCAGGCATTCACGACCACGTTCAGACTGAAACAGGTGCTGATACCAGCAGATGCGCTCAAGCGATGGTGACAGGGCATGCCTTTGTTCTTGCACGTCTATTACGTCGTAACTTGCGTAGGATACAAGACCACCAATTTTTTCGGGCCAAAGAGCGGCTGCAACGCACGACGCGTTACCACCCCAATCAAAACCGCCCAGTATGGGCATCTCCAATTCGAGGGCATCGGAAAGTTCGATGATGTCTGAACCGCGGACTGCCTGCTGTGCGTTACGCTTAACGTGCTTTGAAATGAAGCGGGTGTGCCCAAATCCGCGGGTATATGGAGTAATGACTCTCGCCCCTGCATGTTTCAGGATGGAGGCTACCTCATCGAAAGCGTGTATATCATAAGGAAATCCGTGCGACAGTATTACTGGCCAGCCATCACTTGGGCCATGCTCAACGTAAGCAATTAATAGTGTCTCTGTTGCAATGGTTTTTACAGGCTGGTCGTTCATAAGCTTCATTTTTATAACCCCAATCTTAATACACCACAAAACAGCATTAAGAATGTTTTCTTTGATATTCTTTTGCGTTATACGGAGTGAAGAAATTTAAAGCCCAATACTTCAAATTCAGATTCCTCGTTCTCACCTAATTAAATTCTATCTTTATTCCTATAAGCACCTACGCAATGATTCAAAAAATAGCCTGCTTTTTCTTGCTGCTTCTTGTTTTACAAAGTTGTACACATTCACAAAATTTCGATAAAGCTAAGCTGGACAGCTTTTTTGCCGCGCTGAAAGCTAATGACCAAAACATGGGCAGTATCGCCATATCTGCCAACGGGGTGTTGGTTTATCAGAACGCCATTGGTTATAGTCAGATAAATAAAGATGTAAAAACACCGGCGAACATGGAGACAAAATACCGGATAGGCTCTATCACTAAGATGTTTACTGCTGTTATGATCTTTCAACTGATCGAGGAAGGCAAACTTGGCCTTAACACGCCTTTGGCCAGGTATTTTCCTCAGCTCCCCAATGCTGCGAAGATCACTATAAGAGAAATGCTTTGCCACCGTAGCGGCCTTCATAATTTTACGAAAGACTCGCTTTATACTACCTATCTGGATCGTCCTATGTCAGAACCTGAAAGGATTACCATTTTTGCGGGACAGAAATCTGATTTTGAACCGGATACGAAGACAGAATACAGCAATACCAACTTTGTGTTGCTGGGGTATATTATTGAAAAACTGACCGGGAAAACCTATGCCGAGGAATTAAGAGAACGCATCACTACAAAAATAGGCCTGACACAAACATATTACGGGGCTAATGCCAATCCAACCAAAAACGAGGCATACCCTTATAACTATTTAGAAGAATGCACTGAAACGCCCAAAACTGATATGAGTATTCCGGGTGCCGCGGGTGCTATCGTTTCCACACCTGCTGATCTGGTTAAATTTATAAACGCGCTTTTTGAAGGCAAACTCATTAGTGCGGCCAGTTTGGAGCTGATGAAAACAATGAGGGACAACTATGGTATGGCCATGGTTGCCATACCGTTTTATGATCAAAAATGTTATGGCCATCCCGGAGGCATTGATGGGTTTTACAATATATTGTTGTATCTGCCACAAGAGAAAGTAGCCATAGCTTATACTTCCAATGGGGCACGATATTCGTATTTTAATGTGGTTATGGGGGCATTGAGCATTTATTTCAACAAACCGTTCACCATTCCTGAATTTAAAACAAATACGTTAAACGCAAGCGATCTCGATCAATATATCGGTAAGTACTCCAGTACCGCATGGCCCCAGAAAATTGTCATACTTAAAAAGAATACAACGTTGTTTGTGCAAGCCGTGAGTCAGGGCACATATCCACTGGATGCCAGGGGCGACAATAAATTTGTTTTTGCTTCTGCAGGCGCTGCTTTGCAATTTGATCCGGCTAATAGAGCTTTCACTTTAACCCAGGGAGGTGGTAACTATCTGTTTACTAAAATCAACTAATGGAATGGGCTAACCAATTCAGCCTGTGATCGAGGTTCAGCCAGTGGTGAATGTTATTCACCGCATACTATGGGTTAAAAACCTCTTCCGCTGCCGCAAGCGTCCCGCTTGTGGTAAATATGATCAATCGGAACTCATACGCCTTCCTTCAAAGAGCGGATAACCCGGCAAGGATTCCCAACCGCAACCGAATTGTCGGGAATGGATTTAGTGACCACGCTGCCGGCACCAATTACGGAGTTTTTGCCGATAGTTACGCCGGGTAAAATAATGGCACCACCTCCGATCCAGACATTGTCCATGATTGTCACGGGCAATGCATAAGTTCTGAAATAAGGGGCATCGTCAGCAGGCATCCAGTTTTCAACCAGGCGTTCAGCCATATCAACCGGATGAGTTGCCGTATATATCTGTACGTTGGATGCAATAAGTACATTGTTGCCAATTTCTATCCGGTTGCAATCAACAAAAGTGCAATTGATATTAATAATCACATTATTACCTACGGAAATATGTTTGCCATAATCGCAGTAAAACGGGGTATCAATATTAACGTTATTACCTAGAGCCGAGAAGAGTTTCGAAAGGATGGCGCTACGTTGTTGCGCATCCGTACTGATGGTGTTATTATAGGTTTTAGTTAGCGCCCGGGCATTGTGGATCAGGCTTTGCAATTCAGGATCGGAAGTGTTAAATATTTCGCCAGCCAGGCATTTTTCAAGTTCAGTTTTCATTTACCAAGGGTTAAGCGGCAAATTTATCAAGGTAAAAGTGTTAAATTTTTCATCTATCTTAAAATCGTATATCTGCGCGTAAGGCGCTTAAGTGTTGCTGGGTCATCCCAAGGTATGAGGCAATAAAGCCTAGGTTTACACGATTAATCAAACCAGGGTTCCCTGTAATAAATCTTTCATAGCGTTCTTTTGCAGTTAGTGATAAGCGCTCTATGCGTAAGGTCTGCATCCGGAGTAATACTTCCTGATGAATGACTCTGCCCCAGTTTGCGATCTCGATATTGGTTTCATAAAGTCTGTTGAGTGCCGGGATGGGTATGGAATATATAACCGACTCTTCCAGTAACTCCACATATTCAAAGCCCGGGGTTTGATGATAAAGTGAGTTGGATGAGAAGGTAAAATCGCCCTCCACGCTAAACCAATTGGTAACCTCCTTGCCGTTAATAAGCAGGTAAGTGCGGCTACAGCCTTTTTCGATGAAATAGGCGTTCCTGTCCTTGCGCCCCACTTCGGTAAGAAAATGATGCTTGGGAAGCTGATGCATTGTCAGATGCCCGGCTAAGATATGAATAGAAACATCCGAAACAGGATAGTATCGCCTGATTCCATTTACAATATTGGTTATATGACTAAAATTCACAAAGAAAACTTAACCGCAAATTATATAATTTCTTATCGGAGCAAAGATACAGGTTGTTGTGTAAGAACAATAGCTTTACCCCCAGGCTTCACTATTATTAAAAAGCCTCAATTCTTTAGAGTCGAGGCTTTTGTTCGGGATATTTATGGTTTACACTCTTGGGCTAATAACCTTGTTTTTTTATACATTAAATTATTGATTATTAATTAAATAAAACAATGTTAACCGTAAAAAGTGTAAACCATGTAAACCCACTTTTTTATCGTTGTATCCTTTTCCTGATCCGGCTTAAAGATGGATTCTTGATACCCAGGTAGGAGGAAATATGATAGGCCGGAATACGATTAATAATATTAGGGTGCTCGTCTAAAAGCCTGACATACCGTTGCTCATGCGTAAAAAACAATAGTTCCTCGGCCCGGCTCTGCGAATAGGTAAAGAACAGTTCGGCCAGCAACCGGCCAAACTTGGCCCAGTTTGGATGAGTCTCATATAAACTCATCAAATCATGATAGCTGATATACACTATTTCGGAATCCTCCATGGCCTGTATAAAATAGTGGCATGCGTTACGGGTAATAAAGCTCCGGAACGAAACGATAAACTGATTTTCTGAAAAGAAAAAGATGTTCGTTTCCTCGTTTGTACCGGGGCGGCAGTAATAGATCCGGAAGATGCCCTTAACCACCAGTCCCAGATCGTTACAAACCATGTATTGCATATTGAAAAAATCGCCTTTTTTAATTTTGCGGGGTTTCCAAAAAGGTATGCTGTCAGCTATATCTTTTTCGGTTAAAGTGGCAAAACTCGTTAAATGCGCTTTCAGTATTTCATGAGGTTCGGTCACGGCGTCAGGATTTTACGTTTAGCAAGTATATAAATAATCAGGCAGCCTTTTCATGCCCTTTTATAGTTTTTGACAACCGGATGGCAGCGAGCAGGAAATAAAAAGCCCCAAAAGCCGAGTAACCAGCCAAATTACTGATGCCCATTGTTGGTGATTTTGCCATGGCAATAAATGCGCCCCCGGCCAGTACTGATTGCCCGCCGCTAATGATCATTGGCCATTGGCCACCAAACTCTTTCCTGCGGTGCAGGCCAAGTATAAGCTGTATAAGACCGGTAACGATGGCCCAAACACCAAAAACCATCAATGCCGCCGGAACGCCCTTTTGCAAAGCCAGCGCCACGCCAATAGTTGTGATAACTCCAATAGCCATATTTACATATTGCGGCGTTTTTGATACTTGCGGCGGATTAGCCTTTATATCAAACCAGGTAGCAATAACATCCCAAGCCGGGTAGATAATAAAAAGTATGGAGGCGATGCCGATATTGGTTTTGGCGAAAACCGATACGAGAATAACCCAGATAACAGAAAATGCAACGCGTGCAAAGTAAAGGCTGCGCAGCGATCTGGCAGTTTCAACTGCGCTTGTTGCGTTTGTGTTTTTTATTGATTCAATTGTTGAGTTCATGACGTTATTTATGTTTTTGAAGCAAAGTTAGCCGCCATGGGAGTAGCATTTTTTCACTTAAGTGAAAACCGATATCTCCATATTGTGTCAAAGTTCATACAAATCGTCTCATTTTAGCATCTGTTCAATTGTGGCGCCTCCATTAGCGATCGACGTCAACTTTCAACTAAATTTATTTTAATAAGTTTGGATTTCCACCCTAAAACCAATAACCATGTATAAGTCCCGGATTTGTTTAGCATCATTTCTACTCATCATTAATTGCTCCTGTTTATTCGCCCAGGCGCCCACCCTACCCATCCGCTGGACGAAAGCTGCCCTGGATGCCGAAGTTCCGTTTCCCGACTATCCAAGGCCACAACTGCAACGCAGCGACTGGATGTGTTTGAATGGCAAGTGGGACTACCTGGGAGGAAAAAAAGTTGCCAATGCGCTTGATCCGCAAAAGCCGATAGCCTTTGAAAGTAAATCCGAACAAATACGGGTGCCATATTGTCCGGAATCACTATTATCTGGTATTCAGCGCAAGCAGGAGATCAATATGTGGTACCGTCGCAGCTTTGTAATTCCTGCAGGCTGGAAAAACAAACAGGTGCTTATTCATTTTGACGCAGTGGCTCATCACGCCACATTGTTTGTAAACGGCCATAAAGCGGGGACACATGCGGGTAGCTATGATGCTTTCAGCTTTGATATAACCCCCTATTTAACCAATGGAAAGAATACCCTGGTAGTCGCGGCTCAGGATTTGAATGACGGCCGGGTACCGTCAGGTAAGAGCGGCCCCCGCGGCGATTATACTTTCTGCTCCGGCATATGGCAAACTGTTTGGCTGGAGCCGGTAAATAAAGCGCACATCGAGAATATTCGTTTGCTGCCCGACCTGGCGAATAACCGGTTAAAAGTACTGGTAAACACCGCTGGCGAAGGAAAAGTGACTGCCATAGCCCTTGATGGAAACATCGTAGTTTCGGAAGCAAAATCAGCAAATGGCACTTACTTTTATCTGCCCATCAAAAAGCCAAAGCTTTGGTCGCCGGATGATCCCTTTTTATATGACCTTACCATTAACCTGGAAGATGTCCATGGTACTGTTACTGATAAAGTAAAAAGCTATTTCGGTATGCGCGATATTAAGTTAGGCAAGGTTAATGGCGTTATCAGGCCTTTGATCAATGGTAAATTCATGATGCAGCTTGGGCTGCTCGACCAGGGTTACTGGCCAGACGGAGTGCTGACCGCTCCTACAGAAGAAGCACTTAAATTTGATATTCAACTCACTAAAAACGCCGGCTATAATCTGATCAGAAAACATATGAAAACCGAGCCCCAGCGGTTTTACTATTGGGCCGATAAACTGGGGTTGTTTGTTTGGCAGGATATGCCGGCCATATGGTATCAAAATGAAGATACTACCAAAACCAGGACCGAATTCAGAAAAGAGCTAAAAACACTTATTGATGAACATTATAATTCGCCATCTATCATCACCTGGGTGCCGTTTAATGAAAACTGGGGCGCTTTTGACGTTAAAAACATAACCGATTGGGTTAAGCAGTATGATCCATCGAGGCTTGTTAACGGCAATTCCGGATTTAATAATAACCCCTCCTATCAAAAAGCCTATGGCGATCCCGGGAATGGAGATTATGTTGACACGCATATTTATGTAGGTCCGTATGGAGCCTCGGTACCAGACGAACACCGGGCAGCATCGTTAGGCGAATTTGGTGGAGTTGGTTTATTTGTGCGCGATCATATGTGGCCGGTGGCGAATAATGCCTATGATTATGAGCCAACCAAAGCGAGGTTAACGGACAGGTATGTGTTTTTATTGGATGAAGTAGAACAGCTCATGAAATACAAAGGCTTGAGCGTGGCCATTTACACTCAAACAACCGATGTAGAGCATGAGGTTAACGGAATACTTACTTACGACAGGGCTGTTGAAAAAATGGAGATGGAAAGAGTTAAAGCAGTTAATGAAGCCGTTATTAAAGCAAGTTATAAATTGATGCCTTAAGGTATCATGAGGCGAAAGAAATCACTTGGCCTGAATACCTGCTAAATTTGCAATTCACAAATTAAACCGTTCAATTCCTATCTTTAAAAATGAAGCATCAAGAATTTGAACCTCCCGAAGAGCTCCGGGATACTATAAAGTGCTTTTGGTACAACAGCAGAGAATCTGGGGAACAGCAATCCAGTTTTGAGGTAATACCGGATGGCTACGCCGAAATTATTTTTCATTTTGGTGGTGGCTGCAGCATTTCATCCGATGGGGGCCAGCAGTCACTGCCCTCTCCATTTATGATGGGATTGCATAATCACCCGGTTCATTTTCAATTTAAAAACCGTTTTGAGGTTATTGCTATCAGGTGCTACCCCTGGACGGTGTTCGATTTGCTCGGACTGCCATCTGGTAAAGGTGGGGTACATCTGTTTGAACATCCTATCGCCCGGCTTCAACCCGTGTTAAATAGGTATATTCAAGCGGGTAAAATAAGTGAAGCGATAGCCGAAGTAAAACAATATTTCATGGATGCCCGGTTGAGGGTTGCTACCAGCAGTATGCTATTTAAAGCAGGTGTTGCCATGCGCAAAGCCAACGGCGCCATGCCGGTAAGCCAGGTTGCCGAAGCGGCTCATGCCACGGTCCGTACACTGGAAAGAAACTTTAAGCAATCATCCGGCTATACGGTTAAAGACGTTTCTGCCCTGATACGCTTTGAACAGGTACGAAACCAGTTATGGCATTATCCGGATACTAATATTGCCAGTTTAGCGCACGAGTTAGGCTATACCGATCAGGCCCACTTAAGCAGGGAGTTCAAACGCTATAGTGGCACTACTCCGGGAGCATTCGCCCGAAAAGCAAAAAAAGAGGGCCCGGTTATAAGCTACGATTTTGTCGCGTTTATACAAGCCTAGCGTTGGAACATTCCAGAGTTTTGTGTATAAATAATTCAATATGAAAACTACACAAAATAATGCTATATATGATGTAATCATTGCCGGTGCAGGGCCAATAGGTCTGTTTTTGGCCTGCGAATTGGCTTTGGCCAAATGCGCTGTCCTGATACTGGAAAAGACAGAAGAGCCATATTCTCCTTTAAAACAAATGCCTTTTGGGATACGCGGACTTAATACGCCTACTATTGAAGCGCTTTACCGTCGTGATTTACTAAAAGAGCTGGAGTTGCATAAGCGTGTTAAAAACCCGCACCAAAATGCCAAGCCGGGAGCACAACGTCAGGGAGGGCACTTCGCCGGTATTCCATTTAGTTTCAACAATGTCGACACCTCACAGTGGCAGTATCGCCTGCCATCCTCTACCGAAACCAATTTAATTTCTGAAATGTGGGAAGTGGAGACAGTGTTGACCCGCCGCGCTGAAGCTCTGGGCGTAGAGATCAGGCGCGGGCTTGCCATTACTAGCTTTCACCAAACTTGGGATGGAGTAACTGTTCAGTCGGGCGATCAATCTTTTCAAAGTAAATGGCTTGTAGGTTGCGATGGTGCCCGTAGTGTTGTACGTAAGGCTGGTGGTTTTGATTTTGCCGGTACAGAGCCCGAATTTACCGGCTACTCTACACTGATTGACATTGCCGATCCGGAAAAACTCAGTCCTGGCCGCAACGTAACATCAAGAGGGATGTATATGCAATCACAGCCGGGTTACGTATTAATACAGGATTTTGATGGTGGTGCATTTCATCATTCACAAAAACCAGTCACACTTGAACACGTACAAGAAGTACTGCGCCGCATCTCCAATACCGATGTTACCATTACCGCCCTGCACACGGCCACCAGCTGGACAGACCGGGCACGGCAAGCTACAGCCTACCGCAATGGACGGGTGCTTTTAGCCGGTGATGCCGCCCATATTCACTCTCCCCTGGGAGGTCAGGGACTTAATCTTGGGTTAGGCGATGCCATGAACCTGGGATGGAAGCTTGCTGCAACAATCCAAAATAAAGCCCCGGAAGGCTTGTTGGATAGTTATTATGCAGAGCGCTATCCACTTGGCGAACGGGTTTTAGATTGGTCGCGCGCGCAGGTTGCCATCATGAAACCAGATGAGCCAGCCCGTGCACTATACGGTATTGTTCGCGACCTTATGGATACCCGTGATGGGGCCACTTACTTTGCAGGGAGGGTGTGGGGTGTTAACACATACTACGATCTTGTTGGTAACCACCCGCTGGCAGGTCATAGCGTACCCAACTTTGAGTTCGAAGACGGCAAGACAATTGGTGAGCTAATGCACGATGGTCGGGGAATACTGCTCGATTTTGATAACAATGCTTCGCTAAAAGCTTTGACAAATGAGCATGGCGATCATTTGAAGTATGTTTCTGGCACAGCGAAAGATCAATTAGGTCTGAGCGCAGTATTGATACGTCCCGATGGGATTATTGCCTGGGCTTCTGATCAAAGCCCCGATCTTGCAGAAGCTAAACAAGCTGTCGCGCTCTGGTTTGCATAACATCATAGACTTACTAACCCGATCTTGTTAGTTCTCTCTCCACAGTGTCGATGGTATCGCCGTCGACACACTCTTATTCTGTCATGAAAAAACCACTTATTGTTATTTTCACTGCCATTGTTCTTGATGCGATTGGCATTGGACTGGTGTTTCCTATATTGCCGGGCTTGCTCCACCAGGTTACCCATACCGGGAACGTGGCGCCCTATATTGGTATAACAACCGCAATATATGCGGTAATGCAGTTTGTGTTTGCTCCTGTACTTGGTGCACTCAGCGACAGGTTGGGCCGCCGCCCGGTGCTGTTGATTTCGCTTGGCGGAGCAGCCGTTAGCTATGTGTTGATGGCCTCCGCGTCAACGCTTTGGATGCTGTTGATTGGTCGGGCTGTTGCCGGGCTTACCAGTGCAAATATGGCGGTTGCAACCGCCTATATTACCGAATTAACGGCCGAGGATAAACGGGGCGGCCGGTTCGGTGTTTTCAACGCGATGTTTGGTATAGGTTTTATTATCGGCCCGGTTCTTGGCGGATTACTGGGCGATTATTGGCTTCGGCTTCCGTTCATCGTTGCTGCCGGTCTTAATGCCTGCAATATGCTGCTGGCCTTGTTTGCGCTGCCCGAGTCGCGCAAGCCTCAAGGCGGGAGGATTGATCTGTCGGCCCTGAATCCGATACGGCCGATGAAATGGGCTTTTTCTATGAGCGGACTAACGCCATTGATTTTAATCTTTTTCATTTTCAGCTTTTCAGGTGAAGTATACGGAACCTGTTGGGCGCTGTGGGGTGCCGACACTTTTGGATGGAACGGATTATGGATTGGCCTTTCGCTGAGTACTTTTGGTATTTTCCAGGCACTTGTGCAGGCTTTTCTTACCGGGCCCGCAGTGAAGCTTATGGGCGAGCGCCCAACTATATTTGCTGGTCTTGCCTGTGCGGCTCTTGCCCTGGTGGTAATGGCTTTGGCCAAACAAAGCTGGATTATTTTTGCCATAATGCCGGTATTCGCGCTTGGTGGTATTGGTACACCTGCGCTACAGTCGCTGGCTACAAAGCAGGTAGGAAAAGGACAGCAGGGGCAATTTCAGGGAGTGCTGGCATCCGTAATTAGTCTATCAGCCATTATAGGTCCGCTCGTTTTTTCTTCTATATATTTTCTGGTTCAGAAAGAATGGCCCGGCGCTATCTGGCTTTCCAATATCGTTATTTATATGATTATAGTACCGGTAGTGCTCAACTTGCGACTGAAGAAAGAAGAACCTGATTTCATCAATGGCAATGGATAGCACTTCCACATGAAGAGTGGAGCAAGCAAGCTCAATTCTCCCAATCCGGCGCGAATCCATTTATTTGAAAATCCACTCCCGCAATCAGATCAAACAAAAGGCCTTCAGAACAATCTGAAGGCCTTTTGTTTTTGAAGCCAAATGCTTCATTTTAACAGACTTTTTAGAATGTTATTTAGTTTCATTCGCCGATGCAGCGCTGGTGTTATTTAACAAAGCGGTTATTTCGGTATTGTTTAAACCCTGAGCATAATCAATAGCTGTTTTATGCTGTTTGTCTGTAATGTCTGGTCTGGCGCCATGTAACAATAAGGTATTAACTATTTCTTTGTTACCGTTGTTTACAGCGGCAATCAAAGCAGTGGTGCCCATATTGTTTTTAGCGTCAATTTTTGGGAAATGGCATAATAGGTAACAAACACTTTCGGCATTCCCGCTTTTGCAGGCCAGGATAAGCGCCGTATTTCCCAGTTTATCCTGAAAATCAACATCTACATCATTCATTTGCAGGATTAACTTCACAATGCGGGGTTGTTCGTTTTTAACAGCATTGATAATGGGTGTATTGCCTTCTGTATCTTTGGCATTTATATTTACACCGCGACTCAATAAAAATTTTACTCCGGGGGCGTCATTCTCCTGAATAGCTGTAAAAATGTTTTGTGCAAAAATAGGTAGCGACAATAGCAACGTTAATGCTAGCAGCATCATTCTCTTTTTCATCATATCTTGTTTGGTGGCTTTTTCGCCGCTTTTAATAATGAGCGCATGAATGCAAAAAACAAACCACGGCTGTCTCTTATAGGGTCTAATAATCAACAACTTATAGTTGTATGGATGATTGCTGCATAAATATTTCTTCAAAGGAAAAATCTGTTGAGCTCGAATTCAATCGATGGCAATAGTATATTATAGGTTACTTTACAACAGAGTTATTAATAGGTATTTAAGTGTTGGTTCAACGCGGCTTTCTTATTAGATAACGTATCATTTGCTTACAAATTTACTGAGGTCGGGCTGATAGGTTTATTGTCTTTTGGAATTGGGTATAATTGTGGAATTTTTTACACAGGGCCGCCTCGTTTTGTTGGATTTAATCCCCGGCTAATGAATGCTACTCATCGGTAATAGGACCCGATTTACTTCAGGATGTGTTCAGGATCAGAGCGGGTTAATTATGAATTGGGCTTTGATTGTTTTTTAGTTATCAATACTGATGCCGATTTTATTACAGGTATCTACTGTTTCTTCCAAAAGTGAATAAGTCTGGGTAGGTGCTTAAAATATTCAAATTCAAATACCCAACGCTAGCTGTATAAGAATTATAAACCGGTGTTAAATAAATATCGATTGGGGTGCAACGTATTGGATAAAAAGGTGGTCTTATGTAAGAAATAAACCAACTTCAAATCACATGAAAACATACTTTTTACTATTTGCACTGGCCTGTAGCACAACTGCTGTTATGGCACAAGATGATAGCAGAACACCATACCTTACCAAATCATTAAGCAGCGATGCCATTAACCGGGTTGTGGTAAATACTTCAGCCGGAGGTATTTTAGTTAGCGGCAGAAGCGGAGAAGCCCCAAGGGTGGAGGTTTACATTAAAGGCAATAATGGTCGTGAGCTTTCAAAAGAAGAGATCAAAAAACGCCTGGACGAGGACTATGACCTGAGTGTCTCGGTTTCGGGGCATGAGGTACGTGCTATTGCCAAAAACAAGCATAATTTTTCTGATTGGAAACGGCAGATGAGCATATCATTTAAAATATATGTTCCTGAACAAACATCCACAGATCTGCGGACCAGCGGTGGTGGCATCAGCCTGGATAACCTGAAAGGCAATGAAAGCTTTACTACCAGTGGAGGAGGCTTGCAGATAGACAGGCTTAACGGCATTGTGCGTGGTGAAACGAGTGGTGGTGGCATCAATGTTTCCAATTCGGGGAACGATATTAACCTGGAAACCAGTGGTGGTGGCATTGTTGCCAAAAACTGCACCGGTAAAATTAAGTTGGAAACATCTGGTGGCGGCTTGCAGTTAGATAACCTGAATGGAACTATCAGCGCTAATACCAGCGGTGGCGGTATACGCGGCAACAGTATAACCGGCGAACTGATCACCAGTACATCTGGTGGCGGTATTGATTTAAGGCAAATGGATTGCAGCTTAAATGCTTCAACCAGTGCCGGCAGTTTGCACGCGCAAATGAAACGGGTTGGTAAATACTTAAAACTGGATGTAAGTTCCGGAAATATCGATCTGGAGCTGCCGGTAAAACAAGGACTTAATCTTGACCTGAGGGCCGACCGGATTAATTCTGAAAAGCTAAACGGCTTTAACGGCGAATGGGAAAAAGATCATGTACGTGGAACTGTGAATGGCGGAGGAACATTGGTTAATGCTGATGCCTCAAGCGGAAGTGTGAACGTGAGATTTAATTAATATACTATAAGCTAATAGTATAACGAGGGCGACTCCTGACATTCAGGAGTCGCCCTCGTTATTTAAAGAAAAAAATAGAATGTTAATTTATTGTATAACTGTTTTAAGCAGAGCGAAATGGTTTGTTGAATTTTAAACAGCACAGTACTAGCTTTTTATATATTATAATATTTATGTGGTTAAACCAAATATTATAATCGCTGTCATACTCCCGATTATAAAACAAATATTAACCTTATAAACACAATTTTATGTACAAAAAGCTACTCCTGGTAGTATTATCTGTTATTACCCTGCAAACCGTTAAAGCGCAAACTGAAAAAGGCAGCCAGAGCCTGGGACTTGGTTTTAGTGTTGCTACTTCAAACACCAATACGAGTTACTATAATAATGTATCGGGTACTTATAGTACTAATGCCAAAGGCAAACAGACGTCATATAGTATAATGCCCAGTTATAGTTATTTCATTGCTGATAAACTGGACATAGGAACATCATTAAGCTATGGACAGTCTACTACAAAATATGACCCGGCTCTTAACACAGCAACCAAATCAACAAGTAAGGGTTTCTCTGGAAGTATATTTTTGAGGAAATATTTTTTGTACAACGGTAAAATCGGTATCCGAACCGGGCCGTACTTCAGTTATAATAATGTAAAACAAACAGCTGATTACACTGATCCCATAAACAATAACAACAGTAATATTGACTATTATGGAGGCGGTCTTAATCTTGATTTTGTTTATTATCCAGCAAAAAATATAGGCCTTGCCGCTCGTTTAGCCGACCTGAGTTATGCTCATCAGAAAAGCACGGGATATACACAGGGATCAACCAATGACTTTAATTTAAGCCTGGTCAATAATTTAACGCTTTCCATTTATTACGTATTCGGAAAATAATTAAATCCTAAAACCAAACCACAATGGAGCCTTAGATCGATAAGATTTATGGCTTTTTTGTTTTTTTAATAGAAAAAAGCCATAAAATTATTTATAAAAAATTGATCAAAAATTTGATTTTTATTTTTTAATAAGTTGATAATGAGTTATTTGGTAAATAAAGCATTTATATTTTAAATAAATAAATATGACGCTGCTTATAGGATGATAAACTTTGCTTTTAACCAATTAATCAAAGCCGGTTTTTAATTCTAAAATATGCGTAAATCTATACTCATTGCAGCGCTTATGCTCCATGCTGTGCTTTTTGTACAGGCACAGGAAATAACATCACCCGATAAAAACCTCACGCTCAAATTTGAGCTGGAGGGAAATGGTGTACCAACCTATCAACTCCATTACAAACAAAGAGAAGTCATCAAACCCAGTAAATTAGGTTTGGAGACCAAGGATGTGCCATCGTTTTTAGACGGTTTCACCATCACCAAAACAGAACAGAGTACATTTGACGAGTCCTGGAACCCGGTTTGGGGCGAAGAAAAAACCATTCGTAATCACTATAACGAACTACTGGTAACCTTAACGCAAAAAGCCGTTCAGGACCGATATATCCGCATCCGTTTCCGTTTGTTTAACGATGGCTTGGGATTCAGGTACGAGTTCCCTTCACAAAAAAACCTGAATTACTTTATCATTAAAGAAGAGCATACGCAATTTGCCCTGACCGGCGATCATAAAGCATTTTGGCTGCCCGGCGATTTCGATACGCAGGAGTATGAAACGGTAACCTCCAACCTGTCAGAGATCAGAGGTAAAATGAAAGCCGCCGTTACACCAAACGTATCACAAACTACTTTTTCGCCAACAGGTGTACAAACACCACTGATGCTGAAAAGTAAGGATGGCCTGTATATCAACATACATGAAGCTGCCCTCATTGATTATTCGTGTATGTCGTTAAACCTGGATGATAAGAACTTTGTGCTCGAGTCTTTTTTAACCCCCGATGCTATTGGAGATAAAGGTTATATGCAGGCACCCACACAATCACCCTGGCGCACGGTGATCGTGAGCGATAAAGCCGCGGATATATTGTCGTCAAGATTGATCCTGAACCTGAACGAACCAACCAAATACAAGGATGTATCCTGGATAAAACCCATTAAATACGTGGGAGTTTGGTGGGAAATGATCACCGGTAAAAGTACCTGGGCCTATACCGATCTGGAAAATGTGCAGCTGGGCATAACCGATTATTCCAAAACCAAGCCCAATGGTAAGCATGGCGCTACTACGCAGCACGTTAAAGAATATATCGACTTTGCAGCCAAAAACGGTTTCGATGCGGTATTGGTTGAAGGCTGGAACCAGGGCTGGGAAGATTGGTTTGGTAAAACCAAAGATTTTGTATTTGACTTTGTAACCCCTTACCCCGATTTTGATGTAAAAGAACTGCACCGTTATGCAGCCGAAAAAGGTGTCAAGATCATTATGCATCATGAAACATCGGGCTCTGTACGCAATTATGAGCGCCACCTGGATACCGCGTATAAGTTTATGGTAGCGAATGGTTACAACGCCGTAAAAAGCGGCTACGTTGGGCAGATTATCCCGCGAGGCGAACATCATTATGGGCAATGGCTGGTCAATCATTATTTATATGATATTACCAAAGCTGCCGACTATAAAATTATGGTGAACGCACATGAAGCAGTAAGGCCAACTGGTTTATGTCGTACTTACCCCAATTTGATAGGCAATGAAGCCGCACGAGGGACAGAGTATGAAGCTTTTGGGGGCAATAATCCCGATCATACCACTATTTTACCTTTCACCCGGTTAATGGGTGGTCCCATGGATTATACTCCGGGGATATTCGAAACACAATGCAGCGTTTATAATTCCGAAAATAAATCATTTGTACATACCACGCTGGTACATCAACTGGCTTTGTATGTAACGATGTATAGTCCGCTGCAAATGGCCGCCGATTTGCCCGAAACCTATAATAAATACATGGATGCCTTTCAATTCATTAAAGATGTTGCTGTTGACTGGGATGAGAGCCATGTCCTGGAAGCAGAGCCGGGTGATTATATTACCATAGCCCGCAAAGCCAAAAATAAAGAGGAATGGTACATTGGCAGTATTACCGACGAAAACCCACGCATAGCCAACATTACATTTGAATACTTACCTAAAGGAAAAACATATGAAGCAACTGTTTATGCCGATGGCAAGGATGCCAGCTATGATAAAAAACCTAAAAGCTATGCTATCCGGAAGATCAAGGTGACGTCTAAAACTATACTGAAACAGCCTGTTGCTTCTGGCGGCGGCATGGCTATCAGTATCAAATAAAAAGGATGAGTGAAGAGAGATAGGTGGTTGAAATATATTGTTTAAGGAGAACCCGCTATGGATAGCGGGTTTTTTTATGCGGGATTCACATATTGTGATCAGGAAAGCCGCTTTTAACTCGGATAACTAATAGGAGGCACCTACGGAGCCAATACTTATTCTATATTGATCTATAAACAGGTTACTCCTCCGGAGTTGTATTTGTACCTTTTTGTAAACTCCGGAGGAGTAACCTGTTTATAGACAGAAAACATTCATTTAATGGCTCCGTAGGAGCCTCCTGTTTAAAAGCGATTTCGATATCTCCTAATTTTTGCTGCGCAGCTTTTTTCCTATCTTGCATCTTTTGAAAACCAAATGAAAAGACTTTCCTTATTAATGTTATTGAGCCTTTTTGCGGCTACTTTAACCTTCGCTCAGCAACCGGATTTTATTGAAAACAAACTCGATGCCTATATCAAGCAAGGCTTAAAAGACTGGAACCTTCCGGGGCTAGCCATTGCTATTGTAAAAGATGGAAAAACTGTGATTATGAAAGGTTATGGTGTAAGGGACATCAAAACCAATGAGCCGGTTGATGAAAACACCTTGTTTATGATTGCCAGCAACAGCAAGTTGTTTACCGGTACGGCGCTGGCACAGTTAGATGTAGATAAAAAACTGTCGCTTGATGATAAGATCACCAAATATTTCCCGGGTTATTCGGTATATGATGCCTCTACCACACCCCTGCTTACTATAAAAGATTTGCTGGGTCATCATTTAGGCACTAAAACTTTCCAGGGCGATTTTACCTTTTGGAACACCACTCTGTCCCGTCAGGAAATTATGAACCGGATGAAACTCCTGAAACCATCTATGGAATTCAGGCAGAGCTTTGGTTATTGCAATAGCTGCTTTTTAACCGCAGGCCAGGTGATACAACAGGTTACCGGCAAGCCCTGGGAAACGTATATTCAGGATAGTATCCTAACACCGCTGGGTATGAGCAATACCTATCCCTTAACGGTGGGCATGGCGGTACGCAAAGGTGTTTCTAAACCATATACCAATGCTTTTACCGGCCAGATGGTTGAATTACCGTACGATCAGGTGGATAATCTGGCACCTGCAGGCAGTATCGTAAGTAATGTAAAGGATGTGGCTAAATGGCTCACCATGCAGTTGGATAGCGGCCGATATGAAGGTAAACAGATCATCGCCTGGAAAGCGCTTCAAAAAACCCGCGACGAAAATACCATTGTAAGCAGCAGGGCATCTGCGGTTTACCCAATGCATTTCAGAGGATATGGTTTAGGCGTATTTGAGGCCGATTATAATGGCAAACAGATTTTCTGGCATACCGGGGGCGCAAACGGCTTTGTAACCAATACCTGTTTTGTACCCGAAGAAAAACTGGCTATCACCATTTTAACCAACAACGATAATCAAAGCTTTTTTGAGGCCCTGCGCTACCAGATCCTGGATGCTTACCTGGGTGTTCCTTATATCGACCGCAGCCAGGCCATGTTGAAAAACTTTAATCCGGAGCAGGCAGAAACCGTAAAGAAAACCAATGATATGCTGGCGCGGGTAAAAGGTAAGGCTACTGAACTTCCCCTTGCTGCTTATGCGGGCAAATACCAAAACCCGCTTTACGGGCAAATGGATATATCGGTTAATAAAAAAGACCTGCTGATTAAATTCAGCAATCATCAATATCTTACCGCTTCGCTGAAATATATGGATAATGGCGAATGGATTTTGACTTACAACAATGCCGCCTATGGTATTTTCCCGCTAAGGTTTAAAACAGACGGTACTAAAGTGGTATCCACAGAAATTAAAGTGAACGACGGTTTAGAGTTTGATCCTTATTTGTTTGTAAAACAATAGGGATGGAATTACCAGAAAGGCCCCCAGCGCATGTTTATTATCCTGCGTTGGGGGCTTTTGCTGTTTAATAATAATCTATAGGTTCCAGAGAATGTGGCTTATTGATATAATGACTTTCATAAAGTTTTTGCCCTATAGCTTCAATATCAACATTTCTAATCCGGTAATCGGCCCGGTCAACACCTACCCAAACCTGTTGGGTTGTGTTCAGATCAACCAGGTAATACAAAAATGAATATTGAACCATTGGATCATCCGTTTCCGTATGGTATTGGCTTACTTGCTTTACAGGCCTGAAGTGTGTACTCACAGCAAGTATCAATACGGCTTCTACATCATTCTTCTTCATCCGATCCAGGTAGTCGGCATAAGAGATATTTTCATGCAGTTTAAAAAAATCAGAAATTTTAACTACTGTAGTCCCCGGAGAACTGAGTTGCTGGTTAAGTGACTGCTCAAGATAAGTTCGCACCTTGATGTCCTTTAAATTGTTGAAAACCGGCTTTACAATGGTATCAAAAGATGCCTGGCTAAAATCCCGGAGCTCCTGAGGGGTGTTGATTACCATAACTGCTATTTTATGATAAGGCTCTTTAACAGGTTCCAGGTTAACGCTTTTAATAGTGGTGCAGCCACTGCAAAAGAAAAGCAGGAGAAGAAGATATTTAACCAATCCCGATTGGCTAAAATAAGAATGTGTATTATATAAGGTCATATTACATAGGTTAAGTATATAATATGATTAATATTTGCGGTAATGGTTTAACAAAGAGGAGGCTGTAATGTTACTGTTACATGCTAAAAGGCCAACCCTACTCCTCCCTGTACGCTAAAGCCGCTGTTGACAACCTCATTTAGCTGGGTTTTATCAACCTGGCCATTATTGAGGTAAAGTTCGTCGGTACCATTGCCGGTTTGCCAGTTAAAGTATCCACCCCCAACGTGCACACTGAGGTTGCGGTAAACGGTATAAACAAATTGTCCGCCAGCCTCGATCCCGTAACCGCTGGCGTGGTGGCGATAGCTCACCGGGTGTTGAAAAGTCTGGATCAGGTTCCAGTTGGCTTTGCTGTTATAGTTAACCTGGTTATAGGTAACATTCGCAGCGAATTTTAAATTTTTGATGATGCGTACAGTTGAGGTTACTTTTAAAAAGCCTCCCTTCCAGTTGGGCTGGTAAGTGCTGTTCAAATCAGGAAAGTTGCCTGTCCGATCCAGTAAATGTAAAGATTGTTTGCTCATGGTATAGCCTACGCAGGGAATCAGGCTAAATCGCTCGTTATTGATCAGGATAAAACCAGCTCCGGCATTCCACAGAGAGGTGTTCCCTTCATCGCCATTAAATGTTTCGTGATAGGTTGGACTGGTACGGTTATCGGCCCCATAATCGGTATCGGTTACAGACCCTGATGATATAGACTGCCGGTTATAACTGGCATACAGGGAAAATTGCTTCCATACATTCCATTGTACATTGGCGGCTATATTTTGCCCGCCCAGGTGCTGCCATTTAAGTTCCGAGTAAATATTGGGGTTTTGCCCGTTAAGATTACCGGCTATTGACCAGTGAAAGTTTTGCTGTTGATAACCTGTGGATAAGGATACCTGCAATTTCTTTTCGATAGATTGGGCATAGATGCGAGACACACCTATGGCAAGAACAAAACAAAAACCTATAATTTTTTTCATCGGTAAATAAAAAAGCCTGCCTCTTAGGGTAAGGCAGGCTAAATATAAAGATTAGGTTATTGATTTATACCAAAAGCTTCCCAACCAGAAGCCGTTGTTCGGGTACAGGTCATAGGCTGTGTGCCATTCTCGCTGGAAATAAAATCGCCGTTATTACCTCTGAGAGTAACTTTACCATCGGCTGTTGGTATCCAGTCAAATTTTTCCCAATCGCCCACCGTGGTGCGGTTACAGGTAATGGCTTGTGTGCCGTTTTCTGAAGACACATATTTACCCATGCTTTGCAGCGCAACTTTACCGCCGCCTGCATCAACCACGGTAAAAGTTTCCCAGGTAGAAGCAGTCGGGCGGTTACAGTTCATGGCCTGTGTGCCGTTTTCGCCGCTTACATACTGGTTGTTAAAGCCTTTAAGGGTGATGTTTTGACCGATGGGCGGGTTTGATGGAGGAGTGGTGCCCGAAAGATCGTACACCCGCACATAATCAACTTGCATATTACATGGGAGTGAGCCATTATCAATGGTATTCCCTGGTAAATCGCCACCGATAGCCAGGTTCAGGATAATAAAGAACGGATTGTGGAAAGCCCCTGTATTGTTAATATTGTTGGCAATATTGCCGGTAACATAAAGGGTGTTATCCACATACCAGCGGATAGAGTTGGTATCCCACTCCACTGCGTAGGTATGGAAACCCGTAGGGCTGGTAGTAGTGCTGCCGCCATATTGGGTGTGTTGGTTGCCACCAGCCACGGCCCAATGCATGGTTCCAAGGATAGTATTGGAGGTGTTAACCTGCTCCATAATATCAATTTCGCCGCAGCTTGGCCATGGCGTGCCGTTGTTGATACTGGCGCCCAGCATCCAGAAAGCAGGCCAGGTTCCCTGTACCGCAGGCAGCTTGATGCTGGCTTCGATACGGCCATAAGTTGGTGCAAATTTACCCGCGGTGGTCAACTTAGCCGAAGTGTATGGCTGACCGCCTACCGATTGCTGGCGCGCAGTAATGGTAAGCAATCCACCACCAACGGTAGCATTAGCCGATTGATAGTACTCCTTTTCGTTATTCACACCGGGGTTGCCGTTTTCGATGTTCCAGTTGGCGGTGTTTACACTGGTGCCGTTAAACTCGTCAGACCAAATGAGCGTGCCTGCCCTTGGTGTACTAACCTGGGTTGGATCGGCCTGTGAAGCCGAAGGTTTGTTAAGATCCTTTTTACAGGATGCGGTAAATACCAGGAGCGCCATTACTATAAGGGCTCCTTTTACAGAAATTAAAAATGATTTCATACTGTCGGTTTATGTTAATAATTAAGTGGTTGTACAAAATAATAACAGATGATTTTTAGCGGATACTACGGTAAGCTATAAACCCGCACATAATCAACCTGCATGGTGCAAGGCAGTGCCCCGTCGTTAATGTTATTACCAGGCAAATCGCCTCCGATAGCCAGATTCAGGATAATGAAAAATGGATTCTGGAATGCGCCGGTATTGTTAATGTTATTGGTGGTGTTGCCGGTTACATAATTGTTGCCATCAACAAACCATTTGATACCGGTACTGGTCCATTCTATGGCATAGGTATGAAAGTCGGTTACGCTGGTTGTAGTGCTGCCGCCATATTGCGTGTGTTGGTTGCCGCCGGCAATGGCCCAGTGCATGGTTCCTAAAATGGTGCTGGAAGTATTCACCTGCTCCATAATGTCCATTTCGCCGCAGCTTGGCCATGGTGTACCAGAGTTTATACTGGCACCCAGCGTCCAGAAAGCGGGCCAGGTACCCTGTACTGCAGGTAGTTTTATACGGGCCTCGATCCGGCCGTATTTGGGTTGAAATTTACCCGCAGTGGTTAACTTGCCTGAGGTATACGGTTGCCCGCCAACGCTTTGTTTACGTGCGGTAATGTTCAGGAACCCTCCAGATACACTAACGTTGGCCGGTTGGTAAAACTCTTTTTCGTTGTTTACGCCGGGGTTGCCATTGATGATGTTCCAGTTATTGGTGTTTACGCTGGTGCCGTTAAACTCGTCAGACCATACCAGTGTGCCCGCCCTTGGGGTGCTTACCTCGGTTGGGTCTGTTTGTGAAGCGGCTGGTTTGTTAAGGTCCTTTTTGCAGGATGCGGTGAGTGCCAGCAAAGCCATGGCTGCCAGGGCTCCTTTGGTGATGTTTAAAATTGGTTTCATAAGATAGGTATGTTAATGGTTAATTAGTTAGTTGCATTGTTTATTGGTTTATGCCAAAAGCTTCCCAGCCCGATGCCGTAGCGCGGGTGCAGGTCATAGCTTGCGTACCGTTTTCGCTGGATATGAATTTGCTGTTATTGCCGCGCAGGGTAACTTTGCCATCGGCGGTAAGTATCCAGTCAAATTTTTCGGTGTCGGAAATAGAAGTGCGATTGCAGGTAATGGCCTGTGTTCCGTTTTCGGAGGATACATATTTACCCATGGCTTGCAGTGCTATTTTACCCCCGCCGGCATCAACCACGGTAAATGTTTCCCATGCCGAAGCGGTTGGCCGGTTACAGTTCATGGCTTGTGTGCCATTTTCGCTGCTTACATATTGGTTATTAAAGCCTTTAAGGGTAACAGTTGAGCCTATAGGAGCACCTGTTCCTGTACCACCACCGGATGATTGTGTGCCCGACCATTTGAAGGTAGCTACAGCTCCCGCTGCCAGGCTATAAGTAAATGATTCGGCCCCCCATTTTACCTTAAAGCTAACGGCTGATGATCCATTATTCAATGCTACGAGAACCTTACTGCCATCACTGTTTTTAAAGGCTACATTTTGGATACTGCCCGATAAATTTGATGAGATACGAACAGCTCCCGGGCGTACAAACCTTGCGGCATGACCGATAATATAATAGCCCACATTGCGGGTGATGGATGTACCGCTTACAGTAATGCCACCTAAGCAAGTGCTGCAGCCGCCCGGTGTATGCGGATTATTGTTCGGGTCAGATGCCAGGTTCCATTCCAGTACATTGCGGCTCCAGTTGCGGGTAGCGCCAATAATGAGGGTATTTACGTGCCAGGAAAGGTCGCCGCCAAAATTGCTGGGGGCTCCTACCCATTGCTCGGTAAAGTAAACGTTCTTGTTGGGATAGGCGTTATGCACATCGGTTAAGGCGCTAATGCTGCCTGCATATAAGTGGAATGCAGAACCATCCACATAAGGGTTGGCTCCGCCATCAGCCAGTACGGCTTCGGGATAATCTATGCGGTCGGTATTGTGATCGTAGGCAATGATCTTGGTATTCAGGCCGGCGCCGCGCAGTTGTGGCCCCAGGTTGTTTTTGATAAAATTGGCCTGCTCGTTGGCCTGCATCACCATACTTGGATTGTTGTAAGGGTTCAGCGGTTCATTTTGCGGGGTTATGGCATCAATAGTAATGCCCTGCGCCTGCATAGCCTGTATGTATTTTACAAAATAACGGGCATAAGCATCATAGTAGGCAGTATTTAAACTACCGCCGGTATAGCCATTATTGCCGGTGGTGTTCACTTTCATCCAGGTTGGGGCGGTCCATGGGGTAGCCAGAATTTTGATGGAGGGGTTAATAGCCAGTATTTTTTTGAGGATAGGGATCAGGTCCTGGTTTTCCTGGCTGATGCTGAAATTATTCATGTTTACATCGCCGGAGGTTTGGTTATAGGTAAAATCGCTGGAGCTTAAGTCGGAAGCGCCAATGCTGATACGTAGATAACTGATACCGATCTGTCCGTTGGCAGTACCAAAAAGTTCATTCAATACAGCTGATTGATTGCCGCCAAGACCATTGAGCAAGCCCGCGCTGCCGCCAGTTAAAGTAAAGCCAAACCCATCAATACCCTGGTAGGTGGTGTTTTCGTCAACGGTTATGGTGGTAGCATTGGTACCTGCATCTGCAGCAAAATTAAAGCTGGCTTGTGCCTCCAATTGTTTCGACCTGTCGGATGTCGTAACCCAGGCATTGACGACCTCATTTGCGGCACGCGATACGGTTTGCGTATCCTGCCCGGGTGCGGCAGCAGCAGCGCGCGAATCCTTTTTGCAGGAATAAAATATTCCCGCGGATAACAGAATAAATGCCGCCAGCCATTTTAAATTGTAATTGATCTTCATAAGTTGTTATTAGTTAATTAATTGGTTTTTTGTGCATGAATTTTAACGGGCCGTTTATCTGCAACATGCGCAAAACGCCTCCTGTAATTTAACCACAGCTTAAAATAATTGGAATTTTAACCCGTGTATCAAATACACCAGCGTAAATGTTTTTCAGAAAGGCAACGTTATGTACGGTTTATAAATGTTGTAACAAATTTATGTTATTTTAAACGTAATAAGCAAGAAAAATATGCATAAATAACTGATTAATAATAAGTTATATTGAATTCGATACGCTTTAAGCGCAGACCCATAAACTTTATAATAGGGCTGCTAAAACGTTACAGAGAGAGTTTTTATAAATAAAATAAATATTTGTGATACGCTTGTATCGCAATTAATTTTAAAGAAAAAAGCAGGGAGATATTATAGTGGAAAATACAGTAATTATCTAATAAACAGCACGATGGATCAATTGGCCGAATTGTCGATCACCAGCTTGCTCCAGCCTTTATTGCCGGCATCTTTGATCTCTTTTTTGCGGGTTTCCATTACTTTTTTAATGCGCGAGCTATAGGCCCAACAAGTACTTTGACGGATAGACAGGATCTCAGATAGCTTATGGGATGATATTTTTCCTTTGGTGGAATACATTAAAAATATCATGTAAAAGGCCTTATTAATAGGTATGCGTGTATTCTGTAAAATGGTATAGGCTATTACCGATTCTTCATAGCCGCATTTGGAGCATCGGCGACTGTAAGGTAAATGCCCGCTGCCATAATGGGTGTTGCTGCACTTGCGACAGGCGTAACCGTTTGCCCATTTTAAATCAGACAGAAACTTGAAGCATGTTTCCCTGTCAGGATATATCCGGCTGAACTCCTCAAAATCAACCTCGGCCGACATTACGCGGTCATGCGTCACTTTTTCAATGTCGTTGTGCAAAATGATATTATCCTTTTCGAGCAATATGTTCATCCTTGAAATTTCTTCGGCTTGCTGCTGCAGTAATTCATTAACAGACCGCAGTTCCTCATTCTGCTCGGCTATCATCCCCGATTTTTCAACCAGCTCTTTGGTGCGCTCCTGTACCTGCTCTTCCAGGCGTTTGTTGAGTACGTCTTTGAGCTCTTCATTTTGCTTCATCTGCATCATGATGTTATGCTGGGCATCATCCTTTTCTTTTTTCAATATCCTTACCTTATCGCCAATGGCAAAGGAGATAAATAGCATCTCCATAATAAAGCAACCACTCAGGCTGTAATAATCAAACTCGGTAACGGGCAGCCACCACATATTAAGTGCTATGCAGCTTTTGATGATAAAGCCGATGAGCAAAAAGCTATAACCGATCACAAAAAAACGTGCCGGCTTATAACCGTTAAGCAAAGTATAGCATCCTGCATAAAAAGCAAGCGACAGCGGGATAAATTCAACAATCTTATAATTGAACCAGCAGTTGTTGATCAAAAGGCAAGCAACAAAAAACAAACTTCGCCCTAAAATTACCCAGCGGATAAGTTGGTTTAAACGGGGGGCATTCACCTTTAAATTAAGCAGCTTTTGGGTGAACAGTACCGCGAAAATACTGGCGGCAAACAGGGCTATGCCATAGGCGTACTGATTCCAGAAAGGGGCGTTTGGCCACATGTATTGATAGGCAATACCATCCGCACACATTTCATATAAACCGATGCTGATATTGTAGGCAATGTAATACAGGTATTGTATCTGCCGCATGGCAATAAACATCATGAAATTGTACAGGCCAAATACCAGTATCATCCCATAAAAAACACCAAAGAAAAAATATTCATCCAGCGCGTAACTGATAAAGCGGCTTACCGAACGCAAGACGATGATGATATTGACCGAATGATTTGATTTGATACGGACATAATAAACACCATCATTATCGGTATTAGGGCTAAGGTTTAACGTGAGGTTTTTATGCTGATAGAACCGGGCCCCAAACGGGTGTCGGCTACCCAGGGATGCTACCAGGTAATTACCCTGTGTGCCGGGCGAATAAACGGTAATGCTATCAATGGTTTGATCAAAAAACTCCAGTATCCAGCTGTTTTTGGTATCCGGGTTTTTACCTATCTTCAACCGATACCAGTAGGCCGAGCCAAAGTGCTTGGTTACTGGGGTGGGTTCGGTGTTAACTTTAAAATTGCCGGCAAGGGCAAGGTTTTTTACCTGGTTAAAAGTAAGTTTCCCGGTAGTATCTTCCAGGTATAAGAGTTGTTTGTATTCAAATATGTGCTGCTGAACTTTATCATTGATGGGTACTATATTTTGAGCGCATACGTTTATAACAAGGCACAAAAGCAATACCTGGGTTATCAGAAAAGACCGCAATAAAAATTTCAACATGCTCACTCGCAAGGTAAGGAATCTTCGGTACCGATAATTTAATAATTACTGGTACCGAAGCTGGTTAGTTTTGGTTAGTGTCAGGCCGGATACAATTATAGTAGTTTTCTTTCTATTATCCTATTAAAAGTACGCAATACAGTTATTTTATGGGGTATAAATAAGTATTCTAAGGTTAATTTGGTCGTTTTTGCTTCAAAAAGAGGCAAAATAGCCCTTATTCATGGGCTAACAGTGTATATTAGTATCTTTTATTGAACATTATGAATAAAAAACGGGTCCTATTTTTAATGCTTGCGGGTGTTTTGCTGCATGGTGTAGCACTGGCTCAAAATGTACGGGTGGCAGCAGCAGCCAATCTGCAATCAGTTATAACGGTTTTACAGAAAGATTTTAAACAAAAAACGGGTATCGTGATAGAACCCATTGTTGGCTCATCCGGAAAGCTGGTAGCGCAGATCAGCAACGGCGCTCCTTTTGATGTATTCTTATCGGCCGACATGAGCTTTCCCGAAACGCTGTTTAAAAACGGCTTTGCCGAAAAAAAGCCTGTAGTTTATGCCGCAGGTAGTTTGATCATCTGTAGTTCGCAAAATATTGGATTCATTAACTGGGAACGCCTGTTACTAAGTGCCCGGATCAAAAAAATAGCCCTTGCCAACCCGGCCATCGCCCCATATGGCAAAGCAGCTACCGAATTATTACAGCAAAAAGGTATCCTCGATGATGTGCAATCCAAAATTGTTTACGGCGAAAGCATATCCCAGGTAAACACTTATATCACTACCGGGGTAGTTGATTTAGGTTTTACTACACAGTCGCTTATTAAAGAAACGGGTAGTAAAACCAAATTGTATTATCAGGTGATAGATCCTAAACAGTATGAGCCTATATTACAGGGTCTGGTGCTGTTAAAACATGCAGCCAATAACCCCAATGCCGAAAAGTTTTATCAGTATATATTAAGCCCTGCCGCAAAAAAGATATTTACGGCATATGGTTACCGGATGCTATAAAAACATTTTTTGATGGATCTTTCACCCATTTGGCTCACCCTAAAACTGGCAGGTATCACTACCCTGATATTGCTGTTTGTGGGCCTGCCCTTTGCCTGGTGGCTTTCCAGGGGCCGGTCGTTTTTGAAGATCATTATAGAGGCCATTATTACCATGCCATTGGTATTACCGCCATCGGTACTGGGTTTTTATTTGTTGCTGGCTTTTAGCCCGCAGCATGGTTTGGGTAAATGGCTGCAGGGAGTATTTAATGTGCAGTTTGTATTCTCGTTCCAGGGATTGGTGCTGGCATCGGTTATTTATAGTATCCCCTTTATGGTTGGCCCGGTAAAATCGGCACTACAGCAATTGCCTTCGGCCCTGGCCGAGGCTTCCTACACACTGGGCAAAACCGAATGGCAAACATTCCGGTACGTATTACTGCCCAATATTAAGCCATCGTTATTAACAGCTGCGGTACTAACTTTTGCCCATACCCTGGGCGAGTTTGGCGTGGTGCTGATGATTGGCGGCAACATCCCCGGCGTAACCCGGGTGGCTTCCATTGCTGTTTATGATGCGGTTGAACAACGGGATTATGACCTAGCCAACAATTATTCGCTCATTTTATTTGCCATTACTTTTGTACTGGTGATAGCTGTTTTCGTATTTAATAAATACCAGGCAAAAAGCCCTTTAGTATGATCAATATAGCCATCGAAAAAAAGCTAAAGGCCTACCACGGGCAACAGGCATTGCAGGTTAACCGCCAGTTTACTACCGGCAGCGTCACCAAAATATACGGACCGTCAGGGTCTGGGAAAACAACATTTTTAAAGATTATTGCCGGATTAGTAACGCCGGAAAAAGGAACGATTGTAAACGATGGTGTCACCTGGTTTAATGCCGAAACAAAGATTAACCTAGCCGCTCAAAAAAGAAATACGGGTTTTGTTTTTCAGCAGTATGCCTTGTTTCCGAATATGACCGTAAAGCAGCACCTCAAATATGCCACTGCAGATGAAGCCTGGATAAAAAGATTATTACTTTTGGGTAAACTGGATACGCTACAAGAGCACAAGCCAGATTATTTATCGGGTGGGCAACAGCAGCGCCTGGCCATACTGCGGGCCCTGGCCACCAAACCACAGGTATTGTTAATGGATGAGCCCTTCTCGGCCCTGGATCCTAAAATGAGAGCAGAATTGATAGCCGAATTAAAAATTCTTTTAAAAGAATTGGGCACAACCACCATTATCGTGAGCCATAACCCGCAGGAGCTTGATGGATGGGCCGACGGGGAATTGGTGTTTGAGTAAGAACTATATATGTTGTCATCCTGAGGAACGAAGGATCTATTCGTAAAAAGGCATAGCGCACAATAGATGCTTCACTCCGCTCGGCATGACAAATTGTTTTGTTAGCACAAGTAAAGAAAAAGCAAAAAAGTGGGTTTACATTGAAACTCGATTTTTATAACATAAATAAATTTAAATAATTGATTGTCAATTATTTAAATTTATGTTAACCGTAAAAAGTGTAAACCATGTAAACCCACTTTTTTCAAGAAAAAGCATGGTGGATGGGTCTCTGTACACGATCCTTCGACAAGCTCAGGATGACAGCCCCGGGCGCTAAAAACAAAAAGAGGGGGCAAACGCCCCCTCCTCTTCAAACAATAAACAAACTCACATTTTACTCGCAGTATCTTTGCTCATTTTCTTTTTGCCCATTTTATCATTTGACATCTTATCCTTGCTCATTTTACCCTTTGACATTTTGTCTTTTCCCATTTTATCGTTTGACATCTTGTCCATTTTTTTACCTTTTGCCATTTTATCCATCTTGCCCATTTTGCCTGTATCGCTTACGGCAACGGTTGATGTTTTTAATGGACTTACTGTTTTGGCTTGTACGCTTAAGGTTAAACATACGGCTACTAAACCTGCGGCTAAAGCGCCTGAAATAATTGATTTCATACTTTGATTTTTAAGTTTTAATGTGTGGTTTGTTATTAATATTTAACCCTTAGTCGGGCCACACGTATAAACCTTACAAAGTATTTTAATTATTTATTCAGTTCATCTTCAATACGGTCCTGCAGTTGTTTTTTAAAGCTGCCATCAAGCGAAAGTGTGGATGCCTGCAATTCGGTATCGTGAAAAAGCTGCAGCACCATCTGGTGGATAACCTGGCTTTGTTTATTGTATAGCTGGCACATGGAGCAACCCGCCAGGTGTATGCGGAGCTCAATACTTTCGCGGAAACTCAGCTTTTTGATCTGTCGTTTCTCGATGAGTAGCGTAGCCTGTTTGCAGTTGTATATAACTTTTTTTAAGTGATTCATGGTTAATGTTTTTAGATCCAGTTTTTTTGAAGACAGGCCCTCAGGCTAAGCTTGGCCCGGTGAATAATAACCCAAAAGTTAGCCTGGGTAACCCGGAGTTCGCTGCAAATAAATTCGGTAGTGGCCTCATCCATATGTTTCATGGTGAAAACCGACATCCACATGGCCGGGAGTTTTTGCATACATAGTTGCAGGATATGATTAAACTCCTTACCTCTCAGCGGCTCATGATCCTCGATGCCAAATGGCAGGGGCTGATGCGCCTGGGTCCAATGACCGTTATCTTCTTCAAAAAAATCTTTTTGTTCCTCCTCTGCCTTCTGTTCGGTTATGTTAGCCAGTCCCGATGATTTTTTACGGTAAACGTCAATGATCTTATTTTTCAGGATAGCAGTAAGCCAGGTCCGTTCGGAGCTTTTGCCTTCAAAGCGGTCTACCTTTTCTAAAGCGGCCAAAAAGGTTTCCTGTACCAGGTCTTTCGCCTGCTCTTCATCATTAAGGCGCGAGAGGGTGTACGAATACAGGTAATCGGCATGAGCCCTAACCCAATTATGCGGGTCCAGTAATTGTTTTTCAGTTACCATTAATAAATTTACTCATAACATTTAAACTATTAGTCGGCATTGCACGTAAATCCTTACAAACCAAGGTGCATTTTTTTCGAGCTATGATAAAATCACATTTATTCGTTAAATTTACTTATATCCAATTGATCCTAAGTATTTAGCGGATGCATTACAGGGAAGTCTCTTTTAAATAGGAGGCACCTACGGAGCCAGTACTTTTGATATTTTGGCTATAAACAGGTTACTCCTCCGGAGTTAGTTGTGTTTAAACGGCGATTTGTTAAACTCCGGAGGAGTAACCTGTTTGTAGTAGAAAAGATTGCCTTTAAAGGCTCCGGCAGGTGCCTCCTATCGGCTATTTATTTAAATGCGAATTTCCTGTTATACAGCCATACCAGCCAGCGGAAATAAAAATAAAATTTATTGTAAGGTTATTATACCCAAGCCGACTAAACAGGAAAAACGTATATCAAATCATAACCAGATGAAATCAATAAAAATATTTGCCCTTGCTGCCGGTTTTATAACCGCGATAATGGTATTGGCGGCTTTTATTATTCCTAAAGCTAAAGTGCCGGGAAAAAGTAAGATAATAGCCGACGGTAAAGGATTTGCCGTGATAGAACTTTTTACCTCAGAAGGTTGCTCCAGTTGCCCGCCGGCCGATGAATTGGTGGCCCGGATACAAAAAGAAGATAAAGACAAACCCGTTTACATACTGGCCTTTCATGTAGATTATTGGAACCGCCTGGGTTGGAAAGATGTTTTTAGCAGTGCCGATTACTCTAAACGCCAAAATGAATATGCCAGCTGGTTAAACCTACAATCGGTTTATACGCCGCAAATTGTGGTTAACGGTAAAAAGGAATTTGTAGGTTCGGAAGAAGGTACTTTGCGCAATGCCATCACCGCGGGTCTGCGAACCAATCCGGCGGCAACTTTAACCCTTAATACACAAAAAGGGCAGGATCATATCACGGTACAATACCGTGTAAATGGTGCCGAAAAAAACACCGGCCTGCTGTTGGCCCTGGTGCAAAAAGCAGCGCAAACCAAAGTTCAGCGTGGCGAAAATGGCGGGCGCACCCTGTCGCATGTTCAAATTGTGCGCAAAATGCAGAGTCTGTCTTTAAGTGCAGGTGGTAATGGCGGTACCAACATTGCTTTTCCCGAAGGAACAAATACCCAGGATTGGGAAGTAATTGGCCTGGTACAAAACAAAACAAACGGCGAAATTTTAGCGGCAGCAAAGGCCAATCTGACAACAACAGCCAACATCGGCAAGTAAGAAGAAATCACTAATTATCAATAGATGAAAGTAATCAAAGAGAAACACCCATTAGTGATGCGCTGGACGCATTGGGTAAACTTTCCGATACTCGCTATTATGATATGGAGCGGGATGCTGATCTATTGGGCAAATGATGAATATAAAATAACGCTGTTTGGGCATACGTTCTTCAGCTTTTTTCCCGATTGGTTTTATAATGCGCTACATATCCCCCACCGGCTTTCCGAAGGGATGGCTTTTCACTTTTTGTTTATGTGGTTTTTTACGCTGAACGGCATTTTCTATGTGCTGTACACCATCCTATCGGGCGAATGGCGTGAACTGCTGCCGCAGAAAAAATCGTTCAAAGAAGCCTGGCTAGTGTTGTTGCACGATCTGCACATCCGTAAAATGGCGCCGCCTCAAAATAAATATAATGCTGCCCAGCGTATTGCCTATACCGCAATCATTGTGATGGGTTTTGGTTCGGTGATAACCGGATTGGCTATTTATAAACCGGTACAGTTTTATTACCTCACCTGGCTTTGTGGTGGTTATCATTTTGCCCGCATCCTGCATTTCGCGCTAACTATTGGTTATGTACTTTTCTTCGTGATCCATGTGGTACAGGTGATGCTGGCCGGGTGGAACAATTTTCGGTCGGTGATCTCCGGATTTGAAGTGCTGAACGAAGACCCCAAACCTATTATTGACATTACACCCCCAGGCGATGAAAAACCCATTCAGTAAAAAGAAAAAAGGCCCCAAAAAGCCGCTTACCATTGAGCAAAAGATCACGAGACGCAATTTCCTTTCGTTCGGTACTTTTATTGTAGCCGGAAGTGTGGCTTATGGTGGTTGGAAATGGTTATACAACGCACCCGAGGAAACACGCAGCGTAACAGCGGGAGCCCGTGCGCCGTTGCGAAGAGCGTTGAATAAAACCGAACTGGCCTTTCGTCGTGTGTTTAGTAATAATAACCTGGTTAAAACCTATCCCAAAGAAATGGCCGCCAAAGCGGTGCGCCATAACAGCGACATTGGTTCGGAAGGAAAAATAGATGTAGATGCCTGGAAATTACAGGTAAAAAAACATACCGGCGAAGTACTACAGATTTCGCTGGATGATATCAAGGCTCTCCCCAAAACTGATATTGTATATGATTTTAAATGCGTAGAAGGCTGGGATCAGATATCGCACTGGGGCGGGGTAAAATTCAGCGATTTTATCAGTCATTTTAAGCTTGATGCCGAAACGAAGTTACAATATGTAGGCTTAGCCACCCCAGATAAGGAATACTATGTTGGGATAGATATGCCCAGTGCCATGCACCCGCAAACACTGCTGGCCTATGAGGTGAATGAAATGCCATTACCGCCTAAACACGGCGCACCTTTACGCCTGATTATCCCGGTTAAGTATGGCATTAAAAACTTAAAGCGCATCGGCACCATGAGCTTTAGTGATACCCGCCCACCGGATTATTGGGCCGAGCAAGGGTATGATTATTATTCGGGGTTGTAAACGAAATTAAGCGCCATCGCGAAAATCGGGGGCGCCCGACCGGAGAGGAGCTCATTAATACCCATTAAACAAACATACATTTGAGTTTGTCATCCTGAGGAACGAAGAATCTATTTGCCGGTTTGTATGGCGTATACCCGCTCTTGGCCGCGGGAGGGCCAGTTACTTTGTAGCCACAAAGTAACCAAAGGGCTTTCAGCAGAAATGCTTCTTTGCCGCATCCCGATATTTATCGGGCGAAAGCGGGCAGAACCACGGACTGCTAAACCTTACCTCCACTTCGTTCGCTCATGCCCCTCGCCTCAGGTAATGTTCGCAATGCCCTTGCATCCGCACCCGCCCACCATTGTTCTGCCCGCTTTCGCCCGAAGCTTATCTGCTGACGGGGAAAAAATCAATAATTCACTAACTCACTAATTCAATAATTAATAGCGCTTATCTGCTGACTGGGAAGAAAATGCACCCCAATTATGTTTGTCATGCTGAACGGAGTGAAGCATCTATTATTGAATTTTTAATTATATAGATAGATCCTTCGTACCTCAGGATGACAAAAAATTTTAATCGAATAAAGAAGAAATCAGGGTAATCCTTCAATCCTATAATCGAGGCTCACGCAAAAATCAATAATTCACTAACTCACTAATTCAATAATTAATAGCCCGGACCTAAGGCAACGCCCGGATGATACCCGACTTCTTCAGACCCATATTCATCAATCCCTTAATTGCTTCTCTTCTCAAACAAAAACTCAATAATTCATTAAATCAGTCATTCAATAATTAAAAATCATTTGCATATTGCAGATATGCCGGCTGCTAAACTGCCACGTTCAAAACAACTTGCTTATGCCTGCGGAATGATAGGCTGGAGCATCATGACCAATATCATTATCGTGATGCTGCCCTACTTTTATTTGCCGCCTTCCAATGCCGGCCTGATTCCTTTGGTGCCCCAGCTGCTTGTTTTTGGTGTGTTTAATATCATGTCGCTTATTGCAGCATCGGGCCGGTTTGTGGATGCCATTTTTGACCCTTTTATAGCATCGCTGAGCGATAAAAGCGGCAATGCCAAAGGCCGTCGAATCCCTTTTATGAAATGGGCCATTGTTCCTGCTGTTGTTTTTTGTTCGCTTACCTTTTATCCACTGGTTAAAGGCGAAAGTATTAGCAATGCCTTGTGGCTTACTTTTACGCTCATTTGTTTTTTTATGGGTGCTACGGCCTATATTATTCCTTACAACGCACTATTGCCCGAGCTGGCCCGTACCGGTGCCGAAAAGGTAAAGCTATCATCATTACAGCAGGTGGGCTTTGTGCTGGGTATTATTCTGTCGGCGCTGGTTAATAACTTTGCCGATCTGGTGCAGCACATCCTGCATACCCCCAATCGCGATACCGCCGTGCAGTACACTATTTTTGGTTTATGCGTTTTTGCGGGCCTGGTAATGTTGATACCGGTTGTGGCCATTAATGAAAAAAAATACTCTAACAGCATCCCCTCGCATCTGCCCCTGTTGCCTGCCCTGCGCCGCACTTTCCGCAACCGAAATTTTAAATACTACCTTATTTCTGATTTTTCGTACTATATGGCGCTCAGTATCATATCAAGTGGCTTGTTGTTTTTTGTAACCGTGCTGCTGCGCCTGCCCGAATCTATGGGCGGCGTACTGATGGGGAGCATGGTGCTGTTTTCATTAGTGTTTTACCCGCTCATCAATTATCTGTCGAAAAAGATCGGCAAAAAACCAATTATGCTGTTTTCGTTTGGTCTGTTAAGTCTCATTTTTGTGGCTATATTTTTCCTGGGAAAACTCCCGCTATCGCCAACAGCGCAGGTTTATATACTGTTGCTAAGTACATCCTTTCCGTTGGCTTCACTGGGTATATTGCCCAACGCTATACTGGCCGAAATTGCCGAGAACGATGCCAAAAGAACCGGCGAGAACAGCGAAGGGATGTTTTTTGCGGTGAAATATCTTTTTGTAAAACTAGGGCAAACGCTGGGTATAGCATTGTTTGCCTTTTTAACCGTTTATGGTAAAGATCCCGGGCACGATTACGGCCTGCGGCTCAATGGTATTTGCGGTTGTGTGCTTTGTATATTGGCCATGATTTTTTTCAGCCGGTTCCGGGAACGCCGGGTAAAATGAAAAAACAGATTCTGGTCTTTTTATTATCTTTAGCTCCATCCTGAGGTAAGTATCTGCAATGAAAATAAATTTAAAACCGGTATTTAAAATCCTTCCTTATTTATGCGTTGTATGGATAATTGGCGCATGTCAACAGCCCGATACTAAAAAACAAAATACAGCCGGGGTTGGCAACGCAGATACTATTGCCCACAAGCTCCCGGTAAAGGCTATGCATGATGACCTGGCTATACTTTGGTCTGTTATTAAAGAAATGCACCCGGCCTACGGTGTTTTTACTCCACCGGATAGTCTGCGCCGTACCTTTGACCATGTAGTGTCTTCTATCAACGAGCCGTTGACTGAAACCGATTTTATAGCGCATGTTTACCCTTTTATAAGCAACCTTCGCTGCGGACATACGCAGGTAAAATACCCGGCAGGATATAAACCATCGGGCCCGCCGCCACCCCACTTGCCATTTGAGGTACTGGTTAAAAATCATCATGCCTGGATCACCAATCATAATAATAATGAACTCAATACCGGCGACGAGATCATCAGCATGAACAATACCCCTGTTGCTGCTATCATTAGCCACGGTTATGATCTGTATGGCGGCGATGGGTATAATGAAACCTTTAAAGAAGTATTTTTAAGCGAATATGGTGGCTTTGAGGATGCCTGCAACAAGTATTATCACTGGCAGCCACCATATCATATCACGCTGCGCACCAGGCAAGGCAAATTAAAAAATCTTGAAGTTAATGCACTCGCTCCCGGCGCTACCCTAAATACAACGGCAGCAAAAACTAACGATTTGGCCGACTGGACCGAATCAAAAAACACGGATTATCTGCCCCTGCGCTTTTTAAAAAATAAACCGACCGCCTGGTTTGTGACAAGGCCTTATCAATATGCCGATACCAATATTTATAAAGAAGCGTTTAAAGAGATTAATCAACGGGGGATCAAAAAACTGATCCTGGATATGCGGCATAATACCGGCGGCGATATCCGGGTAGCTATCCGCTTGCTATCGTTCCTGGCCGATAGTTCATTTAGTATTGTTAAGGATGTAAAGGCGCGTATCCCCAACCCGGCTATCAGTCGTTTTGAACGTTACTTTGACACCGCCCGCACCTCCAGCTTTAACGAAGGTTTTGAGCCTGGTCCGGAAGATGGAACTTATTATCATATCAAATTCAGACCTACCGCCTGGGGCCAATTGTACGGCAAATTGCCCCTATACAAGGCCGATCATTATAAAGGAAAGCTGATAGTGTTAATTGATGGAGCCACCTTCTCGTCGGCGGCTTTGTTTACTGCTGCATTGAAGGCCCAGCGTAAAGATGTGATATTTGTTGGTCGCGAAACAGCCGGTAACGAGCAGGCTTGCAGTGGCGGTACTATTCAGCATTTAACCCTGCCCCATACCCATGTTATTGTTGATTTCCCCTGGATGCGTTTTGTGTCGGCAGCCAAACATTATGATTTTGGCCGCGGCATTATGCCCGATTACCCGGTGGAGTACAGCCCGGATGATATTGTGAATAAAACAGACCCCGACTTGCAAAAGGCCCTAAGCCTGGTTAATTAACGTAGGTACGTCCTGTAGCTTGCTGAGGTGTTTGGTTGGTTTACCCTGTTGTGCTTCTGCTGCGCAAGCAAACAGGAAAGATGCTGCTAATGCTATCAGCAACCCTTTTATCATATTGATATCGATCTTCATTTCCATATTTGTTAAAAATTCTACGCAGGAAGCGACCGGATATGATAAAACAAAACCATCGCTTTTAAGTATAAAACGATGGTTTGTATATATTGTGCTATTGTAACAGAATTTTTAAACTAGGTTCTTTTTAATGTAGGTAATGCTTTGGGTAATGCTGTCAAAAGGATCGCCGGGGCAAACATCCTGCTCTACAAAAAAGTATTTTAAACCTGCTTTATTGGCTTGTGTGAATATCTTTTTAAAGTTGATTGTGCCGTTGCCAACTTCGGTGAATTTTTTGGCCGGGGTTTTATCCATATCCTTTACGTGCCATAGCGGGAAGCGGCCCGGGTGCTTATCAATTAAAGCGATAGGGTCCTGGTTGGCTTTGGTTAACCAATACAGGTCTATTTCAAATTTCACCAGGTTTTTGTCGGTAGCTTCTAATAGAATCTCGTATGGGTATTTGCCGTTTTCCTGTATAAATTCAAAATCGTGGTTATGGTAGCAAAGCTGTATGCCTGATTTTTTACAGATCTCGCCCGCCTTGTTAAAATCTTCGGCTAGTTTTTTATAGTGGTCCAGGTTACCGCGTTCTGGTGTTGATAAGTAAGCGCATACCATGTATTTGATGCCCACCTCGGCTGCGTCGGTCACTGCTTTTTCCCAATCGTTCAGGATGGTTCCTTTTTGCGATGCGCCGTCCACCTGCTCTTCGCCCAGGCGGTAATGCGCGCTCGGCATAATCAGGCCGTTTTGTTTTAAAAGCGCTTTGAATGCTTTGCTATCCATGCCATAAAACAATTCGTTGCCGGTGTAGGTAGCACCCTCAACCGAGGTATAGCCAATTTTGGCAACTTTGGCCAGGCTTGCTGCCGGGTCTTTAGCCATGGCATCGCGCACGGTATACAATTGCAGGCCGATATACTTTTTATCGTAAGCAAACAGGTTGGGAGCCGCTAATATTCCGGCCGAAAGTAATGCCGAAGTTTTGAGGAATGAACGTCTGGTAGTTGTCATCGATTTACTTTTAATTGGTTAATGTAAATATAGTGTATTATGAACACCAAAAGCAAGCGATTATTATGGTCTCCTGTTAAATGTTCCTAAAAAAGCCTCATCCGGAACGTTAGGCTAAAGCCATTTTTTCGTGCGATGATTTAGTCCGTTGGCTGAAGCCAACGGCAATGAATGGAAAGACCACAGACGAAATAGGGCCTAAATTCATTGCCGTCCCATTTATGGGGCGGGAAATAATGAAAAGAAGAGTGGCTTCAGCCAAATTGATCTTGTCGTTCTTTAAAGAGTCTCTTCGGAATTGATCCAACAAATAAATTAAACCTGAGATGCCGCTGTTGGCTGTAACAATGTTGATGTAATATGAGTTATCAATTTAGCATCAGAATAATCGGGGATGCTGCTTACCTTTTTCCATTCCGGGTCGCTGCCAAAAGCTTTCCAGTGCGCGGCTTTGGCATCCAGATCGTCAAAAGTGATCATATAGGTAAGGTTTGGCCGGTGATCGCCGATAATAACCTCGCCAAAAAATACAGGATTAAAGCCCAGCTTTTTAAAAATATCTACCTCGCCGGCATCATTAAACATTTCCAGTTTCTTTTTGCCCGCGCTTTCGCTGGGGTGTTCATACCGGCGCAACTCAAAAATACGCGGACTTTTTTTAGGCACTTCCATTTTGGGCATGTGTGCAAAGGCTTTTAACAATGAGCTTTCAATGCGTTCATAAGCGGGCTCTGTAGCCGGAGCAGTTAAATAGGGCGCACCTTTTTCCAGGTAAACCGGGTCGAGGTTTAGCTTTTCCTGAACGTTTAAAAAATCGGTCAGGCTGCTGAAAGGGATAAGCGCGTAAATTTTGGTTTGCCCTTCGGGTTTCAGTTCGGTAAACACGCCGATATGTTTACAACCTAGTTTGTTAAGCGCAGGAATGGCGGCATTCTGAAAATAATCTTCTACCAGCTTTTGCTGCGTTTGGTTTTTTAAAAGGTAGGTGCGCAACTCGTAAAACTCGGTACTGTTTTTTTCTTTTATTGCTGATGCCATACTGCTTTGGGTTGATATACCGGCCGCCGCTGCCGTTAAAGCCGAAGCTTTCAGGAATGAACGTCTTTTCATGGAATATGTTGGTTAATAAAATAAAGGTAGTGTAAAACGATGATACTGCAGGGCACGGAAAAATCAAATAAAGGCCACATGTGGGTTTGGCTAAAGCCCAGAACGGTTAAATTGTGTTCCGTTGGTTAAAACCAACGGTAACGAAATATAAATCAGCTGTTGTTTTATTCATTGCCGTCCCATTTATGGGACGGATAATGGATGTGCTTTGCTGGCTTTAGCCCAAAATATTTTTCTGAACAGTTATGGCGTAAGGACAGTCCTATCCTACCACCTATCAACATAATACCTCTTCCTGAACCAGAATGCCAAATTAACCAAAGCGATCAAAGCCGGTACCTCCACCAGCGGACCGATAACGCCCGCGAAAGCTTCGCCGGAATTGATGCCGAATACGCCGATAGCAACCGCAATAGCGAGTTCAAAATTATTACCCGTAGCTGTAAAGGCGATGGAGGTGCTTTTAGAGTAATCGGCCCCGAATGATTTGCCGATAAAAAAACTCAGCAGGAACATTACCGCGAAATAGATAACCAGCGGAATAGCTATCCGCACAACATCCATCGGAATGTGTACGATAAGGCTGCCTTTAAGACTGAACATCAATACAATGGTAAACAGCAAGGCGATCAGTGTGACAGGCGAAACAAAAGGCACATACTTTTGCTGAAACCAGGCCTCGCCTTTTAATTTGATCAGGGCATACCTGCTGATGATGCCTGCAGCAAACGGGATGCCGAGGTAAATACCCACACTTTTGGCTATTTCGCCCATGGTTATATTAACGGCTAAACCTTTAAGACCGAACATCGGCGGCAAAATAGTAATAAACACCCAGGCATACACGCTGTAAAGCAATACCTGGAAAATGCTGTTGAGGGCTATCAACCCGGCCGCGTATTCGCGGTTCCCTTCGGCAAGCTCGTTCCATACCACTACCATGGCTATGCAACGAGCAAGGCCAATCAGGATTAGGCCCACCATATAATCCGGATGGTCGCGCAATAGGGTTATCGCCAAAAGAAACATCAGGATAGGGCCTACTGCCCAGTTGAGCACCAAGGAGGCGCTTAATACTTTGGTATCTTTAAACACCTGGCCCATGTTTTCATATTTTACTTTGGCCAGCGGCGGATACATCATCAGGATTAAACCAACAGCCAGCGGGATATTGGTTGTACCGCTTGAAAATGAATTGATAAAACCGGCCGATGAGGGGATAAAATAACCAACACTCACCCCAACTGCCATCGCCAGGAATATCCAGAGCGTAAGGTACCGGTCTAAAAAGCTCAGCCGTTTGCGTTCCGCAGCCGGGGCACAATGATCAACCGGCATGGGGTGTTTTTAAATTTTCGTTCACAAAATTTTGAGTATACTGTTTGATCATTTCGCGCACCTGCCCAAATTGCTCCATGATCTCCTCTTCAGTACCGGTAGCTTTTGCCGGGTCGGGGAAATTGTAATGCAGCTTAACGGCTTTGGTTGGAAAATACGGGCAGCTCTCTTTGGCGTTGTCACAAACGGTTATCACATAATCAAAATCAATGTCCAGGTATTCATTAACATTATTGGAGGTATGATGGGAGATATCGACACCATCGCGTTTCATGATTTCAATTGCGCGCGGATTAACGCCATGTGTTTCGATACCCGCGCTGTAAATATTGGCTTTATCGCCGGCAAAGTGACGTAGGTAACCCTCGGCTATCTGGCTGCGGCAGCTGTTTCCGGTGCAAAGCACCAATACATTTTTCATATCAATTATTTGTTTTTTAATTTTTTATAGACTCTCAGCAACAACCTGAACCGGGTGTGCAACAGGCTTCATTTTTAACAGTCAGGTTTTTTAACGCTAGCTTTGGTTTTGCAGGTTCGCAGCATTCCTCCCCTTTTTCGTTGGTTCCGCAACTCCCGCCGCGACCAATGGCCTTGCATTGCACGGCATCCGGGCGCAGATCGATGATGAGGTTATCACCCTCCACAATCATCTCGCTGGGAAACATCTGCCGGGTATCAAACTCGGAATTACCAAATTCTATTTTAACCGTTCCGTTAAGATCAAGGGGGAGCATCTTTTCTACAATATCCACTATAGACAAAGCCTTTTCTACTTTCATTGCCCGCTCCTGCTGCTCGTCCTCGGGAACCCATAATTGCACAATGATCTCTGTCCAGGTATTCAATACTCCACCGCAATCAACGGAAGTAATAGGCGCTTGCTTAATTTCGGTGATGTGGTATGATGCGTCTACCAGCTTACCTTCGGCATATTGAAATTGAAGGTTGAGCTCTGGGTGTTGTAATAACTTTTCTTTAAATGTTGCCCAGTTAATAGATTCTACTTTGTTCATGATGGATATATTTTATTATTGCAATATTGCGATAGATTGATATAAAAAATTTTAGCAGCAGCTATTCAGGTCCTTGTACGATGAAAACAGCACGTTTAATTCCTTTTGCAGGTTATTCCAGGCTTTGGGCTCTATACAATAGCAAACGCTTACGCCTTCTATTGTGCCTTGAATCAGACCAGCGTTTTTCAATTCCTTCAAATGCTGCGAAATGGTGGGTTGCGCCAGGCCCAGCTCATCGGCCAAATCACCGCAAATACAGGCTTTGGCCGCGATAATATGCTGTAATATGGCAATACGCGCAGGATGTGCTATCGCTTTTAACTGCACAGCCAGCTTGTTTTGTTCGTCGGTAAATATTTCTGTTTTGGTGATTCCCATAATATATATTGCAATATTACGATTAATATAAATCAGGTCAAAATTATTTTTTTATTTAGATGTTGGAAGCTTTCCTTGATTATTGGATTAATGATTTAGTGAATTTTTTAAATGATACGTTGTTAGGCAATTGTTCGGCACTTGCGCTCGTTTGTAACGAGTGCTTAACATGGGTTTGCGTTTTAAACGCAAGAGCGATGCAATCGCTTAACCACAATAAGCACTCGTTACAAACGAGCGCAAGTAGGGTTGAGACCACTCACCCCGGCATCGCTTCGCTTGCCGACCCTCTCTTCGCCTTCGGCGGAAAGAGGGTGAAGAAAAATGAAAAAACGCGTCATTGCGAGGCACGAAGCAATCTCTAAGCTATACAGAGCCGCTCTGCTTATCGGGGATTATTAATGTTGTGTTTGTTTATTTGTATTAATGAGCCCCCTCTGGTCGGTTGTCTTCGTGCCTCGCAATGACGCGTGGAGGGAAGCACACACACAGATGTGTTAATTCTTCAGCAAACCACCCCAAAACATGTATATCTATCAATTAAGTAGCTCTTTTTACATATAAAACACATTCTTTTCCCTAAACTTGCATTAATAAGTGGCTGTTTTCTACGGCAGCCGGCATAAAACATGAGTGAGGATTTTTACGAGCAAATTTTTAACAAGCAGCAAAGGCTTGAGGCCGTGCCGTCGAACAAGGAGATCACGCGTTGGGCGCTTCAGGTAATTCATTTGCTATATCCCGAGCAAACCGGGAAAATATTTGCAGATGTTGCCGCCCTGAAGGCAGAATTTACCCTGCTGGAAAATGAGCTGCATCACATGATGGAAGTAACCAAAGGCTGCGACGATTGTGATAACAAGGGACGGGCCAGCCGCTTTTTTAAAGGTTTGCCGGAGCTATTCAGAATATTGAATACAGATATTCAGGCTATTTTTAACGGCGACCCTGCTGCCCAAAGCGAGTTTGAAGTAGTGCGTACCTATCCCGGCTTTCTGGCCATATCTATGTATCGTTTGGCGCATAGCCTGTATATTGATCGTGTGCCTTTGATCCCCAGGATACTGACTGAATATGCGCATTCCAAAACGGGTATCGATATACATCCGGCTGCTGAGATCGGCGAGTATTTTTATATTGATCATGGTACCGGCATTGTGATAGGCGAAAGCGCTGTAATCGGTAACCATGTAAAATTGTACCAGGGTATTACCCTCGGCGCACTGAGTGTGGATAAAAGCATGGCTAATACCAAGCGCCATCCAACAGTGGAAGATCATGTGGTGATATATTCGGGCGCTACCATACTGGGCGGCGAAACCATTATTGGGAATAACAGCCTTATTGGTGGTAACGTATGGCTTACCAAAAGTGTACCGCCGTATTCCAGGGTGTATCATACCCCAAGTCACCGGACTTTGAAAAGTGATGAAGTGTGAAGATAGTATCAAGTAGCTAGTATCAAGTATCGAGATTACAAAGCAACGATACATCTGAATTATAGGTAAAAAGAAAAGATCTTGATACTCGATACTCTAAAATAAAAATTATGGCAGGCATTATTGATATAATAGGAAATACGCCTCTGGTTGAAATACAAAAACTAAATCCCAACCCCAACGTAAAGATATATGGCAAGCTGGAGGGTAATAACCCCGGCGGCAGCGTGAAAGACAGGGCATCGCTTAACATGATCCGCAGTGCCATAGAGCGAGGGGATATCAAACCCGGTACCAAACTCATTGAAGCTACCAGCGGTAATACTGGCATTGCGCTGGCTATGATAGCCCGCCTGTTTGATTTGGAGATTGAACTGGTAATGCCCTCCAACTCCACCCGCGAACGTACACTCACTATGGAAGCCTACGGCGCCAAGGTAACCCTGCTGGAGGGCATCGAGGTTTGTCGTGACTATGCCGAGGAAAAAGGCGCTACCGAAGGGTATTTTCTGTTGAACCAGTTTGCCAATCCCGATAATTATGGAGCGCACGTAAAAACTACCGGTCCGGAAATATGGCGTGATACTGATGGAAAGATCACCCATTTTGTAAGCGCTATGGGTACTACGGGTACCATTATGGGTTGCTCCCGTTATTTTAAGGATAAAAATAAGGATATACAGATCGTAGGCTGTCAGCCTACCGAGGGTTCATCTATCCCTGGTATCCGCCGCTGGCCCGAAGCCTATCTCCCTAAAATATTTGATGCCAGCCGGGTTGACAGAGTAATGGATATCTCCGAAGCCGAAGCCACCGAGATGGCCCGCCAAATGGCCAAAGTGGAAGGCATATTTGCCGGCATGAGCAGCGGCGGTGCATTGGCCGGCGCCATCAGACTGGCTGCCGAGCTCAAAGAAGGCCTTATCGTATTTATCTGCTGCGATCGTGGCGACAGGTATTTGAGCAGTGATTTGTTTGGGTAAAAGAAATTAAAATTTTGTCATCCTGAGGAACGAAGGATCTGTTCATTGGTAGACCTGGCGCAGACCCGCTCTTGGCCACGGGAGGGACAGTTACTTTGTAGCCACAAAGTAACCAGACCGAGCGTAGCGAGATAATGAGCACCGATAAAAATAAATAACTGCGAATAACGGCATTTCAGCAGAAATGCATCTTTGCGCACGAGGCTTCTACCCCACAAACCGGCCAGAACCAGGTCTGCAATTATTTGCCCAACTTCGGTCGCGCAAAGCCCCATGCTTCTGCAAAACTTGCTATGCCCCGCAACCGCACAAGCCCACCATTGTTCTGCCCGCTTTCGCCCGAAGCTTATCTGCTGACCGGGAAGAAAACCCACTAATTAAGAAGCTGACAGAAGAAGAGCAGTTGTTTTCAATCAATAATTCACTAAATCAGTAATTCAATAATTAAAAACCGCCACCAAATACACCAATAAATTTTCGTATATTTATATCACTAAACAGCCCGCTTACCTCCTGAAAAAGGTAAGCGGGCTGTTTAGTTAAAGGGAAAATAAGGTCAAAAATCGCCTGTTTTTACGTAGTTATTTGAATATCAGAAAATTAAAACTTTTTAAAGTTTTAAAAACTACTCAAAATGGTCTTGGAATTTGTTAAAAAGTGTTAAAATGCAACTTTTTCGATAGTTTTTGACCCAATTTTGGCTCGTTTTTGAGCCGAAAAATGTTAAAATCTGGGGTTTAAAAAGTTTTTGACTACTGCAGTTTTCGGGCGGTTACTCCTTCGTTGGTGATCTTTACAGGTTTAATGGTTCCGTCGGTATCAAAGTACATTTTGTCGATACACATCACCCGGTGGTTGGCATCGGTTTCGGTAAGTGGCCGGCGGTGGTAAACAATATACCATTCGTCGGTACCCGGTACGTTGATCACCGAGTGATGACCCGCCCCGGTGGCTATACTCGGGTCTTGCTTTAAAATGGTGCCTATACGCTTAAAAGGGCCAAAAGGCGTATCGCCAATGGCATAAGCTACCCGGTAATCTGGGCCGGTCCAGCCGCCTTCGCTCCACATAAAGTAGTATTTGCCCTTGCGCTTAAACATCACAGGGCCTTCTACATAGCCTTCAGGGGTTATTTTCTTGTAGGTTACGCCGTCGTCAAAGGGCTCAACGCCTGTAAAGTCGTTCTTTAGTTTCACAATGTTACACTGGCCCCAGCCGCCATATATCATATAATACTGGCCGTTATCATCCTTGAAAACAAACTGGTCGATGGGCTGAGCTTTGTTGATGATCTGGTCAATAAGCGGTTTACCGAGATAGTCTTTAAAAGGGCCTTCGGGTTTGTCGCTTACAGCTACACCTATACCGCCTTTTTCATTATTGTTCTGGATATCGTTCGCTCCGAAGAATAGATAATATTTGCCATCTTTTTCGGTAACGGCAGGAGCCCAAAGTGCACGCCTCACCCATTTAACCCCACTGGTATCAATAACATGGGGGTGCTTGGTCCAATGCACCAGATCGGGCGACGAAAAGGCGTCCATAAACACCTGCTCATTGTATTTGGCCGAATAAGTTGGATACAACCAGTACTGGTGCTTGAATATTTGGGCTTCCGGATCGGCGTACCAACCCTCAACTACAGGATTGCCCGACGTTTTTTTATCCTGTGCAAAAGTAGTAAAGGCTGGTGCCATCAAGGCTGCACCTAATAGTACCTGCAAAATCAGCTTTGAAGCTATGCTCCTGTTCATTTTTGAGTATTGGTATTATTATTCTTTGGCTTTTTCTTATTAAAGCGCCTGTTGGGTTTCTTTTTCTTATCGGCCTGACCTGTACCAGGCGTATGAGTGGGCTGAATGGCCGCCAGTTCATCAGGCAGGCCAACCACGCGAATGGGGCGCTCTATCAGTTGCTCAATACTTTTGAGCTTACGCTCGTCACGGTGATTTACAAAAGTAATGGCAGTGCCGGTAGTAGCGGCACGGGCGGTACGACCAATTCGGTGAATATAGTCTTCCGGATCGCCGGGTACATCATAATTGATCACCAGGTCGATACCCTCTACATCGATACCGCGCGACAAAGCATCGGTGCCAATAATTACCGGTAATTGTTTGTTCTTGAACTGTAGCAGAATCTCTTCACGCTCGCGTTGCTCCAGATCGGAGTGAAAGGCGTTTGATTTGATGTTGATGGCTTTCAGCTCTTTATATAGTGCTTTCACGATCTCCTTACGGGATGCAAAAATGATGGTGCTGGTATAAGCAGAATCGCGGAGTATAAGCTGCAGTAAAGGTGTTTTTTGTTGATCATGCAGGCGATAGATCTGCTGATCGATACCTGCTGCCGGCTGCGAAATGGCGATGTTGATCTGTTCGGGCTCTTTCATGATAGCCTTGGCCAGCGCACGGATACGGCCGGGCATAGTGGCCGAAAAAAGCAGGGTTTGTCTGTTCTTAGGCAGGTAACTGATGATTTTTTTGATATCATCAGAAAAACCCATATCCAGCATGCGGTCAGCCTCATCCAGTATCAGGTGGGTAAGATGGTTTAGCTTTAACACCCCCGATGTAAGGTGGGCTATCAGGCGGCCGGGTGTAGCTATAATAATATTTACATTATTTTGAATGCCCCGGCGTTGCTGTTCGTAAACGGCGCCATCACCACCACCAAATACGGCTATGGAGCTGATGCCGGTAAAATAGGCCAAGCCTTCTACCTGTTGGTCAATTTGCTGGGCAAGTTCACGGGTTGGCGCCAGTACAAGTGCACTGGTATGGTGTTTATTGCTATTGCTGATGAAGTTGAGTATGGGCAGCAAATAAGCCCCGGTTTTACCGGTTCCGGTTTGCGCGCAGGCAATAAGATCATGCCCTTTTAAAACTACGGGTATGGCCATTTCCTGTATGGGTGTTGGGTTATTGAACCCCATACTTTGTATGCCCTCGAATAATTGTTCGTTGAAATTGAAATCCTGAAACGTCACTATGTTCTACTTGGTGTAACGCAAGGTATAGATTTTTGGGACAAGGAGCAAGGATTTTGGGAATAAGGGTATTTGGAGCAAGGATTAATGGAGCAAAGATCTCTTTGGAACAAGGACTTTTGGAGCAAGGAACAAGGATTTTTTGGCCTAAGGATGCGTTGCCATGAATCAGTCCTGATACGGTTTGAATGACAGACCCTTAATCCTTACTCTTTGTTCCCCAAATCCTTGCTCCCCTACGAGTGTATATAGCTCTTCAGCTGCTCAATAGTTTCCAGTTGCGACAGGATGGTTTCGGTAACCAGGTCATTGATAGAAATAATGCCGCATAATGCATCGTCAATAAATACAGGCAGATAGCGGATATTGCTTTCGCTCATGATGTGCATACAGGTTTCGATGGAATTGTCGGGAAGTATGCGGGGTAAGCCGGTACTCATAATATCGCGTACCAGGGTTTCGTGTGATGATTTTCCTTTCAAGATCACTTTACGGGCATAATCCCGTTCGGTAAGCAAGCCGGCATATTCGCCATCCTCTAATATAACCACCGAGCCGATGTTTTCATCAGACATTAATTTTAATGCTTCCAAAACTGATTTACCGGCATCAATGGTAACTATGCGGCCGCCTTTGCGGGCAAGGATATTTGAAACTTTTATCATGGCACAGAGATTAAGATGAAGAATTGGCTATAACCAAATATAATAAACAGAATTGAAAAACAAGCATATAGCTATGCTATAAATATCAACAATTCAGCATTTTATCAAGGTATTGCCATCTGATTAGCATATAAAGAGCTTTTACGTTTGCTTGACACTGTGTATGCCACTTAAAAAAGAATAATATCTAATATTGCCCCCGTAATTTTTAACAATATTTTAACATAGTGCGACTGGAAGCTGTTGATTTTAAATTCATTTACTACCGGTCAACATAATTCATACTACATTGATCAATTTTTTACTCCACAAAACGCGTTTTAAGAATAACGCGTACCATATCAATCTAATCCCTGCTTTAATAGTGATCTGCTGTATGCTTTGCCTTGCGGTGCCCGGCAAATTACTGGCTAAAGGCTCGTTGAACAGCCAACCGTATGTATCGGTAGCTGATTCCACGGCTGACTCTACCCTGTTAAAGCGACGGTTAATTAATAACGCGTTTGATAATATCTTTATACAAAACCTGCGGACATCTGAGGGAGGTAATGATTATTTTAATAAAATAAAAACCCAGTTAACCGCCGATCTGGCGCCAAACTTTATCTTATTCCAAACGCCTAAATCGCGGTTTTTTGCTGTTTTTACTGCGAGGGTTAAAATACGTTTGCTGGCTTCCTATGGAGCGCCGGTAAAATCACCAAGCTTTATGCCTGGAGCAACCGTATTTTACAGATTGAATGAGGATACTTATAAACCGGAATTTTTATCATTTGGTTACTCGCATCACTCTAACGGTGTAAGAGGTCCGTCATTAAACCCCGATGGCAGTTTTAATCGCGACAGCGGCAAGTTCACCACCAATTTTTATACCCTTACTTACTATACAGGTAAACGCATTGATAAGCAGGACCTGATTATTAACCGTTACGATAATATAGCACTTGAAGTACACGCCGGTTTATTTGGTCTGGGTGTGTCTGAAGGATTAAAGGATCATTATGGCTTTATCAGGGTTAATGGCAGCCGTATGTATAATTTTGCCAAGGCTTATGATGATCCGTTGGAGAAAGGTAAAAAGGTGTACAAAAACTGGCAGCGTATACGGTTTGATTTTACTTACATTGCTGATAAGTATGACAATTACTCGGCCGTTGATTTCAAGAAACGCCTTAACGTAAGTTTGAAATATTATTACCAGTTCCCTTTTATGCCAAGTACAGCCCTGATGGTTGGCGGTGGCTATCGCGGACAGGATGATTATAACCAGTTTTTTGAGGATAGTTATGGTTATATAACTGTTGGCCTGGCGTCAGATCTGTCTTTCAACTTTGGGAAACATTAGGCCTCAAAAGAGTCCTGTTTTTATATAACCATATTTTTACAGGGCTATTCACAGCTGTTTGTAATTTATTTTTCATATAATCGTTTTAGCATTGAAAAAAAGCAGATATATTTAGCCCAACCTAATGGTATATCTTAATTAAATTCTAAAACAATTATATGAAAAAGACCCTTTTGAGCCTTATGGCTATCCCTATGCTTCATTTCGCGGTATCGGCGCAATCCAAAGGCTTTAAACCTTTATTTGATGGTAAAACAACCACCGGTTGGCATACCTATTTAAAAACAGGATCAGGTGCATGGAAAGTTGTTGACGGCGCGTTACAACTTGACCCGAAAGCCGAAGGCCAGGGTGATCTGATCACGGATGGTGAATATGAAAATTATGAGTTGAAACTGGATTGGAAGATCTCCGAAACAGGAAACAGCGGAATTATTTTTGGTGTACACGAAGATCCGAAATTCAACGAAACTTACCTTACCGGTATCGAAATGCAGGTATTGGATAATGCCAAAGCCAGCGATAATAAAAAAGCAAATCACCTGGCTGGTTCTTTATATGATATGAAAGCACCTTCTGCCGATGTTACCAAGCCAGCCGGCGAATGGAACTCCGTAGTATTGCGTAAAAAGAATGGTCACCTTACTTTTTGGTTAAATGGAACTAAAATAGTAGAAACAGAGATTGGCAGCGACGAGTGGAAAGAAATGCTGAACAACAGTAAATTCAAAAACTGGACCGATTTTGCGAAATATCCAAAAGGCCATATCGCGCTGCAAGACCACGGCCACGAGGTTGCATTCCGCAATATTTACCTCAAGCAGTTATAATATTTAAAAATGTTTATGTTGTAACGCTTTGCGTTCAATATATTTATACCATAAAAAACCAAATGAATGCAGATGTATGCCTGCGCGTGCATCTTTTCTTCTCTTAACAGAGGATACACCTGATATTATATGAGCGATCTACAAATCAAAAAATCAGCAGAAACTTACGATGTAGTCATTGTGGGTTCGGGAGCTGGTGGCGGTATGGCTGGTTATGTGTTAGCCAATGCCGGTGTAAAAGTGTTAATGCTGGAGGCCGGGGCCTATTTTGACCCAGCCAAAGACTCGCAACAATTAAAATGGCCTTGGGAATCGCCACGCCGTGGTGCGGGTACAACCCGTCCTTTTGGTGATTTCGACGCCGCTTACGGTGGTTGGGAACTGGAAGGCGAACCTTACACAACTAAAGACCAAACAGAATTTTTCTGGTTCCGCTCGCGCATGTTGGGCGGTCGTACCAATCACTGGGGTCGTATTTCCTTACGCATGGGTCCACATGACTTTAAAGCTAAGGATGGTCTTACAGATGATTGGCCGATCACTTATGATGAGGTAAAACCTTTTTACGACAAGGTTGACCGCATGATAGGTGTTTATGGAACCAAAGAAGGTCTGGAGAATGAGCCTGATGGTATCTTCCTGCCTCCACCAAAACCAAGGCTGAATGAGCTCTATATTAAGCAAGGCGCCATAAAAGCAGGTGTAACCACCATCGCCGGTCGTGGATCGGTTTTAACCGAAGCTTTGCCTGGTAATAAAGACCGTGGCGCATGTTTTTTCTGTGGACAGTGCGGTCGTAGCTGTAAAGTTTATGGAGATTTCTCTGCATCGTCATGTTTGGTTATCCCTGCTGTAAAAACAGGCAATCTAAAGGTGATCACCAACGCCATGGTGCGTGAGGTGTTAACCAATAAAGAAGGTTTGGCTACAGGTGTATCTTACGTTAACAAAGAAGATATGCAGGAATACCAGGTAAATGCCAAAACGGTAGTACTTGGTGCCAGTGCCGGCGAATCGGCACGTATCCTGCTGAACTCCAAATCTGCGGCGCATCCTGGTGGTTTGGCTAATAGCAGCGGTGTTGTAGGTCGTTACCTGCATGATTCAACCGGATCAAGCGCAGGTGGGTTCCTTCCGCAATTAATGGATCGCAAGCGATACAACGAAGATGGTGTAGGTAGTGTACACATCTATTCACCATGGTGGCTGGATAATAAAAAATTAGATTTCCCTCGTGGTTATCATATCGAATATGGTGGTGGCTTACATATGCCATCATACGGTTTTGGCGGCGGTATCCATAACATGAATGGTGCAGTGCCCGATCGTAATGGCAAGAAGAAAGAGGCCGGTGGTTATGGCGCATCATTAAAAGATGATTACCGTCGTTTTTATGGTACCCAGTTTGGTATGGCCGGTCGTGGTACTGCTATTGCCCGCTATGATAACTATTGTGAGATTGACCCGAATGTAGTTGATAAATATGGTATTCCGGTACTGCGTTTCCATTACAAATGGGCCGATGACGAGATCAAGCAAGCTAAACACATGCAGGAAACCTTCCAGGAAATTATGCATAATATGGGTGCTATCTATGGTAAACCACAAGGGCCTGAAACCAATTACGGTTTAGAGGCTCCGGGTAAGATCATCCACGAGGTTGGAACCATACGCATGGGCGACGATCCTAAGAAATCAGCCTTAAATAAATGGTGCCAGGCACATGATTGCAAAAACCTGTTTGTGGTTGACGCGGCTCCGTTTGTTCAGCAGGGCGATAAAAACGCTACCTGGACTATCCTGGCCCTGTCTATGCGTACTGCCGAATATATTTTACAGGAAAGAAAAAAATTAAACGTTTAACAAGCCCCAATAAAAATTAGTTATGAACAGACGTGACTCCCTAAAAGCGATAGGCTTTGGTACACTCTCAGCAGGATTATTACTGGAAGCCTGTAAAACCGATAATAAAAAAACAGGTGAAGAAGCTGCATCCACACCGGCAGCACCAGAAGCCGGTCGGCAGCCATTTGAGGTTGAACGCGACAAAAAGCTGAATGCCGACAAATTCTTTACCCCTGCAGAAATGGCTACCATAACCGTACTGGTTGATATTATTATTCCTAAGGACGAGAAATCGGGCAGCGCAACGGATGCTAAAGTGCCTGATTTTATCGAATTTATTGTAAAAGATATGCCGTACCATCAAACACCTTTACGTGGTGGTTTGCGCTGGCTTGATCTGCAATGCCTCAACCGTTTTGGTAAAACATTTACCGATAGCAGCCATGCACAACAAATAGAGGTAATTGATGATATAGCCTACCCCGCTAAAGCAAAGCCAGAAATGGCTCAGGGTGTAGCTTTCTTTAACCGCATGCGCGATTTAACCGCATCTGGCTTTTTTACCAGTGAGATGGGTGTTAAAGATATTGGCTATGCCGGTAATGCTCCCGGAAAATGGACGGGCGTACCAACAGACATACTGAAACATTACGGTATGGAGAATGTATAAGAAAACATCAGTCGATAAATAGTATCAAATGCCGGGTTATAAAACAGCCCGGCATTTTTTGTAATAAATTTAATTAAGGTAATTTTTTTCACCTTTAAGCAAATTTTCAAATAGTTGATAGCTAGGGCATTAATGGAAATTGCCTGCTTGAATTATCATTATTTTGTCAATTAGTGGCGGGTGAATATACCATTTCGGCAATTTGATACGTTTATCTACTTTGTAGGTTCACACCTGCAAATAGTGATAAGGTTTAGGTTTAAAGCCCCCAAGCAGCGAGTGCAAGGGGGCTTTTATTTTGTCCTGAATTTTATCATCTCATACCTGATAATAAATTGCTTTATTTGTTTCCTGAAAAATAGAAGAAATAGCACGCGGACTGCTTTTGACTATTTTTTAGCGTTGAATTTAATCAGATAAATGAGCGACCTGAAGAAGAAATTGCACGAGCTATGTGTAAATTATGTGCGTAAAAGCATGGATGCAGCTGAACTGGGCATTAAAGAAGCACAAAAAGCATCAAACGAAGATACCAAAAGCAGTGCCGGAGATAAATATGAAACAGGTAGAGCGATGATGCAGCAGGAAACCGACCGTAATTTGACTCAACTGAATGAGGCCAATAAATTAATGGTAGCCCTTAATCGTATTGGTACCGATGGTACAAGTATTAAAATCGAAACAGGTAGTGTGATCACAACAAATAATGGTAATTTTTATCTGGCCATAAGCGCCGGAAGCCTTTTGGTTGATGGAAAAACCTATTTTGCAGTGTCCCCGGTCTCTCCTATTGGCTCCTTACTCGTGGGAAAAGCATCAGGTGATGGTTTCGATCTCAATGGCAAGCCTTATGTCATTCAATCTGTAAACTAAGATATTGGAATTAAATCATACAGATATTCTGAGGAGCCCTTTAACGCAAATACGTATTATTTTGTTTTAGTTAAAGGATATTTTAATTATTAAAAAAAAATAAAAACGTTCATTCACAAATTCTTGCAGTAATCATCAAATATCTATTACTATATTTGATGTTAACAAAACGAGGCAAGTAAAAAAAGAACCTTGCTATTATAAATTAAAAATTGATGAACATATTTGCAGGAAGTCTTCCTTTTCAATTAGAGGAAGCCGATTTAAAAGAGCTTTTTGAAGCGTACGGTGAAGTAAGCACCGTAAAAATAATTATTGACAGGGAATCCGGAAGAAGCAAGGGTTTCGGATTTGTTGAAATGCCTGATGATGAGGCTGCCCAATTAGCTATTACCGGCTTAAATGGCTCTGAAGTTAGAGGTCGTTCAATTGCTGTAAGCCAGGCCGAAGAGAAAAAAGCAACCGACCGCAGAGGCGGCGGTGGTTACGGTGGCGGTAACCGCGGCGGCGGTGGCGGCTACGGCGGTGGAAACCGTGGTGGCGGCGGCGGCTACTCAAAAGATAGTAACAGAGGCGGCGGCGGTGGCGGTCGTTGGTAAATTATAAGTTAAAACAAAGCACCGGGACTATAGTACCCGGTGTTTTGTTTTAAAAATTACTGTCTTAGGCCGGTTTGGGTCATTTTTACCAGCTGGTTAATTTACCGGCAGTATATTCCTATATATAGTCTGTAAAATCTTATCTGTGTTAATCTTATTCTGAAAAGAGCTTTGTTGGTTTGCTTTTCAGGCCAGTAACTCTATTTAACACTCACTCCTTTTATTACCTTTTGGCGTTATTAATGATGTAAAACATTGTTTACCTATGGTTGCTTTTTACTAAAAATGCCTAACTTAACATTATATTAAGCCTGTTTTTATGGAAAGCAAAGAAAGTTTGACCACGCCCGTAAACGAGCTGGATGTTGAAGATAGCTCTAGGAGAATTTTCCTTAAACAATCATCATTATTAACTGCTGTTGCGCTTACTCCGGGAATTGCAGTAAAAGCCGCCGATTTACATGTTGATGAGGAAATTGCCGCTGTTTTTGAGAAAATGCCATTAAAAATGGAGGTGAATGGCAAGCAACACAGTCTTTCGGTTGAGCCCCGATCAACATTATTGGATATTTTACGCGAACAACTCGACCTAACCGGAACCAAAAAGGGCTGCGACCATGGGCAATGCGGCGCCTGTACAGTGCATGTGGATGGCAGGCGGATTAACTCCTGCTTAACCCTGGGTGTAATGGTGAATGGCAAAAAAATCACCACGATTGAGGGCCTGGCCCATGGCGATCAATTACACCCGATGCAGGAAGCTTTTATAAAACATGATGGTTTTCAGTGTGGTTATTGTACACCAGGTCAGATCATGTCGGCGGTGGCCTGCATCCGTGAGGGGCACGCCGGTTCAGAGCACGAGATACGCGAATATATGAGCGGCAATATTTGCCGCTGCGGGGCCTACCCCAATATAGTTAATGCTATACAGGAAGTGAAAAATGGAGGGCGGGCTGTATGAAACAGTTTCAATATGTTCAACCGGCTACACAACAAGCCGTACTTGAAGTGATCAATAAACCCGGCACCAAAATAATAGCAGGCGGTACTAATCTTGTCGATCTGATGAAGCGTGGTGTTACCGCCCCAGATAAGTTGGTTGATATTAATCACCTGCCATTAAAAAATATAACAGTAACACCAAATGGATTATATATTGGTGCGCTGGCTTTAAACAGTGTTGTGTCTGAAAATAGGCAGGTTGTTGAAAAACAGCCGCTTTTAGCCATGGCGCTTAAATCCGGGGCATCGCCGCAGCTGCGTAATATGGCTACAGTTGGCGGCAATATGATGCAGCGTACCCGTTGCGGCTACTTTTATGATACGGCTATGCCTTGTAATAAGCGTGTTCCCGGCTCCGGATGCGGAGCTTATGAAGGAGTAAACCGGATGCATGCCATATTTGGGGCCAGTTCACAATGCATAGCGGTACATCCCAGCGATATGTGTGTGGCTTTGGCCGCCCTGGATGCCGTAGTGATTGTTGCGGGAAAAAGAGGCGAACATCGGGTGCCGTTTACTGAATTTCACCGCCTGCCGGGCGATTATCCCGAAATGGATAACAATCTGGCCCCCGGCGAGTTGATTATTGGTGTGGAAATACCCAATAATACGCTGGCAAAAAACAGCTACTATTTAAAAGTGCGCGACCGGCAATCATACGCTTTTGCCCTGATATCGGTTGCAGCAGCTTTAGATATGAAGAATGGTATCATACAAAGTGCCCGTCTGGCAATGGGTGGTGTAGCGCATAAACCCTGGCGTTTGTTTGATGCCGAAAAGTCACTGGTTGGGAAAAAGGCTTCTGAAGAGAGTTTTCAGCAGGCCGCCCAACTGGCTATGCAGGGTGCCAAAGCTTATGGATACAATTCTTTTAAATTAAAGCTGGCCCCGGCCAGTATCACCGAGGCTTTAAAACATGCAGCCGGTTTAATTTAACATCCTATGGAAAAAGCAATCAACATAAACCGGCTTTCATCAGCCGATGGGATGAGCCGGATAGATGGGCGGTTAAAAGTGACCGGGGCCGCAAAATATTCTGCCGAATATGCTGTAGAAGGATTAACCTATGGGGTATTAGTAGGTAGTACTATAGCCAAGGGTAGTATTGCTGCTTTTGACGTTAAAGCGGCAGAGCGGGCTCCGGGTGTATTATCCGTTGTTACTTATCTTAATGCGCCAAAAGTTCCGGGCTTTCAGCCCGATCAAAAAGGTGTAAGGGCACAGCTAAAGGTATTTAATGACGATAAAATATTTTACAACGGGCAACCTATAGCGCTGGTTATAGCTGATACTTATGAACGCGCACTGTATGCGGCCTCATTAGTTAAGGCAACCTATAATAAAGAAGAACATCAAACCAGTTTAACGGACAATTTTGGTAAAGGATTTCCGCCGCGTGGTGATGGATTGTACAAGCGCGGTACAGAAGATGCCTGGAAATCAGCCCCGATAAAGCTGGAGCAGGAATACCTTGTGCCCACCAATACGCATAACCCCATGGAGCTGCATGCCATTATTGCCCGTTGGGATGCCGATGATAAAATTACCGTATGGGATAAAACACAGGGGGTTAAAGCTACCCAGCACGATATTTCGCAATTATTTAGTGTACCACTTGAAAATGTACAGGTGAACTCCCGCTTTGTAGGTGGGGCTTTTGGCAGCGCCTTGCGAACATGGCCACATGAAATTGTAGCTATACTGGGAGCCAAAGCGGTAAAGAAACCGGTAAAGTTGGTACTTAGTCGTGCGGATATGTTTACTTCGGTAGGATATCGGCCGCATACCTGGCAAAAAATAGGTATAGGCGCTACAGCCGATGGAAAACTTACCGGCATTACACACGAGGCATACGGACAAACATCGCCCTACGAAAACTTCACCGAAGGGGCTGTTAATGTAAGTCAGAGTTTGTACGCATGTCCTAACGTAAACACCAAATACAATTTAGTGGCCCTTAATGTGGGTACGCCCACCTGGATGCGCGGCCCGGGCGAGGCTACAGGGTCATTCGCGCTGGAGTCTGCACTGGATGAGTTATCTTATGCCTTAAACATCGATCCTATTGAACTGCGTTTGCGTAATTATGCCGAAACCGATCCGGAAAATGGTAAGCCCTTTTCGAGTAAATATTTGAAAGAGGCCTATCAGCTTGGAGCTGATCATATAGGATGGAACGATCGGAAACAACAACCCGGAATGGTAAAAAAAGATGGCTGGTTTGTGGGTTATGGTATAGGTTGTGGCATGTTTGGTGCCTACCGGAGCGGTGCTACAATTAAAGCTACCATGAAAGCGGATGGGACGTTGCATTTACAAAGTGCCGTAAGCGACATTGGCCCGGGAACAGGTACGGCTATGGTATTAATCGCGGCCGATCAAATGGGTATGCCTGTTGATAAGATCAGCTTTGAAAACGGAGCCTCTGACCTGCCCCAGGCACCAACACAAGGCGGTTCGGCTACAACGGCAAGTGTGGGATCGGCAGTGCACAAGGCGTGTGCCGACTTAAAGGCTGAATTTCAAAAACTAACAGGTGATAACGCAACGAATAAAACCGATTACGCACAAATATTGAAGCAACATAACCTGCCCTTGCTGGAGGTAACTGCCAAGTCAACCGGTGGCGAAGGGCGCGATAAATATTCGATGAATTCCTGGTCTGTACATTTTGTTAAGGTATTGGTGAACGGATCTACAGGTGTTGTAAAGATTGATAAGGTAGCGTCGGTGGCCGATTGCGGTACGATCATCAGCCCTAAAACAGCCCGGAGCCAGATTGTAGGCGGAGCTATTGGCGGTATAGGCATGGCGCTGATGGAAGAGGCGGTGATCGACCATCGCTATGGTCGTTATATTAATAACAACTATGCCGATTACCATGTGCCCGTAAATGCCGATATTCCACAAATAGATGCCCTTTTTGTCAATAAACCCGACCCTATCCTGAACCCGATGGGTGCAAAAGGCATGGCCGAAATTGCCCTGGTTGGTATGGCTGCAGCAGTAGCTAATGCGGTTTATAATGCTACGGGTAAAAGAGTGCGGGAATTGCCTATAACACCTGATAAAGTAATTGCTTAGAAAATGCTTACGGATCGTTAATGAGGCAGTTGTACTTTGTTCTTTTCTAAATTTATTTTTTGAAGCCACAACGTAAATTACTTTGCCAACGTAATGGTTATACAATACTATTAACACTAAAAAACCGTCCATGAAAAAATTAACACTTTTAATCCTGTTTATCGGCTTTGGCGTTATTGCTTTTGCACAGCGCAAGGTGGTTTGCTGCAGTAAACCTTCGGCAACAAGGCAGTTTGCTATGCTGGCCTCCAGCGAAAATTTCAGAGCCGCCCACAAAAATCCATTACCCATTCATTTTCAAAGCGCCATTGGTACAGCCATCACCTACAAAACCTCTGATGGTAAAGAATCAACCGCGTATTTATTGAAAGCCAAAAAGGCCACCAATAACTATATCCTGGTGATACATGAGTGGTGGGGTTTGAATGATTTTGTAAAGAAAGAGTCAGAAAAAATTTACAACGATTTAGGTAATGTTAACGTAATTGATCTTGACCTTTACGATGGTAAAGTAGCTACTACCAAAGAAGAAGCTGGCAAATATATGCAGGCCGTAAACGAAGATCGCGCAAAAGCTATCATTAACGGCGCTATTGCTTATACAGGACCTAAAGCACATATCGCAACTATTGGCTGGTGTTTTGGTGGTGGCTGGAGCCTGCAAACCAGTTTGCTGGCTGGTAAAAAAGCTGCAGGATGCGTTATGTATTACGGCATGCCCGAGCAGGATGTTAACCGTTTAAAAGCATTAAATGCTGATGTATTGGGCAATTTCGCTAATAAAGATCAATGGATAAACCCTAAGGTGGTTGCTAAATTTGATGCCGACATGAAAAAGGCCGGTAAAAAACTGTACCTGCACCAATATGATGCCGATCATGGCTTTGCAAACCCCAGCAATCCCATTTATGACAGCAACGCTACTAAAGATGCATACGCCAATACAATAGTTTTTTTAAAAGCACGTTTGAGGTAAACAAAACATGTAATACGATGTTGTACCGGGCAAGCGAAAAGCTTGCCCGGTTTTTTTGTAACATTGCATAAATTTTACCTTTGACTACTTCTACAAAAAAAATAGTTTCCATTTCGCTTAAAACGGCCGTGCTGGTCATGGCCGGCTGGTATATATATCACCAGTTTTATAAAAAGAACAACGACCTCAAACAGTTTCAGGCATTAACCGCTCAAATAAACAGTACCCACGTGTTTGTAGTTATGGGTATAGTGGTTTTATTAATGGTGGTTAACTGGGTATTGGAGGCTTTTAAGTGGCAATATCTGGCTAAACGACTGGTCAATATCTCTATATGGGAATCAATAGAAGCTGTTTTTTGCGGACTTACCTGGGCTATTTCCACACCCAACCGGGTTGGTGAATACGGCGGGCGGGTTATGTTTTTACCCAATCGCAAACGTATACACGGTGTTTTTGCCATGGCTGTTGGTGCCTTTGGGCAAATTATTATGACCAATCTTTTAGGCTTGATAGCCATTGTTTGGCTTTTTTATAATTACATCCCGGTAAGCACCTGGCTATTTGCCGTGATCGTCCTTATATCGGTATTGACTCTTGCGATATTGCTCATCTGTTTTTTTCATATCAAAGGCATCATTAATTTGATTAACCGGATAACTTTTCTCCGGAAATATCACCGTTTTTTTGATATCATGGGCCGGTATAAAACCAATGAACTTATACGTATCCTGGGCTTTAGTATGGCCCGGTATTTTACGTTTACCATTCAATACTGTATTGTATTTCACCTGCTTATTCCTGGGTTCGCGTTTTTTCCGATGGTGATGATGCTGTTTGTTTATTTCTTTGTAACATCAGCTGTCCCGTCACTTGATTTGCTTGATGTGGGTGTGCGCAGTTTTACCGCTTCCCATTTGTTTGCCTATGTAACCGATCAAAAAATAGCTATTATTGCAGGCGTATCGTCAATATGGCTCATCAATTTAATTATTCCGGCCATTATAGGATCTTTATTCGTTTTTAAACTCAAATTCTTTGATCGCACTGCATAGTTTTGTTTCGCTGTTTTTAACAGGTATTTACCTGCTACTGTTAATTTATTTGATGCGTGGATGGAGCAGGATAAAGGTTACTCCGGCAAAAAAGGCACCCTTTCAAACCAAAGTTACCATATTGATAGCAGCCCGTAATGAGGAAGAACGGATCAGGTTAACCATTGAAGATGTTTTAGCTCAGGATTATCCTAAACATTTGTTTGAAGTGATCATTGTTGACGATCACTCTACTGATAACACCGCAGCCATCATCAGCAGCTATGCCAACCGTGGTGTTAGGTTGCTGCAACTACAAGAAGCTCGCGCGCTCAACTCCTACAAGAAAAAAGCCATTGCCGAAGCTATCAAATTATCTACAGGCGAACTCATGGTGGCTACCGATGCTGATTGCCGCATGGGGCCGGCATGGTTATCATCTATTGTAGGTTATTACGAAACCAATAATCTGGTGATGGTATCATCACCGGTAACCTACTTTGAAGAGCGCTCCTTATTTGAATTGATGCAAACCCTGGAGTTTGGCTATTTAATAGGTATTGGTGCCGCATTTATTGGCAATGGCCGGGCATCAACCTGTAACGGGGCAAATTTTGCGTATCGGAAAGATGTGTTTTATGAAGTGGGTGGTTTTGCCGGCATCGATGATCTGGCATCGGGTGATGATGAACTGTTACTGCAAAAAGTGGCCGAGCGATACCCGGGCAGGATCGGCTTTTTGAAACAAACCGAGGCCGTAGTATATACGCATGCTAAACATACGCTGCAGGAATTTATGCAACAAAGGCGGCGCTGGGCTTCTAAGTCAACCAAGTATAAGGATAAAAAAGTGGTGGTATTTGGTTTATGTATCTGGTTGTTTAATGTTTCGTTGTTGGTTAATGCCGCATTGGGTTTTTATGACCTATACTTTTTAAAGCTTTTCCTGGTTCAATTTTTATTGAAGTACCTGTTCGAGATTCTTTATCTGTTGCCCATAACCACGTTTTTTAAACGTACTTACCTGGTGAGTTTGCTTATTTTACTTATTCCGCTGCACATTGTATATTTTGTAGTTATTGGGCTGATGGGCAATAATCGTAAATACTTATGGAAAGACCGGGTGGTGAAATAACAAACCATTGTAAAGATTAATTTCCCTGTTTGTTAATTGACCCTTTTAAGCGATATTTAGCCGAAAGCAGAATAACTATTGGCAGATATTACTCCATCCAAACGTACCTGGCAGGCTTTTAAACGCAATAAAATTGCCGTTGCCGGGCTTGTTTTTATTATATTGACCTTATTGGTGGCCATACTGGGTTATTTAATTATGCCCGATCAGAGCCCGCATGCCAATAATATGACCATACAACTGAGTATCAAAAGGCCGGGAACCTCTTTTACGATGTTGAGGATACGGAAAAGTGAGCCGGTTGATACCGTTGGTTTCTTTTCACGGATGTTTTTTGGCCAGCCGTCATTTTACCGGGATGTTCCCATTACCGGTTACCATTTTGCACAGGACTCCATTATTGTAAACGAGTACATTGGCGATGAAGACAAAGCCGAAAGAAAAGCATATAATATTTTTGAAGTGGTAAATGGGGTTAAGTCGCGGTATCATTATGGTAAAGATCTATTAGCTCCGGGTATCTCAGTCAATAAAAGCAAGGAGATTTATAAGCGCTTTATGGATAAAATTGTAGCCGATCAAATAGTTTCCCGCACCTTTTGGCTGGGTACGGATATTTACGGCCGTGATATGCTAAGCCGGATGTTGCTGGGTACCCGTATATCGCTTGCGGTAGGACTCATGTCAGTATTGATCAGCATGCTGCTTGGCGTAACCATCGGCGCCATTGCCGGCTATTTTGGTGGTTGGATAGATGCCTGTCTGAGCTGGCTGATGAATATATTATGGTCGTTACCCGCGTTGTTACTCGTTATTGCCATATCCTTTGCTTTAGGTAAAGGGTTGTGGCAGATATTTATAGCTGTTGGTCTGTCTATGTGGGTGGAGGTGGCCCGTCTGGTTCGTGGTCAGGTAATGAGTCTTAAACAGGTAGAATATATTGAAGCCGCAAGGGCATTAGGTTTTAACAATACCCGTATCATTACCAGGCATATTTTACCTAATATAACCGGACCTATCCTGGTATTGGCATCATCTAATTTTGCTTCAGCCATACTGCTTGAAGCCGGGCTTAGCTTTTTAGGTTTTGGCGCGCAGCCGCCGATGCCAACCTGGGGCGGAATGATTAAAGAACATTATGGCTATATTGTCATGAACTCGGCGTATCTTGCCATCATTCCGGGTTTGGCCATTATGTTATTGGTATATGCTTTTAATCTGGTTACCGTTGGCCTGCGCGATGCCTTCGATATAAAATCACAAAGTACACGCATTTGAAAATATTTTTTTACTTTAGTGAGTGACTACTAACAACAGATGCAATATATAGAAGATAATTCTGGTGAAGATGAATTAATCAGCTTGTTGCTCAAAAGACAGTCGGAGTTAAACTCCCTGTTAGAGATTACCCGGGCCATTAATAAAAACACCGCTACTCCTATACTCATACAAATGCTTGAAGTGATTTTGCAGAGTTATCTGCAGGTTGGGAAGCTTCGCTTTTTTATCGAGAAGGAAAATAAGTTTGTCTGTATTTCCAAATATGGGGGCGAAATCGAGTCGGCTATCTTATTAAGCCGGGCTTGCAATAAATTAAGTAAAATCAAGTCGCCTGTTGCTATAACTGATCATCACGACCCCCTGCTTCAAAAATATAATTACTTTATCCCCATACATCACAAAAGCAAAGCGCTGGCCTACGCCCTCATTGGTGATTTTAATACCTCGGGCGAGATGCTTAACAATGATCTGAACTTTATTCAAACCCTCATGAATGTGATCATTGTGGCGTTAGAAAATAAAAAGTTGTTTCGTGAGCGTTTGCAATCAGAGCGTTTTCAACGCGAAATGGAGCTGGCTGTTGAGGTGCAGAACATGCTGATACCGCTGCGGATGCACAAGGATGATAGTGTAGAGATAGGTGCTAAATACCTGCCACATCAAAATATTGGCGGAGATTATTTCGACTTTATCCGGCTAAATGAAAATGAATTTTTGTGGTGTATTGCTGATGTATCTGGCAAGGGTATTTCGGCGGCTTTGCTCATGGCCAACTTTCAGGCCAGTTTACATGCCTGGGCCGCGGTAGAGGAAGACCTGACCAACATTATCGATCGCCTGAATAAAATAGTGCTGAGCAACACCAAGGGCGAAAGGTTTATAACCCTGTTCCTGGCCCGGTACAACGAAAAGAAACGAAAGCTCAACTATATAAATGCCGGCCACAATCCAAGCATCTTATACTCAGACGGAGAAGCAATTCACTTAAAACTCGGTACTACCATGATTGGGGTTTTTGAAGAGCTGCCGTTTTTAAATGAGGGGGAGATTGACATGGAACCCGGTAGCCTGATATTTAATTATACCGATGGGTTGATGGATTTTGAAACCACCAATACCAAAATCTGGAACGAAGATAAATTGCTCGACTTTGTAAAGGCCAACGGGCATCTTTCCCCCGATCATTTTAATGACACCCTCCTGGAGCATTTAAACCACGTGGTTAAAAGCAAATCCATTGACGATATTACTTTGCTTACCTTAAGGATATTTTAGATCAAATAATTTTTGGAGTAAAGAATAAGGACTTTTGGATCAAAGACAAAAGCCCTTGTCTTTTTTATTCCTTTTTCAAGTAATCTTTGCTCTTTATTCCCAAAATCCTTGCTCCCAGAGTCCTTGCTCCAAAAAATCCAAAAACCTATATTTGCCCTATATGTTATCAGCCAGGTACCAGTATGATTTGATTGAGGCGGGATGTGATGAAGCAGGTCGTGGTTGCCTTGCCGGACCTGTTTTTGCAGCCGCGGTTATTCTTCCCCACGATTTTGACCATCATTTGCTCAACGACTCTAAACAGCTATCTGAAGAGGTAAGATACCAGCTGCGTGCCGAGATAGAGCAGAAAGCCATAGCTTTCGCCGTAGCCTCGGTTGATAACCTGGAGATTGATCAGATTAATATTTTAAATGCCTCGTTCCTGGCTATGCACCGGGCTATTGAAAAACTGCATTTAACACCACAGTTTTTAATTATTGATGGTAACCGGTTTAAAAAATACCCCAACATCCCGCACGAATGTATCATCAAGGGCGATGGTAAATTTTTTAGCATAGCGGCAGCCTCGATCTTAGCCAAAACCTACCGTGACGATTTTATGCTGCAGATAGCAGCTGAGCATCCGGAGTATGATTGGCATAGCAATAAAGGCTACCCTACTATTAAACATCGCGAAACAGTGATGAAGATTGGATACACCCCTTATCATCGCCGTACTTTCCGTGTTACCGACCCGCAGTTAAGTATTTTTTAACTATACCTTTGATTACGGTGTTTTGGTTGGTATTTTTGCACCAAACCAGGTATCCAATTGAAACCATCATGAGCTAAAGGTTCACAAACCGAAATGAGATGATAGCTTCATCGCCATTAAAAAATAACTTACCCTGATGAAAATCCTTATTTTAACCCACCGAGTGCCGTTTCCGAAAAACGGAGGCTATGCCATTGTGGTGTATAACACCATAAAAGGGTTGGTTGCACTTGGGCATAAGGTGTCGTTGGTAGCGTTGAACGCCAAAAAATATAACGGTAACCCGCATGAGGTAACGGACGACCTGCTGACTAAAATAAATTATACCTCTTATAATATCGACATCAGCATATCCATGCTGGATGGACTGATAAACCTGATCAGCAAAAAATCAAATGATATTGACCGGTACTATGATGCCGAGTTTGAGAAACTATTAATACGCGAACTCCGGCAAACGGCTTATGACATTGTGCAGTTTGAAGGCCTGTTTGTAACCCCTTATTTAGCGGCCATACGCAAACACTCCAGGGCCAGGCTGATTTATCGATCGCACAATATCGAGCACCAGGTATGGCAACGGCTGGCACAGCAAAAAAGCGATCTGTTTAAAAAATGGTACCTGCGTATGCTGGCCCGGAGGGTAAAAGATTATGAGCTGCAGCAGCTCAATAAAGTTGATGCTATTGCCGTTTTTACAACCGAAGATAAAAATACCATCCTCTCTTATGGAACCACCATCCCGGTTGAAATATTCCCGGTAGGGATTGATCTTACGCAGTATCAGCCCGATTTTGAAAAAACAGAATTTCCAAGTTTGTTTTTCCTGGGATCGTTAGACTGGCTGCCTAATCGCGAAGGTATCGAATGGTTTATTGATAATTTTCATAAAGACCTGACCGATGGCGATTTGCGCGTAAAGTTTTATGTGGCCGGTCATAATATTCCCGAACGCTTTGATGATTACGAGGTGATGGGTAAAATATTTATCCAGGGCGAAGTAGACGATGCCTATGAATTTGTAAACAGCAAAGCTATTATGATAGTGCCGCTTTTATCGGGCGGAGGTATGCGGGTGAAAATTGTGGAAGGCATGGCCATGCAAAAGTGTATCATCTCCACATCCATCGGGGCCGAAGGCATAAACTTTCAAAACGGCACCAATATTATCATCGCTAATAATCAGGAAGAGTTTTATGATGCTATTGAGCGTTGTATTACCGATGAGGAGTATTGCCGTACCGTAGGTATAAACGCGCGGAAACTGGTTGAACAGCAGCATGATGTAAACGCGGTGACTCATGATCTGGCGCAGTTTTACGAGAAACTGAGTTAGTTGTTACCTTCCAAATCAACCCTTAAAATTTGATGTCAAAAATCAAGGTTCATGGAGCCCTGAAAATTCCCGTCAGAATAATTACTTTTGCGCCATAAACGTTAAAGATGAAGAATACTGCCTTAACAGCTACACACATTAAAGCAGGCGCTAAAATGGTGCCTTTTGCTGGTTACAATATGCCTGTGCAATATGCCGGGATAAACGCCGAACACGAAACGGTACGTAAAGCCGTTGGTGTATTTGATGTAAGCCACATGGGCGAATTTATTTTAAAAGGCGAACATGCCCTTGACCTCATACAAAGAGTAACCAGTAATGATGCCTCCAAATTGTACGATGGTAAAGTGCAATACTCTTGTTTACCTAATGAAGATGGCGGTATTGTAGATGATTTGCTGGTTTATCGTTTAGACGAAAAAACCTATATGCTGGTGGTTAACGCCTCCAACATTGAAAAAGACTGGAACTGGATATCTAAATATAATACCATGGGTGTGGAGATGAAAGATATATCAGACCGCACCTCACTGCTGGCCATTCAGGGTCCTAAAGCGGCGGAAGCACTGCAAAGCCTTACCGATGTTGACCTGGTATCTATGGAATATTACACTTTTAACAGAGGAAAATTTGCCGGTGTTGATAACGTGATCATATCTGCAACCGGATATACAGGAGCAGGTGGTTTTGAGATCTATTTTGATAATCAATATGCCGATCAGATCTGGGAAGCTATTTTTAACGCCGGCGAGCCTTTTGGCATTAAACCGGTGGGATTAGGTGCACGCGATACCTTACGCCTGGAAATGGGTTTTTGCTTATATGGTAATGATATTGATGATGCCACTTCGCCGTTAGAAGCTGGTTTAGGCTGGGTAACCAAATTCAGCAAAACATTTACCAATTCTGAAGCTTTACAACAACAAAAGCAAGCGGGTGTAAGCCGTAAGCTGGTTGGGTTTGAAATGATAGAAAGAGGTATCCCTCGTCATGATTATGCTATTGTTGATGCCGATGGTAATAATATAGGTAAAGTAACCTCCGGAACACAATCGCCGTCCTTACAAAAAGCAATTGGCATGGGTTACGTGAATACGGAGTTTGCCAAAGAGGGCGCAGATATATACATCAGCATCAGGGACAATAAAGTGAAGGCTAAAATTGTAAAGCCGCCGTTCTATAAATAGTCATTTCCTTCAGGTCATTGGATCATTAAGTCATTTTTTATTGGCTCATTGCAACAATGACCTGATGACTTAATGATATAGTGACTAAATCACAAATGAATAAAAGTTTAAATGTTTGCCTTACCCCGGCTTTGCTGCCGTTGTATAATGTTGCAGAGTACATTGTAGTGGTTATTGATATTTTCAGGGCAACATCATCTATATGTTATGGTATTGAAAACGGTGCTGAGGCTATTATCCCGGTATCACAGGTTGAGGAGTGTTCCGCGTATAGAGAGAAAGGGCTGGATTACTTACTGGCAGCAGAGCGTGATGGAAAAGTAGTAGATGGATTTGATTTTGGCAACTCCCCATTTTCTTACACTGCCGAAAAAGTGGCCGGTAAAACCATTGTGCTGACCACTACAAATGGCACCCACGCATTACATTTATCGCGCAGCGCAAAGCGCATTGTTATTGGTTCGTTTTTAAACCTTACGGCATTAAGCAACTGGTTAAAAGCCCAGCACGAAAATATATTGCTGGTATGCGCCGGTTGGAAAAATAACTTTAACCTGGAAGACACCCTGTTTGCCGGGGCCGTTATCGAACAGCTAAAAACAGAAGGTTTTGTATTGGACGATGCTGCTCTTGCCGCTAATGATCTTTTTCAGCTGGGAAAAAATGATATTAACCTGTATCTCAAAAAAACATCGCATGGTGAACGGCTTAAGAAACTGGGTATCGAAAAAGATATCGAGTTTTGCCTGCAGGTTGATATTACAACCGCAATCCCCGTATTACAGGGAGAGCGGTTGGTGAGGTTGGTTTAGGTAAGGTTCTTCCAAAAATTAAACTTTGTCATTCTGAGCGAGTTTCTTGAACGAAGTGAAAAATCTATTTGTAGATACGCAAATCGACCAGTAGATCCTTCGTGCCTCAGGATGACAAATCATTATTATCGTTCCGTTTTTTTAGCCCTTCTTCTCCTTCTCCAGCTTTTAAACATCCAGTAAATAATCCCCGCAATTATCAGGAGGGGCCAGATGGAAATTATCCCGAAAAATAGGTTTTTTAAAAAATCCCATCCGTTGCTGATGGATATTTTAAATTTATTAGTAAACAGATCATCAATATTTTGGGTGGTTGCTTTGGTATAAAAAGTGATATCTAAGGAACTATAAGCAATTTGTTTGTTCAGATAATTCAGCTGCCCTTGTGCCGATTCAATATCGCTGCGGATCTCGGTTAGTTTGTTTTCGATCTCCAGCAGATCCGAGATTTTGGTTCCTTTTTTAAGCAGTTCGAGATAGCGGTTCTCGAGGGCTTTTTTATTGTCCAACCGGGTTTTCATGTCGATGTACCGGGTGGTAACATCACTCACAGAAATATTTTTAGTGTCGATCTTGTCGGCCGACGTTGATACAGAATCAAGCAGTGAATCAAAATATTGAGCAGGGATACTTACTTTTAAATTGTACTCCTTACGGTTTATCTCGCTGTTGATGGTTTGGTTATCTTCGTCAACATAGCCGCCATATTTTTTGAGTGATTGTAGGATTTTTTTGCGGGCATCATTAGTGTTACCTACCTCAAACTGAATAGTCCCGCTTTTGATGATCTTTTTTGTGGTATCCTGTACCGGGCTGGTATTGGTTGAATTGCCAGATGGCTCTGCAATAGCGATATCCTCTACAACGGGAGCTTTTTCAAGCATCCGGCTATCAGGTTTTGCAGAGGGTGCAGGAGGAACAACACTCTCTCCGCTTTTATGATGGCTGGGGCCACATGCAGACAGGGTAACTAATAATGTAATCGAAATAAGATAAGCTTTCATAACAAGGCTAATTAAGGTGTTACCATAAATTCTGATCAGCCTTGTAAAGTTACATTAAAACAAAATTAAATTCCAAATATTTTTATAATTCAAAATTTAATTCTGTTTTAATTCTTTATTTCAGCTTTTCATTGTTCTTATGCCGGTCGGCATCACGGATGCTTTTCTTTTCCATATTCTTCTCCAGCGCATCCGTGAGGTCAATTCCGGTTTGGTTAGCCAGGCATATCAGTACAAATAACACATCAGCCATTTCATCTGCCAGGTTAACCTCTGTATCCGATTTTTTAAATGATTGCTCGCCATACTGCCTCGCCATAATGCGGGCTACCTCACCAACCTCTTCCATCAAAATAGCCGTATTGGTCAGCTCATTAAAGTACCGGATACCCATGGTTTTTATCCACTTATCTACAAGATGCTGCGCTTCTTTAATTTCCATAAAAAGAGTATAAATATTTTTTAATGATTGTCCTTGTCTTTCGTGTTCATGATCACAGTCACCGGGCCATCATTCACCAGGCTGATTTTCATATCTGCTCCAAAAATGCCCGTAGCTATCTTTTTACCGGTTAGTAATTCCAGGGTTTTAATCATTTGCTCATACATTGGTATCGCTTTATCGGGCCTGGCGGCCTTGATAAATGAAGGGCGATTACCTTTTTTGGTCTGCGCAAACAGGGTGAACTGGGAGATCAACAGGATATCCCCGTCAACATCAGCCAGTGCTTTATTCATCAATCCATTTTCGTCGCCGAAAACACGCATACCCGTAATTTTGTTGGCCAGCCAGTTTAAATCATCCTCGGTATCGGCCTCCTCAATACCCAATAAAACCAGGAAACCCAGCTTAATTTCGCCTGTTATTTCACCTTCAACTTTGCAGCTGGCCTCAGTAACGCGTTGTAAAACAGCTCTCATAAATAATAAATACTAATTAGCACGAATATTGGCGAATTTCACGAATAAAACCTCAATTTTTGAATATTAGAACACATTAGTGTAATTCGTGCCTATCAATTAGTGAAATTTGTGCCTATTTCATTAAGTTCGCAACCGCTATTATGTTTTTTAATTAATAGGTACATCATGACAACAAAAAGAGGCTTTACCACTACCATTTTACATGCCGACCGCTTAGGTAAACCAGAGCATGGCTCATTACACAAACCCATTCACACTTCGGTAACGTATGGGCATGAGGATGTGCAGGACCTGGTTGATATTTTCCAGAACAAGAAAAAAGGATACGCTTATTCGCGCCAGGGCAACCCTACGGTTACTGCTTTGGAGCATAAGGTAACCAATATGGAAAAAGGATTATCGTCTATCGCTTTCTCAACCGGCATGGCGGCAATTTCGGCAACGGTAATGGCCCTTATTAAACATGGCGACCATATTGTGGCCAGCTCATTCCTGTTTGGTAATAGCCGCAGCATATTTCAAACCTATATTGATATGGGTTTGGATATTACTTTTGTTGATGCTACCGATGTTGAAAATGTACGTAATGAAGTTAAAGCCAACACCAAAATGGTGTTTGTGGAAACCATTGCCAATCCGGCTACACAAGTGGCCGATTTGGAAGGTATCGGTGAACTTTGCACTCAAAAAGGGATTATATATGTGGTGGATAACACCATGACCTCGCCTTATTTATTTAACCCTATTGACGTTAAAGCAAGTTTGGTGGTAAACTCCTTAACAAAATACATTGGTGGCCATGGCGATGCCTTGGGCGGCTGTGTTACTGATACAGGCTTGTTTAACTGGAGCAATTACCCTAATATTTTTGAAACGTTTAAAAAACAGGTAAAGCCCGAAACATTGGGTCTTACCCAGATCCGTAAAAAAGGATTGAGAGATGCTGGTGGTACGTTATCACCAGAGGCTGCGCATACCATTGCTATTGGTGCCGAAACGCTGGCTTTGCGTTTAGAGCGTGCCTGTAACAACGCGTTTGCACTGGCTCAGTATTTTGAAAGTCACCCGATGATCAAGAACGTTTTTTATCCGGGTATCAAAAGCCATAAACAACATGAACGTGCTGGTAAATTGTTCAAAAAATTTGGCGGTTTAATGAGCATCGAGCTGGATGAAAGCATTGATTGCCTGGCTTTTTTAAATAAGCTGAAACTGGTTGTAAAATCAAGTAATCTGGGCGATACCCGTACATTGGCTATCCCGGTTGCTCAAACTATATTTTTTGAACTAGGTGCCGATAAACGTGCCGAAATGGGTATCCCGGAAACCATGATCCGCCTGTCGGTAGGTATCGAAGATCTGGAAGACCTGATGGCCGATTTTAAAGAAGCCCTGGGATAGCGTAGAATCAAGATATAAGAGTCAGGAATCAAGACAGAACATCAGGATGAAATGGTTTCAAAAAACATATTCCTTTTTCTTTTTACAGTCTTGACTCTTATCTCTTGCCTCTCTTTCTCTTGCCGCCGGCATGACCGTGTCACCAACACCTCTTTTTATTTTTGGAAAACGGTTTATAAAGTTAATAAGACCGAATCAGACTATTTGAAAAACCTGCATACGCATAAGTTATATATGCGTATCATGGATGTGGATATGGACGAGAGCGGAAGTACTCCCGTTCCGGTATCGCCTATATCATTTCAGGCCAAGCTTCCGGATACGGTTGAGATGGTTCCGGTAGTATTCATCGTTAATAACATCCTGAAAGTTACAACCCGTTCACAGCTTAATGCCCTGGCGGGCAATATCGTTCGTTTTGTAAACGGCAAAGTGGAGCAAGCCGGCAAAACCTCATTCACGGAATTACAAATTGATTGCGACTGGACAGCATCAACCCGCGAAAATTATTTTTACCTGCTGGAGCAATTGCGCCAAGTAAAAGAACTAAAAGGGAAAACCATTTCGGCAACACTAAGGCTGCATCAGCTCAAAAATCAAAAAAGCAGCGGCATACCGCCGGTAAACCGGGCCATGCTGATGTGCTATAACATGGGTAATCTGCGTAAATATGGGGAGCAAAACTCCATCCTGGAAATAAGCGAACTGAAAAAATACCTGGGCGATAACGTGACGACCTACCCCATGCCCATTGATATTGGCCTGCCGCTATTTAGCTGGGCAGTGGCTTTCCGCAGTAAAGAATATATCGGTATAGCCAAAAGGATTTCGCTGGATGATCTGAATAATAAAAATCAATTTGACGTTATAAAAAATAACATTTACCGGGCTAAAACCAATTTGCCCGATTATGGTTTAAAAACAAATGACGAGGTGCGCTGGGAAAATGTATCGGCCGGTAATTTGCAGGCCACAGCTACCTATTTATCGCCGCTTATTAAAGCAGATACGGTAAACGTTATTTATTTTCACCTTGATGAAGCTACTATAAAAGCCTATACCTATGACAACCTTGAAAAAACTGCTCATTTGTTCCGTTAGTTTAATCATTTTCTTTTTTGTTGAAATTGCTATCGATATCGCCTGTGGGGGCGAGGTTGATCCGTACGATTATTATATCTCGTTTTTTCATAATAACCTGCAGCGTACGCAGGAATACGAACCCTTTTATTTTACCAGCTACAAATTTTTGTATGACGACGATGAAAGGGTAAGCGAAGCCGAGATCAACTCGCGTGAATGGGCGGCGTATTTAGGCACAGGTGTAAAGACCGCAGATGTACAAAAAGTTATGTACAGGTTAAAAGGCAGCGCCGATACAGCTTTGTATGAAGGATATTTAGCAGGAAAAGGTAGCCTGCCCGATAGTTTAAAAAATAACACTTTTTTGCAGGCACTCCCCTCAAACAAAAGCGCGCTTAAATATTATCGGTTTGCCAAAAGTGTTGAGGCTATCGCTAACGTGAAGTTTGAGTACTGGGATCCAAAAGAAATGGATACTGATGGTTTGAAGAGTGCCGGTGAAGAAGCTTTAAAAAATGCCAATAGTGAAAATGATAAATTTATTAAGCTGCGCTATTTATACCAGGCCCAACGCCTGCTGCACTATGGTAAAAACTATGAACAGGCCGCTAATGTGTATGATAAATACCTGGTTAACTACAAAACCGACAGCCATGTAAAGGGCTGGGCGCTGGCATTAAATGCAGGCGAGAAGCGCAGGCTTAAAGACACGGTACAGGCCGCTTATTTGTTTTCAAAAGTATTTGCGCAGTATCCCGAAAGGCGCATACAGGCCTATCGCAACTATAACTATATCAACGTGAAAGCTTCACAGGTTTTGACACTGGCCGCTAATAAAAGCGAAAAGGCGGTGATCATGGCTATTGATGGTTTCAGTAATTCTGAGCTGGATGGCCGCTCCTTGAAAGAGGTTTATCAGTATGAACCAACATCTGATATGGTTGGAGTTTTACTGGTGCGCGAGATCAATAAACTGGAAGAGTATTACCTTACCCCAACAACAACGGCAGGGAATTCTGTCCTGGCAAACGCTTACTATAGCAGACTGGCCGATAGCTCCAAATTACGCGCCCAAAATCACATGAAACAACTTAGCGCGTTTTGTGAGCAGCTATCTTCAGAAAAAAAATATCCGGAATATGGCCTGGGTAAACTGGCACAGGCCTATATGGCTTGGATGCAAAAAGATACTAAAGGCGGTCAGGCTTATATGGACGAGCTTAAAGGTGAAAAACTGAGCGAGAAATTTAATGATCAAAAACAGATCATCCAGCTATTGCTTCTTGCACAAGGCATACAGCAATATAACGATGTGAACGAGGCTACCCTATTGCCATCGCTCAAGTGGCTTAATGAAAAGGTTGCCCATGAGGTTAAGACAACAACCTCCAGCCAGGATTGGGGCTTTTACGGTCAATATCCTTTTGCTGCCACAGCCCGTAATTTTTATCAGGACATTATGGCGCCGGCATATCTCAAACAGCATGATACCAGCAAGGCCGCCTTGGTGATGCTGCAGGGAGATGCTACCGTGAAAAAAGTTACAGAGCCTAGTTATCAAACCATCAATTTTTGGCAAAACTACCTGCATTCATCAGCCATCAACAAAATTGTAGGCTGGAAAAAAAGTGCGCCGGCTACCCCCTACCTTAATTTCCTGGCAAAAAAATTGGTTACGTATAAGAGTGATGACTTGTACGAACTATTGGGCACTGCCTATCTGCGCGAGCATAAATATCCCGAAGCAGCAGCTGCTTTAAGCCAGGTTAGTGAAAAGGCGCTGAATAAATTCCCAACTAATTTTTATGACGAAAAAGCAACCGGCGCCGATCCGTTTATTAACCAAATGCCTGATTATCCTAAATTGATGTTGAATAAAAACGGAAAAGGGTATAATAAACGACAGTTTGCACAAGCAATGGCTGGGTTTCAGAAGCAAATCAAAGCCGACCCTAAAAATGCTTCGGCTTATTACTTTGCCATGGCTACAGCCGTATACAATACTTCAACCTATGGCAACGCCTGGTACCTGATCAGCTATAACTGGTCGTCTACAGATTATGGCCGCAAATCCATATACTATTATGACGCCGATTATATAAGAACCAGCAATGCCGAAAAGCTGTTTTTACAGGCCAGGCAATTAAGCTCCAGCGCCGAGTTTAAGGCCAAATGTACCTTTATGGCCGCCAAGTGTCGTCAAAAACAGATCAAGTTGCCCTCTTACTCAGATTTTCCGGATTACAACTATACTAAGCTCCAGGATGCCGAAAAGCTTTATGATAAAGCTGTGCGACGTAATCCTTACTTTGCCGAATTACAAAAAAGCTATGGCAAAACAGCTTATTATAAATTGGCAGTAAATGATTGCAGCTATCTGCAGGATTTTTTACAGGTAGGAAGAAAATAAAAGGTTATTGTCATGCTGAACGGAGTGAAGCATCTATTTTGCATCGTTCGATAATAGATCCTTCACTCCGTTCAGGATGACAAACTTTTCTTTTATCTTAATTCCTGACTTTTATTTCTTGATTCTAAATCAAGCCCGGGTATCATTACCATGATAAATGCTCAGGTAGCTTTCATAGCGGGATAGTTCGATCTCGCCGTTTTCCAGGGCTTCCAGTACGGCGCAGCCCGGCTCGTTAATATGGCGGCAGTTGTTAAAGCGGCATTGGTTCATCCGCTCGCGCATCTCGGGGAAAAAGTGGCCCAGTTCCTGTTTTTCAATATCGATAACGCCCAATTCGCGGATGCCAGGAGTATCGATGATAAAACCACCTTGTGGCAGCTCAAACATTTCGGCAAAGGTAGTGGTGTGCATGCCTTTATCACTCCACTCAGATACCATGTGCGTACGCAGATCGAGACTAGGCAGCAGGCTATTGATCAGGCTTGATTTGCCTACCCCGGAGTGACCGGAAAACAGTGTTACTTTATCTTTCAGTAATTCCTGCACCTGGTCGATATTGGTGCCTTCCAGTGCCGAAACCTCAAAACAGGGATAGCCGATGTTTTCATATATCGATTTATAATCGGCCAGTATCTCCAGGCCCTCATCACTAAACAGGTCGAGTTTGTTAAATATCAATCGTGCGGGTATATCATAGGCTTCGGCGGTTACCAGGAAACGGTCGATAAAGCCCAATGAGGTACGGGGCGATGCCAGGGTAACCACCAGCAGAGCCTGATCAAGATTGGCCGCGATGATCTGCGCCTGTTTGCTCAGGTTAATAGCCTTACGGATAATATAATTTTTACGCTGATGCAGGTTGGTGATCACACCGTTTTCGCTGTCGGGTTCCATTTCAAAATCAACCACATCACCAACAGCTACCGGGTTGGTGGTAGTAATGCCCTTCATCCTGAATTTACCTTTAATGCGGCAGTATATACGTTGGCCATCAGGTGTTTGTACCTGGTACCAGCTTCCGGTTGATTTGGTAATTAATCCTTGCATATTATTAACCCCAAAAATAACAATTAATTAGCCATTGCTTTATGTAATGAAGCAATGCTGGCCAATACTACGTTATTCATAGCAGAAAGACGTGCTCTGGTCATATGGCGTGTGTTAATATCCAGCACTCCCCAGTGCTTTTGTTTATATTGTTTAATAAGGTATTCCGGATCACTGGGGTAATGATAAATAGCATTGAGCAATCCGCTTTTAGACCTAAAATGTATATTACACATCTTATAACTATAGTGATTGTTCCAGCAATTTATTTGAACAGAAACTACCATATAAAACGGAACTCGATATAAATTGGGTGCAAGACTATATTCAAGTATGCCCTGGCATACAACGCTACCTTTAATATGGTTACCTTGGGTAGTATCGGCCTGATGGGCTACATAATAGCTGTTAAACCATTTTTTAGCCATGGTGTCCAGGCTTATACTGTCCCGGCCTTTCACCTCTATGCTATCCGTATATATTAGTTTATCATTAATTACCGGAAGGTTATAAACTATAGAATCCTTAGCTTTTTGGGCAAAGCACGTTTTTGCAATCAGCAGCAGTAAAATAAGAAATAGGGTTTTGCTCATAAATCAAGAGTAATTATATAAAAAATAAAATAATCCTTGCTATTTAAAAAATAATCTACTTACTTTACGGACATTATATATGACACTTAACAACACCATTATTACCATTATTATTACCACCGGCATAAACCTCGGAGGAAGATAATCGTATGGTGTAAAAACATAAAAAAAGAAACCAAATGAAAGCCTTCCTCCGCAAAGAGGAAGGCTTTTTTGTTTAAATATTATTGACACTAAACCATAAATGAAAGTTCTAAAATTTGGCGGTACATCCGTAGGATCAATAGCAAGCATCCAAACTCTTTTAAACATCCTGTCCGGTGAGTTTAAAACCCAGGAAAAACCGGTAATCGTACTATCGGCCATGGGCGGGGTAACCAACCTGCTGGCCTCTATGGCAGAGGATGCCGCCAACGGCAAGGAATTTACGGCGGCACTGGCCGACCTGGAAAAGCGCCATTTTGACGTGGTGAAAAGCCTGTTGGATGTGCAAAACCAAAACCCGGCTTTTACCCGCTTAAAAATTCATTTTAACCAGCTGGAAGAGTTACTGCAAGGTGTACTAACGTTGCGCGAGCTTACCCCCAAAACCCGCGACCAGATCTTGAGCTTTGGCGAACGCTGCTCCACCATTATGGTAAGCAAAATAGCCGCCCAGCATTTTAAAGATGTGCTTTTTGTTGATGCTGCCGAGGTGATCAAAACCGACAGTTCCTTTGGTAATGCCAAAGTGAATACTGAACTATCCGAAATGCTGATCCGTAACCTGTACGAGGCCAATAAAGATAAAATGCTCATTGTAACCGGTTTTATTGCGGGTAACGATGCCGGGCAAACCACTACCCTGGGCCGTGGTGGCAGCGATTATACGGCGGCTATATTCGGCGCGGCGCTCAATGCTAAAGAAATACAGATATGGACAGATGTTAATGGGATGATGACGGCTGATCCAAGGATGGTGAAGAAAGCGTTCTCCTTAACTGAACTTACCTATACCGAGGCTATGGAACTTTCCTACTTCGGCGCCAAGGTAATCTATCCGCCAACCATGATCCCGGCTTTCCTGAAAAAGATCCCTATCGTGATCAAAAATACTTTTGAGCCCGAGTTTGAAGGCACCGTGATCCGCCATGATTGTAAAGCATCAAGCCTACCTATCAAAGGTATTTCCTCTATCAATAATATCAGCATCCTGAATTTGGAAGGCAGCGGCATGGTGGGTAAATCGGGCTTTAGCGGCCGTTTGTTCTCGCTGCTAGCCCGTGAACAGATCAACGTGATCCTCATCACCCAGTCGTCATCAGAGCATAGCATTACCTTCGCGGTGCAGCCACAGGATACCGAACGCGCTAAGCAGGTAATAGAACAGGAGTTTGAACTGGAGCTGGCCGCCAAAAAGCTGGAGCACCTGGTGATCGAAAAGAACCTGGCCATATTGGCTATTGTGGGCGAAAACATGAAACAAACCCCGGGCATGTCGGGCAAATTGTTCCATGCATTGGGCCGTAATGGTGTTAACGTACGGGCCATAGCGCAGGGTTCGTCGGAGTATAATATCTCGGTGATCATCTCGGCTAATGATCTGTCTAAAGCCTTAAATGCGGTTCATGATGCCTTTTTTGTGCAGCTCACCAAAACGTTGCATGCCTTTTGCCTCGGTACCGGCAACATCGGTAAAACCCTGTTTAACCAATTGAATGCCCATAGCCAGTACCTGAAAGATAATAACGGTATACAGGTAAAAATAGCGGGTATCAGCAATACCCGTAAAATGACTTTTAACAGTGATGGCATATCGCTGGATACCTGGCAGGATGATCTGCAAGCTTCACCTTATGAAGCCGATCTGCAGGCTTTCATCAGCAAAATGAAAGAAATGAACCTGCCCAACTGTGTATTTATTGATAATACCGCCAGCCCCGTGCCGATAGGTTTTTATGAGCAGGTTTTTAAAGCCAATATCTCGGTAATCACCTGTAATAAAATAGGTAACTCGGGGAGCTATCAACAGTACCGCACCTTTAAAGATACCGCCCGCACCCATGGTGTCGATTTCTTCTATGAGACCAACGTAGGTGCCGGTTTGCCCATCATCAATACGCTCAAAAACCTGATGAACAGCGGCGACAGGGTACAACGCATTGAGGCTATCCTTTCGGGTACTATCTCTTTCATCTTTAATAATTTTAAGGGCGATGCCAATTTCCATGATGTGGTAAAAGAAGCGCAGGAAAAAGGCTATACCGAACCTGATCCACGCGATGATTTGAGCGGCAAGGATTTTATGCGCAAAATGCTGATACTGGCCCGCGATGCCGGTTATGCTATGGAAGAAGCCGATGTAGAAATTGAAAGCGTACTGCCTAAAGCCAGCCTGGAAGCCAAAAGCGTAGAAGATTTTTACGCCACACTAAAAACAGAGGATGCTCATTTTGCCAAACTGAAAGATCAAGCGGCAAAAGATGGTAAAGTTCTTCGTTATATAGGCAAGCTGGAAGATGGCAAAGTAACCATCACCCTGCAAATGGTTGATGAAAACCACCCGTTCTATATGCTGTCGGGCAGTGACAATATCATATCGTTTACCACGGATAGATACAAGGAACGGCCGCTGGTAGTAAAAGGCCCCGGTGCAGGTGCCGAAGTAACCGCAGCCGGTGTATTTGCTGATTTAATAAATTTGGGAGTAGCTTAGCCACTAAGCCCTTAAGCCCCCTAACCCCCTGAAGGGGGAACTATAGTATAGTTTGATAATATTAAAATGGAAAATAAAATAGAAGAATTAAAAGCCCCCTCGCAAGTAGCACCCCCTTCAGGGGGCGGGGGGGGCATACACGTTTTTGCCCCGGCAACTGTAGCCAACGTGGTTTGCGGATTTGATGTACTGGGCTTTGCGGTTAATGAGCCCGGCGACGAGGTGATCATGCGCCTGACCGGTAAACCGGGTATCACCATCAGTAAAATTACGGGCGATGATGGTCGCCTGCCGCTTGATCCGGCCAAAAATACGGTGAGTGTAAGCGTGCAGCATTATTTACAAAGTGTTGGCCGTACCGATGTAGGTTTGGATATTGAGCTGCACAAAAAAATGCCGATAGGTAGCGGCCTGGGTTCCAGTTCGGCCAGTACTGTTGCTGGTTTATTTGCCATTAAAACACTGCTGGGCGATGAATCTGACCCGATAAACCTGTTGCCTTTTGCTATGAAAGGTGAAGAGATGGCTTGCGGACAGGGTCATGCGGATAACGTGGCTCCTGCCCTGTTTGGTGGCTTTGTGCTCATCCGCAGTTACGAACCATTGGATGTTGTGAGACTACCGCATCCGAAAGATCTTTACTGCGCCATCGTATTTCCCGATGTGGATGTGCCTACACGTGAAGCCCGCCAGATTATCCGCAAAAATATACAGATGAAGGACGCGGTGACCCAATGGGGCAACATTGCAGGCCTGGTAAGCGGTTTATTTATGCAGGATATTGACCTGATAGGCCGCAGTATGAAAGATGTGCTGGTGGAGCCGGTACGTTCCATGCTGATACCCGATTTTTATAAAATGCGCGAAATAGCCATGGGTATGGGAGCGGTAAGCTTCGGCATCTCCGGCTCTGGTCCGTCGGTTTTTGCATTCACTAAGGACGAAGAAACTGCCACGCTCATCACCCAAAAACTACAGCAGCATTTAACCGGGTTGAAAATTGGCTCGAACACTTATGTGTCTACCATTAATGACGCAGGCCCGAAGGTAATAGCGAGATTTTGAGGTTTAAGTCAAAAGTAAAAATTCAAAAGTCAAAAAAGGGTGTCACCCTGAGCTTGTCGAAGGGCGTGCGCAGAGGCCTGCCCACCATGCTTCGATAAGTTCAGCATGACAAATTAAAAAATTAAATAAATCCGAAATCGAACATCCGAATTCCGAAATCAAAAAATGAAACTCTACAGTACCAATAACACCTTATCAGAAGTATCCTTTAAAGACGCGGTTTTTAACAGCATGCCGCAGGATAAAGGTTTGTATATGCCTTACAGCATTCCGCGTTTGAGCGATGATTTTATCAATAACCTGGATAAATACACCTTGCCCGAGATTGCGTTTGAGGTAGCGAAGAATCTTTTAGGCGATTCCATCCCGGAGGCTGATCTGAAAGCCCTGATCGATGATGCCATCAATTTCCCGGCCCCAGTGGTAAAGCTGGATGAAAATGTGCATGTGCTGGAGCTTTTCCATGGCCCGTCATTGGCGTTTAAAGATTTTGGTGCGCGTTTCATGAGCCGCGTAATGAGCTACTTTTTAGAGGAAGGCGAAAAACAACTGGATGTACTGGTGGCTACCAGCGGCGATACCGGTGGTGCTGTAGCACTAGGCTTCCTGGGTGTGCCCAATACCCGGGTAACTATATTATACCCACAGGGCAAAGTAAGCGGTGTACAGGAGCAGCAATTAACCACCAACGGCCAGAACATCCGCGCGTTGGAGGTTGACGGTACGTTTGACGACTGCCAGGCCCTGGTGAAACAAGCCTTTACCGATGCCGAGCTGAATGAGAGGTTTCGTTTGACTTCGGCCAATTCTATCAACATCGCGCGCCTGGTGCCGCAAACTTTTTACTATTTTAATGCTTACGCACAGTTGTTAAGACAGGGTGTTAAAAAAGTGATCTTCTCGGTACCAAGCGGAAATTTTGGTAACATCGGTGCCGGTTTACTGGCCTGGAAAATGGGCTTGCCTGTTGAAAAATTCATCGCGGCAACCAATGCCAACGATACTGTGCCGGAATTTTTAAAAACCGGCGTTTATCAGCCCAAGCCATCGGTGGCTACCCTATCCAATGCTATGGATGTGGGAAACCCAAGCAACTGGGTACGTATTGCCGATTTGTTTAAAAATGATATAGATGCCCTGAAAAAACTGGTAATAGGCTTTAAATATAACGACGAGGAAACTGTTAAGGCGATTAACTGGGTATTTGATACCTATGGCTATGTGGTTTGCCCACACACCGCGATTGCCTGGCAGGCATTGACCGATTATCAGCATGATCATGCCAGTGTGGATACTGCCGGTGTTTTCTTATCAACGGCACACCCCTGCAAGTTTCCGGATGTTTTCAGCGAAGCCATAACAGCAAAAATCGAGATACCGGAACAGGTGAAAGAGCTGCAGCATAAAACAAAACTGGCCGTGCCGTTGAGTAAAAATTTTGCAGACTTTAAAGCGTATTTGTTGGGCGCTGAGTAAATACTCTGCCAAACCACTTTGTCATGCTGAACGAAGTGAAGCATCTATTAGGTGATTTGCATAGTTTGTTAGTAGATTCTTCGTTTCTCAGAATGACAAAGTTGTTATTGAATAGCTTCTCTTGCTATATTTGATCAATGAATATCAATAAAAAAGGAACCTTACTGTTCTGCGTGATCGCCTTGTTCTTTGCAGCCTGTTCCGGTCATAAAAAATTCGACAGGGAAAATTGGGACTATGGTGACGGGTTGGAATTCCCCAACCGGGATGCAATGCTTGATGACCTGCTGAAAAGCTATAAACTCAAAGGGTTAAAATACCAGGAAGTGATTCACCTGCTACACCGCCCGCAACAAAGCAGTGCCACCGAAATGGTGTATGATATTGATGAGATAAGCAAAAAGGGTAAAACAACTTACGTTAAAAAACTCATCCTTTCCCTCAAAGATTCGGTGGTTACTGATGTTAAAGTTTATGAACATGCTGATAAAAAGAAATGATCGATACCATCATATTTGATTTGGGTGCAGTGTTGATCGACTGGAACCCGCACTACATGTACCGTACGCTATTTACCGATGAACAGGAGATGAAAAATTTCCTGGCCACGGTTTGTACCTCTGACTGGAACGAAGAACAGGATGCCGGTCGTTCTTTACAGGAAGGCACCGATCTGTTGGTAGCTCAACACCCGCAACATGAGGCCCTTATCCGTGCGTTTTACGGACGTTGGGAAGAAATGCTGGGCGAAGCCTTTCATGATACAGTTGAGCTGTTCAGGAGGCTAAAAACAAGCGGCAAATACAAAATATACGCGCTCACCAATTGGTCGGCCGAAACTTTTCCTATAGCATTGGAACGTTACGATTTTCTGGGCTGGTTTGATGGCATTGTGGTATCAGGAACAGAAAAAGTGCGCAAACCCGCGCCGGAATTTTATCAGATTCTGCTTGATCGTTATCAGGTTGACCCGCAGGCAGCTTTATTCATTGACGACAACTACCGCAATATATTAGCCGCCGAAAAGATAGGTATTAAAAGTATCCACTTTACCTCGGCCAGGGAGTTGGAAAAAGAATTGGAAGCGTTGGAGGTGTTGTAGAAAACAACGGCCTGTCAGTCTGAGCTTGTCGAAGACTCGGGCGCAGAGGCCTATCCCCCATGCTTCGACAGGCTCAGCATGACACCCTTTAAAAAACAAAAAAGGCTTTGGAAAATCTCCAAAGCCTTTTTACATATTGTTCATTATCGCAAATTAAGCGCCGCCGTGTTGTTCTTCGTGAATTTCTTCCTGGCGGAACAGTTTCGCGCTTAAAAAATCGTTGTTCATCCTTGCGATGTTGGTCAGCTTAATTTCCTTAGGGCATTCCGCTTCGCAGGCGCCGGTGTTGGTACAGTTACCAAAACCTTCTTCATCCATCTGGGCTACCATAGATTGTACACGACGGTAACGCTCTGGCTGACCTTGCGGCAACAAACCTAACTGTGTAACCTTGGCTGATACAAAAAGCATAGCCGAAGCATTTTTACAAGCCGCAACGCAGGCGCCACAACCAATACAGGTAGCTGAGTTGAAAGCCTCGTCAGCAATAACTTTTGGAATTGGTATCGCATTACCATCAGGTACACCACCGGTATTTACTGATACATAGCCACCAGCCTGCTGGATACGGTCGAACGCCGAACGATCAACCGCCAGATCTTTTACGATAGGAAACGCTGTTGCGCGCCATGGTTCAATGGTAATGGTTTCACCATCATGAAAGCTGCGCATGTGCAGCTGACAGGTGGTAATGGCGCGTTTAGGGCCATGCGGGTGACCGTTGATATATAAAGAGCACATACCGCAAATACCTTCGCGGCAATCGTGATCAAAGTGTATAGGCTCATCACCCTTCAGGGTAAGGCCTTCGTTAACCACGTCAAGCATTTCCAGGAATGACATATCAGGCGAAATACCTTCGGCCTTGTAGGTCACAAATTTGCCCGCTGTTTGAGCGTTTTTCTGGCGCCATACTTTAAGCGTCAGGTTCATATTTCCGTTCATTCTATTTAGATTTGAGATATGAGATTTGAGATATGAGACATTTGTTTGTTTACTAATTCAATAACATTTTTTGAAATGCATAATTCATTTTTTGCAATTCTTCAATTTGTTTAAGCAAGTCATTCAACAAATCATCTTGTAATAAATTTAATTTATTTGATATAACCAATTGTGTTTGTAATTCATAAGTAGAACCGTTAGCTATACCTAAAAAGTTACAAAACTCCTTTTTTGAATTTCTACCCGCTCCTTCTGCAATATTTGAAGAAATTGAAACTGATGCGCGCCTGATCTGACTTGTTAGCCCGAACCTTTCATCGGTTGGGTAATTTGCGGTTGCTTTATAAACATCCACTGCCAGGTCCATCACTTTTTGCCAAATTTTCAATTCCTTTAGATTATGCATGGCTTTTTTTAGATATGAGATGTTAGATATGAGATTTGAGACAAAATGTATTATTTAAGTTATTAAATAAAAAAATCTCAAATCTCATATCTCACGTCTCAAATCTACTTTACGCGTAATTCCTTTGTGATAAATGTACCGATTCAAATACCAGTTGCTCTTTGTGCAGTTCTTCGGGTTGGTTTTCACCTTTAAACTCCCATGCTGCAACAAATGCAAAATTCTCGTCATCGCGCTTGGCTTCACCACTTTCGGTTTGTGATTCTACCCGGAAGTGACCACCACATGATTCACGGCGCATTAAAGCATCATCAATCATCAGTTCGCCCAGTTCAATAAAATCGGCAACACGTCCGGCTCTTTCCAGCGAAGCATTTACTTCTTCATTTTCGCCAACAACTTTGGCATTTTTCCAGAAATCTACCTTTAGCTCCTTTATCAGTCCTTTAGCTTTTATCAGTCCCTCTTCGGTACGGGCCATGCCGCAATATTCCCACATAATGTGACCCAGATCGCGGTGGTAGGCTTCGGCCGTTTTGGTGCCTTTTAATGCCAGTAGTTTATTAACGTGTTCAATAACTTCTTTTTTGGTTTGCTCAAAAGCAGGGTGACTGGTATCAACCTTTTTAGGACCGATAGTAGCCAGGTAATCACCAAGGGTATAAGGAATTACAAAGTAACCGTCTGATAAGCCCTGCATTAAGGCAGACGCACCCAGGCGGTTAGCGCCGTGATCGCTGAAGTTACACTCGCCCAAAGCATAAAGCCCCGGTACATTGGTACTTAAATTATAATCAACCCACAGGCCGCCCATAGTATAGTGTACGGCCGGGTAAATACGCATCGGCTGTTTGTATGGGTTCTCGTCAGTGATCTGTATGTACATATCAAACAAGTTACCATACTTGGCAGCTACGGTTTCTTCACCTAAACGTTTAATAGCATCGGCAAAGTCAAGGAATACGGCGAATCCTGACGTCCCCACACCACGGCCGTCTTCCACCATTTCCTTGGCGTTACGTGAAGCCACATCGCGCGGAACCAGGTTACCGAAGGCAGGATATTTACGTTCCAGGAAGTAATCGCGGTCGTCTTCTTTAACCTGATCGGCCTTCAATGTGCCTTTGCGTAATTGCTCGGCAAGTTCTTTTGTTTTTGGAGCCCAAACCCTACCGTCGTTACGCAGCGATTCAGACATCAGCGTTAATTTCGACTGGTGATCGCCCGATACCGGGATACAGGTTGGGTGAATTTGGGTATAGCATGGATTGCCAAAGAAAGCGCCGCGTTTGTGGGCTCTCCAGGCCGCTGTTACGTTTGAACCGATAGCATTGGTTGACAGGTAGAATACGTTACTGTAACCGCCTGTGCATAATAATACCGCGTGACCTGCATGAGTTTCAATAGCGCCGGTAAGCATGTTACGGGTAACAATACCCTTGGCATGACCATCAATTACAACCACATCCAGCATTTCGGTACGGGTATACATTTTTACTTTACCGGCATGTATCTGGCGGTTTAAGGCCGAGTACGCACCCAATAGCAATTGCTGTCCCGTTTGACCGCGGGCATAAAACGTACGTGATACCTGCGAACCTCCGAATGAACGGTTATCCAGCAAGCCGCCGTATTCGCGGGCGAAAGGAACACCCTGTGCCACGCACTGATCAATAATATTTACAGATACCTCGGCCAGGCGGTAAACGTTTCCCTCACGGGCACGGTAATCGCCACCTTTAATGGTATCATAGAATAAGCGGTAAACGCTGTCGCCATCGTTCTGATAGTTTTTTGCCGCGTTGATACCACCCTGTGCAGCAATGGAGTGCGCACGGCGTGGACTATCCTGAAAGCAAAAAGATTTTACGTTATAACCCAGCTCGGCCAGTGAAGCCGCGGCCGATGCACCTGCCAAACCGGTACCTACAATAATAATATCGTATTTACGCTTGTTGGCCGGGTTAACCAGCTTCAGGTTAAATTTATGCTTGCTCCATTTTTCGGCTAATGGGCCTTGAGGAATTTTAGCATCTAAACTCATGTTTATTTTTGTTTTAGAACCAGGAATCAAGAGTCAAGAATCAAGATAACTTGAAAAATGCCCTAATCCCTTGTCTGATTTTAATACTGTTTACTTATAAACTTTTTCTTGGTTCCTGAATCTTAGTTCCTGACTCTGTTTACCCTTTATGCATAAAAAAGTACCACAACGGCATAAGGGCAAAACCTATAGGAATTATAACCGCAAAAAACCATGCGCCAATACCATATACTATAGGTGTATATTTACGGTGTACCCATCCCAGCGTACGGAACGCGCTCTGGAAACCATGCAACAGGTGGAATGATAACGCACCCATAGCAATTACATAGATCAATACATACCAGATGTTGCTAAAAGTATGCGCAACACGTGCGTGCAGATCTTTTACCCTTACTATCTCTACATTGTTTTCGGTAGAAACAGAGTGGTTGAAATCAGCAGATACCGGTGTATAGTCCGATACGGTAGTTTGGTCTGTAGCCAGGTCGGTGCGGTATTCCTTAAACGCAACTTCATGGGTGTATTTGTACTTGAACCAGAAATCGCCCATGTGTATTACAATAAATACCAACAGGATTGAACCCAGAAGCCCCATGTTTTTTGATGACCAGCTGGCATCTGATTTTGCCGCTACGGCGTAACCCACCGGCCGCGCTTTACGGTTTTTTACCGTTAAGATCAACGCGTATATGGCATGCACCGCTATTGATGCGTACAAGAGCCATGCTATTACCTCAATCGGTGGAAAATGTGTCAGGAAGTTTGCATACACATTAAAACCAAAACCATTATCGTCCTTAAACAACAGCAGGTTGCCCCCAAGGTGTACAATTAAAAAAGTACACAAAAACAAGCCTGTTAAAGCCATGATCAGCTTTTTTCCCAGTGATGAGTTAAAGGTTTGTTTAAATTCGCTCATTATGAAATAGATTTATTTTAGGCAAAAGTATTTAATATATGCCAAAAGATAGAAATGCTTTCGGCTTATTGGAGGGGAAAAGTCTATTTAGAATCAATCTAAGAAATTACATTCAAATTACATAGGGAGGAAAGAGTCAAGAGCTTAGAATCAAGAGGTAAGATAAGCTGCGCAAAAGTCTCCTGCCTCCTTATGCTCTTTTTGCAGCCCCTTGTGTTGAAAAGAGATTGTGGTACCTATTATAAGCTCCTCTCTTTTGAGAGTAATAGCCCAGCAATAGACAGAAAGGGTCAAAAAGTTAAAAAAGGGGGCTGTCACCCTGAGCATCGTCGAAGGGTCGAGCGCAGAGGCCTGCCCACCATGCTTTGACTAAGCTCAGCATGACACTCTTTTTAGGCGAATGTCTAATGATGGCTATTGTCTCTCAAGAGGGGAATCGCACCAGTCCTCCCCCGGTAGTGATTACAAACGAGGGCTTAAAAGGATCTTGATTCCTGACTCTTATCTCTTGATTCTTTTCTTAATCAATCGCCATCACCTTATCTTTCAAAACCGCGAATATCTTGTCGGTTTTTTGATTGCGGATGGCCACCTTGCCCGTGAACTGACCAAACGATGGTAGTACCGCCTGTTTACTGCCGAAAGCAAAACAAGGCAGCGTGATGGATTGCCTGCCGCGGCCGCTTAAGTTAACTCCCGGGTGTATATGTCCGCAAAAAACATAGCCTCCTGCATTTGGTAATTGCTCATCGGCCAGCGGGTGGTGCTGCATTAAAAAAGGGTGTAATAACAATTCATCATGCAGCTCAATATCTAATTGCCGGTAGTGTTTGTCGGGAATGATATCATGGTTACCCCGTACCAAAATAATCTGCAAACCGGGAAACTGGCTTCGCCACAGGATAAACCAATCCCAATCGTTATTCATATCGCTGTGGAAAAGATCGCCCAGGAACAGTAGTTTTTGAGGTTGATATTCATGGATCAGATCAGACAGGGTAGCCAGGTCGCTTTGCTCCATATCCCGCGGAATGGCAATACCTGCTTTACGGAAATGCCCAACCTTACCAAAATGCACATCGGCAATAATGAGGGCTTTTTGCTGCTCCCAGTAAATGGCTTTTTGTGGAAGTAACAACAGGTTTTGCCCGAGTAAAGTAAATGGAGTTGCCGCACTGATCATAAGGAAGGCAAAGTTAAAATTTATTTTGGAGATGATTGTCGCGGCTCACCCCGACATCGCTGCGCTCGTCACCCCTCTCTCCGCTTCGCGCATAGAAGGGTAAAAGAACAATGATTTTTGGACCAAAGAACAAGGACCGAATAAAAAAATCTTTGTTCCTTACTCCAAAAATCCATGCTCCCCTCTTTCCGCCCCAGGCGAAGAGAGGGTGGTCCAGCGAAGCGTAGACCGGGTGAGTCGACTATGCGATTTGACTTAAAGCAATAAGAAGTACAGACGATAAACATAACATACCCCCCCTGCTACTACACAATCCCACGCGCCCCCTCTCAAGAGGGGAATTGTAGCCCACCAATCTTAATTTTTATTATTTAATGTTAAGCAATGTTAACAGAAAGTACGGGCAGATATTGATGTATTTACTTTTATCTTCATCAATCCATTAATCATGAAAAGGAAACTTAAAATCGTATTCATCTTAATAACCATATCGTTAGCCGGCATCGTTATTTTTCAAATTTATTGGAGCATCAACGCTTACAGCATCAATAAAAAAACATTTGACGGAAATATTGACATCGCCATGCAGCGTGCTATGGACCGGTGTAAAAAAGATTACTTCGACTCCATCAGGATGGTGTTAGTAAGAAGGCTTTCTGAACCAAGTAGTGTTATTACCATCGATACGCCGCTAAGGGCTGCGCCGGAAATGTATAAAGACAACCCTGGCCTTAAACCCGATACTAAAAACCCCTCGCATAATAAAATAATGAAGCAGCTTTTTGATCGCTTTGGTGCCATCAGGCCCCATAAAGATTTTGGAGCAGCGCTCAGAGCAAAACAGGATAGTATAAACCCCTTGCTTAATATCTGGCTTTCCTTTCATGGATCAATAAACAGCAACCCCTTTCAAACTGATGCCGGTGTTTATAATTATTACAGGGCAAAGATCAATCACAAAGCCACAGTGCCGGAAGTGATAACCGAGATGTCCTTTTATGTTCCGGTGTTAATGACACAGCTTACCACCTTTTTAGATATGGACGAGATGATGCGCACCTCGGAAAAAGATCGCATACATGACTTTCCCGACAACTATAAGCAGGCTGATAGCTTAAAGCTGAGCCGGTATTTTACAGATGAACTGAAGAAAATGCATATCTATGCGCCCTTTAATTTAAGTTTAACCAGTAAGTCCGTCCCATCGCAAAAGCCCAATGCTTATTATAGCGAAACCAATGAATATACCTATCAATACCATGGCTTTATATTGCTTTTAACTCACTATACCAGGCAAAAGGAGTTTACGCTGTTTGCCAGAGCCGTTTTCCGCAATCCGCAATATGCCGTTATCAAAGGCATGATGATCACCCTGGTATTATCGGCATTCCTGGTATTGTTCACCATTTATTGCTTTTATTTTATTGTCCGAACCCTCAATCAGCAAAAAGTATTGGGCGAATTAAAAGACGATTTTATCAATAACATGACGCATGAATTAAAAACGCCCATAGCTACCATTACCGTAGCTATTGAAGGATTGCAAAAATTCAATGCACAGAATGACCCCGAAAAAACGCAGCGCTATTTGCAAACTTCCAGAAACGAGCTGACCAAACTAAACGAATTGGTAAGTAAAGTGCTTGATGTGGCTGCCTTTGAACGTGATAAAATAACACTACTAAAAGAAAAGATAGCGGTTGATGCCCTGATGAACGAGCTGATAACTGCCGAAAAAGCCAAAGCCGGTAAAACAGTGATCGTCACTTATAATAATCGGGACCAGGTTGATTATATAGTGGCCGATAAGCTGCACTTCGGTAACGCCATATTGAATATTTTAGACAATGCGGTTAAATATTCCAATGAGCCGGTTAATATCAGGATAGAGGTATACCGGGATGGTCATATGGTTATATTTTCGATAAGCGATAATGGTATAGGCATCCCGGCTGCGCACCTGGGGCGCATTTTCGAAAAATTTCACCGGGTACCTACCGGCAACGTGCATAATGTAAAAGGTACGGGGCTGGGTTTAAGTTATGTGAAGTATATTGCAGAAGCGCATGGCGGCCATGTGGCTGTAAACAGCGAGGTGAACACGGGCAGCCAGTTTATGATATCAATACCGATGTAACATGAGTAAAATACGCTTATTGCTGGCCGAAGATGAACTGGCCCTGGCCCATATTGTGCGTGAAAGCCTGGAAGAGAATGGCTTTGAGGTAATACTTTGCGCCAATGGTGAACAAGCCTTACAAAAATATAAAAGCGACAAGCCCGATATTTTGGTACTGGATATTATGATGCCAAAACTCGACGGCTTTGAGGTAGCCCGCCGGATACGGGAAACGGATAAGATAATCCCAATCATATTTTTAACCGCGCGCTCACAGCCCAGGGATGTGGTAGCCGGGTTTGAGTCGGGAGCTAACGACTATTTAAAAAAACCCTTTAGTGTAGAGGAGCTGGTGGTTCGCGTTAAAGTATTGCTGAGCGATAACCGTTTGCTTAATACCGGAAAGCCTGCGGGCGAAAGCCACCAGATAGGTAGCATCACTTTTAATCCGCTTAAAAACACCGTTCAGCAAGGTATCAACCAATGGCAATTAACTAGTCGCGAAAGTGATATTTTAAGATTATTGTGTAAGAACCAGCATCATATATTACCACGAAAGACGCTGCTGGAAACCATTTGGGGTGATGACAGTTTTTTTAATGCCCGGAGTTTGGATGTTTTTATCAGCAAACTCCGGGGGCATTTAAAGGCCGATCCCAATGTACAGATCATTACCGTAAGAGGTCATGGTTATAAATTGGTTTGGTGATTACGCTATAAGTAGAAGGTGGTTATTTGGGCTAAAGCCATCAAATGTTTCTAATGCCCATCCCATAAATGGGACGGCAATGAATGAAAAACTAATTGATTTATTCTTCATTGCCGTTGGTTTTAACCAACGGATTGCAAGGGTATATCCATGGGCTTTAGCCTAAATGAGCTATATATGATATGTTTTGATTCTTCCGAACATCTGTGATGATTTTATAAAGTTTTTCATCATGCTGTTACGTCATGGATAAAATGGCCGTAATGGTTAAAAAAACTAAATTTATGAAAACCCCTATTTTTTTTCTTTTACTTTCTGCTACACTAAGTTTTACTGCTTGTACTAAAGACAAAGCATCAGCACCCCCTAAAAAATTAGACGGAACGTATACCGGTGCGTTTACCTCTTCGGGCCCCGATGCAATTAATACAACAGCCAATGTTGTTATTTCGGGTAAAACTTATCAGGGATCATTGAATACCACTTTTGGTGTTTTAAGCAAAGGCAGCTATGTAGTTAATAATGATAACCAGGTAACTTTTACCGATAGCACGGTACATACTGCTAATTTTAACTGGGGCCTGTTACTTAACGGCAGCTATACCTCAACTATCAAAGGCGATAGTTTAATCCTGGTAAAAAAAGGCGCAGGATTTAGTTATACCTACAGGTTAAAAAAGCAATAATTGTTTTTTTAAGTGCTTAGGGCCATAAACCCCAGGCATTTTTTGTATCTTTAAGTACATCCAACACGCAGCCCTGCTTACTTGAAAATTGTAAGCAGGGCTGTTTAGTTAAAGAGATAAAAAGGCTCAAAAACCGCCTGGTTGATGTGTAGTTGTTTGATAGTTAATCTTGTATGTCTTTTTAAAGCTTTTAAATCCCGTCCAAAATTTGTTAAAAAGTGTTAAAATCGATGTTTTTGAACAAGTTTTGAATCGTTTTTAATCAGTTTTTGCCCCTGTTTCGATCAGAAAAGTGTTAAAATAAAGCTTTAAAAAGTTTTTAAAAACCACAGGTGGTTTGAATTTTATAAGGTTAGTTTTTAGTCAGAAGATAATGTGGTCCGCTATCCGGCATAGAAAATTCATTATTTGACATTAGTTTAAGTTTCTTATTACTTTTATATCAACCAATAATGGTTTTATAATCACCCGAAAACACTGTACTATGAGTATTACAGAACGGGTGCATGAACACCGTAATTTTTAAATAAAACAACCCTATGGAATTCCAAAATCTGCTGATAGAAAATAAAGAACGTATACAATACATCATCATTAACCGCGAAAGCAAACTTAACGCGCTCAACCGGGATACCCTTGCCGAACTGCACGTGGCTTTTACGGCAGCTTTTAAAGATCCTGCTGTTGGTGGTATTATTATTACCGGAACCGGAGCCAAAGCCTTTGTAGCAGGTGCCGATATCAGTGAATTTGCCAGCTTGGGTGTCGACGAGGGTACAGCGCTTGCCCGCAAAGGACAAATAGAGGTATTTAACCTGATTGCCAATGGTAATAAACCCGTAATAGCGGCCATCAATGGCTTTGCATTGGGTGGTGGTTTGGAACTGGCTATGGCCTGCCACATCCGTATTGCTTCGGAAACTGCCAAAATGGGTTTGCCCGAAGTAACCCTGGGCTTAATACCCGGTTATGGTGGTACCCAGCGCCTGGCCCAACTGATAGGAAAAGGCAAAGCACTGGAAATGATATTGACAGCCGATATGATAACCGCCGTTGAAGCTCATCAATACGGCTTGGTTACGCATGTGTTTTGTCCTGAAGATTTGTTGGTTAAAGCCGAAGAGTTATTGCAAAAAATATTGCTGAGGGCGCCATTGGCCCTTGCCGCCGCCATCCATTCCGTAAACGCCGGATTTACCGATGGGGTTGACGGTTACGGGGTCGAGATAGCCCAGTTTGGAAAATGCTTCGGCACCAAAGATTTTAAAGAAGGGGTTGCCGCCTTTTTAGAAAAACGCAAAGCCGTATTTAAAGGAGAATAGCCCGGTCACCTCTCTCCTCTTTTTATCTTCAGGTTTCCCTGTTAACAAAATACGCGTGTTAAAATTTTGTTAACAGGATTCCATTTTAAGCCTTTTTTGAAAACTGTGTATATACTCGCAAGTGATGAAAAGTTCTCTAAAGCTAAAAAACAGGCATAAAACATGCTTTTTGCGGGCCGAAAAGCTATGTTAATTCTGTGTTAATTTGACACTAACCGGGGCATCAAAAATCAATTTTACAATGAGCTGACCAAAATACCAAATTGGTCAAAAAATAAATCATTGTTAATCAATCGATTAAATATTCGTGACTTTTGGATGAAAAATCATATGTGTTTCTGTGCTTTACTTTGCATTGTGTTTATAAAACATATATCAAAAACACACAATTGTTATGAAAAATACATTTAAAATTTCGGCCCTTGTTTTAGCATTTGCAGGATTTGCATTTGGCGCTAAAGCACAAACAACTACCCCAACTACTACTTCTACATCAACCACCACCAACAACGGTATCCGTTACAGCATTGGTGTTGACGCTGGTATCCCATTGGGTAACTTTAAAGATAACTACAAATGGAATTTAGGTGGTTCGGTACAAGCGGATATCCCAGTTATTTCAAATCAATTATTTGTTACTGTTAACGCAGGTTACAACAATATCTTTGGCAAGAAAAATCAGGTAGGTCCTCTTGGTCAGTATGATGTTACAAACTTTCAATTGATCCCTGTAAAAGCTGGTTTAAAATACTTTATTATTCCAAACTTTTACGTACAAGGCGAAGCTGGTGCAGCATTCTTGTTAAACAAAAAAGATGTTGGTGTTAACAAATCAACCGCATTTGTTTATGCTCCGCAAGTAGGTGTTCAATTCCCTGTTAGCGCAAATGGTAACTTTATTGATGCTGGTATCCGTTATGAAGCAACTACAAAATATGCTACTGGTGTTGACCAAAGCAAAGTAAGCTTCTTAGGTCTGCGTGTAGCATACGGCTTTTAATATGGCCCTACATGTACCTAATTAACAAAAAGGGCAGCCAATTGGCTGCCCTTTTTGTTTGTGCTTTTTTGCGTTTAAAGGCCCGTTTTTAAATAAAGCTCCATAAATTAGCAACATTGTTTGTAACTTAAACGCGTTTAATACATTTACCGTTATCAGTATTGCTCTTATGAAGAAAATCCTCATCATTGATGATGAAGTTAATGTGGCTTTATTGCTATCTAAATTTTTAACCCGTAATGGCTTTGATGTAAGCACCGCATCGAGCGGAACAAGCGGGATGGAAGCCCTTAAAAATGACGAGTTTAACCTGGTGCTATGTGATTTCAGGTTAGAAGATACCGATGGCCGCGAAATGCTCCGAAATATCAAAACTCAATACCCCAAAACCGGGGTTATTATTATTACGGGTTACTCGGATATTAAGATGGCCGTTGAGCTGATAAAAATGGGTGCGTATGATTATATCACCAAGCCCTTATACCCCGACGAAATATTAAATACCATTAATAAGGCTGTTGAAACGCACTACGCCCTGGTTGAAGATACCGGCGACGACGATAATGTGGTTACCGAAAAATCAAAAAGCCGCGACAATAAAAAGTTAGTGTTTGCCAGCGAATTTGTTGCAGGCAGCAGCAAATCATCCAAAGAGTTACAACGCCAGATAGAGTTGGTTGCTCCTACCAATTACAGCGTAATTATATTGGGCGAAAGCGGTACGGGTAAAGAGTCGGTAGCCAAAAGTATACATTTAAACAGTCAGCGGCACAACCAGCCATTTATTGCGATGGATTGCGGTTCCTTAACCAAGGAGTTGGCTGCCAGCGAGTTTTTTGGTCACGAAAAAGGATCGTTTACCGGGGCATTATATACCAAAATAGGGCATTTTGAGATGGCCAATGGCGGTACTTTGTTTTTGGACGAAGTAGGCAACCTCTCCTACGAAATACAGGCCGCCCTTTTGCGCACCGTTCAGGAGCGCAAAGTAAAAAGGATAGGCAGTACCAAAGAGATTGATCTGGATGTACGCATTATTATAGCCACTAATGAAAGTCTGCAGGATGGCATATTAAAAGGCAAGTTCAGGGAAGATTTGTACCATCGGTTTAATGAATTTACCATATACATGCCGCCATTGCGCGAGCGGGGTAACGATATTATGCTATTGGCCGAGCATTTTTTAAAAATAGCCAATAATGAGCTGGGGCGTAATGTAACCACGTTTGCCCCCGAAGTGATTGATTGTTTTATGAATTACAGGTGGCCGGGCAATATACGCGAGTTGAAAAACGTGATCAGGCGGGCAGCTTTGCTGGCAGAGGATAATGAGATTACGATGAAAGCATTGCCACTGGAAATATCAAACTTTAAAGTTCCTTCATTTGAGCCGGCTTATAACCAGGTAAATGAAGCGCCTGAAGTAAAAGAACCACGGCATGATCTTAAAAACGCCGCCCTCGAAGCAGAATACGAAACCATTATTAAAGTTTTAAGAGAGGTGAACTTTAATAAAACCAAGGCGGCCGAAATATTAAATATCGACCGTAAAACCTTGTATAATAAGATGAAGGCCATCAACCTGAAATAAAATGGAAGATATACAAGCAAGGGGTAATAACGACAACTTGCGTAAGCTAAAGCATGATATTAAAAACCAGCTTTCCAATATTCATTTGGCGCTGGAGCAGCTGAAGTATGAGATCCCCGATCTTTCTGACGATTGTTTATTTTATCTGGATACTATTTTAACAAGCTCAACGCAGATAAACAATATACTAAACAGTACAGATTAGCTTTTTTTAGTATGAGGTAACTGGCAACAAGTATCAAGATATTTGTAAATTGGTACACAATGCGCGGTATCCGAATGATAAAACATTATCCAAACAATTTTAGTGCATATCTGTACAATTAAAGTCCTGATACTTGATACCCAAACCTGATACCCAATGTCAATTTTTAACTATAAGCAACGTAATAACATTATCCTGGTAAGTATCATTGTACTGGGTTGTTTTTTGTTGTACGCACTAAGTGGTTTATTCAGTTCCATATTAGGGGCTATTGTATTGTTCACCATCTTCAGGCCACTGTATCTGTACCTGGTTGAAAAAAAGGGATGGAGCCGGGTAGCAGTGGCTTTGCTTATCATATTTTCTTCGCTGGTGGTTATTGTAATCCCCTTCCTGTTATTAAGTATCATGGTGGTGGGTAAAATATCCAGTATCAACATTAAATCGCTACCTATTGAGCAGTGGACGTCTAAAATCGACGCGTTTGCGGCAGCCAATCTTAACCAGCCCCGTTTTGCCGAAAATACACTCCAAAAATTAGGCTCATTTGGTACCGAACTTTTTCCATCCATATTAAGCAGTGCGGCCAATATTATTATCACCTTATTGGTGCTGTACTTTTTGTTATACTTTATGCTCACGCAAATACGTGAATTTGAGGCCGGTTTATTAAAATATGCCCCATTTCGTGAACAGCACGCATTAAAATTTGCATCGGCCCTACGCGATTCTACCTATTCTAACGTTTTAGGACAGGGAATAATAGCCGTTATACAAGGTACGCTGCTGGCCATTGGCTTTTACGCATTTGAGATACCCGACGCGGTGTTTTGGGGAGTGATAGGCGCTTTTATATCCTTTTTGCCGGTGGTAGGGGCGCCAACGCTTTCTATACCCGCCAGTATTTTGCTGTTTGCGCAGGGACATACATTAAAAGGCGTTTTGTTGCTGATTTATGGCTTGCTGGTTATTGGCAATATTGATAATGTTTTACGCATGATCATCAATAAGCGCATAGCCAATACACACCCAATTATATCTGTTGTAGGTGTATTTATAGGCTTGCCGCTTTTCGGGATATTAGGCCTTGTTTTCGGACCGGTATTATTGTCCTATTTTTTATTATTGCTGGAGATATACGAAACGAACAGAATGGCAGCCGACAGATTGGAACGGATACAGTCATCACCCGAAAACTGACAGTTTGAATTGAATAGTTTTGTGAACATCAAGCAAAACACTATTGGGAGTTAAAAAAATAAATTATACAGAAATTGCAGAAAAATTGACCGATCTGTAATATTTGGCAGGATATTTAATCTATATATTGCGGTTCGAGGATCGGGGTACGGGGATCGTGTAGCGGATGTGAATATCCGGGTACTGACAACACGAAACCCGCAACAGACAACACGAGCCTGAAAAAAAGAATGTTCAACTTAAAATTATATTACAATGAATGATAACACAAAAGTAGTTGTTGCATTGCTTGCAGGTTTGGCAGCAGGAGCAGCCCTGGGAATTTTGTTTGCGCCAGATAAAGGTAACGAAACACGCGACAAGCTAACCGAATCATTAAAAAACCTGGGCGAATCAATAAAAGATACAGCAGCAGCCGAAATTGATAACCTGGTTGGGTTAAAAGATAAGGTGGTTGAAAATATAAAATCAAAGATCAGAGGGGCAGAAGAAGAGTATCAGGACGATCTGGAACACGCTTAATTGAGTTTTTTGGAGCAAAGATTTTTGGAGTAAGGAGTATGGATTTCGAGAAATTCTTGTTTCACTGATCTTTGCTCCTTACTCCAACAATCCTTGCTCTGTACTAAAAAATATATCTATGGAAGCCAAAAAAGAAACACCACCACCACTACCTCCCATTGTTGACCAGCTGAAGGAATATGCCGAAACGCGTTTTAAGCTTTTGAAATATGAGGCTATTGAAGGTGGAACTTCAATTTTAGCCAGCATGATCACGGATGTTATTACCGCGGTAAGCATGGTGCTGGCTTTTATGTTTGCCAGTCTTACTTTAGCCTTTTATCTGGCTTACTTGTTAAATTCAGATTGGGAAGGCTTTGGCTGTGTAGCTCTTATTTATTTAATAATAGCCGTTGTTGTAAAGCTCAATAAAGAGCGTATTGAAAAGCCGTTGATTAACCTTTTCATACAAAAACTGTTTAAAAAATAAAGTATGGACGTTTCAATAAAAAATATTACAGATCTGCAGGAAGAGATTGCGAGAATGCGCGTTATTGAATTACGGCAGGGCGAAGAACTGGCCAAACGTTTTAACAGCCCTTCGGCCATATTTGCCAGCTTGATGTCCTTACTTAATTCAGGTAACAGAGGCGATAGCGGGGATCATCCGGGTATTTTTAACCAGGACTTTTTTGGTCTGCTATCCAGAATTGTATTGCCGGTAACCCTAAATAAAACGCTGTTCAAACGCTCTAACTTCTTAGTCAAAACATTGGTTGGACTGGTATCACAAAAAGCATCCAACTACATTAGTGGCGATGCGATACATGGTTTATGGGATAAGGTAAAGTCGGTAGTTCATTCGGTTATTACAAGTAAACCAGAAACTTCGTCTAAAAAAAGCATGCCCAATGTACCGCCGCCGGTGGTGATGTAACCTGCTGCCCGATCCTGTTAAAACATCCCCAATTTTCACAGTTTGTAGAAAAGCCTATTTTTGCACTTTATTTAAAAAAGTGGGAAAAGATAAATTAAAGCGCTTTGCTGAAATTGACACCTTTAGCAATGTATTACAATTGGATGCCGGCAAACCTTTTAAAGGCGAATGGAGTAAGGGTTTTTTTAAAAACAATAACCCGGTAGTGCTGGAGCTGGCCTGCGGTAAAGGCGAGTACACAGTGAACCTGGCCACGCTGTTTCCCGATAAAAATTTTATTGGTATTGATTATAAAGGCAATCGCATTTGGCGCGGTGCCAAAACCGCGCTGGAAGAAAATGTACCCAATGTGGCCTTTTTGCGTATACAGATAGAAAACCTGCTGGATTATTTTGCCCCTGGCGAGATAGACGAGATCTGGATAACTTTTCCCGACCCGCAGCCCCAGCTGAGCCGCGAAAAAAAGCGTCTTACCTCTCCCCGTTTTTTGGATAAGTATATCGAAATATTAAAACCGGGCGGTTGTGTAAACTTAAAAACGGATAACGACGGCTTGCATGCCTACACAGCCGAAAAGATAGAAGAGCTAAAACTCAAACTCCACATCAGAACCGAAGATCTGTATCATTCGCCTTATGCCGATGAAGTGCTATCCATTAAAACCTATTACGAAAAAAAATATTTAAAGGATAATAAGAACATTAACTACCTTAAGTTTTCATTTGCATAGGAGGATTTGGGGATTGTGGGATCATGAGACTGTAGATCACAAGTGCATGGAAGAAATAAAAAGGTTGTCATTTCGAACGAGGCACGAGGAGAAATCTTCTGCTATATGCAATCGGACTTTGTATATAGCAGAAGATTTCTCTTTCGCACAGTGCTCAACCCAACCCATGCTCTATCGAAATGACAACGCTTTTATTAGAAATATAATCTTCCTAACACTTTGTGGGCGGTAGAATAAAGAAACCATCTTACACATCATGGACGATATTAATTTCTTCGATAAAGTATATCAGGTGGTCCGGCTTATTCCGGTGGGCAGGGTAACCTCTTTTGGTGCTATTGCAAGCTACCTGGGCACCAAAGGCTCATCGCGGATGGTGGGCTATGCCCTGCAAGCTACAGCTAAAGTAGTGCCCAAAGTGCCCGCGCACCGGGTAGTGAACCGCCAGGGTTTGCTTACGGCTAAGTTTCATTTCGGCGGCAACCTCATGGCCGAACTGCTGGAAAGCGAAGGCGTAAAAGTAAAAGACGACCAGGTGCAGGAGTTTAAAACCATATACTGGGATCCGAACATCGAACTGGCCTTATAATTTAAAATCAATATTAGTTTTTTATGATACCCCTGAATGTTTTATTTTACATCGTATTTTTTTACGATTGATCACCATTTTTATTTCGGCACGAAATGAAAAAAAATTAAAAAAGCTGGGCGCTGTGGAATATGGCAAATCCAATTCAACTGTACTGGTATTATTCCATTTTGCCTATTACGCTGCCTGCCTGGTTGAAGGTTATACCAAAGGAGCTTTTTATACCGACAACCTCACTACCTATGGGCTCATTATTTATATTGCAGCTATAGCAGTGCTTTATTATGTTATTTACGCCATCAGGCATGTATGGACAGTTAAGCTGATCATTGCACCAAAGCAATATCATGTCTTGAATACCAACGCGCTGTTCCGGTTTGTAAAGCATCCCAATTATTTCCTGAATATTATACCCGAGCTTATTGGTATAGCGCTTGTTTTTCATGCCTGGGTTACTTTGATCATAGGCTTCCCGATTTATCTTATCCCGCTGATCATCCGGATAAGACAGGAGGAAAAAGTGATGAAAGAGCACTTTGAGCAATACTAAAGAGTAAAAGCTAAGCTGCTACAGCAGCTGTAGCAGTTCCATCCGGTTGCCAAAAGGATCGATGAAAGCAAAGCGTTCACGGCCGGTAATCAAGGGCTCTTCAATTATTTCCAATCCCTGTTTTTCCAGGTATATGCGCGCGGCCTGCACATCGCCCACTTCAAAAGCCGTATGCCTGATAGAACAGGGATGACTTTCCTCTACCCCTATATGCAGCTCGATATCCGCTATCCTGAACCAATACCCTGCCGACGAAAATATTCCCGGTCGTTCCGTTAGCTCGAGCCCGATAATATTGGTATAAAACAACCGGGCCTCTTCCAGTCTGTCTGGTGGAACGCAGATGTGTATATGGTCGGTTCGCTTAAAGTTGATCATGGACAGAGGATAAATTCAACAGTAAAATTAGGATAAAGCAAACAATAAAAAATGCCGATAACTCCATTATTATAAAGTAAAAAGTATTTGTATTTGCTAATTAGTTTAGTAAATTTGTATAGATAACAGCCCGGTCTTTTTTTATAAAGCCGGGCTGTTTAGTTGAAAGAAAAAGATAACAAAAAAAGGCTGTTTGGTGTGCAAGCGACTTACAGTCAATTGCTTGTTACTTTTTAAACATTTCAAAACACATCAAAAATTTGTTAAAAAGTGTTAAAATAGATGTTCTTGAATAGTTTTTGGATGGTTTTTGACCCGGTTTTGCCTCCTTTTTGGCTCAAAAAGTGTTAAAATTATACCTTTAAAAAGTTTTTTTAGACATCATCTAATTCAATAACTCAATAATTAAAACTCCCGTGGGAAAACTTGTAGAAGAATTTGACGCCTATCGTACCAAGATGAACGACAGGATCATGAAAACCGCCAACACCAATATTAAACGCTTTTTCGCGCTGGATACCACTAGCTATGCCGATGGTGCATTAGATGTTAAAACCAAAGAAATGCTGGGTCTGGTGGCCAGCATGGTTCTCCGTTGCGACGATTGTATCAAATACCACCTGGGCAAGTGCCATGCAGCCGGCGTAAACAGCGATGAACTGAACGAGGTATTTATGATAGCCAACCTGGTAGGCGGCTCTATTGTGATACCTCATTACCGCAGGGCTGTGGAGTATTGGGATGAGCTGAACGAGGCTTAGCAAACAACAGGTTTCATAACTTTTAATCACAAAAATGATGGCTTCTGACTCGAAACTTAAGACTTCTGACTTAAAACGCTGTTCCTGGGCTGGTTCCGATCCGCTGTATATGGAGTACCATGACCAAGAGTGGGGAAAAGAAGTTCATGATGATAAGATACTGTTTGAATTTTTGATACTGGAATCGGCACAGGCAGGTTTAAGCTGGATCACTATTTTACGCCGCCGCGAAAACTATCGCAAAGCTTTTGCCGGGTTCGACGTAAAAAAAGTAGCCGCCTTTACCGATGCCGATGTGGAGCGCCTGATGCAGGATGCCGGTATTATCCGTAACCGCTTAAAAATTCTGGCTGCCATCACCAATGCACAGCTGTTTATCAAAGTGCAACAGGAGTTTGGCTCGTTTGATAAATATCTGTACAGTTTTATGCCCGATGGCAAACCGATCATCAATCACCCGGAACGGGGTGTGCCTGCCAGTACACCCATATCTGATTCCATTAGTAAAGATATGAAGAAACGGGGCTTTAAATTTTTTGGTACTACCATATGCTACGCACATATGCAGGCAACCGGGATGGTGAACGATCACCTGGCCAGCTGCGATTTTAGGTAGGGGATTTCACCGATTAGTTTCGGATTTCACTGATTTTTGGGGAGTGATTTCCAGATTTGATTTTTAGAATGCGCTTGGTTACTATTCATCAACATAAATTGTATTTTTGAAAAGATACAGATCAATTTAATCTTTAATATATATCTGCTGATAATCAGTGAAGTCATCAAATAGATCGGTGAAATCACAGCAAAATCAGTGTAATCATAACCAATGAAAAAACTATTTCTTTTGGATGGCATGGCCCTTATTTACCGGGCGCATTTTGCTTTAAGTAAAAGTCCGCGGTTTACGTCGAATGGGCTCAACACTTCGGCTGTAATGGGTTTTACCAATACCCTGTTGGATGTTTTGAAAAAAGAAAAGCCAACACATATGGCCGTGGTATTTGATACCGAAGCGCCAACCGAACGGCATACCGATTACGAGGCCTATAAGGCCCATCGCGAAGCTATGCCAGAGGATTTGTCCAAAGCCCTTCCCTACGTGATCAAAGTGATACTGGGTTTCAATATTCCGGTGATTACTGCTGATGGTTATGAGGCTGATGATATCATTGGTACCCTGGCCAAAAAAGCCGAACAAAAAGGTTACCAGGTGTATTGCATGACGCCTGATAAAGATTTCGCGCAGCTGGTATCCGAAAACATCCGCATTTACAAACCTGCCCGCATGGGTAACGAAATGGAAGTGCTCGGTGTTAAAGAAGTGCTGGAAAAGTGGGAAATTGAACGCGTAGAACAAGTTATTGATATCCTGGGTTTATGGGGCGATGCTGTTGATAATATCCCAGGTATCCCCGGTATCGGCGAAAAAACTGCTAAGGCCCTGATCAAACAATATGGCTCGATGGAAGAGATCATTGCCCATAGTCATGAACTAAAAGGTAAACAGCGCGAAAACGTAGAACAATATGCAGAGCAAGGGTTGCTTTCTAAAAAACTGGCTACCATACTCCTCAACGTTCCGGTAGAGCTGGACGAAGAGGGCCTGCAAATGGGTGAGCCAAGCAAAGACCTGCTGGAGCCGCTCTTTGCCGAACTGGAATTCCGCACCTTAGGTCGCCGGGTTTTTGGCGATGACTTCAGCGTTACCGAGATGAAAGCCGTATCGGTACAAACCGATTTGTTTGGCGATCCGGTAGCCACTGCCCGCACCACCATGACGGTTGATGTAGAGGATATTTACGAACCACCCGTTACCGCCGCTAAAAATATTGACAACGTACCGCATGAATATCACCTGGCCGATACGCCAGAGAAACGTGCGGAATTGATAGCTACATTGCTTAAACAGCAAACTATTTGTTTTGATACCGAAACCACAGGCACCGATGCCAACCATTGTGAACTGGTGGGCTTGTCATTCGCGGTAAAACCGGGCGAGGCCTGGTATGTGCCCGTTCCGGAAAATCAGGATGAGGCTAAAAGTATCGCGACCGAATTTAAGCCGGTACTGGAGCATGAAGGCATCAGCAAAATAGGGCAAAATATCAAGTTTGATATCCTGATACTCAAATGGTACGGCGTTGAAGTAAAAGGTGCTCTGTTTGATACCATGATGGCCCACTATGTAATCGATCCGGATACGCGCCATGGTATGGATATCCTTTCGGAAAATTACCTGGGTTATAAACCGGTCTCTATCACTACGCTTATTGGTCCCAAAGGTAAAAACCAGGGCAATATGCGCGATGTGGAGATAGAAAAGATCAAAGAATACGCCGCCGAAGATGCCGACATCACCCTGCAGCTTAAAGATATTTTTGAGCCCAAGTTGAAACAGGTAGAAAGCGAAAAACTGATCAATGAAATTGAACATCCATTGATATATGTGCTGGCCGATATGGAGTTTGAGGGTGTAAAGATCGACCATGATACCCTGCGCGAGTTTTCCAAACAACTGGAAACCGATATTGCCGGTTTCGAAAAAACAGTATATGAGAAAGCGGGTGTACGTTTCAACATCGCATCGCCAAAACAATTGGGCGAGGTGTTGTTTGAAAAACTGATGCTTGATCCTAAAGCCAAAAAAACCAAAACGGGCCAATATCAAACCGGCGAAGATGTGTTGTTATCCCTTGCTGCCAAAAGTGATATTGTGAGAGACATCCTGGACTTTCGCCAGCTGCAAAAATTAAAGTCGACTTACGTAGATGCATTGCCAACTATGGTTAATCCCAAGACCGGGCGTGTGCATACCTCTTATAATCAGGCGGTGGCTGCAACCGGGCGGTTAAGCAGCGTGAACCCCAATTTACAAAATATCCCTATCCGTACCGAGCGTGGCCGCGAGGTGCGTAAAGCCTTTATCCCGCGCGATAGCGGGCACAGCATCGTATCGGCGGATTATTCGCAGATAGAGTTACGCATCATTGCCGAGATCAGTAAAGATCCTAACATGATGCAGGCCTTTATTGATAACCTGGATATTCACACTGCTACGGCTGCCAATGTATACGGCATAGCTCTGGATGAAGTAACCAGCGATCAGCGCCGTAATGCCAAGGCGGTAAACTTTGGTATCATCTACGGGCAATCGGCATTTGGTTTATCACAAAATCTGGGCATCCCGCGTAAAGAGGCTGCAGATATTATTGAACAGTATTTTGCGCAGTTCCCAGGGATCAAACAATACATGACTGATACCATGAATTTTGCCCGCGAAAACGGTTATGTAACCACGCTGATGGGACGCCGCAGGTATCTGCGCGATATCAATTCGGCCAACGCTACCGTACGCGGCTTTGCCGAACGAAATGCCATTAACGCTCCGATACAAGGTTCGGCGGCGGATATGATCAAAATAGCCATGATCAATATTCACCGCGAAATAAAAGCCCAAAAACTGGAAGCCAAAATGACCATGCAAGTACATGACGAGTTGGTGTTTGATGTGCCCAATCACGAAATTGAGCTGATAAAGCCTATCATTATGCACAACATGAAAACCGCCATCAAAACCGAAGTGCCTATTATGGTGGAGATTGGCACGGGGTTGAACTGGTTGGAAGCTCATTGATAGAGAGAGTCAAGAGATAAGATTTACTGTCCGCTCAGGGTCTCTCGCAGAGGACCCTGAGTTCGCATACAGCCTCAGGCCCCTTTCAAGAGACGGAACCCAAAAATGTCATTTCGAACGAGGCACGAGGAGAAATCTTTTGCACCGGACTTATCGCGCGAAAAAGATTTCTCTCTGTCGTTCGAAATGACAGATTTTTTATCTCTCCCGCAGTCGCCCGACTTCAGTCGAGTGACCATTATTAACCAGTCTCCGGCCGCAGTTGCCTGGCCGTCCCATGTGCTGACGACAATTTATTTACGAATAAGATAAAATATAAGAACTTTTATAATCATTAAGCTTGCTTAGTGTATCCACAGACCAAGCCCGGCATTGGCTGTTTTCTGCGTTTTTGGTGCAAATACCGCAAAGTAAGGCTCAAAACCTTAATAAGTTTTTTACAATAATCTGTCTAAATTTCAAAAACTATATTAATTCATATAGGTTTCTCTTTTAGCAATCTTTGCTTAAATTGAACCAATAAAACCTTAATGAAAATATACCATCTGAGTGCCGAATGTTACCCCGTTGCCAAGGTTGGCGGGCTTGCTGATGTGGTTGGCGCATTGCCCAAATACCAGAATCAGGCGGGTTTGCAGGCTGCCGTTGTTATGCCTTTTTATGATCGCAAGTTCACCCGCGAAAACGAATTTGAAGTGGTTTTCAGCGCGGCTACTCTGCTAGGCACCCGCAGGCTTTTTTTTGAGATACTAAAAGAAAAAACCAATAAGCTGGGCTTTGAATTATACCTGGTAAAAATCCCCGGACTGATCGATCGCGAAAACATATACAGCTATCCGGACGAGCGGGAGCAATTTATCGCATTTCAACTGGCTTTTTTAGATTGGATAAGCTATAGCGGGCAAACACCCGATGTGATCCATTGCCATGATCATCACTCGGGATTGGTGCCCTTCCTGTTGTATCATTCTAAGTTATACCAACGGTTGGCCAATACGCCTACTGTATTCACTATCCATAACGGGCAATATCATGGGGCTTTTGGTTGGGACAACTTATCGTATCTGCCCGAGATCGACCTTACCAAAACAGGTTTGCTGGATTGGGCCGGCGGCATTAACCCACTGGCGGCAGCTGTAAAATGCTGCTGGAAATATACTACCGTATCGCCCACTTATCTGCATGAGCTTACGGTAAACTCCAACGGGCTGGAGTATCTGTTCTGGACAGAAAGAGAGAAAGGTTATGGCATTATCAACGGTATTGATACTGATGTATGGAATCCGCAAACAGATGCCATGATAGCCACAAAGTTTACGGCCAGGCAAATAGCTAAAGGAAAACAAGCCAATAAAGCTGTGATCTGCGAGCGCTTTGCGCTGAATGCTGCTAAACCTCTTTTTGTATTTATAGGTCGTTTAGTAGTTGAAAAAGGCGCCGATCTGCTGCCAGAGGCCATTGAACGGAGCATTACAGAGAATGAGGGACAAGCTAACTTCCTGATTCTGGGCTCGGGTGATAAAGAGATGGAAACCGCCCTGCTGGAACTGAAAGAAAAATACCAGGAACAGTGCAATGTATTTATTGGTTATGATGAAGCATTGGCTCACCTCATTTACGCCGGTGCCGATTTTTTACTGATGCCTTCGCGTGTTGAGCCATGCGGCCTTAACCAATTATACTCCCTAAGATATGGCACAATGCCGCTGGTTAGAAGCACCGGCGGATTGATAGACTCAGTTATTGACTTTGGCGACGAAGGTGGTTATGGCATCCGGTTTAATAATGCCAGTGTTGATGATATCTGCCATGCCATTGCCCGTGCTAATACCCTTTATCAAAATACAACACAATTGCAGCAATTGCGCAAACGCATGATGGCGCTCGATTTTTCGTGGGACCGTTCGGCAAAAGAATATATTGATCTGTATGAAAGTTTAAACCCTACGAGATATGACATCTAAAGTAATTTCCATTGTACTTGGCGGTGGCCAGGGCAGTCGTTTATCCCCCCTTACGGCAACACGCTCTAAGCCCGCAGTGCCTATTGCCGGTAAATACCGGTTGGTTGATATTCCTATTTCCAACTGCCTGCATTCGGGTATTACACGTATTTATGTATTAACGCAGTTTAACTCGGCATCGTTAAATAAGCACATCAAAAACACCTATCACTTTAGCAGCTTTAGTGATGCTTTTGTTGATATTTTGGCAGCTGAGCAAACACCAACCAGCGGAGCCTGGTTTCAGGGTACTGCCGATGCGGTAAGGCAAAGCCTGCACCATTTATCGGTTCATGAATTTGATTATGTGCTGATCCTTTCGGGCGATCAGTTGTACCAGATGGATTTTGAAGAAATGATCAACCATCATATGGATACAGGCGCCGAAATTTCTATAGCCACCATTCCGGTTGATGCTGCCGATGTTCCGGGTTTCGGCATCTTAAAAACAGATGAGAACAGCATGGTTACTGCCTTTGTTGAAAAACCCAAATCGGATTTTGAAAGTTGGGCATCAGATGTAAGCGACGAGATGAAAGCCGAAGGACGGGTTTACCTGGCCTCGATGGGTATTTATATATTTAACCGTAAGCTTTTGTATGAGCTGCTGGAAGGGAACGACCGTACCGATTTTGGGAAAGAGATCATCCCGCAGTCCATTGCCGATCATAAAGTGGCCAGTTTCCAGTATGAAGGTTATTGGACAGATATCGGTACTATTCCATCGTTTTTTGAGGCCAACCTGGGTTTAACAGATGATATCCCTAAGTTTAACCTGTTTGGCGAAAATCACATATACACCCGTGCACGCATGCTGCCGCCGTCGAAAATATCGGGTACAACGATGGAAAAATCCATTATTGCCGATGGTTGTATTATTAATGCCAAACGGATCACCCGCTCGCTCATTGGTATCCGTACCCGTATAGGTGTAGAAACCATTATTGAAAACTGTTATGTGATGGGTAACGATAGCTATCAGACCCTGGAGCAAATTGCCGAGCTGAAGTTGGATCATTCGCCTATAATGGGTATTGGCGAACACTGCCAGATCAGGAATGCCATTATTGATAAAAATACCTACATCGGTAACAATGTTAAAATAAACATGGGTAAAACACTGCCCGACGGTGATTTTGACACTCATACCGTACAGGATGGCATTGTAGTAATCAAAAAACGCGCGGTTATACCCGACGGAACAGTTATTTAACTAAAACTTAATACAAACATTTCATATTTAATTTGTTATAAATAAAATAACCATTTAAACGGAACAAGTATGAAAAAAGCAATTTGTATGATCGCTTTAGCTGCGATCTCTGCCAGCACTGTTTTTGCGTATGCCCCAGTAAAGAAAACCGATGGTACCGTACAAACGGATACTACTAAAACCAAGAAAAAGTGGAAGAACAAAAAGAAGAAAGATTCTACTAAAAAAGATACCACAAAAATGTAGTGATCTTTTTTCATCAACAAAAAGGCCTCCTGATGTTTTCAGGAGGCCTTTTTGTATTTAAGAATGTTGTCATCCTGAGGAACGAAGGATCTACTCGCAAATATGCATGGCGCAGATCAGATGCTTCACTTCGTTCAGCATGACAATAAAAAAAGCTTACAACTCTATAGTTTCACCAACCGCGGGCAATTTAAGGTTAAGACCAGCTTTAACAAATTTCTCAGCTACCTCATCTTTGTCAATCTTAATTGCCGGGAACGAATCATAGTGCATACCAATAATGTTTTTGCAATTAATAAATCCTGCTGCTTTGATAGCGTCATCGGCACCCATAGTATAGTTATCGCCCAGGGGTAAATAAGCCCAGGCCAGGTTATCGTCGGCCAGTAATTTCATATCATAGGTAAGCGCGGTATCGCCGGCGAAGTAGATGTTTTTACCTTCGTTGGTATAAATTACAAATCCTGCAGGATTGCCGCCCGATGCGCCATCGGGCATGGTGCTGGAGTGTATAGCGTTTACCATCTTAACCCGACCGAATTCAAAGTTAAAGCCGCCGCCAATATTCATACCATGTACATTGTCGATGCCTTTGCTGCCAAGCCAGTTAGCGATTTCGGCTATGCATATCACCTTGGCACCACTGTTTTTTTGCACCTCGATCAGGTCGGCCACGTGGTCGCCATGACCATGCGATACCAAAATATAGTCGGGCTTGATGGTACTGATATCGATATGTTTGGCCAGTGCATTATGGGTGATGAAAGGATCAAACAGTAGTTTTTTGCCGCCGGTTTCTATCTCAATGGTTGATTGTCCGTAATAGGTAGTTTTCATTTTTTTGTTATTTGTTTTGATGGATCAAAGCTAAATACTTATAACTAAATGTTGCAACACATAAGTATCTCGTGGCAGAAAAGTTACAAAGACGGGACCCTTTGGGGCAGTGCGAGGTAGGATTGAATTTGAAAGCATGGGAGAGTGCGATTCCCTCCCTCGGGAGGGGAAGGGAGGGGTTTATTCGTAAGACAGGTAGCAAAGAACCCCTCCCTGCTACAACACTATCCATCGCGCCCCTCCCCAAGGAGGGAATTTAGCTGCAAATAAATAGACTATAAAAAGACATTTAGTCCCCTCAGGGTCTCTCGCAGAGGACCCAGAGGCATATAGATATCCCAAAAAGTGGGTTTACATAAAAACACGCTATTTTGAGGTATTTTGCATTTAAATAATTGATTATCAATTAAATATAAAAATGTTAACCCAAAAAAGTGTAAACCATGTAAACCCACTTTTGGGGGCTTATTGCCCAAACATACCGCCGAGGTTGCCCAGCATACTCTTGGTCATGGCGGCCATTTCGCTCTGGCTTATATTTTCTGCTTGTTCCATAGCCTTGTTAATGGCTACTGCCAGAAGTTCTTCAATCTCTTCCTTATCAGCGTCGGCAAAGAAAGCACTATCGATATGGATAGATTGCACTACTTTGTTGGCATTTGCAGTAACGGTGATCTTACCGCCCTCAGCCACACCGGATACGGTGATCCCGTCCAGCCGTTTTTTTACTTCACCAGCCTTTTGCTGGGCTTCCATGAGTTTATCAAACATGATATTTAGAATTAAGTGAGTGGTTGATTATGTTGATTGGGGGAGTAGTTGGTTGAGTTGATAGCGTTTTACAAAAAAAACCATTCACTTATTCAACTCAATCAACCACTCATTAAAAATTAATCATCATTGGTATCCCCGTTGCCGCTATAAGCACTTTTACGCACTATAGGCATGCCGGCGGCCCTAAACAGATCGTCCAGCTTTAACAAGCTGCCATTGGCTAAATTAGTTAACAATACGATGGTGATATCGTTTTTCATGTCGCGCAAATAAATGTGCCTGAACCCGTGCCACCAGCCGGTATGGTAAATCACTTCCTGCCCCGGCGCTGTGAATGTGCGCCAGCCATAACCATAGCTAAAGTGCCCGTGTACCATCGGGTTACGCGGCACATAAGCCGAATCGAGCGTGGCCTGTTTCAATAAACGACCGGCCCGTAAAGCACGGTCAAATAAAAACAGATCGCCAACAGTACTGTAAATACCTTTATCACCCACGGGGCCATCCAAAAAGTTTTGTGCTACAGAATACCGCCACTGCCCGCGATCGTGCCCTACCACATCAACGGGGATCTTGTCATACACCGCCTTGGAGTATACATGCGTATGCGTCATGCTGGCCGGGGCAAATACATTTTGCTTCATGAAATCGGCATAGCTCATGCCGCTCACTTTTTCGATAATGGCACCCAATACCATAAAGTTGGAGTTGTTGTATAAAAAGCGCTTGTTGGGTACGTTGAATGGACGTGGTTTATAGTCGGCTATCATTTTCATAGCCTCGGCATTGGTAAGGCCCTTCTTTTGGTTCAGGTGCTGGCTGCGGTATATATCGTCAATAAAATATACATAATTCATCATGCCCGATCGGTGAGTAAGCAGCAGACGTATGGTAACCCCATTGTATGGAAAGTCGGGAAAAAACTTCTTTACATCATCGTCAAGGGTGAGTTTACCACGCTCCATCAGCATTAAAATGGCGGTGGAGGTCATGGTTTTGGTAACCGATGCAAGTTCAAATTGAGAGCTTAATTTCAGACTGTCGCGGTGCAGGTAATCGGCCCAGCCTATCGCGTTTTCGTATACTATCTTGCCCTTTTTGGCCACCAGCACATTGCCATTAAAGCCCCGGGTACGATGAAGTTCTTTCATCACCTCGTCAATCTTTTTATCGGCGTTTTTAGGATTGTAGGCCAGCAGGGTGACAGTATCTAAGGGTTTACTTTCGGCGGGACTTAAATTTTTATTTTTATCGTTGCTTTTTGACGAACAGGACGTTAATATCAGCAGGGCGGCAGTAAGGGGTAAAATGCTTTGGTACACTAATCTCATAAATAAATTTCTCAACTTAAACGAATGCGAAAATTAGAAATTATAACGCAGGTATGAATTAAAGTTTTTAATTTTTTCGTTTAGATAATACTCTTTGTATGTTTAGCTATGGATTTAGGTAAAAAACTCAAACTCATTGGCTCATTTGTTTTGTTTTCGATTGCTGCATATGCGCAAAATGCGGATGTGGGCGCCTTGGTAAAGGAGGGAATCGAGCTTAACAACGCGCATAATTTTGCAGACGCTATTGAAAAATATAAACAAGCCCTGGCTTCCGATCCGGAGAATGCCCAGGCCAATTACCAGATGGCGTTTTCATTATTTTCATCGGGAAAGGGTACGGATGGAATTCCGTATTTGGATAAAGTAGTTAAAACGAGTAATAATTTTACCGGACCGGCTTACGAGCTCCTCGGTAGTATTTATGACGCTGCCAAACAGCCCCAACAGGCCATTGATGCCTACAAAGCCGGAATAAAAATAAAGCCTGATTATCAGCCATTGTATTTTAACATCGGCCTGGCCTATTTCCGCGCAGCTAAATATGCCGATGCGGAGCAGGCCGCGATTGAGGCCATTAAGCTTAATCCAAAACACGCCAACAGTCAGCGCTTGTATGCCCTGGTTTGTTTCCATCAAAACAAACGGGCTCCCGCCCTGCTGGCTCTTTGCAATTTTTTACTGCTGGAACCCGATGGGCCACGATCTGCCGAAGCCTATACCAATATGCAAAGTATTTTAAAAGGAGGGGCGCTAAAAGTTGAAGGTAAAACAGATGCTGAAAACATCGCTCTAAACAAAGCTATAGCCATAGCGGCAGCCACTACCGATAACAGAAAATACGCGTCCCCCGCTGATTTGCTGGCTGCCCAGTTGAAGGCGATATTTACAGCCATAGGCCAATTATCAGAAAAACAAAGCAACAATGATTTTTTTCGGAATTATTATGCCGCATTCTTTTACAAACTGGCGCAAACAGAACACATGCCCGCTTTTGCCCGGTTGATGGACCTGAGCGCTAATAAAACCGCCGATAATCAATGGCTGCAGCAAAATGAGGATAAACGCAAGGCATTGGAAGCGTGGGTGGCGGGTGAAGAAAGGAAGTTTTGAACGTAATGAATTTAGATTTACGAAGTTTTTAAAACTTCGTAAATCTCCGGAATCGTAAACTAGCAATAGCATCTACCCTTGTATTAAAAAGATTACGCTTAGCCATTCCCTTACTTCATATAAAACCATAACTTTGCCCTGCTAAATTTTAATACTACCATGAGTTTCAGAACCGAACACGATACCATGGGCGAGGTACAGGTACCTGCCGATAAATACTGGGGAGCACAAACAGAGCGTTCACGCAATAACTTTAAAATTGGTCCGGAGGCATCGATGCCTAAAGAGATCATTGATGCGTTTGCTTATCTGAAAAAAGCTGCCGCTTATACCAATACCGATCTGGGTGTACTGCCTGCCGAAAAACGCGACCTGATAGCACAGGTTTGTGATGAAATATTAACCGGCGCTTTGGCCAGTGAATTTCCGCTGGTGATATGGCAAACCGGCTCGGGTACACAATCAAACATGAATGTGAACGAGGTGGTGGCTAATCGCGCGCACGTATTGCAAGGTAATAAACTGGGCGAGGGCAAAACTTTCATTCACCCGAATGATGATGTGAACAAATCACAATCATCAAATGATACCTACCCAACAGCTATGCACATCGCGGCATACAAAATACTAATCGATGTAACCATCCCCGGTATTGAAAAACTGCGCGATACGCTGCAAGCTAAAGTAGAGGCATTTAAAAACGTGGTAAAAATTGGTCGTACCCACCTGATGGATGCAACGCCTTTAACACTGGGCCAGGAATTTTCGGGCTATGTATCGCAATTAAATCATGGTTTAAAAGCCTTGCGCAATACTTTGGATCACCTGTCTGAATTGGCTTTGGGTGGTACAGCTGTAGGTACAGGTATCAACACACCTAAAGGTTATGATGTAAAAGTGGCCGAATACATTGCCAAATTTACCAACCTGCCATTTATCACTGCCGAAAATAAATTTGAAGCCCTTGCTGCCCACGATGCTATTGTGGAGAGCCATGGCGCGTTGAAACAGATAGCGGTATCCCTGATGAAAATAGCTAACGATATCCGGATGCTGGCTTCTGGTCCGCGTTCTGGTATTGGCGAGATCCATATCCCTGATAATGAACCTGGATCGTCTATCATGCCGGGTAAGGTTAATCCAACCCAAAACGAAGCGGTTACCATGGTGGCTGCCCAGGTAATGGGTAACGATGTGGCTATCTCCATCGGCGGATCAAACGGCCATTATGAACTGAACGTATTTAAACCGGTAATGGCTGCCAACTTTTTACAGTCGGCCCGTTTAATTGGTGATGCCTGTGTTTCTTTTAACGATCATTGTGCGGTTGGTATCGAACCTAACTACGAAGGCATCAAAAAACACTTGGAGAATTCGCTGATGCTGGTTACCGCGCTTAACCCGCACATCGGTTACGAAAATGCGGCCAAAATTGCCAAGACAGCCCTGAAAGAAGGTACATCACTACGTGAAGCCGCCATAGGCCTGGGCTTGTTAACCAACGAGCAGTTTGACCAGTGGGTACGCCCCGAAGATATGATAGGTTCTTTAAAATAAAGAGCCTCACCCCCAACCCCTCTCCTGAAGGAGAGGGGCTTTTAGTTTATAGCGAATAGTATTTTATGTCAAAGCCCTTTAGCTTTAATTTTTTATCTCTCCTTAAAAAAGGACCTTTTGCCTTTTACCTTTTACCTTTCGCCCTTTTTATAAGCTCCTGTACCATGAATCCGGATAAGCAAAAGCCCGGCGAAAAGTATGTGCAAGGCGAATGGCGGCAGGACTCCGTACCGGCGCAAAAGCGACTGGTTTCCTACTCGCTTTATGATCTTAAATTCAGCTGCGATTCTTTCTTCGTGAAGATCAGCTCCTATAGCAAAGTAAACTATGGCGCCGATAGCTGTATGGCTAATGGCCATTGGGCCGAATACATCAAAGGAACCTATACCCAACGGCAGGACACCCTTCACCTAAAAGGTGAATTTTGTAATGCCGACGGCAGTTATAAAGACGAGAAAGGCTGTTTCCGTTCCGGCGATTATGAAGAGTATTTTAAGGTGAAACAAAAAACCGACTCGCTTATCCAATTTGCCAGCACATCCAACGTTATACCCATCAACGCCCATTTAATTAAACGAACAAGTTGCACACCAAAACCATTGTAACAATGAAAATCCATTTTTTCAAAAAGATCATTCTGCTTATTGCCGTGTTTTATATCCCATTACAAAGTATGGCCTGGGGACCTACCGGTCACCGTGTTTGCGGACAAATAGCCGATAGTTATTTAACGCCTAAAGCGCGCAAGGCTATACAAGGAATTTTAGGCTACGAGTCAATCGCCATTGGCAGTAACTGGGCCGATTTTATTAAATCAGATCCGGCCTACAATTACCTTTACACCTGGCATTTTATTGATCTGGATAAAGCCTTTACCTATCCCGAGCTACAGGCTTATTTAAAAGCCGACACTGCTACCGATGCCTATACCAAAATGAATTTTTTGATAGCAGAGTTGAAAAAGCCAGGTTTGAGCAAGGCCAATAAACTGGTTTACCTGCATATGCTGATTCATATTGTAGAGGACGTACATCAGCCGCTGCACACCGGTCATACCGGTGATAAAGGAGGCAATGATGTTAAAGTGCAGTGGTTTGGTAAAGAAAGTAACCTGCACTCGGTTTGGGATAGCGGCCTGATTGATTTTCAGCAGCTGAGCTATACCGAATATGCGGCTATGATTAATCATACTACGGCAACCGAGCGTGCCAAATTGCAAAGTGACCCCATAAGCGAATGGTTGTTTGAAAGTAACCAGTTGGCCGAAAAACTATATGCTGATACTAAAACAGGAGACAGCCTGAGCTATAAATACAACTTTAAATATATCGATATACTGAATCATCAAATGCTGAAAGCAGGCGTACGTCTTGCAGGTATATTGAATAAGATATTTGGATAGTTTTTTTGAGGTGAAAGGTTAAGGGCGAAAGGTAAAAGGCTTTTAAAAGTCAGACAAAACCTTTCACCTTTAACCTTTCGCCTTTTACCTCTTCTCACCTTAAAAAATGAAAATACTAATGGTTTGTCTGGGCAATATATGCCGGTCGCCGCTGGCGGAGGGGATTATGCAGCACCTGAGTGATGAGCAGGGTTTAAACTGGACGGTCGATTCGGCCGGTACCGGTAGCTGGCATGTAGGCGAAGGGCCCGACAAGCGTTCTGTCCGTGCCGCGCGTAATCATGGTGTCGACATCAGCAAGCAGGTTTGTCGCCAGTTTAAAGCAAAAGATTTTGAGCGTTTCGACCACATTTTTGTGATGGATAAAAACAACCTGAACGATGTGCTGAACCTTGCCCGCAACGATGAGGAAGCCCGAAAGGTAAAACTGTTACTAGGCGATAAAATAGTGCCCGATCCTTATTATGATGATACCCAGTTTGAACCAGTTTTTGAACTGATTGAAGGTGGTTGTAAGGATATTATTAAAGAATTGAGGGAACTTAAATAGAAATGTTTTCCGGAATGTCATTTCTCTCTCCGTTCGAAATGACAACTTTTTTATAATAGAGGGCGGCTTACCTTAAAAAAAGGAAGATCATCCCCATGCCAAAAAGCACGGCCGTGCGGCTGGAAACCAGCTTTTGATAAAACTTTTTGGGAAGCCCTGTTTTCTGGATGCGTAACGGCACAAATTTCTTTAAGTCCAATTTCATTCAATCCGTACCATACCAATGCCTGGGCAAGCTCTGTGGCAATACCCGACCCCCAGTATTTAAGGTGTAGGCGATAACCCAGTTCAATGCTGTTACGGTCAAATTCGCTGTAGTCTAATATGCAAACACCTATAAAATCATTATCAGCAAGATTAAAAATGCCCCAGCGGCCCATGCCTGTTTTCTTTTGATAATCTTTCAACGTATCCTTAAAAACTTTTTTGCTTTCCTGCGCGGTGCGTTTTTTTACGTAGCGGGTTAATCGCGCATCGGCATCCAGGTCGAGTAAAAGGGTTTCGTCTTCAGGTATAAATTCACGTATCAGCAAGCGCGGCGTTTGGGCAATAATGTTCATGGTTCTCAAAAATATATTTTTCCGCAAGGGCTTAGGTAAAAAGAGTGTCATATAAGTTAATACGGGGCTCTTAGAACTATGTCATCCTGAACTTGTTTCAGGATCCCATAAGATGAGTCGCTCGCATAAAGCCTGTATGTGGGATGCTGAAACAAGTTCAGCATGACGGAATGGTCGTATAATTTGCTTTTTTGTACATTTGCCGCATGGCATCCATCAAACCATCTGTACCCAAAGGCACCCGCGATTTTTCACCCACCGAAATGGTGAAACGTAATTATATTTTTGATACCATTAAAAGCGTGTTCCGTAAATACGGCTATCAGCAGATAGAAACGCCGACTATGGAAAACTCATCAACCTTATTGGGTAAATATGGTGAAGAGGGTGATAAGCTCATCTTCAAGATCCTGAATAGCGGAGATTACCTGGCCAAGGTAAACCCTGAAAAATTAACATCACTTAATTCAAATGCAGTAGCTTCGGACATCTCCGAAAAAGCCCTCCGTTATGACCTTACCGTGCCATTTGCTCGCTACGTAGTACAGCACCAGAACGAGATCACTTTCCCGTTCAAGCGCTTCCAGGTGCAGCCGGTTTGGCGTGCCGACAGACCGCAGCGCGGCCGTTACCGTGAATTTTACCAATGCGATGCTGACGTGGTAGGTTCTGATTCTTTACTGAATGAGGCCGAGTTTGTGATGATTTATGACGAGGCGTTGAGTAAGCTTGGTTTGAAAGATTTTAGCATTAAAATCAATAATAGAAAAATTCTATCTGGAATTGCGCAAATTATAGATAAAGCTGATAGTATCATTGATTTAACTGTAGCCATAGATAAATTAGATAAGATCGGGCTCGATGGTGTGATCAAAGAATTGTTGGAACGCGGCTTTACCGAGACTGATATCGACAAAATAAAACCGGTTATTTTACTGGAAGGTTCCAATACCGAAAAGCTGCAAAGCCTGCGCCTGGCACTGGCTTCATCAGAAGTTGGATTAAAAGGCTGCGACGAAATTGAAACGGTTTTTGGCTATATCGAAAAGTGCCCGTTGCAAACCGCCAAGCTGGAGCTGGACATTACTCTGGCCCGCGGACTAAACTATTATACCGGCGCCATATTCGAAGTAAAAACCAACGAGGTAGCCATGGGCAGCATTGGTGGTGGTGGTCGTTATGATGATCTGACGGGTATGTTCGGTCTTAAAGGACTGACCGGTGTAGGTATATCTTTTGGTGCCGACCGTATTTATGATGTGTTGGAAGAATTGAATCTGTTCCCGGCAGCGGCCAACCAAAGTACGCAGGTATTGATCTGTAATTTTGATAAAGAAGGTGAGCTGTATGGTTTACCCCTGTTACAGCAGTTGCGCCGTCAAGGTATCAATGCCGAGCTTTATCCTGCCGGCGCCAAGATCAAAAAGCAGATGGAGTATGCCAACAATAAAAATATCCCCTACACCGTAGTGATCGGCAGCGAAGAGATACAAAGCGGCTTGCTGGCTTTTAAAAACATGGAAACAGGAGAGCAGGAGAAATTGAGTGCAGAGGATATTGTGAAGTACCTAATGAGATAAGAATTCTAATAATCTTGTCATGCTGAACGCAGTGAAGCATCTGCTCGCCGGGGGACATGTTTGACAATAGATTCTTCGTGCCTCAGAATGACAAGGTGGTAAAGGGGTAAAATAATTGTTCGTCATCCTGAACTTGTTTCAGGATCTCACAGGACAGTTAACCAACATGTTATAAACCATGCACGTGGGATGCCGAAATAAATTCGGCATGACTAATATGATAAACAAAAAGGCCATCATTTTCAAAAAATGATGGCCTTTTTGTTTATCAAAAGTTCCCCCTTTAGGGGGTTAGGGGGCTTCTGCTATTTCGGCCCGTAAGTTACCACCGGGATGATCATCTCTTCCAATGAAATGCCACCGTGCTGAAAAGTTTCATTATAAAAATTCACAAAGTGATTATAGTTGTTCGGGTATACAAAATAGCTGTCTTCCTTGGCAAATACAAAGCTTGAGCTTAGGTGCAGCTTAGGCAACATGGCATCGTGAGGATTGCGGATATGGAATACTTCCTTGGCATTATAATTCAGGTTTTTGCCTTGTTTGTAACGCAGGTTGGTATTGGTATTACGATCGCCCACAATTTTGCTTGGGTTTTTAACACGGATGGTACCATGATCGGTAGTGATCACTACGCGAACCTGCTTTTGGGCCAGAAATTTCAACAGATCAAACAGTGGAGAGTGCTCAAACCAGGACAGAGTTAATGAACGGTATGCGGCATCGTCGCTGGCCAGCTCGCGGATCATCTGCATGTCGGTACGGGCATGTGAAAGCATATCCACAAAGTTATACACTACCACATTCAGCTCATTGTTCATGAGATTGCTTACCGACTCGTTTAGGGCTCGTCCTTCATCAATATTTAATATTTTATGGTAGGAGTATTTGCACTCTTTGCGTAGAACACGTTTCAGGTGGTCGGCAATAAATTCCGACTCATATAAATTCTTACCCCCTTCATCCTCATCATTTTGCCACATGGTAGGGTAGCGTTTTTCCATCTCCAAAGGCATCAGGCCCGAGAATATGGAGTTACGGGCATATTGGGTGGCAGTAGGTAAAATACTGTAGTACGTATCTTCCTCTTCCATCCTAAAATATTCAGATATAATAGGATTGATCACCTTAAACTGATCATACCTTAGGTTATCTATCAGGATAAAGAACAGTGGTCCATTACCATCCAGTTTAGGGAATACCTTCTTTTTAAATAACTGCGGCGAACTGGTTGGCGCGAATTCCGGGTTTTTGATCCAGTTTAAATAATTACGTTCCACAAACTTGCAGAATTGTACGTTGGCTTCGGCTTTTTGCAGGGTCAATATCTCGTGCATGCCCGCATCTTCCAGTTTTTCCAGCTCCAGCTCCCAGTATATGAGTTTTTTGTATACATCAACCCATTCCTGGTGGCTCAGGTTATCGTTAAGCGTCATACCCAGCGTACGGAAATCCATCTGGTAAGCCATGGTTGTTTTTTCGGTAACCAGGCGTTTGTTCTCAGTTAGCTTTTTTATAGTAAGCAGGATCTGTTTTGGGTGCACTGGTTTAATGAGGTAATCATCAATCTTGGATCCGATGGCATCTTCCATCAGGTATTCTTCCTCGTTCTTGGTGATCAGTACAATCGGCACATCATTGTTCAGGTTTTTGATCTGTTGCAGGGTTTCCAGTCCGGTTAAGCCCGGCATATTTTCGTCCAGGAAAACCAGGTCGAAATAGTGCTGTTTAAAAGCATCAACGGCGTCGTTGCCATTGGTTACGGTAGTTACTTTGTATCCCTTTTCGTTCAGGAAAAGTATATGTGGCTTTAAAAGGTCAATTTCATCATCGGCCCATAAAATGGTGGTGTCTTGCATAGTATATGTAGATTAAAAAAAGCTGTATGAATCAGGATTAACAGGATTTAAAGATTTGCTGAATTAAGCAGTTAAGTTAATGATACTTTTATTCTGTTAATTCATAAATTCAGAAAATTCTGATTCAGTCATTAAACCTCAAAGGGACTGATTTGTTGTTAATAAGTAAAGGTATTAACAAAAATTAACAAACATCATGCGCTTATTTTACCTTTGTTTTACATTTTTGCATCGTAAAGAACCAAGTTGAATAAAAAGAAAATTATAAACGATCCTGTTTATGGCTTTATCAGCATCCCTACCGAGCTGGTATTTGACCTCATCGAACACCCCTATTTTCAGCGGTTAAGATATATTAAGCAGTTGGGCATGACGCACCTGGTTTACCCGGGAGCCTTGCATACCCGTTTTCATCACGCGCTGGGCGCTATGCATCTGATGGCTATGGCCATTGAAATGTTGCGCAACAAGGGGCACCACATCAATCACCAAGAAGAAGAAGCTTTAACCATAGCTATATTATTGCATGATATTGGTCATGGGCCGTTCTCGCACGCGCTGGAGCGTACCATTATAGCCGGTGTTGCGCATGAAGATATATCGGCCATGCTGATGAACAAACTAAACGAGCAGTTTGGCGGTGGTTTAACTATGGCTATTGATATATTTAACGATACTTATCCACGCCGGTTTTTGCATCAGCTGGTATCGAGCCAGTTGGATATGGACAGGCTGGATTACCTGAATCGTGATAGTTTTTTTACAGGAGTATCTGAGGGGGTGATTAGTTCAGACCGCATCATCAAGATGCTGAACGTAAAGGACGATCATGTGGTAGTAGAAGCCAAGGGGATTTATTCTATCGAAAAGTTCTTGATAGCACGCAGGCTCATGTACTGGCAGGTTTACTTGCATAAAACGGTAATTTCGGGCGAAGAGTTATTGGTAAAAGTATTCAAGCGTGGGCGCGAGTTGATATTACAGGGTGAAGATCTGTTTGCCACACCGGCGCTGAAGCATTTTATCCAGAGTAAGATCAGCCGGGAGGTTTTTAAGAAAGAGGATCATCACCTGGAAATTTTTGCGAGTTTGGATGATGCCGATATTATGTCGGCGGTAAAGGTTTGGGCAAACCACCCGGATTTTTTACTGTCAACCCTGGCTAAAAATCTGGTCCAGCGAAATCTTTATCATGTAGACATCACCAATGAAGAACCGGATGCTGCATTTGTTGCCGAGCTGACCAAAAAGGCAATGAAGAAATATAATATCAGCGAGCAGGATGCCTCCTATTTTGTTTTTACCACCTCTATACGTAACAATGCTTATACCGCGGGTGATGGTAATATAGGTATCCTGATGAAAAATGGAGAGGTATATGATATAACCAAGGCCAGTGATAACTCCAATTTGGAAGCGCTGATTAAAACGGTTAAAAAACATATTACCTGTTATAGTAAAGATTTGTTGTAGGGGTAAATGACGGGCAAGGTGTCATACAGATATAGTAATAGGTTGCTGGTTTTGAGTAATGAATTTTGTAAATAGATGCCTTGAAAATGAAGAATTTATTAAGAGAGATCTCAAAACGGATAACTCACTACTAACAACTAATTAATAATTTGCTGCTTTAATTTTAACATTTAAATTTGTCGATGCAATTTAGTGCCCAGGAAATAAGTTTATTGCTCAACGGAACTGTTGAGGGTGATGCTTTTGTGAAGGTTGATAAGTTGGCTAAGATAGAAGACGGCGATGCCGGAAGTCTGACGTTTCTGGCCAATCCAAAATACGAACAGTTTTTATATACCACCAACGCTTCGGTGGTTATCATCAATCAGGATCAGCAGCTTACAGCGCCTGTAAAGGCTACTTTAATACGCGTTGAAAATGCTTACAGCGCATTTACCATTCTGCTTGAACAATATAATACCCTAAAACTAAACAAAAAAGGCATTGAAGAGCCTTGCTTTATACACCCAACAGCTCAGGTTGGCGCCGACCCTTATATAGGTGCTTTCGCCTACATTGGTAGCAATGTAAAAGTTGGGGATAATTGCAAAATATATCCAAATGTTAACATTGGCGATAATGTGACTATCGGCAATAATGTTACCTTGTTTTCTGGCGCTATCATTTATTTTGATTGTGTAATTGGTAATAACGTTACCATACATGCAGGAGCCGTAATTGGCAGCGATGGTTTTGGTTTTGCCCCCAACCCCGACGGTACTTACACCAAGATCGCACAGATTGGCAATGTAGTTATCGGGGATGATGTGGAGGTTGGAGCTAATACCGCTATTGATAGGGCCACTATGGGCTCAACCGTTATAGGCAAAGGGGTGAAGATTGATAACCTGGTGCAAATAGCGCACAATGTTGAGGTAGACGCGCATACGGTTATTGCCGGGCAGGCGGGTATATCAGGTAGTACTAAGATTGGTAAAAACGCTGTTATTGGCGGCCAGGTGGGTATTGCCGGGCACTTGAATATTGCCAATGGCTCGCAGCTATCGGCACAAACGGGTATTAATAGTTCTATTACTGAAGAGGGCAAGGTTTGGGGCGGTACGCCTTATATGCCTTATAAAGATTATCTTCGCGCGCATTCCAAACTAAGGAAACTACCTGAGCTGGACCGCAAGGTATACGAACTTGAAAAATTAATTGAAGAACTGAGAAAAGGTAATCATTAAATCATTGGAATCATTGTGGCATTAGGTCATGGAGTCATTACTATTAATGACAACAAAAAGAATGGCCTAATGATTCAATGATAACGAAGAGAATGAACATTATAAAATGAATGTAAAACAAAGAACTATTAAAGCGCCGGTATCGGTTTCGGGTACAGGCTTACACACTGGTCAGCGTGTAACCATGACCTTTAACCCGGCGGCAGAAAACCATGGCTATAAATTCAGAAGAATTGACATGCCGGGTGCGCCGATTATTGATGCCGATGTGGATAATGTGACCGATACCTCGCGCGGTACCACCCTTTCACAAAACGGAGACACCCTAAACACCGTTGAACACTTTTCGTGCCCCCGCGTGTGTCAGTGGGAAAAAAAATTTTTTTTTAAAACATT
>JACXTT010000019.1_pt1 | contig 234327 bp, 198 predicted proteins | sample 9270951 | NCBI WGS metagenome assembly JACXTT01 (sample SAMN15532306, study PRJNA645909) | rock metagenome | isolation source: weathered quartz diorite | place: Puerto Rico | collected 2017-06-21 | reverse complement strand
TGCTGTTCTCCTACGGGACACTGCAGCTCGAACGGGTGCAGCTCGAGTCCTTTGGCCGCCTGCTGGATGGCGAGGAGGACGCCATGCCGGGCTACCGCCAGACCATGGTGGAGATCACCGATCCCGAGGTCCTGCGCAAGAGCGGCGAACGCTTCCACCCGATCGTCGCTCCGAGCGACAACCCGGCCGATGAAGTCGCCGGTAAGGTGTTCAAGGTCACCGCGGCGGAGCTCGCCGCGGCTGACCAGTACGAAGTCTCGGACTACAAGCGGGTCGCCGTTCGGCTGAAATCCGGCAAAGAAGCCTGGGTCTACATCCAGGCCTGACTCGTGCGATCGGCAGTGGCCTCCCGGGTCACCAGGGAACCGTCTCGCCCAATCGGTTGAGGTATTGCAGGCCGCTGCAGCCGGTCTGCCGGGTGATCACGTCCACCACCCGCGGAATGCTCTCGCTGACTTCCAGCGTGGCACCTTCGCCGCCCATGTCCGTGCGGACCCAGCCGGGTGCCATCAGCAACAGCGTGCGCGTGGGTACCGGCTGGCGTGCCGCGTAGCTGCGCATCAGGGTGTTGAGCGCGGCCTTGCTGGCGCGGTAGCCCTCCCAGCCGCCACCCGTGTTGTTGCCCACGCTGCCCAGCCCGGAAGACATCGCGGCGATCACGCCGCCCGGCGCCACCAGCGGGTCGAGGGTCTCGACCACGCGCATCGGGCTCAGTGCGTTGGTCACCATCATGCGGGTGAAGGCATCCGTGCCGATCCGGCCGATGGTCTTGTCCGAGTCGATGGAGATGCCCGCGTTGACGAACAGCAGGTTCAGCGTGCGGCCTTCAAGCCGTTGGCGCAGGGCGGCGAGGTCGGCCGGAACATCGATGTCGAGATGCTCGATCTCGAGCCGGTCACCGACCGACGCCTTCAGGTCGTGCAACGGCGTGGCCGGTCCGCGCACGGTGGCGATGACCTGCCAGCCGCGCTTGAGGTATTCGCTGGCCAGGGCGAAACCAAGGCCGCGGGATGCCCCGATGATGAGGGCGGTTTGCTGCTTGATCGTTGCCATGGGACACCACTCCTGTAGTCGCGGGAAGCAAGCGATAAGGCGCGTTGCTGATTAGCTGCGGTCCCTGGGTGCGTATTTCCAGCCCACCGCCAACCCGACAGCAGCAAGTGCTGCGATCAGGCCGGCGAATGTGGTGTGCGCGACTGCGGGGCTGGTGTTTGCCGACAGTAGCCCTATCCCGATCACCGGCAGCGAATTGCCACTGAACATCACGATCAGGTAGGTCGACACGACTTCCCCTCGGCGCTCTTCCGGTGCAATGCGATTGACCACGGCGAGACTGCCCCGATAACCCAGCGATGCCGCGGCACCGGTCAGCGCCGAAGCGGCCAGCAGCAAGGACAGCTGATGCAGGCGCTCGGCCATGACCAGCAGGGCGACCGCCAGGGGAAACAGCGCGAGGCTGCCAAGCATGGCGGTACGGCTCGCCAGCGAGCGGGTGGCAATGACGGCGAACGTGGCGACCGTGAAGAGCACGAAGAGTACCCAGCCCGCCATCAATGGCCGCGGGTCCTTCAGTGCATCGGACAGCACGCCGGGGATCAGCGCGGCATAGAAGCCGATCACGGCAAAGGTGACAAACGCGCTGACGGCAGGCGCCACGAAGCGGGCCATGAGTGCTCGGGGTACGCCAAGGCGTGGGCGCAATGACAGTTCGGCGAAGCGTCGCTGAGGCTCCTTCACGGTTTCAGGTACGCGGGCCAGCGCCAGTCCAGCGACGAGCAGGGCGAGGAAATACACCACGAACGGCACGTGCAGCGGTTCCAGCGCAAACTGCGCAGGCAGGCCGCCCATGAGTGGTCCGATCGCGAGCCCCAAGAAATTGGCCACGGTGGCGGTCACGGCGCCCGCGTTCCCGCGCCCCGTGGGCGGTAGTTCCGCGATCCAGGCCGTCAAGGTGCTCGAGGTCAGGCCGGTTGCGAAGCCACTGAGCGCGCGCGCCACAAACAGCGAGGCGATGCCACCGGCGAAACCGAACGTCGCCGCGCTGATCAGGCCGACGCCGATCGCGGGCCATGACGTGGTCCTGCGGCCGATCTGGTCGGACAGCCTCGCGAAGAAGAACAGTGCGGCCAGGTTGCCGAGCACGTAGACCGAGTACACCAGCGTCAGCGTGACCTCGTTGAAGCCGAAGCGTTGCCGGTACAGCGGGTAAAGGGGCGTGGGAAGCGTGGCGCCGATGAACATCACCGCCAGGGACACGGCCACGATGATCACCGGGCCCATGCCGCGCTCGCCCCGTGCGTCGGGAGCATGCATGGGCGCGATGCTAGGCCGGCCCATGGCACGGGGAGCTGTGCAAACCGTGCGGAAAGCGTGACGATCGGGCCGCGGTTCAGTCTCAGGAAGCGCGGATTCAACGGCGCCAGGCGGTAGAATGACGGCCGCCGCTCATGCTCCCCACCTTCAATGACCGACCCGATTCAGCTTCCGGCCCCGGCCTTTTCTCCCGAAGACGAACACTACATGCGCCGCGCCCTGCAGTTGGCGGCGCATGCGCGCGACGCCGAGAACGAAGTGCCGGTAGGCGCCGTGCTGGTGCAGGGTGACGACATCATCGGGCTGGGCTGGAACCGCAACATCACGCTCAACGATCCGAGTGCGCACGCCGAGATCATGGCCCTGCGCGCGGCCGGCGAAAAGCTGTCGAACTACCGCATGCCGGGTGCCACCCTCTACGTGACGCTTGAGCCCTGCGCGATGTGCGCGATGGCTCTGGTGCATGCGCGCATCGGTCGCGTGGTCTACGCGGCCACGGATCCCAAGACCGGTGCGGCCGGCAGCGTGTTCGACACCCTGGTGTCCGATCGCCACAACCATCGGGTAACGGTGGACGGCGGCCTGCTGTCGGAGGAGTCGTCGACGATGCTGCGTGAGTTCTTCCGCGCGCGTCGCTGAGCGTCGTCAGTTGGCGTGCTCGCGCCAGTAGTGGCGCAGGTGCTCCAGCTTGGCCAGCGATAGCGTGGCCTTTTTCGAGGCTTCGTAGGCCGTGCGCTTGGCCCACCGACGGAACGGCTTGGGCGCCTTGCCATCCGCGCCGGTGGCGAGCGTGTCGATGAGCTTGCGCCCCATCATGCGGTCGTGCGCCAGCCCCAGGTGCTGCTGCAGGTCGGCCAGCTGCTTCAGCCAGGAACCCGTGGCCTGCTTGGGGAAGACGGGCGCATAGAGCTCGATCGCATAGCGGAGTTTCTTGGTGGCCGTGCGCAGGCGGTGCAGCGTCTTCTGGCCTCCGTCGAGCCTGGCGGCGCGCTTCTCCAGCGAGAGGTAGCACTGTTCGATGGCGGTGGCCGCGAGCCTGCGCGTCATCGTCCTGGAGGGCGGATCGAGTGACGCTTCCCAGTGTCGCCAGGCACGCAGCGGCACGGTGAGGTCGTATTTCTTCAACTCGACAAGGGCTTGTGCACGGGCTTGCGCCTGCCGTTCGGCAAGGGCGCGCACGGTGGCTTCCGCACCGTCCGCCTGGCCCTCGGCGAAGAAGTCCGGCAGGGTTTCCTGGGCGAGGATGTCGATGTCGCGGCATTGCCCCGTAGCTTCGCGACACTCGCGCAGGTAGGTGTGGACATCATGCAGGTCGTCGTCGGAAAAGCGCGCGACATCCTTCAGCGTGGCAGTGACCCGTCGCAGGTTCACCCGCCATGCGTGCAGCAGCTTCGGGTCGTAAGGCTCTTCAAGCAGGCGCTGGCGTGCGTCGAGTGCCTTGGCGAAATAGCCGTCCAAGCTGTGCAGCACGCGGTCGAACGCCGGGGGTGTGGTTCGCTTGACCATGGCATGACCCGATGTGGCGCGTGGCAACGTAGCGCGATGCTGCAGCCTGGCACTCATGGAATCGCTTTCCAGACAACCGGGGAGTCTACTTTGCATCAAATTGTCACAATTCGCGAGCGGCGCATGGCCACAGGGCTCAGGCGATGAAAGCCAGGGCCGCCGCGCAGGATTGTTCGATCTTCAGGGTGAGCAGCGGGTCGGCGCGAGTCCGTCCCAGGTTCACGGCAGCGATCGGTTTGCCGTCGCGGGCCGCGGCCGCCACGAAGCGATACCCGGAAAACACCATCAGGGAGGAGCCCACCACCAGCACTCCGTCCGCGTCGTTCAGCGACGTGATGGCGGCGTCAACGCGATCGCGCGGGACGTTCTCGCCGAAGAAAACCACGTCCGGTTTCAGGATGCCGTCGCATGCAGGGCAGGGCGGAATCTCGAAGCCGGAAAAGTCCCTGCCGTCGAGGTCGGCATCGCCGTCCGGTGCGTCACCGGCATCAAGCAGCGCCCAGGCGGGATTGCGTTCGATCAGCGCATGCTGGAAGGCATGGCGGGGCAGGCGATGCCCGCATGCGGTGCAGCGCACCTCGTTCAACCGGCCATGCAGGTCGATCACGTTGCGGTGTCCCGCCGCCTGGTGCAGACCATCGACGTTCTGGGTAAGCAGCACGTGGGCGCGACCCTGTTGCTCCAGTCGCGCCAGCGCATGGTGCGTCGCATTCGGCTGGGCGCTGCCGAAACGGCGCCAGCCCACCAGGCTGCGTGCCCAGTAGCGTTGGCGCGTGCGAACGTCTCCCATGAAAGCCTGGTAGGTGACCGGTTGGGGGCGTTTCCAGCCGCCTTGCGTATCGCGGTAATCGGGAATGCCCGAGTCCGTGCTGCATCCGGCGCCGGTCAGGACGAACAGCCGGGGATGCGCCTCTATGAAGCCGCGCAGGCGTTCGTGATCATGCGCGACGCTGGCGTCGACGAGCGACGTGGATTCATGCGGCAGCACGGGCCTGCAACTCCTCGATGGCGGCGGCAATGCCGTGCGGCCCTTCGACCTGGGTAACGCGCGACGCGTGGTCCACGAAGTCCGAATCGGCTTCGTGCACCCAGGTCACGTGGTAGGGCATGTACACGCCCCATCCCCCCAGCTCGACCACGGGCGCGATATCCGAGCGCAACGAATTGCCGACCATGGCGAAATGTTGCGGGGCGATGTTGAACTCCGCGAGCACGCGGCGGTAGGCCCGCTCGTTCTTTTCCGACACGATCTCGATGCGATGGAAAAGATCGGCCAGGCCGCTGTTCGCCACCTTCTGCTCCTGGTGGAACAAGTCGCCCTTGGTGATCAGGACCACGCGGTGCCGCGTGGCCACGGCTTCCACCGCGGCGCGGATACCCGGCAGCAGTTCCACCGGATGCGCGAGCACGTCCTTGCCGATCGCGATGATGCGATGGAGGTCCGCGGCGCTGATGCGCGACTGCGTGATCTCGATGGCGGACTCCAGCATCGAGAGCGTCATGCCCTTGGCGCCGTAGCCGAACAACCGGATATTGCGTCGCTCGGTGGCGAGCAGGCGATCGCGCAGCCCCAGGTTGGCAAGGTCGACGTAACTTCCAACGATCTGTTCGAACGCATCGTGCGCCGACTGGTAGTAGCCCTCGCTGTGCCACAGCGTGTCGTCGCCATCGAAACCCACCAGCTCAATCACCGCGTCACCCACATGCAGAAGTCGAAAACAGCGTCGGTCAGGCGACGCGCCCGGGGCCACTTCCCGGTTGAGGAGGCAGCCGGCGGAGCTGGCCATACTCCGACAGTAGACGCGCGCACGCGCGCGCGACTTCATAGGTTGGGGCGCGGACACGTGAATGCAATGGCGGATCCGATGCGCGCCGGCGGGCCTTCCGGCATGCGCCAGGCCCGGTGCTAGGATGAAGAAGCCTCTCCCTCGCGGGCCGTGATGCAGGCCCTGCAGCCACCCGCCGGGGATACGCCGGGGCGCCCCACGACCGTGACTTCAGGTGACTATGCGCGCACGCATCGAAGATGTGGCGAAAGTGGCGGGAGTGTCTCCCAAGACGGTTTCGCGGGTACTCAACAACGAGCGCAACGTACGCGAGGACACCAGGCAACGCATCCTCGAAGCGGTGCGGTCGCTCGACTACCGCCCGCATCCTTCCGCGCGCAGCCTCGCCGCGAACCGTTCGTTCCTGGTCGCCTTGCTCTACGACAATCCATCGCCCAGCTACATGATGGAAGTGCAGGACGGTGTGCTGGAAGCGTGCGACGCGCAGCGCTACAGCATGATGCTGCAGCCACTGGACGCGACCAGCCCGCGATTCGTCGAGCAGGTGGAGAAGCTGATCTCCGAGCGACGGCTGGATGGACTGATCCTCACGCCGCCGATCAGTGATCACGCGGACCTGCTGGTGCGACTGCGGGAGTGGGGTACGCCGTTCGCCTGCGTGGCGCCACGCGATCGCAACTGTGCCGGCGTCGTGCTCGACGAGCGGCGTGCCGCCTGCGAGATGGTCGTGCACCTCGCCTCGCTGGGGCATCGCAGGATTGGCCACATCATCGGCCATCCCGACCATGGCGCGTCGGGCTGGCGCCTGGACGGTTATCGCGACGGACTGGAACGATGCGGCCTGCGTTATGACCACCGGCTGGTGGTGCAGGGGCACTTCTCGTTTGACTCCGGCGTGGTCGCGACACGGACGATGCTGGCCCTGGCTTCGCCACCCACGGCGATCTTCGCCGCCAACGACGACATGGCGGCGGGCGTGATCTGGGCGGCCAATGAGGCGGGCCTGCTGGTGCCGCGCGATCTTTCGGTGTGTGGCTTCGACGACACCCCGATGTCGCGTCAGATCTGGCCGTCGCTGACCACCATCCACCAGCCCTGCCGCGACATGGGCCGGATCGCCGCCAACCAGTTGCTGAGGACCATCCGGGATGGCGACGGGGCGATGGTCTACGCGAAGTTCGCCCTCTGCCTGCGGGGGTCCACCGGGCGGGTGCCGGACAAGCCGCAGCGGAGCGCTGCCGCCGGGCTTCATGGCTGACTTGTTGCGCCGCAAATTGACAGCGCTGTCATTTCTGGCAGTCTGCGGCACCCAGGCTCCCGGGGAGGAGCCGCCGTGCGTCTGTCCTGGGAGAGCTTTGTGCCTTTGACCAGCCTTCGTTTGCGTCTGGCTGCCACCGTCCTGGCGACGGTCTGCGTGGCCTTGCTGGCCGGCGGCGCGGTCGCCGCCGGTGACACCGCTGTCCACCCGCAGCAATGGCCGCGGGCCGCCTGGCCGCTGCCGAAGGACGCGGCGCTGGAGCAGCGCGTCGCCGCACTGATGGCGCGCATGACGGTGGAAGAGAAGGTTGGCCAGCTGGTCCAGGCCGACATCCTCAGCGTGACGCCGGAGGACGTGCGCAAATACCACCTGGGTTCGATCCTTGCCGGCGGCAACTCCAAGCCCAACGGGCAACTGCTCGCCGACGCGGAGCAATGGAAGGCCCTGGCCGACGCGTTCCACCGGGTCGCGATGGACAGCAGCGATGGGCATGTGGCCATCCCGCTGCTGTTCGGCATCGATGCCGTCCACGGCCACAACGGCACCGTCGGCGCCACGCTGTTCCCGCAGAACTCCGCGCTGGGCGCCACGCACGATCCCGAGCTGATGCGTGAGATCGGAGCCGCGACCGCGGAGGAAGTGCGCGCCACCGGACTCAACTGGACCTTTGCGCCCGCGCTCGCGGTGCCGCAGGACGTGCGCTGGGGGCGCTCGTACGAGGGTTACTCGCAGGATCCGAAGCTGGTCGCGCAATACGCAGGTGCGACCGTCGAGGGGCTGCAGGGCAAGGTGGGCTCGCCGCAGTTCCTCGACAGCGCGCATGTGGTGGCATCGGCCAAGCACTTCCTCGCCGACGGCGGCACGAAGGACGGCAAGGACCAGGGCGACGCCCAGATCAGCGAACAGGTCTTGCGCAGCGCGCATGCCGCCGGTTACCCGCCCGCGATCGATGTCGGCGTGCAGAGCGTGATGGCGTCGTTCTCGAGCTGGAATGGCCAGAAGATGCACGGCAACAAGGCGCTGATCACCGATGTGCTCAAGGGGCGCATGGATTTCCAGGGCTTCGTCGTCGGCGACTGGAACGCCCATGGCCAGGTGCCGGGTTGCACGAACGACGACTGCCCGGCGTCGATCAACGCCGGTGTCGACATGCTGATGGCGCCGGACAGCTGGCGCGGCCTGTACGACCACACGCTGGCCGAGGTGAAGTCCGGTGCGATTCCCATGCCGCGCCTCGACGATGCGGTGGCGCGCATCCTGCGCGTGAAATTCCGCGCTGGCCTGTTCGAGGCGGGCCTGCCCTCATCCAACCCGCTGGCGGTCAAGTCGGCGGACGTAGTCGGCAGCGCCGCCCATCGCGCGATCGCCCGGCGCGCCGTGCGCGAGTCGCTGGTGCTGCTGAAGAACAACGGCGGACTGCTGCCGCTCGATCCGCGCAAGCACCTCCTGGTCGCGGGCGATGGCGCGGACAACATTTCGAGGCAAAGCGGCGGCTGGACGTTGACGTGGCAGGGCGCGGGCCTGAAGAACGCGAATTTCCCTGGCGCGCAGTCGATCGGTGCCGGCATCGCCGAACAGGTGAAGGCCGCGGGCGGCACGGTGGAGATTGCTGCCGACGGCCATCACGCCGGCAAGCCGGACGTCGCCGTGGTGGTGTTCGGTGAAGACCCGTATGCGGAGTTCCAGGGTGATATTCCCAACCTGCTGTATCGCCCCGGAGACGACCACGACCTGGAGCTGATCCGTCGCCTGCACGGCGAAGGCATTCCCGTCGTCGCGGTGTTCCTCAGCGGCCGGCCGCTGTGGATGAATCGCGAGATCAACGCGTCCGATGCGTTCGTCGCGGCCTGGCTGCCCGGCAGCGAAGGCGGCGGCATAGCCGATGTGCTGTTGCGCACGCGCGACGGCAAGGTCGCGCATGATTTCCACGGAAAGCTCTCGTTCGCCTGGCCTCGCAGCGCCGTGCAGGGGCAGGGCGGCCCGCTGTTTCCACTCGGCTTCGGCCTGACTTACGCCGATCACGGCACGCTGCCGGTGTTGCCTGAAGTGTCCGGCATCAGCGGCGAGCAGGTTCCCGTCGGCAACTATCTCGAGCGCGGCAAGCCGGTGCATGGCTATGCCTTCACGCTGACGGGCGCGAATGGCGTCGCGGTGCCTGGTGACGTATCGCCCGCTGCCACGGCCGACGGCTCGTTGCGCATGACGGCGCTTGATTACAAGGCGCAGGAGGATGCGCGGCGCTTCGCCTGGAGCGCGGGTGAAGCCCAGCTCACGGTCAGCGCCCGCGCGCCGCTGGATCTCGACCGCGAAACCAATGGCGACGTGCTCCTGATCACCACGCTGCGCGTCGATGCGTTGCCCGGCAAGGACGCGTGGATCGGCATGGGCTGCGGCAAGGGTTGCCAGGGGCGTGTCGCGCTGGGGCCGCCACTGGCCGGGCTGGCGCCGGGACAGTGGGTGCGCATCGGCGTGCCGCTCAAGTGCTTCCGCAAGGCGGGGGCCGACATGCACCACATCGAGCAGCCGTTTGCCCTGGGTGCGGGCAAGGGCGCGGAGCTGGCGATTTCCCGGGCCGCGCTCGGTACCGATGCCGACCAGGTCATGGAGTGTGCGAGGTAAGGGGAGGGGAGGCGCCCGCCGATGTCTGGCGGCGTCTCACGGGCAGAGGACGTCCAGACGTCTGTGCTCTGCGTCATAAGCAAATGCAATGGCAAGGGTTTGGCCGGCAATAGCTAGCTTGAACAATGACTTGGGCGGTGGGTTGGGTTTGCTGCCTTGCGTCAAGCTTCTGCCGGGGAAGCGTTCTATGATCGTTCCATGACAGCGCTGTCATCACAAGCTGACAGCGCTGTCACTGGATGGAAGTCAATCGCGGCACGTCGAGGGGCGACGCCGCACAACTATCCGAACAAAGAGAGGGGAAGCTAAATGAAGCTGCGCTACTCGGCGTTGTACGTTGCCATGTCGCTGGTGCTCGCCCCGGGCGTGGTGCTGGCGGCCGGCCAGGACGCGACATCGCAAGATCCATCCCAGGGTTCGGCGGCGGCCGACAAGAAGGTCAAGCAGCTGGACGCGATCCAGGTCAGTGCGACCAAGCGCGAGACGCCGCTGCAGAAGACCCCGGTCGCCGTCAGTGCCATCACGCCGGACACGCTCGACAAGGAGCGGGTGATGACGGTGCAGGACCTGACCAAGCTGGTCCCGGGCCTGCAGGGCACCTCGCAGGGTGACCATGGCGTCGTCACGCTGACCCTGCGCGGCATCGGCAACGACAGCGCCAAGACCGAATACGCGGATCCCGAAGTCGCCACCTTCGTCGATGGCGTGTATTCGCCGCGCGCCGAAGCCGCTTCCGGCCTGCTGCTGGACATGGACGGCGTGGAAGTGCTGCGTGGACCGCAGGGCACGCTGTGGGGCCGCAATTCGACGGCGGGCGCGATCAGCTTCCAGACCGCCAAGCCGGACCTCAACGCGGGCTTCTACGGCAACGCGCAGATCGATGCCGGCAACTACAACCAGATGGGTGCCCGCGCCGCCGTGAACCTGCCGATCAGCAGCACGTTCGCGATGCGCGTGGCCGTCGTGCACGAGCAGCATGATGGCTACGTGGACTACCAGAACCCTGGCGCGCTGTTGCCGTCGGTGGCGTCGCAGCAGGCTGCCTATCTCGCCTCCGGCGGCACCGCCGCCAACTTCCGCCCGATCGATCCGAGCGTGTACGTACAGGGCGGCGACAAGTACAACTCGCAGGACCAGTCCGCCGCCCGCGTGAGCGCGTTGTGGCAGCCGAACGAAGCGTTCAAGTGGAACCTGTCGTACGAGTACTTCATCGATCGCGGCACGCCCGACATGAGCCTGATGCAGACGCCGCGCCAGGGCCAGGATTTCTGGTCGGCGCTGATCGATACCGCGCCGTACCTGAATCGCAACTCGGGCACGTTCCGCAGCCGCATGGACTGGAACATCAACGACGGCATGCAGCTCAGCTATGTGGCGGGCTACAACCGTTTCTCGGGCAAGAGCCAGTTCGACCAGGATTCCGGCGTGCAGGTGCCCACCAGCTTCAGCACGGGCGCCTCGAACCAGAACGATCGCACCAACTACTCCAACTACAAGAGCTACAGCAACGAAATCGACCTGCGTTCGGTGGGCCAGCAGACGCTCGACTGGATCGTCGGCGCGTACTACGGCTACGAAGACAACAACATCCGCTTCGACATCCCGATCATGAACGGCACGCAGTACGGCTCGGTGTCGTGGCAGGGCTCCTTCATCCAGCCGAAGGAAACGGTGGACTCGAAGGCGGTGTTCGGCCAGGCGACCTGGCACATGTCCGACCACTGGCGCCTCACCGGCGGCCTGCGTTGGTCCGACGACGAGAAGAAGAACATCGGTGGCCGCGGCTGGGGCTGGGACTACGACCCGACGGTGCCGCAGGTGCCGATCGCGGTGAGCACCATCCCGAGCGCGGCGACGGGCTTCGCCGTGTCGACCTACAACGATGCCAAGTACAGCGACGACGAGGTCACCTGGCTGGCGCGCGTCGATACCGACGTCAGCGAGAACGGCCTGCTGTACGGCAGCATCTCCACCGGCTACAAGTCGGGCGGTACGCAGGACGCGGGCACGCTGTACAAGCCGGAGAAGCTGACCAACTATGAGATCGGCGCGAAGTTCGCGTTCCTCGACGGCCACATGACGTGGAACAGCGCGCTTTACTACGAGGACTTCAAGGACTTCCAGCTGTCCGCGCCCATCACCTACCCGGATGGCAACCGCGGCCTGGGCTTCAACAACGTGGGCGGCAGCACCAAGGTCATCGGTTTCGAATCCGAGCTGGCCTACCAGCAGCAGGACGACCGCGCCAACTTCGTGCTGTCCTATATCCCGAAGAAGGAGTTGGGCACGCTGCTCTATGCCGGCAGCAACGACTACCAGGGCTTGCCGGCCTGCGCACCCCAGTCGGGCATCGCCAGCTGCATGGACATCACCGGCAACGACCTGCCGCACGCGCCGACGTTCTCGCTCACCGCCATCTACGAACACGACTTCCACCTCGGCAACGGCGGTCGCCTGACCCCGCGCTTCAGCGGCCAGTACCAGACCGACCAGTGGCTGAGCGTGTTCAACCTGGGCGATGGCGACAAGCAGAAGGCGTACTTCCGCGGAGACCTCTCGCTGCGTTACACCGAGCCGCAGGATCGCTGGTGGGTGAACGCCTACGTGCAGAACTTCACGGATGGCCACGTGCGCACCAGCGCGGGTCGCTTCCAGATCGCGCCCGGCGTGTACCAGTACGTGTCGCAGTACCTCGCGCCACGGACCTTCGGCGTCCAGCTCGGCGTGTGGTTCTGATCGGTTGAAGGACGGCGCCCCTGGTGGGGCGCCGTCGACGGTTTGCCGTTCTACGGCGGTGCCTCCAGGGTGAGGGGCATCGCCACCCTCCCCGGAATGGCGCTTTGACCGGGTCCTGCAAGGGACCCGGTTTCTCTTCTTCCGCAGTCCTTGTTGTCGCTTCAACAGCCGGCCATCGAAGAGGTTGCCCATGTCGCGATTGAAGAAAGTCCTGGTGGTCGGTGGCGGCACGGCCGGCTGGCTGGCCGCGTGTTACCTGGCCAAGGCCGTGAATGCGGTCGATCCCGACAGCGTGCAGGTGCACCTGGTGGAGTCGAGCAACATCGGTTTGCTCGGCGTGGGCGAGGCGACGTTTCCCTCCATTCGCGGCACGCTCTCGGCCATCGGCCTGGACGAGCGCCGCTTCCTGGTGGGCGCCACGGCGACCTACAAGCAGGGCATCCATTACCGCCATTGGGCGAGGCCTCCGGGAGCGCCCGGCCCTGCGCATTTCTTCCATCCCTTCAGCCAGCCCAGCCAACGGCCCGGCGGTCCGGAGCTGTTGCCGTACTGGTTGCTGGGCGCCGCGCCGGAGGGCATGTCGTTCGCCGATGCGGTGACCATGCAGAGCCGGCTGGTCGAGCGCAACCGCGCGCCCAAGCGGGCCAAGGACCCTGACTACCAGGGGCCGATGAACCACGCGTTCCACTTCGATGCGGCCTGCTTTGCCCGCGTGCTCGCGGAACACGGCCAGGAGTCGCTCGGCATCCAGCGGCACGTGGCGACGGTCGAACGCACCGAGCTCGACGAGCACGGCGCGATCGCCCGGGTGATCACCACCGAGCTGGGCGAGCTGACGGCCGACCTCTACGTGGACTGCACCGGCCTGCGCGGCGCGCTGATCGGCGGCGTGATGCAGTCGCCGTTCCGCAGTCGGCGTGACGTGCTGTTCGCCGACCGCGCGGTGGCGATGCAGGTGCCCTACGAACGACCCGACACGCCGATTCCCTCGTACACCATTTCCACGGCGCAGGAGGCCGGGTGGATCTGGGACATCGGGCTGCAGAAGCGCCGGGGCGTGGGCTACGTGTATTCCTCCCGGCATACGGACGATGCACGCGCCGAGGAAGTGTTCCGTCGCTACCTCGGGCCCGCCGGGGACGAACTCAAGGCGATGCACATCAAGTTCGAGACCGGCTACCGCCCCGAGCACTGGCGCAAGAACTGCGTGGCCGTGGGCCTGGCGGGCGGTTTCGTGGAGCCGCTGGAGTCGACCGGCATCGCGCTGATCGAGCTGGCCACCTACCTGCTCACCCACCTGCTGCCGTCGGACACGGACGGGATGGAACGCGCGGCGCGCCATTTCAACGAGATGATGGTGGCGCGCTACGACCGCATCATCGACTTCATCAAGATGCACTACTGCCTGAGCCAGCGGCGTGATTCGCCGTTCTGGATCGACAACGCCGACCCGGCCAGCGTCCCGCAAACGCTGCAGGACAAGCTCGCGCTGTGGAAGCACCGCCCGCCGCACCGCCTGGACTTCGTCAGCGACCTGGAGATGTTCCTGGTGTCGAGCTGGCAGTACGTGCTGTACGGCCTGGAATTCAAGACCGACCTGGAGCCGATGCGCAGCGCCTATCCACGCTTCGAGGAGGCCCGCCAGGAGTTCGCGATGATCCAGCAGGTGGCCGCGCATGCGGCAAACGACCTGCCTGACCACCGCGAACTGGTGGAGCAGATGTGTCGCGAATTCCACCAGCGCGCCAGCTCGAGCGTGTCGGGCGAAGTCACCGCCTAGCGACCGGTTCGCTTGTGCGTCGGTACCGCCGTGCCCATGCGCACAAGCGTGGGCACCCGGTCCGGCCTGTGGCAGGAAGCCGCAGGTTCGGCACATCCAGTCATGCCGGATAAAATGTCGGCGCCCCATGACTGCGGTGAGACTTCCATGGATTCGACACTCATCGAAACGACGTACGCGAACGCCCAGGCATGCCATGAGCCTGCCTGCCGGGAGCGCGAAGGTAACGCCACGTCGTTCTGTGGCAGCTGCGCATTCTCCGAGGCCTGCGTGTCCAGTGGCTACGGCAAGGGCGACCTGGCCGCGCTGCATTGCCTGGTCGAGCACGTCCATACCGGTGGCGCGGGCGAACACGTGTTCCGGCGCGGTGAAGCGTTCCGCGCGCTCTATGCCGTGCGCCGGGGCGCCGTGAAGACCTCGCTGTTCAGTCGCGACGGTCGCGAACAGGTGCTCGGCTTCTATCTTCCCGGCGAGATCATCGGCCTCAACGGCATCTATCCCGACTGCTATCCCTGTGACGCGCTGACACTCGAGAAGACCGAGTTCTGCCGCTTCTCGTTCCCCGCGATGAGCAGTCTCGCTTCCGTGCTGCCGGTGGTGCAGAGCCACCTGTTCCGCCTGCTGAGCAAGGAGCTGGGCACGGCCAACCTGCTGGCGGGCGAACACACCGCCGACGAGCGCGTCGCGGCCTTCCTGGTCGACCTGAGCGAGCGCTACGAGCGGCGCGGCCTGTCTTCCCAGCGCTTCCGCCTGCCGATGTCACGCAGCGACATCGCGAGCTACCTGCGCCTGGCGCCGGAGACGGTGAGCCGCGTGCTGAGCCGATTCCGCCAGCAGGGCTGGGTGGCGATCGAGGGGCGCAGCGTGCAGCTGCAGCGTATGGACGCGCTGAGCGACGCCGGCATGGCCTTGCGTCCGATGCTGGCCAGCGCCTGAGCCCCGGCGTTCCCCAGCGCTCAGCGCACGGGGCCGGAGGGCCCGGTCTGGTCGGCTTCCGCCGGCGTGGTTTCGGCTTCGGGATTCCGGGCCGGTTCGACGGGATCCTCCTCCATCAGCGGCAGCACCCCGGGACTGTCCAGGTCATCGAACTGCCGGTGATTCACCGCCCAGAAGAAGATGCCGATCGCGGTGACGACGATCAGCAGGGTCACGGGGATCAGGGCCAGCAGGATGTTCATGCGTGCAGCACCGGTCGCGGCTCCTGGCTGCGGCCGATGCGCCAGGCATTGACTACGACCGCGAGCGAACTCAGCGACATCCCGATCGCCGCCAGCCACGGCGGCACCAGGCCCAGGGCGGCGAACGGCACGGCGCAAAGGTTGTAGCCCAGCGACCAGCGACGCCCCTGGGCGATGACCTGCTGGACCTGGCGCGCAATCTCCCGCGCATCGACGAGTCCCCGCAGGTGCCCGTGCAGCAGCAACAGGTCGGCCTGGGCCTGGGCCACTTCCGTGCCGGTGGCGAGGGCGACGGAGACGTCGGCCCCGGCGAGCACCGGCACGTCGTTGGTGCCATCGCCGACGGCGAGGGTGACGTGGCCGCGTGCGCGCGCCTCCGCGAGCAGCGCGAACTTGCCTTCGGGCGATTGCGCGGCGTGCCAGGTGTCGACGCCCAGCGTGCGGGCGCTGGCCGCCACGCGTGAGGCGGTATCGCCACTGGCGATGAGGATGCCGATGCCTTCGCCGCGCAGGGTGTCGAGGGTGGCCTGCGCGTCGTGGCGGGGGCGCTCGCGCAGTCGGAACGTCGCCAGCGCACCCTCGTCGTCGGCCAGCCACAGCCGGTCGTCGGACCTGGGTTCCTGGCTGTCGAGTGCGAAGCTGACATGGCCCAGTCGCAGGCCGCGGCCCGCGACATGCCCGCTGATGCCACCACCCGGCGTGACGCGTACCTCGTCCGCGCGCAGCAGGGGCAGGCCAGCCGCCGCATTGGCGACGGCGTGCGCCACCGGATGCGAGCTTTCGCGGGCGAGGGCCGCCGCCATGGCCAGCAGCGTGGGTGCCTCGCCTTCACGCAGCACGTCGATGTCGTGCGGGTCGAGGTGGGGGACGGTCAGCGTGCCGGTCTTGTCCAGCACGGCGAGATCGACGCGATCGAGCACCGCCAGCGCCGCACTGTCCGCCACCAGTACGCCACGCTGCGCCAGTACGCCCAGTGCACGTGTGAGCGCGGCCGGCGCGGTCAATGCAAACGCGCAGGGGCAGGCGATGACCAGCACCGCGACGGCGCTGGCGAATGCCCGCGAGGGGTCGAACAGCAGCCACCCGGCCGCCGTCGCGACGGTAAGCACCAGCACGCGCGCCACGAACCGACGCAATTCGGCGTCGCTGCGCAGCACCGTGGCTTCGCGCGTCAGGCGCGCGTGGGCGCCGAGCGCACCGATGCGCGCGGCCGCCGTGGCCTCGCCGCCGTGTTCCACGCGCAGTTGCGCGGGACCGGTGAGCAGGACGCTGCCGGCGGCAAGATGTTCGCCGCGCTGGCGGGTCACCGGTGTGGATTCACCGGTGAGCAAGGCCTCGTCCACCTGCACGGGCGAGCTTTCCAGCACGCCATCGGCAGGCACCGTCGAGCCTTCGGGGATGTGCACGCAGTCACCGGGAAGCAGTTCGATGGCGGGCACCGTCTCCAGCGTGCCATCCGCCTTGCGGCGCTCGGCCAGCAACGGCGTGCCGTCGATCACCGCGTCGCCCAGCGCGCCGCTGCGATGGCGGGCCCGCAGCTCGACGTAACGACCGGCGAGCAGCAGGAACACGAACATGCTCACCGAGTCGAAGTAGATCTCCCCCGTGCCGCGCATCGTGCTGAACGTGCTGGCGAGGAAGACCAGCCATACCGCGAGCGCCACGGGCAGGTTGATGCCCAGCCGGTGCTCGCGCAGCTCCCGCAGGGCTCCGGCGGTGAACGGATGGGCCGAATAGAACACCACCGGCACCGTGGAAACCAGGCTCAGCCAGCGGAACAGGCCGCGGGTGGTGAAGTCGACGAAATCGACGACGCCGATATAGATCACGAACGCATAGGTCATCACCTGCATCGCGAACATGCCGGCGACCAGCAGGCGCTTGAGCATGTCGTGCGACTCGCGCGTCCGCGTATCGTCGATGCTGTCGCTGCGCAGGGGCTGCGCCGCGCAGCGCATCGAGGCAAAGGCCTGCAGCAGCGAAGGCAGGGTGGTGCGCTCGGTGTCCCACACGACGCGGACACGACGGGCCGCCGCATCCACGCTGACGCCGCGCACCCCGGGCAGGGCGTGGATGGCCTGCTCCAGGCGCAGCACCTGCTGGGCGCCCTGCAGCGACTCCACGCGCAGCGCGACCTCGCTGTGGCCGTCACGGCGGGCGCGCAACACCTGGGCGGCCAGGCGCGGATGCGCCCATGCGTCGTAGCGGTTCATGGCGGGGAGGGCGGCTTGTGGCTGCTGTGCGCGCTGGACGGCACGCCGAAGACGGCGTGCGGGGCATCCACCGGCTCATCGGCGTGGCGTGCTCCCAGCACGATCATCCAGACGCACCCGGCCAGCGAGGCCAGGAAGATCGCCACTCCCAGCCAGAGGATCGGCTGGCGATACCAGGTGGAAGTGGCGTGGGCAGTACTAGTCGCTGGCGTTGCCATTATGGGAGACGTGGTAAACGTAGGCCGCCAGCACGCGGATCTGGTCGTCGGTCAGGCGGGGACTCCAGGCCGGCATGTGGCCCTGCTGGCCGTCGTGGATGGTCTTGTGGATGTCCGCGACGGTGCCGCCATGCAGCCAGATGTGATCGGTGAGGTTCGGCGCACCCAGTGCCTGGTTGCCCTTGCCGTCCGGTCCATGGCAGGCCGCACAGGTGGCGAACAGCGGCTTGCCCGCCTCGGCTGCCTGCTCGTCATGCGGTGAACCGGAAAGGCTCAGCACGTACTGCACGAGGTGGTTGACGTTGTCCTCGCCCAGGCTGGCCCAGGGCGGCATCACGCCGCTGCGTCCGTCATGGATCGAGGTGTAGATCGCCTTGCCGTCGCCACCGTAGAGCCAGTCGTTGTCGGTGAGGTCGGGCGCACCCACCAGCACGTTGCCCTTGGCGTTGCGCCCGTGGCACGCCGCGCAGTCGTCCATGAACAGGCGTTCGCCGAGCTGCTGCGCGGCCGGATCGCCGGCGAGCTGCTCGATCGGATAAAGCGAGAAGCGCTTCATCAGTTCGCCCAGCTTGGCGTCGTTCGCCGCAGTGGCATCCGCCAGCTGCTGGTGCGAGGTCCAGCCCAGCAGGCCCTTGAAGGCGCCGAAGCCCGGGTACAGCGCGAGGTAGGCAAAGCCGACCACGAACATGGCGGCCGAAAGCAGCACCCACCACATCGGCAGCTTGTGCACGCCTTCGCGCAATACGCCGTGGGCCCAGACGTGGCCACTGGTGCCGTCCGCCTGCACCGGGATCTTGGCCCGCGGTGCCCAGATGAAGAGGAACAGGGTGATGCCCAGGTTGAGCACCACCAGGAACATGATCCATAGCGACCAGAACAGGCTCATGGCTGCTTGTCCCCTTTGGTGGCGCGCGCGGTCTGTCCGTCGCTGTTGGCTTCGTCTTCCATCGGCAGCATGGCCATGCGGGAGAATGCCTTCTTGTGGTGACCGCTCCAGGCCCAGGCCCAGATGCAGATGAAGGCAACCATGATGACCACGATGATCACACCGGTCAGGTGACCCCAGATCTCGCTCACGGCTCACCTCCATCGCTGGCCGGCTTGCCGTTGTCGGCGGTGGCGACGGGCTCGTTCTTCACGCCCAGGCCCTGCAGGTAGGCCACCAGGGCATCCATTTCGGTCTTGCCTTCCAGCGCGGCGGGGGCGCCGGCGATATCGGCGTCCGAGTAGGGGTCGCCGAGCTTGCGCAGGCCGCGCATGCGGGCCTGGATGTCGTTGGCGTCCAGCTTCGCGTTGACCAGCCAGGGGTAGCCCGGCATGTTCGACTGCGGCACGACCTGGCGCGGGTTGATCAGGTGCACCTCGTGCCACTGGTCGGAGTACTTGCCGCCGATGCGGGCCAGGTCCGGACCGGTGCGCTTGGAGCCCCACTGGAACGGACGGTCGTAGACCGACTCCTCGGCGACCGAGTAGTGGCCATAGCGCTGCGTTTCGGCGCGCAGGGCGCGGATCATCTGCGAATGGCAGAGGTAGCAGCCTTCGCGCACATAGATGTCACGCCCGGCCAGGCGCAGCGGGTCGTAGGGTTTGACGTGGGCCGGTGCCTTGACCGCGTGCGCTTCCATGAACAGCGGCGTGATCTCGGCGAGGCCGCCGATGGACACCATGACGGCGGTGAGCACGCCCAGCAGGGCGGCGTGCTTCTCGATGGCTTCGAAATGCTTGTAGGCCATGGTGCGCTCCTCAACCTGCCGCCGGGAGCGGGGCGGGAACCTGGTGCGGTTCCGGCTCGGGGATGGGGACCGGGATCGGCTTGATGATGCGGGCACGCGCGTCGGCGGCCGTGTACCAGAGGTTCCAGGCCATCACCACCATGCCGCTCAGCACGAACACGCCACCCAGCCAGCGGATCAGGTACATCGGCTTGATCGCGATGAGGCTGTCCAGGAACGAGTAGGTGAGCGAGCCGTCCGCGTTGGTGGCGCGCCACATCACGCCTTCGGTCACGCCGGCCACCCACATCGAGCCGATGTACAGCAGCAGGCCGGTGATGTGCAGCCAGAAATGCAGCTCCATCGCCTTGCGCGAATACATCTCGGGCTGGCCCAGCGCGCGGGGCGCCATGGCATAGAGCGAACCGATGGTGATCATCGCTACCCAGCCGATCGAGCCGGAGTGCACGTGGGCGATGGTCCAGTCGGTGTAATGCGACAGCGAGTTCACCGACTTGATCGCCATCATCGAGCCTTCGAAGGTGGCGGCGGCGTAGAACACCAGCGACAGCACCATGAACTTCGCCGCCGGGTCCGTCTTCAGCTTGTGCCAGGAGCCGTTGAAGGTGAGCAGGCCGTTGGCGGCCGAGCCCCAGCTCGGCATCAGCAGGATCAGCGAGAACGCCATGCCCACCGACTGCACCCAGTCGGGCAGCGCCGTGTACATCAAGTGGTGCGAGCCCGCCCACATGTAGACGGAGATCAGCGCCCAGAAATTGACGATGGAGAAGCGGTAGCTCCACAGCGGCTGCTGGGCCTGGCGCGGCACGAAGTAGTACATCATGCCGAGGAAGCCCGCGGTGAGGAAGAACGCCACCGCGTTGTGGCCGTACCACCACTGCACCATCGCATCGACCACGCCGGAGTAGACCGGGTAGGACTTGGTCAGGCTCACCGGCAGCGCGATGTTGTTGACGATGTGCAGCAGGCCGACCGCGATGATGAACGCGCCGTAGTACCAGTTCGCCACGTAGATGTGGCGGATGCGCCGGCGGGCCAGGGTGGCGAAGAACACCACGCCGAACGAGACCCACACCACGGCGATCAGGATGTCGACGAACCATTCAGGCTCGGCGTATTCCTTGCTCTGGGTGATGCCCAGCGGCATGGTCACCATGGCCAGCACGCAGATCAGCTGCCAGCCCCAGAAGGTGAGCTCGGCCAGCCGCGGCAGCGCAAGGCGCGTATGGCCGGTGCGCTGGACCACGTAGTAGCAGGTGCCCATCAGCGCCGAGCCGCCGAAGGCGAAGATGACGCCGAAGGTGTGATCGGGACGGATGCGGCTGAAGGTCAGCCAGGGCACGTCGAAGTTGAAGACGGGCCACATCAGTTCGGCGGCGGCGTACACACCCACTGACATGCCGATGATGCCCCACACGGCCGCCCCAAGCAGGAACAGGCGGACGACCTTGTCGTCGTAATACTCGGTATTAGGCATTGAAACCACCCTGTGAATTGGAGGATGTTGCCTTGCTTAAACGACGCAGTTCGATGACACAGATCAAAATCCCGCAACCGGAGAACGCACTCCTGGCGCGGCGCATTGACGCAGATCAGTTAACCCCAGGGAATGATGCGACTTTTCCCAGTCCGGTGTCATCCCGGGGGCCATGATCCGGATCAGTGCTGGAGGCCGCGTGAAGACGCAAAGTACGGCGCCGCTTCCACGGGTGCCCCATGACCCACGTCGTCACTGAAAACTGCATCAACTGCAAGCACACCGACTGCGTCGAGGTCTGTCCGGTCGACTGCTTCCACGAGGGTCCCAACTTCCTGGTGATCGACCCGGACGAGTGCATCGACTGCACCCTGTGCGTGGAAGAGTGCCCGGTGGACGCCATCTACGCCGAGGGCGACGTGCCGGCCGGGCAGTCGCTGTTCGTCACCCTCAATGCCGAGCTCGCCCGCCAGTGGCCGGTGATCGCGGCCCGGATCCCCGCGCCGGCCGATGCAGCCGCCTGGGACGGCAAGCCCGACAAGCTGCGCCTGCTGATCCGCTAGGCGCCGGGCCGGCCGGGGCCTTGCGGAGGTCAGGAAACGATGTGGAGCGGACCCACGATGCGCGACGGGTGCTCCAATGACAGCCGGCCCAGCTCCAGCCCCATGCTGAGCCCTTGCGCCACGCGCTCGGCGGTGCCCACGAACAGCTCCGCCACCGAGGGTTCGAAGACTTCCCGGGCGGTTTCGCGCCACAGCTCCAGCCAGCGATAGAACAGGGCCTGCGGGAAGCGCGGCAGCGCGCGGTGCACGCTCATCGGGTTGCCCCGGTAGCGTCCGGACCGAAGGATCAGCGAGGACCAGAAGTCGCGCAGGGTGACCTTGTGCGCCGGCCAGTCGTGGATGGCCTGGTTGAACACCGGGCCAAGCTGGGCATCGGCCCGTACCTTGTCGTAGAAACGATCCACCAGCGTGGCAATGCCGATTTCGCTGGCCTGGTGGAAGATCGCCATGGGTGTTGCTCCGTTCGCGGGAGGGTCGGGTCAGCCAGGCTTGCCGTCCCGACGGGGTGTCAGATAGATCCAGGCCGAGCGGATCACCCACGGGGCCAGCACCAGCAACCACAGGATCGCCGCCGCCACATAGACCGGCCACGGTTGCCGGGCGGCATCGGCCAGCACGCGGACGATGGCCGTGAGCTGCATGCCGAGGAAGGCGATCCAGGGGATCGTCCCCATCGCCAGGGGGCGTCCCGAGTGGCCGTGCGTCACACGCGTGACCATGGCGACCAGCATCGAGGCGAAGAAGCCGATGGTGAGTGCGTGCAACGGGGCGCGCGCCCAGCCGCTGCTGCCGTGCCAGGCCAGCGAGAGGCTGTCGGCCGAGAACAGTGCGAAGGATAGCGGCAGCCAGGCCAATGCCACGTAAAGCACGGTGAGCAGGCCGGGACGGCGCGCCTTCCAGGGCTGCCAGGCCAGCCATTGCCACAGCAACAGGCCGGTCAGGGGCAGGTCGGCGGCCCAGCGCCAGGCGGCCAGGCCGGTCAGATCGAGCAGCAGGTGCGCCAGCACCAGGATCCACAGGGCCGCCAGCGACCAGGCCGGCCGCACCACCCGGTAGCCGGGAATCACGTTATTGGAGAAGAACGGCACCATGCGGTGCGCGACGGTGAAGTAGACCGGCACCAGCAGGCCGAAGGTGCCGAGGCTGTTGGCGACCTGCATCAGCCGGGGCGAGGCGCCGCAGGCGAACGCGAGCGCCATGGCGATGCCAAGGGCGCCCAGCAGCAGGGCCGCATAGCAGGACACCGCCCATACGTCGCGCCCGCGGTGCTGCGCCAGGCGTCGGCCCAGCGACAGCAGGGCGATCGTCCAGCCGGCCAGCATGGCCGCCAGGCCAATGGGAAGCATGGCCGGCGCGCCGCTCTGCGCGGCAAGTACCAGCAGGCCGCCGCCGAGGATCAGTCCGAACACGGCGGCGTAGGTGCGCCGGGGCACTTCCGCCAGGTTGAGCCAGCGCGGAAACACCGTGAGCAGGAAGCCGAACACGAACGGCGACAGCGTCGCGTATTGCATCAGGAAGCCATGTGCCCAGGCCGACGGCATGGCCTGGGGCGCGAACGGCCAGGCGTGCCAGGCCGCCAGCAGGGCCCAGGTCCACCAGCTCATGTTGGCCAGCAATGCCAGGGCGCCGATCAGGAACATGGCCCGGTGAGGCGCGGCCAGCAGCATGCCGAGCGGATCGGTGGGACGGGAGGGATTGGGCGTTGCGGTCGTCATGGACGGCTTGCGTGGGGAGCGGGGGCCGAAGCGGGACGCAGTCTGGCAATGTCACTCCGGCCCTGGCTCTGATCTGGGTCAGAAATCGCCGGCAGGGCCTGCCCGGGTCGGCCGGGCAGGCCCTGCGACGCCATCATCGGGCGGGTGGATCGATGAGTCCAGCCGTGCGCGCCGGGGGGGCGGGAGTTACAGCTGGCTCATGCCGCCGTCGGTGATGATTTCGGTGCCGACGATGAAGGCCGATTCGGGCGACGACAGGTGGAGCACGGTGGAGGCGATTTCCGCGGGCTTGCCGAAACGACCCAGTGGCACCTGCGACTGGATCTGCGCCGCGGTGGCTTCCAGCGTGGCCTGGTCCAGGCCCAGCTTGCCGTACAGCGGCGTTTCCACCGGGCCCGGGCTCACCACGTTGACGCGCACGCCAGCCGGCAGCAGCTCGGCGGACAGCGTCTTCGCCAGCGAGATCACCGCCGCCTTGCTGGCCGCGTAGACCGACGAGGCCGGCATGCCGAGGCGGGCGTTGATCGAACCATTGATCACGATGGACGCGCCACGATTGAGCAACGGCGCCAGCGCCTGCACCTGGAAGTAGGGGCCCTTCACATTGGTGTTGAAGGTCAGGTCCCACAGGGATTCGTCGACGGCATCGAATGGTGCGAACTTCGCCACGCCGGCATTGAGGAACACCGCGTCCAGCGTGATGCCCTGGCCCGACAGCGTGCTGGCGAGTTGCCGGGCGGATGCCAGCGAGCCCGCATCGTTGCGGATGGCGATGGCGCGGGGGCCCAGCGACGACGTCGCTCCATCGAGCGAGGCCTGGTCGAGGCCGGTGATGACCACGCGGGCGCCTTCGGCGGCATAGGCCTGTGCCGCGGCAAGGCCGATGCCGCTGCTGCCACCGGTGACGAGGACGGTCTTGTCTGCAAAGCGGTTCATGAGGTTTCTCCTGCGGAGGGGTTGGGTCGATGGCGTCATGCTGCTACCGGCCCGCCGCTTTGCCGTACCGCTTTTGCGATGGACATGTTCGATGGTGTCGAACGAGTTGCGGGAGCCCGTAGCGAAGGCAGGGCTCACCCCTCAGGGCAGGACGTGCCGCACGGTGAGGCGCCGCGTGCGCGCGGCAGCCGCGGGATGTGCGGGCTCACGCGCGGATCGACGCGAGTGGATCCGCGGTACGTGCTTCGACGGACCTGTCGCGTGGCGGGTGACCGCGACGGCGGTATCTCCCGGTCAGAACGCCCAGCAGAAACAGCCGGGCGAGTCCCACAGGGCGGGGCCGGCATGCGGATGTGGCGTGCAGTGCGCATGGGAAGCCGCGTGGGAGACGCCAGCGTGCGCAGGCTCGCCCGATGACGGTGATTTCCAGTAGCGGCTGCCGAAGTTCGCCGGTGACCAATCCGGCATCGCCGGTGGCGGCGTGAGGTCGTGGGCGCGGAAGTCGCCCGCGGCGTAGACGATGCGGCCGTCCACCACGGTGAGTTCGGAAACGACCTGCCGGATCTCCTCGTCGGGAATCTCGAAGTAGTCCCGCGACAGCACCGCGAAGTCGGCCAGCAGGCCGATGTCGAGCTGGCCCTTGAGTCCGTCCTCGCCGGAGAACCAGGTGTTGTGGCGCGTGCACAGCGCCAGCGCCGTCGCGCGGTCCAGGCGGTTGCGCTCCGGATACAGCGTGAGCCCGCCCAGGGTGCGCCCGGTGGTGAGCCAGTGCAGCGTGGTCCACGGGTCGTAGCTGGCCACGCGCGTGGCGTCGCTGCCGGCGCCGACGTGCAGGCCCATCTCCAGCATCCGCCGTACCGGTGGCGTGCGTTCCGCGGCTTCGGCGCCATAGCGCTCGACGAAGTACTCGCCCTGGTAGGCCATGCGATGCTGGATCGCGATGCCTCCGCCCAGCCGCGCGATGCGCTCGAGATTGCGGTCGGAGACGGTTTCGGCGTGGTCGAAGAACCACGGCAGCCCTTGCAGCGGCATGTCCTGGTCGACGCGTTCGAACACGTCCAGTGCGCGGCCTATGGTTTCGTCGTAGGTGGCATGCATGCGCCATGGCCAGCGCCGGGTGACGAGCAGGCGCGCCACCCGGTCCAGGTCCTCTTCCATGCGGGACGGCAGGTCGGGCCGCGGCTGGCGGAAGTTCTCGAAATCCGCCGCGGAGAACACCAGCATCTCACCCGCGCCATTGAGCCTGTAGAAGTCGTCGCCGTCGCCGCGGCTGAGCACCGAAGACCAGTGCCTGAAATCGTCCAGCTCCTCGCCGGGGCGCTGGGTGAAGAGGTTGTAGGCGACGCGCACGGTCAACAGGCGGTGCAGCTGCAGCTCCTCGATGGCGCGGTAATCGTCCGGGTAGTGCTGCAGCCCGCCGCCCGCATCGATCACGCTGGTGATGCCCAGGCGGTTCAGTTCGCGCATGAAATGGCGGGTCGAGTTGATCTGGTACTCGTAGGGCAGCACCGGACCCTTGGCGAGCGCCGAGTACAGCAGCAAGGCGCTCGGCGTCGCCAGCAGCAGGCCGGTCGGCGTGCCGTCGCCGTCGCGCTGGATGTGGCCCCCCGGCGGATCGGGCGTGTCGCGGGTGTAGCCGCAGGCGCGCAGCGCCGCGGCATTGAGCAGGGCGCGATCGTACAGGTGCAGCACGAACACCGGGGTGTCCGGTGCCAGGGCGTTGAGTTCCGCGAGGGTCGGCAGGCGCTTCTCGGCGAACTGGTGTTCGGTAAAGCCGCCGATCACGCGCACCCACTGCGGCGGCGGCGTGCGCGCCACCTGGTCGGCCAGCATGCGCATGGCGTCGGCCAGCGAGGGCACGCCGTCCCAGCGCAGTTCGAGGTTGTAGCTGAGCCCGCCGCGGATCATGTGGGTATGCGAGTCGATCAGCCCGGGGATGATCCGTCGCCTGCCCGCATCGATGACCTGGGTGGCCGGTCCCGCCAGCGAGCGGATCTGCCCGTTGGTGCCTACGGCGGCGATGCGGGGTCCATGGATGGCCATGGCCTGCGCCTCGGGACGCCTCGCCACGCCGGTATGGATCTTCGCGTTGTGGACGATGAGCGTGGGATGCGTGGTCATGGAGGCTGCCTCGCGCGCCGAACGTTCCAGTGCGCACAGATGTACGTTCAGGCGCGTCGAGCTTTCGTGACCGCCCGCCGCGAGGGCGTGTCAAGCAGGTGGCGCAGCTCGCCGGGCGCGGCGGGGGCGGTAAGGTCGATTGCCGATGGGCCCGCGGATGCGGTGCGCGAGCGCGGCAAGGGCTGCATGTGCATATGCACAAATGTCATTTCCTGCCATGGCCATGAATGACCAGCATGAAGTGACTCGTTGGGAGGCGAGCCCATGACCGAAGCGCAGGAACGACCCGGATCGAACGCCAGGCTGGCACGGGCAAGCCTGTGCGCGGCGCTGCTGGGCCTGGGCATGCCGCTGGCTGGCATGGCGGCCGATTACGATTTCTACAGCAACTGGCCCACGCATGTGACCGCATCGGACGGCACCGACTTCGGCCTGGCGGTGCTGTACCAGTACGACATCAACGAGTTTTCCCAGGACGACGGGCGCTTCGAGGATGCCCACACGAATCGCCGCCGCTATCTCGGCCTGTTCCTGCGCAAGCCCGGCGTGTATGACGCCATCGCCCAGTACGACTACCAGGCCAGGCAATGGGCGGACGCGTTCGTCCGACTGCGCAGCAGCGGTGTCGTGGGCGAGGATCTCGGCAACTTCCGCCTGGGCTACTCGAAGACGCCGGTCGGGTTCGAAGGCGTGACCAGCACCTCGGCCACCACCTTCATCGAGTCGGCGCTGCCGACCCAGGCGGTATGGGAGGGGCGTCGCGCGGGCATCGACTGGGCATGGATCCGCCCGCACGTGGTGATCAACATCGGCGACTATTTCTGGCGCAAGGATCTCGACGGCAACAACCCGGGGAGCACCTGGGCCGGCCGTGCGGCCTGGGTGCCGCTCAACCAGCCGGGACACGTGCTGCACCTGGGCGTGTCCGCGTCGCGGGAAAACCTCGACTGGGCCAACGAGGGCAGCGTGCCGCCGTCGGCGCGCATCCGCGCCCGGCCCGAGGCGGGGCTGACGCCGGTGCGCCTGGTCGACTCGGGCACGCTTGCCTACAGCAAGCGCGTGGACCGCCAGGGTTTCGAGGCGCTGTGGATCGATGGCCCCTGGTCCGTGCAGGGGGAATACCTGCAGGCCAAGGTGAATCGCTTCCACGGCAAGCCCGACTACAGCAGCAGCGGTTTCTATGTGTTCACCACCTGGACGCTGACGGGCGAGGCCCGCTACTACAGCGATGGCAACGTGGGCGATCGCCGCTACACCGGTCGAGACCAGGCGGCGATCCGTCCCGCGCACGCCTGGGGCGCGGTGGAAGTGGCCGTGCGCTACAGCGAGCTCGACCTCAATGACGGGGCCATCACCGGCGGCAAGGAGCACGACTGGACGCTGGGCGCGAACTGGTACCTCGGCGAGCACCTGAAGCTGCAGGCGAACTACGTGTGGGCATTCAGTGATCGCGGGAACCTGCAGCTGAATCCGCACATCTTCGAGATGCGCGCGCAGGTCTACTTCTAAGTCCCGCCGTCCCGCGGGCAGGATCGCCGCTAACGCCTGACGTCCAGCTCGTTGGTGACTTCCTTGACGCCGGACATGCCACGCACCATCGAGTCGATCTTCGCCTTCTCGGCGTCGTTGAGCACGGCGCCGCGCAGCACCACCGCGCCGTCCGATGCGATCACCTTGACCTGGTGGGCCGCGGGTGACAGGGAATTGTCACGCTGCAGGGTCTGCTGCACGTTGGCGGCCAGTTGCAGGTCGGACGCGCTGGGGGAGGGGATTACCCGGTTGGGGTTGTTGGGGTCGTGCAGCGGCATGCTGGGGGGACGGGGCGTGGGAACCGTGCCCGCGCCCGCCGGAGGCGTGATCTGCGCGTAGCCGGTGGTCCCGCTGATGATCGCAATGCCGAAGACGATGCAACGAAGGCGCATGGCGCGGCCCCGAACGATGGCGTGGCTGCCTACGCTGCACCTGCCGGCGTACCCACGCCGTGAACTGGTCGTACAGGACTTGCTAGGCATCGTGCGGGTGGTTCGCCGTTGCGGCCGCTACAGGCCCTTCCTGCGCTCGCCGATGTCCGACGCGCTCAGCGTGCCCGGTTGCCCGCCGAAATGGCCGAGCACGTAGTTGGACAACGCGGCCACTTCGGCATCGGTATAGGCCTGGCCGAAGGAGGGCATGAAGACGCGCTGGGTGCCCACGTGCAGGCGCGAGCCGCCGAGGATCACCTGGGTGAGATTGGTGGCATGCGGATCGCGCACCGAGCGCGTGCCGGCCAGCGAGGCATAGTCGCTCTGGCGTCCCTGTCCGTTGTCGAGATGGCAACCTGCGCAGGCACCGACGAACAGCTGCTTGCCCAGGTCCGCCGCGGCCGCCGCGGGTGCCGCCGGCGCCGTGCCCGTCGCGGCAGCGGGCGGGATGGCGCCGCCGCGCTGTGGCTTCACGTCACGCAGGTAGCTGACCAGGGCGGCGATATCAGCCGGTGTCAGGTATTGCAGGCTGTTCTCCACGACTTCGCCCATCGGCCCGGAGGCGGTGCCCCGGCCCGCGGCGTGTCCCCTGGCCAGGTAGTCGCCCAGTTCCTGGTCCGTCCAGGCGCCGATGCCATGCTCCTTGTCGGAGGTGATGTTGTAGGCCTTCCAGCCCTGCAGTTCCTCGCCGGCCAGTGCCTCGCCGTGCTTCATGGCGAAGGCGGCATTCCTCGGCGTGTGGCATTCACCGCAATGGCCCAGCGCCGTGGCCAGGTACGCACCCCGGTTCCATGCATCGGACTTGCCCGGGTCGGGCTGGAAGCGGTGCTTCTTCAGGAACAGCGCGTTCCACAGGCTGACGGCCCAGCGCTGGTTGTACGGGAACGTCAGCGCATCGCCGCGCGCCGGCGCATGCGCGACGGGCAGGCTGAAGAGATAGGCCTTGATGGCCAGGACGTCGTCGCGGCTGAGCGCCGTATACGAGGTGTACGGAAACGCGGGGTAGAACGGTCGCCCATCCCTGTCGACACCTGCATGCATCGCACGCACGAAGTCGTCGTCGCTCCAGTTGCCGATGCCGGTGTCCTTGTCGGACGTGATGTTGGGGGAATAGATCGTGCCGAACGGCAGCTTGAACGCGACACCGCCGGCGAAGGGCTGGCCACCGGGTACCGTGTGGCAGGCCGCGCAGTCGGCCGCGCGGGTGAGGTACTCGCCGCGCGCCCGGGGATCGGTGATGTCGGCGGGGGCGCCGGCCACCTTGGGCGGTGGCGCGCTCTCGTCGCCGACGTGCCGCAGGCTGTGCAGGGCATAGGCGATGAACAGGATGCCCACCAGCACGACCAGGCTGATGAGCGTGACGATGAAACGCCCGATCTTCATGCCAGCCTCCTCGGGGTGTCGGTCGCGTCGCCGGACACGGGCTCCGGTGTCGTTTCGGACGAGAGCACGGCCTTCAGTGCGTTCGGATCCTGCACCAGCGCGTTGCGGTCGATCGGCAGCGTACGCAGGCGCACGCCGGTCGCGGCGAAGATGGCGTTGGTCAGCGCGGGCATCGCCATCACGGTGCCGGTTTCGCCGATGCCGCCCGGCGATTCCTTGCTCGGCATGACGTGCACTTCGATCTCGGGCGTCTCGTTGAGGCGCAGCACGCGGTAGTCGTTGAAGTTGCTCTGCTCCACCGCGCCGTGCTTGAGCGTGATGCCGCTGTACAGCGCAGCGCTCCAGCCGAACACCAGGCCACCCTGGATCTGCGCCTCCACCGTGTTGGGATTCACCACCCAGCCGCAATCGACGGCGGCCACCGCGCGCTTCATCGCGATCACCCCCTGTGGCGACACCTCCACATCCATCACTACGCACAGGTAGCTGCCGAACGGCGCCGCCAGCGCCACGCCACGGCCATGGCGCGCGGGCAGCGAACCCTGTCCCCAGCCGGCTTTCTGCGCGGCCAGCTCCAGCACGGCGCGCGCACGCGGGTTGTCGCCCAGCATGTCGCGTCGGTAGGCGACCGGGTCCTTGCCGGCGGCCTTGGCCAGTTCGTCGACGAAGCTCTCGACCACGAATACGTTGTGGGTGGGGCCCACGCCACGCCACCACCCCACCGATAGCCCCGCCGGCATGTCATGGCGCACCCAGTCCACCCGCAGGTTCGGCACGGCGTACGGGAGTTCGGCAGCGCATTCCACCAGGTCCCCGTCCAGGCCGTTCTTGCCCATCGCGCCGGGCGCGAAGGTGGCGAGCACCGAGGCGCCGGTGGTGCGGTCGGTCCAGGCGACCGGCTTGCCCTGGTCGTCCAGCGTGGCGGAGATGCGGTCGTAGTACGCGGGTCGATAGCGGTCCTGCGCGATGTCTTCCTCGCGCGTCCAGATGACCTTGACCGGGAAGTCCACCTGCCGGGCGATCGCCACGGCCTGTTCCACCGAGTCCTCGAACAGTCGCCGTCCGAAGCCGCCACCCATGTACTGGTTGTGCACCGTGATCGCCTCCGGCGGGAGGCCGGTGACCTTCGATGCCACGTCGACGCAGCGCGCGGGCACCTGCGTGCCGACCCAGATCTCGCAACTGTCGGGCCGCACATGGACCGTCGTGTTGAGGGGCTCCATGGTGGCGTGCGCGAGCAGGGGAAGCTGGTAGGTGGCGGAGACCACCTTGCCCTTCACGTTGTCCACGTGTCCCACTTCGCGGCCGAGGATGGGCTTGCCGTGCTCCGAGGCGTCCGCCATGTCCTTGAACAGCTGCTCGGTGCTGAAGTCCGCGTTGGCGCCGCGGTCCCAGCGGATGTCCAGCGCTTCCAGGCCCAGCTTCGCGGCCCAGAAATGCTCGCCGATGACGGCGACGGCGTTGTCGAGCTTCACCACCTTCAGCACGCCGGGCACGGCGCGCGCGCGGGTGTCGTCCACCGAGGCCAGCTTGCCGCCGAAGGTGGGGCAGGCGCGCACGGTGGCGACCTTCATCCCCGGCACGCGGATGTCGATGCCGAACGGCAGGCTGCCGTTGACCTTGCCAGGCGTGTCCACGCGGCGCAGCGGCTTGCCGATCAGCTGGAAGTCCTTGGGATCCTTCGGCGACACCTTGTCGGGCGGCGCCAGCTTCGCGGCCGCGTCGGCAAGCTCGGCGTAACGCAGCGTGCGGCCGGTGGGCGCGTGCGTGACCATGCCACGGGTCACCGTGCACTGCGCGGCGTCCACCTTCCAGCGCTGCGCCGCCGCGGCCACCAGCAGGTAGCGCGCCGCCGCGCCCGCGTTGCGCAGCGTGGTCCAGCAGAAGCGGATGGTGGTGGAGCCGCCGGTCGCCTGGTCGCCCAGCAGCGGATTGGCGTACAGCTTGCGGTTGGGTGGCGCGTGTTCGACCGTGATCTGGTCGAGGCCGACGTCCAGTTCCTCCGCCAGCAGCGTGGCCTGGCCGGTGTACGAGCCCTGTCCCATCTCGATGGTCGGCATCACCAGCTGGATGCTGCCGTCGTTGCCCACGCGCACGAAGGCGTTGGGCGCGAAGGAGGGATGGCTGGCCTCGATGCGCGTGCTGTCGCCCAGGCCCCAGACGCGGCCTGCGCCACCCAGCCACATGAAGGCCACCACCAGGCCGCCGCGCTTGATCAGTTCCCTGCGCGAGGGACTCTGCAGGTCGGCATCGTGCGGTGCGGGAGGAACACGAAGATTCATGGCTGCCTCTCGATGGGAGCCGGTGGGCTCAGGCGATGGTCTGCGGCACGGCCGTCGTGCCGGTGGCGGCCTGCTTGATGGCGGCGCGGATGCGCACGTAGGTGCCGCAGCGGCAGAGGTTGCCCGACATGGCCGTGTCGATGTCCGCATCGGTGGGCGAGGGCTTCTGCGCGAGGAGGGCCGTGGCGCTCATGATCTGGCCGGTCTGGCAGTAGCCGCATTGCGCCACCTCCACACCCAGCCACGCCTGTTGCACGCGCTTGCCGAGATCGGTCTCGCCGATGCCTTCGATGGTGGTGATCTTCTTGCCCACCGCGCCGCTCGCCGGCAGCACGCAGGAGCGCACGGCCTGTCCGTCCAGGTGCACCGTGCACGCGCCGCATTGCGCGATGCCGCAACCGAACTTGGTGCCGGTGAGGCCGGTCACGTCGCGCAGTACCCACAGCAGCGGCATGTCGTCGGGCACGTCGACCTGGGTGTCGTGCCCGTTGATGGTGAGGACGATCATGCGGATCTCCCTTCGAGGCATGGCGCGCCCGGCGTGCATCGCGCGGGAACAACCTGCAAGGCATGCGGATGGCCGTTCGCGTGGGATCATCGCCGGGCAGCCGCCATCCGCCTGCCAGGGGAAGACCTCGTCGCATCTTCCTCTCCGTGAAAGAAAAGACAAGTGAAGGGGGGCGGGCGAGGCTGGCGTCCATCACCCGTTATGGCGGAACATCGTGGCCGGATCCTGCTGGCATCGAGTCATGAACGTTGCCCAAGAGTTCGACCCTTTGTATCGCTCGGTACGCGCGCTGCCCCTGCAAGCCGGGGCGGCGGTCGCCGCGCTGGCGACCATCACGCGGACGCGCGGCTCCACCTTTCGACGGGCCGGCGCAAGCATGCTGGTGCTGCGCGACGGACGCCTGGTCTGCGAACTTTCCGGAGGTTGCCCGCAGCGGGACATCGTGTGGCGGGCGCAGCAGGTGATGGACAGCGGCCATCCGCAGCTGGTGTCGTACGGTCGCGAGGCGAACTACGACGTGATGCTGGAAACCGGTTGCGGTGGCGAACTGGAGGTATTGATCGAGCCGTTGCGCCTGGCGGCCGACCTGCAATTCTTCGATGCGATCGCGCGGCTGCGCGAGCGGCGATGCCACGGTGTGCTGGCCACGGTCTACGCCGCTGATGGCGACGCGCTCGCTCCCCGGCCCCGGCGCCTGGTGCAGGGAGAGGGCGCGGCGTGGGACGACATCACCAGTGAAGGCTTGCGGCAGCAGGTGGTGTCGGCCCTGCGGTCGATGCCCGCGGGCGCGGCGGCGACGGTCTCCCGCTGCGAGGCCGATGGGCGCCACTACGACGTCCTGCTCGAGCCGCTGCGTCCGCCGCACGCGCTGGTCGTGATAGGCGACGGCATTGGCGCGCGCATGCTGGCTGAGTTGTCGCTGCAGCTGGGTTGGCACACGACCCTGGTGGATCCCGCGCAGGCGAGCACCGATGCCGGCGACGGCATCCGGCGTCTCGCGGTTTCCGCACGCGCATTGGCGAGCCAGGTACGGTTCGATCCCGTCACCTCCGCCGTGGTGATGACGCACCGGATCGAGCGTGACCTCGACTATCTCGCGGCGCTGCTGGATACCCCGGTGGGCTATATCGGCATGATCGGCTCGCGCCAGCGCGCGGCGCAGATCGCGTCGACGTTCCCGCAGGGCGATCCCCGTCTGCACATGCCCGCCGGCCTGGACGTGGGATCGGAAACGCCGCAGGAGATCGCGCTGGCCGTGGCCGCGGAGATCCTGGCGATACGCAACGGCAAGCAGGGCGGCCTGCTGTCGCACACGCGAACCCCCATCCACGCATGACGCCTTCCGACGCCCGCATCGGTGCCGTGCTGTTGGCGGCAGGCAGCGCCAGCCGCTTTGGCACGCCGAAGCAGCTGTTGGCGATCGATGGCGTGCCGATGGTCCGGCGCATCGCCATCGCCGCCCTCGCTGCGGGTCTGTCGCCCGTGATGGTGGTGACCGGCGCCCACGGCGAGGAGGTGTCCGCCAGCCTCGCCGGACTGGACGTCCATGAGGTCGTGCATGGGGACTGGGCGAGCGGCATGGGAGGCTCGCTCGCGGCAGGCATCAGGGCGATCGTGAAGCAGGCGGCCTCGCTGCAGGCGGTGATGGTGCTGCTGGCGGACCAGCCCTCGATCGGGTCCGCCGATCTGGAAGGGATGCTGCAGGCACATGGCGAGGCGGCGGGGCGCATCGTGGCGGCGCGCTACGACGGCCACCTGGGTGCGCCGTGCCTGTTTCCGCGTACCTGCCTGGATGATCTCTCCGTGCTCCACGGGGCGCGGGGCGCACGGGTCCTGCTGGAGCGTTACGCATCCAACGTCGAGGCCTACGACCTGCCGTCCGCCGCCTTCGACATCGATACGCCGGCCGACCACGCCGCGTGGCTGGCGCTGCGCGGCCGGGAACCGCCCGATCGCTGATCATCCTGTCCGCGAGGCGCGGACAGGACATCGATCAGTGCAGCCCGACGGTGCCGTGCATCGCGCCGAAGATCTTCTGCGTGTCGTAGCCGACGCCGTTCTTGAAGACCAGCGGCATGTGCTCGATCGCGCTGGTGTCCTTGAGCGGATCGCCATCGACCACCGCGAGGTCGGCACGCTTGCCGACGGCCAGCGTGCCGACGTCCTGGTCGCGGCCCAGGTACCTGGCGCCGTTGTAGGTGGCGATCTTCACGGCCTGCTCGAAGCTGAAGCCCGTCTCGACCAGCAGCTCTACCTCGCGCTTGGACGAGTAGCCGGGCACCACGCCGCCGAAACCGGTGGGATCCGTGCCGGCGAGCAGGGTGCCACCGGCCTCGACGTACTGCTTTTCCAGCTGCGCCAGCTTGGCGTAGATCTCCGGCGTGTAGCGGCCCTTGGCCGTCTGCACCTTGTTCCAGCTGTCTTCGTACTGGGTGCGCACCTCGGGCAGCATCAGGTCCAGCGCGCCCTGCGGGGCCTTGGGCCGGCCCGCCACGAAGGTTTCGAATACGGTCAGGGTGGAGGTGAGCGCGAGATGATGGTCGACCATCCACTTGATCAGCGACTTCACCTCGGGTGACTTCGGGTCCAGCGTCGCGAACGACTGCGCCACGTCCGCGCTGCGCGGGCAGGCGTCGGGCTGCTTGTCCTTGACGAAGTCGGTCGCGACGAAGAAGCCGTGCTCGAGGTTGTCGATGCCCATGCCCACCGCTTCGCGGTAGGTGACCGAGCACAGGTGCGCGGTCACCTTGCTGCCGCGGTGATGCGCGACGTCGATCACGCGCTGCAGCTCGGCCCGGGTGATCTGCATATAGGCCTTGTACGAGGTGACGCCTTCGTCGGCCCAGTAGTTGACCGTGCGCTCCGCGTCGTCGACGCCGCTGAGCGAGTGCACGGCGGGAATCGGCAGGCCGGGGCCGTTGAGGTAGGGGCCGGTCACGTCCATGTCGGGACCGATGGCATCGCCGCGCGCGATCGCGTCGCGCACGTTGAGGTCGGCGTACGGCATCATCGAGCCCGCGGTACGCATGGTGGTGGTGCCACCCGCGAGGTACAGCCGCGGGAAGCTGTAGCTCATCTCGTTGTATTCCACGCCGCCGGCCGGATAGAACATGTGCTCGTGGACCATCACGAAACCGGGCAGCAGGGTCTTGCCCTTGGCGTCGATGACGGTGGCGCCGTCGGGGATCTTCACGCGGCTGGCCTTGTCCAGAGCCACGATGCGGCCCTTGTCGATGAGCAGGGTCTGCTCGTGCCTGGCCTTGGCGCCGGTGCCATCGACGATCGTGGCGTGGGTGAACGCGATCACCGGCTGCGCATACGCCACGAACTCGCTGCCGGCGGGCTTGTCCGCCGCATGGGCGGACATCGACGACAACAGGCCGGCCAATACCGTTGCGCGTAGCGATCGCTGCATTGCCATGGTGCTCCCCCACCAATGAAGTGGGGGCATCCTAGCAAACGCCCTTGCGCGGTGGATCAGCCCGCTTCGAGCAGGGCCACCGTGCCCTGGCCACCGTCGGCGCAGATGCTGACGATCGCCCGCGTCCCCGCGGGCATGGCGGCGAGTTCCTTCACGGCCTGGCTGAGGATGCGTGCACCGGTGGCGCCGAACGGATGGCCGAGCGCGAGGCTGCCGCCGTTCGGGTTCATCAGGTCGCGCGGGAACGCACCGAACTCGCGCTCGACGCCGGCCTTGCGGGTCAGGAAGTCACGGCTCTGCAGCGCAGCGATGTGCGAAAGCACCTGCGCCGCGAACGCCTCGTGGATTTCCCACAGGCCGATGTCCTGGTATCCCAGGCCATGTCGAGCCAACAGGCGCGGGATGGCGTAGGCCGGCGCCATCAGCAGGCCCTCGGTGCGGAAGTCGACGGCGGCGATCTCCCAGTCGATCAGCTTCACGCGCGGTACGTGGCTGGGCAGCCGCCCCAGTCCGGCCTGGGTGGCGACCCACAGGCTGGCCGCGCCGTCGGTCAAGGGTGAGGAGTTGCCGGCGGTGAGCGTGCCCTGGCCGCTGGTGCGGTCGAACGCCGGCGGCAGCTTGGCCAGCTTTTCCAGCGAGGTGTCCGCGCGCGGAATGCTGTCGCGGCGGAATTCGCCGATCGGCACCACCAGGTCGTCGAAGAAGCCGCGGTTCCAGGCCTCCACGGCGTTGCGGTGGCTGTCGTAGGCGATCTGGTCCTGGTCGTCGCGCCGGAGCTGCCATTCCTTCGCGGTGATCTCGGTGTGCTCGCCCATGCTGAGCCCGCTGGTGCGGTTGACGATGCCCGGGATGTACAGGCTGATGTCGCCCAGCTTCAGCGACAGCGCATGCGAGACCTTCTCGCCGACCGAGCGCGCCCTCTGGAAGCGGCGGATCCAGTCCGACAGTCGCTGGTTGAGCCCGAGCTGGATGCGGCTGAGGCTGTCCACCCCGCCCACCAGGGCCAGCTGCATGCTGTCGTCGTCGAGCATGCCCGCGGCCTCGATCATGCCGATCATGCTGGTGGAGCAGGCCATCACGGTGGAAAACGCCGGGATGGTGGCGGGCGCGCCCGCGTCCATCAGCACTTCACGCGCAAGATTGCTCCAGGTGAGGTTCGGCACCACCGTGCCCCACACGGCGACATCGGGCGTCCTGCCTCCCGGCAGGCTGTCCAGCATGTGGCGCACCACCGGCACGGAAAGCGCGATGGCGTCGTAGCTGGCCAGTGCGCCATCCACCTTGGAGAACGGCGTGCGCACGCCTGCCGCAAGCCACACCGGATGGCGATAGCGCGAGTGGAGGGTCATGGGGGCTTCCTGGTGGCAGGTGGCGGGAGGAGTCAGGCGGTGGCGAGCTGCCAGGACGTGCCTTCCGGCGCGCCGCGCCCGAGTTTGTCCGGCAGCGGATCCGTGGCGGCCACGAACTCAAGGGAGACCGAGTTGATGCAATAGCGCTGGTGCGTGGGCGGCGGGCCATCGTCGAACACATGGCCCTGGTGGCTGCCGCAGCGGGCGCAGCGGATCTCCGTGCGCACCATGCCGTAGGTGGTGTCGCGCACGTAGGCGAGGTGATGTTCGTCGAACGGCGTGGTGAAGCTCGGCCAGCCGGTGCGGCTGTCGAACTTGTCGCCGGCCAGGAACAGCGGGAGTCCGCACAGCCGGCAGCAGTACACGCCGGCCCGCTTCTCGGACAGCAGGACGCCACAGAACGGCGACTCGGTACCATGGTGGAGCAGGACTTCGCGCTCCTCGCCGGTCAGCTTCGAGGCGAGCTGGTCGAACTGCAGCGGGGTGGGGGGCGAGAGGTCGAACGGGGCAGCTGCACTCACGACACGTGCTCCTCGGCGATCCAGGGTGGGGTGCGGCGGCATGCGGCCACCGGCTGGGCCCTAGATCGTGGCGGTCGACCGGGAATCAAGGTCAGCGCCGTTCGTCGGCCCGCTCTTCCTCGACGGTGAAGATGGCTTCGGGCGTTGCTTCCAGCCGGGCCTTGGGGATGGGTTTGCCGCTGAGGTCGGAGTAGCCGTAGGTGCCATCGGCGATCTTCTGCAGCGCGCGTTCGATGTGGTCGATGCGCTGTGCATCCGTGTCGCGCTGGGCCTGGCGCACTTCCTCGCCGGCCGAGTCCTGGGCCTCATCCTCGAACTCCATGGCTTCGTCGCCATGCTCTTCCTCGTAGTCGCGGCGCCGCGCATTGGAGGAAAGCTCCCCGCCCAGCACCTGTTGCCGCAAGGCCTCCAGGCGCTGGCGCTGCTGTGCGATGAACTCAGGGCTCAGGTGGGCTTGCTCGGCGGCCATGGGTGTCTCCGGGGGAGGGATGCATGAAAGTCGTTTAGCTATGGCATAGCCCCCGTTTCAGCGCGGTGAAGGGTGCACGCCTGGAGGGTGGCGCGCAGCCTGCTCGGGTGGCGATGCGCCACGGTGGCCGATGCGCGGGCGAGGTGGAGGCCGGATGACGCCAGCCCGGGCAGGCAAACGAGCCGTTGTCGGCGCGTTTTCGGGCCAGTTCTTCACGCGGCATTGATGCCGCACTGAACGACCTTATGTGGGGCGAGGGTTCCGGGCGACCACGGCCGATCGAGGTCGTTGGTGCGTCCGGCGTAGGTAGATTTTTCCGGACAGGATCTTATGGCTCGGCACAAAGCGCTTCCGCTGTACCGCAACATCGGCATCATCGCCCACATCGACGCAGGCAAGACCACCACGACCGAGCGCATCCTCTACTACACGGGCAAGAAGCACCAGATCATCGACGTGCACGACACCAAGGAAGGCAAGGGATCGACCACCACCGATTACCTGGAGCAGGAGCGCAAGCGCGGCATCACCATCCAGTCGGCGGCGGTGTCCACCGAGTGGAAGGGCTACCAGATCAACCTGATCGATACGCCCGGCCACGTGGACTTCACCATCGAGGTGAACCGCAGCCTGCGCGTGCTCGACGGCGCGGTGGTGGTGTTCGACGGCGTCGCCGGCGTGGAGCCGCAGACCGAGACCAACTGGCGCCTGGCCGACCAGTACAACGTGCCGCGCCTGTGCTACGTCAACAAGATGGATCGCATCGGCGCCAACTTCGGCCACTGCGTGAAGGGCATACGCGAGCGCCTGGGCGCCAACGTGCTGCTGTGCCAGGTGCCGCTGGGCTCCCACGACGAGTTCATCGGCATGGTGGACCTGGTGGCCGGCGTGGGCTACCTGTGGCAGGGCCACGACAAGGACAGCCCCTGGGAAACCGTGCCGCTGGAAGACATTCCCGGCCGCGTCTCCTTCTCGACCGCCGCCGACCAGGCATGGATCGCCGACCTGCCGAAGCTGCGCGAGGAGACCCTGGAGCGCGCCCTGTCCCTGGACGATGCGGCTTTCGAGAAGCTGATCGAAACCGGCGAATTCGACATGGACACGCTCAAGGCCTGCATCCGCCAGGGCTGCGTGTCGGGCAAGCTCGTACCGGTGTTCTGCGGTTCGTCCTACCGCAACAAGGGCGTGCAGCAGCTGCTGGATGCCGTGGTGGACTACCTGCCTTACCCGGGTGAAAACGGCGGCATCGCGCTGGTGGACGAAAACGGCCACGTGGTGGGCGAGCAGGGCGTCATCGACGATGCCCCGGCCCGCGTCCTGGCCTTCAAGGTGATCAACGACCAGTTCGGTACGCTGACCTTCTGTCGCATCTACTCGGGCGTGATCAAGAAAGGCGACAGCCTGCTCAACGTGACGCGCGGAAAACGCGAGCGCATAGGTCGCATCGTGGAGGTGCAGGCGAACGCCACGCGGGAGATCGACGAGGTGCGCGCGGGCGACATCTGCGCCTTCGTCTCGCTGAAGGAGACCGAGACCGGCGACTCGCTGTGCGATCCGGGCCATCCGGCCCTGCTCGAGCGCATGCGCTTCCCCGACCCGGTGATCAGCGTGTCGGTGGAGCCCAAGCATCGCAACGACGTCGACAAGCTTTCCGCCGCGCTCTACAAGATGGTGAAGGCCGATCCGTCCCTGCAGCTGGAAATGGACAAGGAAACCGGCCAGACCGTGCTCAAGGGCATGGGCGAGCTGCACCTGGAGGTGACCATCGATCGCATGCGCACCGAGCTTGGCGTGGACGCGAACATGGGCAAGCCCAAGGTGAGCTTCCGCGAGGCCTTCGGCAGGCCGGTGGAGCACACCTACACGCACAAGAAGCAATCGGGTGGCTCGGGCCAGTTCGCCGAGGTCACCATGGTGTTCGAGCCGCTGGAGACCGGCGGTGGCATCGTGTTCTCTGACGAGATCGTCGGTGGACGCATTCCGCGCGAATACATCCCGGCGGTGGAGCACGCGGTGACGGTGGAGGCGCGCGAAGGCCAGGTGGCCGGCTATGAAGTGGTGGACTTCAAGGCGCGCCTGATCGACGGCAAGTTCCACGACGTGGACTCCTCGGCGCTGGCCTTCGAGATCGCCACCAAGCAGTGCTTCCGCGAGGCGCAGCGGCTCAGCAAGCCCAAGCTGCTGGAGCCGGTGATGAGGCTGGAAGTGGTCACCGAGCCCGACTACCTGGGTGACGTCATCGGCGACATCAACCGCCGCCGTGGCACCGTGAGCGACCAGGGGCAGCGTGGCGCGCAGGCCTTCGTGCAGGGTTTCGTGCCGCTGGCGGAGATGTTCGGCTACATCAACTTCCTACGCTCGGCCACCCGCGGCCGCGGTACGTTCACCATGGAGTTCGACCATTACGAGGAAGTGCCCGCCAGCCTGGTCGACAAGCTGATGGAGAAAGAGGCGAAGTAGGCCCGTCGCCTCAGGGAGTAACCTGCCGTCCGCGTGGCGCACGCCGTGGTCCCTCGTCCCGGAACGCCACGCGGCACGGCACTATCAGGGTCAGCTCGGTGCCGTGGGGCGCGCGATGCTTCAGTTCCAGCCTCGCGCCCAGCTTGTCGGCGCGCTCGTGCATGCCGATCACGCCCCAGTGGCCGTGCGTGGCCGCCCTGCGCAGGGCCTTCGGGTCGATGCCGCAGCCATCGTCGGCGACGACGATGCGCAGCTGCCTGGGTTCGTAGGCCACCAACACGTCGATGCGACTGGCCTGCGCGTGGAGGAAGGCGTTGCGGATGCCCTCGCGCACGATGTCGAGGATCTCGTCGAACGCGCTGGGCAGGATCGGCAGCGACTTGCCTTCCGAGCTGATGTGGAAGCTGGTGTGGTAGAGCGAGGCGAGGTTCTCGCCGACGGCGAGCAAGGACTGCACCAGCTCGGTGTATTCCGGGCCGTCGCCGCGCAGCGAGACGATCTTGCCGCGCCCTTCGATGACCATCTCCCGCGCCTGCATGATGGCGTCCTTGAGCGCCGCCGCGTTGCGGTCGTCGGGCGGCATGCCCGAGACCAGGGCCTGCAGTCGCAGCAACAGGCCCTGGATGCCCTGCAGCAAGGTGTCGTGGATGTCGCGCGCGATTCGTTCGCGCTCGTCCATGCGTTCGCTCAGCTGCAGGTGCACCTGTTCGGCGGCCCGCCGCATCCGCCACGCCAGGAACATGAAGACCAGCACGAGGAAGGCCAGCACGCAGGCCGCGGCAAACCAGATGGTCTGGTAGAACCAGGGCGCGATGACCAGCGTGAGCTCGGCACCCTGCGTGTTCCAGATGCCGTTGTCGTTGGCGGCGATCACCCGGAAGCGGTAGCTGCCGGGCCGGAGGTTCGCATAGAACGCCTCGCGGCGTGTGCCCGCGTCCTGCCATGCGGCATCCACACCGTCGAGCCTGTAGCGGAAGCGCACGCGGCCGGGGATGGCCAGGCTGGTCGCGGTGTACTGGATCTGCACGTTGTCCGTGCCCTTGGGCAGTTTCACGCGGTCCATGGCGGCGTGGTGCGTGCCATCGGCCGTCACGCCGAGTATCTGCACCGGGGGCGGCAACGGATTGCCGAACAGGCGATCAGGCTGGATCCAGGCAGGCCCCTGGTTGGTGAGGAACCAGAGGTTGTGCCCGGCGTCGGTGAAGGCCGTCGGCGTGATGGCTGCCTGCAGCGCAATGCCGGGCAGGCCGTCGTCATAGTCGAACAGGCGATACGCCGGTCGGTAGCCGGGCCGGGTGAAGGCCGCTTCCGCTTCTCCGGCCGTCAGGCGGACCACACCCTTGCCGGCGTTGAGCCACAGGTCGCCGTTGCTTGTCTTGACGATGCCACTGATGCCGCTGAAAACATCGTTGTCCGCGATGATGATGGATTGTACCTGGCCCGCACGCAGCCGGGCCATGCCGAGCTCGCCACCGATCAATACCTCGTCGGCGAGTGGCTTGATCACGGTGATGTGCCCTGCGTGCAGGCCGTCGGCACGCGTATAGACGCGCGCCTGGCCGCCAGCGAGCTCGGCGAGTCGGTTGTCGGGATAACCCAGCCACAGGTGACCCGCGTCATCGGTGGCCATCGAGGTGGGCGTCAGGCCCTCGAGCAGGGGCGATGGGGACTGCGCCACGAACCGGCCACCGTCGAGCCGATACAGGCCATGGTCGGAGAAGGCCAGCCACAGTGCGCCGCTGCGATCGACGGCCATCGCATTCACGCTGGTGAATCCCTGCGGGAACGGCATGCTTTCCAGCGCGTCCGCGTGCAGGCGGTAGAGGTCGTGGCGCCCGAGCATCCACAGGTTGCCGTCGCGGTCGAACGCGATGCTGCTGATGTCGTGCAGGTCCGAGCGCACCCGGGTAACGGCCTGCGTATCGATGCGCCACAGCGTGCCGTTGTTGACGATCCACGGCGTGCCATGGTCGTCCACGGTCATCGCGTAGTTTGAGGCGTTGCCCAGGGGTACGTCGGCTGGCACCTTGACGTTGTTGCGATGGAAGCTCACCAGGCCCATGTTGGTGCCGGCCCAGATGGTGCCTTCCGCATCTTCCAGCAGGGGCACGGTACGGTTGGTCACCAGGCCGTTGCTGCGATCGACCAGGTCCACCATGTCGGCCCTCTGTAGTGCCCTGCCATGTTCGGCATGCGCATAGTCGGCCACCCGGTAGATGCCGCCGTTGTCGACGCCGGTGCCCCACAGGTTGCCGCCGCGGTCGAACAGCAGCCGATGGCTCCAGCTGAAGTCGCCGATGCTGAGGTCGCGCTGGCCCAGTTGCGGATGTTCCGCGTCCAGACCCGGCAGGGCGCGGGTGCCGTGGGTGTGGTCGGACAGCCAGAGCGTGCCGTCCGGCGACTGCGCGATGACGCTGTTGCGATAGACCTCCTGGTCGGTGGCTTCGAACCGCGTCGCGCCCGGACGCAGGTAGACCAGCCGCTCGCCGGTGGTTGCCCACAAGGTGCCGTCACGCGCCGCGATCACCCAGTCGGCGCGGCTGGCGGGGTAATGCCAGTCGGCACCCACGGTCTGCCACCGCCGGCCGTCGAAACGCGCCAGGCCGCCCTCGGTGGCTGCCCACAGGATGCCGTCCGGGGTTTGCGCGAAGGTGTACACGATGCCGGTGGGAAACGATTTGCCCGCGGCGTAGTGGCTCAGGTGATCCTGGCGCTTGATGCTGGCGCCCCCGTAATAGAAGCCGATCCATAACGCTCCGTCCGGCATCATCTTCAGGGTGGTGATGTCGTTGGACTGGAAAGCTTCACCGGCCCTGGGCTCGAAGCGCTCGAAGCGGACGCCGTCGAAGCGGTACAGCCCGTTGCCGGTGCCCAGCCACAGGTAGCCGCTGTCGCCCTGCGCCAGGGCCCAGATGTCGGCCGGCGCGCCGGAATCAATGGTCCATTGCTTGCGGCGGAACTCGATGGCGCTGCCCGCGGCGAACGCGTTCGCCGTGACGATGAGCCAGCACAGCAACGCGAACAGCGTGCGCCATCCGGGTGCCGGGCCAGGCCGGCTTGCCTGCGCGCGCGCCCGGGCGAGGCAGCCCGCCAGTCGCTGCAGCGCGTGTCGACGGCCAGTCATCGTCATGCTCGCCCACTTCGTCGGCCGATCGGAGGTAAAGCATAACGATCGCGTGTGTACGCGGCGAGCAGAATCACCCGATCGGGCATTGCTCCTTGCGCGTCGTGCCAAGATAGTGGGCAGCGCTGCCGGAAGGTTCGCGCGGCGCGGTCGATGGACGGCATGGCCAGGAGGAGTGATGGTGACAGGCGGTGCAGACCGCATCAGGGTGCTGATCGCCGATGACCATCCCATCATGCGTGATGGCATCGCCGTGGCCCTGGCAAGCAGTCCCGACATGGAAGTGATCGGGCAGGCCGCGGATGGCGCGGAGGCCATCGTCCGCTTCCGCGAACTGGCGCCCGATGTGGCCCTGATCGACCTGCAGATGCCCGGCGTGGACGGGTTGCAGGCCATCCATGCGATCAGCGCGGAGTATCCGCAGGCGCGCATCATCGTGCTGACCTCCTATCCGGGTGACGCCCGCGTGAAACGCGCGCTCACGCAGGGTGCCTGCGCCTACATGCTGAAGACCGCGACCCGCGACGAAATCCTCGCCGCGATCCGTTCCGTCATGAACGGCCGCCGCGTGGTGGCCTCGGAAGTCGCCGGCGAGATCGCCTCGCACGCCTGGTCGGAAATGCTCAGTGATCGCGAGCTCAGCGTGCTCCGGCTGGTGGCCACCGGCCACACCAACAAGCGCATCGCCGACATCCTTTGCGTGTCCGAGGACACCGTGAAGGCGCGGCTCAAGAACATCATGACCAAGCTCGGCGCCCTGGACCGCACGCATGCGGTGACGCTGGCGCGCAACCGCGGTTTCTTCGACGGCTGAGTACCGTTGCAACCGTGGTGCAACACGTGGCTGCGTGGCGCGCGTGACATCGAAGCGTGATTACCTGATCGGGTAGTCAAGATTTGCCGCGTTAGGGCATGCCACCTCGTCGCCGTGGCGACAGAATGGCGGACACGTTTACCCCACCACTCCGGTGGGAAGTCCAGCCCCCCGACCGACGGCCCTTGCACCATCAAGCGACCCCTGCCGGGACGAAGGCATGCGGAAGCCCATGCGAGATTCGGCCCCTAGGAGATCCTGCATGTCGATCAAAGATCGTAGTCACGGCACTGACCTGGCCCGCCGCCAATTCCTGGGCCAGGTAGCGACGATTTCCACCGCGTTGGCGTTGCCGGTCGGCGGACTGATGTTGCCTTCGTCTTCCCTCGGCGCCGCGGCGCCCTCTCAAACCCCGCATGGAAATCCCCCTATGAGCACGATCACCACGAAGGATGGCACGCAGATCTTCTACAAGGACTGGGGACAGGGTCAGCCTGTCGTGTTCTCGCACGGCTGGCCGTTGTCGGCGGATGCTTGGGATGCGCAGATGCTGTTCCTCAGTTCGCACGGCTACCGCACCATCGCGCACGACCGTCGCGGCCACGGCCGTTCCGGCCAGCCGTGGAACGGCAACGACATGGATACCTATGCGGACGACCTGGCTGCGCTGATCGAAAAGCTGGATCTCAAGAACATCGTGCTGGTGGGGCATTCCACCGGTGGTGGCGAGGTGTCCCATTACATCGGTCGCCATGGCAATTCGCGCGTGGCCAAGATCGTGCTGATCGGCGCGGTGCCGCCGGTCATGGTGAAGAGCGCGGCCAACCCGGGTGGCCTGCCGATCGAGGTGTTCGACGACATCCGCGCCAAGACGCTGGCCGATCGCTCGCAGTTCTTCAAGGATCTCTCGGGTCCGTTCTTCGGCGCCAACCGTCCCAACACCAAGGCCACGCAGGGCATGCGCGATTCGTTCTGGATGCAGGGCATGCTGGGTGGCCTCAAGGGCCAGTACGACTGCATCAAGCAGTTCTCCGAGGTGGATTACACGCCGGACCTGAAGAAGATCGAGGTGCCCGCGCTCGTCATCCACGGCGACGACGACCAGATCGTGCCGATCGACGACTCCGGCCGTCTCTCCGCCAAGCTCATCAAGCACGCCACGCTCAAGGTGTATCCGGGTGCGCCGCACGGCCTCACCGCGACCCACCAGGAACAGGTCAACAAGGACCTGCTCGAGTTCATCCGCTCCTGATCGTCCCACGGCGCCGGTCGTGCAAGGCCGGCGCCCAGCCACCGAGGTATTGCCCATGGCCATCCAAGCCAGCCCCACACCCGGCAAGCAACTGCTCACGCCGATGGATCACGCGCTGATCCTGATCGACTTCCAGTCGCAGATGTCCTTCGCCACCCATTCCATCGACGCCATCACCTTGCGCAACAACGCCGCGCTGATCTCGCATGCGGCGGCGAGCTTCAAGGTGCCGTCGATCCTCACCACGGTGGCCGAGAAGAGCTTCTCGGGGCCGATGTTCAGCGAAATCACGGACGCGTTCCCGGGACAGGCGCTGCTGGATCGCACGTCCATGAACACCTGGGAGGACGCGGCGGTGATCAAGCAGGTCAATGCCATCGGCAAGCCCCGCCTGGTGTTCGCCGGCCTGTGGACCTCCGTGTGCATCGTCGGCCCCACCTTGTCGGCCCTCGACCAGGGCTACGAGGTCTACGTGATCGCCGATGCCTGCGGCGACGTGTCCGCCGAGGCGCACAATCGCGCGATGGAGCGCATGATGCAGGCCGGCGTGCGCCCGATGACGTCGCTGCAATACCTGCTCGAGCTCCAGCGTGACTGGGCGCGCACCGAGTCCTACGACAGCACCACCGGCATCGCCAAGCGGTTTGGCGGCGCGTACGGCCTGGGCGTCATCTATGCCAAGACGATGTTTGCAGGACACGAAGGCTGATCGCTTCGGCGGTTCGGGAGCAGGGCCATGAAAATCTATGTGATCTCACTCGCCGCGGGTGTCCTGGTCGGCGTCATCTACGGCCTGCTGCAGGTCCGTTCGCCGGCGCCGCCCCTGGTGGCGCTGGTCGGCCTGCTGGGCATCCTGTGCGGTGAGCAGCTGCCGCCCCTGGTCAAGGACTATCTGCATCGGCAAGGCGCGCCCACGGCGTGGCTGCAGGAGCAGGTCAAGCCGCACATGTGTGGCCAGCTTCCCGGTGCGAAGCCCACGTCGCGGGACGAGACCCCGGGGAAGGTGCGCTCATGACCAGTCCGAGCAGCGAACCCGACCTCATCGTCCGCGGTGGCCGTTTCACCACGCTGGACCGTGGCAACCCGGAGGCGGAAGCCGTGGCCATCAGCGATGGCCGCTTCGTGGCCGTGGGTCGCACGGCCGAGGTGATGTCGCTGGCCGGCCCACGCACGCGGGTAATCGACCTGCAGGGGCGGCGGGCCTTGCCGGGCCTGATCGACAACCACCTGCACATCATCCGTGGCGGCCTCAATTTCAACCTGGAGCTGCGCTGGGACGGCGTGCGCTCCCTGGCCGATGCGATGGCGATGCTCAAGGCGCAGGTGGCGATCACGCCGGCGCCGCAATGGGTGCGCGTGGTCGGTGGTTTCACCGAGCACCAGTTCGCCGAGAAGCGCCTGCCCACCATCGACGAACTCAATGCGGTGGCGCCGGATACGCCGGTATTCCTGCTGCACCTGTACGACCGCGCCATTCTCAACGGGGCCGCGGTGCGCGCCGTGGGTTATACCCGGGACACGCCCGAGCCGCCGGGCGGCGAGATCGTGCGCGATGGCGCGGGCAACCCCACCGGCCTGCTGCTGGCCAAGCCGAATGCCGCCATTCTCTACGCGACGCTGGCCAAGGGGCCGAAGCTGCCGTTCGAGTACCAGCTCAATTCCACGCGCCATTTCATGCGCGACCTGAATCGCCTGGGCGTCACCGGGGCGATCGATGCGGGCGGCGGATTCCAGAACTACCCGGAAGACTACGCAGTCATCGAGAAACTGGCTGCCGACAACCAGCTCACCATCCGCCTGGCGTACAACCTGTTCACCCAGAAGCCCAAGCAGGAGAAGGACGACTTCCTCAACTGGACGCGTACCTCCAAGTACAAGCAGGGCGACGACTACTTCCGCCACAACGGCGCCGGCGAGATGCTGGTGTTCTCGGCGGCGGATTTCGAGGACTTCCGCCAGCCGCGTCCCGACATGCCGTCGCAGATGGAGGGCGACCTGGAAGAGGTGGTGCGCATCCTGGCCGAGAACCGCTGGCCGTGGCGCATGCACGCTACCTACGACGAGACCATCAGCCGCGCGCTGGACGTCTTCGAGAAGGTCAATCGCGACATCCCGCTGGAGGGACTGCATTGGTTCTTCGACCACGCCGAGACCATTTCAGAGCGTTCGATCGACCGCATCGCGGCGCTGGGTGGTGGCGTGGCCGTGCAGCATCGCATGGCCTACCAGGGTGAGTATTTCGTGGAGCGCTACGGTGCCGCCGCGGCCCAGGCCACGCCCCCGGTGGCGCGCATCCTGGAGAAGGGCGTGAAGACCTCGGCGGGGACCGACGCCACCCGCGTGGCCTCGTACAACCCGTGGGTGTCGCTGGCCTGGCTGGTGACCGGCAAGACCGTCGGTGGCCTCGGCATCTATCCTCGCCGCAACTGCCTGGATCGCGAAACGGCACTGCGCATGTGGACCGAGCACGTCACCTGGTTCTCCAACGAAGAGGGCAAGAAAGGGCGGATCGAAGTGGGCCAGCTCGCCGACCTGATCGTGCCGGATCGCGACTTCTTCGCCTGTCCCGAGGACGATATCGCGGACACCACCTCGCTGCTCACCATCGTGGGTGGCCGCGTGGTGTACGGCAGTGGCGGCTTTGCCTTGCTCGAGGACGTGAGCGTGCCACCGGCCATGCCCGAATGGTCGCCGGTGCGTGTCTACGGTGGTTACGGTGCCTGGGCGCAGGCGCGTCGCGAGCAGGCCGCGGCGCCACGCGTATCCTGCGGTTGCGCACAGGCCTGTGGGGTGCACGGGCATGATCATGCGGTGGCCTGGACCAGCCAGGTGCCGGCATCGGATCTCAAATCGTTCTGGGGCGCGCTGGGCTGCGCGTGCTGGGCGGTGTAGGAGGACGACCTTGAGCACGCCACTGAAGACCGGTGCACGCTGGCTCACCACCCCGACCGTGCGTTGGCTGGCCCTGCTGGGGTTGTGTGCCGCCTACCTGCAGGGCGGGATACAGAAGGCCCTGGACTTCGGTGGCGCCGTCGCCGAGACCGCTCACTTCGGCATGGCGCCCGCGGTGCCGGTGACCCTGGCGGTGATCGTGCTGGAGCTGGGCGCTTCGCTGGCGATCCTGTGCAACCGGTGGCGCTGGCTGGGTGCCTTGCTGCTCGCCGCCTTCACCTTGGCGGCGACGTTCGTGGCCAACCGTTTCTGGGATGCGCCCGCACCCGATCGCTTCGGCATGGCCAATGCCTTCTTCGAACACCTGGGCCTGGTGGGTGGCTTCGTGCTGGTGGCATGGCATGACCTGCACGACCGTGCGACGCCGCTTTCCCCAACCGCCCGTACCTGATCCCCAAGGGAGCTTCCCCATGCGCACGTACACCAAGTTGCTGTTCCTGGCCCTGGCACTCGGCGCGATCGCCGCGCCGCCCCTGCCGGCCTACGCCAAGGAGCCGGCGGCCACGCCGATGGTGGCGGTGGGCTCGCAGTACGACACCACCCACGTCTATGTGGCGCCGGGCGACGTGGACCGTTTCGTGGACGCCTTCCTCGGCACCTTTGGTGGCCAGAGCACCAAGCAGGCGATCGCGACCGTGACGCCCACGCCCAGCAGCACCAGCACGCAGCTGCTGCAGACACCGGTGGGCACGGTATCGCTGTTCGGCTTTCGCACGCCCGTACCGCATCCGTTCGGAAGTGAGCGCACCGGTTACCTGGTGACGGACCTGGACGTGGCGGTCAAGGCTGCGCGCGCCGCCGGCGCCGACGTGATCGTGCAGGTCTTTCCCGACCCGATCGGTCGTGACGCCGTCATCCAGTGGCCGGGCGGGGTGAACATGCAGCTGTACTGGCACACCACGCCGCCCAACTACGCGGCGTTCCAGATGGTCCCCGAGAATCGCGTCTACGTGTCGCCCGATCGTGCCGATGCGATGGTGAAGGGGTTCCTGGCGTTCTCGCACGGCAAGGTGGTGTCCGATACGAAGCAGGCGCCGGGCGTGGAGATCGGCCGGCCGCAGGACAGCTACCGGCGCATCCGCATCGAATCCACCTTCGGCAAGATGACGGTGTTCGTCACCGACGGTCACCTGCCGTATCCGTATGGGCATGAATTGACCGGCTATGAAGTGGACAATCTCGCCGACACGCTGTCCAAGGCCAAGGCGAAGGGAGTGAAGGTGCTGGTCGAGCCGTTCACCAGCGAAGGGCGAGCCTCGGCGGTGGTGGAATTTCCGGGTGGCTACGTGGCCGAGATCCACGCCAGCGCAAGCCACTAGGTCGGGACAGGGTGGTTCGCCGGCGCCGGCCCGTGCACTGCGTGCAAGCGACCCAGCTGCCTTGGCTCGCGGTCGCCTTGTCGGGTGCGTTGCTGGGCTCCGGGTCCTTGCATGCGCAGGACGTCGACGAGGCGTCGACGCAGGCGGCACCGGTACAGGCTCCCGCGACGCGACCCAAGCTCAGCAGCAATCGCTGGCAGGAGGACTGGTCCGCGCTGGCCGATCCGGCGCTGCGCACGCAATGGGGCGATGCGCTCAAGTACATCGCGATGAGCGACTCGGACAGGCACACGTATCTGTCGCTGGGCGTGAATTTGCGTGAGCGCACGGAAATGTCCGATGCGGCGAGCTTCGGCATCGGCAATGCCGACAATACCTACCTGCTGCAGCGCCTGCAGGTTCACGCCGACCTGCGCTTTGCGTCCTACTGGCAGGCCTTCGTGCAGGTCGAGGATGCGCGCACGGTGAACAAGCGGGTGATCGGCGGCGCCGACCGCAATCCCTGGGATCTGCGTCTGGCTTTCCTGGCCTATGTGCGTGCTTTCGATGCGGGCACCTTCAAGGCGCGCGTGGGCCGGCAGGACTTCGCCTTCGACCTGCAGCGCTTCGTTTCGCTGCGCGACGGACCCAACGTGCGCCAGTCGTTCGATGCGATCTGGGCGGATTGGGAAACCGGCCAGTGGCGCTTCATCGGTTTCATCAGCCAGCCGGTGCAGTACGACGACCGGCATCCGTTCGACGACACCTCCAACCGCCATTTCCGTTTCAGCACCTTGCGCGTGGAGCGCCTGGTGTTCGGCGACGACGAGTTGTCGGCCTATTACTCGCGCTACAGCCGGGATGGCGCGCGTTACCTCGATGCCACGGGGGACGAGCGGCGCGACGTCTACGACGTGCGTTTTGCCGGGCATGCGGCCGGCGTGGACTGGGACCTGGAAGGCATGGCGCAGCGCGGCCGGGTGGGCAGCAAGGGTATCGAGGCCTGGGGCAGTGGTGCGCGGGTGGGTTATACCTGGGACGCGGCGTGGCAGCCGCGCCTGGGCCTGCAGGTGGATGCCGCCTCGGGCGACAGCCGGCACGGCGACGGCACCGAGGGCACCTTCAATCCGCTGTTCCCCAATGGTTACTACTTCACGCTCGCCGGCTTCACCGGGTACGCCAACCTGCGGCACGTGAAGCCGAGCCTGACGCTGAAGCCGCTCAGCGGCCTCAGCGTGATGGCGGCGTTGGGATTCCAGTGGCGCGAGACGGTCAACGATGCGGTCTACGTGCAACCCAATATCCCCTTGCCGGGAACCGCGGGGAAGGGTGGGCACTGGACGGGCGCCTACGGCCAGTTGCGGGTGGACTACGCCTTCAACGCCAACTTCACCGGCGCGGTGGAAGCTGTGCATTACGACGCCGGCCGAGTGATCCACATGGCCGGCGGGCACGACAGCGATTACCTGGGCATCGAACTGAAATACATGTGGTGACCGGCCGGGTCGCCCGATGACACGCACCTTCGGAGGATGTGACAGCATGGCCAACCAGGCACCCTTGTCGACGATATTGAGCGTCAATGCGGGTTACGTCGACACGGCGGGATTCATGGCCCTGCATGGGCTGTTCACCGCGCACGTGACGGGAAACTTCGTCACCATCGGCGCCGCGCTGGTGCTGGGGACGTCCGGCATCATCGCCAAGCTGCTTGCGCTGCCGGTGTTCTGCGTGGCCATCGTGCTGACGCGCCTGTTGAACTACTGGCTGTCGGGGCGAGGGCTACCGGTGGTGCGCATGCTGCTGTTCCTGAAGTTCGCGCTGTTCGCGGTGGCGGCCGCGCTGGCCCTGCATTACGGCCCGTTCGGCGCCGGCGACACCTGGCAGGCCACCCTGCTGGGCATGAACCTGGTGACGGCGATGGCCATCCAGAATGCGTTGCATCGCGTGTATCTCGGCAGCATGCCGCCATCGACGCTGATGACGGGCACCACCACGCAGATCATGCTGGATCTCGCCGATCGCATCCGCGGCGTGCCGGCCGACCAGAAGGGTGCGGTGGACGCGCGACTGGCGCGCATGAGCCTGGCCGTGCTGGCCTTTGCCTTCGGTTGCGCGGCAGCCGCGCTGCTTTATGCCTTTGCGGGCATGTGGTGTTTCGCGGCACCGCCCGTGGTCGCCTTCGGCGCCTACCTGCGCCATCGCGACGCGGATCAGGCCGTCGCGGCGAAATGAATCCCGACCTCCGTTCCACCGCCCATCACCCCCGGAGAACACATCCATGAGCGATGCAAGCAAGGCCAAGACCCGCCAGAAGGCGGCACTGAACACGCCCTCCACGCTGGGCGAGCAGGCGACGCGCGACTTGTCGGGCGAGCTGAACGCGCTGCTGGCCGACGTGCTGGCGCTGTACCTGAAGACCAAGAACTTCCATTGGCACATGTCGGGCCCGTATTTCCGCGATTACCACCTGCTGCTCGACGAGCAGTCGGACGAGATCTACGCGACGATCGACCCGATCGCCGAGCGCGTGCGCAAGCTCGGCGGCACCACCCTGCGTTCCCTGGGGCATGCCTCGCGCATGAAGCGGTTGCTCGACAACGATGCGGAGTTCGTCACCCCGGATGACATGCTCGCGGAGCTGCGCGAGGACAATGGCAGCCTGATCGGCTACATGCGCAAGACGCACGAACTGTGCGACGAGTATGGCGACGTGGCGACCGCCAGCCTGCTGGAGAACTGGATCGACGAGGCGGAGCGCCGCGTATGGTTCCTGTTCGAGACCAGTCGCCACTCCTGATCGCGCCGCCGGCAGACGGATCGGCCGCCGCGTCGATCCGTTTGCTGACGCCATGTTGAACGTTGTCGAGGTGCGGTCACATCTTCGAAGCGCGACGCTAACACTTGCTGCATGAACATCGACGCCAGGTGCACCGCCCTGTCGTCGAGGATTCTTCATGTCCAGCCACGATCGCAAGGACGTGGGCCACGCCCACGATAAACCCCACAAGGCCCCGGAGACGCGCGAGCAGCGGGCCGAGCGCAAGCGCCGCGAGAGCGAAAACCACGACGCGGCGCTGGAAGAGACGTTTCCCGCCAGCGATCCGGTTTCGCCCTTCATTCCGGCCAAGTCGCCCGAAGATTGATCCGGGCGCGGTGATGGCGAAGGAGGCGGTCGGGGCGCGACCTTGCGTCCGCGGGAGCGTGGCATGCAGCTGATGACGCGCCTGTGGAACAGCGATCCGTGGGTCCGCCTGGGCATGGCCGTGGTGGTGGCGCTGCTGGCGTCGCTGGTCCTGCGTGCGGTCGCCTATGCCGTGCTGGGCCGGCTGGCGCGGCGTCATCCGGTGGTGGCGAACATGCTCGGCCGGGCCAGTGCGCCGATGGAATGGCTGATTCCCCTGCTGATGCTGGTGGCGGCCCTGCGCGTGGTGCCGGACACGGAGGTGCTGCCGTCGTTCGCCCTGATCCAGCATGTGCTGGTCATCGCCCTGATGATCAGCGTGACGTGGCTGGTCCTGCGCTGCCTGCGCACGCTCGAGCTGGTCGCGATCCGTCGCTATCCGATCGATGTCAGCGACAACCTCGCCGCGCGCCGGATGTTGACCCAGGTGCGCGTGCTGCGGCGCACGGCCGAAGTGGTCGTGGTGATGCTGGGCGCCAGTGCGATCCTGCTCACCATTCCCGGCGTGCGCCAGTTGGGCACCAGCCTGCTGGCGTCCGCCGGCCTGGCCGGGCTGGCGCTGGGCCTGGCCGCCAAGCCGGTGCTGAGCAACCTGGTGGCGGGCCTGCAGATCGCGCTGACCCAGCCCATCCGCCTGGACGACGTGGTGATCATCCAGGGCGAGTGGGGGCGCATCGAAGAGATCACCGGCACCTATGTGGTGGTACGCATCTGGGACGACCGGCGGCTGGTGGTGCCGCTGAACTGGTTCATGGAGAACCCGTTCCAGAACTGGACGCGCGCGAGCTCCCAACTGATCGGCAGTGTGTTTCTGTGGCTGGACTACCGCGTGCCCATGGCGCCCTTGCGCGAGGAGCTGATGCGCCTGTGCAAGGAGGCGCCGGAATGGGATGGCCGCGTCTCGGTGCTCCAGCTCACCGACGCCAATGAACGGGCCGTGCAGCTTCGCGCCCTGGTGAGTTCCGCCGACTCCGGGCGCAACTGGGACCTGCGGTGTCGCGTGCGCGAAGGCTTGATCGCCTATGTGCAGGAACACTACCCGCAGTCGTTGCCGCGCCTGCGCGGCGAACTCGAGGGCAGGGCCCAGGCGGCACCCGCGCCGCCGTCGTCGACGCCACCCTGAGCGGACGCGTTCAGGCGAATCCGCGCAGGCGAGCCACCACGCCGACGCCGGTGGTGATGGTGCGCGACAGCAGGCGAAGATCCAGCGGCATTTCGGGACGATGGACGTCGAGCAGCAAGGCGATGCGCGTGTGCTCGCCATGGTTCCAGACTTCATGCGGATAGGTGTCGTCCCACAGCAGGGACTGGCCCCCACCCAGGCGATGTTCCTCGCCCGCCAGCCACAGCACGGCGCCGGGCCGGCCTTCGGCGTCGGGTGGCACGTCCAGGTTCAGCTGGTAACGCAGGATGCCGCGGAAGGGGCCACGGTGCCGCGGAATGTGCTTGCCCGGCGCCAGGAAGGACAGCGTGGCCGAGAGGGCTTCCGGCGTCGACACCAGCAACTCGCCCAGCATGGGGCATTGCAGGAGATGGGTGCGGATCTCCTGTCCATAGACCTTGAGCAGGAACATGCGCCAGTCCCTGCCGTCCGTCGCCGAAATCTCGGCCTGGGCCGGCATGATCTCGTGGAAGCGCGGGATCGACGCGCTGGAGCGCAGCACGGCCAGCGCCTCCTCGCGCAGTTGCGGCCATGCCGCCTCGAAACGACGCGCCGCGGGAAAGCAGGCGTCGATGTCCAGCACCGGGGGCGTATCGATGCGTGCGTCATAGATGCGCCGGATGGCACGCGACGATAGCTCGTAGAGCGACTCCATGTTCTTCCTCCAAGCTGCACGGGCGGGGTGCTCCTGCGCCTCCGCGCCTGACGTTTCGCGTGTCGGCGAAATCCACGGTAGTGGCCGGCGTCTCCTTGGCGCGTGAACGCGTGAGCCTGCCGATGGTCGGCCGTTGGCCCCTTCCATTCCAGATGAAAAATCGACGCTGAGTCGCTGATTTCAGCGGCAATTTCTCTTGATATTTTACGTGACGTCACATAAAATACGCGCAAATTGACGGAGGATGCGCCATGGTTGACCCCTTAGATCCCGGCACGCTTGCGCTGCCGCTGACGTTCAGGCGCGCTCGCGGTCGTCCACGCAAGCCCGATGCGCTGACGCCGGCTGAGCGCGCCCGGCGCTATCGCGCCAGGCAGAAGACCCTGTCGATGCATGTTGTGCCGCTGGTGGTGCACCAGGAGGCCGTGCGGGCACGTGACGTGGCCCGTGCGGAAGTGGCACGGCTGAGTGGCGAACTGGAGCAGTTGCTGCAACAACTGCGGCACTGATCCGGGCGATCAGTGCGATGCGCGGGCGCGCGGTGCGCCCGCTTCATGCGCGACGACGTTGCGTCGGTCGCGCTTTGGTCGTCGGTGCGCCATGCGCACCCGGGCGGGCAGTCGCCAGGCGGCGATAGCCCGCCTTCGTGTCAGGCGTTGAGTTCGGCCTTCAGTGCAGCCGCCTGCTTGGGAAACCAGGGGCCGTTGGTTTCAAGCACGTCGGACGCGACCTTCTTCGCCTCGTCGTCGCGATGCAGCGCCTTCAGCGCCTTCACGCGTTGTTGCGCCACCGCGAGGCGATTGGCGCCATACGCCTTGTCGGCCGCCTGCGCGAGATAGGGCAGCGCATCCGCCGGCTTGCCGGCCTCCAGCAGGCCGCGGCCATAGCGATAGGCGTAGACGTAGTCGTCGGGATAGGCGGCGATCAGCTTGAGCTGGTAGGCGTCGAGTTCCACCGTGCGCCGGGCGTGCAGCAGGTAGACGCGCAGGTTGTCCGCGAGGTTGCGGTCGCTGGCCAGGTTGCTTCCCAGTCGCCGCTTCGTGAGATCGATGGCGCGATCGAGTACGGCGGTCGCGCCGGACGCGTCGCCCAGCGCCTCGTCGAGCTCGGCGCTGGCGAGCACGGCGCTGCGCTGGTCGGCGCAGGCCGGCCGGTTCACCAGTACCTGGGTGTCCAGATAGTGGTCCAGCGGCTTGCGCTGTTCTTCCAGGGCGAGCTTGCGCTGCGCCGGCGACTGCTTGCCGGTCGCTTCCAGCAGGTTGTCCAGCACATAGGGGCGCTGGCAGCCGATGTCCTGCGCCAGCACCTTCCGCGCGCTGGCGATGATGGCAGCCTGGTCGCCCGCGGACCTGGCGCGGGCGAGCGCCAGTTGGTCGAGCGCCAGCGTCACGCGAGCATCCTTGCGTGCGCGCTGTTGCAGCAGTGCGGGCAGGCTGTCGAACCAGGCGGAGCCGGCGTCGCCCTCGCCACGCGCCTGGTAGGCGTCGAGCACGCCGGCCAGCGCGTCGATCGAGCCCTTGCCCGCCTGGTCCTTCATGCCGTCCAGCGTATTGCCGGTGGCGAGGATCCGGTCCAGCTGCGGATAGAACTTTTCGCGGGGCTGTTCGGCGGTGATGCGGCCGAGCTCGCTGCCGTGTTCGTCCAGCACGACATAGGTGGGCAGGAACGAGGTCTTCAGCTTCTTCATCCAGGCCTGTGCCTCGGGTGAATCGGCGTCGGCTTCGACCACGATGACCTTGCGTTGCGCCGCTTCCCATGGCGGGCCGTTCAATACGTGGCTCGCCATGTAGTAGCACGAGTAGCACCACACCGCCTGGAAATCGACCAGCACCGGGCGATGCTGGGCGGCCGCCGCCTCGAGTGCGTCCGCAATGGTGGCCGGGGTTTTTTCCCCGGCGGCACCGGCCTGCAGCGATACCAGCAGCAGTGCCAGCGCCAGTGGGGTCGTGGTGCGACGGATCAGGTTCGACATGGTGGCGTGCCTCGATCTTCGTGCGGGTGGAAGAAGGTGGGCGGGATGGCCCCAAGACCATCCCGCCCGATGCGTGCATGGGGGAGGGGCTGCACGCATCGTGACCGTGTGCTCAGTAGTCGTAGGTGGCGGCCAGTCGCAGGTAGCGCGGCTGCTGGCGAACCACGGCCGAGCCGTACAGCGGATCAGGCGTGCCGGGCGAGATCTGGTAGTACGGGTAGGCGTTGAGGATGGCCTGCGAGTTGAATACGTTGAACACGTTGAGCGAGAAACCGAGCTTGCCCTCGGCGAATGCCGGGCGGTACGAGGCGCCGAGATCCAGCTGCTTGTTCCAGGGCAGGCGATGCGTGCCTGGAGGCGAGGGCTGGCCGCCGCACCAGTGGTAGTAGCTGCCGTAGCCATCCGGATCGGTCTGGTTCGGGCCGTAGTAACCCAGGCAGTTGCGCGGGTTGCCCGAGACGATCGAGAGGTTGCCTGACACCTGCCATTCCGGCGTGATCTGGTAGTAGCCGAACAGCTTGATCTGGTGCGCGTGGTCGTTGCTCTGCGCGCCGTTGGCGTAGGACATCAGCGCCGGGAAATCCCAGTCGATGCTGGTGGACGCCGCGGTCTGCTGGATGTCCGAACGCAGCTGGCCTTCGGTGTTGCCGTAGCTGCGCGAGAACACGTAGTCGATCTTGCCGTACCAGTGGCCGTCGAACGGGTGCTCCAGGTAGGTCTCCAGCGCGTAGTACTTGCGCTTGAGCGAGGGGAAGCCCATCTCGGCATTGCTCAGCGTGACGCTGCGATAGGCGCCGCCGTCGTCCACCACGGTGAACGTATTGGCGCGACCGGGGTTGATCAGGTAGCAGCTGTTGGTGGCGCTTACCGTGTAGCCCAGCTGGGCGGCCTTGTTCTCGATGGCCGGCACGTCGCAGTAGTCGTCGATGGCCGTACGCAGGACGCGCTGGGTGAGCTTGGCGCCGTAGGTCCAGTTCGTGCCCAGGGTCTTGTCGAAGCCGAGGATGAATTCATCCTGGTACTCCGGCTTGATGTCCTGCGCCGTCACCGTCTTCGGGTCGGGCAGTACGCCGTAGGTATTGTTGGACGACACGGGGGTGGAGAAGGGCGTCAGGCCAACAGGCGTGCCATCCGCCGCGATGCTGCCATAGGTGAAATACTGCTGCGTCGAGACGTAGGCGCCGGCGGCGTTCAAGGCCGGGTTCAGCGGCAGGCCCAGGTAGTAACGGCCGGCGTTGCCATACACCTTGAAGCTGGAGTCGCCGTTCACGTCCCAGGTAAAGCCCAGGCGCGGCGCCCATTGCGCACTGCGCTGGCGGATATAGGCGTCGCCGTTGGCGTTGTAGTCGGTGAACTGGTCGTTGCGCAGGCCCAGCGACAGCAGCCAGCGATCGGTCACCTGCCACTTGTCTTCAATGTATTGCGCGCGCTGTGCCGAGCGTACGCTGGCGATCGAGCTGTTGACGTTCTGGATGGCGTAATAGCCGGACGCGCCATGGGGGTAGTTCGCCGGTGCACCCACGCCGAGGCTCGGGATCAGCGCCGCGTTCGGCGTGGTGGTGTAGGCGTATTGCCAGTAGTAGCCCGGGCCCGAGTTCTGGCTGCCCTGGTCGATGGCGCGCGCGTCCTGGTTGTCGATGCCCGCCGACAGCGTGTGCGAACCGAGCTGGTAGGTCAGGTCGATGCGCAGGTTGTTGCTGTTGTTGTGGCGGTTCGGATTGAACAGCGACTGCGTCACCTGGCTGTTGCCGATCGGGTTGCCGCCGTTGAGCGCCGGGTTCTGGTTCTGGATGTCGGTGAGGTAGGTGAGGCTGCCGTCGTAGTTGCCCGGCACGTCGTAGTTCACCGTCTTCATCTTGCCGTACAGCGCCGAGAACGTGAGGCGGTCGGTGAGGTAGCTGGTGAACTTGGCGGTGTAGAGGTCGCCACCGGTCTTCGTGTTGTCGTTGGCATTGACGTAGCCGCCGCGCGACAGCGTGCCGTAGTCGTAGTCGTAGATCGAACCCGAGGTGGAGCGCTTGCTCGAGGCGCCGGTGATCTCCAGGATGTTGCTGTCGGTGATGTTCCAGTCGAGCTTGGCGTACCACTTCGGCGTGGTGTAGCGGTAGTCGACGTAGGGCTTGGCGCTGGAGACGTTGTTGACCGTGTTGCCTTCCTGGCGCGAGGCCTCGGCGGCGACGAACAGGAACAGCTTGTCTTTGATCAGAGGGCCGCCGAGATAGGCATCGATCGTGGTGGTCCACTGCCGGTTGCGGCTGTTGGGATCGTACAGGCCGCCGGCGATGGGCGAGGCGGGCAGGCCGTTGGTGTAGTACGTGTCGCGGGCGTCGGATCGTGCGAAGGCGGGCTCCCACAGCACCTGGCCACCGAAGTGCCAATCGTTGGTGCCGCGCTTGCCCACCATGTTGATCACGCCGCCATCGGAGCGGCCGTACTGCGCACTGTAGCCGCCGGTGTAGATTTCCTGCTGCTCGATGGCGCCATACGGCAGGGTGAGGCCGCCCAGGCCGCGCTGGCTTTCGGTGGTGTTGAAGCCATTGATGTAGTACGCGTTCTCGCTGGCCGCGGAGCCGCCGAAGCTGACCAGCGACTGCCCGGTGGGGCCGGTGTAGCCGCCGCTGTTGCCGGTGACGCCGGGTGCGAGCAGGGCGATCGCTTCCGCCGACCGGGCCAGCGGCAGGCGGGCGAGTTCCTGGGCGGTGATGACCGTGCGCGAATCCACGCTGGTGACGTCGATCTGCGGCGTGGTGCTGGCCGATACGCTCACCGCGCCCAGCTCCCTGGCGGTCGCGGCCTCGAAGGACACCTCGGTGCCCGCGCCGACGCGCAGGCTGATGTCGTTGCGCGTGTCGACCACGTTGCCGTCGTGCAGCAGGGACACCGTGTAGCTGCCCAAGGGGAGCTCGGAGGCAACATAACGGCCGCGCTCGTCGATGGCGACCGTGCGCGTGATGCCCGTCGCGCTCCGGATCTGCACGGACTCGCCCGTGCCGGCGGGAGCCTGGCCGAAGATGCTGCCCGTGGTGGACTGCGCGAAGGCGGGCGCAGCGCCCAGCGTCCACAGGGCGGCGAGCGCCACGGTGAGGGCGCGCGGTGAAGACACAAGCTGCTTGTTCAAATCCTGGATCCCTGGTGACGAAGAAGTTGCCGCCGCTGGGCGCATCCATGCACGAGCGGGAATCAGCGATTCCCGCGCCAGTGGCAGCGTTCGGAGAAACCAACCCCTTGAGCCGGCGTGGGGACGCCGGCGCCGCGACGCGTGTCGGGCGAAGTGCGCCGGCGTCGTGGGTTGCCTCTATGTAAACGCGGGATTCAGGCCATGAAAAGGGTTACGCAGATGAGCGTTTCTCATCTGGATAGAACCCAAGGTTATAAGCCGCACCGCTGCTGGCCTGCGGGGCTGCTCCGTTGCAAAAAAAAGCCCGGCCCCGCGAGCCGTGAGGGGAGCGGCTGCGCGGGACCGGGCGGTGGAACAGGGGCGTCAGGCGACGACGCTTTCCTTCTGTGGCTCTTCCACCGGCAGGCGGATGAGGTAGTCGAACGCGCTCAGCGAGGCCTTGGAGCCTTCGCCCATTGCGATCACGATCTGCTTGTACGGCACGGTGGTCACGTCGCCCGCGGCGAACACGCCGGGCACCGAGGTTTCGCCGCGCGTGTCCACTTCGATCTCGCCCCGCGGCGAAAGCTGCACGGTGCCCTTCAGCCAGTCGGTATTGGGCAGCAGGCCGATCTGCACGAACACGCCTTCCAGCGCCACGCGGCGGCTTTCGCCGCTGCTGCGGTCGGTGTAGGCCAGGCCGGTGACCTTCTGGCCGTCGCCTTCTACCTCGGTGGTTTGCGCGCTGACGATCACGTCCACGTTCGGCAGGCTGCGCAGCTTGCGCTGCAGCACCTCGTCCGCACGCAGCTTGCCGTCGAATTCGAGCAGGGTGACGTGGCCCACGATGCCGGCCAGGTCGATGGCCGCCTCGACGCCGGAGTTGCCGCCGCCGATCACCGCCACGCGCTTGCCCTTGAACAGGGGGCCGTCGCAGTGCGGGCAGTAGGTCACGCCCTTGTTGCGGTATTCCTGCTCGCCCGGCACGTTCATGTTGCGCCAGCGGGCACCGGTGGAGAGGATCACGGTCTTTGCCTTCAGCGACGCGCCGTTGGCCAGCACGACCTCATGCAGGCCGCCTTCGGTTTTCGCGGGGACCAGCTTCTCGGCGCGCTGCAGGTTCATCACGTCCACGTCGTATTCGTGCACGTGCTGTTCCAGCGCCGCGGCCAGCTTGGGGCCTTCGGTATAGCTCACCGAGATGAAGTTCTCGATCGCCATGGTGTCCAGCACCTGGCCGCCGAAACGCTCGGCCGCGACGCCGGTCCGGATGCCCTTGCGCGCCGCATAGATGGCGGCCGCGGCACCGGCCGGACCACCGCCGACGACGAGCACGTCGAACGGCGCCTTGTTGCGGATCTTCTCGACGGCGCGATCGCCCGCCTGGTTGTCCAGGCGTCCGGCGATCTGCTCGATCGACATGCGGCCGGTGTCGAACAGCTCGCCGTTGAGGAATACGGTCGGTACCGCCATCACCTGGCGCTCGTTGACTTCGTCCTGGAACAGCGAGCCGTCGATCGCCACATGCTTGATGTTCGGGTTGAGCACGCTCATCAGGTTCAGCGCCTGCACGGTATCCGGGCAGCTGTGGCAGGAGAGCGACATGAAGGTCTCGAAGCGGAAGTCGCCGTCGAGGTTGCGCACCTGCTCGATCACTTCCTGCGTCGCCTTCGACGGGTGGCCGCCGACCTGCAGCAAGGCCAGTACCAGCGAGGTGAACTCGTGGCCCATCGGAATGCCGGCGAAGCGCACGCCGACGTCGGTGCCGACGCGGTTGATGGCAAAGGAGGGCTTGCGCGCATCGTGGCCGTCCAGGCGCAGCGCGATCTTGTCCGACAGGGCAGCGATGTCCTCGAGCAGGGCCTTCAGCTCCTGCGAGCTCGCGCCGCCATCGAGGGAGGCCAGCAGCTCGATCGGGTGTACCACCTTCTCGAGGTAGGCCTGCAGTTGGGTCTTCAGATCGGCATCGAGCATGGTGACTCCGTCATGTGTTCGGGGTGAGCGCTGCCGTCACCCATGGCATGGCCGGGCGTCGTGCGCGCTTTGGGATTCGGTGGGGAGGACCCGGCAGGACGCCGGGTCCGGTGCGGCCCGATGCAGCGGGCCGCAAGACGGTGATGCAGGGGAGAACTTAGATCTTGCCGACAAGGCTGAGCGACGGCTTCAGGGTCTTGTCGCCTTCCTGCCACTTGGCCGGGCACACTTCACCCGGATGGGCGGCGACGTACTGCGCGGCCTTGACCTTGCGCAGCAGTTCGGAAGCCGAACGGCCGATGCCGTTGTCGTGGATTTCGCACAGCTTGATCTGGCCTTCCGGGTTGATCAGGAAGGTGCCGCGCAGGGCCAGGCCCTCTTCCTCGATCATCACGTCGAAGTTGCGGGTGATCGCGCCGGTCGGATCGCCGATCAGGGTGTACTTCACCTTGCCGATCGCGTCCGAGGTGTCGTGCCATGCCTTGTGGGCGAAATGCGTGTCGGTGGACACGCCATAGACTTCGACGCCCAGCTTCTGGAACTGCTCGTAATGATCGGCGAGGTCTTCCAGTTCGGTCGGGCAGACGAAGGTGAAATCGGCGGGGTAGAACACCACCACGGACCACTTGCCCTTCAGGGAGGCATCGGTCACTTCGATGAACTGGCCATCCTTGAAAGCATTGGCCTTGAACGCTTTGATTTCGGTATTGATCAACGACATCGGTGTTTTCCCGTTGGTTGTGGTTGGTGGAAGCCTAAGATTAGGGGTTGCCTGGCAATTGAGCCAATTGATTGTTGGGATGATAGCTATTGATGATGACTATCGACAACCTGGCGCGCCCGTGGCCGCGCCGCGGGCCGGTCCGGGCGCATGCGAGATATGAAGTAGGGCCGCGGAACACGCCTGCAAGGGCGCTGCGACCATTCGCCGGGAGGCGGCCGGTCAGTGATCGGCGGCTTCCGAAAGCGCGCCGCTCAGCGTGGCGTTGGTGAATACATCGCTTCCGAACGTGCGCAACTGGGACTGGGCCGCATAACCCAGGTACTTCAGGCCGAACCAGGTTTCCATGCTGCGCAGCGTGGCGTAGTGGTTGTAGGGCGTGTCGGATACCGTGCCGGGCTTGATGAAGGGCGACAGCAGCACCGCGCCGATGCGGCCGCCCCCGGGACCGTACTGCCCTGGCAGTGGGCCGCCACGCAAGGGTCGCTCGCCGCAGCATGCCTTGGCATCGGTGCCTTCATCGAACGTGATGATGAGTACGCCATCCTGCTGGAAGGCGGGCGAGTCGGTGATACGTGGCACCCATTCGCGCAGGAAGGCGTCTGCCGAGACCATGCCTCCCTTCTCGCCATTCAGGCAGGGCGCGTCGTGGCCGTCATGGCACAGGTCCGGCGTGATGAAGACCAGGTTGGGCGTCGTGCGCAGCTGCGCCAGGTCGTTGCGCAAGGCGTCGAGCGACACGACGTGCTGGCCGCAGTAGGCGGTGTCGTCGATGATCGAGTGAAAGTAGACGAACGGATTGTGCTTGTCCGCGTAGCGATCGGTGAGCGTTTCGCGATAGGTCTGGTCGGTGCTGCCGATGACGGCATGGCCGCAACGGGGGGACTCGCGCATGGGGTTGCTGCCCATGCCCTCCATGTAGCCTCGCCAGGTGAGGCCGGCCCGGCGCATCTGGTCCGTCACCGTCCGCACCGTGGAAGGGTAGACGCAGCCCTGGCCCGCAAGCTGGCCGTCGCCGTCGAGCTGCCTTGCCGTCGGATGGAAATTGACGAACTCCTGGCAGTCCGTCTGTGTCGCCGGATTGGGTCCCTGGCCACTGATGAGCGCGATGTAGTTGTCCAGGCTGTTGTGCCCGATGCCGTAGTACTCGGTGAGCAAGGCGCCGCGAGGGGCGAGTTCCCGGCTCAGGTAGGGCGCGTTCGTCTGCGGACCAAAGGTGATCTCAAACGGTTCGTTCTCCAGCACGATCAGGAACACGTGATGGACGGGCGCCGTGATCGGGATCGACCGGCCATCCGCAAGCAGGGGAGCGCTCGCCATGAAGGCGGCTGCGAAGACGAGTGTGACGAGGAAATGTTTCAGTTCGGTCATCGCGTGAAGCCACTTCATCGAACCCTCTCCACGATGGGTCGGCGCACTGACGACAAGACAAGGCGTAGGCACAGGTGGATGGTTCGCCTGGATATCGGCACGAGGGGGCGGGAGCACGGGTGCTTCGCGAACGCGTGGCGCCGTGGCGTCATGCCGCATTCCGGGCAAGCATTCCCGCGGGCGGGTCGCGGCTTCGATGGCGAGCGAGGCGCCAACCCCCGAGCGAGGCTAAAGCAAAAGGAATACGAAAGGCTGACGGCGCGCGCAACGGCGGGATCGCATGGGCGCGTCCGTTCATGTTTCCCGCGGCGTATCAGCTCGCTGGCGACGCGCTATTCAGTGCGGTATGCAACGCATGCTCTTGCGATTCGCGTCGCGCGGCGAGCGTCTCGCCGGCTGCATGGCCATGCAGGTTTCGTGAAGAAACGTGGCGCGAATTCAGCCGCCCAAATCATTTCGCTACGGTTCACTGTCGGGTAATGGCAGCGTGCAATGATTGCTGAGTACTGAGTGTCTTGCAGTGATGACTGCATGTTCGTCGACAGCAGTAATCGCGGTCGGCGGGCGATCCATGAAGCAGGGATCGCGTGTTGTCGAGCCAGCTGTTCCGCGCTTCGTAGGCGTGCATTCATCGGGCTCGTGTTACTTCGTTTTTGGCAGCTGAAGCCGGGAGCCGCGCCTTGGCGTGGTTTCCGGATCGGACAGGGGGCTGATGAATGGCTGGCGTCGATGTCTGACGCCGGTGGGCCTGAATCCGGGAGTATGCCAATACAGTGTTTAAGCGGATATTGATCGTCTGCATGGGCAATATCTGCCGCAGTCCGGCTGCCGAATATTTGTTTCGGCAGCGTGTGAACGGACGCGGCATCGAATTGCATAGTGCTGGGCTAAGCGCGGTCGTCGGCGACCCCATGGACGCCAACGTGGCGCGGTTGCTCAGCGAAAGCGGCATAGATGGCTCGCCGCATCGTGCCCATCAGCTCACGCCAGCCATGCTGCTCCAGGCCGACCTCGTGCTCGGCATGGAAAAGAGCCACGTCGATGCCATGGTCGAGCTCGCGCCCGCTGCGCGGGGCAAGGTGTTTCTACTCGACAAGTGGGTAGACGGACGGGATATCCCCGATCCTTACCGACAGCATCACACGGTATTCGTGCGCGCCTACGAAATGATCAGGCGTGCCGTCGACAGTTGGGTTGACTATCTATGAAGTCCTGCCCGCATCGCGCTATGGGAAGACCGTCGCTATGACCATTATCCAATACCCCCCCATGCAGCCGGACGGCGAAATCGATCTGAGCGAAGTGATAGGCACGCTCAAGGATCACAAATGGAAGATCGTCTGCATCACCTTCATTTTCGTCCTGCTGGCCGTGGCCTACTCGCTGGTGGCCACGCCGATCTACCAGGCAACCGCCATGGTCCAGGTCGAGCAGCAGGTACCCAACCTGCCTCAGCTGAGCGCGCTCAGCCAGACGCTGGCGGCGGCCAGTCCTGAGGCCACCACGGAAACCAATCTCATCACCTCGCGCATGGTGATCGGCGAGGCGGTGGACAAGCTCAACCTCACGGTGGAGGCCTCGCCCCGTCGTTTCCCGCTGATCGGTTCGTTCTACGCGAGCGGCTTCGCCAAGCGGAATCCGGGCCAGCTGGCTTCGCCGCTGCTTGGCATGAGCGACTACGACTGGGGCGGATCCAAGCTGAACATCTTCCGCCTCGAGGTGCCTGACGACCTGCTCGACAAGCCGCTGCGCTTCATCGCGGGCGAGGGCGGGCTGTACGTGCTGCAGGACGACAACGGCAACATCCTCGTCATCGGACGGGTGGGGCAGGAGGCCAAGGCGCACGGCGTGACCATGGAGGTGAAGTCGCTGGTCGCCAATCCGGGTACGCGCTTCCGCGTCTTCAAGCGGCGCGAGCTCACCGTGATCAACAAGCTGCAGCACCAGATCAACGTCACCGAGCAGGGCAAGGAATCGGGCATCCTGGGCATGACGTACAACAACGCCAACCCCGCCATGGCCACGAACGTGCTCGAGCAGGTGGCGGAGTTCTACGTGCGCCAGAACGTGGAGCGGAATTCGGCGGAAGCCGCCAACAGCCTGAAGTTCGTGCGTGAGCAGCTGCCGAACGTCCGGCACGAGCTGGAACGCGCCACGGCTGCCTTGAACGAGTTCCAGAACAAGGCGCAGTCGGTCGACATCAACATGCAGACCCAGACGCTGTTGAACCAGTCGGTGACGATCGAGACGAACCTGCAGCAGCTTCGCCTGCAGCAGGCGGACGTGCAGCGCCAGTTCACCCCGGCGCACCCGCAGTACCAGGCGCTGATGAGGCAGATCGGCCAGTTGGAGGCGCAGAAGGCGGCCATCGACAAGAAGGTCGGCGGCCTGCCGGATACCCAGCAGCAACTGCTGAAGCTGACGCGTGACGTGCAGGTGAGCAACGACACCTACACCGGCCTGTTGAACCAGGCCCAGCAGCTGGATATCGCCCGTGCCGGCACCATCGGCAACGTGCGCATCATCGATCGCGCCGCGGTCGACGTCACCGACCCGGTGTGGCCGCGCACGATCCTGATCGTGCTGGGCAGCGCCCTGTTCGGCGGCTTCTTCGCACTGCTCTACGTGTTCGTCCGCCAGATGCTCAATCGCGGCATCGAGGATCCTGCGGTGGTCGAGAAGCTTGGCTTGCCGGTGTACGCCACCATCCCGGTCAGTCCGCGCGAGCGCGTGCTGGCTGGCAAGCGCGTGCGCTCGGATGGCCGCGAGCGGCTGCTGGTCGAGGACTCGCCCAAGGACCTTGCGGCGGAGGCCCTGCGCAGCCTGCGCACCAGCCTGCACTTCGCGCGGCTGGAAGCGAAGAACAACGTGCTGATGATCTCCGGCGCCAGTCCGGCCGCCGGCAAGACCTTCGTGTCCGCCAACCTCGCCGCCGTGGTGGCCCAGACCGGCCAGCGCGTGCTGCTGATCGACGGCGACATGCGCATCGGCGTGGTGCACAAGGTGCTGGGCGGCAGGGCCGAGATCGGCCTGTCCGAACTCATCTCGGGGCAGGTCGACATGGCGGGCGCCATCCGCCAGGCCGAATCGCCGAGCACGCTGCACTACATCACCCGCGGCAAGATCCCGCCCAATCCGTCCGAGCTGCTGATGAACGCCAGGTTCTCCGCGCTGCTGGACCACCTGAAGCCGAAGTACGACCTGATCATCATCGATACGCCGCCGATCCTGGCGGCCACCGACGCGGCCGTCATCGGCCACCACGCCGGCACCGGCCTGATCGTGGCGAGGTTCGGGCTCAGCCAGTCGCGCGAGCTGGCGCTGGCCAAGCAACGCTTCGAGCAGAACGGGGTGTCCATCAAGGGCGCGATCTTCAACGCGGTCGAGAAGCGCAGTCGCGGCTATTACGCGTATGCCTACTACCAGGTCGACAAGGCGGTGTCGTGATTGCCGCCCTGGCGCGAGGCGTCATTGACAGGGAGCGTCATGACCTGACGACGGCCCGGGCCGGGCCGTCGTAGCAAGCCATGACGCTCCGGGAAGGAACGGACCGGCAAGGCCGGAAACGGAGCGGGCTATCAACGAGGGAGCCTCTATCAAGGGCCCGCGCGCCGCGGGGGCCGTCCGTGCCACACAGCCTGGAAAGATGTAGGAAGGGAATTTGGCCGATGTCAAACACGAAGAATTTCGCGCTGATCGGTGCTGCGGGCTACATAGCTCCCCGCCACATGCAAGCGATTAAGAGCACCGGCAACCGGTTGCTGGCTGCTTTCGATCCCAATGACTCGGTCGGCATCATCGACTCGCATTTCCCCGATGCCGACTTCTTCACCGAGTTCGAACGCTTCGATCGCCACGTCGACATGCGTCGACGGGCAAGGAATGGCGGGCAGATCGACTACGTGTCGATCTGCTCTCCCAACTACCTGCATGACTCCCACATCCGTTTCGCGCTGAGGTCCGGCGCGAACGCGATCTGCGAGAAGCCGCTGGTGCTCAATCCGTGGAACATCGACGGACTGCTGGACATCGAGCGCGAGACGGGAAGGAAGACCAATACGATCCTCCAGCTGCGCCTGCATCCTTCGATCATCGCCCTGCGCAAGCAGGTGCAGTCGGAGCAACGCAGTACGAAGCATGAAGTGGACCTGGCCTACGTCACCTCGCGTGGCCACTGGTACCTGCAGAGCTGGAAGGGCGATACCAAGAAGTCCGGTGGCATCGCCACCAATATCGGCGTGCACTTCTTCGACATGCTGCATTACCTGTTCGGCGACCTCCAGGCGAACGTGGTGCACCTGTCGAGCGACACCAAGGCCGCCGGCTACCTCGAGTACGAGAAGGCGCGCGTGCGCTGGTTCCTTTCGGTGGACCTGGAGGACGTGCCGCCCGGGGCCCGCGAAAGCGGCCAGCGCACCTATCGATCGATCACGGTGAACGGCGAGGAGATCGAGTTCTCCGGCGGCTTCACCGACCTGCACGACAGAAGCTACGTGGAGATCCTCGCGGGGCGAGGATTCGGCCTGGAAGACAACCGGACCGCCATCGAGACGGTGGCGGCCATCCGTGGCGGCAAGGCGGCTCCCTCCGTCGAAGACGGCCACCCGTTCCTCAGGAAAAAGTGAGCAGCGCATGGACCATTACCAGCACCCATCCGCCATCGTCGACGACGGCGCCGTGATCGGCGAAGGCTCCCGCGTGTGGCATTTCACCCACGTCTGCGCGGGAGCGCGCATCGGCAAGGGCGTCTCGCTCGGGCAGAACGTGTTCGTCGGCAACAAGGTGGTGATCGGCGATCACTGCAAGATCCAGAACAACGTCTCGGTGTACGACAACGTGACCCTGGAGGACGGCGTCTTCTGCGGTCCCAGCATGGTGTTCACCAACGTCTACAACCCGCGTGCCCTGGTGGAACGAAAGAACGAATACCGCGACACCCTGGTACGGCGGGGCGCCACGCTCGGAGCGAACTGCACCGTCATCTGCGGCGTCACCATCGGTGAGTTCGCCTTCGTCGGCGCCGGCGCGGTGATCAACGAAGACGTGCCGGCCTATGCGCTGATGGTGGGCGTCCCCGCGCGACAGGTCGGCTGGATGAGCGAATTCGGGGAACGCCTGGACCTGCCGCTGGCGGGCAGCGCAGAGGCCGCGTGCGCCAACACGGGCGCGCGCTACGTATTGAAGGGCAGCACGCTGCTCAAGCTGGAGCCTGTTACATGATCGACTTCATCGACCTCAAGTCACAGCAGAACCGGATCCGTGCCGCGATCGACGCCGGCATCGCCCGGGTGCTGGAGCATGGACAGTACATCCTTGGTCCCGAGGTGGGAGAGCTGGAAGCCAGGCTCGCGGACTACACCGGTGCGTCGCACTGCATCTCGGTGGCCAATGGCACCGACGCACTGCAGGTTGCCCTGATGTCGCTGGGCGTCGGCGTGGGCGACGAGGTGATCTCGCCGGGCTTCAGCCACATCTCCACGGCGGAAGCGATCGCCGTGCTGGGTGCCAGGCCGGTATACGTGGACATCGATCCGGTGACCTACAACCTGGACGCCGGGTTGCTGGAGGCCGCCATCACGTCGCGTACCAAGGCCATCATCGTGGTGTCGCTGTACGGGCAGTGCCCCGACTTCGACGCGATCAACGCGATCGCCTCGAAGCACGGCATTCCGGTGATCGAGGATGCGGCGCAGAGCTTCGGCGCGAGCTACAAGGGGCGCCGCAGCTGCAACCTGAGCACGATCGCCTGCACCAGCTTCTTCCCCAGCAAGCCACTGGGTTGCTATGGCGACGGTGGCGCGGTGTTCACCAGCAACGATGCGCTGGCGAGGTCGTTGAGGCTGATCGCGCGCCACGGGCAGGACCGCCGCTACCACCACGTGTGCGTTGGCCTGAACAGCCGCCTCGACACCCTGCAGGCGGCGGTGCTGCTGGCGAAGCTGGACGTGTTCGACGAGGAGCTGCAGCTGCGCCAGAAGGTGGCTCAGGCCTATGACCGCCTGCTCGGCGACATCGACCAGATCGTCCTGCCGGTGGTCGAGAAGCACAATGTCAGCGCCTGGGCCCAGTACACCGTGCGGGTCACCGATCGCGAGGCCTTGCGCGCGCGACTGCACGAGGCAGGCGTTCCGACGGCGGTGCATTACCCGCTGCCGCTGCATCGGCAGCCCGCCCTGGCGGACGAGGAGGCGCGACTGCCGGTGTCCGAGCTGGCAGCGGACCAGGTCATGAGCCTTCCCATGTCGCCTTACCTGGACGAGGAGCAGCAGGAGCACGTGGCCGCCGCGTTGGCGTCGAGAGCATTCGCCTGACATGCCGGGAGGTTCGTCGGTATGAAGAAGATCATCTTTGGAAAATGCTACGCGTTTTCCGGCGATGCGATCTATCAGGCGTGGCTGGCGGAGAGCCTGGCGCTGTATGCGGACGCGGGGGACATCCCCTCGGACGTGGACATCCACATCGTCGACGAGATCTCCGGCCGGACCCTGGTCGCCATGAACCCCAAGGCGCACCGCACGTTCGACCACGGGATGCTGACCTCGTTTCCGGCCGCGGACGTCTACTGGGGCTGGTCCGAACGGGGCTCGCTCGAGGTGGAGGTGACGCTGAGGTCGCGTCGTGGGGTGAAGCGCAACGTGCAGAAGCTGCTCTCCGTGGAGTACGCCAGCGACCTCGAGTCGTTCGAGCAGATCCTGCATGAGTTCGTGCTGGTGCCCTCGACGTATTTCTTCAGCGACATGGTGCCGATCCATGCCGCCTGCCTGACCGTGAACGGGCAGGCGTGCCTGCTGGCCGGCACCGGCGGCGTGGGCAAGTCGGCGGCCATGCTCGCGCTCAGGCAGCACGAAGGCGTGGGCTTCGTCAGCGACGACATCTCGCTGATGTCCTACGGCTCCTCCCTTGTGTACGCGAACATGGCCTGGCCCAAGATCTACGGCTACAACTGCAGCGACCCGGCGCTGAAGGGCGAACTGCTTGCCGGTCGCGGCTGGGTCGACCGCACGCATTTCAACGTGAAGACCTGGATCAACGTGGCGAGCACGCGGCGAAAGCTGCGCCCGGACCGCGTGTACCGCAAGGTCGAATCGGCGCCAGTGCCGCTGTCGCGCCTCTATTACCTCGTCCGGGAGGATGTGTCCGATTTCCACGTGGCCAGCCTCGACGCGTCGGTCGCGGTGGAGATGACGATTGCCGTCATCAGCGCGGAATACAGCATCTTCCACGACCAGCTCTATTGGGAGCAATACAACGCGCTGGCCACGTCACGTACCGCGATGCTGACCATGGACCAGGTGGTCGCCAACTGGCGACGGCTGCTTTCGGAATGCCTGGCCACGGTCGCGTGCTTCAAGACCAGCGTCCCCCTGAACATGGACCATGTCGCCTATCGCGATCGCATGATCGATACGCTCATGGCAGGAGTGGCTGAGCACGCATGAGGATTGTCATTCTTACCAACGCTTTTCCGTACCACCCGGGCGAGCAGTTCCTCGAGGACGAGATCGGCTACTGGGCAAGGCATCCCGATGCACGCGCCACCGTGCTTCCGGCGGTGGCCGAAGGCACGCCCAGGCCGTTGCCGCCCGGCGTGTCGATGGACCTCAGCATGGTGCAGCCGGGCGTGCTGCGTCGCCTGCCGTACATCGTGCAGGCCGCCATGTCCGGGATGTTCCGCAACGAGCTGTCCTATCTGCGGCGCTCCGGCAAGCTGCAGCGGCGCACGATGGTCCGGGCATTGCTGCATGTCTCCAAGGTCATGCAGCAGGCGGCGGCACTCGTGCGCTATGCCAGGCGCAACGGGGTCATCGACGTCGCGTACAGCTACTGGAACGACACGCAGGCCTACGCGGCCATTCGCGCCAGGGAGAAAGGGGCGGTGCGCAGGGTGGTGACCCGGGCCCATGGCATCGACCTTTACCAGGAGCGGCGCATGCTCGAGTACATGCCGCTCAAGCGCCAGTTCATCGGTGCGTTCGACCGGATCTTCGCGCTGTCCACCGAGGCGCAGCGATACCTGGAGCGCACCTACAACGCGCCGCTCGAGAAGATCACCATCATTCCCCTCGGCGTTCCGCTCGCCTCCGGCCTTTCGCGGCCCAGTCCAGAGGGCAACCTGCACATCGTGTCCGTGTCGTTCTGCCTGCCCGTGAAGCGGATGGACCGGATCATCGAGGGCCTGCGGCTGTTCGCGAGCAAGCACGGCGAATACCAGGTGCGATGGACCCATATCGGCGCCGGCCCGCTGCTCGACGACATGCGCGAGATGGCGCAGGCGAGGCTGGGTGGCCTGCAGAACATGAAGTTCACCTTCATCGGCGAGTTGCCCAACGAGGCGGTGAAGAAGTACTACCTGAACATCCCCGTGGACATCTTCATGAACACGAGTGAGTCGGAGGCGATTCCCGTCTCCATCATGGAGGCGATGAGCACGGGCGTGCTTGCCATCGCCCCGGATGTCGGCGGCGTGTCCAACCTCGTGTCCGCGACGTGTGGCGTCCTGCTGAGCAGAAGTCCCAGCTACAAGGAGATCGCGGATGCGATCACCGTGCTCGCGTACGACCAGTCGCGCAATGATCTTCGCGTGAATGCACGAAAAGCCGTCGAGGACCACTTCGATGCATCGAAGAATTACCCGTCGTTCATCAACGATGTGTTGTCTATTGGCACTTCATGAGACGTGTTGCAGAGAACGTCATGGTCAATCCCGTGTAAGAAGGGAAGAGCATCATGTGCGACATAGTTCGAGTCCGAAAAATCGCGGAATCTGAAAGGTCGGCTTGTGAACTTACGAACGATCGCGGCATTTGCATTCGGGCCCATCGCCACGGCGGGACTGGGCCTTCTCACGGTGCCGGCCATCACGTGGATATTTGCGCCGGCCGACGTTGGACGTCTAAACGTCGTTCAGATCGCAGTCTCATTCGGGGTACTACTATTCAACCTCGGGCTCGATAGGGCATATGTGCGCGAGTATCACGAGTGGCCTGACCGCGGTGCCTTGCTGAAAGCCTGTTTCGCCCCGGGTTTCGTGCTGCTCCTGCTGGCGATGGCGATCACGATTCCGTTCAGCTCGCGCATCTCGGTGCTGTTGTTTGGCCTGGACAAGGTCGCTTATTACTGGATGCTGGTTGCCTGTGTCGTAGTGAGCTTCATATCGAGATTCCTTTCGCTAATCTTGCGCATGCAGGACCGAGGAATGGCCTTCTCCATGAGTCAGGTTCTCCCGAAAGTAGCGTTTCTGCTTGTCGTCGGGATCATGGCGTTGCCACAGTTCTCGAAGTCGTTCTGGCAACTGGAACTGGCCTATCTCATTTCGCTGCTGTCCGTCCTGTTCGCCTTCAGCTGGAACACCCGGCGTGACTGGAGGCCGGCATTGAAGGCCTCCTGCACGAACGAGCAGGTCCGCGGACTGGTCAGCTATGGCGTGCCGCTGATATTCGCCGGCGTGGCCTACTGGGGCCTCGATGCGACCAGCACGCTGACCCTGCGCTCGCTGTCGACGTTGACCGAGCTGGCGTTCTATTCGGTCTCCATGAGCTTTGCCGGCGTCGGCATCGTGTTCCAGACGATCTTCACCGTGCTGTGGGCGCCGATGGTCTACAAGTGGGTCGCTCATGGTGCAGACATGAAGCGTGTGGATCATGTGGCCCACCAGGCGTTGGCCGTGGTCTGCGCGATCTGGGTGCTGAGCGGCACGTTCTCGTGGGTGATCGACTTCCTGCTGCCGGAAAACTACCGGCAGGTGAAGTACCTCATGTTGTGCAGCATCGGCCAGCCGCTGCTCTACACCCTCTCGGAAGTGACCTGCGTCGGCATAGGCATCACCCGCCGATCGATGCTGTCGCTGTGGTCTACCCTGGTGGCGCTGGTGGTCAACGTGCTGGGCAGCATCTGGCTGGTTCCGGCGCACGGCGCGGCTGGTGCGGTCGTCGCCAACGCCGTCGCATTCCTGGTTTTCTTCATCGCACGAACGGAGGCTTCCGCGTACGTATGGCGACCCATCCCACGCACCAAGCTCTATGTATCGGTGATCGTGGCCGTGGCGCTGTCCATCGTAACGCTGGCCTTCGACACCGAGAACGCGGCCTACGTCAGCCTGCTCTGGCTGGCGATGGTGCCGGTGGTGTTCTGGACCTTCCGGTCGGAGTGGTCCGACATGTACCGGGCGCTGCGTTCGGCGATCCGTCCCCATGGCTGGCCCGAGGAGGCAAGACGAGAACGTGATGCTCTTCCTTAGCCTTCGTGGTTGTTCGAGCCAGTTTCCCGCGCAAGGAGCGGCGCCGGACGAGTGATGCGCAGGACGCGCAGCAGGAAGACTTCACCACAATGACGAATCAGGGGGCAACGCTGCGGACCGAGTGAGGGTCAGGCGATGCCAAGAATCAATTTGTTCGTGTTCGCGGCGCATCATTTGTCCAGCAATGTTGCTGCCGAGCGTTTCAAGGGTCTGCTGAAGTACCTGGACCCTGGCAAGTACCGGATATTCGTCTTTGCCAGGCAGGCATCGTCCGCTGCATCGGCCAAGGCGATGCCCTCCCAGCCAGGCATGCGCATCATTGCGCTGCCGGGGCAATGCGTAGGCAGCGAGTCGTCCGCGCACGCGTCGCTGCTTACCCTCGCCAGCGCCTTCGTGCGGCCTCTGCCGTTCCTGGTGCCTGGCGACCACGGGCAGGCGAAGTCCTGGCTGGTGCAGGCGCTGGCCGAGGCCGATCGCCTGTGCCGGGAGCGGGTGGCCGCGGGGGAGCACTGTGTGGCCATCGGCACCTATTCGCCGATCGATTCGCTGATCGCCGCATCCAGCCTGGCGAGCCGCTATGGCATCGGCTGCATGCAGGATTTCCGCGATGGGCTGGTCTTCGAAGCGCTGGGGAAGCCCGGCAGGCTGCGCAACCTGCTGCGCACCCTGATCGAGCGTCGGGTCGTGGAGAACAGCGGGTTGATCACCTCGGTGAGCGGCCCCCTGGTGGACGACTTCCGCCGCAGGTATCCGCACAAGGATGCCAAGGTGCTGCCCAACGGCTTCGACCCGGCCGACTTCGAGCGCCTGGCCGGCGACGCCGATGGCGTGCGGAGGGCCAACGCGATACTGGCCGAGCACGTGCCTGCGGGGGCGACCCTGGTCGGTCACTTCGGGCGCATCGGCGCCAGCGACGGCTCGGCCTCGCTGAGCCTGGATTACCTGGTGGATGCGCTGAACCGCTCCGGCGCGGCCAGCAGCGGCAAGCACGTGATGTTCGTGGGCGAGCTCACCGACGGCGAGCGCGCGACGATCGGGCGCGCGAAGTTTCCCGTCTCGGTGATACCGCCGGTCGAGCGCAGTGTGGCGCTCCAGCTGATGAGACGGTGCGACAAGTTGCTGCTGCTCACCGGTTCGCGGGTGAGCTGCGCGACGGGAAAGCTCTTCGACTACCTGGCGACCGGCGCGGACGTGGTCTGCGTCACCCGGGTCTGGAACGCGGCGACGGTGATTCTCAGGGAGACAGGCGCCGGGCGCGCGCTGCTCGCCGACGATGGCGCGGCAGGTGCCGATGGGCTGAGCGACGCGCTGTTCGGAGCAGGCGGAGATGCACGGCACGACATCAGTGCCTACAACCGGATCGTCCAAGCCGGTCAGCTCGATAACTGGATTTCGCGAATGGTGATGGCATGAACTCGATCAATGATCCAGCGCCGGTGATGCCGCCGGTACCCACGGGCCTGCCCGAAACCGATGCGCCGAGATTGACGGTCAGGCACCTGTTCCTCGGCGTGGCGTTCCTGTTGCTGCTGTTCACGGTCGTCGTGCCCAATTCGCTGCCGATTCCCACGGCGGTGGTGATGGGCCTCGCCTTCCTGCTGGCCTTGCCCGGGCTGCGCCTCAGCCTGGGGTTGCGGAACCTGCTGGCGCTGTACCTGTGTTCGGCCATGGTCACGGTCGTCTACCTCATCGTGGGCGGCATGCACGGCGCCCCGTTCATCGGCCTGGTGCAGGTGGCGGCGGTATACATCGTCACGCCCTTCGTATGGATCATCGTCGCCGACGGGCTGCGCAGGGCGCTGGGCATCGAGCGGCTGGTGGAATGGTTCATCGTGCTGAGCCTGCTGTGCGCCTTCAGCGTGGCCCTGTTCTTCTACCTGTACCTGACGAGGGGCGCGGCGGCGGTGGCGTTCTTCTTCCAGGGCGCCAACCTCAATCTCAACGAGGGCTTCGCTGGCGCGACCATGCACGTCTACGGGTCGATGATCTTCCTGTGCGGCGGATTCTTCAGCTCGCCGGAGCTCATCAAGCGGCGCAGCCTGCGATTCGCCCTGCTGGCGATGCTGCTGGTCGCCGCCATTACCTCGGGTCGTTCGGCCCTGATCCTCTCCATACCGATGGGAGCATGCATCGGCTGGATGCTGGCGTCCCGCACCACGGAGCACCGCGGCAAGCCCGCCATCGTGCGCTTCATGCAATACGGCGTTCCTTCGCTGGTCGCCCTCATCGTCACGCTCTACGTGCTGGAGGCGTACACGCAGGTCAGGATCTCGGCCGTGCTCAACATCGTGTTCAACAAGGTGGCGGCAGGTGGCGGTGTCGAGCGCACGCAGATGTCCAGCTCGCTGTACTCGGGAATCCTCAGCAATGGCGGCCTGGGAGCCGGGCAGGGCGTGGGCGTGAGCTACGTGAGTGATCCGCTGCATCCGTGGCGATACGAGGTGGTCTGGCTGGCCAGCGTCTTCCGTGTCGGCATGCTGGGTGCCTTCTTCTATGCGCTGCCCTTCCTGATCTACATGTTCGGCGTGGCGAAGCTGGCGCTCGATCGCCGCCTGCCGGTCCACCACAAGTTCATGTTCGCGGGTTTCGTCTGCGCGTTCCTGGCCACCAACACCAATCCGTACATCGAGGCCTTCTCGCTGCAGTGGATGTACACGATCCCCCTGGTGTTCTGGTACGTGGAACATTCGTTGGCGCTGGTCAGGGTGAGGCGATGAGTCGCATCCGGGTGTTGCTGTTCTCCAAGTATTCGAGGCGGGGTGCCAGTTCGCGGCTGCGCAGCCTGCAGTATCTTCCGCTGCTGCGCGGCCAGGGCATCGACGTGGAGGTCCATCCGCTGTTCTCGGACGAGTACCTCGACGCCATCTACGGCGGCGACTCGAAGGCTGCCCTGATGAATGCATGGCGACGCGGCATGCACCGGCTGATGGACCTGCTGCGCAGCGGCGATCACGACGTGGCATGGATCGAGGGCGAGCTGTTTCCCTATCTTCCGTCCATGGTCGAGTCGCTGCTGGTGCGGTCCGTCAAGCCGTACGTGGTCGATTACGACGACGCGCTGTTCCATCGCTACGACCTTTCGTCCAATCGCTTGGTGCGCGGCTTCCTCGGGCGCAAGATCGATCGCGTCATGCGCGATGCCGCCTGCGTGGTCGCGGGCAATGGCTATCTTGCGGATCGCGCGGCGCAGGCGGGCGCCAGCCGCATCGAGATCATCCCCACCGTGGTGGACGACGGCCGCTACCAGCCGGTGACCCACGACGACGATCCGCATCCGGTGATCGGCTGGATCGGCTCCCCGCTCACCGAGGAGTACCTGCTCGACGGGCGCGACGTGCTCGAAAAGGTCTGCGTCGAGCATGGCGCGCGCCTGTTGCTGGTGGGCGCGCGCGACAACATCGTCGATCGGTTCCACGGGTTCGAGCCGGAGGTGCAGGCCTGGTCCGAGGACAGCGAGGCGGCGGCGATCGCGCGCATGGACATCGGGATCATGCCGTTGCGCGACGGCCCCTGGGAGCGCGGCAAGTGCGGCTACAAGATCATCCAGTACATGGCGTGCGGACTGCCCGTGGTGGCGTCGAACGTCGGGGCGAACATCGACATCGTTGGCCATGGCAAGACCGGCTTCCTCGCCGGTGACCAGGCGAGCTGGGAGAACAGTCTGGTGCAATTGATCACGGATCGCGCCTTGCGTCTTCGCATGGGGCAGGCGGGCCGCGCGTCGGTCGAGCGAACGTACTGCCTGAGGACCCAGGCACCGCGCCTTGCGGACGTGTTGCGCAGCGTGGGGCAGAACCGATGTGCGGCATAACCGGTTTCTGGCAGCTGCAGGGAGATGGCCAGGCCCTGCTCGACCGGGCGGTGGTGATGTCCCGCCAGCTGACCCATCGCGGGCCGGACGATGGCGGCGTGTGGTGTGACGAGTCCGTGGGCATCGCGTTGGCGCATCGGCGCCTGTCCATCCTTGATCTGTCCGACGCCGGCCACCAGCCGATGCCATCGGCGTGCGGGCGTTACGTCGTGGTGTTCAACGGCGAGATCTACAACCACCTGGAGTTGCGCGAGCGGCTCGCCAGGGAGGCCGCGGCGCCGGCGTGGCGAGGCCACTCGGACACCGAGACCCTGCTGGCCTGCTTCGTGGCCTGGGGCATCGAACAGACCCTGGTCGCCTGCGTCGGCATGTTCGCGTTCGCGGTGTGGGACCGCCAGGAACACGCGTTCACGCTGGCCAGGGACCGCATGGGCGAGAAGCCGCTGTACTACGCCTGGCAGGGCAGCACCTTCCTGTTCGGCTCGGAGTTGAAGGCCCTCAAGGCCCATCCGGCGTTCCGGGCCGAGGTCGATCGGGATGCGCTCGCGCTGCTGCTGGCCTACGACTGCATTCCGGCGCCGCACTCCATCTATCGCAACGTATCCAAGCTGCCCCCGGGGCACTTGCTGTGCATATGCGCCGAAGCTCCCGGCGAGGCGCAGCCGGTACCGTACTGGCGCTGCAACGACATCGTCAGCGCCGGCTTGCGCGATCCCCTCGATTGCAGCGACGACGAGGCGATCGACGCGCTCGAGAAGAAGCTCGGCGCCAGCGTCGGCGGGCAGATGATTTCCGACGTGCCGCTCGGCGCGTTCCTCAGCGGCGGCATCGACAGCAGCACCGTGGCGGCCCTGATGGTGGCGTCCAGCCGGAGCCAGGTGCGCACCTTCACCATCGGCTTCGACGAGAGCGACTATGACGAGGCGGTGCACGCCAAGGCCGTGGCGCGACATCTCGGCACCGAGCACACCGAGCTGTACGTGCGTCCCGAGGACACGCTGGCGGTCATCCCGAAGCTGCCCTCGATCTATTGCGAGCCCTTTGGCGACTGCTCGCAGATTCCGACGTTCCTGATCAGCGAGCTGACCCGGCGCGAGGTCACCGTCGCGCTGAGCGGCGATGGCGGCGACGAGCTGTTCGGCGGCTACAACCGCTATCTGGCGGCGCGCACCACCTGGGAGCGCATGCAGCGCATGCCGCCCCTGGTGCGGCGGACCATGGCCGCGGTGCTGCAGGCGTTGCCGGCCGGTGGCTGGGATGCGCTGGCGTCCGCGGCCAGCCCGGTACTCCCCAAGAGCCTGCGCATGACCAATCCGGGCGACAAGGCGCACAAGCTCGCGGAAGTGCTGACGCAATCCGACGGTCGCGCCTTCTTCCTCAACCTGGTGAGCCACTGGAAGGATCCCGCCAGCATCGTGGTCGGTGCGCGCCAGGCCAAGACCCTGCTGACCGACACCAGCGCCTGGCCCAGGGCCGACGACCTGGCGCAGTGGATGATGGCGATGGATGCGCAGAACTACCTGCCGGACGACATCCTGGTGAAGGTGGACCGCGCCGCCATGGCCAACAGCCTGGAGACGCGCGCGCCGCTGCTCGACCACCGCGTGGTCGAGCTCGCCTGGCGCGTGCCGCTGCACCAGAAGATCCGTCACGGGGAAGGCAAGTGGCTGATGCGCCAGTTGCTCTACCGCTACGTGCCGAAGGAGCTGATCGAGCGACCCAAGATGGGCTTCGGCATACCGCTGGGAAGCTGGCTGCGTGGTCCGCTGCGCGATTGGGCCGAGGCCTTGCTGAGCGAAAGCCGCCTGCGCAGGGAAGGCTATCTGCAGCCCGAACCCATCCGGCAGCGGTGGGCGGAACACCTGGCGGGCAAGCGCAACTGGCAGCAGTCCTTGTGGACGGTGCTGATGTTCCAGGCATGGCTGGAGAAGACGGAGGGAACCCTGTCATGACGACTTCCTGACAAGAACGCCCGGCCCACCCCACAACGGTGGGCGTCTGCAGGGCATGCGCGAGGTGCACGAATGAAAGTGATCCTGTTCGCCAACACCGATTGGTATCTCTACAACTTCAGGCGCTCATTGGCGTCCGCTCTCAGCCAGGCAGGCTGTGACGTCCTCCTGATATCTCCCCCCGGGCCCTACGGCGAAAAGCTTCGCCAGCTCGGCCTGCGGTGGGAGCCGCTCCCGATGGAGCGGCGCAGCCTCAATCCGTTGCGCGAGCTGTCCCTGCTCTGGTACCTCGTCCGCTTGATCCGGCGCGAGCAACCGACGCTGGTGCACGGCTTCACCATCAAGAGCGCGGTGTACGGCTCGCTGGCGGCGCGCATCGCGGGCGTGCCCGTGCGCGTGAATGCCGTCGCCGGGATGGGTTATGTATTCACCAGCGAGCAGCTCAAGGCGCGCATGCTGCGGCCCATCGTGCGTGGCCTGATGCGGCTGGCCCTGGGCGGCGAGCAGGCGCGCCTGATCCTGCAGAACACCGACGACGTGGACTTGTTCCGGCGCGCGGGACTGGTGGACCCGGAACATATCCGGCTGATCCGCGGCTCGGGCGTCGACTGCGCGCGGTTCGCCGACGTGCCGGGGGCGGCACCCAGCGACGGCAGCCTGCGAGTGCTGCTGGCCAGTCGCCTGTTGTGGGACAAGGGCATCGAGGAATTCGTCGAGGCGCTGCGCCAGTTGCGCGACCAGGGGCGACCGATCGATGCGCTGCTTGCCGGCATGCCGGATCCGGGCAACCCGGCCGCGGTGCCCGAGGAGACGATACGGGGTTGGGTGGAAGAGGGGTTGATCACGTGGCTCGGTCACGTCGACGACATGACCCGTCTGCTGGGGAGCGTGCACGTGGTGGTCCTGCCGAGTTATCGCGAAGGACTGCCAAGGACCTTGGTGGAAGCGGCTGCCTGCGCGCTGCCGTTGATCACCACCGACGTGCCGGGGTGCCGTGAGGTCGTTCGCGATGGCGTGGATGGATTGCTGGTTCCGGTGAAGGACAGCCAGGCGCTTGCCGGAGCGATCCGGCGCCTGCAGGACCAGCCGGAGTTCGCCCGCCAGCTTGGGCAGGCGGCACGCCGCAAGGCCCGCGCGGAGTTCGACGAGCGCATCGTCATACGGCGCACCATGGAGGTCTATGCGGAGCTGTGCCAACCCGTCGGCGCTGCGCTCCTTCGCCAGTGATACCGTCCCATTGCCGGAGAATCAGCCATGTCAACCGCAAGCCAGGCAGTCAACGTACTCAACTTCCTGCCTGAGAAAGAACGCGCCGCCATCCGTGCCGGCGTCAGCACCTACGACTGCACGATGGCCATCCAGCAGGCGATAGACAGCGCAAGCAAGGTCTACGTGCCCGCCGGGGTGTACCTGGTGAAGCAGATCAACCTCAAGTCGGGCCTCGAGTTGTACGGCGATGGCGCATCCAGCCAGCTGAAGGCCTACGACAACTCGCTGCAGTGCGAATTCATGGTGGTCACCTATATCCGTGACGGCGGCACCCCGCAGGTGGCGGACAACATGAAGAACATCCACCTGCATGACCTGCTGCTCAACGGCCGCGTGGACGAGTTCGGCTACATGCAGTACTTCTACCTGCTGGCCGTCAATGCCACCTCGGACATGCTGGTGGAACGCGTGAGCTTCCACGGCTTCCGCGGCGACGGGATGTACGTGGGATCAGGTACGCTGCGCAATACCGAGCGCCACAACCAGCGCATCGTGGTGCGCAACTGCCTGTTCGACGGCCTGGTCAAGGCCAATCGCAATGGCCTCTCGGTGATCGACTGCGACACCCTGACGGTGGACGGCTGCACGTTCCAGAACATCGGCAACGCGAAGCTGTCCTCGTCGGTGGGTGCGATCGACTTCGAGCCCGACCACAACTGGGGCATCTACCGGAACATCCGCATCACCCACTGCAAGTTCATCGACATCAACTCGGTGAACACGGCGGGCATCACGTTCTTCAATGGCCACCAGACCGGCGACAACATCCGCGGCTGGACCGTGTCCGACTGCGAGTTCGTCAACTGCTACTGGGGTATCTACGGCGCCACCAAGCCGAAGACCATGGCGGATCCGCATGACGATCTCACCATCGTCAACTGCAGCTTCCTCAACTCGATACGCTTCGACATCCAGGTGGCCGGCCTGAGCCATACCCAGATCAGCGGCTGCACCTTCCAGCGCTCGCCGCCGGGATCGGGTCCGGGCGGCGATGCCGTGCGGCTGGGCACCATCGTGTGGAATGCCAGCGACAACGCCATTCGCGCCGTCGTGACGGGCAACACCTTCGTCGGCATCCGTCCGCAGATGGGCGCGGTCGGCGTATTCGGCGCGAACAACGTGGTCTGCGCGGGGAATACCTTCGTGGACATCCGCGGCAGCTGCTTCAGCTTCTCGATGGACAAGTCGCCCGACAACGCCAGGCACATCGAGAGCATCATCATCTCCGGCAATACCGTCAGGCGTGCGCCCCAGGCGGCGCCTGCGCTGGCGGGCGTCATGTCGTTCATGAGCACCAGCAGCGAGATGCGCACCGTGAAGGCGAACCTGGAGCTGAGCGGTTCCTACGAATACGACAACAAGATCGAGGACGGCATCACCAGGATGGCGAATGGCTCGGTGATCCGTTTCCTCGGGTCCTGAGCCGCCAGCCGCACGAGGCCAGCCGCCACGATGGACTATCGTGGCGGTTGGCGCAGTGCCGAGCGCAGCGAGCTGTTGCCCACGCCGGACTTGAGTCCGGCGCCGCCGTACTGGGACGAGGGCCTGGCGGCCGTTGAAGAGTCGCGCGGACGGACCACCGATGATGCGTTATGCGTGCGCAGTGCCCAGTGGGCGGTGGACGCGCGCTGGCGATGCGCTTCCTGGCGGGCCCATACGCGGGTGGTCGTCCCGACGTAGAACACCAGGGTCATGCAGAAGATCAGCAGGTTCACGCCCGCCGATGCGATGCCGTGGCTGGTGATCGCGCCGACGATGGCGAAGCCGGAGGAGAGGGCGATGAGCGACAGCAGCGCGACGCGGGGGCTCATGCCGGCGCCCAGCAGGATGTGATGGATGTGCCCGCGGTCCGGCTTGAACGGGGACTTGCCCTTGCTCATGCGCCGCAGCATCACGGCGAGCGTGTCGAACACCGGCAGGGCCACGCACCACAGCACGTTGACCGGAGACAGGTGGGCCTCGGGCATCTGGCTCATGCGTATCAGCACCCAGGCGAGCAGGTAGCCGATGAGCGTGCTGCCCGCATCGCCCAGGAAGATCTTCCTGCCCGCCAGGCCGAGGTTGGTCACCAGGTAGGGCAGCGACGCCGTGGCGAGGAGGGCAAGCAGCACGATGGCTTCGTGGAAGGCGCCCAGCCCGACGAACAGCGTGATGGCGGCGATGCTGACCATCTCCAGGCTGCCGGCGAGGCCGTCGATGCCATCCATCATGTTGAACGCATTCACCAGGCCGATCACGGCGACCACCGTGAACGGAGGGCCAAGCCAGCCAAGCTCGATGTCGTGGCCGAACAGCGTGCCCAGCGTGTGGATGTACACGCCGGTGGTGGCGATCACCGTGGAGATCGCCACCGTCTGGATCACCAGGCGCTCGCGCACGCTGAGGTCAAACCGATCGTCCAGTGCGCCGAGCAAGGTCAGCAGCATGGTGGTGTCGATCAGGATCTTGGTGAACCAGTGGAAGTCGCCATAGCACGCCGCACCGGCGGTCACGCCCATGAAGATCGCAAGGCCGCCCACCAGCGGCACCTTGCCGACGTGCTGTTTGCGCTGGCTGGGCCTGTCGATGAGGCCCAGTACCAGTGCATATCTGCGGAGCATGAAAATGGCTATCGCCGAAGTGCATGCGCCGACGAGACAGGCCAATACCACATGAGGTTCTTGCATAGCACGTTACCCGCCGCTCTCAAGCTCACCCCCCTGTAATCCCTGCGAGCCGGATGGTAAGTGGTGCAGGTTTCGAGCAACGCCACCCTGGCGGCCTGGGCAGAAAGGGCCAGCGAAGGGCGGGATCGTTGCGGCTCCAGCTGGAAACAAGATGAGTCCAGCAACCTGCGTGACTTAAGCCTGGCATTGCCGCCAGGCTTTTGAAGCTAACACCTTTGCATTGCAGATTTGTGCATGACGTCGTGTCCTGTTCAGACAAAGTCGATCAAGTTGGAAACGGCGTCAAGAACGTATGCGAATCGCTGAATGCTGAGCGCGCGATCGAGAAAGTTCATGGCGCCGAGGCCTCGTTTTCAGGGGCGATACATCACGCGAGGTGATGTATCGCCCACTCCTTCCACGTCAGTGCGTGGCGCTGTAGTTGGTGTATGCGGCCGTGCTGATCACGCTGAGCGAAGGCAGCAGCTGGCTGATGACGCGGTTCCAACGGGTGATGCCGGCAGGTCCGACGAAGACGACGTCGCCCGGCTTCATCCAGAACTGGTCACCCAGCGCGAACGCCGCCGGAGAACGTGCGTCGAGCTGGAACACCTTGGCGGGCGTGTTCTCGAAGTTGCTTGCGCCGCGAATGACGTAGACCTCCTTGCCGCTCGCGGTGAGCGGGTTGAGTCCACCGACGCGACCGAGCGCCTGCGTGAGGTTGATCGTGGCGACCGTGCGGAAGTTGACCGCCTGCGGACGGATGACCTCACCCATCACGTAGACCTCCTTGGTGTCGTTGTACGGGAGGAAGATGCGGTCGCCGGCCTTGAGGTAGATGTCCTGCGCGGGACTGTGGCGCGTGTTGCTGCTCGTTCCGGACAAGTCGATGTGATAGTCCTTGCCGTCGCGGACCAGGATCAGGTCGCCGAGGTTGGCCTGGTCGGCATTGATGGTCGCGGTGCCGATGGCCTGGCCAAGGGTCAGCGGAACGGCGGTGATCGGCTGCGGGTCCGTCTTCATGAAGGCGCCCTGCAGCAGGATGCGCTGGCTGTTGTAGCCCACCACGTTCACGTCCACCTGCGGACGTTCGACGAACTTGGCCAGCTTGCTGGCGAGCTGCGCACGCAGCTCCTCGAGCGTCATGCCTTCGACCTTGATGGCGCCGATGTAGGGATAGAACAGCGTGCCGTCCGAGCGGACCAGGCGTCCGTTGGCAACCGTCTGCTGCTGGACGCCGGCGGGTGACGTCAATTCCGCGTGATCCCACACCGTGATGTAGAGCGTGTCGCCAGGTCCGATCCGATAGGGTTCGGGCCGATAGTCGAGCAGGGGCTGGGGAACGGTGGCATTGAGATCACCCGAGGGATTCTGCTGCAGGAGCTGAGGGGTGATGGTTACCAGCTGGATCTGGGTGTTGTCGGTCGGCGTTCCCTGCGTCAACCCTTCCTTGGTCATGTACTGTCCTGGCACGCATCCCTGCAGGCATAGCAAGAGTCCGGCAATCAACAAGGCGGATAGCGTTTTCACGGTCACTGGCTCCTTATTCAGAGGGCCTGCCGCGAGCAACGATGTGCCATGGGCGCCGCCATACGTCGGCACACCTTTAGCTCGCAATGAGGTTCAGCTTTGCTGAACGATCGAAGCAAGGCCGGGGCTCAGATGAGTACTGAAGCACTCTTCAGAGTGTGGCCTTCTCACTTACATAACCCTGGCTTTGCAGGTTATTTAGAGGGGCGACATGTGATGCCATAAAAAGCATGAACGCAGCATTACAAATCCCATGACTGCCTGAATCATTGCCTCACGCTGATTCACGCGGCGACGCGCTATGTAGCGTGAAGAAAACGATATTGCCTTCGTTAGCATGGCCATACGCAGGTTTCTTTATGTTCGGGCGCATGCCTGAGCCGTAGCTTGCGACCGCTTCGTGCACGCGCGGTGCGGAAGACGTGAATCCTGATGTGCCTGCGTTCAGCTGATTCGGGATATCAGGTAGGGCGTATATACGTCCAATGCGATCCTGGCGACAGGCGCAGACGGGGCGGTGCTGGCGGGAATGGATGCCGGCCATTTTGGCTTGAACAGAATGGTGGAGACTTCGTATGAAAGTGCTTGTTTGTGGCGGGGCAGGCTACATCGGTAGCCACACGTGCGTGGCCCTGATCGAGCAAGGGCACGAGGTGGTGATCTACGACAATCTTTGCCACGGCTCGCTTGCCGCGGTGGACCATGTGCGCCAGCTCAGTGGCGTGCAGGTACGCTTCGTGCAGGGAGACGTGCGTGACCGGGATGCGCTCGAGGCGCTGCTGGCCACCGGCTTCGATGCGGTGATCCATTTCGCCGCGCTTAAGATCATGAGCGAGAGCTGCCAGCTGCCTCTGGTCTACTTCGACAACAACGTCACCGGCACCATCGCGTTGCTGCAGGCCATGCAGGCGACGGGTGTCCATCGCCTGGTGTTCAGTTCCACCGCGGCCGTCTACGGCGACCCCGATGCCGTGCCGATCCCGGAAGACGCGCCGTTGCGCGCGTGCAATCCGTACAGCCACACCAAGCTGGTGATGGAGCAGTTGATCGGCGAGGTGTGTGACGCGCGACCGTCGTTCAGTGCAGCGGTGCTTCGCTACTTCAATCCCGCCGGCGCGCATCCCAGCGGCTTGATGGGCGAGGATCCCTGCGGCGTCCCGACCAACCTCATGCCCTACGTCTCCCAGGTGGCAGCCGGCATCCATGACCACCTGGATGTCTTCGGCGGCGACTACGCCACGCACGACGGCACCGGCGTGCGCGACTACATCCATGTGATGGACCTGGCCGATGCCCACGTGAAGGCCCTCGACGTGCTGCGGTCTGGTGGCTGCCACGTGCTGAACCTGGGCACGGGGCGCGGCTACAGCGTGCTGGAAGTGATCGACGCGTTCGAACGCGTGTCGGGTTGCCGCGTGCCGTACGAGATCGTCGCGCGCCGACCCGGCGACGTGGCCGAGGTGTGGGCCGATCCCTCGCGTGCGGAGCAGACGCTGGGATGGCGGGCGCAATACGACCTGATGCGCATGTGCGCGGATGCCTGGCGATGGCAGTCCATGCATCCGCAGGGCTACCGGTCGCCCGTGCTGCTGGAGCCGATGCGCCAGGCGAGCATGGGTTGACGGTGATCGACGGCCGGTCGTGACCGTTCCGGTCGTCGGCGGTGCGCGAGCCGCCCGGTAACGCGATGGACGCGCGCGGGTGGCCGCCTCGGTGGGCATCGCCCATGGCGGCGTTCTGCAACGCAGCAAGCATCGCGGGATGGAATCAGGTTAAAGTTGCGGCAGCGTAAGCTCCAGGTGGTTTCCTGGGGCGAACGTCAACCAAAGGCTCATCGCCTTTTTTTTGGATGATGGGTTTAAATCGATTTAAATGGGCAAAATCCGCGAGCCGGCATGGGCCGGGCAAGGGTGGGGTCATGGGGCAGGGGCAGTCGGTCGGTGAGCCAATCCGCCTACGCGCGTGCGTGGCATGGCTGTGCGCCGCGACGTGGCTGCTTGGCGGTTCGGCCGTCGCCAGTGACGTCGCCAGGCCGGTGGATGAGGTCAATCCCCTGATCGGCAGTCGCCATGGCGGCAACACCTTCCCCGGTGCCGTGATGCCGTTCGGGATGTTGCAGTGGAGTCCCGAGAACACCCGGGGTACGCACACGCGTACCGCCTCGCCCAGCGGCTACCAGTACGACGCCACGCGCATTCGCGGCTTCAGTCTCACGCACCTGTCGGGCGCAGGCTGTCGCGGTGCCAGTGGCGACGTGCCGTTCATGCCGGTCACCGTGCCGGTGCAGCGTTCGCCCTCGATGGACGCGGACGACGGTATCTATGCCAGCGACTTCGCCCATGCCGACGAACAGGCCGCCGCGGGCGACTACCGGGTGCGCCTCGCCAATGGCGTGCAGGTGGAGTTGGCCGCGGCGACGCGCAGCGGACTGGCCCGTTTTGCATTTCCTGCAGGCCGTCCCGCCAACCTGCTGGTTCGCGTCTCCGATTCCGAGGTAGGCAGCAGCGATGCCAGCGTCTCGGTCGATCGGCGCACGGGTGAAGTGGCCGGCTCGGTGACCAGCGGCAACTTCTGCGGTTATCTCGCCAAGGCCGATCAACGCAGCTATTACACGCTGTATTTCGTCGCCCGCTTCGACCAGCCCATCGCAAGCGTGGGTTCGTGGCGGCATGGCGACCTGGCGCCCGGGTCGACCACGTCCGGTGGTGGAACGGGATATGACGAGAAGGGATTTCCAGAGGCGGGCAAGGGCTCCGGCGTGTGGGTGGGCTTTCCCTCGAACGGCGCGCCCGTGCAGATGCGCGTGGGCATTTCCTATGTGAGCCTCGCGAACGCGCGCGCCAACCTCGAGGCGGAGATCCCCCGCGGCACTCCCCTCGGGCAGGTGCGTGCAGCAGCACGCGAAGGATGGAACCGCACGCTGGCGCGGATCGCTGTCGAAGGCGGCACCGGCGAGCAGCGCGTCACGTTCTATACGGCGCTTTATCATGCCTTGCTGCACCCCAACGTGTTCAGCGACGTCAACGGTGAATACCGCGGCTTCGACCAGCAGGTGCATCGGGTGGAGGGCACGCAACACGCGCAATACGCGAACTTCTCCGGATGGGACGTGTATCGCTCGCAGCTGCAACTGCTGGCCTGGATCGAGCCCGGCGTGGGCGGCGACGTGGCGCAGTCGCTCTACAACCAGGCGAGGCAGAACCAGGGCGAGTGGGACCGCTGGACGCACAACAACGGCGGCACGCACGTGATGAGCGGCGATCCGTCGGCGCCGGCGCTGGCGGCGATCGATGCCTTCGGTGGGCACGGCTTCGACCTGAAGGGGGCCTACGCTTCGCTGGCCAGGGCCGCGACGGAGCCGACGGCGCATGATCTGTCGGACGATGGCTGCAACGTGGAATGCGTGGGCCAGCGTCCCTCGCTCGACCAGTGGCTGTCGCTGCACTACATCGCCGCCACGTCGCATGCGTGGGGTGGCGCGGCCGAAACCCTGGAGGACGCGACGGCGGATTTCGCGCTGTCCCAGCTGGCGATGCGCGCCGGTGACCGCGAGGGCGGGCAGCGTTTCCTGGCCCGCGCCGGTTACTGGCGCAACCTGTTCAATCCCAAGGCCACCCCGGATGCGGGCTATATCCAGAACCGCCGGGCCGATGGAAGCTGGCCGGCGTTCACGGCCGGCACGGAAGAGGGCTTCGTCGAGGGCAGCGCTTCGGTCTACCTGTGGATGGTGCCTTTCGACGTGCAGGGCCTGTTCGAACGCATGGGTGGTCGCGCCAGGGCCATCGAGCGACTGGACCGCTTCTTCCATGACGACCATGGGCACTGGGCACTGACCGGGGCGGGTCCGCTGCACGCGGAACTGGACAACGAGCCGTCGGTGGGTACGCCCTGGCTCTACGCGTTCGCCGGCCAGCCGTACAAGACGCAGGAGGCGGTGCGCATCGTGGTGAATTCGCTGTGGAAGAACGTGCCGGAAGGCATACCGGGCAATGACGACCTGGGCGAGATGTCGTCGTGGTACGTATGGTCCGCGCTAGGGCTGTATCCGGCCATCCCGGGGCGCGCGGAACTGGTGATCGGCAGCCCGTTGTTTCCTCGCGCCGTGGTGCATCGAGCATCGGGCGACGTGGTCATCGAAGCGCCCGGCGCTTCGGCCGACACGCCGTTCGTGCATGCATTGACGGTGGATGGCCAGCCACACCAGAGCCCGTGGTTGCCGGAGCGCTTCGCCACCCAAGGCGGGCACCTGCGCTTCGACCTGCATGCCGTGGCCGACACCGGCTGGGGCAGCGCCGGGGACCAGGCGCCACCCTCGTTCCCGCCGCCGCATGGCTGAGGGCGGGGCAGGCGAAATGCTTCATAGACGGATCGATCGAGTACGAGGGGAGATCAAGATGAGTGATGCGTTGTCGGATTCGCGCAGGACACGCCATTGGCGGCAGGCCGCCTGCATCGCGATGGGTGCGCTGGCATGGGCGAGCCTGTCGGCCCATGCAGGCTCGGATGCCCATGCCTTCGCGACGTCGTTCGAGGCTGGCGATGCGGCGCCCGCCGCGGGTCGCGCCGACGCTTGGCGCAGCCGGGTGGTGTCGGGTCCGTCCAAGGAGGAAACGCTCACCTCTCCCGCGGGCGTCGGATTCAGCGGGACGCACGCCTTGCGCTACGAGGCGGGTGCCTCGCGCGAGCGTGCCTTGCAGCGCATGACGCTGTTCCCGGTGAAGCAGGTGGTCACCGCGCACACGCATCTCTCCTACGTGCTGTTCCCGGTGCGCCCCTCGCAGGGCCCGGGTGATGCCGCCCAGTACGTCGCGGTGGACCTGTTGTTCGACGACGGTTCGCGACTGTCCGCGCTCGATGCGCTGGACCAGCACCGTATCCCCGCCAAGGCCTTTGACCAGGGCAGCGCACGCGTGCTGCACGACAACCAGTGGAATGCGCTGGACATCGACCTGGGCAAGGTGGCGGCGGGCAGGACCGTGAAGGCGATCGAGCTGGTGGCCGATGCGCCGGCGGGCAGCACGGCATTCCACGGTTACCTGGATGATCTTCGCCTGGGCGAGGTGGCCCCGGCCGACGCCGGAGCGGCACCGCACACCTATGTGGACACCCGTCGCGGCAGCAATGCGAATGCCAACTTCTCGCGCGGCAACAACTTCCCCGCGGTGGCCGTGCCGCACGGTTTCAACTTCTGGACGCCCACCACCAACGCGGGATCGAACTGGATCTACCAGTACCAGGAACGCAACGACGCGAACAACCATCCGCGCATCGAGGCGTTTGCGTTGAGCCACGAACCCAGTCCCTGGATGGGTGACCGCCAGACCTTCCAGGTGATGCCCGCCGCGGCGGGCACGGGTGCGCCGCCGCTGGATCGCGCGCAGCGCGCGCTGCCGTTCACGCACGACCACGAGGTGGCGCGCGCGGATCTCTACCAGGTGACCTTCGACAACGGCATGGTGGGCGCGATGACGCCCACCAGCCACGCCGCCATGCTGCGCTTCACCTTCACCGGTGACCGCTCGCAGCTCGTTTTCGACAACCGCGATGATCACGGTAGCATCGTGCTCGACCTCCCCTCGGCGAGCATCAGTGGCTACTCCGACGTTGCCAGTCGCCTCTCCACTGGCGCGACGCGGTTGTTTTTTTATGCCAGCCTCGACCGCCCGGTAACCGAGAGCGGTCGATTTGAAGGACAGGGTCGCGACCATGTCGCTGCCTGGGTCGGCTTCGATACGCGCCAGCAGAAGACGGTGACGATGCGCATCGCCACCTCGCTGATCAGCGTGGAGCAGGCCAGGCGCAACCTGGCGCTGGAGATCGCGCCAGGCGATACCTTCGAGAGCGTGCAGGCCCGGGCCGCGGCGGGGTGGGACGCGCTGCTCGGGCGCGTGGAATTGCCCGGCGCGGCCGCGGCCGACCAGCGCCGGCTCTACTCCAACCTGTATCGCGTCTTCCTCTATCCCAACGAGGCGTTCGAGAACACCGGTACGGCCCAGCAGCCCGATTACCGTTACGCGAGTCCGTTCTCGGCGAGGGCGGGCGCGGATACGCCCACGCAGACCGGCGCCCGCGTGCTCGCGGGCAAGCCTTACGTGAACAATGGGCTGTGGGACACCTATCGCACCGCGTGGCCTGCCTACGTGCTGCTGACCCCGCAACGCGCCGGCGAGATGATCGACGGCTTCGTGCAGCAGTACCGTGACGGTGGATGGATCGCACGCTGGTCGTCGCCGGGCTACGCCGATCTCATGGTGGGCACGAGTGCGGACGTGGCTTTTGCCGACGCGTGGAACAAGGGCGTGCGCAACTTCGACGTGCGTTCGTTCTACCAGGCGGCCCTGAAGGATGCGACCGTGCCGAGCGAGGTGCCGGGCGCGGGCCGCAAGGGCATCGCGCGTTCCGTGTTCCATGGCTATGTCGACAACGGCACCGACGAAGGCCTTTCGTGGTCGATGGCGGGTTATCTCAACGACTTCGGCATCGGCGAACTGGCGCAGACCCTGGCCGGCTCGCACGATGCGCATGATCCCTATGCCAGCCACTATGCGGACGACGCGGATTATTTCCGGGGACGTTCCCTCGGCTACGCCAACCTGTTCAATCCCGAACTGGGCTTCTTCGTGGGACGCAAGCCGGATGGCGGCTGGCGTACCGATGCAGCCCATTTCGATCCCTTCGCTTGGGGTGGCGACTACACGGAAACGAACGCCTGGAACATGGCCTTCGAGGGCGTGCAGGACGCCCAGGGGCTGGCCAACCTGTATGGCGGCCGCGATGGCCTGGTGAAGAAGCTCGACGCGTTCTTCGCCGCGGGTACCGACTTCCACGTGGGCGCCTATGGCGAGGTGATCCACGAGATGCTGGAGGCGCGCGACGTGCGCATGGGCCAGTACGGCCACAGCAACCAGCCGTCGCACCACATCCTCTACATGTACGACCTGGTGGGCCAGCCATGGAAGACGCAGGACAAGGTGCGCGACGCGCTGTCCCGCCTCTACGTGGGTGACGAGATCGGCCAGGGTTACCCGGGCGACGAGGACAATGGCGAAATGTCAGGGTGGTGGTTGTTCAGTGCGGCGGGCTTCTACCCGTTGCGCATGGGCACGCCGACCTATGCCATCGGTGCGCCGTATTTCCCGCACATGATCATCCACCTGGAGAACGGCAAGACGATCGACATCCGCGCGCCGGAGGTGAGCGACCGCAATCGCTACATCCAGGGCGTGACGCTCAACGGCAAGCCGTACGACCGGAACTGGCTGGGCCATGCCGACCTGGCCTCCGGCGCCGACCTGGTGTTCCGGATGGGGCCGCAACCCTCGCACTGGGGCGCGGGGGACGAGGCCGGACTGCCGTCCGTGACGCAGGGTTCGAATCCGCCAGCGCCGTGGGTCGACCTGGTGGATGCGGCCAAGGGCGCCGTCACCGTCGAAGGCGACGCGGATGCAGCACGCGCGCTGAGCGACAACACCTCCGACACCGAAGCCACCCTGCATGGCAGGCAGCCGGCGGTGCAGGTCCGCTTCGAGCAGGCCCGTCGCGTGGCGATGTATACGCTCACCGCGTCTTCGAAGGCGGGCATGGATCCGCGCGACTGGTCGCTGGAAGCATCGTCCGACGGCGTGCACTGGCAGACGATCGACAGCCGCCGGGGCGAGAGCTTCCCCTGGAGGCGCCAGACGCGCGCGTTCAACGTGGCGCATCCGGGCGACTACGCGTACTACCGCTGGCGCGCTTCGGCCGGAGGCAAGGACATCGCCCTGTCCGAGATCGAGTGGCTCGGCACGGCGCAGGCGCATTGATCGCGCGCCGCGCATCCGGCCGATGATGGCGGGATGCGCGGCGAACCGGCAGTTCAGGCCGTGCGTGCGCGCCAGCGATTGACGGCAAAGCCCGCTGCCAGCATCAGCGTCACCGCAAGCTGGGCCAGCAGGGATTGCCAGGTCGGGTAGATGCCCAGCCAGTCGATGGACGGCGCGGGCGCCACCGTGACCGCCGTCCAGCCGGCCTCCTGCAGGGCGGCGACGCCCTTGCCGGTGAGCACCACCGCAAGCACCGCGATCACCGCCGAGCTGACCGAGAAGAACGTTCCCAGCGGAAGGCGACGGCTGCTGCGCAACAGCAGCCACGCGACGATGGCCAGCAGCACCGCGCCCGCGAGCAGTCCCGCCAGCAGCCAGATGCCCTGGCCTTCGTTCCACAGCGCGGTATAGAACAGGATGGTCTCGAACACCTCGCGGTACACCGAGATGAAGGTGAGGCCGAACACGAACCAGGCCGACTTGCGATCCAGCGCCGTGGCCATTTTCGCCTTCAGGTAGGCCTGCCAGCGCCCGCCGATGCTCTTCTGGTGCATCCACAGTCCCACGCCGAGCAGGACCGCGGCGGCGAACAGCGAGGACAGGCCTTCGGTCAGTTCACGACTGGCGCCGCTGATGCTGATCGCATAGCTGGCTATGCCCCAGGTGGCCAGGCCGGCGAGCAGGGCCAGGGTCCAGCCGGCGTGCACGTAGCGCGTCGCATCGTGTCGATCCGCCTTGCGCAGGAAGGCCAGCAGCGCGACCACCACCAGCAGCGCTTCCAGGCCTTCGCGCACCAGGATGGTCAGTGCGCCGATGAAGGTGGCGGCAGGGCTGGCCGCGGCTTCCGCCAGCATGTGCTCGGCCTGCTGCAGCATGGTGTCGACCGCGTGCGCCCGTGCCGTGACGGCCTCGTCGCTGCCGGCCTTCGACAGCGACGTACGATACGCGCCCATCGCCGTTTCGATGCGGGCGCGCAGGGCGCCATCGCGCGCATCGAGCCGCGCCTCCATCGGTTCGATGCCGTCGAGGTAGGAGGAGAGGGCAAGCTGCTGGGCCTCTTCGGTGGAGCCACGCCGATAGGCATCGAGGCTGGCCGAGAGTCGCGCGCGTGCCAGCGGCACGCCTTCGAGGGCCTGGTGCACGGCGTCGGGATGGGCACGCAGGTAGCCGATGACCAGTCGCGCCTGCTCGGCGCCGAGCGCCCCCTCAAGCTCGCTGACCCTGGCCCGCGCCAGCTCGCTGGGCGAGGCGATGGCGCCGCGCGCGCCGGCATTCCGCTGCCACGCCGCGCCGCCGGCGCCGGAGGCATCGGCGTAGGCCAGCGTTCCCACGTAATAGGCCAGCGCCCAGCGATCGTCGTCGGAGAGCGAAGCCTTGTAGCTGGTCATCGGCGTATCGGCGACACCCTGGGTGATCACCTCGTACAGCGACAGCACGCTGCGCTGGTCGGCCCGCGCCGTATCGGTGAAGTCGACCGGGCGCGGCGTGAGCTGTACGCCGGCGGGGCCGTCACCATGCCCGGTGGCCCCGTGGCAGGCGGCGCACTGCGCCTGGTAGAGCGAGGCGCCGCGCGACAGGTCGGGCGTGCGGGTGGGCGCGGTGGGTACCGGATAGGCCTGCAGCAGCGCATCGGCCAGCGCGTGTGCCTGTCGTGCCACGTCGGCTTCGGTGGCCCTGGCGTCGATCAGGGCGACCAGTTGGTCGGCCTGCGCGTGCAAGGCAGGTGAGGCGGGCGAGGATGGCAGTGCCGTGACCTTGTCGCGGGCACGGCGGGCAAACTCCCGCATCTCCTCGTACTCGGACGTGCTGACGACCTGGCCTTGCCGCACGGCACCGGCGTAGTCCACGGCCAGGTAGTCCAGCATCTGCCAGGTCTGGCTGACGTCGGGCTGGGTGGCCTCGCCGGCATGCACGGATGGCAGTACGGCAGCGAGCCCGAACAGCAGGAACGCGGCGAATCGGGCGCAGATGCGAGTCATTCTCATTAAATGAGTCTACACCCGCCTTGATCCAATCGCGAGATGCGAGGCTATTCGCCACAGGACCAGGCACGAGCGCCGCCGGCCCGCGGCGGCGCCGACAGCAGGGGAGTCAGACGCTGTCGCGGGCGGCGTAGTGCTCGCCGTACTGTTCGCGCAGCTTGTTCTTCAGGACCTTGCCGGTGGCTCCCAGCGGAAACCCGTCGAGGAAGACCACGTCGTCCGGCTTCCACCAGCGCGCCAGCTTGCCTTCGAAGAACGACAGCAGTTCGTCCTTCTCCAGCGAGCTTCCCGTCGCGCGGGTGACCAGCAGCAGGGGGCGCTCGTCCCATTTGGGATGGCGTACGCCGATGCAGGTGGCGCTCGCCACGCCGGGATGCAGGCAGGCGATGTTCTCGATGTCGATCGAGCTGATCCATTCGCCGCCCGACTTGATCACGTCCTTGCTGCGGTCGGTGATCTGCATGAAGCCATCGCCGTCGATCCTGGCCATGTCGCCGGTCGGGAACCAGCCATCGCGCAGTGGCTGGCTGGACGCGTCGCCGAAGTAGGCGCTGGCCACCCAGGGGCCACGCACCATCAGGTCGCCCACGGCTACGCCGTCCCAGGGCAGCGCCTCGCCCTGGGCATCGACGATCTTCATGTCGATGCCGAACACGGCGCGCCCCTGCTTGGCCTGGATGGCGTAGCGCGCGTCCTCGGGCAGGCCAAGCTGATGCGGCTTGAAGCTGCACACCGTGCCAAGCGGGCTCAGTTCGGTCATGCCCCAGGCATGCAGCACGTCCACCTGATGCACCTTCTGGAACTGCGCGGCCATCGCGGTGGGACAGGGCGCGCCGCCGATCACGGTGCGCTTCATCGAGGAGAACGTGGCGCCGCGTCCGGCGACGTGCGCAAGCAGGCCTTGCCAGATCGTGGGCACGCCGGCGGACAGCGTCACCTGTTCCGTTTCGATCAGTTCGTACAGCGATTTGCCGTCCAGCGCGGGGCCGGGCAGCACCAGTTTCGCGCCCACCATGCAGGCGATGAAGGGCAGGCCCCACGCGTTGACGTGGAACATCGGCACCACCGGCAGGATGGTGTCGCGCGCGGAGCAGTTGAAGGCATCGGGCAGCGCGCCGGCATACGAGTGCAGCACGGTGGAACGATGGCTGTACAGCACGCCCTTGGGGTTGCCGGTGGTGCCCGAGGTGTAGCACAGCGACGAGGCCACGTTCTCGTCCAGCGACGGCCATTCGAGCCGGTCGCTGTACAGATCGATCAGGTCTTCGTAGCAGAGCACGCCGTCGCCGGGCAGGTGCTCCGCATCGCACATGGCCACGAACAGCCGCGGCGTGGTGAGGCGCGCCTGCAATGCCTCGATGATGGGCAGGAAGGTCAGGTCGAAGAAGATGGCCCGGTCGTCGGCGTGCTCGACGATGTAGGCGATGTGGTCGATGTGCAGTCGCGGGTTGATCGTGTGCAGCACGGCACCCGAGCCCGAGACGGCGAAGTTGAGCTCCAGGTGGCGATAGCCGTTCCACGCCAGCGTGGCCACGCGGTCGCCGGGCCGGATGCCGAGCGCGGCGAGGGTGTTGGCCAGGCGGCGCGAGCGCGCCGCCATGTCGGCAAAGCGATAACGATGGATGTCACCCTCGACCCGGCGCGACACGATTTCCTGGTCGGCGTGGTGTCGGGCGGCATGGGTCAGCAGGGACGAGAGGAGCAGCGGCTGCTGCATCATCAGGCCAATCATCGTGGTGTTCCGCATAGAAGGCAGGGGATGTGCGTGAAGCAGGTGCCGCATGCCGGCGTGGCAGGTCGGCCCTTGGTGGAAAGGCGGGGCTTCATTCGATGCTTGCGTGAAGTTGCCAATTCTCTTTTTATCGTTGCTGGAGCCACCCGGCACCGTCGCGCATGGACGCGGCGATGCCGGGAAGGCATCCGTCAGAACGTGGTCTGGAACGTCAGGTCGATGTAGTTGCGGTCGCGCAGCAGCGAGGCCAGGCCGGCGCTGGAGGTGACCACGCCGGCCTGGTTGACGTCGACGCGGCCCACATAGCCGATGTACTTCAGGTCGAAGCGGTACTTCTGGTGCACGTCCGCGCCGACGCCGAAGGAGAAGTTGCCCATGCCCTTGTTGCCGCCGAAGGTGACGGCGGAATTGCCGGACAGGCCCATCGTGTAGGTCATCGGCGCCAGCAGGTCCACGCCCGGATAGACCTGGAACCAGGTGGGCGTGAAGCTCAGCTGGGTGCCGGTGTAATTCCGGGTCGGCTTGTCGATGCCGGTGTAGGCGGGGTTGGTGCCCTCGAACGCGTTGGCGTTCTGCGTGACCTTGTCCCAGCGGCTCCACACGAACTCGACCACGTAGTTGGCGGTGTCGAACACGGGCGTCTTCGGGACCACGCCGGCAAAGTCGGTGACCGCGTGCCAGGTGTCGCCACGCGCGCCGGCGGTATTGCCTTCCGTCGGGATCGTGGTGATCGCGCCCGCCACCTTGCTGGCCAGCGGCGCCGGCAGCAACTGCACCGGGATGCTCACCAGCGGCATGTTGTGGCGGTAGTTCACTTCCGCGCTGAAGCTGACGCCGAGGATCTGCTTGGCGAAGCTAAGGCCGTAGATGTCGATGCCGTCGGCGTAGTTGGCCATGTACTGGCCGATGTTGCCCTGCAGGATCTGCGGCACGCTGGCCATCGCCGGGTCGATGTAGCAGACGTTCTTGGGCAGCGGCTGGAACTTGAGGGCCTTGCAGGTCGCCGCCGGGATGTTCGGTGCCACCGCCGGCGCCAGCATGAACTGCGGCTGGATGTCGGAGGTGTTGCGGTAATAGAGGCCGATGGTGGAGTCGATGACCTCCGGGCTCCAGTGCATCGACACGCCCCAGTCGCCGGTGCCCTTCGGCGTGACGTCCTGGCCGCGCAGCGCGCGCTGCGCCGCGTTGATGTAGATCGACTGGCCGCCCTTCAGCACGGCGTCGTTGGGATCCATGTACGAGCCCGACTCGGGGTAGTACACCTGCTCCCAGCCGAGGTAGTACTGGCCTTCGAACGAAAGGGTAGGCGTGGCCTGGACCTGGGCCGACACCTGCGGACGCGGGCGGAACAGTTCCTTGGCGGTGGCACCGGGGACGGTGAGCAGCTTGCCGATGTCGAGCGGCGACTGGCCGTAGCTCAGCGAATGGATCGGGTTGAGCAGCGCCTCGCCCCAGAACAGGTCGTAACGGCCGGCCTTGGTGTTGACGTTCACGCCACCGATGTCGAAGTTGGCGAACGCGAACGCGTCCAGCAGCTGCGCGGACGGGCCCTTGAAATAGCGGTTCGTGTAGTTCGGCAGGCCGAGCGCCGGCTTGCCGTTCTCGATGTGGTTGGACGAGGCGACGTGTGTGTTGTCGAGCGAATCGTACGCGTGGTCGTACCAGCCGTTGGCGCTGATGCGGAAGCCGTAGTTCTTCTTGTAGATGAAGTCGAACTCGCTGATCACGTCCAGGCGATTGGTGACGATGGAGTTGTTGCCGAAGTTGCGGTCGCCGTCGTCGTTGTTCGGGCTGTTGAGGATCGACTGGTCCTGGGAATGCGCGCGATGCCCGATGTTGTATCGAAAGGTGTTGTCCCAGCGGATCGAGATGTCCGGGTTGCCGGTGTCGATCTCGGTCGCGTGGGCGCCCATCGAGGTGCCAAGCGCCGCGGCCACCGCCAATGCCATCACGCGGATGGCCGTGCCACTCCGGCGCTTGTTCGCCCCATAAACGTTCTTCATGCAGTACTCCTCCCCCATGTATGCCGTTTCGGTCGTTACGCTGTGCATGGCGCGCCCCCGGCCCGTTCCGGAAAACCGGAGCGATGCAATGGACGACGCCATGGGACCAGGGCCCCGTACGACCTCGTTGTCGTTGGTCCACCCGCGGGCATGCATCGCGTGGTGGCCGTGGAAACTCTTCTTCCGGCGACGCGGCGAATCTCATGCCAGTGCAAACCATCCCGTCCCGGCGGATCCATCCCGGCGCGCGTGGGCGCGGCATGGACCCTGCCGTGGTCGCCGGCGACGCCGGCGCAAATGCCAGCGGCGCGACTCCGGTTACATGAGAGTGTGGTGGTGCGCCGCCAAAGACCCCCCCCACTCGGATGGGGGAGGTGCACTTCGCACGTGAAGGCGCCTGCGCGGGCGACCGTGCTGTCGCGCGTCATCGCGCATGGAGACGACGGCAGGGTACGTGCGCGCCTCGCGGCGGCACGTGGACGCGAATGGGTGAGATGCATGGAGGCTTGGCTCGTGGCGCTTGCGTGCGATGCCGCCGCTCAGGCCGGCATCGGTTCCAGTAGCGCCCGGGCCAGTTGTTCCGGCGCCAGGGCACCCTGCAGCACGCGCCCTTCGCTCACGATGCTGGGCACGCCCGACAGGCCGAGCCGCCTCGCTTCGTCGAGCCAGTGCTCCAGTGGCGCCTCGCGGACGGCGGGCGCCATGCGGGGAAGGCTGAGCGACCGCTCGATGCCGTAGGTCTCGCCGATCCCGGCGAGCAGTGGCAGGTCGCCGATGTCCTCGCCGAGCAGGAAATAGCCTTCGAACAGGCGCTCGATCAGCGAGTCCTGCAGGCCGGGGCCGCCGGTCTCGCCCGCCAGCGCCACCAGCTGGTGTGCGGCAAGGGTATTGGGCATGCGCTCGATCCGCTCGAAGCAGAAGCTCAGGCCCGCGGTGAGGCCCTCTTCGCGGATCTGGCGGCGACGCACCGCCACCGCCGCGGGACTGCCCAGGCGATGGAGATAGAACGGGCCGTAAGGGACACCCTCCGGCGGCAATTGCGGCAGCAGGGGCAGCGACTTCCAGCGTACGGCGACGTCGACGTCCGGATAGCCCAGGGCGATCAGGTCGATGGCGAGCTCCAGCCGGCGCTTGCCGATCAGGCACCACGGACAGATCAGGTCGAAGTGGAAATCGATCCGGATCAGCCGTCGCGCTGCTGCTGCCTGCACGCTCATCGCAGCGAATCGATCAGCGCTTCGGCCTGTGGCCACGGGCCGTAACCGGCGACCGGATTGAGGTGGCCGACCGGACCAAGCCCCACTACCAGGCTGCCCCAGTAGCGTGCCAGGTCCGTCGCACGGTGCGCGCTGCACAGCGGATCGTTGTCGCTGGACGCCACGATGGACGGGAACGGCAAGCGCACGCGCGGCATCGGAAGCCAGCCGTGTTCGCGCAACATGTCCACGGTCGGATAGCCGGCCGGCATCGGCGACTCCAGGTCGGCCGGCGTCACCAGCAGGGCGCCGTGGATGGGGCGATCGTGCGTGCGCGCCCAGTGCACCGTGATCATCACGCCGGCGCTGTGCGCGACGAGGATGACCGGGCCGTCGATGGCGGCGAGCGCCTCGTCGAGCGCGGCCACGCGCGCCGCACGGCTCAGCTTGTCGTGTTCCAGCGGCGGCACGGAGCGCGCGTTGGGAAGCCGGGCCTCGAGCAGGGTCTGCCAGTGGTCGGCGACATGGTCGCGAAGGCCGGGAACCATGAGGATGGTGGGACTCGTCACAGGGGTATCCATGTGGTGGCGTCGCTATGGGCTCAGGCTTCGGAAGCCAGCGCCTGGGCCTGCACGCGGGCCATGTCCTGCGCGTAGTACTGGCGCCCGATCCAGAAGGCGATGGCCGCGAAGATCGCCATCAGCGGCGTCAGCTTGAAGGCGTCCATCAGTCCGACGCGGTCGGCCAGCATGCCGGTCAGCAGCGGGCCGGGCGCGAGGCCGAGCAGGTTGTTGGCGAGCGTGAGCGTGGCGAAGGCGGTGGCGTGGATGGGCGTGGGCGTGAGGTTGGCGACCATGGCGCCGGCGGGGCCGCAGGTGCCCGCGACCAGGAACATGCCGACGCCGATGACGGCGAGCTGGGTCACGCCCGGGGTGAGCTGGAACGCCACGCCGAGGATGAGCGCCGTGGTCAGGCAGTAAGCGATCGCCATGGCCAGCTTGCGCGGCGGCGAATGGCGGCACACGCGATCGGTGACGGCGCCGCAGATCACCATGCCGATCGCACCGATCAGCACGAAGGCCGCGGCGGTGACGCCGGCCTTGTCGGGCGTCATGGCGTAGTAGCGGTTGAGGTAGCTGGGCATCCATGCGATGACCGCGGCCATGATGAACAGCTGCAGGCCGCTGCCGATGTAGGCGCAGATCACCGAGGCGCTGGAGAACAGGCCGGAGAACAGGTTGCGCAGGGACAGGCTGAAACCGGGGCGGTTCTGGCGCAGTTCCCGGGCGGCTTCGTTGCTGCCGCGCAGGCGCCTCTCGTTGACGGTCAGCGCATAGGTCAGCACCAGCGCCACGCCGAAGATCGCCATCGCCACGAAGGCCGAGCGCCAGCCGAAGCGGGCGGCGAACACGCCACCCACGGCCATGCCGACCACCGAACCGAACGCGCCGCCGGCCATGAAGGCGCCGGTGAGGGTCGAGCGCAGGTAGGCCGGGAAGATGCTGATGATCAGGGCGATGCCGACGCTGCCGTAGGCGGCTTCGCCGAGGCCGACGAAGAAGCGTGCCGTGAGCATCTGGCCATAGCTGGTGGCGATGCCGCAGGCGAGCGTGGCCACGCTCCACAGCGAGGCCATCAGGATGATGCTGCGCACGCGGCCCCAGCGGTCGGCCATCACCGAGAGCGGGAACGTGAGCACGCCGACCAGCAGGGCGACGATGCCGGAAAGCGAACCCAGCTGCGTGTCCGACAGGCCCCATTCGGCCTTGAGCAGCGGGAACACGGCGTTGAGGACCTGGCGCGACATGTAGTCGGACAGCAGCAGGCCGAAGGTGAGCGCGAACACCAGCCACGCGTAGATGCGCGGCCGGGTGATGGACGTGATCGGGCTACCCAGGGCGGGCGCCTCGACATAGTGCATTCCCAAAGCGGTCTCCTCGCCGGCGTTCACGCCGGATGTGATGGCGCGACGACACGCGTCGCGCGCTGGCCGGCCGGGCGGTGTGCCATCGACACGCCGCCCGGCCCGCCGTTACGACTCAGGCAGCAAGCTCGGCCAGGCCCAGCTTTCCCGGCTTGCGGTTCGGCGAAAAACCGTTGGCGGCCAGGGTCTCGTCGATGGTGTCGTAGAACACGCCGATCTTGAGGATCTCGCGCGCTTCCTTGCCGTTGGCGATCTCGCGGCCGAATTCGCGCGAGATGCGCACCAGCTGTTCGATCTGCTGCACCGTGGTCATCTTGCCGGTGCGCGACTGGTTCCACAGGTTGTCCTCGATGCCGCAGCGCACGTGCAGGCCCATGGCGATGCCCATCATGTTGATCGGCAGCACGTTGCGCATGCTGCTCTCCACCGTGAGCATGGTGCCGTCGGGGATGGCGCGCACGAAGTTGGCCAGGCTGTAGATGGTCGGCTGGTCCATGCCGCCGCCGATCGCCACCCAGTTGCACACCAGCGGACCCTTGTAGACGCCGCGGCGGATCAGGCGCTCGACCGTCTCGTAGCTGTTGATGTTGTAGAACTGGAACGCGCTCTGGATGCCTGCGGCGGTCAGGCGCTTGATGTGTTCCTCGATGAAGCTCGGGCCCGAAGGCACGATCATTTCGCGATAGGCCTGGTAGGTCTGCGCTTCGGCCAGGGAGGTGCCGGCGAGGTCGGCCATTTCCATCTGCTCGACCACGTTCATCTGGGTCGTGTTGACGGTGACCGTCACCTGGTCCGGCTTGGGATCGAGTTCGGCCAGCATGTGGCGGGTGTCGTCCTTCAGCCACTTGGCGCTGGCGCCGTCGGTTTCCGGCGCGAAGGAGATCGAGCCGCCGACCTGGATGACCATGTCCGGCACCGCCTTGCGCACGCCCGCGATCAGCTCATTGAACATGGACAGGCGCTTGGAACCCTTGCCGTCCAGTTCGCGCACGTGCAGGTGCAGCACGCTGGCGCCGGCGTTGTAGCAGTCCACCGCCTTCTGGATCTGCTCCTCCATGGTGACCGGGATGTCTTCCGGGAAGTCGGAAGGAATCCACTCGGGACCATAAGGCGCCGCGGTGATGACCAGCTTGTCCTGGTGCTCGGGAAACAGCGAACCGTCGAGGAAATTCATGGCTTTGTCCTGTTGCTCTGTGGAGTAGGTGGTCGGTTCAGAACGTGGCGTCGCCGACGATGCCAGCGCGCTCCATCTTTCGATGGCAGGGCGGGTAGTCCATGACCGCGTAGTGCTGGGTGGAACGGTTGTCCCAGATGGCGATGCTGTTCTTGCTCCAGCGCCAGCGCACCTGGAATTCGGGAATGAACGCCTGGCTGACCAGGTAGTTGAGAAGCAGGCCGGAGCCCGGATTGGCATCCTGGCCGAAGCACACGTTGTCCTTCGTGTGGAAGTTGGTGAAGTGGGTGGTGAAGGCGTTGACGAACAGCACCTTCTCGCCGGTCTCCGGATGCGTGCGCACCACGGGATGCTCGGCATCCGGGTACTGCTTCTTCAGCGCCAGGCGGCGCTCGATCGGCATGGCGGCGCCGAACGAGGCCTCGATGCTGTGGCTGGCGCGCAGGCCGGTGATCTGCTTCTTGATGTGGGCCGGCAGCATGTCGTACGCCGCCACCATGTTGACCCACATGGTGTCGCCACCGACCGGCGGGCATTCCACGCAGCGGAGCACGCAACCCATCGGCGGAATCTCGCGCCAGGTGGCATCGGTGTGCCAGGCGTTCTCGTAGCGGTCCATCGGCGCGTCGGGCGTCTTGTAGATCTGCACCAGGCCCGGTGCGTCCGGGTGGCTGGGCACCATCGGATGGTCTTCCAGTTCGCCGAAGCGACGCGCAAACGCGACGTGGTCCTGGCGACTGATGTCCTGGTCGCGCAGGAACAGCACGCGATGCTTCAGCAGCGCATCCTTGATCTCGCCGAACAGGTCGTCATTGTGGACGGCATCCGCAAGATTGACGTCGAACAGTTCGGCGCCGATGTTGCAGGTGAGTTGCTCGATACGCATGGTTTTGCCTCAGATGACGAAGATCGACGAGCCGGTGGTCTTGCGCGACTCCAGGTCGCGATGGGCCTGCACCGCGTCCTCGAGCGCATACCGCTGGTTGATCTCGATCTTGATGCGGCCGGACGACACGTGGTCGAACAGTCGCTGGGCCAGCTCGGCCTTGTCGGCCGGGTCGGCGATGTAGTCGGCCAGGGCCGGGCGCGTCAGGTACAGCGAACCCTTCATCGCGAGCAGCTGCGGGTCGAACGGCGGGATGGTGCCGGAGGCGGTGCCCACGCAGACCATCAGGCCGCGGCGGCGCAGCGAGTCGAGCGAGGCCATGAACGTGCTCCGGCCCACCGAGTCGAACACCACGGACACGCCCTTGCCATCGGTCAGTTCGCGGGCACGCGCGGCGATGTTCTCGTGGCTGTAGTTGATGACTTCGTCGCAGCCGTGTGCACGCGCGACCGCGGCCTTCTCCTCGGTCGACACCGTGCCGATGACGCGCAGGCCGAGCAGCTTGGCCCACTGCGACACGATCAGCCCCACGCCACCCGCGGCGGCGTGCAGCAGGATCGTCTCGCCGGCCTGGAACGGATAGATGCGGCGCATCAGGTAGGCGGCGGTCAGGCCACGCATGGTCATGGCGGCCGCGGTCTCGCTGTCGATCGTCTCCGGCAGGCGGATCAGCGGCGCGGCCGGCACCAGCCGGGCGGTGCTGTACGCGCCCAGGGTGTTGACGAAACCGGTGTAGGTCACGCGGTCGCCGACGGCGACGTTGCTCACGTCCGGACCGACGTCCTCGACGATGCCGGCGGCTTCCACGCCGATGCCATTGGGCAGCGGAATGGGGTAGGTGCCGTTGCGGAAATAGGTGTCGGCGAAATTGAGCCCCACTGCCTCGTGGCGCAGGCGAACCTCGCCCGGGCCGGGCGCGCCGACCTGGATCGGCTCGTAGCGCAGCACGTCGGGGCTGCCGGCTTCATAGAATCGGATGGCGTGTTCCAAAGGGGTCTCCTCGCTCAAGGCGCCGGCGCGTGGCGCCGGATGTTGCGGATGGTGGTGATGCCGGGGTTCATGGCGGCGCAAGATGGGCGATGCGGGAAAACAGCTGCTGGTAGGCCGCCTGCGCTTCGCCATTGGCGCGGAAGCTGCCGGGCCGGGTGGCCGTCGCCTGGATCTCGTTCCAGTCGGCGTCGGACAGGTAGCGCTGGGCGGTGGGCAGCACCACGCCTTCGACGCGACCCATGTGCTCCCACATGAAGTGCGCATAGGTCTCGACGGCATCCCGGAGCTGGCCCAGGGTTGCCTGGCCCAGTGCGTAATGTTCGACTTCGTCGCCGAGCGTCTCGGCCATCGCGCGTTCGCGCTCGTGCTGGCGCTCCAGTTCGTCCAGTTCGGCATGGACCACGGCGGTGCGCCCGCGCAGCACGAAGAACAGGTAGTCGTGTTCGCTGGGACGATGCAGCGCGAGCGGGAACTTCACGATGTAGTGCGCCATGGCCCGCATCAGCTCGATCACCACGCCCGGGTCCTGCGGCACGGCCTGGTTCAGCAGGTGCAGCCAGGCATGCAGCACCGCGGCGAGCGCGCGATGTTCGCTGCGAATGACCTCGACCATGGGATGGACCTGGCCGGGATCCTGCGCCGACGACACCAGCACGGGCATCTCCCCGGCGGTCAGCACCCGGGTGGTCTGGGACCCGAGCGCGTCGCCGCGGACCGCCGTGCGGCCATGCGGTGCCATGAAGATGAGGTCGCAGCCGCTCTTGCGTGCGGTGTCCAGGATGATCTCGTGCGGCGCATGGCCCTCAAGGACGGTCGCGTCGCAGGGAACGCCGAGCGCGCGGGCGGCCGCCTCGGCCTTGGTCAGCAGCGCATGGGCGCGCTCGCGATGGGTGGCGGTAAAACCGTTCGGCATGGCGCCACCGTCGACCGGCGCGGCATGATGGTCGTGCACATGCAGGAAGCTGATCCGCGCCCCGAGCGTGCGCGCGAGATTCACGGCCTTGTTGACCGTTTCGATCGCGCGATCGCTGTCATCGAGGGGAACGAGGAGATGACGGTACATGCAGACTCCAGACAGGTGTGCAACCCGTGACGCCGGGCGGCAAACCCACCGCACACTGCGGTGGCCGCCGGAACATGTGTCCTTGGGTGGATGGCGATGCAGACCACCGCCCCGGCCATTCGGGCGCGCCGCCCGGCCGTGCGGCCTGAGCTCCGCGCTCGGAGGGTCACTCCTGGACTCCACCCCTGCCGGATTGGCCTTTCCTCCAACCCTGCCGCAGCCGCCAAGCGGCTGACTTCGAGACCTGTTTTGTCACGGATTCAAGGCTAGGCACCGGTGGCCGCGGAATCCCCCCCCGGCATGGAGGGGGAGTGCCGTGAAGGGCGGGTGATGAGTGGCCACGCCGGCTGCGCCGTGCCTACAATGATTTTGAGACGCATGCGGGCGAGGGGAGATGGCGTGATGCGCATGGCCCTCGACGCGGCGTTCTTGGTAAGGGAATTCCGAGCCAGCCCAACGGGATCCGTTTGATGGCCATCACCCCCGGCGGGGCCGCCCCCGCCATCGCCGAACTAGTACTGAAGACCACGCCGCCTCGGGCGCCGCGCTATCTGCTGGCGCGGCCGCGCCTGAGCCTGGACGACGAACAGTTCCGCGACCGCCCATTCATCCTGGTGCAGGCACCGGCCGGGTTCGGCAAGACCTCGCTGCTGGCGCAGTGGCGGCACGAGTACCTCGCGCGTGGCTGGGCGGTGGCCTGGATCTCGGCCGACGGCAGCCCGGATCCGCAGCGCATGCTGCACAGCCTGGTGCTGGCCGTGCGCATGGGCTGCGGCCGCCCCCTGTTCGGCGCGACCCTGCTGGAAAGCGCGTCGGCGGCGTTCGGTGAATACGAAGGCGTCACGGCCTGGCTGAGCGAAGTCGCGCAGTCGTCGCTGTCGATGGTGCTGATGATCGACGAGGCCGAGCGCCTGCATGCGAGCAGCCAGGCCGCGCTGAACTACCTGCTGCACAACGCCCCGCCCAACCTGCGCGTCGTCGCCGCCGGACGGGGCGAGCTCGACGAGACCGCCGCGGACCTGCGTGCCTATGGACTGTGCACCTCGGTGGGCGTGGAGGCGCTGCGTTTCACCCTGGAAGAGACCATCGCCCTGGTGCGCAACCGCATCGGCGCCAAGACCGACCCGGATACCTGCGCGCGACTCCACGAGATGACCGAAGGCTGGCCGCTCGGCCTGCAGCTGGTGCTGGCGGCGATGGAGCGGGGCAGCGACCTGCGCAGCATCGTGGGACCGCATTCGCCCGATTCGCGCAACCAGCTGGTGGAGGCGCTGACCGCGAAGCTCGCGCCGGAAGACGTGGCCTTCCTCACCCGCGTCGCCGTGGTGGACCAGCTGCATCCGGATCTGTGCACCGCGCTGACCCTGGACGAGGGGGCGCCGCAACGGCTGGCGCGGCTGGCGCGCGAAACGCCGATCTTCGTGGTCGGCGAGGATTCCGAGTGGTACCGCCTGCACATGCTGGCCATGGACAGCCTGCGCCCGCGCCTGGCCGAACTGCCCGAAGAGGAGCGGGTGGAACTGCACTCACGCGCGCAGGACTGGCTGGCGGCGCACGGCATGCTCACCCAGGCGGCGCGGCATGCGCGCGAGGCGGGCAAGGAAAGCGTGGCCGTCGATCTCGCCCAGAAGGGCCTGTACGAGGCGGTGATCCAGGGCCACATGGGCACCATGCGCGAATGGCTCGACGTGCTGCCCGAGTCGGTGCTCGACCAGCACCCGCAGTTGCGCCTGGCCGCGGCCTGGTCGCTGGCGGTCAGCGAGCGGCACGAGGAGGCCGAGCGCATGGTGGGCCTGATCCTTTCGCGGCCCGATGTCGATCTCGCGCTGCGCTACGAGTGCGTGCTGATCGCCAGTGGCGCGGCGTACTACGCGGACGACCCCGATCGCTGCGTCGGCATGCTGGCGCCGTGGAAGGACGCGGTGCCGGTCAGCGAACCCCGCTTCCAGCGCATGCACGTCAACCGCCTGGCGATGATGGCCTTGCTGCAGGGCGATCCCGCGGAGGCGCGGCGCCTGTGCGTCGCCGCCACGGACCTCGGCCGCGAGCCGGACTACGCCTCGCGCTGGCGCGAATTCATCATGGGCCTGAGCTTCGTGTGGGAAGGGCAGATCCTGCTGGCCGAGGAGGGGCTACGTTCGGCCCTGGCCTCCATCGACGCGAAGTTCGGGCGGCGCCATCCGCTGTCCTGCATGTTCGCCGCCTTGCTCGCCTCGATCGTCTACGAGCGCGATCGCCTGGACGAGGCGGTGGCGCTGCTCGCCAACCGGCTGGACGTGCTCGAGCGCGTCGGCGCGCCAGAATCCATCCTGGTCGGCTACCGCACGGTGACGCGCGTGGCCGCGGTGCAGGGCGAGGAGCATCGCGCGCTGGACATGCTGGAGTCGTCGTTCGCGATCGGCATGGCGCGGCGGCTGCCGCGCCTGTGCATCGCCAGCCTGGGCGAGCAGGTGCGCATGCACGCGAGCCGCTTCCGCCGGGAAACCTGCGCCGCCCTGATCGGGCGCATCGACGAGCTGGTGGCCAGCGAGAGTCCGCGCCGCGGCCCCCTGTGGCGGCGCAACGTGGAACTGGTGAGCGCCATGGCCCATGCCTATGCGGCGATGGCATCGCAGGACTGGCCCGGCGTGCTGGAGTCCGTCTCGCGCGCGTCGCCGCTGGCCGAGCAGACGAAGCTGGGGCGCTTCCGCATCGAATGCATGGCGCTGCGCGCCTATGCCATGGACCGCAATGGCGAGGACGGTCGCGAACTGATGATCGAAGCGATGAGCCTGGCCAGGACCTACGGCTTCATGCGGATCTTCACCGACACCCACCCCGTGCTCACCGACTGGGCCTACCGCGTCATGGAGGAGGCCAGCGGGGAATCCTCGGCCGGCACCGCCTCGCCCTCCCGCGTGATACCGCCGCCGGTGGAGCTGCGCCAGGGCGGCCCGCGCGTGGTGCCCAGCATGGTGCTGACGCCGAAGGAGCGCGAGGTGCTCGAGTTCCTGGCGCGCAATCTCTCCAACAAGGAGATCGCCCAGGCGATGGCCGTGGGTGAGGCCACCGTGAAATGGCATCTCAAGAACCTGTTCGGCAAGCTGGGCGTGGGCACGCGCCGGCATGTCGTGCACCGCGCGCAGCTGCTGGGTCTCATCCAGGGCCTGGAATAGCCGCCGGCGGCCTCGGGGCGCGGCGTGCCCGCCGTTCCTGAACGTGAAGGTCCGGCGCAGGCCGAAACGCCACCCCTCCTTGTCCCTTTCCCCCTCCCCCGACGTTTTGGGGGGGGTATGCAGCGTGCCGCTCCGAACAATGGGTATCGACCGCTTTCGTCTGTCCCTCCCCGCAAGGCAGGACACGGATACCGGCAACCAGAGCGAGGCAGCGTAGTGAGCGCGGCGGTGTGCAGAAGTGCACCGCGAACCCGGCGAGTGATGCCGGCTGCGGCGAGACGATGCCTGTGCTCACGCCTTGGGGCGGTGGTGCAAGCCGCCCCCGAAATTCGAATCACACATCGTGAGGAGCATGCGCATGCAATTCCGCAAAGCCCTGATTGCCGGGGCCGTGGCCGTCCTGATTTCCGGCGTCGGCCACGCCGGCGTTTCGTCGGACGAGGCGAAGAAGCTCGGCACCACGCTGACCGGCGTCGGCGCAGACATGGCTGGCAGCGCCGACGGCGCCATCCCGGCCTATAGCGGCGGCCTGACCAGCGCGCCCGCGAGCTACAAGGCGGGCAGCGGTGTTCGCCCGAATCCGTTCGCCGGCGAGAAGCCCTCGCTCACGATCGATGCGAAGAACATGGACAAGTACTCGGCCAACCTGACCGAGGGCACCAAGGCCCTGATGAAGAAGTATCCGGGCTACCACATCGACGTCTATCCGACCCATCGTTCGGCGGCGTTCCCGAAGTTCGTGGTCGACAACACCGCCAAGTGCGCCGTCGAGGCCAAGACCGACGCCGGTGGCCGTTCGATGAGCGGTTGCCATGCGGGCTTCCCGTTCCCGATGCCGCAGAACGGTTTCGAGGCGATGTGGAACCACCTGGTGCGCTTCAACGGCGTCGCCTATGACACCAAGTACCGCAACTACAACGTCGATTCCTCGGGCCACGCGACGCTGTCCACCGAGGGCAATGCCGTCGAGGAATACCCCTACTGGGACATCAGCAAGCCCAACGCCGACGTCTTCTGGCAGCAGCGCCTGACCTACACCGGCCCGGCGCGCCGCGCGGGCGAGGCGATGCAGATCGTCGATCCGCTCAACTACAGCGACAAGGGCCGCAAGGCATGGCAGTACCTGCCGGGCCAGCGTCGCGTGAAGGTCGCGCCGGACCTGGCCTTCGACACCCCCAATCCGGGTGCGGGCGGCTCGGCCACGTTCGATGACGTGTTCCTGTTCAACGGCTCGATGGATCGCTACGACTTCAAGCTGGTGGGCAAGAAGGAAATCTACGTCCCCTACAACGACTACAAGATGGCCTACGAGTCGAAGGCGGACGAGCTGCTGACGCCCAACTTCCTCAATCCGGCCGACGTGCGCTGGGAAATGCACCGCGTGTGGGTGATCGAGGCCACGCTGGTGGCCGGCAAGCGCCACATCTACAGCAAGCGCACCTTCTACCTCGACGAGGACAGCTGGGCGGCGGTGGCGTCCGAAGCGTATGACGCGCGCGGACAGCTGTTCCGTACCGGCTTTGCCTACATCACCCCGGCCTACGACATGCCGGCGCCGGTGGCCGACCTGCATGGCATCTACGACCTCGTCGCGGGCTCGTATTCGCTGACGGGCTTCTCCGGTGAAACGGGCGGCGTCCGTTACGTGCAGCCGCTGACCGAGCGCGACTGGGCACCGGAGTCGCTGGCCGGCTCGGGAGTTCGTTGATCACCCGCGCAGGGTGATCGCAAGACTGTCGCGGGGCGGGCAAGCCGCCGCTCCGCGACTCACTCGCATGGCAATGGCGGTGGTGAGGCGAATGCCACATGACCGCGGTGACGAAGGACGCCTCTCGGGGGAGGGCTCGCGCACGCCGTCACCTGCATGGGTAGCGCCCCACCGCCATTTGCCACGCACCTTGGTTGTCGGCCCATCCTCCGGCCCCTGCATGGTTCGACACCGCCGGTACGCCGGCGGGTGTCAACGATACGGGCGCGGGTTGGGCCTCAGATTGTTGGGGCACCTGATGTTCACGCCATCCCTTCGCCGCGCCCTGGTCGCGTTCGCGCTCGCGCTTCCCGCCGTATCGGTGGCGGGCTTTGCCGACGTGCTGGATACGCCGTCCGACCTGAGCGCGCTCGCTTCGAAAGGCCTGCTCAATGGCCTCGCGGTGGCGGGCAAGCGCGTGGTCGCCGTGGGCCAGCGCGGCCACGTCGTCTATTCCGACGACCACGGAACGAGCTGGCAGCAGGCCCGGGTGCCCGTGTCGTCGGATCTGGTGGCGGTGAGTTTTCCCACGCCGCAACAGGGCTGGGCGGTAGGTCATGACGGTGTCGTGCTGCATAGTGCCGACGCCGGCGCCAACTGGTCGGTGCAACTGGACGGGCGTCGCGCCGGCGCGCTGATGCTCGAGCAGCTGAAGGCCCGGGCGGCCAGGGGCGAGCTGGGCAGCCAGGAAGACGCCGGCAAGCTGGTGGATGAAGTCGGCCGCATTGCCGAACAGGGCGCGGAGAACCCGTTCCTCGACGTGTGGTTCGCCGATGCCCGCCACGGCTACATCGTGGGCGCGTTCAACCTGATCTTCGAAACCGTGGACGGCGGCCAGACCTGGACGACGTGGTTCGAGCGCACCGACAACCCGCAGCGCCTGCACCTGTACGCGGTGCGGGGCATCGGCGCGGACGTCTATGCCACCGGCGAGCAGGGCCTCGTGCTGAAGCTGGACCGCGTGGCAGGGCGCTTCCGCGCGGTGGATACGCCTTACAAGGGCACCTATTTCGGCGTGGCCGGCGACGCGGATGCCGTGGTCGTCTATGGACTGCGCGGCAACGCCTACCGCAGCACCGACGGCGGCGCGCACTGGACGCAGGTCGACACCGGCGTGCAGGAAGGCATCACCGGCGGCACGAGCTTCGGCGCCCACGGGGTCGCGCTTGTCAGCCAGGCCGGCACCGTGCTGCTCAGCCGCGACGACGGCGAGCATTTTGTTACCCACCGACCGGCAAAGCCGGCACCGGCATCGGCCGTGGCCGTGTCCGGCGACGTGATCGTGACGGCCGGCGCGCTTGGCGTGAACGCCAAGGCGCTGCACTGAGCCGGCGCGAGGAGACACCGCATGAATGTTTCATCCGAGTCCTTCGATCGCATGCCCGTCGTGCGGTCCGTCGAGGCCTTCGACAAGCGCTCCGGCAACCTGCTGGAGCGACTGGTGTTCAACCATCGCCTCGTCATGGTCATGGCATGCGTGATCGCCACCGTGATCCTGGGCTGGCTGGCGGTGACCAGGCTGAGCTTCAACGCCAGCTTCGAGAAGATGATACCCAGCCATCACCCGTATATCCGCAACTACCTGGACAACGCCGGCGAACTGCGCGGCCTGGGCAACTCGCTGCGCGTGGTGGTTGAGAACGAGGACGGCAACATCTTTGATCCGAAGTACCAGGAGGTGCTGAAGAAGATCAACGACGAGCTGTTCCTGACCACGGGCGTCGATCGCGCCTGGGTCAAGTCGATGTGGACGCCTTCGGTGCGCTGGACCGAAGTGACGGAAGAGGGCTTCCGTGGCGGTCCGGTGATGCCGGACAACTACGATGGCTCGCCGCAGGCGACCGCGCAGCTGAAGCTCAATATCGCGCGTTCGGGCATCGTCGGCCGTTTCGTCGGCAACGACTTCAAGTCCAGCATGATCTTCGTGCCGCTGCTCGCGAAGAACCCGGACACCGGCAAGCCCATCGATTACCGCGCGCTGTCGCGCTCGCTGGAAGACATCCGTGCCCGCTACGAGGCCACGCCGGGCGTGAAGGTCCGCCTGCACGTGATCGGCTTCGCCAAGCTGGTGGGCGACCTGATCGAGGGCCTGGTCAAGGTCATGGGCTTCTTCGGCATCGCCGCGCTGATCGCGACCCTGGTAATCTTCGGTTACACGCGCTGCCTGCGCAGCACGGCGCTGGTCATCCTGTGCTCGGCGGTGGCGGTGGTATGGCAGCTCGGCCTGGTGGCCGTGCTGGGCTTCTCGCTGGATCCGTTCTCGATCCTGGTGCCGTTCCTGATCTTCGCGATCGGTGTCTCGCATGGCGCCCAGAAGATGAACGGCATCATGCAGGACATCGGTCGTGGCACGCATCGCCTGGTCGCGGCGCGTTACACCTTCCGTCGCCTGTTCCTCGCCGGCGTCACCGCCTTGCTGGCGGACGCAGTGGGCTTCGGCGTGCTGATGGTGATCGATATCCCGGTGATCAAGGATCTCGCGTTGACCGCGAGCATCGGCGTGGCCGTGCTGATCTTCACCAACCTGCTGCTGTTGCCGGTGCTGCTGTCCTTCACCGGCGTCGATCCGGTGGCGGCCGGGCGCAGCCTGCGCGCCGAGCGCGAGCAGGCCGAAGGGAAGGGCGGGCGCACCAGCTGGCACCTGCTGGACCGCTTCACCACGCGCCGCTGGGCCATGGCCGCACTGGGGGCTTCGGTGGCCCTGGCCGCGGTGGGCTTCGTGGTGAGCACGCACCTGAAGATCGGCGACCTCGAATCGGGCGCGCCCGAGCTGCGCGCGAACTCGCGCTACAACCGCGACAACGCCTACATCACCGGCAACTACTCGCTGTCGAGCGACGTGTTCGCGGTCATCGTCAAGACGCCGCCCGAGGGCTGCCTGAAGTACCCGACCCTGGTCGAGGCGGACCGGCTGGCCTGGGCGCTGCGCCAGGTGCCCGGCGTGCAGGCGACCACCTTCCTCGGCGACGCGGTGCGCCAGATCACGGCGGGTTCGTACGAGGGCAATCCCAAGTGGCTGACCCTGGCGCGCAACCAGGACGTGCTCAACTACGGCGCGCAGCAGGCCTCGGTGAACAATCCGGACCTGTTCAACAACGCCTGCTCGATCATGCCGGTGATCGCCTACCTGTCCGACCATCGCGCCGAGACGCTGGATCGCGTGGTGGCGGCAGCAGCCTCGTTCGCGGCGGCCCATGGCGTGACGGATCGCCAGTACCTGCTGGCCGCGGGCAGCGCGGGCATCGACGCGGCGACCAACATCGTGGTGCGCCAGGCCGATCGCACGATGCTGTTCTATGTGTACGGCGCGGTGATCGTGCTGTGCTTCGTGACGTTCCGCTCGTGGCGTGCCGTCGTGGTGGCCGTGGTGCCGCTGATGCTCACCTCCATCCTGTGCGAGGCACTGATGGTCTGGCTCGGCATCGGCGTGAAGGTCGCGACCCTGCCGGTCATCGCCCTGGGCGTAGGCATCGGCGTGGACTACGCGCTGTACCTGCTGTCCATCCAGCTTGCCCAGCAGCGTGCGGGCGTGCCGCTCGCGCAGGCCTATCGCCATGCCGTGCAGTTCACCGGCAAGGTCGTGGCCCTGGTCGGCGTCACGCTGGCCGCCGGCGTGGTGACCTGGGCGTTCTCGCCCATCAAGTTCCAGGGCGACATGGGCATCCTGCTCACCTTCATGTTCCTGTGGAACATGGTGGGCGCCCTGGTGCTGATCCCGGCGCTATCGCATTTCCTCCTGCGCGACAGCACCTGGCGGGTCTCCGCTTCCGGCGACCTGCCGCAGCACGCGGGGTAAGGCGCTCCCGCCCGGAGCGCCGGGCGGGCCACCGACACCAATGTATTAGTATTGACTAATCAATAAGCGGGTACTAATATGTTCCCATGCTCGATAACGCCCACCTCAACCACGTGATGCGCGCGCTCGCCGATCCCACGCGGCGAGCGGTGTACGAGCGGATCGCGGGCGCCGACGAAATCACCGTCGCCGAACTCACCCGCGGCAGCGGTGTCACCCAGGGCGCCGTATCCCAGCACCTGAAATCGCTGAAGCAGGCCGGGCTGGTCGCCGAGCGACCGGAAGGCCGCAACGTCTATTACCGTGCCGAGCCCGCCGGGCTGGCGCCGCTGGTCGACTGGATGGGCCACTACGGCGTGTTCTGGCGCGAACGCTTCGATGCCCTGCGCGTACTGCTGAAGGAGATCGACCCATGAACCAGGCTGCCGTGACGTCCGACTACAGGGACATCGTGGTCGACGAGGTTTTTCCGCACGCGCTGGAGAAGCTGTGGAAGGCGCTGACCGATGGCGAGCTGATCGCGCGATGGCTGATGCCGCCCAGCGGCTTCGAGCCGGTGGTGGGCAGGCGGTTCACCTTCACCACCAAGCCGGCAGGCGAGTGGGACGGCGTGATCCGCTGCGAGGTGCTCGAAGTGGTGCCCAACGAACGCTTCGCCTATTCGTGGAAGGGCGGGCATGAAGCGAATGAAGGATACGGCTCGCGCCTGGAAACCGTCGTCACCTGGATCCTCACCAGGGTGGACCATGGCACGCGCCTGCGCCTGGTCCATTCCGGCTTCGTGCTGCCGCGCAACGATACGGCCTACCGCAACATGAGCGAAGGCTGGACCAAGGTGGTCGAACGCCTCGACCTGCTCGTGGGCGGGCAGGAAGTTCCACCGACGCGTCATTGACGCGGGCGCGGAGGGCTCCGCGCTACACATCCCGGAGTAGACCCATGAGTGACGCCTATACCGGCGGCTGCGCTTGCGGCGCCGTGCGCTACACCATCACCGACGAACCGTTGTTCATGAACGACTGCCAGTGCCGCGACTGCCAGCAGCGCAGCGGCACCGGCCACGGTTCCTACCTGACGTTTCCCGAGCGGGCGCGGGTGCGCCTCGAAGGGCAGGCGGCATCCTGGGACATCGTCGCCGACAGCGGCAACCTCAAGACGCACGCGTTCTGCCCGCGCTGCGGATCGCCGGTCTATCTCACCTTCGCGGCGATGCCCAGCTTGTTCACCATCCACGCGGCGAGCCTGGACGACCCGGCGCGCTACCAGCCGCAGGCGGTGACCTACGCCAGTCGCCGCCATGCCTGGGAGCTCCCGAATCCCGCCTTGCCCGCGTTCGACAAGATGCCGCCGATGTAACGGCGGCACGACACCTTCAGTCCAGCGGGCGCACCCAGATATTGCGGAAGCTGATGGGCTGCGAGTGATCGCCATGCGCCTGCAGCTTGATTGCGGCGTCCTCGTAGGGCTTGTACTTCGGCTTGCCGATGTACAGCGTTTCGCCCGCGAGCTGGGTATGGTTCTGCACCAGCACGCCGTTGTGGAACAGGGTGACATAACCCGGTGACTTCACCGTGCCGTCGGCGGCGAACACCGGCGCCGTCCACACCACGTCATAGGTCTGCCATTCGCCCGGTGGGCGCATCGCGTTGACCAGCGGCGGCGTCTGCTTGTACACGCTGGCCGCCTGGCCGTTGACGTAGGTGGTGTTCTTCCACGAATCCAGGATCTGGATTTCGTAGCCTTCGTCGCCGGGTCCGGTCGAGGCGAGGAACAAGCCGCTGTTGCCACGCCCCTGGCCTTCGCCGGTGATGTCCTTGGGCTCCTGCCATTCCAGGTGCAGCTGGTAGTTCCTGAAGTGCTGCCTGGTCTGGATGTTGCCGGTGGCCTTGTCGACCGTCACCACGCCGTCATGCACGTTCCAGTGGGCCGGCGAATGATCCTTGGAGGCCTCCCACTGGCTGAGGTCATGGCCGTCGAACAGCACGACGGCATCCGACGGCGGCGCGTCGTCCCGCTTGCCCGGCGTGACAATCTTGGGCACGGGCTCCCATTGCTCGGTGGCCTTGGGGTCGGTGGGTTCGGCGCTACTCGACGGTGCGGTGGACTGCGCCCACGCGGCGGACGCGGAGAAGGCGCACAGGGCGAGGGCGGCTGCGAGCGGTCGTTTCATGATCATTCCCGGTGACTGGTCAGACCGTGCAGATGCGCACGGCTTCGGCGAAGGATTCGAACGGATCGGTTCGCGTCGGCATGAATTCATGCGCGATGAATCCGGAGAAGTTGAGGTCCGCGATCGCCATGGCAACGGCGTGGTAGTTGAGTTCCTGGGTGTCGTTGATTTCGTGACGCCCCGGTACGCCACCCGTGTGGAAGTGTCCGATCCACTGGAAGTTGTCGCGGATGGTACGGATGACATCGCCCTCCATGATCTGCATGTGGTAGATGTCGTAGAGCAACTTGACGTTGGGCGAGTTGACGCCCTTCATCACGGCGGCGCCGAACGCGGTGCTGTCGCCCTGGTAACCGTGATGGTCGACCTTGCTGTTCAGCAGTTCCACGCAGATCGTGACGCCGTTCTCCGCCGCAAAGGGCGCGATCTTGGAGAGGCCCGCCACGCAGTTGTCGATCGCCTGCTGGGTGTCGATGCCCGGCTTGCGGTTGCCGAACATGGTGATCATGTTCTTGACGCCGGCACGCTTCGCCAGGGGAAGGGTGGCTTCCAGTTCCTTCAGCAGCAGCGCGTGATTGGCGGGATCGTTGAAGCCCGTCTGGATGAAGGGCTCGCGCCGCGTGGGATAGCCCATGGAGACGACGAGGCCGCTGTCCGTCACCACGTTCCATTCGTCGGTGTGCACCAGGTCGACGCCGGCAAACCCCATGCCGCGGATGCGCTTGCACAGCTCGGGCAGCGGTTCCTTGGAGGTCCAGCGGCTCAGCGATTGCTTGAGGCGGCCGGCGGGCAACTTGGCGGGTGCCGTCGGCACCGGCGTGGTTTCGGCCGAGGCGATCATCGCGGTGGCGCCGAAGGCGGCGGCCGCGGCGATGCGACCCAGTGCAGTGCGGCGGGAAATGCCCCGCGGATCGGTGGACATGGCCTAGCTGTTCCTCAGGCGTCGACGGGTGGAAGGATGAAGCAGCTTGCGGTGCCGCGCATGGCCTAGTCGAGGCCGAGCACCAGGCGATTGAACGTGCGGTCCGCGCCGGTGGCGGCGAAATCGTCGAATGCGCGATCGGTGACCTTGATGATGTGGTCGCGGATGAACGCCGCGCCCTCGGTGGCGCCCTGGATGGGATCCTTCAGGCAGCACTCCCATTCGAGCACGGCCCAGCCCGGGTAGTCGTACTGCGCCATCCTGCTGAACACCGCGCCGAAATCGATCTGCCCGTCGCCCAGCGAGCGGAAGCGCCCGGGGCGGTCGATCCAGTTCTGGTAGCCGCCATAGACGCCTGCGCGCCCGTTCGGGCGGAACTCGGCATCCTTCACGTGGAAGGCGCGGATGCGCTCGTGATAGATGTCGATGAATGCGAGATAGTCCAGCTGCTGCAACACCATGTGGCTGGGGTCGTAGAGGATGTTCGCGCGCGGGTGGTGATCCACCGCGTCGAGGAAGCGCTCGAAGGTGGCGCCGTCATGCAGGTCCTCGCCCGGATGCAGCTCGTAGCAGACATCCACGCCGGCTTCGCCGAACGCGTCGAGGATGGGGCGCCAGCGCCGGCCGAGTTCGGCGAACGCTTCCTCGACCAGGCCGGCGGGACGCTGCGGCCACGGATAGAACAGGTGCCAGGCCAGTGCGCCCGAAAACGTGGCGTGGGCGGTCAGGCCGAAGTGCCTGCTGGCGGTGGCCGCGAGCTTGAGCTGCTCCACGGCCCAGGCCTGGCGCTCCGCGACATGGCCACGCAGGTGTTCGGGGGCGAAACCGTCGAACAGGCGGTCATAGGCGGGATGCGAGGCCACCAGCTGGCCCTGCAGGTGCGTGGACAGCTCGGTCACCGCCAGCCCGTGCTCGCCCAGCATGCCGGCGATGTCGTCGCAGTAGGCCTTGCTGGCCGCCGCCTGCTCGAGATCGAACAGGCGACGGTCGTTGGTGGGGATCTGCAAGCCGACGAAGCCCAGCGACGCCGCCCACCGGGCGATGTCGGGCAGCGTGTTGAAGGGCGCCGCGTCTCCCGCGTACTGGGCAAGGAAGATGCCCGGTCCCTTGAGTGTCTTCATGCGTGATCACCTGGTTGCTGCGGGTAGGCCATGGGTCAGAACATCAGTGCCGTCTCGACGGCCCAGGCGCGGCCGTTGCCGGCTTGCGCCAGCGGTATGTCGGCGTGGTAGGCGCCGGGCACGGCCGCATACTGGAGTACCTCGGTGCATCCGGGTTGCGACAGGAAGAAGCCCGTCATGGCGAGCTTCTTGTTCATCAGCACGAACGAGGCCGCCAGCGCCGTGGCCGTGTCCTTCGGGTCCGCCAGCGCCTCGGCATGGAGCTTCGTCACCAAGGCCTTGCGTTCCGAATCGCTGAGCTGGAGGAACGGTTTGCCACCGGCCGTGTCGAAGGCAGCCAGTGCGCTCATGTAGCGTTCCTGGTCGGCCTTGGCGTAGACGTTGGCGAACATCTGGTCGATGAAGCGCGGCACGCCCACGTCGACCGCCCCGGGTGTCTTGCTGCGGGGAATGATCACGTCGACCACGGCCGTGATCAGGCTGATCTGTGGCTGGGTGAAGAACTGCAGGCTCGTGCCCGGTGCCTGCGCGGCGGCATAGGCATCGAACGCGGCCAGCAACGACGGGGCGGCCACCGTGCCGACGGCGAGTGCGGAAACGCATTTCAACCATTCGCGACGATTCATGGCGATATCCTTAGAGCCTGTTCCATGTCTCCACGTGGCCCGCGTCGGGAGCTGTTTGCGTGCAGACCAAGGAAGAACGAGGGAGTGTACGTCGGTACACGACTGAGTGATGACGCTGGGCTGCGGGCAAACAGACCCGGCCCAAAGGGTTGTTCACCCCAGGCCTGCCGTAAGCCGCCCGCAGCTTGACCTGACGGCCGGTCAGGCGCGGCGCTACGGACCGGCTTACGGCAGGCTTGGGGTGAACAACGCGGGCTACGTGGAGACATGGAACCGGCTCTTAAATGTTTCCGCGCTTGAGTTCTTCCACCGCATGGCTGGCGGCGCGAGCCGTCAGGGCCATGTAGGTCAGCGAGGGGTTCTGGCAGGCGGATGACGCCATGCACGAACCGTCGGTGATGAAGACATTCTTGGAGGCGTGCATCTGGTTCCACGAGTTGAGCACGGAGGTCTTGGGATCGCGTCCCATGCGTGCGGTGCCCATTTCGTGGATGGCGGCGCCGACGTTGGCCTCGGTGTGGTACGGCTGCACGTTCTTGTAGCCGGCGGCAGTCAGCATTTCGACCGCGTCGCTGACGATCTCCTTGGCCATCAGGCGCTCGTTCTCGCGATGGGCGACATCGAAGTTGAGCGCCGGCAGGCCGTACTTGTCCTTGCGCTTGTGATCCAGCGATACGAAGTTCTGGTGCGACGGCAGCATTTCGCCGAAGCCGCCCATCGACAGACGCCATGGGCCGGGCTCTTCCGCAGCGCGCTTCAGCTCGTCGCCGATCAGGTTCTCGCTCACCAGTCGCGACCAGTTGCTCCGGCTTGCGCCACCCTGGAAGCCGAAGCCGCGCAGGTAGGGGCGCTTGTCCGAGCCGATGTTGCGATAGCGCGGGATGTAGAAGCCGTTGGGGCGACGGCCGCTGTAGTAGCGATCCAGGTGACCATCCACGCTGGCCATGGCGCCGGTGCCGAACAGATGGTCCATCACGTTGTGGCCGAGCTCGCCGCTGTCGTTGCCGAAACCGTTGGGGAAGCGGCTGGAGGTCGAGTTCAGCAGGATGTGCGTGGTACCGAAGGTCGAGGCGCAAAGGAAGATCACGCGGGCGAAGTATTCGGTCTGGTGGCCGGTTTCGGCGTCCAGCACGCGCACGCCGGTGGCCTTGCCCTTGGCGTTGTCGTAGATCATCTCGTAGACGATGGCGTTGGGCACGATCGTCATGTTGCCGGTGCGCTCGGCCGACGGCAGGGTCGAGGAGTTGCTGCTGAAGTAGGCGCCGAACGGGCAGCCGCGCATGCACTGGTTGCGGTACTGGCAGGTGGCGCGCTGCGGGCTCTGGTCGTGCTTGAGCGGGCCGGACAGGTTCGCGGTGCGGCCGATGATCAGCTTGCGGTTGTGGAACTTGTCGGACAGTCGGCCTCCGAACTCCTTCTCCACGCAGTTGAGCTCCATCGGCGGCAGGAACTGGCCGTCGGGAAGTTGCGCGAGGTTTTCGGTCGAGCCGCTGACACCGATGAAGTTCTCGACGTAGTCGTACCAGGGGGCGATGTCGGCATAACGGATGGGCCAGTCCACGCCGACGCCTTCCTTGCCGTTCGCTTCGAAGTCGATGTCGCTGAAGCGATAGCTCTGGCGGCCCCACATCAGCGAGCGCCCACCGACGTGGTAGCCGCGGAACCAGTCGAACGGCTTGGTTTCGACATACGGGTTGTCGAGGTCATCGACGAACCAGTGCTTGGTGGCCTGGGTGATGCCGTAGAACGAGGGGCGCGTGTGGATCGGATGGCGGCGCACATCTTCCTGCGTGGGCTCGTTGGCATAGGGCAATTCCCAGGGCGCCTTCGTCGCCGTGGGGTACTCGCCGTGCTTGACCATGCGGCCGCGGTCGAGCACCAGGGTCTTCAGTCCCTTTTCCGTAAGCTCCTTGGCTGCCCAGCCACCGCTGACGCCGGTACCGACAACAATGGCGTCGTACGTGTTCTTGTCCATCATGGCCCCTCGAAACAAGCGATCGGTCGAAAGTGGAAGCGCTGGATCAGCGCAGAGGACGCAGGTAGGCAAAGTCGACGCGCGCGGCGTCGAGCTGGCTCATGCGGGAGAACGGGCCTTCCTGTTCGACGAAGCAGTGCTTCAGGCCGGACGTGTTCGCCGCGGCCATGATCGGCTTGTAGTCGACCGTGCCACGGCCAAGCTCCGCGCCCGGATACTCGTCGGGCTTGGTGGAAGGCAGGAAGTCCTTGGCGTGCATCAAGGGAATACGGCCCGGGTTGGCCTTGAAGATCTCCGCGGGGTTCTTGCCGCCCGCGTGCACCCAGCCGCAATCGAGTTCGAACTTCACCAGGTCCGGATCGGTTTCCTTGAGCAGCACGTCGTAGAACGTCTGCCCCTGGCCCACGTCGGTGAATTCCAGGTGGTGGTTGTGGTACGCGTACTGCAGGCCGGCCTGCTTGGCCTTCGCGCCGATCTGGTTGGCGAATTCGGCGGTGCGCTTGGCGTCGTCGCGCGAATAGGTGGCCTTCTGCTTGCCGCCGCTCATCTTCTCCATGAAGGAGGGCAGCATGCTGCTGACGTAGTACTGCGTGCCCAGCGTGTGCGCGGCCTCGATGCCCGGTTCGATGCCGAGGCTGTCGAAGTGCAGGCTCGGGCAGCCCAGGCCGGCTTCCTTCAACTGGTCGCGCAGCGTCGCGGCGGTCGAGGTGACGATGGCCTCGATCTCGCTGTAGCCGATGCTCTTGAGCGTCTTGAGCGTGCCCATCGGATCGTCCTGGTAGGCCTTCAGGACCATGTACAGCTGGATGCCGAGCGGCCTGCCTTGCCCCGCGGCGGCTAGCAGCTTGCCGGGGGCGCTGGCGGCGAGCCATGCGGCGCCACCGAACAGCGCGGATCGAGCGAGGAACTGCCTGCGATTCATCATGAACGATTCTCCTGAAAGGTGCCGGATCAGGCGGTGGTGGTGACGGGGCTGCCGGCAGCCTCCCTGCGATCCCTGAACAACAGTACGAACAGCACGAGCACGAAGGCGGCGCACGCGCCGGCGATCATCCAGATGGCATGCCAGTCATGCGTGGCCACGCCTTCGGCGCTGGTCCTGGCATAGGTGTCGACGACCAGTCCGGACATCCAGGAGCCGACGAACATGCCCAGGCCATAGGTGAGGAAGGTGATCAGGCCCTGCGTGGCGGCGCGCAGGGCCGAGGGGGCCTCGCGATCGATGTAGATCTGGCCGACCACGAAGAAGAAGTCGAAGCAGATGCCGTGCAGCACGATGCCCAGCCACAGCATCCACATCAGCTCTCCGGTGCCGCCGAAGGCGAACATCGCATAGCGCAGCACCCAGGCCAGCATGCCGACCGCGAGCATGTACTTCACGCCCAGGCGGCGGAAGAACCAGGGGATGAGCAGCATGCAGAGGATTTCCGACATCTGCCCGCCGGTCATCTTGCCGGCGGCATTGACCACGCCGATCTCGTTGAGGAACAGGTTGGTGAAGGCGTAGTAGAACTGCAGCGGGATGCAGATCAGGAACGAGGCCAGCGCGAACACCGCCATCGAGCGGTCGCGCAGCAGGTGCAGCGATTCGAGGGGCAGGGCATGGCGCAGCTCGAAGCGCTGGCTGCCCGCGAGCGGCGGCGTGGCGGGCAGGGTGAAGCAATAGCCCGCCATCACCAGCGACAGCACGGCGGCGAGGTGCAGCGGCGAGGCGCTGGCCTCCACGCCCCAGGCGCCGACGACCAGGCCCACCACGATCCAGCCGATGGTGCCGAACACGCGGATCGCGCCGAACTCCTCGCGCGGGTCGGTGATGTGGCGCATCGCCAGCGAGGTGGTCAGCGCCAGCGTGGGCATGTAGCAGAGGCTGTAGGCGAGCAGGGACGCATACACCAGCGGGAAGGAGCTCTGCCGGGCGGCGACCACCAGCAGCACGGCGCCGATGACGTGGAGCACGGCGAGTACGCGTCGCGTATCGAACAGGCGGTCAGCCATCAGGCCGACGAACAGCGGCGAGATCATCGCGCCGATCGCCGTGGTGCCCGCGACCGCGCCGATTTCCTGCCCGCTGAAGTGCAGGGTCTTGCCCAGCCAGGTGCCGACGGTGACGTACCAGGCACCCCAGATCGCGTACTCGAACAGCATCATCAAGCGAAGGCGCCACTTCATCCCCGTTTCCCCTTTTTGCGTTGTGGCCCGAGCGGGTCTTCCACGTCCTGCCAGATGCCGCCCGCGGCATGGCTCCTGAGCATGGCGTCGATCACCAGGCTGTTGCGATAACCGTCGGCGAAGGTCGGCAAGGCCGGCGGCCTGGTGTCCGGGCTGCCGCCGCGCCGTATCCAGTCGTAGGCGTCGGCGATCAGGTTGCGGAATGCATCGGCCCAGGCCTCCGGGTGACCGGCCGGCAGGTGCGCATAGGCGCGCGCGAGCGGGTCCAGCGTGGCCGGGTCCCGGGCGAGCAAGGTATTGGCCTGCGCGTGATGGCCGATCCACAGCTCGTTGGGCGCTTCCTGCTGCCAGGCGACGGACGCAAGGCGGCCGTTCACCTCGAGACGCAGGTCGTTCTTGTGGCCGGGCAGCACCTGGCCAACCATGAAGCAGCCGCGCGCACCGTTGTCGAAACGCAGCAGCACGCTGGCGAGGTCTTCGCTGGTCACCTTGACCTCGCGCCGCTGGGCCGACTTCGACTTCGCGAATGCCTTGGTCGATTCGGCGGGCGCCTGGCGCACCGGTACCGCCGTGTGCAGGTCGGCCAGCACGGCGGTGATGCGGGCGCCGGTGACATGTTCGGCCAGGTCGCACCAGTGCGAGCCGATGTCGCCCAGGGCGGAGCTGGCGCCGCCCCGCTTGGGGTCGAGTCGCCAGGAATAGGTGCGTTCGTCGGTGAGCCAGTCCTGCAGGTAGCGGCCGTGCACGAACACCGGCGCGCCGATCCCGCCCTTGGCCACCATCGCGCGAGCCTGCTGCACGAGGGCGTGGCCGCGATAGTTGAAGGTGACCACGTGCGCCAGGCCGGCGTCGCGCGCCGCTTCGAACAGCTCACGACTTTCCTGGGCGCTGCTGGCGAGCGGCTTGTCCGAGATGACGTGCTTGCCGGCCCTCAGTGCCGCCAGGGAGACTTCCTTGTGCAGGTGGTTCGGCGTGGTGTTGTGCACCACGTGCACGGCGGGGTCGGCGAGCAAGGCCTGGTAACTCGCATAGGCCCGGCCGGCATTCAGTTCGCGGGCGCGCTTCCTGGTGGAGTCCAGGCTGGAACCGGCGATGCCGACGATCTCCACGTTGCCCAGGCGTCGGACGGCATCAAGATGGTGTGCGGCGATGAAGCCCGGGCCAACGAGGCCCATGCCCAACGGCTTCATCGGGTCGTCCCCGGGGAGGCCTGTCCAGCGTGGATCGAGGGTTTGTCGCAGCGGATGCGCAGGCGGCACGCGGGCAGGGCCCGATTGCGGGTCGATACGAACTGGCCTGCCATTTCCCCTCCGGTCAATCGCTGCAACAAAAATGTATTCGATTACATCCGCACAGGTACTGGGTTTTGCCGGTCTTCTCGGGGACTGATCGATCAAGATCGAGCACGTGTCCGCCGCAAAGTGGTTAAAGTATGTAGCAGATGTGCAAACGCACGTGCAACGATTTCATGTAATCCATTACATTGCACTGCACAAAGAGGCGCTGGTCGTCGTGGCGTAGATCGCGTTCTCCGCGCGGTTGGCGCCCCATGGGCCGGTAATATCGTGCCGAAGCAAAGCAGCATGGAAGGAGGCAGGGCTTGTGAGTGCGGACGGATCCAAGCGCAAGAGACCAGGGGTGAAGGCCGGCTCAGTGGCCACCGGATCGCCACCCGCGCGCGTCAGGACGGTCAAGGAAATCGCCGCTGCCGCCAATGTGTCGGTGGCGACGGTGTCGCGCGCGCTCCAGCGCCCGGAAATCGTCAGCGAGGCGACGCGCCTGCACATCCAGGAAGTGGTCAAGCGGCTGGGCTACACGCCCAACGCGCTGGCCCGCAACCTGCGCACGGCACGCACCCGCCTGATCGTGGCGCTGCTGCCCGACATCACCAATCCCTTCTTCTCCGAGGTGATCCGCGGCATCGAGCAGGTCGCCCACGAAAGCGGCTACTCCGTGCTGCTGGGGGAAACCCAGAGCAGCCTGGTGCGTGAGCAGGCTTATGCGGACATGGTGGCGGCCCGCCAAGCCGACGGCATCATCACCATGTCCCATCGCGTGCCGTCGATTCCGATCACGGGCCGGCTCCCCGTGGTCAATGCCTGCGAATACGTCAAGGACAGCCTGATCTCCAGCGTCTACGTGGACAACGTCGCGGCGGCAGGCGTCGCCGTCGACTACCTGGTGACGCTGGGGCATCGCGATATCGCGTTCATCGCGGGCCCGCCCGCGAGCCCGATATGCATCGACCGCGAGCAGGGTTATCGGCTTGCGCTGGAGCGGGCGAAGATTCCGCTCAATCCCGCATTGACAGCCACCGGTGATTTCTCCATCGAGGCGGGGGAGCGTGCGATCGAGCTGCTGCTGTCGCAGGGGCAGTCGTTCAGTGCGGTGTTCTGCTCCAACGACGAGATGGCGATCGGCGCGATGCGTGCGCTGGCCGCGCGTGGCTTGCGCGTGCCCGAGGACGTTTCGGTGGTGGGCTTCGACGACATCCGCTTCGCCCGCTACATGTCACCCGCGCTGACCACGGTGGCCCAGCCGAAGAATGCGCTGGGACGCGAGGCGATGACGATGCTCATCGAACTGCTCAACGATCCGGAGGTGCCGCCACGCAAGCGCGTGCTGTCGGCCGACCTCGTCGTGCGTGGCTCGGCGGCGCCGTATTCGGCGAAGCACCGGTAACGCCGCGGTTCCAGGCGCATGGCTGCCCGCGCTCGGGAAGGGGCTCGTGGCGGCAGGGCGTGACTTGTAAAACCGCGCCTGGGTGGTATGAAGGCGATGCCTTCGCCGGAGCCCCGCCATGCACGACCTGCCTCCCTTTCATCTCGCCTTTCCCGTGACCTCGCTGGCGAACGCCCGCGCGTTCTACGGTGAGCTGCTCGGTTGTCCGGAAGGGCGATCCAGCGACAGCTGGGTGGACTTCGATTTCTACGGGCACCAGATCGTGGCGCATCTTGCGCCGGAAGAGACGCGCCAGGTCGCCGCGCACGACGTGGATGGCGACGACGTGCCGGTCCGCCACTTCGGCGTGGTGCTGTCGATGAAGGATTGGCACGCGCTGGCGGAGCGCCTGGAGGCGCACGGGACTCGCTTTGTCGTGACCCCGCATATCCGCTTCAAGGGACAGCCGGGCGAGCAGGCCACCATGTTCCTGCTGGATCCCTGTGGCAACGCGCTGGAGTTCAAGGCCTTTGCGGATCGCTCGCGGCTGTTCGCCAAATGAAGCCGGAAGACCTGAAGCGACTGGTCACGGTCAGCATGCCCTACGGCAAGTACAAGGGACGCCTGATTGCCGATCTTCCAGGCGCCTATCTGGCCTGGTTTGCCCGCGAAGGCTTCCCGCCGGGCGATCTGGGCAACCTGCTGGCGCTGGCGCTGGAGCTGGACCACAACGGCCTGAAGTCGCTGCTGGATCCGTTACGGCAGCAGGCGCGCACCGGCAAGACGTGACCGGCGGCGGACGGACATTCGGCCATATGTGCCGTTGGTGTTCGCGATTTAAATGAAGGTAAAACAACAATTTATATAATGTTCTTGATGTGAACATGCACCATCCGCAGCGGGTGGTTATTTATTCAAGCAAATGATTTAGCATTGCCACGTTCGCCCCTCGGGACAGGCTGCTGACATGCGCAAGGACACGATTTCCATCGGTGGTGCCAGCGGCTTCTGGGGCGACAGCGTCACCGGGCCGATGCAGCTGGTTGCCTCGGGCGGGATCGACTTCCTGGTGTTCGACTACCTGGCCGAACTGACCATGTCGCTGCTGGCCTCCGCGCGCATGAAGGACCCGGCGCTGGGCTACGCCGCCGATTTTGTCAGCGTGGCGATGCGCATGGTGCTCAAGGAGGCGATGGCGAAGAACATTCGCATCATCGCCAATGCGGGCGGGGTGAATCCGCGTGGCTGTGCCGCTGCGTTGCAGGCCCTGGCGGATGAGTTGGGCGTGCAGGTGCGCATCGCCGTGGTGGAAGGCGACGATGTGATGCCGTTGCTGCCCGCGCTGCGCGACGAGGGTATGCGCGAGTGGCAGGGCGATCGGCCGTTGCCCGAAAAGGTGGTCAGTGCGAATGCGTATCTGGGCGCCTTGCCGATCAAGGCCGCGCTGGATGCAGGCGCACAGGTCGTCATTACCGGGCGTTGCGTCGACAGCGCGGTCACGCTCGGCGCGCTGATGCACGGCTTCGGCTGGGCGACGGATGACTACGATCGCCTGGCCGCCGGCAGCCTCGCTGGACACATCCTCGAATGCGGTTGCCAGGGAGCAGGCGGCCTCCACACCGACTGGGAGGTCGTGCCCGACTGGGCACACAGCGGCTATCCCATCGTCGAGTGTCGTACCGATGGCGGCTTCACCGTCACCAAGCCCGATGGCAGCGGCGGGCTGGTGACGCCGGCCACCGTGGGCGAGCAGATGCTGTACGAGATCGGCGACCCGGCAAGCTATGTGCTGCCCGATGTCATCTGCGATTTTACCCAGGTGACCATGACGCAGGCGGGTGCGCATCGCGTGGACGTGCGCGGCGCGCGCGGATACGCCCCCACGCCCGATTACAAGGTCAGCGCCACCTACGTCGATGGCTATCGCGCGAACGGCCAGCTCACCGTCATCGGCTTCGACGCGGACCGCAAGGCGCGCCGTACCGCCGAAGCGATCCTGGGGCGCACGCGCGCTCTCTTTCGTCGACTGGGCCTGCCGGACTACAGCGCCACGCATATCGAAACGCTGGGCTCGTCTTTCCTGTTCGGACCGCATCAGCCGGCGGTGCCGCACTTTGAATCGGTGATGTGGCTGGCGGTGGCGCACCCGAACAAGCAGGCATTGGAGTTGTTCGCCCGCGAGATCGCTCCGGCCGCCACCTCCTGGGCGCCCGGTACGACCGGGGCCGGCGGCCGGCCCAGCGTCGTGCCTGCCATCAAGCAATTCGCCTTCCTCCTCGACAAGGCGCGACTTCATCCGCGCGTGACCCAGCTGGATGGCGAAACCATCGACGTGGACGTGCCGACCGGAGGCGTGCGGATCCAGGCGGCATCGGTACCGCACGCGCCCATGACGGCCGCTGCGAGCGCTGATCTTCCTGCTGTCGTCCCGCTGATCGCACTTGCCTATGCGCGTAGCGGCGACAAGGGCGATGCCTCCAACATCGGCGTGATCGCACGCCGCCCGGAAGACCTGCCGCTGTTGCGCGCGCAACTGACCGAGGCGGCCGTGGCCGCCCATCTGGCGCACGTGGTCAAGGGGCGCGTCTCGCGCCATGACTTGCCGGGCATCCATGCACTGAATTTCGTGTGCGAGCAGGCGCTGGGTGGGGGCGGCATGGCATCGCTGCGCAACGACCCGCTGGGCAAGGGCATGGCACAGGTGCTGCTCGCGATGCCGATGCGCGTGCCGGCCGATCACCCTTCGCTGGCGGGGCGACCATGACTGCCGGCTCGATGCCATCTTCACCCGCTCGCAAGGAGGCCGCTCGTGCCTACGCTTGAATCCCGCGTTGTCCCGCAGGGTGATGCCTATCGGCAGAACCATGCCGCGCTGAGTGGACTCATCGAACAGTTGCGCGCACTGGAGGCTCGGTCGCGAGACAAGTCCGAGGCGTCGCGCGAGCGCTTCGAGCGGCGCGGCCAGTTGCTGCCGAGCGACCGGCTTGGTCGGTTGCTCGATGCCGATGCGCCGTTCCTCGAGCTGTCCACCCTGGCCGGTTTCTGCCTGGATCATCCTGATCCCGCGCGCTCGACGCCGGGTGGCGGCCTGATCGCCGGCATCGGTTGGGTGAGCGGCGTGCGCGCGATGATCGTGGTGGATGACGCGGGCATCGATGCCGGCGCGGTGCAGCCGATGGGTGTCGAGAAGTTCCAGCGGGCGCAGGCCATCGCGCTGGCGCAGAAACTACCCTTCATCCACCTGGTCGAGTCGGCCGGCGCCAACCTGCTGGCCTACCGCGTGGAGACCTTCATTCACGGCGGCAGCGGTTTCTATTGGCTGGCGCGATTGTCGGCGGCGGGCATTCCAGTGATCAGCGTGGTGCATGGTTCCAGTACGGCGGGCGGCGCCTATATGCCGGGCCTGTCGGACTATGTGGTGATGGTGCGAGACCGCGCGCGTGCCTTCCTGGCAGGGCCGCCGCTGCTCAAGGCCGCCACCGGCGAAATCGCCACCGAGGAAGAGCTGGGTGGCGCCGACATGCATGCCACCATTTCGGGGCAGGCTGAATACCTCGCAGAGGATGACGCGGATGCGCTGCGCATCACGCGCGAACTGCTCGCGGCGCTGGACTGGAATCGCGACGTGCCGGCCGTCGAGCGAACCTATGCGTCGCCGCGCTTTGCGGAAGAAGAACTGCTGGGTATCGCACTGACGGACCATCGCAAGCCACTCGACATGCGCGAAGTGATCGCGCGCATCGTCGATGGCTCGGATTTCCTCGAGTTCAAGGCGGACTACGGTCCCGCGACCATTACCGGCCACGCCGCCATCTGCGGCATGCGCCTGGGCATCATCACCAACAACGGGCCGCTGGACCCGGCGGGCGCCACCAAGGTCGTGCATTTCATCCAGGCCTGTTGCCAGTCCGACATTCCGTTGCTGTACCTGCAGAACACCACTGGCTTCATCGTCGGCAAGGTCTCGGAGCAGGGCGGCATGATCAAGCACGGCTCGAAGATGATCCAGGCCATGGCCAACGCCAGCGTGCCGCGTATCACCGTGCATTGCGGCGCCTCGTTCGGTGCGGGCAACTACGGCATGTCGGGGCGCGGCTTCTTCCCAGACTTCTGCTTCAGCTGGCCCAACGCCAGGACCGCCGTGATGGGCGCCGAGCAGGCGGCCGACACGATGGCGACGGTCATGGCCGCCAGCATGCAGCGCAAGACGCAGTCCGTCGATCATGCGGCCATCGATGCCATGCGTGCCAAGGTCATCGAGACCTTCGAGCGGCAATCGGATGCGTTCACCCTCTCGGGCCGCCTGCTCGACGACGGCGTGATCGATCCGCGCGACACGCGCAAGGTGCTGGCATGCGCGCTGTCCGTATGCGAGGAGGCGCGCCGGCGCAGCCTGCACCCCATCCAGTTCGGCGTCGCCCGTGCCTGAACCACCGTCATCGCCAACAGCCCAGGACCACCGGAGCCCGACATGCAGTTCACCCACGAGCACCAGGAGCTGCAGCGCAGCCTCAAGCGCTTCATCGACAGCGAGATCAATCCTCATGTCGACGAGTGGGAGGCGGCCGAAATGTTCCCCGCCAAGGCGCTGTTCAAGAAGATGGGTGAGCTGGGCTTCTTCGGCATTGCCAAGCCGACGCAGTTCGGCGGCCTGGGGCTGGATTATTCCTATGCGATGGCGATGGCCGAGACGCTGGGCCACATCCATTGCGCGGGCGTGCCGATGGCGATCGGCGTGCAGACCGACATGGCCACGCCCGCGCTGGCGCGGTTCGGTTCCGACGCGTTGCGCGCGCAGTTCCTGGCGCCCGCCATCAGCGGTGATGCGGTGGCCTGCATCGGCGTGTCGGAACAAGGCGCCGGTTCGGACGTGGCCGCGATCAGGACGGTGGCCCGCAAGGACGGCGATGACTACGTCATCAACGGCAGCAAGATGTGGATCACCAACAGCCTGCAGGCGGACTGGATGTGCCTGCTGGCCAACACCTCGGACGACGCCTCGCACAAGAACAAGTCGCTGATCATCGTGCCGATGGACAGCAAGGGCGTGTCGGTCGGCCAGAAGATCCGCAAGATCGGCATGAACGCCTCGGATACCGGGTTGATCCATTTCGACGACGTGCGCGTGCCGCAGCGTTACCGCATCGGCGACGAGGGCAGGGGCTTCACCTACCAGATGCTGCAGTTCCAGGAGGAACGCCTGTGGGCGGCGGCCAGCAACCTGCAGATGATGACGGCGTGCATCGACGCCACCGTCGAGTACGCCCGCGAGCGCAAGCTGTTCGGCGCCAGCGTGCTCGACAACCAGTGGGTGCATTTCAAGCTGGCCGAGCTGAAGACCGAGGTGGAGGCGCTGCGCGCGCTGACCTACCGGGCCTGCGAGCTGTACATCAGCGGGCAGGACGTGACGGAGCTGGCGTCCATGGCCAAGCTCAAGACCGGGCGGCTGGCCCGGATCATCCCGGATACCTGCCTGCAGTTCTGGGGCGGCATGGGCTACACCTGGGACAACCCGGTGTCGCGCTTCTATCGTGACGGACGGCTCGGCTCCATCGGCGGCGGTGCGGACGAAGTGATGCTCAGCATCATCTGCAAGTACATGAACACGCTGCCGGGCAGGAAGGACTGAGCGATGACCGCGCCGCTTGCCGCCTTCCGCTCGATCCTGATCGCCAACCGCGGCGAAATCGCGCTGCGCATCCAGCGCACGGCGCGGCGACTCGGCATGCGCACCATCGCTGTCTATTCGGAGGCCGACCGGGGCGCCCCGCATGCCGAGGCGGCGGATCTCGCCCTGCCGATCGGGGCATCGCAGCCGCGGGCCTCATATCTCAACATCGCGGCGCTGTTGGGTGCGGCGCGTCGCGCCGGCGCCGAGGCCGTGCATCCCGGCTACGGCTTTCTCGCCGAAAGCGATGGGTTTGCCGAAGCCTGCGCCGATGCGGGCCTGGTGTTCATCGGGCCGCCCGCGGCGGCGATCCGCGCCATGGGCAACAAGGCGGGTGCCAAGCGCGTGATGGAAGCGGCCGGCGTGCCGTGCGTGCCCGGCTACCAGGGCGATGATCAAACCGACATGCGCATGGCGACGGAGGCCGATCGCATCGGCTATCCCGTGATGATCAAGGCCGCCGCCGGCGGTGGCGGGCGTGGCATGCGCCGCGTCGACCGGGCGGAGGACTTTGCCGCGGCGTTGGGGTCGGCCCGTTCCGAAGCCGTGCATGCATTCGGATCCGGCGAGCTGATACTCGAGAAGGCCATCGGCGAGCCACGCCATATCGAGATCCAGGTGTTCGCCGATAGCCACGGCCATGTCGTGCACCTAGGCGAGCGCGACTGTTCCGTGCAGCGCCGGCACCAGAAGCTGGTCGAGGAGTCGCCATCGCCCGCGGTGTCACCCGCATTGCGGGCACGCATGGGCGAAGTCTCGGTGAATGCGGCGCACGCCATCGGTTACGTGGGCGCCGGCACGCTGGAATTCCTGCTCGCCCCGGACGGCTCGTTCTACTTCATGGAGATGAACACGCGCCTGCAGGTCGAGCATGCGGTGACCGAGGCCGTGCTCGGCATCGATCTGGTCGAGTGGCAGCTGCGCGTCGCGCTGGGCGAGGCACTGCCGCTCGCCCAGGAGGAAATCGACGCGCGCCAGGCGCGGGGTGGCCACGCCATCGAGGTGCGCCTGTGCGCGGAAGATCCCGGGCAGGAGTTTCTCCCCCAGAGCGGCACCATCTTGCGTTGGCGCGCCCCCCGCGAGGTACGCACGGACCATGCGCTGGCCGACGGCGGCGAGGTGTCGCCGTTCTACGATTCGATGCTCGCCAAGATCATCGTGCATGGCCCGCATCGCGCGGACGCCTGCCGCCGGTTGGCGTCCACGCTGGACGATTGCCTGCTGCTCGGCGTGCCGACCAATCGCGCGTTCCTGCGCCAGTGCGTGATGCATCCAGCCTTCCTGGCGGGAGACGTGTCGACGGCGTTCATCGACAGGCACTTTCCCGCCGGGGCTCGCAAGGCGAAGATGCCTGGCGCCACGGCCCATCGGGCCGCCGTCGTGCTGCTCATGCAACTGCGCGGGGGCGCGGCGGGGCGCTATCCGGCCGAATTGCAGGGTTGGTCCAGCAGCCGTGCGTATCCCTCGGCATGCCGGTTCACGCTCGATGGCGTCGCCAGTGAAGTGCGCATTCGCACGCTCGGGGCGCGGCGCTGGGAGCTGGCTGGAGCGGACGGGGTGGCCGAAGCCGAGATGATCTCGGACGCTGGCGGCCACCTGGTCCTGATGCTGGATGGCTTGCCGCATGCCATCGATTACGCGCTCGCCGGATCCGCAGTCCAGTTCGTGCTCGATGGCAGCGAGCACACCGCCATCGACACCACTTATGCCCGGTCCGGGCGGCAGGGGGTGCCGGCGGGGAATGGTCGCATCAGCGCGCCGATGAATGGTCGCGTGGTGGCCGTGCACGTGGTCGAGGGTGAGGCCGTGGTCGCGGGCCAGGCCTTGCTGGTGGTCGAGGCCATGAAGATGGAGCACAGCATCGCGGCGCCCTTTGACGGCGCGGTGAAGGGCTTGTTCACCCAGGTCGGTGCGCAGGTGGCGCCTGGCGGCTTGCTGATGGAGATCGCGGCAGCCTGAGCGGGCGCGAGGCTAGGTCGTCGCACCGGGTGAGGATGGTGTGCGCAGGATGAAGCGCACCGCCTGTTCGGCCAGTGCATCGATGCTGATGCCGGCGCCGGCCTGGTACCACTGCGCCGTCCAGTTCAACGCGCCGAACATCAGCAGGCGATCCACCGGCGTCGGCTGCGCCCAGTCGCCGGAGGCATGCAGGCGCTCGATCACCCGTGTCCAGATCGACTCGTAGCGGTCCTTCAGCGCAATGATGCGTCCCTGCGCCGCGGCATCCAGCGAGCGCCATTCGTACAGCATCACCGGGATGAAGTCCTGGTTCGGTGCGAGCAGGGTGTGGAGGTGGGCGCGCACGAGCTGCCGCAAGGCCTCGCGCGCGGGCAGGCCATCGACATCGATGGACGCGATGTCAGCGAGCGCCACCGTGAGACCGTGCTCGATCACGGCCTGCAGGATGTCCTGCTTGGTCTTGAAGTGGTAGAACCAGCTGCCCGCATGCACGCCCGCGGCGGTGGCGATGTCGCGCACCGTGGTGTCGCCATAGCCCTTCTCGCGGAACAGCCGCGCCGACTGCTCGATCAGTTCCCGGCGCAAGCCTTCGTTCGCATCCTGCGCCGGACGGCCGCGCTTGCGGCGCGGCGCCGCCCCGGCATCAGGCGTGGCTGTCGGCGACTTGGGAGTGGCGCGTTTCGGCATGCCCTGGCCAATGGAGGAAGCGTCGGCGCATTGTAGCGGCGCAGCGTCGCCGTCGACGCTGCGCCCATCGCGCGGATCAGAAGTGGACGACGGTCCGGATGGACTTGCCTTCATGCATCAGGTCGAACGCCTCGTTGATATCCGTGAGCGCCCTGGTGTGCGTCACGAACGGCGCCAGCTGGATCTTGCCGGCCATCGAGTCCTCCACCATGCCGGGCAGCTGCGAGCGACCCTTCACGCCGCCGAACGCGGTGCCCAGCCAGCGACGGCCGGTGACCAGCTGGAACGGCCGGGTGGAGATTTCCTGGCCCGCGCCGGCCACGCCGATGATGACCGACTGGCCCCAGCCGCGGTGCGCGCATTCCAGCGCGGCGCGCATCACGTTGACGTTGCCGATGCACTCGAAGCTGTGGTCCACGCCCCAGCCGGTCATTTCCACGATGACCTGCTGGACCGGCTTGTCGTAGTCCTTGGGATTCACGAAGTCGGTCGCGCCGAACTCACGCGCCAGCTCGAACTTGCCGGGGTTGGTGTCGACCGCGATGATGCGGCCCGCCTTGGCCAGCTTGGCGCCCTGGATCACGGCCAGGCCGATGCCGCCGAGGCCGAACACGGCGACGCTGTCGCCTTCCTGCACCTTGGCCGTGTTCTTCACCGCGCCCAGTCCGGTGGTGACGCCGCAGCCCAGCAGGCAGACATGCTCGGGGTTCGCGTCCGGGTTGATCTTGGCCAGCGACACTTCGGCGACCACGGTGTACTCGCTGAAGGTGGAGCAGCCCATGTAGTGGTAGATGGGCTGGCCGTTGTAGCTGAAGCGGGTGGTGCCGTCCGGCATCAGGCCCTTGCCCTGCGTGGCGCGCACGGAAACGCAGAGGTTGGTCTTGCCGCTCTTGCAGAACAGGCACTCGCCGCACTCGGCGGTATACAGCGGAATCACGTGGTCGCCCGGCTTCACGCTGGTAACGCCTTCGCCCACCTCCACCACGATGCCGGCGCCTTCATGGCCGAGCACGGCAGGGAAGATGCCTTCCGGGTCGTCGCCCGACAGCGTGAACGCGTCGGTGTGGCAGACGCCGGTATGGGTGATCTTCACCAGCACCTCGCCCTTGCGGGGCGGTTCCACGTCGATGGTGACGATTTGCAGGGGCTTGCCCGCTTCGAAGGCAACAGCAGCGCGTGATTTCATGGCGATGATCCTGGGACGAATGAACTCCGACGGCCACGGCGGCGGCCATCGGGGGAGGGTTAACGGAGATAGGAGCGCACGAGGGACACCACCTCTTCGATGGACTGGTCGGGTTTGCCGTTGGCTTGCGCCATGTGGGCGAACTCCTCTCTCAGGTGGCTTTCCAGCACGCCGGCCATCAGGCCATTGATGGCTCCGCGCACGGCGGCGATCTGCTGGAGGATGGGGCCGCAGCCGGCGCCACTCTCCAGCGCCGCCTCGAGCGCGTCCAGTTGGCCGCGTACGCGCCGGACACGCGTCAGTACGCGCTTTTTCTCTTCGGGAGTGTGTGGCATCGCCGCGCCCTCGTGGATACTGGCTGGGGGTATCCTATATACCCCCTCCCAGTATGGCAACCCAAGGTCGATTCCCGCGGTTCATCCAGGCCTGGGGCTTCGGAACGCGGCGCCGCCGTCGCGACGAGGCGTGTCGGCGAAGCAGGCTTGGTTCGCCCGCGCTCGGTGTCATCGATTCGCCTACCGGATATCCATGACGGGCATATGGCCGTATGGATGGATATTTGCGGGTCGGCCAAATGGACGACTTGTGCATGGTCCTGCGGCGGGCATGATGCGAACACGCTTCGGCTGGGGGCCAGGCATGAGCATGTTCTCCTGTGATTTTCGGGGTTGCACGGTGTGCGTCACCTACGACGGCAGCCTGGATGACGAAGTCATCTGGATCGCCAACGTGATGCTGGACGGCCAGGCCCGCAGCATCGACGGGACCATCGCCGCGCGATCCAGGCATGTCCAGGCCGATGTCTCCGGCGCCGTGATCCGGGGGCTGGAATGGGTCTGCGGGGCATCCCGGGCCTGAGCACATCACCCGCGTCCTGCGCGGACGCCCGATCCCGGGGTGCCGTACGCGCCGCCTGCACGGTTCGGTCGGGCCGGATTCCCGTCAACCCGCAGGCGGCCTGGCGGCGTTGACCGCGTACTGGGCAGCGAAGGCCCGCTGGTAGGCCGGCCGCGCTTCGCCGCGTGCGACATAGGCAGCCAGGGCAGGGAACTCGTCCAGGAGGCCCGACGCCCGCAGCCTGAGCAGCACCGACACCATCATCAGGTCGCCTGCACTGAAGGATCCGTCGAGCCACTCCGCATCACCCAGGCGCGTGGTGAGCTGGCGCAGGCGGTCGCGGATGCGTTCGTGCACCAGCGGCAGGCGCTCCCCCGCCCAGGGCCGGTCACCCTCGACCAGCCTGGCAACGGTGAGGTCCAGGATCGGCGGCTCCACGGTGTTGAGTGCGGCGAACATCCAGCTGATCGCCCGGGCACGGGCATGGGCGTCGCCTGGCAGCAGTCCGGCGTGGCGCCCGGCGATGTGCAGGATGATCGCGCCGGTCTCGAACAGGACGAGGCCGGCTTCCTCGTAGGTGGGGATCTGGCCGAAGGGATGCAGGGCCAGGTGTGCGGGCTCCTTCATCGCGGCGAAGGACACCAGGCGGACCTCGTAGGGTTGCTCCACTTCCTCGAGCGCCCAGCGGACGCGGGTATCGCGAGCCAGCCCCTTGCCGCCGTCGGGCGAGCGCTCAAAGGCCGTAATGATGATGGTCATCGTCTGGCTCCTCGTGTACCAAGGCGTCGGACGCCATGCGGGCGGAGGTCACGGAGGACCCACCGCCTCCGGCGATGAGTCCGTCCCGGGCCCGGTTGGCTGCTCCGCCGCGGCATCGCAGGGCCCGATTCCATCCCAACCGGGATCGCCGTTCAAGCGTCACGACGCAGCCTGTTGATGGCGGTGTCGATGTGGCGCTTCCCATGCATTGTGGGCGATCGACGGCGTCCGCTACTTCGTCGACGAGGAAGCCACCGGCTTGCCGTCCAGGAACTGGTGGATGGCGGGGATCGTGACGCCGGGCGCTTCCTCCATCAGCCAGTGCCCCGCATTCGGAACCACCAGTTCGGTGACGTTGTTCGCCGCGTTGCGCATCACGATGGCCTCGTTGGCGCCGAACGATTTCTCGCCGCCGATGGCCAGCACGGGCATGGTGAGCCTGGTCGCCATGGCCGCCTTGTTGTCCTCGGCGTCGCGGCGAATGGCGCGGAACTGGGCAAACGCGTCGTGCATGGCGTTCGGCCGGGCGTACAGCTCGGCATAGTGCTGGCGGGTGGCTTCGTCGACCTTGCTCGGGTCGCCGGCGAATTCATTCCAGAAGCGGTCGAGGTAGATGCGCTCGCGACCGGCTACCAGGCGCTCCATGTCAGGGCCGCCAAAGTCGAAATGCCACAGCGCGGGCAGGCGCACGATCTGGTCCCACGGCGGGATGCCCGGCACTGGCGCATCCATCACGACCAGGCGATCGGTCTTGTCCGGGTAACGGGAGGCATAGGCGTACGCCACCATGGTGCCGATGTCGTGGCCCACGACCATCGCATGGTCGATGCCGAGCTTGCCGAGCACGCCGCGGATATCGGCGGCCTGTGTCCTCTTGTCGTACCCGTCCTCGGGATGGGAGGACAGCCCCATGCCGCGCAGGTCGGGCACCACCACGGTGTGGTTGCGCGCCAGATCGGCAGCCAGGGGCGCCCACATGTCGCCGGTGTCACCGAAGCCATGCAGCAGCACGACGGCAGGCCCCTTGCCGCCGACGCGGACGTGGATCGTGGCGCCGTCCGTCTGGATGTCCTGCACCCGGAACGACGGCGGAAATGCCTGGACGCTGGCCGCGGCCGGAGCGCTCAAGCCGGCAAGCAGGCACGCAAGCAGAAAAAGGCGAATCATGGAGATGACTCCCAATGGAGAAGTTGGATGTTCGAGGCTGCCCCTGCAGTGGACGAGGCGGGTAGCCGCGCTCGTCCAACGACCTAGTTCAAGGCAGGGAGTGTCATGTGCGCGTGATTGACGCGCCGCCATCCACCAGGGACGCGGTGCCGGTCACGAAGGCCGAATCGTCCGAGGCGAAGTACAGCACCGAGCGGGCCAGCTCGTCCGGCGTGGCGACGCGCTTGAGCGCATGCAGCTGGGTGATGAACGCCTGCGACTGCTCGGTGTTGTTCATGTCCCGGTACATGTCCGTATCGACGGCGCCGGGCAGCACGGCGTTCACCCGGACGTTCCGCGGGCCGAACTCGGCGGCCAGGGCCTGGGTCAGTCCGATCAGGCCGGACTTGCTGGCCGCATAAGCGGCGACGCCCGGGAACGCAAACGAATGGCCGACGAAGGTGGAGGTGAAGATCACCGAGCCGCCACCGTTCCTGAGCATCTGCGCGATCTGGTGCTTCGCGCCGAGGAACGAGCCGGTGAGGTTGATCGCCAGCGCCTCGTTCCAGCCGGCCTCGCTGACCCCGGTGCTTTCCCCGGCCTCGCCCAGCGTGCCGGCGTTGTTGAAGGCGATATCCAGCCGTCCGTAGCGGCTGACCGCGAGGTCGACCAGCGCGGCCGCATAGGCCTCGGAGCGGACGTCGCCTGCCAGCGCCACGGCGGTGCCACCCGCCGCTTCGATCTCCTGTACCAGCGACTGCAGCTCCGACTCGCGGCGCGCGCCTACCACGACCCTGGCGCCCTCGGCGGCAAACAGTTTCGCGGTCGCCCGGCCAATGCCGGAGCTGGCGCCGGTGACCAGTGCGACCTTTTCGTTGAGACGTGACATGGTTTTCTCCAGTGTGTTGGCGATGGACGCCCGTGGCGTCGTTGGGGATACCTTGCGCCCGGCAGGGCGGCATGACGTGCCACCGGCGCGTCGCACATGTTCGATTCCTTCGAACGTGTCGACTTGCGTCGGGTCCGCATCGGCCAGGTCATCGCGGGGCTGCACCTCACAGCAGGTGACGACACCGGGCGCACGTCTCGTTCGAGGAGGCCCTTCACGTCGCCGTACCGATCCCGAACGGCACTTAACGGCGGCGACGTCCATGCGCGGATATCACGTCATGGGCATGCACTCCATGCCGGGCGTTAACACCCGGTAGGTCACGGTGGGAGCTCGCCACAAGCGCGGCAGGCCGCAAGGTCGCCAGCGATCGGGAGTCGAGCAGTCCTCATGAGTGTCAGGCCGTCGGATGCATTCGTGTTCTTTGGTGCCACCGGAGATCTCGCCTACAAGATGATCTTTCCGGCGCTGCAGGCGCTGATCAGGGCGGGTGGGCTGAGCATGCCGGTGATCGGTGTCGCGCACGGCGGGCTGACGCTCGAGCAGCTGCGCGAACGCGCGCGGAACAGCCTGCGGGAGCACGGCGGCATCGATGCCCGGGCGTTCGACCGGCTTTCAGGCCAGCTGCAGTACGTCGATGGCGATTACCAGGATCCGGACACCTATGCGCGGCTGAAGAAGGCCCTGGGCGACGCCCGTTGTCCCCTCCATTACATGGCGATTCCGCCCGCCATGTTCGGCACGGTGGTGAACGGACTGTCGGTCTCGGGCTGCGCGCGGGGAGCCAGGATCATCGTCGAGAAGCCCTTCGGCCGCGACCTGGCGTCGGCGCAACAACTGAATCGCACGCTGCATGAAGTCTTCGACGAATCGGCGGTATTTCGCATCGATCATTACCTCGGCAAGGAGGCGGTGCAGAACCTGCTGTACTTCCGTTTCGCCAATGCGTTCCTCGAGCCGGTGTGGAATCGCATGTACGTCGACAACGTCCAGATCACCATGGCGGAGGATTTCGGCGTGGAGCATCGCGGCGGCTTCTACGACCAGGTCGGCGCCCTGCGCGACGTGGTGCAGAACCACCTGCTGCAGGTGACCGCGTTGCTCGCCATGGAAGCCCCCGCGCACCGCGACCTGGCGGCGATGCGCGCGGAGAAGCTGCGACTGTTCCAGGCGATGCGGCCGCTGAAGCCCCGGGAGGTCGTGCGCGGCCAGTTCCGGGGCTACCGCGATGAAGAGGGCGTGGCGCCGGAATCCCGCGTGGAGACCTTTGCGGCACTGCGCCTGCATATCGATACATGGCGCTGGGCCGGCGTGCCGTTCTATATCCGCACCGGCAAGCGCATGCCGCTGACCCGCTGCGAGGTGGTCGCGACGCTGAAGCGACCGCCCGTGGCCGTGTTCGATACCGTCACCAGGCAGCAGGCCAACTACCTGCGCTTTCGGCTCAGCCCGGAGGTCACCCTCTCGCTGGGCGCGCGCGTCAAGCGCGCTGGCGAGCAGATGCGCGGCGAGCCGGTGGAGCTGGTGGCGAGGCATCAGTCGCCCGGGGAGGAGCTGCCGTATCAACGGCTGCTGGGGGAGGCGATACGCGGTGATCCGTCGCTGTTCACCAGTGATGCCTGCGTGGAGGCCGCATGGGCGGTCGTCGATCCCGTGCTGGACGACGCGGAGGGTGTCCATGCCTACACCCCCGGCAGCTGGGGGCCGGAGGCTGCCAACGCCATGACGGCGAACGACGGAGGTTGGCATGACCCAGGGGCGGAGTATTCGCGGGCGTGATGGCAGCGAAGCCGTCGACGCCCTCATTCACTTGTGCCTGAAGCTTGCATCGAACCCACCATGAAACCTACCCAGCAATTGCATCAACTCGGCCAGAGTCTCTGGCTGGACAACATCACCCGGGACCTGCTCAACAGCGGGGCGCTGCGTCGGTATATCGACGAACTCTCGGTCACCGGTCTTACGTCGAATCCCACCATCTTCGATGCGGCCATCGGTGGCGGCCATTCCTACGACGCCGGCATCCGTGAGAGAGCCAGGGCAGGGCTGGCAGACGAGGACCTGTTCATCGAGCTGGCACTGGACGACCTGCGTCGTGCCGCCGACATGTTCCATCCCACGTTCGAGGCCAGCCAGCACCAGGACGGCTGGGTGTCGATGGAGGTATCGCCGCTGCTGGCGTCCGACACGCGGGGGAGCATCCGGGCCGCCAGGCGCATCCACCAGCAGGCGGCGCGGCCGAACCTGTTCGTCAAGATTCCCGGTACGCCGGCCGGCATTCCCGCGATCGAGGAGTCGATCTTCGCCGGTGTACCCATCAACGTGACCCTGCTGTTCTCGCGCGAGCAGTACCTGGCGGCCGCCGAAGCGTATATGCGCGGCATCGAGCGTCGCCTGGAGGCGGGGCTGGATCCGGGCGTCCGCTCCGTGGCCTCGCTCTTCGTCAGTCGCTGGGATGTCGCGGTGAAGGACGTCGTGCCCGAGGCGCTGCACAACCGGCTGGGCGTGGCGATCGGTGGGCAGGTGTATCGCGCCTATCGCGACGTGCTTGCGTCGGATCGCTGGAACGCACTCTCGGCACGAGGCGCCGTGCCGCAGCGGCTGCTCTGGGCGAGCACCGGCAGCAAGGATCCGCAGGCGTCCGACACCTTGTACGTCGAGGCACTGGCAGCACCCGACACCATCGACACCATGCCCGAGAAGACCTTGCTCGCCCTGTCCAGGCACGGCGCGATCACTGACGTGATGCCCGAGGACGGTGGCGACGCGGAAGCCACCCTTGCGCTGTTCGCCCGTGCAGGCGTGGATGTGGATGCGCTGGCCGCGCGACTCCAGACGGAGGGGGCGGCCGCGTTCGTCACCTCGTGGAAGGAATTGCTTGGACGCATCGCCGAAAAGAGCACGCGACTGGCAGGCGCCAGGGCATCGTGACCATCGGCGCCTGCGCTACCCGATTCCGTCGCGCTTGATCGGGTGGCCGCCAAATTCGTTGCGCATCGCCGACAGCAGCTTGTCCGAGTAGGAGTCTTCGTCGCGCGAGCGCAAGCGCTCTATCAACGACTGGGTGATCACCGGAGCGGGCACGTTGAGTTCGATGGCTTCATCCACCGTCCAGCGTCCCTCGCCCGAATCCTCCACATGAGGCGCGATGCCGGACATCTCGGGATTCTTCGCCAGGGCGTCGGCGGTGAGGTCGAGCAACCAGGAGCGCACCACGCTGCCATGCCGCCAGATCTCGGCAATCATCGGCAGGTCCAGCTCGAAGTCGATCTTCTGCCGAAGGATGGCGAAGCCCTCGGCATAGGCCTGCATCAGTCCGTATTCGATACCGTTGTGGACCATCTTGGTGAAATGGCCGGCCCCGGCGGGTCCGACGCGCGCCCATCCCCGGTCCTTGGCGGGAGCCAGCGATTCGAGCACGGGACGCAGTCGCTCGATGGCGACTTCGTCGCCGCCGATCATCAGGCTGTAGCCCTCCTCCAGTCCCCACACGCCGCCACTGGTGCCGCAGTCGAGGCAGGTGATGCCCTGTCTGGCGAGCTGCTTCGCCCGGCGCATGCTGTCCTTGTAGAACGAGTTGCCCCCGTCGACGACGGTGTCGCCCGAGGCGAGCAGGGGCGACAGCGCATCGAGGCTGGCATCCGTGGCTTTTCCTGCTGGCACCATCAGCCATACGGTGCGCGGCGCGGGCAGGGCGGTCACCAGCGCCGCAAGCGTATTGACCGAGGGCGCACCCGTGCCCTCGAACGCCTTGCGTGCCGTTGCCTGCGGGTCGAAGCCCACCACCTGGTGTCCTGCCCGCAGCAATCGCTGGGCCATGTTGGCGCCCATCCGGCCCAGTCCGATCATGCCCAGCTTCATGGTGTGTCCCCGAGTGGCGCGGCGGCCCTGCGCCTCACCGGGATGCCTCGATGGCGTGGGCGACATCCGCGGGCGAGCCGTAGTCGACGATCGGCGACAGGTGCGGGTCGTCACGATCGAAGGGCTGGTCCACCACGACATGCACGCCACTGGCGCCCGCCTGCCGCATGACACGCATGACGTCCTCCAGCGGAACCCTGTCCGCCAGCTCGACGGTCAGCGTGGCATGCCCCACGAGGGAGGGATTGCGGTCCGCGGCGGGCGAGCGGACCTCGCTGCGTGACATCGCGTGATGACTGAAGCGCGACACCACGGTGGTCGGTGCGCTCGAACTGGCTGGCGAGTCGCCGATGCTTTCACTGCAGCAGACCACGGCATCATCGCGTCGCATGCCGCGTGAAAGCAGTTTGTCCAGCGCGGACGAGGCGGCGAACTGAGTATCGAATTCGGCAATGACCAGGTCGCTCATGGCGTGACTCCGGACGTGATGGAGTCTCCATGCTAGACACGCATGGGTAGGGTCGCGTGACGGTCGCGTGTGTGGCAGGCCTGCCCGCGCGTTGCCCGCGTGCGTGCGTCGCGGCGTGCCCTGCGATGGGGGTGAACCGCACCTTATCGTGCGAAGGCGCCGCCCCGCTCGATGGTCACCGAGATGCCTGCTGCCGGCTGACCTCGGTGAAGTAGGTGCTCAGCGGCTCCACCTCGGTATCGAGTATGGGGGCGCCATAGGCGGTACGCATCTTGTTGATTACCGCCTTCCACTGGTCCTGGGACAGTGCGGGCTGCCGCAGCACCATGCCGGCGGAATGGCAGATCAGGCACTTGCCGGCCAGGTCGGCACCCGGGCCCGGCGGAAACGACGCCGTGCTTGCGGGGAGGTCCACCTTGACCGAGTGGATCACGATTGGCGATGGCTTCTTCTCCTGGGCCGCGGCGGAGGTCGTCGCCAGCAAGACAACCAATGCACATGCCCAGGTCGTGGAGGAAACATTCATGGCAAGGTCCTCAGGCCACGACGAGCCGGATGCGCTCGATCACATTGCGCATGAAGCCGCCGCCATTCCAGTTGGGTGTTTCGGGCTGCTCCACGCCGTTGGTGTTGACGGTCTTGACCATCAGCTCCACGTCGCCGCGCTGGGTTGGCGTGAAAGCGGCATGCCAGCGGCGGAACGCGTACTTGCCGTGGTCCGCCTCCAGGGTGGCCTCCGTCCAGTGCGCGCCACCGTCGCTGGACCACAGCACCTTCTGCACGCCGCAGTCGCCACCGAAGGCGATGCCGCGCATCGCGACCGCATGGCCGGCGAGGACCTTGCCCCCCTCGCGCAGGTTGGTGATGAACGAGCGGGGCGCCAGGCGATTGATCGGCACGCTCTTGAAGCCGGTCTGGCCGGGGGCGACATTGGCGTGCGGCGTATCCGGGATCATGTACGCCTTCGCCATCCAGTAGTTGTCGTCGGCCTTGTCCAGCACCTCGATGTCGTTGAGCATCTTCACCCAGTAGGTGGAGTACCAGCCGGGGACGACCAGGCGCAGCGGAAATCCGTTCAGCAGCGGCAGCTGCTCGCCATTCATGCCGTACGCGAGCATGACCTCGCCGTCGCTCGCATGCTCGATGTCGAGTGACTTCAGGAAGTCGGGCGTCGCCTGCAGGGTGCCGCTGTCCAGCCCGTTGAAACGCACCTGCACGGCGCCGGCCTTGATGCCGGCCCGGGCCAGCACGTCCTTCAGCCGGACTCCCGTCCAGCGCGCGCAACCCATGGCGCCGTTCGCCCATTGCCCGCCGGGGACGCGCGGCTCGAAGAAGCCGCGCGAATTGCCGGAACACTGGTTGACAGCCGCGATCTCGAACCGTTCGAAGTCGTTCATGAGCTGCTTGAGGCTGAGCGACAACGGCTTGTCGACCTGCCCATGCACGACCAGCCGAAACGCCTCGGCATCGATCTGCGTGGGAATGTACGCAAGGTGCCAGCGTACGAAGAAGCGATCGTTGGGCGTGAACACGCCCTGGTCGAATACTTCGAAGGGCGTTTCGAGCATGGGCGGCCGCGTACGCAGCAGGATCATGTCTCCCTTCTGCGGGAAAGCACGCGTGAGGTCACGCGCACCATTGGCGAATGGCAGTCGAATGGCGTTGGACTGCGCGCCAAGGGCCGTTGCGCTGCCCACGAGCCCCACCGAACCCAGCAGGCCGGCGGCCTGCAGGAAGCGGCGGCGTGACATCGCATCGTGGCCGGATTGATCGCTCATGACGGTCGTTACTCCGAATGAAGATGTCGACGTGTTCCATGAAGCTCGAGCGTGGTTCGGAGGAAGCATGCGATGCCTGCTCCCTCCCATCATCATGCTGCATCCGGGCACGTGATGTCTGCGAAAACCGGTCCTGCCCGGCCTTGCCTGGGCGGACAGGCAAGGCGCCATGCAGCGGGCGGCGAAGTCGCTGCCTCGCTCAGGACCATGGCCCATCCCGCGTCTGTTCCCCGGCGCCCGTCCACACGCCGCCGACGCTGGCCGGCGTAGTCTGCATCACCGTCGTCGCCCGGGCCATGGGGACTGATGATCGCCCTGGCGCGACGTCCGGGTGCCTGCGGGCACGCAGCAAGGCAAGCATGGCCATGAAAGCCGACAGCCAGCTTCGATCGAACCTGGCGAGCGTGATGCCGGATCTGGAAGCGCTATATACCGACATACATGCCCACCCTGAGCTTTCGATGCAGGAAACACGCACCGCCGATCTTGCCGCGACGCGCCTGCGCGAGGCGGGCTACGAGGTCACCACGGGCGTGGGCAAGACCGGCGTGGTGGGCTTGTTGCGCCATGGCGCCGGTCCCACGGTCATGTTGCGCGCGGACATGGATGCCTTGCCGGTGGCGGAGGCAACGGGGCTGCCCTACGCGAGCCAGGTGACGGCAAAGGACAGGGACGGGCACATCGTGCCGGTCATGCATGCCTGCGGTCACGATATGCACGTCACCTGCCTGGCAGGCGCCACGGCTCTGCTGGCTCGGATGCGTGACAGCTGGCAAGGGACGGTCATGGCGGTATTCCAGCCCGCGGAGGAGACCGGCACGGGCGCGCAGGCGATGATCAAGGACGGACTCTTCAAGCGCTTTCCCAGGCCGGACGTGGTGCTCGGGCAGCACGTCATGGTCGGTCCCGCGGGGACGGTCAGCGGCCGCGCCGGCGTCATTACCTCCGCGGGAGACAGCCTGCAGATTCGCCTGTTCGGCCGCGGCGCCCACGGCTCGATGCCGCAGGCCAGCATCGACCCGGTGGTGATGGCCGCGGCGACGGTGCTTCGACTGCAGACCGTGGTGTCGCGCGAACTTGCCGCCACCGAAGCCGCTGTCGTCACCGTCGGTGCATTGCAGGCAGGAACCAAGGAGAACGTGATACCGGATGAGGCGACGATCAAGCTCAACGTGCGCACGTTCGACGAAGGCGTACGCAAGCGGGTGCTGTCTGCCATCACGCGCATCGTGAATGCCGAAGCCGAGGCGTCGGGCGCACCGCATCCACCGGAGATCACGCCGCTGGACAGCTATGCCCTGGTCATCAACGATGCCGCGGCCAACCAGATCGTCGGCGACGCATTCCGCCAGTACTTCCCCGAGGGGAGTGTCGAGAAAACCCAGCCAACCTCGGCCAGCGAGGATTTCGGCTGCTTTGGCGCCCAGTGGAAGGTCCCGTCCGTCTTCTGGTTCATCGGCGGCACCGATCCGGAGACCTACAGGAAGGCCCAGGCGGCGGGTCGGCTCAATGACCTGCCGACCAACCACAACCCGCGCTTTGCGCCGGTCATCCAGCCAACGCTGCAGACGGGCGTCGAATGCCTGGTCGTTGCGGCGCTGGCCTGGTTGGGCAAGAGTTGACGCCGGATCGCGTGGGATACGACGGGGTGGAATGCGGTTGGCCCGGCACCGTGATCCAATGGGCGATTCCATCGTTTCGTAACCAGACCACCAGCGCATGCCGACGAACGGATTACTGCTACTCATTGCCGACCTTGTCGGCACGTTCGTGTTTGCCCTCAGTGGTGCCACGGCGGCGACGCGACGCCAGCTCGATCTGTTCGGGGTGCTCGTGCTGTCCTTCGTTGCGGCCAATTCCGGCGGCATCATCCGCGACCTGCTTATTGGCGCGGTACCGCCCGCCGCGATCAGCGACTGGCGGTACCTTGCGGCTTCCCTCTGCGCGGGCGTGATCACGTTCTGGTGGGCTCCGCTCATCGAACGACTGCAGAATCCCGTGCGCATGTTCGACGCGGCGGGCCTTGCCCTGTTTGCTGTGGCCGGCGCGCAGAAGGCGCTGGCTTACGGCTTGAATCCGCTGATGGCGGCACTGCTCGGCATGCTCACCGGCATTGGGGGCGGCATGGCGCGTGACCTGCTGCTGGCCGACATTCCGCTCGTCCTGCGCGCCGACCTATATGCCGTCGCGGCGTTGCTGGGGGCGGGCTTTGTCGTCATCGGCGAAAAGCTCGGACTGCCGATCGCGGCTGCCATGGCGATCGGGGCGGCACTCTGCTTCATGCTGCGCATGGCGGCGGTGCGGCGTGGCTGGCAATTGCCCGTGGCTGGCGGACGGCACCGCTCCAATCCGACCGACGTACCGCCGCGGTGAAGATGGCGCCTCCATCCCCGTGTCATCGAGGGTGGAGGCGCCAACGGCTTTATTCGACGATATTCGCGGTGACGTGATACACGCGTCCGCCCCAGCCGTCATCGGGGAAGGCGTCCGACACCTTCAGGTAAACCGGCCTGGCCCCGTTGTTGGCAGTGCCGAGGTACGGCGTCAGGTCGATCGTGCGATCGGCCTTGTTCGAGCCGTCGGTGATCCGCCGGGTCTCCTGCAGCACGGTCGTCCAGTGCGCGTTGTCAGAACTGACTTGCACCAGGAACTCGGCGTCGATGGTCAGGATGACCTGCGCCGAGGTGGTGTCGGCCGGGAAGGGGAAGCGATAGGTGAAATGCGCATTGCCGTCCGCGAAGCGGTTCTGCACGCCATTGCTCTGCGAGCCGTCTGGATCGAAAAGCCACGGTTGCTCGTCGACCGTGCCGGTGTCGAAATCGATCTTGTGCGCGACCAGCACGTCGGCCTGGGTGGTGAAGCCCAGCCCTGCCGCGCTGAGATTCGCCGTGAGCAGATGATGCCCGTCCGTGGCCGAGCTGGGCACGGTCAACGTCAGCGGCGTGGAAGCGTGGGCGGGTATCGCGCTGCCCTGGGGCTGCAGGCGCAGCATGGTGGCCTGCGGCGAGACGCTCCATCCGGCCGGCGCATCGACGGTGACGCGTGCCTGCAACGGGAAGAATCCGGTCGCCGAGGCATCGAGGTCAAGGGCGATGGTGGTGGCGCCCGATGCGGCGGGCATGATCACCGGTTGCGCCGGCGACAGGGTGGCGGCCAGCGACACCTGCGGCGTTGGGATGGGCACGTCGCCGACCAGGGCACTGAGTGCGCTGGCCTGGGTGCGCCAGTCGAACACATTGGGGTGGTCGGCGCTGGTGGCGCCTGACCAGCGCGTGCCCAGTCGCCCGGCGGCATCGCGATCGTTCGCCCAGATGCTTTCGGCCTGCTGTGAAAGGAAGGCCGCGTAGCGGGGATCGTGCGTGCTGTCGACCAGGTCGGTCCAGTAGCGCATGAAGATGCCCTTGAACTGCTTGGCATTGTCATCGCAGGTCTGGCTGGTGGCATCACAGGTTTCGCTGAGGATGCCGTCGGTCACCAGTGCGTTCGGACCGATCGCGGCGTCGGCGAGCCTCTGCACGCCGGCCAGGATGGCCGGGTCACGCGTGGCGCGCCACAGTTCCAGGCCGGCGCCGATGGCCAGGCCCTGGTTGTAGCTCCACACGTTCTGGCCGTTGTTGGTGCAGGCATTGGTGAGGCCGTCGTTGACCAGGCCAGCCGCATTGATCATGCCGCTATTCTGGAACCACGCCCACGCCGTGCGCGAACGGGCAAGCCACTGCGTATCGCCGGAAATGCGGTTGTGCAGCTCGGCGGTAAGCCGTATCCACAATCCGTTGGTGACGGCGTTCTTGTAGGTGCGTTCGGCGTTCCACCAGACGCCGCCGCCGCAGCTGCCGGTGTCCCAGTAGCCGTTCACGTAGTTGGCGATGGTGACCGCCATGTCCAGGTACTTCGGGTTCCCGGTCAGGTCATACGCCTGCACCCAGGTCAGGCCCCACCATTCGGAATCGTCGATGGCGCGGCTGGTGAAGTTGCCCAGCAACGGGTCACCCGACAGCACCCCGGGCGGAAACACGCCCTTGTCCTTTTCGAAGGTGTTGTCCAACTGGCCGAGATAGCGACGGTCGCCGGTGCGTTGCATGTAGTCGCCGATGGTCTGCAGCGCCACGGCCGAGTTCCACCAGCTGGACGGAAACCAGGCCTTGGTGGGCTCGTACGAACCCATCAACACGTCCGCGGCTACCCGTGCGCGGGCGACGGTGGTCGAGCCGTCGGCGCGGGGGCTGTCAGGGTACGTTCGGTCATCCGCCGCCGAGGGCAGGGCGATGACCAGCATCATCAGGCCGGCCGTGGCCAGCAGTGTCCGGACTCGTATGCGTAAGGCTTCGAGATTCATGATCGGAAGCGCTCCTTTCGGATACCCACAAGGGGGATGGGGCGGCAAGCCCGCCCATCCATGGACGGACCGTGGGCGGTGATCCGGCCTGGAAGCGTGCACGCAAGGAGCCGTCTAGACGGCTGTCTCCCCGCGCGGCAGAACCCTCAACACCCGGCAAGCACCCGCAGACACTCCCGGGCTCCCCTGTTTGAATTCCGCATTTAGATCGATCTAAATCTCATTCCTAAAAAAAGGCCATGACCTGATGGACCCGTAGACCGGACGCTCAGCGATCAATGCCGCGCGCCACTGTAACCCGCTTCCGCGGCGAGAAGCTTGCTGCGTTGCAAAAGCGACGCTCGCGACGACGTGGCCGGGTGGGGTCGGGATGCCGGTGGGCGCGGTGTCGCCCGCGCAGGAAGGTCGCCGGCAACGGCCGATCATCAGGGACTGAACCAGGTTGGTCGTTCGTAACAAGTCGGGCCAGGTTCCTTGCCCACTACGGTGGCGCATGCAACGCCGTCATGATTGCCGCGCCGGGCCGCAACGTTCCGGTCGCTGCCGCGACCAGCCCTCACGCCGGATCGCGCCCCGTGGGAAACCACAGCATGAAGCGGGTGACGCCGCCGGGTTCGCTTTCCGCGCTGACGCGTCCGTCGTGCAGCTCCATGATGCTCTTGACGATGGACAGGCCCAGGCCGGCGGAACTGGCGGAGTCGCCGCGGGCGCGGTCGACGCGGTAGAAACGGTCGAACAGCTTCGCCAGGTGCTCCGGAGGCACGCCGACGCCGGGATTCTCGACGGTGACGCAGATCGCCCCGGGCGTTTCGGCCACCCGGAGGTGGATGGTCTGGTGCGGCGGCGTATAGCGCAGCGCGTTGGACAGCAGGTTGCTCACGGCGCGGCGGAACAGGTCGCGATCGGCAAGCAGCTGCGCGCTGCCGTCGATGTGGATGCCGATGTCGGTGTCGGCGGCCAGGCCTTCGAAGTAGTCGCCGATGCGCTGCAGCTCCTCGCCGACGTCGAACGCAAGGCGCTGGAGGGCGAACTGCGGACTGTCAGCCCGGGCCAGGAACAGCACGCTCTCGATCATGCGACTGACGCGGTCGCATTCCTCGATGTTGGACCCCAGCAGTGCCTGGTATTCGCCCGCGGACCGGGGGCGCGCCAGGGCCACCTCGTTGGTGCCGCGCAGGTTGCCGATGGGTGTGCGCAGGTCATGCGCAAGATCCACCGTGAACTGCCACACCCGCGAGAAGCCGTCTTCCAGCCGGGACAGCATGTCGTTCAGCACGGTGGCCAGTGCGTGCAGTTCGGGCGGTCCGTCATGGGCCGACAGTCGCGTGCCCAGGGTGTGGGCCGAGATCGTGGCGGCCTGGGCGGCCATGAGCTTCAGCGGGCGCAAGGCCCGCTGGATCAGGAAATAACCCAGCAGCACCGTCAGGATCACGCCGGCCAGCAGGCGATAGGCCATGTCGCGCGCGTAGTGGTGCAGCAGCGACTCGCGATCGACCAGTGACCGGGCCACGACGATGGTGACGCTTGTTCCGTCCTGCAACTGCCCGACCGCGGCGATGCCGCGCACCGGCTTGCCGTCCGCGTCGCGCCAGGATTCGAGCAGCTCCGCGGTCAGGCGGCGATCGGGCGTGATCGCATGCTGGAAGACGAGGGGTAGGCCCGGAGGATTGTGGTCGACCAGCGTTCGGCCATCGCTGTCGACGATACGCAGCGCGTTGTTGGCGTCACCGAGCACGTTGATCACCAGGCGGTCCTGGTGTGCCATCAGGTCGGGCAGGTTGGCGAATTCCCTGGCGAGGCGTCGCAGGTGGCGTGCCTGCAGCACCAGGTTGGTGTCGTCCTGTTCGTAGATGCGCTGCGAGGCGGCCTGGTACAGCAGGAACCCGACCAGCGCGAAACTCGTCGCCGTCACCACCGCGAAGATGAGGCTGAGCCGGGCGATCAGCGAAAGGCGGCGCATCATTCGCCCTCGCGTTCCTCGTCCAGGACATAACCCATGCCGCGCACGGTATGGATGAGCTTCACCTCGTAGCCGTCGTCGACCTTGGCGCGCAGCCGGCGGATCGCCACCTCGACCACGTTGGTGTCGCTGTCGAAGTTCATGTCCCACACGTACGAGGCGATCTGCGCACGGCTCAGCACTTCGCCACGCCGCCGCGCCAGCAGCTGCAGCAGGGAGAACTCGCGGGGCGTGAGGTCGATGCGCTGGCCCTGGCGCCGCACGCGCCGTCGTACGGCGTCGATCTCCAGGTCGCCGATGTGCATGTGCTCGATGTCCCTGGGCGGCCCCCGGCGCAGCAGGGTGCGTATGCGCGCCAGCAGTTCGACGAAGGCGAACGGCTTGACCAGGTAGTCGTCGCCGCCCAGCTCCAGCCCGCGCACGCGCTCCTCCAGCTCATCGACGGCGGTGAGCAGCAGCACCGGCGTGTCCTTCTTCGCCCGAAGCCGCCGCAGCACCTCCCAGCCGTCCATGCCGGGCAGCATCACGTCGAGCACGACGAGGTCGTAATCCTCCTCGAGCGCCTGGTGCAGGCCGTCCACGCCGTTGGCGACCACGTCGACGGTGAAGCCGGATTCCTCGAGCCCCTTCTTCAGGTACTCGCCGGCCTTCTTTTCGTCCTCGATCACCAACAGGCGCATGGGATCTCCTGCGTAGCCTTGGCCGGATGATAGCGACAACGCCGCGCCCGACGTGATTACAGAATCGTCAGGAACCTGTCAGGGGCCGGCAAGCGCCTGGAGCCTAGCCTTTCCGGCGACCCGTTCCGTTGGTGAGGTGCTCCATGTGGATCGTTCAACTGGCGCTTCGGCGGCCTTATACGTTCATTGTCGTGGCCCTGCTGCTGGCCGTGCTGGGCCCGCTGATGGTGCTGCGGACACCGACCGACATCTTCCCCAACATCAATATCCCGGTGTTGAGCATCGTGTGGTCGTACAACGGCTTTTCGGCCGACGACATGGCCAACCGCATCACCACGCCCTATGAGCGTGCGTTGACCTCGGACGTGGACAACATCGAGCACGTGGAGTCGCAGACCGTCAACGGCATCGCCGTCATCAAGGTCTTCTTCCATGAAGGCGCCGACATCAACCGGGCGATCGCCGAGGCCTCGGCCAATGCCCAGTCGATCCTGCGCGTGCTGCCGCCGGGTACGTTGCCGCCGCTGGTCATCTCGTACAACGCGTCGACCGTGCCCATCCTGCAGCTGGCGCTGTCCAGCCGCACGCTGCCCGAGCAGCAGCTGTACGACCTGGGCAACAACTTCATCCGCACGCAGCTGGCGACGGTGCAGGGCGCCTCGATCCCGCTGCCGTTCGGCGGCAAGGTGCGCCAGATCATGGTGGACATCGACCCCGGCGCGCTGCAGGCACACGGCCTGTCGCCCCTGGACGTGGTCAATGCGGTCAATGCGCAGAACCTGATCCTGCCGGGCGGCACGGCGAAGATCGGCGCGCTGGAATACAACGTCAACCTCAATGGCAGCCCGACCTCGGTCGATGCCCTGAACCTCATGCCGGTCAAGGCGACCGACGGTGGCGTCACCTATCTGCGTGACGTCGCCACCGTGCGTGACGGCTATGCGCCGCAGACCAATATCGTGCGCGTGGACGGCACCCGCTCGGCCCTGCTGCAGGTGGAGAAATCCGGCGACGCGTCGACCCTCGACATCATCGGCAACGTGAAGAGCCTGCTGCCGAAGATCGCGGCGGGGCTGCCCAAGGCGCTGGACATCAAGCCGGTGTCGGACCAGTCGGTGTTCGTGAGCTCCGCCGTGCAGGGCGTGGTGCGCGAGGGCCTGATCGCGGCCGGGCTGACGGCGGTGATGATCCTGCTGTTCCTGGGCAGCTGGCGCTCCACCCTGATCATCGCCATCACCATTCCCCTGGCCGTGATCACGTCGCTGATGGCGCTGGCCATCCTGGGCCAGACCATCAACATCATGACGTTGGGCGGATTGGCGCTGGCCGTCGGCATCCTGGTGGACGACGCCACCGTGGCAATCGAGGCCATCAGCCACCATCGCGATCTCGGCAAGGGCCTGAAGGACGCGATCCTCGATGCCTCGGCCCAGATCGCCGTGCCGACCCTGGTCTCGACGCTGTCGATCTGCATCGTGTTCCTGCCGATGTTCCTGCTGTCGGGCGTCGCGCGCTATCTGTTCGTGCCGCTCGCGGAAGCGGTGGTGTTCGCGATGCTGGCGTCTTACTTCTTCTCGCGCACGCTGATCCCGACGCTCGCCATGTACCTGCTGCGGGACGAACGCCCGGCCACGGCGGGGCCGGGCGCCCGCTGGCAGCGGGTGCGCCGCTTCCAGCAGCGCTTCGACCAGGGCTTCGAAAGGCTGCATGGCCGCTACCAGTGGATGCTGCGTGCCATGCTGGCGCACCCGCGTCGCCTGGCCGTGGTGTTCGCGCTGGCCTGTGCCGCTTCGCTGTCGCTGGTGCCCCTGCTGGGACAGGATTTCTTCCCGACCTCGGACACCGGCGAGATACGCCTGCACATGCGGGCGAAGACCGGCACGCGCATCGAGCAGACCGCGCGCCTGGTCGACCTGGTGGAACAGCAGGTCCGTTCGGTGATTCCGGCCGCGGAGCTGTCCAGCGTGCTGGACAACATCGGCCTGCCGGTGAGCGGCATCAACATGACCTACGACTCGTCCCTGCCGGTCGGTTCGGCCGACGCGGACATCCTGGTCACGCTGAAGGCCGGCCACCGTCCGACCGCAGGCTATGTCAGCGCGCTGCGCCTCCAGCTCGACCGTGATTTCCCCGGCGTCACGTTCTCCTTCCTGCCGGCCGACATCATCAGCCAGACCCTGGATTTCGGACTGCCTTCGCCCATCGACGTGCAGGTGGTGGGCAACGACAAGGCGGGCAACCGCAAGGTGGCGGAGCAGTTGCTGGCCGGGCTGCGCCACGTCGATGGCCTGGTGGATCCGCGCATCCAGCAGCCCGACGATGCGCCCTCCATCAATGTCGACGTCGACCGCACCAAGGCGATCCAGGCGGGTTTCCAGCAGCGCACCATCGCCCAGGACCTGCTGATCGCGTTGTCGGGCAGTTCGCAGACCTCGGCGAATTTCTGGCTGAACCCGAAGAACGGCGTGAGCTATCCGCTCGCCACGGAAGCGCCCCAGTACACGATCGATTCGCTGCAGGCCCTGGGCAATATCCCGCTGTCGACCGGTGGCACGAAGGTCGCGCAGGGCGTCCCGCCGATCCTCGCCTCGCTCAGCACGCTGAGCCGTGCGTCGCAGGATGCGGTGGTCTCCCATTACAACGTGCAGCCCGTGATCGATATCTTCGCGGGCGTGCAGGGGCGTGACCTGGGCGCAGTGGCGGCGGACGTGGACAAGCTGGTGGCGAAGGCGCGGGCCTCGCTTCCCGCCGGGTCCAGCCTGGTGGTGCGCGGCGAAGTGCAGACCATGCACGCGTCCTTCCAGGGGTTGATGCTTGGGCTCGTCCTCGCCGTGCTGCTGGTGTACGCGCTGATGGTCGTCAACTTCCAGTCATGGATCGACCCGCTGGTGATCATCAGCGGCCTGCCGGGCGCCATGGCCGGCATGGCATGGATGCTGTTCGTCACGCGCACCACCATCAGCGTGCCCGCGCTGACCGGCGCCATCATGTGCATCGGCATCGCCACGGCCAACAGCATCCTGGTGGTGAGCTTCGCCCGTGACCGGCTGCGCGAAGGCGCGTCACCGCTGCGCGCCGCCTACGATGCGGGCAAGACCCGCTTCCGCCCCGTGTTGATGACGGCGCTGGCCATGCTGATCGGCATGTTGCCGATGGCGCTGGGCCTGGGCGATGGCGGCGAGCAGAACGCGCCACTGGGACGCGCCGTGATCGGCGGCTTGCTGGTCGGCACCGTGGCCACCCTGGTGTTCGTTCCCGTCGCGTTCTCGGCTGTCCATGCGTGGCTCGCGCGCCGCGCGCGTCGTCCGCTCCTGCTGCTGCCTTCCCCTGATCCCGCGTCCTGATGGAGAGTCGCCATGTCCTTCCTCAATTCCATGTCCGGCAAGTCGCCCCTGCGCTTCGCCATGCCCGTTATCGCGGTGGGCGTCGCCCTGGCCGTCGGTGGGCTGCCACGCCTCTCCGCACGCGCCAGTGTGATCCGGCAGACGGATGCGCTGAGCGTGCCCACGGTGGCGACGGTGACGCCCGAGCGCGCCGCCGGCCACGGCGTGCTGGTCCTGCCTGGTGACATCGAGGCGTTCCAGGAGGCGAACATCTACGCCCGGACCAGCGGCTATCTGGGGCAGTGGTATTTCGACATCGGCTCCCACGTGCACAAGGGCGACCTGCTTGCCAGGATCGATGCGCCCGAGGTCGATGCCCAGCTGGCCCAGGCCCAGGCGGACGCGGCGACCGCGTCGGCGAACTTCCAGATCGCCAGGGTTACGGCGGCACGCTGGCAGGAGATGCTGAAGAGCGATGCGGTCTCGCAGCAGTCCAGCGAGGAGAATGTGAGCAGCATGAAGGCGAAGCAGGCGATGCTGGCCGCCGCGCAGGCGAATGTCGGCCGGCTGCAGCAGTTGCAGTCGTTCGAGAAGGTCTATGCGCCGTTCGATGGCGTGCTCACCCTGCGCAATGTCGATGCGGGCGCCTTGATCGACGCCGGCAACGGCGGCGCGCCGGCGGCGCTGTTCCGCCTGGTGGAAACCGATCGCATGCGCGTCTTCGTCAACGTGCCGCAGGACGCCGCCGCGTCCGTCGTGATCGGCGGGCAGGCCACGCTGGCCTTGCCACAGTATCCGGGGCGCCGCTTCGAAGGCTCGGTGTCGCGCACGTCGGGCGCGATCGATCCGGTGAGTCGCACCTTGCGCGTCGAGGTCGACCTGGACAACCCCGGCGGCGCCTTGCTGCCCGGTGCCTTCGCGCAGGTAAGCCTGGCGTTGACCTCGGGCGCCGGACAGCTGTCGCTGCCGGCCAATGCGCTGCTGTTCCGGCCGTCGGGCGTACAGGTCGCGATCGTCGATGGGCGCAACCAGGTGAAGCTGGTGCCCATCACGCTGGGGCGCGACCTGGGCACGCGCGTCGAAGTACGCACGGGGCTGCGCGGCGACGAGAAGGTCATCGTCAATCCGGGCGACGCCATCGCCGATGGCCAGCGCGTGCAGATCAACCCCCACCCCGCGAACGCGGCCTGAGGCAGGAGGGCAGGGCCATGCAGATCACTTCGTTCTCCCGGCTGGCGCGTGCGCTGGCCACGGTCATCACCGTCGCGTTTGCGGCGGGTTGTTCCACCGGTCCGGCCTATGTGCGGCCTTCGGTCGACGTGCCGGCCCATTTCAAGGAAGCCGCTCGCCTCGCGCCGGGCTGGACGCCGGCACAACCGGCGGACGCCCAGGCGCGCGGCCCGTGGTGGCAGCTGTTTCGCGATGCGACGCTGGACGGGCTCGAGGCGCGGGTGGACACGGGCAACCAGGACATCGCCAAGGCCGTGGCCGCCCTGCAGCAAGCCAAGGCCGAGGCGGGCGTGGCGCGCTCGGCGTACTACCCGACCGTCACCGCAGGCATCGCCGCCGATCGCAGCCACACCTCGCAGAACGTGGTCGGGCGCTCGTTGGCAGGCAAGACGGTGTCGGACTACAGCGCGGGGCTGGACGTGTCCTGGGAGCCCGACCTGTTCGGTCGCATCGGCCACCAGGTGGACGCGGCGCAGGCGCGTTACCAGGCCAGCGACGCAGACCTGGCGTCGGTGCGGCTGGCCATGCATGCGGAGCTCGCGCTGGACTATGTCGACCTGCGCAACGCCGATGCGGAAGCTGCGTTGCTGCAGCAGACGGTGGAGGACTACCGCCACGCCCGCGACCTGGTGCAGGTGCGCGTCAGGGGCGGCATCGCCTCCCAGTCCGATCTTGCGGAAGCGGACACCCAGCTGCAGGTGGCCCAGGCGCAGTGGGTGGATCTCGGCGAGAGCCGCGCGCACTACGAACACGCCATCGCCACGCTGGTAGGCGTGCCGCCGGCCGAGCTGGACCTGCCGCCTTCGGTGGCGCCGATGGCATTGCCCGGCGTACCGGCCGGCATTCCATCGGCGCTGCTGCAGCGACGGCCGGATATCGCCGCGTCCGAGCGGCGCGTGGCCGCGGCGAATGCGGATGTGGGAGAGGCGACCTCCGCCTTCTTCCCGGACCTGATCCTGTCGGCTTCGGGTGGCTTGGAGGCCTCCAGCTTCGCGCAGTGGGCTTCGCTGCCCAGTCGCTTCTGGGCGATCGGGCCTGCGCTGGTCGGCACGATCTTCGACGGCGGCCGCCGCAAGCATCAGCTGCAGGCCGCGCAGGCGAAGGAGGATGCCGCCGCCGCGGATTATCGCCAGACCGTGCTGACGGCCTTCCAGGACGTCGAAGACAATCTGTCGTCGCTGCGCGTGCTGTCCGATGAGGCGCATGTCCAGCAGCGTGCCGTCAACGCCTCGCATCAGGCCGAAGTGCTCGCCATGACCCGCTACAAGGCAGGCGCCTCGGATTACCTCGAAGTCGTGACCACGCAGGGCACCAGCCTTGCGCAGCGACGCGCCTATGACGACCTGACGCGGCGACAGCTGGAAAGCAGCATTCGCCTGATCAAGGGCCTGGGCGGTGGCTGGCAGGGCGGGGATGCGCACGCAACCGAGGAGGCGGCAGGTGGAATGAACGACGCGAAGGATCAACGTGTGCCGACACACCAGGCGGCACCAGGTTAACGTGTGGCGTGGTGATCGCCGACAGGCCTTGCGGGTTCCGTTTGCTACTTTCGGCAGGCCGTTGCGGCGTAGCGCAACGGGTCTCGACCGCAAGGTCGTGAAGCGCGGATCGCACGAGCGTCCACTCATGCGATCCGCTGACCATCACCAACTAACCAGAGAGTTGATCATGGCTGTCCGCGATCATACGGGGCGCAATCGCCCATCCATTCCCCCCGGTGGCACCCTCACTTCCTCTATCGACGGCTCGCGTACCGCGAGCGGGGCAGGGCATGGTCGCCCGCGTCGATGCAGGCCGATGATCGTCATCGATCACGCGCCTGCTCCGTTCGTCTCGCCCCGAGGCCTGAAAACAGGCCTGAAGTGAGCCTCCCCGTACTCGGTGATCGCCTCCGCGGCGCATCGGTCGCTCGACCGGTGCGCCGCACCTAAGCAATCGCTGACGTCAGTACCCGGCATGCGCCGACACGGAAGCCTGTAGGGCTTGATCCGTCATTCGGCCGTGCCTGACAGGAAAGGAAGCCTTATGTGCACGATCAAGCTCGATCCGCTGATGGACTTCGATGCCTCGGAGCGGTTACGCAGCCCTGGCGACGTGTTGTTGAACGACCATCTCCTGCCTCGCACCATGACGCTGTCGTGGCTGGCGCGCCGCACCGGCATCTCGCTGTCCACCTTGCGGCAGATCACCCGGGAAGAGCGGCGCATCAATGCCGCGTTCGCGATGCGGCTGGCCATGGTGATGGATCCCACGCCGGCCTATTGGCTGGTGTTGCAGGCGCGCTATGACCTGGCGACGGTAGGCCTGCGAAGAGACGGTCGTCGACGGGACCATCCGGCATGACGGGGGTGATGCAGGCTTGGATGGGGGGTAATGCGGCCTGCGTCGTCATGCTTGCGTCGGAATACACGCGACCTCCACATCGACCGCGCTATGGGCATCGATGGGTTCACGTGTCAGCTGTCGCCCGGCTTGGGTTGAGTAAGCGCACCTCATCACACCGCCCAGGGAGTACACAGGTGATGATCCAGCGATTCAATGGGCGCCGCCTTACCGCGGCGCAGTTCGCCGTTGCCGTGCGTGGTCTTCGCATGACGTCCCGCAATCAGGAACTCGCCTGGGCCGCCATGGTGGAGGGTGTCCCGATGTCCGAACTGGTCGCCAGTTCGAAGCTGACACGGGGCGCAATCGACCGCACGGTACGCCGTGTCTACGAGGCCCATTTGGAGAGGCGTGACATGCCTCCCGAATGGCGTGAAGTGCGACTCACCGTGCCGTCGAGCATGGCCGATCGATTCGAGGCCCAGGCGGCCGCGGTGATCGCCGAGCATGACTTCGCTCGCCGCCTTGCCGCCACCGCCGCCGCCGCCGCTGCGGTCCGCGAGGAAGAGACGGCTGAAGCGGGCGAGTCACCCATGGAAGCCAGGCGGGTTCGCTTGCGGCGATGAGGTTCGCGCCTGACAGGCGTGAACCCTAGCCATCAGATGGTTTCCTGCTCGCGCAGGGTCAACGGGCTCTGCGAGGCAAACGTTGCGATCTCGTCCTTGCGCATGAAGGCCACGCCCGGCCTGCTCTTCGCGTAGCGGATGAACTCGTCCCACACGCTGACCATCTGCGGCGTACCGCTGATGCGGTCGTGGGCGCTGATCGACATCATGCGGCGACGCGTGCCCCCTTCGCGGTACAACGCGTCGAAATCGCGCTTGATCTGCCCCAGGAGCTTGTCCGGCGAATAGTTGCGGCCCTCGACCAGCAGGATGTCGTTGTTGCGCAGCGTGTAGGGCACGACGACGAAGTCCTTGCCATTGACCGGTTCGATGAAGGGTTCGTCCCGGCTGAGGTCGTCGATGTGGTAGGTGTAGCCCAGCTCCTGCAGCAGCGACAGGGTATTCGGTCCGCGGCGCAGCCAGTTGGCGTTGTAGCCGACCGGTCGCTGGCCGGTGATCTCCTCGACCATGCGCGTGCCTTCCCGAATGAACTGCTTTTCCTCCTCGCGCGTCATCGCATATTGCGAGCGCCACTGCGGGCCGTGCGCCGCTGCCTCGTGGCCCCGCGCGACGATCTCGCGGGCCAGCGCCGGGTGCTTGCGGGCGGCCTCCCCGATCATGTGCGAGGTCACCTTCACGCCGTGGCGGTCCCACAGGTCCAGCATGCGCGGTATGCCTTCGCGATAGCCGTAGGCGAACCAGCTGTCGGTGGCGGCATCCGACGGAACGCTGTCGGGAAAGTCGACCCGGGGGAAGGGGCTGTCGGTACCCTTGGGCGGTTGCCCGCCTGCTTCGAACTGCATGGAGATGGAGATCACCAGGCGGGTGTCGCCCGGCCAGAACTGCTTGCCGGCTGGCGAGGATTCGGTGCGCGCCGGTGCGGGGTGATCCGCGTTGGCGTGGGCGTGGCCCGCGGCGAGCGTCATGGCCGCGATGCCGCCGGCCGCTGCACTCGCCTGCATGAGGAACTTGCGGCGGCCTGCCTGCAGGCCGTTCGGTTCGTGGGTGTCCGTCATGGTCATGGCCGGTCTCCTTACTTCGCGACCACGTCGGCTTGCTGCAGGAAGGTGAGGTTGTCTTCCAGGTGCCAGTCTTCGGCGATGCGCCCGTCCGCGATGCGATAGATGTCGGTGGCGATGAAATCGATGGCCTGGCCCTTGCCCTGCTTGCCGGCGAGGGAGCCGGTGAAGTGGCCGGTGAAATGCAGGTGCACCACCACGCGGTCGCTCGCCACGATCATCTGCGTCATGTCGCTGCGCAGGTCGGGCACGGCGGCCCGGAAGCCCCTGGATGCCTTCAGCACACCCTCGACGCCCTGCGGGCGGCCGTGGGGCAGCGTGTTGTCGAAGAAGGTCGGCGCCAGCGCGGCGCGCGCCATGGCCTCATCCCCGGTGTTCCAGAAGGTCCCATAGCGACGTGCGGCGAGGATCTGTGCGTCCAGCGTCTGCTGCGGCAGGCTGTGGTCGGCGATCAGCACGTTCGGCTGGACGAGATCTTCCGTGGATGCCTGGGCGTGGCCGGTGGTGGCCAGGCCCAGCAGCACGGCCAGGGCAGGGGTCCAGCGGGTGGTGCGGCGGGCGTCGGCGTTCATGGGATGTCCTCGGAGCTTGGGTTGCCGACCGCCATGGCCGGCTTGGGAGGCATGTTGGCTTGCCACGAGTGACGGAAATACGGGCTGCGGGCTGATAGATTCTTTCCTTTATTTCTATAATGGGTGCGTGATCGAGAACCTGCCCAACCTGCGCACCTTTGCCCACGTGGTGGCGTCGGGCAGCCTGTCGGCCGCGGCGCGCGACATGGACCTGTCCCTGGCGGTGGTCAGCAAGCGCCTGGCGCAACTGGAAAAGGAGCTGGGCGTCCGCCTGCTCCAGCGCACCACGCGGCGGCAGGTGCTGACCGAGGAGGGCGAACTGTTCCATGCCGAGGTGCTGCGCATCCTGGCGGCGGTCGAGCAGGCGGAAACCGTGGTGTCCGGGCGGCATCAGGCGATCGGCGGAACGATACGCGTGACCGCCCCGGGCGAATTCGGCCGGCAGTGGCTTGCCCCTGCCGTTGCGGTGTTCCAGCAACAGCATCCGGCCGTGGACATCCAGCTGATGTTGTCCGATGCCGTGGTGGATCTGCTGGGCACCGGTATGGATCTGGCCATACGCTTCGGCAGCCTCGAAGACTCCACGCTGGTGGCGCGCCCGTTGGCGCCGAACTATCGCGTGCTGTGCGCCTCGCCCGGCTACCTGAAGCGTTACGGATCGCCAACGCACCCGGACGAACTGGTGCATCACCGTTGCATCCTGATCGGCGAACGTCGCCGTGCCGTGTGGCGCTTCGAAGGGGACGAGAGTCACGCCATCGAGGTCGCCGCCGCCTTCGTCACCAATGACGGCGGTGCGGCGCACGCACTGGCACTGGAAGGGGCGGGCATTACGCGCAAATCGATCTGGGACGTGGGCGACCACCTCGCCAGCGGGCGTCTGGTGCGCGTGCTTCCGGCGTACTCGATTCCCGCCGCACCGCTGAGCGCCCTCTATCCGAACAGTCGCCATCTCCCGCCGCGCGTGAAGGTGTTGCTGGACTTCCTGGCGGAGCGGCTGGGCAAGTCGTGGCGCTGGGGAGCCGTGAACAGCACGCCGGACGCTGGCTGAGGACGCGTCCTGCGCCGGCCCGACTCAGGCGAAATCGAATCTCCGCCCGGTGCATGGGCGAGCAGGCCTGTCAGCCGAAGACGCGAAGCCCGACATGACTTCAGTGCAATGCCGATGGGGGCTTGGCACGCCGATCCGTCTATCTAGTCATGCCTAATCCAAGCGGCTAGTAGCTTGCGGACGTCGACGAACGCACCATCGCGCCGCGATAGAGCTGACGATGAAATGCACGGCTTCGAAGTGGCGGTGCCGGGCCCGCGAACGTCGGGCAACACGGCCGGGCGTGGGGTGAAAACTGTCTCGGGGTGAGAAAGCAGGCCGGGTCGCGGAGTTCGCCTTCGCGGTCACAGCCCGGTCTTGCCTGGATTCGCAGGCGTGCCAACCGAAAAGGAGAAGGTGACATGGCAAAGACGAAGCAAGAGCGGCCCGAGGGTGAGCGCATCTGCAATCTCCGCCCCTCCCGCAATACCGAGAAGGACTGGCAGTTCGAACACGCGCTGGCCGGCGGCGCCCTGCAGGCGCCCGCGAGCCCGCCCGCCAGCATCGACCTCCGCGCCACCTGGTGGGACATCGGCAACCAGGAGCAGACAGGCTCCTGCGTGGGCTGGGGTTCCACCGACGGCGTGGCACGCTACATGTTCACCAAGGCCGGGCGACTGGGCAAGAAGGAAAAGCTCTCGCCGCGCTTTACCTGGATGGCCAGCAAGGAGACCGATACGCTGGTCGCCCGGCCCGAAACCATGATCGAAGGCGCAGGCACGACGCTCAAGGCCGCGGTCGACATCCTGCGCAAGTTCGGCGCGGCGCCGGAAACCCTGCTGCCGTTCCATATCAATACCCTGATGTACGCGGGCGACGAGAACGCGTTCTTCGTCGAGGTGGCCAAGCGCAAGATCGCTTCCTACTTCAACCTGCAGCGCAACCTTGCCCACTGGCGAGCCTGGCTCGCGACGCACGGCCCCATTCTCGTCGGCTTGAGCGTCGATCACACCTGGGACAATGCCACCGCCACAGGAGGCAAGCTGGACACCTTCCTGCCCAGGACCGTGCGCGGCGGGCACGCGGTGGCGCTGGTAGGCTACCGCGCGGATGGCCGCTTCATCGTGCGCAACAGCTGGGGCACGTCCTGGGGCGATCACGGCTTTGCCTATCCCAGCGAGGCCTATATCAATGCCGCGTTCTTCAACGAGAGCTATGGAGTGACGCTCTGAGCAGGCGATGGTCGCCGAGGCCGGTGTTCTATAGTGCGGCCATCATGCTGCTGGTGGGCTGCGCCACTCCGCGTGGCGCGGCCCCCGCGTCTCCAACCAAGGAAAGCGCTTCCATGTTGACGCTCACCGGGGAAGACAACGGGAGACACCTTGCTGCCCACGTCAACGACGTGATCGAGCTTCTATTGCCCGAGAACGCCACGACGGGCTACCGCTGGTCGCTGGACGGAGACGACAGCCCGTTCCTGCAACTGCTCGACTCGACCGGCAATTATCCGGAAGCGGCCGTGGGTTCGGGTGGCGTAGCGATTTTTCGCTTCCAGGTGCTGCGCGCGGGATCCGGCACCCTGGCGCTGAAGTACTGGCGCCATTGGGAGGGGGAGGGTTCCGTCGTCCAGCGCTTTTCGGTGACGATTGATGCCGGTCCATGAGGTCGCGCGCATCTGGCCAGATATGGTTCGAGAAGCGTTGGACACCTTCAACTGCGGCACCCTATGAAATTGAGTTCCGTTGCCCGGCTCCTGTCGGGAACCCTTTCGCCCGCGGCCTTCGTGGCGGAGATCGAAGAAGAGCTGGCCGTGCATCGGGCCGGCCTGAGCGTGCGCGGTGGCGTGGCGCCGGTCAGGGTAGACGAGGACGAGGAGGTGGTTCTGGACCGACCAGGCCTCAGGCGCTTGTGCGAGGCGTTCCTGTCCGGCGAGCTGACCGCTGAGCAGCTGGCCTATATTGCCGATGCCATGCAGCTGTCAGACCGCGTCGAGTTCTCAGGACACCGCATCGCGGACGACCTCGCCATGTGCACGGATCCGGAGATCAACGGGCCGATGGATGCTGCGCGAGCATGGGGGATTGTCCAGGCGCGTGAATCACGTCGGGTCCTCTGGTAGCGTCGCGCCGCGCACTACCGGATGGACGTGAGGACCGGAGCGAAGCCTCCACCAGGGGTCCTGAAATTGGTGGTCTGGCCGCGGTACAGCCGAGCCGCGTACAGCAAAGGCCGTCCTGCATAGGCATAGCATCGGATATCCGTCTTCAACGGCCCGTCGTCCTGCCTTGTATGCCGTTCACTCGGGGGTACCAGCGCCTGGGCGATGTACGTGCCTTCGCCGATCTCGTTCCATACGCGCCGGGTCAGCTTGTCGCCGCGATAGCTCGCCTTGCTGCCGAACCCGGAGGCGGGTTTGAAAAACAGTTCCCGCCGGCGATGCCAGAGCGCGTCGCGGTTGTCGGGCGTCACGACAATCGTCTCGGGTACCGTTGCCGCGAGGGCTTCGAGCACCTGGGAAGGGGCATGGATGCGCTGCAGGAAATCCGGGTTGCCAAGCGGGGCGAGGTTACGCTTGTCGGCATACAGGGCATGGGCGCGCGGATGGGGAGTAACCACCACTTCGCCCTCCAGATAAGCCGCGCGGATCGCTTCGTGTCCGGGTGCGGCCAACGAGAAATCAGTCAACCGGTTGTAGATCATGTCGACTGCCTTCTCGCCAACGTGAAGGCGGTCGTGCCGGCGTTCGAGTGCGGCCGGGTCACAAATGGTGGCGTCCATGCCGGCCCGACGAAACAGGTTGCGGAACAGGAGGAATTCCGGATAGAGGTACTGGCTCTCCGGGTCCGTGTCGACGATGGCGATCGACTCAAGTGCTTGCCCACCGCGCTGCCGCGCCCATTCCTGCCGCATCACCTCAAGCACCTGAAGCTCGGCCTCGGCCATGTCGACGGGCGAGCCGAAGGCCTCTGGCACGCATGGATCCAGCGCCTGGCCGACAAGCGCATTCAGCAGGGCGCCGCCGGGATTGGTGTTTATCTCGATAAGCCGGGGACCGCTGGGCGTGATGTGGAAATCCAGCCCCAGCATGCCGCCCGGCGATCCGGGATCGAATTGCGCAATCGCAGGTGCCCATGCCGCCACTGCCGCCTGATAGGCAGGCATGGCTACGGCAGCCTCCACTGCGGCCACCACGCGATCGATGGCGGCCAGGTGCTCGCGAGACACATAGACCGGGAGTGACGCAAACAAGTTGGAGTGCGTGTCGACAAAGGAGGCCGGGAGTCCATGAGCGCCGATCGCCGACGCCAACGCTGCATGCATCGTATCCGGTGCGACGGCCACACAATGGCAGTCGCGATTGAGCGCCTCGATGGCGTGTGGTTGCATGCTCGTGGCGTGGCAGCTCGATGTGGGGGAAGGGTTGGGGGCTTTGCTCATGGCCATCATCCGGCGGCGCGGGACAGGCATGACAAACGCTTCCTGGGGCGTGCCCGGTGTGCCATCTCAGGCCGACTCATTGCCGCGAGGGTTGTCCGCCACCTGTGCGGAAGCTACCGGTGACGCCATAAGCCTCCAGGTTGCCAAGGCAAGCAGCGCTCCGGCGACCTGCGCCACGACAAAACCAGCCACATCGTCCGCACGAATACCCGCGAACGACTGGGTGAGCGAGCGCGCAAGCGTGACCGCCGGGTTGGCGAAGGACGTGCTGGCCGTAAACCAGTACGCCGCAAAGATGTAGCTGGCCACCAGGGAAGGGATGGCCGATGGCCGGTGTCGCAGTCCGAGCAGGATGGTGAGCAGCAGGCCGAATGTCGCCACGCCTTCACTGATCCATTGAGCGGAACCCGTGCGCAGGTGATTGCCGTGCTCGATCACCGGCAGATCAAACATGACGTGCGCCAACAGCACGCCAAGCACGGCTGCGGCGGCCTGCACGAGCACATACGCGATCGCATCCCGGCGCCCCATGTTGCCACGCAGGTGCATGACCAGGGTCACCGCGGGATTGAAGTGCGCGCCGGAAATGGGCCCGAACAGCACGATAAGCACGTACAGCATGCCTGCCGTGGCGCCTGCGTTCGCCAGCAGGGCAACGGCGTTGTTCCCGCTGGCGAGCGCCGCGCCCATGACGCCGGAGCCCACAACCGTGGCCAGCAATAATGTCGTTCCCAGGAATTCAGCAAACAGCTTGCGCGAAAGACTCATTGCAGTTGCGCCAGAAGCTGCTTCACGCGGGACGCGATATCGTCGCGCACGGCGCGATAAGCCTCGTCGTCCAAGTGCTTGGGGTCGGGAAGCGCCCAGTCCTCGCGTCGCCGGGCGGGCACCCAGGGGCAGCTGTCGCCGCAGCCCATCGTGATGACCGCATCGAATTCGCCGGTGATCTCGTCCAGCGACTTGGATGCATGCGAGGCCAGGTCGTAGTCGAGTTCACGCATGAATCGGATGGCCTTGGGATTGATCACCCCGGAGGGCCGCGATCCCGCGCTGAATGCCTCGACGTTGCCGCCGCCGTAGATGTGCGCGAAGGCCTCGGCCATCTGGCTGCGATTGGCGTTTTCGATGCAGACGAACAGGACACGCTTCATGGTGGTCGATTCAGGTCAGGGAGTGGGATGCGTGGTCGGCTCTTCGGGGCCTCAGCGCCGACAGACCGAAACGGGGTCGCACGCGCCAGCGCCGGCGCAACAGTTCTCGGTGAGGTAGCCCAGCAGTGCGTTCATCTGCTCGAAGTTGGCCGTGACCCGGATGACCCGGCCCTCGCGCTGGTCCTGCACCATGGATGCCGTGCGCAGCACATTGAGGTGCGCAGTGAGCGTGGCGGGAGGGACGTCCAGCTCTTCGCGCAATTCGCCTACCGACATGCCGGGAGGCCCTGCCTTGACCAGGCAGCGGAACGCGGCCAGTCGGGTTTCATGGCTCAGCGCGTTGAGGGCGGCTAGTGCATTGGGTAATTCCATTATTCGACTATTCCGGAAATAAGGAAGCATTGCAAGGGCCATCAGGCATTGACACGACTTCATGGGATTTGGCGCGCGCAGGATGGGTGAGGCGCAACGCTCCGCGAGCCGTACTTTTACCCGGCCCGGCTCGGTGGAATTGCCGTTCCCGGCACCAATGGGCTAAGCGAAGCCATCCGCGTTGTCGAATGGAGGCTTGGCCATGGTGAAGGCGCGTCCCTTCAGAAATAGGCCCGAACCGTCACGCCTAGCATCCTCGGATCGCCAGGCTGTCCGAGGATGAGGCCGGAGTTGCCGGTCTGGATCGTGAGCGCCGTGATGTAGTTGCGGTCGAACAGATTGCGCGCAAACGCATCGACCTCCCAATGGTCATTGAAGCGGTAACCCACGCTTGCGTTGGTAACGGTGTAGCCCGCGATCTCGGTGTAGATGGAGTTGGATGTATCGCTGTTGTAGCCGCTGCGTGAACTGACGTCGGCGTGGAACAGGAAGGCCCCGCTGCCTGCAGGCACTTCGTAATCGAAGCCCAGCGTTCCGGCCCATTTGGACAGGCCCGCAAGAGGCAGTCCGGTGAGTACATAGGCGCCCGGGACGTTCGGGTTGCCGCGGGGATTCGACTTCTTGTTGGCCAGGGAGGCCGGGGGCTTCAGTGGCTGGCATCCCCCGGCGGCGTTGGGGTTCTGCCATTCGAGCGGGCACGGTCCCAGCGGGTAGTCGGTGTACTTGCCGTCGGCATAGGCGAGGGATGCGTGCACGACGAACCCCCTGAACACCTGGGCCGCGAAGTCCGCCTCCAGGCCCTTGACCGTGACTTCGGGAATGTTGGCCGGATAGGTGCGCAGCGCCGCCGTCTCGACGCTGGACGTGATGTTGGCCTGGTAGTTGTCGACCACCGTGTGATAGGCGGCGAGGTTCAACGTGGCGCGGCCACCCCACCATGCCGACTTCAATCCCGCTTCCCACGTCTTATTTGTTTCGTCGTTGATGACGGCTGTGCCTAGCGCCGGATTGTTCTTTGCATCCAGCGGCAGGCCCGACATGTTCAGGCCACCGGATTTGTAGCCGCGGGCATAACTGATATAGGCCATCAACGCGTCGGTGAGCTGATAGGCCAGGTTGGTGCGGCCCGAGACATTGCCGCCGCTATCGGAGGCCGAATAACTCTGCGGCCGGAACAGCGAAAGTTTGGCGTTGTCCTGCAGCGTGCCCGGCGTGGTCGGCAAGCCGCCCGACACGGTGGTCGCGTAGTTGCCGTTCTTGTCTTCGTAGGTGTAGCGCAACCCCAGGGTGGCGGTCAGGCGGTCGGTGATGCGGTAGTTGGCTTCGCCAAAGGCCGCGTAGCTATCCACCTTGAAGTGCGAATGGCCGTATTGGCCATAGCCGTCGGCGAGGTTGTCGGGCATGCCGGGAAAATTCGTCGTGCTTACCAGCCAGTAGGTCGCTGCCGGACCATATACGCTGATCGGGTTGCCGTTGATTTCCTGGTTGAAGAAGTAAAGGCCGCCGACGTAGCTGAAGGGGCCGTCGCCGTTCGAGGCTACCCGAAACTCCTGGCTGTACTGGTCCTGGCGCGAGGGGATGCGTTGAACGGTCTGGATGGGGACGCCGATGTAGTCGCGATCATTGGCAACGTCCCATTTCCAGTAGCGCCACGCGGTAATCGAGGTCAGGGTGACGGCACCCAGGTTCCAGTCGGCGTTGAGTGACACGCCGCCGTCCTGCGTGTTGACGTGCAAGGGGGCGTCGATGTCGGTGAGTCGGTCATAGACGTCGCGGCTCGGCGGCAGGTAGGCCGGAAAGCCATGGGCCGGCAGGTTCGCGGAGAGCCCCGCAAACTGGCGCGCCGCACTCTTCAGGCTCGTTCCGACGCGCAGGTAGTTCTGTGTGCAGCAATCCGAATCGAGGTTGGAGACGTCGGCAATCAAGCGCACATTGATGTCGTCACCCGGCTTGTAGAGCAGCTGGCCGCGCAAGGCGTAGTTGTCGAGACCGTTCACGTCCTTGCCGGTCGTGACGTTGTGCAGGGTGCCGTCACGCTCGGTGAGCTGGGCGGCAAAACGGCCTGCAACCGAATCGCTCAAGGGGCCGGAGATGTTCGCCTTGGCCTGGACGAATCCATTTTCTCCAAGAGAAATCTCGCCACTTCCTTCGGGCACGAACGTCGGGGCGCGACTGGTGATATTGATGGCGCCCGCGGTGGTGTTTTTTCCGAACAGCGTGCCCTGCGGGCCGCGAAGCACTTCGATGCGTTCGATGTCGGTGAAATCAAGCGCCGCCGTTGCCGGACGACCGTGATAGACCCCGTCCACGTAGAAACCCACGCCAGGCTCGATGCCATCGTTCGCGGCGCTCACCGACAAGGTGTTCGAACCCAGGCCACGGATCGTGTAGGCCGTGTTGCGTGGGTTCGCGGAGTTGTAATAGAGCGAAGGAACCAGGAGGCTGAGCTGCTGGGTGTTCACCGTGTACGAGCGGTCGAGCCAGTCGCCGCTGACGACGGACACGGCGACCGGCACCTTTTGCAGTTCCTCCTCCCGCTGGCGGGCGGTGACGGTCACCTTGTCCAGCGTTTTGGCGTCGCCTGACTTGTCCTCGTGCGTGGCGGGGCCGCCAGATTCCTGTGCGGCGGCGACAGAGCTGGTGATGCCTGCGAGTAGCGCGACGAGCAGAGCGGTCCGGCGCATGGAGCCCCCTGGGAGTTGGCCTCCTTCGCTATATACCATGACTCATAACGATCTCGTCGAGGGGCAACTCGATCTTTCTGGGGGATTTGGTCCTCGCCGTCAGCAGGCCTTGCCCGGGCCGCCCCGGCTGGCCTTACCCCCCGTTCCGGCGGGGGAGGGTGAGCCCTCCGGTCGATAGGCTCGGCAGGTCGTTGGATCGTGCAGGTGCTTGCGCCTCTGGCGGTGGGTCGTCAGAAGGCTCTTCTTGAGGTTCCGAAGGCACCGCCCGTCGGCCTGGACGCCGATGCGCGTTGCCTGCCATGTCATCTGCCCATCGCTTTCGCGATACAACCCCAGGAACGGCATTCAGGCGTGTGATCACATCACCGCGCCGGTCAGCCGACGCCGACCATGCGCAGCGACGTGGCGCTATTGTCTGGCTTCAAGGATCAAGCATCGGGCTCCATTGGGGAGCCCGAGTCCCAACCTGGAAAGTGGTGAGATCGCTATGTGGCACCGATTGCGCAGCTGGCTGAACAAGACGACCATTTCCGATCCGATCGACCAGTACTATGCGTCGTTCATGCAGTTGTTGTTCGCGACTTTCGGCGTGGTCGTACCCGCGTTCAGGATTGCCTGGTGCGTCGCGATCGTCATTGGTGCCGCCTCGCACCGCGGGCACCGTCTCGACCAGATCGTCGATCTGACCACGGACGCACTGATCACCGCGTCCGCCTGGACCGGGCTTGTGCTGACAAGGCGTGGATATCTCCGCCAGGCCTCCCTGCAATTCGTGTGTGTCCTTCTTGGATCCTTTGCGATCGGTGACATGTCCCCCGGCATCTCTCAGCCGGCGGGTGATCCAACCCCCTGGGTCGTTCTGGCGATAGCCGGGCAGGTCCTGGGTCGACGGGCGTTGTGGAAGACCTATCTTGCGCTGCTCGTGTGCATGGCCTTGGGCGCACTCGGGACGGTCTTGGTTACTCACGCACCGAGCCTTCTGCCCATCGCCACGTCGAGAGTATTGCGCGCCATGATTTTCCTGGTCATCGCCGTCATCGTCGACCAGACCATGACGCCCCTCCGCGCGGCCTTGACTGAATCCCAGTCGCGAGGGCGCGAGCTGGAAAAGCTCAACGCCAGCCTGGCGCAGGAGATCGTCATGCGCGAGAAAGCGCAGGATCACCTTATTCATGCCCAGAAACTGGAGGCTGTCGGCCGCATCGCCACCGGCGTGGCGCACGATTTCGATAACGTACTGAACGTGGTGCTTGGTTATGCCGCCTATCGTGATCGCCTGGCCGATCGCGGCATGCCTGTTGTGATGGAGGCGATGGAGGATATCGAACTCCAGGCCCGGCGTGCGCTCTCCATCAGCCGCAAGCTGCTCAACTTCGCGCGCAAGGATGTCGTCCGCTCCGAAACCTTCGATGCGGCGATGGCGGTGCACCAGTTGCAGCCGATGCTGCGCCAGTTCTTCGCGGCCAGCACGCGCCTTCGCCTGGAGGGTCCGCTGGCCGGCCTGGCCATCCGGATGGATCGAGGCCAGTTCGAGCTGATGCTGTTGAACCTGGCTGCGAACGCGGCCGATGCGATGCCTCAGGGCGGCGAGTTCATCATCCGGATGGGCGAGCATACCGGTGAGCCGGTGCTGGCCCTGGCGGTGCAGGACACCGGCGGCGGCATGAGCGAAGAGGTGCGGCAACGTGCGTTCGAACCGTTCTACACGACCAAGCCATGGGGTTATGGCACGGGTCTTGGCCTGTCCGCAGTCCACGACATCCTTGCAGGCGCCGGCGGCAGCGTGACGATCGACAGCAGGGTGGACGAGGGCACCACCTTCCACCTGCGGCTACCCCTCGTGACGCCTGGTCACACGGAACCCATGGCGAACCGGGGACGGCGTGAATTCACCGCGTGAGAGCGTCTCCGCGCCAGCCGTGCGCCCGTGCACGCTGGCCTGGAGTCCATCCGGGCCGCTCAGGGCGCCAACACTCCAGGCGCCCCGCACGGGTGTCGTCGCGGCCTCATCACCAACGGGGCCGGCGGCTTGGGAAACCTCCTATTGTCAGTCCGTTGCTGGATGTCATAGCTTGAGTGCCTTGGTTAACGCCCACCGTATCCGATGAATTGACGATGTCCGGCCTGAAGTCCCATGACGTTTCCACGGCGTCCGCCGCCCTCCGCGTTGCGATCGTGGAGGACGAAGAGCGTTTTCGCGAGGCGGTGCTCGTCCCCGGGCTGTGCGATTTCGGCTTCGACGCCATGGGAGTGGGTTCGGCGGGCGAACTCTACAAGTGCATGCTTGCGCGCCAGTTCGACATCATCGTGTTGGACATTGGCCTGCCCGATGACAGCGGGCTCAATGTCGTCCGTCACATCCGGCAACTCAATGCGAAGATCGGCCTGATCATGCTCACGGCCAGTGTCGAGCGCCGGGATCGGATCCAGGCCCTCTCGGAGGGTGCGGACATGTACCTGCCCAAGCCGATCGATGTCGATGTACTGGCCGTGACGCTGCGCAGCCTTGCTCGTCGCCTGTCCGCCGCGCATCAGGCAGCCCCCGTTACGCCGAGCGAGTGGCACCTGGACCCCACCGGTTGGTGCCTGGTGGCGCCGAACGGGACGATTTTTGCGCTGACGTCGTCGGAACGCCTCATCGTGAATGCCTTGATGGAGGCGGATGGAACGCCGGTGACGCGCGAATCGCTCATCGAGTCGCTGGGCGAGGATCCCTTTTCGTTCGATCATCATCGGCTCGACATGCTCGTCTATCGCCTTCGCCGCAAACTCGGCGACGGTGACTGTGGGCAAAACCCACTGCTGACATCGCGTGGAGCGGGATACCTGTTCGTCAAGCGACCATAGGTTGCCGGGCGACGGTGCGCCCTGTCGTTTGCCACGGCCCGTAAAGGGGCAGGGCGAAAGCCGGACACAAGCTGTCGGCAAATTGCACGGCCATGATTGCGGGTTCTGCGGTGTCGCGACGGTGACAGACAAGCAGCAAAGCAACAAAGCAACAGGCCTCGACCTCCCGCCATCGCCCGGACAGCGGTCGATTGAGCCGGAAGCCGCATGGTGTCGCGCGTGGCACACCAGTCATCCAGGTGAACTTTTTCCCACGGCGATATCGTGCGGCGCTCCGTATCCGGACACGTGGCTGGCCTGGCCCCAGGGCCATTCCTGATTCCGCCGGCCCGCTGAGAGACGGCGTTCCTTTCGCAGGAAGTTTCGACTAGGCGCACCCATCCGTGCCGGCATGGGCGCACCTCACCGCTTTTGGTTAGGTAACGCGAAGTTGTGTGGATGACAGCCATCGCGCTTGAGCCGATTGTTGCCCACGGGGAGGGTCGCCGGTCGACGGCGATTCGCAAGTGAAGTCAACAACGACGGGCAGCACTACCAGTCGGCACTCACGGGGAGGCGTGGGTGAGCGGGCACACCGGGAGTGTGTCGCGCCGACCTGGGTCTCGCCGGCCATCAGCGCGTCCTGTTCGCTTCTCTGGGTGTTGCCCTTTTGCGCTTTTCGTCCGCGCCTGGTGGCGCATCTCAATAACGAGGCCTTCGCCCGCGAGCCGGTGCGTGGGTCGGCCATATCTTTTCCGGGGAATCAAAAGATGTTTAGCCGTATTCAAGAACTGCAGTCCTGCAACAAGGCGTTGCTGCCGATGGCTCTCGCGCTGGTATTGAGCCCGCTCAGTGCCCACGCGGCCGCCCCCTCGTGGGCTCCCAGCGCGACGCACGCGGCGCTGCTGAAGGCCACTTCTGCCACGACCACCGGCGTCGGCCAGGCCGCGACCTCCGGCTACGTGATCAATGCGCACGGCAAGCCCGCCGTGAAGGCGCAGGTCGGCGCGCTGGACAGCACCAAGGTGCTGCATGTGGCCGTGAGCGTGAACCTGCGCAACGCCGACCAGCTGCAGGCCTTCAACAAGAGCCTGAACACGCCGGGCAGCGCGAACTACCACAAGTTCCTCACCCCAGAACAGTTCAAGGCGGCCTACTCGCCGACCGATGCGCAGGTCCAGGCCGTCGTGGCGCACCTGCAGCAGTCGGGCTTCACCAACATCGAGGTATCGCCGAATAACACGCTGGTCTATGCGGACGGCAATGCCGCCGCCGTGAACAAGGCGTTCAATGCGACGATGAAGTCGTACACCGAGAACGGCAAGCTGAAGTTCGCCAACGACAGCGACGCCATGGTGCCGCAGGCGCTGAGTGGCATCATCGGTGCGGTGACGGGCCTGCAGAACGTCAGCATGAAGCATCCGATGAGCCACGTCGGCCCGAAGATCGCCGCTGCGCCGCAGACGGGCACGCAATCCCCGGCCAACGTGCTGCACCCGCCGACGCAGTTTCCGCTGATCTATGACGCCGGCAACACGCCGACCGCGTACAACACCACGGTCGGCATCATCACCTGGGGCGACCTGACCCAGACACTGGCCGACCTCAATACGATGACGACCGTGAACGGCATGGCGCCGGTCAACACCAAGGTGGTGAAGGTCACCATTACGGGCGCGAAGGACTTCGCCGATGACCCGAGCAGTGACGCCGAGTGGTGCCTGGATTCGCAGACCATCACCGGCACGTCCGGCGGCGTCAAGCAGCTGGTGTTCTACACGGCGGCCAACGGCACGGACGCGAGTGATGCAGAGCTGACCGACGCCGGGATTACGGCCGCCTACAACAAGGCGGTCACCGACAACATCGCCAAGATCATCAACGTGTCGCTGGGTGAAGACGAGACCGCTTCCCACGAAGCGGGCAACCAGCAGGCGGATGACGCGATCTTTGCCCAGGCCGTGGCGCAGGGCCAGACCTTCTCGGTCTCTTCCGGTGACCAGGGCGTGTACACCGCGACCGGTGGCGAGTTCGAGAGTAACGCTGGCGTGGTGCTGCCGGCGCCGTTCAGCCTCAGCACCTACTCGCAGAGCGAGCCGGCGACGTCCCCGAACGTGATCGCCGTGGGTGGCACCGAAGTGACCACCAACGGCACCGCCTATGCGGGCGAAATAGCCTGGAATGACGGCATCGCCGATGCCGGCGACGGCAACAACCGCATCTGGGCCACCGGTGGTGGCGTGAGCGCGTTCGAGGCGGCGCCCGCATGGCAGGTCTCGGCACTTGGCGCAACCGCTCGTCAGGAGCCGGATGTCGCCTTCGATGCCTCGTCGGTCACCGGCGCCATCATCTACATCGGTGGTCAGAAATATAGCGTCGGTGGCACCAGCCTCGCTTCGCCGATCTTCGTCGGTGTGTTTGCTCGCGCGCAGACCTACGCAAACAACTCGATCGGCTTCCCGGCCAGCCACATGTATGCGGATTTCCCGAAGAATCCGCAGGTGCTGCATGACGTGACGACGGGCAACAACGGTGTGTACTTTGCCGGCACCACCTATGGCAACAACGCCGCACCGGGTTGGGACTTGACCACGGGCTTTGGCTCGCTCGACATCAGCGCCTTCAACCTGCTGGCTTATACCTGGGGCGATGGCACGCCGCCGGCCAGCACCACGCCGCCGCCGACCGTCACTGCGCTGACCAACAATGTCGGCGTCGTCACGCAGGGCGGAGTGGGTACGGCGCAGCAGTTCACCCTGGTCGTGCCGGCTGGCATGAGCCTCCTGACCTTCCACACCTCGGGTGGCTCGGGAGACGTTTCGCTGTATGAAAAGTTCGGTAGCGCTGCCAGTGCGACGTCGTACGACCACGTGTCGGCGCACCCGAACACCAATACGGAAGCGGTGACGATCCTCGCGCCGGCGCCGGGCACCTACTATCTGACGGTCACGGGCGGTAACGCGATCTTCAGCGGGGTCAGCGTGCTGGCGAGCATGCGGTAAACCTCCGGGCGCCTGCCCGAGCTGCCAGGAGCCCGGCCAAGCCCCGGGCTCCTGGCAAGTGGATCTTCCTTGCGACTTGGGTGGCTTCTCGAAGCCGCTTCGGGACGGCTTGTCCCCGAGTCATGGATGGCGCCACCTTTTCATCTCATTTATTTGGACGGCAAGACGTCCGAAATCCGCCGCACGACGCGATTTGCCGCCCATCAGCGGCGAGCAGGGTCATGCACGCGGACCCACTATTCCGGGGAATTCAATGAACAAGATTCACAGCAAGATCTGGAGCAAGTCGCTGGGCACCACCGTGGTTGCCAGTGAGTTGGCCAAGGCCAACGGCAAGGGCGGAAGTGCCGGGCGCGTGCAGTGCGGTATGGCGGCGCTGTCGCTGGCCATCGGCATGGCGCTTTCCGCGACCTCCGGGCTGGCCGCCGCTCAGTCGGCGCCGCAAACCATCGTACCGACGCCCAATCCCACCTCACCGATCTATTTTTCCGCTGATGGTGCCGCTGACGGCAGCGACAACGCGCAGTCGCTCGGCACCAACAGTGTGGCTGGTGGTGCGCTGAGTATCGCTCTGGGCACCGAAAGCACTGCCCTAGGCTACAGCAGCTATGCCAATGACGACCACAGCACGGCCGTGGGCAGCTACTCGCAGGCGTACGGCATCGGCTCAACGGCCATGGGCTATGGCGCCTTCACCTACACCGCCCTCGGCAACCCTACCGACTACGCGACCGCGATCGGCTACGGCGCGGGCGCCACGAACTTGAACGCCATTGCCGTCGGTGCCAATGCGCAGGCTTCCGGCCGCAGCAGCGTGGCGATGGGTGGTGTGGCCGTGGACTCCAGCGGCAACCCGGAACTTTACGACGTATTCGGCAACCCGCAGGCGGCGGCTGCCTCGGGTAACCTCTCCACCGCTATCGGCGCCAGTGCGGTGGCTTCGGGCGGCGGCTCTGTCGCCCTTGGCATTGGCACCAAGGCGAGCGGCGCGAACGCCGTTGCCATTGGCAATTCGGCGATTGCCGCCGGCGATACCAGCATGGCCATGGGCGCAGGGGCGCTGGCGCAGGGCCAGTACGCCACCGCCACCGGGTATGCGGCGCAGGCAAGCGGCGGCGGCAGCGTTGCTAGTGGCTACCAGGCTGTTGCCTCGGGCGGCGGGTCCGTGGCTGTCGGTTACGGCTCCCTTGGCAGCGGTGGGGGATCGGTTTCTATCGGCGGATACTCGGCAGCTTATGGTGACCAGTCCATTTCGATCGGTGACTACGCCTTTAACTATGCCGGGGCTTCCATCGCAATGGGCTTGAATGCCATTACCCAGGGGGGCGGGGCGATCGCCATTGGTCCGTTCGCAGAGGCCGATGGTGGAAACAGCATCGCCATGGGTGGCTACTCCCAGGCGCTGGGCCACAATGCCGTCGGCATTGGTTACGACTCGATGGCCAACGGACAGTTTGCAACCGCTGTTGGTCAATGGGCGACGGTTGGTGGATGGGTGGATGCGGCAGGCAACCAGTACTGGTATGCCAACGGTACGGCGATTGGTTCCAACGCCATGGTCACCCAAAACGGTTCCGCGCTGGGTTACTCGGCTTTGGCAGGTAAAAATGACGTCGCGGTAGGTTATAGCGCAACCATCTATAGTTTCTCGGCCCCCGCCAACAGCAACGGCCAGCTTTATATGCCGAGCAACTCCGTGGCGATCGGCTATCTCGCGAGTGTGAAGACGCCGAGCAACTTGGCGGGCACGACCACCCAGGTCACCTCCGCGGTGGCGATGGGTGCTTCCGCACAAGCCTCGGCCAATTACTCGGTGGCGATCGGCGCCAGCGCGAATGCGCAGACTCCGAACCCGTCTACGGCGACCAGCCTGCTCACGAACGAAGTCGCATTGGGTTACAACGCGAACGTCACGGCCAGTAACTCGATGGCGCTCGGCGCCGGCGCGAAAGTGCTGACTCCGACCGGGGCGGCCAACCCGGTGACCAATGCTGTCGCCTTGGGCGCCAATGCGGTGGCCGAGGTCAGCAATACCGTGTCGGTGGGCAATGACGGCACCCAGGGTGGCACGGCGTTCACCAGCAAGATCACCAATGTGACGGCGGGCACCGCCGCCACCGATGCGGTCAACGTTTCGCAGATGCAGGCTTCCGGCCTGATCAACAGCAGCGGCGTTGCGCAGGTGGCGGTCACCTATACCGACCCGACGCGCACTGCGGTGACGCTGGGTAACGGCTCGACGCCCGTGAAGCTGTCCAACGTCGCCGCCGGCACGTCGGCCACCGACGCGGTGAATGTCAGCCAGCTGACGTCGGCGGTCTCCGCGGGTATGTCGCAGGTCAGCGCCATGGCGGTGAACTACGACTCGGCGGCCATGGACAGCGTCACGCTGGGCGGAGCGAGCGGCACGACGATCCACAATGTCGCCGCTGGCGTCGCCAACAACGACGCGGTGAACATGAGCCAGCTCAATGCGCTGAGCGCCCTGGAAAACCAGGACATGCAGGCGATCACCACGCTCAACGGTCAGATGATCACCGTGCAGAACTCCATTACGAATCTGCAGTCGAACGTTTCCTCCGGGATGATGCCCTCGACGATCGCGATCGACGGCAACGGCGCTGCGTCGGTGCAGACCAACTCGGGCGATATCGCGATCGGCAACGGCGCCAAGACCGGCGGCGCGATGGGTACCGCCATCGGTGGCAGCGCGTATGCCGCTGGTCCGCACGACACCGCGATTGGCGGCAACGCCAAGGTGAATGCGGACGGCAGCACGGCCGTTGGCGCGAACACCACCATTTCCGCCGCAGCGACCAATGCTGTCGCGGTGGGTGAGAGCGCGTCGGTGACGGCCGCCTCGGGTACGGCGATTGGCCAGGCCGCCTCTGTCACCGCCAACAACTCGGTGGCCCTGGGTCAGGGTTCGGTGGCCGATACCGCCAACACGGTGTCCGTCGGTTCGGCGACCAACCAGCGTCAGATCACCAATGTCGCTGCCGGTGTGAATGCCACGGATGCCGCCAACGTCGGTCAGGTCTCGAGCCAGGTGAACGCCGCACTGCAGACGGCCAAGAGCTATACCGATGCCAGCGCCCAGACGACCTTGAACGCAGCCAACGCCTACACCAACCAGCAGATGGGCAAGTTGAATGACCAGTTCCAGCAGGTCGACAAGCGCATCCATGAGGAAGGTGCCATGAGTGCCGCGTCGACCCAGATGGCGATCAATGCGGCGGGCTCCACCGGCAACGGCCGTCTCGCGGCGGGCGTGGGCGTGGAATCGGGTCGTTCGGCCATCTCGGTGGGTTATGCCGCACCTCTGGGTACCCGCATGCACGTCAGCGTGGGCGCCACGGCCAGTTCTTCGCAGACCTCGGTCGGCGCCGGTTTCGGCGTGGATCTGTAAGTGCGCGGGTGAGGAGTATGGCCGGCATGGCAGCTGCCATGTCGGCCGGTTTCCGAACGCCATTCGATGGGGTCGCCAGAGGCGGCCTCCTTCCTTGCTCCGACGCGAGTCGGCCCGGTCGGGCCCATCCCTGCGTTCCCTCTGCAGGCGCAAGAGGGTTTGGGGGAGGGCGGTATGCCTGGGGTGCCGCCCCACCGGGGGTGCGGCAACTGGAGTCGCCTGCCTTCGATCAGGGGCGGGCGTCCCACATGCCCGATGTTGATGTTGATGTAGAGGGGAAACCCTGGGATGTACCGATGATTGCCGCGTATCTGCTTTTGGGTGGTTTGGTCTCGACCTTCGCCTGCATGTTCATCTTCCTGACGACCTTCATCGTGCGTGGCGCCAGGTACCGGGCGTTGTCCGAGCCCGACTACGCGCGGCTTACCTTGGGCAACCCCTTGATCGCACTTTTCATCGAGCGGCTCCTAACCCACGAGGGCCTCAGGTTCCGCAGCATCTTTTGCTGGTCGCTCGTGACCATATGGGCCTTTGTCCTGTCTGCCAGCGTCGTGACCAGCTTGGTGGGCTGACGTCTGCCTGGGGGCGATGCGGGCATCCTGTGGGTGGGCGGGGGAGACGTGTTGACGTGAACGGCACACCGGAAGAGTTGCATGACCTGCATGACGCGGCCTTGGTGGGAATCGAGTTCGACTGGCCCTCGCGCAGTTGCCTGTTCCATTTTCGGGGCGCACCGGCTGCAAGCCTCCGGAACGGGTTCTCCATGGCGTTTCAGGGCGTAACAAGGCTGACGGCTACGGCTGGCCACAGCTGGGGAACCTCCAATGCAGTGCTCGAGTTGCGTCTTGATGAGCCTGGCGAATACACCTTCGTGATGCAGTCCGGCGACCAGATCGTGGTGTCTTCCAGGAAAGGGGCGGTACAGGATGTGGCGGCATGAATCGGCCGCATGCGGTGCTCGCGGATTCTCAGGGCGACAGCCGAGACGCCCCATCGAGGTGGTGGCGGTGACGGACAAGGAGCTAGAGGACGTTCCCGCGAAGGTCAGCCATGACAGATGATCGCGCTGTGCGTGATTCCCTGGTCGAGGCAGCCAGGACGGGTGAGTTTCCCGGCGTGAGCGAGCTGCGCGAGCGTGTAGCCCACGGTGACCAAGGGGCACTGATCCTGCTCGGCCACCTCTACTTTCGCGGCGTCGGTGGCGTGCGAAAGGACTATGGCGAGGCCTTGTACTGGTTCCGAAAGTTCAAGCTCGAGTATGACGTGACCGGGTTGGTCGCAGCCCATCTGGCGAAGATCCATTACCTCGGCCTGGGTGTTCCCAGAAGTCGCAGGATGGCTGCCTGGTACTTGCGCAGCGCAGCCCTGCGTGGTCACGGCAGGAGCCGGATTGCGTTTGCGATGCTGCAGAAGAAGGGTGACGGAACCCTGATGAAGCCACGAGCCGCGAACACGTTGCTTCGGGCCAGTGCGTGCGACCCTCGGCTAAGCGTCATGATGCGACTCGCGGCGTTTTTGTACTTCCTTGGATGATCAGGCGTTACACCAGTCTATCCAGACGGACACCTTCGATCGGCGCTCTCGCGATAGGCTCACGCGTCAGCGGACGGGAAATCATTTGGCGGGGCCGTCGATGGTCAAGGCGATGGGTGGTGCGCTTGGGCGTCGAGTGCTGCACGAAACCCTTGGGCCAGGTCCGCTGCCTTGTCCTTGCCCCAGAAATGGGTGAAGTAGAACTCCGGTGATTCACCCATCATGTGATTGTGCAGCGCCACCACGTGGATGCCGGCCTTGCGCAACGCCATCAGCACGGGGCGAACGTCGTCAGTGCGCATGATGAAGTCCCCGTCGATGGCCGCAAGTTCATCACTGCCGCTGAAGGCCGCCCAGGTCGTCAGACCCATCGATGCGCCCAGCTTCTGGCCGTGCATCTGGCCCTCCGTCCCGATCGTTACCTTGGCAACGCCATCGGTTGCTGGTGCCGGGTGCCCCACGATCCTGGCGATCGCGTCGGCATTCATCGGGCCGGGAGAGGGGGCAGGGCCGCCGAAGCCTTCGGCGGGCTGCGGCCGCGCGGCGCGCACGGTCTTGATGGCATCCCATACGGCTTTCACGCCAGCGGCCAGCTGCGTTGGCGAGCCATCTCCCCCGATGTGCATGAAATAGACGTGAGGCTGGTCGTAGAAGAAGTGGTTGTGCAGCCCCGTGACCTGAAGGCCATGGGCGAAAGCGGCATCCATCGCTGCATCCACCTCGTCCTGGAACACGACCGTGTCACCCATCACCATCGCCTGGCTGCCCATGGCGCTGAAGGCAGCCCATGAGCCGAGGCCTGCGGCAGGCGACAGGTGCATGCCGTCCACGGTGACGGGCACGTCGCTGCGGCTCCAGCCGATCTTCACCACGCCATCCGGTTGGGCCTTGGCTTCTACGCCCGCGGCCTTGCCAATCGCCGTGGCATCCAGCGTTGCTGCGAAGACAGGAGGCGCCACGGACAGGCTCATCGCCAGCAGCGTCAAGCCAAGCGGGCGTACACAGCGCCCAATGAACGAGTTCGTCATGAGGACTCTCCGGGTAGCGACCAGCGTTGGGTCGGTGGCGCGACAGCCTGGCCGGTCTGGGTGTGCTGGGCGCCATGGATACTACGTCTCCGTCCTGAGTGGGACAAATCCAGGACTCGATGGCGTTGCGCCAGGACTAAGCTTCATCTCAGGCGTGACACCGATCATCGGGTGAACCAATGGGTCCTGCGGAGAGGTGATATGGCCCGGCAATCGATCTTGGGGAGCGGACCAGCGGTCGTATTCGCAGGCTTCCTGGTAGTGGCAGCCAGCTCAGCTTGCGGAAGTTCGGCAACGGGCCGGCTTCCGCTCGCCACCGTGGCCGATGTCCCGCTGAGTGGCGGCGCCACGCGCTGGGACTATGCCAGCCTCGACCCGGGCACCCATCGGCTCTACCTGGCCCACCTGGGCGACAGCGTGGTCACGGTGGTCGACACGCAGGCAAACAAGGTCGTCGCCGATGTGCCCGGCGTCAGTCACGTGCATGGCGTGCTGTTCGTGCCGGAACTGGGGCGCCTCTATGCCTCCGCCACCGGTAGTGACGAAGTGGTGGCCATTGATCCCGCGACTTTGAAGATCACCGCCCGCATCCCGGCAGGGGACTATCCGGATGGCATGGCTTACGCCCCGGAGGTGCATAAGCTCTACGTCTCCGATGAGCACGGCGGTACCGATACGGTGATCGACGTTCGCTCGAATACACGGGTCGCCACCATCCCGCTGGGTGGAGAGGTGGGCAACACCCAATACGATCCGGTGTCCCGGCACATCTTTGCGAACGTGCAGACGCGCAGGCAGTTGGTGGAAATTGATCCGTCCACGGACAAAGTCATCAGTCGCATGGATCTGCCGGGCGCAGAGGGCAACCATGGCCTGTATATCGATTCGGGCAGCCATCTCGCCTTCATCGCGTGCGAAGACAACCACAAGCTGCTCGTCGTGAACCTCACGGAACGACGTGTTGTCGCCACGTTTGATGTCGCCAGGGATCCGGACGTACTCGCGTTCGACCGGGCGCTGGGTTGGCTGTATGTGGCGGGCGAGTCGGGCGAGGTATCGGTGTTCCAGGTCCAGGAGGCGGCCGTCAGTCTGGTTGCCACCGGCATGCTGGGGCCCAATGCCCACGTCGTGGCGGTCGACGGGGCCACCCATCGCGCCTACTTTCCTCTCAAGCCCTCGGCAGGGGGGCGGTGTTGCGGATCACCGAGCCGCATAAGTGAGCCGGGCTGCGCGGTAGCGGCCAGAGGGGTTCATCGGGCGCCTTCAGGTCGAGATCAGGACTCACGGGATGATCTCGAGTGACGCGATCTTGTCGCCTTCCAGTACAAAGAAATACCGCAGATCGAGCGGGCTTCCCTTGAAGTTGCCGACCAGGTGGCTGGTGACAACGATCCTGCCGTCTAGCGTTTCGATGGCGAAGGGTTCGCTGGTGTATTCGTACTTGGTCGAGGACTCCCGTTTCCATCGCTGGATTTCGGGTCGTCCTTCATAGGTCTGGCGCTCATCCACCACGATCGCGTTCTCGGTGAAGGCCTTGGCTACGGTCTCCGCGTCCTTGCTGCGGTCTGCCACGAAGTAGTCGGCGATGGGCTTGGGAAGGTCGTGCATGTTCTGAGTCCTCTCTCACGTGGGACGTGCCGTGCACGCCCGGTCGATTGCATGGGAATCAGAGTGGGGATACGGTTCGGGCATGACAAGAACGCACGAAAAGGTAAGGCACTTACCCAAAGGTAAGCGACATGTCTAAGCACGTGACGCGGACCTATACGCAGGAAGCTGCGGCGTACGGTGTCGAGCAGGCGTTCCATCTGCTGGAAGGGCGGTGGAAGCTCGTGATCCTGTTCCACCTGTTTGGTGGTCGCGTGATGAGGTTTTCCGAGCTGGAGCGGGCGATCCCGTCGGTGTCGCAGAAGATGCTCGCCCAGCAGCTGCGGCAGATGGAGGGTGACGGAATCGTCCATCGCATCGTCCATCAACAGGTGCCGCCGAAGGTCGAATATGCACTGACGGATTGGGGGCAGGCGCTGTGTCCGGCGCTCGATGCCTTGCTGGCCTGGCTGGAGGAACGACCCTCGCCGGATGCCGCCCATGAAGGTTGACGATCCATTGTTCCAGCCGAGGTTGGGTGGCGTGCCTGACGGCGGAATTCCGGGGCGTGGAACGTCGCTACCCGCGTAGCATGCAAGTCCATACGAACGAGGCAGGTGGAATGCCATGACGAGTCCCGTGATGCCCGTCGTCTTCGTTGGTCATGGCAACCCCATGAACGCCATCGAGGACAATCGCTACCACGCCAGCTGGCAGCGCCTTGGGTCGCAGCTGCCGCGCCCCAGGGCCATCGTGTGCGTATCCGCGCACTGGGAAACGCGCGGCGTCTACGTGACCGGCGCGTCGCACCCCGAGACCATCCATGACTTCTATGGGTTTCCTGCCGACCTCTTCGCGGTGCAGTACCCGGCCCCGGGCGATCCGGCCCTGGCGAGGCGGGTGGCCGACCTGCTCGGGGATGTCGAGCCGCGCGTTCATCGGGACGCCGGTCGCGGATTCGATCACGGCATGTGGAGCGTGCTCCGGGTGATGTACCCGGAGGCGGATATTCCCACCATCCAGCTCAGCCTCGATACGGCACGCTCGGGCGACGGGCATTACGCCTTGGCCCGGCGGCTCGACCCGCTGCGGGACGAGGGCGTGTTGATCGTCGGCAGCGGCAATATCGTGCACAACCTGGCGTTGTTCCGGTTCCATGACCCCAGCGCGCCGGCGTGGGCAAGCGCGTTCCAGCGACAGGTCAACGAGCTGATCCGGCAGCGGGATCACGCCGCCCTGTGTCGGTACGAAACGCTCGGCGAGTACGCCTCGCTGGCCATTCCCACGGCCGAACATTACCTGCCGCTGCTGTACGTGCTCGCGACGCAGCGGGACGGGGACGAGGTATTGCTGTTCAACGACGAGGTGACGTCGTCGCTTTCCATGACGTCGCTGATCCTCGGAAGCTCCGCCGGGCTCTAGGCGGCTGCAGATGTCGACTCATGGCCGTGTTGCGGAGCTTCCCGCACTGATCGCGCCCACGAAGCCGTGCACGATCAGTCTTCCATCCGTCCGACTGCGATCGGTGACCACTGATGCGTGCCGGGGCCGCGGGCTCGAGCCCTTCAGAACTCGTAGCCCATCTTGAGCCTGACTTCCGCGCGCTCGCGTTGTTCCAGGTGAAGCCGCGTGGAGCGATCCGGGTCGGTCGGTCCGCCCTTGATTTGAGGCATCCAGCTCAACGTCGCCCAGAACCGACGGCCGCCGTAGTGCAGCGCGGGGCCGGCGAACCATGCCCAGAACTCGCGGGAACCATAGTTTGGATAGGCCATGTCCAGACGGGTTTCGACGCCGCCGAACCAGTTGGACGCGAACCGATAGGACACGCCGGCGCTGTTTTCAGTGTAGAGCTCGCGCTCCCAGCGCCCGTCCGACTGCTCCCACTCGGGCTCCAGGGTCAGGTTGTAGGCGGTGATCAAGCGGTCATCCAGGAAATTCTTCTGGAGGATCAGCTTGGTCTCGAGCCCCCATTCCTTCATGTGAATGCCGTCGGGCTGGTGGATGCGTGAGTACTCAGGCTCCACATAAAGCGCCAACCCGTAGCCGTCCAGCTGGGGGCTCTTGAGGCTCCATTTGAATTCCGCCTTGGCACCGTCGAATTGCATGCCCCGGTGAAGGGTCAAAGACTCGCCCGTGCTTTCGTCGACGACCGCACCATGGGCGTAGTCGTAAGAGCGGCCTGTCAGATAGAACGAGGACTGGAAGTGGTCCGTCCAGCCGTGTTCGAACTCGAGCTGCAAGTCGGAGGCGTGGTAGTACCCCGCGCCCTTGCCATCGCGCTGGGTCCACCAGAGATAGGCCTCGCTTCCTCCCTTCGGCAGGGTGTCCGAGCCGTAGGTGTAGCCGAACATGTTCTCGTCCGCGGCCGCGCGCGGCGCCACCAGTGGCGATAGCAGGCACAGGCAAATGGCACCCGTCAGTGCGCGGGTATTGAGGCGTTGCACGGAGATCCCCCCTGGAGTCGATCGACTTATTGTTGCTGTTGATAGTCATTATCAACTGCGAGCCTTGCGGGTGGCTTGCCGCCTTGGACACAGGGGATGTGCCAGATTGGCGCAGGTACTTTGCCAAGAGCGGATGCAGGTAGGGCTCATGCGATGTCGCGACCACGCATCCATCCGATAGGGGACACCCTCATGAAGACGAAGAGCGCCACCATCCACGCCGTGCGATCCAGCTTGATCGGCTTATGCCTGCTGGGGGCAAGCCATGCAGTCATCGCCGACCAGGGCAGCTGGCCTGCGAGCAAGGTCAACGAGCCCACGCCGAAGGTGGCGGGCATGCCGGCGGAACTCGGCAAAAACCTGGCGAACTTCGACGACCTGGACTTCCATGTCTACACCGGGCAGCAATGGGAGAACCTTCACAAGAGTCACGGCAAGGACATCGTCGTGCACTATCCGGACGGCCACACCACCAAGGGCATTCCGGATCACGTGAAAGAGCTGAAGTTCATGTGGACGTTCGCCCCGGACAACCGCATCACCCAGCACCCGGTGCGTTTCGGCACCAACGACGCGCAATGGACGGCGGTCATGGGTTTCCTCGATGGCACCTTTACCAAGCCGATGGTGCTGGGCAATGGCAAGGTCATCCAGCCCACGGGGAAGGCCTATCACCTGCCCATGGCCACGCTGGGCCACTGGACCAGGGAGGGCGTGATGGACGAGGAATACCTGTTCTGGGACAACGCCACCCTGATGCAGCAGATCGGCGCTGGTCCCTGAGTGATTGCCGGCGGGCGCGTTGCCAGACAAAAAGAAGGCGGCCAAGGGGAGTTTGGCCGCCTTCCGAAGTCTGACGTTCCCCCGTATGGACCGTCAGTATGCGCTGGCATCGCGTGCCCCACGCTATCCGAGCGCACGCCTGCAGTATGGAATCGCAACGTAGTGCATCGCGTGAATGATCGGCTGGTTGTTTCTACTTAGTGACCCACGTGACGCCAGGACGTATCGGTATGCGCACATGCCCGGACCAGGCAGCCAAGCTTCGATCCAGCGGGACGAATCGAGGGTTGGTGCCCGGCTACCATCTGCGATAGAGCGACGCGGGAGGGGATATGGCTCACCCGGATTTCTGGCAGGTCCATGGCTGGGGCTTCATCCTGGCGATGTGCTTCTTTCCACGCCTGACGCTGCTCTTCAGCAGTGTGGTGAGCGGAGGATTCTTCTGGTGGCTTGGATGGCTGGTGGCGCCGCGTTTCCTCGTGGCGATTCTCGCGTCGTCTGCCTACTGGGGGACCAACCCCGTGCTCGTCGTGGTCACCTGGCTGTGGGCCTTGGCCGGCGAAGGGACCGAGAAGGGAGCGGTGGGAAGGTCGAGTCGTTGATGGCAGGGTTTCGAAACGGAACCAGGCGTCGACCGGCAGGCCTGGCGACGACAAGCCCGCGGGCCAGCGGGCGCCTGGGAGCATGGATGTGCCGGAGCGGGCTCTACTTCGCGGAGGGCGCGAACGAGCAAACCGCCTTCATCACGGCCTCGGCGGCGGTGTTGGGCATGGGCTCCTGCGCTGCGGACGCATCCTTGGTGGCGACGTTGCTGACCTCATCGCCCGACACGTTGTAGAACGAGCTGGTCCCGCTGGCCACCGTGTTGGCGGCGCAGTCGACGGTCCATTTCGCCACGATGCGCGAGTAGTTCGTGCTGCCGTAGGGATGCGGCGTCGCATAGGTCAGCATCACCCAGGCCTCGCGGACATCCCCGTCGATCTTGAAGCGCTCATCATTGATGAGGATCGCGGTGCTGCCGTCCGAGAAGACGGCCGCGTAACCCTCCAGGCCGGGCCGCTCCGGGTTCGTCTCGATGTACACGCCTTGCACCGAGCAGGTTTCGTCGTCCTGCGGCGCCAGCGCCGAGATCCGCTTGGCGCCGGCGGCAGACTCGCATTGGTAGTAGGTGGTTTCGACGACATCGGGCACGTTGGTGGGCTTCGACTCCGCCTGCGCGGACGAAGCGGCGAGCACGCATGCGGCCGCAAACCCCAGGTTCTTCATCCCATGCCCCCTTGCTGGACATATCCAGCATAGCGCGCCCACGTGCCGCAGACCGATGGCTCCAGGCCCTTCCTGCCTGTCGCGCGAGTATCGCCACGCCCTCAGAACGACACCTGCGCCCGCATCTCGAAGATGCGCGGGTTCACCTGCAGGTTGCCGCGATCGCTGAAGGCCCATACGTAGTTCGCCTGCAGCTTCAGGTGCTCGCCCAGGTACCAGTTCGCTCCCAGCGTCCAGTCATGTTCCTTGCCGCCCGTGATGGCGCCGTCGTCGAGGTCGAGCTCGCTGTAGCGCACGGCGAGCTCCACTGCACCCCAGGGTCCCTCGGAATGGATGTCTTCCTCGTCGCGGCTGACGTACCGGCGATTACCCACGTTGCCGTCGTTGTACTGGCGGGCCTCGCCGGTGAGCGTCCAGGTGGCGAACACGTAGAACCCGCTGCTGTCGTAGTCGGGTTGTCCGTTGTAGCGCTCGACCCTGGCCTGCAGGTATTCGCCTTGCACGGACCACGGCCCCTGGATCCACAAGGCCTCGAAGCCTTGCCGGTCCACGCGCTTGCTGTAGGCGAGCGCGCCGGAATCGACCAGCCTCACGGGTGTCAGCCCGGCCTCGGGGCGGGCGCGCAGGCGTGCATCGGGCGGCACGGTGCCCTGGTCGGCCCAGTCCAGGAACTCTCGCGACGCCGACAGGCCCAGGTGCAGCACTTCGCCTGGCTCGTTGAACGGCATCCAGGCCGCGCGTGCGGCCCATGTATGCCCCGGGTTCTCGCCGTCGAAGTCCTTGCGCCAGAAGTAGTCGCCGACGTTCAGGACGAAGTGCGGCCGCGCCAGTTGCCAGTCCACGCCGGCGCGTCGACCTTCCCAGATGGCCTGGGTGGGCAGCGCGGTTTCGAGGAAGGTGGTGGCCGCCGAACTCGCCGCGCCTTCGAAGCCCACCGGGGTTTTCGAGTATCCGAAGCGGAGGTTGCCCAGGTCCGTCCCCACGATGCCCTTGCTGCGGAATCGCAGGAACGTGTCGGACCACTGGTCGGCCTGGTAGTCGTACTGGACGATGGCGTCGTACACGCCCGGCTTGCGCAGGTACACGCCGAACTGGCGCCGACGGTTGGTGTTGGCGTCCTCGAACATGCCGGCGTCGTTGGAGAAGTGGTTGAAGTCGTACTGGTACAGCACCGCGAGGCCGAAGTCCGTGCCGTCCGATGCGGCGACATGGGTGGGCCAGTTGCCATAGAGGCTGAAGTCACCGGCACGGATGCCGGGCGAAACGGTCAGCGCCAGCAGGCACGCCAGGCCCAGCGCGCCCGTGCCCAACCAACGGTCCCGATCCACCATGCCGCCAACCTCCGATCGAGTGACGTCCATGCTGTGCAAAGCTTGCGGCACCCGGTAGTGATCAAAGTGCATAGGCTGACATGCGACGCTGCCCGGATCCGGCATCGTGGTGATCGCTTCCTTCCCTTGGGCGATCAGTCGGTATTCCCGTTGCTACCGAGTAAATCTACTAGGCGTTCTTCGAGTAGAACTACAGTCGCGCGAAGTCAGAGTGTTCCTGCAAGCTCCGCTTGCGGTCGGTGGCGATGGACGTCCAAAGGCAATGCAGTGTGCATGCGGCGGGCTGTCTACCCCGACACGTGTACATCGGTCGGCCATATGGACGACTTGTACACGGGTATGCGCGATGGATGATGTCAGCAAGCTTCGGGGTGGGGGCCATGCATGCCAGTCTTCTCGTGCCAGTTCCGGGGAAAGTCGGTGTGCGTCACGTATGACCGCAGCGCCGGCAACCAGGTGGTCTGGATCGCCAATGTCGTGCTGGATGGTTGCGCCCGGAGCATCGATGGCATCACCGCCCAGCGGTCCACCTGCGTCCAGGCCGATATCACCGACTCCGTCATCCGTGGCCTCGAATGGATTTGTAAGCCACGCGACAGCTAGGGCGTCGGCATTCGAGGTGATTGTGCGTGGCAGGGCGAGGCAAACGGTCAGCTGAAACGGGAGGTGGCTCCATGTTGGCGAGTTCGGCGCAACCCCGGGTCCGGTCCGACAGGCCCGCGCTGGCGATCTGCGACGATCATCTGCTCGTGGCGCAGGGCCTCGCGCTGGCGCTCGGTCGCATCTATGACATCAAGGCCGTGCTGCGAAGCGGGCGCGCGCTGGAAGAGCTGCTGCTGACCTGCCCACCCGACGCCATCGTCACGGAGATCGACCTGCTGGACCAGAGCGGCATCGAGGCATTGGAGCGTACGCGCTCGCTGGGCGTCGGCGTTCCGTTCGTCATCTGCACATCGCAGGCGGACCCCGTCTCGGTACATCGTGCCTTCTACGCGGGGGCGCGCGGCGTCATCGCCAAGGGGGAAGGCGTGGCCGCCCTTCAGTCCGCCATCGACCTTGCCCTCGAGGGCAAGGTGTATCTGTCGGACGCCTTCATGCAGATGCTGATCTCCGAACAGCGGCTGCCCGTGGTCAACCTGACCTCCCGGCAGCGAACCATCCTGCAGCTGATGGACGACGGGCTCACCGCCCAGCAGATTGCGGACAAGCTGGGCCTGTCGCGCAGGACGGTCGAAAGCCACAAGTTCAGGATGCTGCGCATTACGGATACGCATTCGCCGCAGGAACTGCTGGTCCGGGCGAAACGCCTCGGGCTGCTGCGGCCGGCCGGGGTGCGTCGCAAGCAATGAGCCTGCATGGGTAGCTGGCGAGGCCACGCACGCCCGGGTTTGTCTTGTCTCCTGGCGGTTATCGGAGGCGAACACGTGACATCGAATGACGCTGGTGCAAGATGACTGGCATGCCTCCGCGAGAACGGCCGGATTTCGTCGCCGAAATCGCCATGCTTCCGGCGGGGGCGGGCAGCCATCAGGCCTCACTGCGAAAGGGCGAGTGGCGGATCGTCCTCGGCGTGGGTGACGAGTACTGGTCGGCCATGCTGGACTTCGATGGCGAACCTGCCCCGGGAACGATATTTGAAGCCAATGTGTGGCTGCTCCTGTTTGACGTGGCGCTCTCCATGTTCGAAGTAGGCGTGACGTTTACCGTCTGGGAGGGTGAGGCGAAGGCGTGTGGAACGGTGAAGCGGGTGGCACGAGGGGCCGCCAGCGATGCCGGACCGGTGGCATGAGGCAAATGTAAGCCTGCCCTTGACCCGGGACAGACGCCGCCTAGTCGGATGCGCGCGGAAGATGGGGCCGGCAACGTCCCGCGTTTGCCGTGAAGCCCCAGGTCTTCACGTAATCCAGCGAGGTCATCGCCATGCCTTTGGTCCGCATTGATCTGCAAAAGGGAAAGGATCCGGTCTTCCGGGCCGGGATCGGCAAGGTGGTCTACGACGCGCTTCGCGACCAGGCCGGTGCTCCGGAAGACGATCGGTTCCAGATCATTTCCGAACATGATCCCGACAACTTCATCTATGACTCGAACTATCTCGGGATCATGAGAACCGCGGATCTTGTGATGATCCAGATCATCTTCGTCCAGGGACGCACCCTTGATCAGAAGAAGGCCCTCTACAAGGCCATTGCCGATGGGTTGTCATCCAGCCTGGGCATGCGCAGGGAAGATGTCTTCATCTGCCTGGTCGAGGTGGCCAAGGAGAATTGGTCCTTCGGCAATGGCGTGGCGCAGTACGCGCCGTAGTCGTCACCCGATGCGCGGCGCCGACGAGTTGCCGTTGGCGGCCATCCGGATTCCCACTCAGTGCACTTCCAAGGGAGCGTGTCATGGCTAAGGGGTATTGGGTCATCGCATGGGGCACGATCACCGATCCTGCGGCGGCCGGGCGTTATGTGGCTCCCGCGACCGACGCCATCGTTTCCCATGGCGGGCGAGTCGTTGCGGGAGGCGATCCGGTCAGGGTGTATGAGGCCGGCCGGCAGTCCAGGATCGTGGTGGTGGAGTTCGACAGCGTCGAAGCCGCCATAGCGGCCTATGAGAGTCCCGATTACCAGGCGTCCCTGACCCATCTGGCCGGTGCCGCCGAGCGCGATGTGCGCATCATCGGGGGCACCGGGCCATAAGGGGAAGGCAGGGCCACGCATTCGCAAGGCGCACGCACGCCGCCGGTGCTCAGGGCTGCGGGCTGGAGGCGATGGAGGGGTGCAGGTCCGATCGGGTGGACGATGCCGCCGGCAGTGGCGTGACGCCCGTGGCTTCGGGCCCCGTGACCAGTCGCGGCAACAGCGACTGAGGTGCCAGTTGCGAGGGGTAATCCGTATCCCAGTCCAGGCGGCCGTGGATGCGATTGGCTGGAGCGGCCTGGATGTCACCGGCCCCGGTCTGCTGCGGCGGCAAGGAGAGTGCACGCGGATGGCTTGCTGCTTCGCCGGCGATCAAAGGGCTGCCCGCGAGACTGAGTGCAAGGGCCAGGGTGCCCGTTGCGACGCGCCTGCGAAGGCGTGCCATGGTTGAGTAATATTGCGTGGTGTTCATGAGTTGATATCCGATGATGGGTGGCGATGGATCGCCGTGGGTGGGTTTCCTTTGTTTGAGGAGCACGCGATTGACTCGTTTGCTCCACGACTTCGGGGGCGAGTGAGATGTCGCGCTCGCTTTTCGATTTGACGGGCGTGTGTTTCGTTGGAGCGGGTCGTGTGGATGGCACAAGGCCTGCGTTGGCCGCGGCGTCGGGCCAGTTCAGGCGGCGCGCCTCCAGACCAGTTCAACCGTTCGCGCGGCGCCCTGGGTGTGCTGCGGGCGTTCAAAGGCGAGTCGCAACGTGTCACCGTCGAGCGCGGCGGCGCGCACCTGGCGCATGCCGGCCCAGTTGGGAAACAGGCTGACGGCAACGCGGTGATACACCGTGCCGCCGGCCTCATCCACGTCAAACGGGCCAGAGTAGGCCAGGTAGCTCTGGCCGGCCGCGGCGAACTCCTGCGTCGTTCCCGAGAACATGTCGCTGTCGGCAAAGACGGGGCGCCCGGCGGCGGATATCTGGGCCGACATGTATCCGTCGTCGCTATAGATGATGAAGCCCGTCGCGTGCTCACCCATGGGGTGGTTCGTTTCACCGGTTTCGGTGTTCCTCTCCTCGTACGATTGCAGGGTCCAGGTGCCGACAAGACGTTCTTTCAAGCGGGGGGCGGATTTGGAGTTCATGAGTTGCTCCTGCGATGGATGCGGTTTCATGGGATGAAACCTGGCGGCCGGCGCCACCGGGACGGGTGGCGTCGTGACGCTGGTTTCGCGATTCAGGACGGGACGCTGGCGCTTGCGCGTCGCCTCAGCGCAGCGGGCGGAACGCCGCGCGCAGCTCTTCGGAAAACAGTTCCGGCTGCTCCCAGGCGGCGAAGTGGCCGCCCTTGTCCGCCTCATGGAAGTAGGTGAGGTGCGGGTAGGCGCGGCGCACCCAGGACTCCGGCGGACGATAGACGTCTTCCGGAAACACCGTCACGCCTACGGGCAGCGCAATATCGGTGGTCTTCTGGGCGGCGGAGGAGATGGGGTTGCGTCCCTTGTTCTCCCAGTAGAGGCGTCCCGCGGAGGTTGCGCTGTCGGTGAGCCAGTACAGGGTGACGTCGTCCAGCACCTCATCGCGCGTCTTCGGGTCCGTCGGATCGTCGCCAAACGACCACTTCGAAAAGCCCGGGTGCACGAGCATGAAGGCGGCCAGGAAAGCCGGCGAGTCGGTCATCCCGTAGCCGATGGTTTCCGGGCGCGCCGTGAGCATGGCGTTGTAGGCCGAGCCACCCTGCTTCCCGTAGCTGAGCAGGGCATCGAACGTGGCGCGCTCCTTCTCCGACATGCCGGCTGGCGCGGGGCCGCCTGTTGCGAGCGCTGGCGCCACGTCGGGCGGAATCGCCGCGGGGAGGTTGAGGTGGATGCCGAGCAGCCCGGCCGGAGCCTGCCGCGCCATGGCACTCGTGATGGGGGCGCCCCAGTCACCGCCCTGTGCGACATAACGCGTATACCCCAGGCGGTGCATCAGCTCGGCCCAGACACGGGCAATGTGTTCCGGATCCCAGCCCGCCTCCATGGGCTTGCCGGAAAAGCCGTAGCCAGGAATGGAGGGGATTACCAGGTCGAAGGCGTCGGACGCCTTGCCACCGTAAGCCTTGGGGTCGGTCAGCGGCCCGATGACCTTGGTGAACTCGAAGACCGAGCCCGGCCATCCGTGCGTCATGATCAGCGGCAGCGCCTTGCGGTTGGGCGAGCGGACCCAGATGAAGTGGATGTCCACGCCATCGATGTTGGTCACGTACTGGGGCAGGGTGTTGAGCCGAGCCTCGGCCTTGCGCCAGTCGTAGTCGGTCTCCCAATAGCGGACCAGCTCCTGCAGCTTGTCCAGCGGCACGCCCTGGGACCGGCCGGCCACGGTTTCCTTGTCCGGCCAGCGCGTGGCAGCGAGGCGCGCGCGAAGGTCCGCGAGCTGGGCATCAGGCACATGGACATGGAAAGGACGCACGGAGGTGTCGTTCGCGACGGCAGGTGTTGCGTGCGCGTCAGCGCTGCCCGGGGCATCCCCGGCGACAGCGGCTGCCTGCGTGCCGAGCGAGGCGGCGAGCCACAGTAGGGAGGTATACGCAGTGTGCTTGAGTTTCATGGTGATCACGTTGATGGGTGGGCGACGATCGCGCCACGCTTGCAATCCTTGGAGGTGAGGCAGCGGTGGGCGAAGGCCTTGCCGCTGCGGTGGTCATGGGTGCTCAGTGGGGCAGGACGCCCTTGAGCAGGGTGAAGGTGGCATCGGCGGCGAGCTGGAAATCGACCGAGATCGCGCGGTATTCCGGCGAGCGATAGAAGCGCAGGGCCTCGCTCTCGTCCGGAAACTCCAGCACTACGACCTTGTCCCAGGACCCGTCGCCGGAAAGCGTCACCGGCGCCTGGTCGGCGATCAGCACGCGCCCCTTGAACTGCCCGAAGACGGCGGGGAAGGCGGCGCGGTAGCGCTGGTAGGCGACCTGGTCCTTGAAGTGCAGCTGCACCAGGATGTAGGCGTTCATGACGTTTGCTCCGATGAGGGCCGTGGCCCGATGGTCACAACGTAGGCTCGTGGCACAGTCCGCACTAGACGGTATTTTCAGGAGTCGCCCTTCCAATGCTGGAAGGCGGGCACCTGCGTCGAAGTCGACACAGGTGCCACCTGCTGGCGCTCACTGGCGCATTGGCCACTCTCAGTGGACCAGTTCGATCAGCGGCTTGCCTTTTTCCACCACGTAGGTGGCAAGTTCGGAGCCCCGGCCGGTGCCGGTGTTCTTGACGCTGTGGGCGACGCCGTAGGGCACGGTCAGCACGTCGCCGGCCTTGAGCAGCACGGGTGGCCTGCCTTCCAGCGTGTATTCCAGCGAACCCTCGAGGACGTAGATGACCTCCTCGCCAGGGTGTCGGTGATTCGGTGCGACGACACCGGGATCGATGTCGACGCGCACCTGGATGACCTCCCGCCCCGGCACGCTGAGGTCGTGCCGCTGGAGGTCCGTGCGATGCACGCCCGCCTGCTGCGCCTGTGCCGTATCGAGCGCCAGGCCCAGTGCCAGGATGGCTGCCGCTGTCGAGAACCCACGCTTCGTTTTCATGCCGCTTTTCTCCTGTGTAACGGAAGTCGGGGAGGCGATGCGTTCCGCGCGACACGTTCGTGCCGGGCAGGCATCGCCCTGTGTCGGTGGGCTGCACGACGAGGGTCGCCAGCCTTCCGGTGGCGAGAAATTAGGAGCGGTGCGGGTCCAGCACTAGCCGGCGATTTCAGGAGCCTGCTTTCCAGATTCCGGAAGAGTGGCTGTCGGGCCGTTCGGCGGGCGCCTGAATACCCGGCGCCGCCAGAGGAGCGCCGGCTTCTCCCGTGCGGCTAAGGGTTCCTGTAGCCGAGCCGTGTCCGCAGCCGTGGCGCCGCGAAGTCCAGGAAGGCGCGCAGCTTCAGTGGTACCTGGCGCTGGCCGGGATACACCAGGCTCACCGGCATGGGGGCGGGCTCGAAGGCCTCGAGCAGCCGGACCAGGGTGTGTTGCTGCAGGTGCTGCTGCACCTGGTCGGACAGGATGCGCGCAATGCCGGCATCCGCGGTGGCGGCAACGACGGCTGCTTCGGCCGAGTTGACGGTGAGGCGTGAGGACACCTGGACGATCTGCGCGGACTCGCCTGCACCAAACGACCATCGGTCCGCGGCGGAGTAGCCCTCGTAGGTGATGCAGTCGTGCAAGGTCAGGTCGTCAGGTGAGCCGGGGATGCCGCGTGATGCCAGGTAACCGGGGCTGGCGCACAGCACGCGGCTGAGCAGGCCGATGCGCGTGGCGATCATGTCGCTGTCGGGAAGCTCGCCCAGGCGCACGGCGACGTCGACGTGTTCCTCCAGCAGATTGGACACGCGATCACTCAGCTGGACGCGCGCACGAATCTCCGGATAGGTGTGCAGGAATTCCACCAGCACCGGCATCACGTGGTTGCGGCCGATCACTTGCGGTGCGCCGATGATCAGTTCGCCCTGCGGCGCACGATACTCACCTGTCGCCGTGCGTTCGGCATCCTGGACGTCCTCCAGGATCCGGCGGCAGGAGGCGACGTAGTCGCGGCCGGCGTCGGTCAGTTCCAGCTTGCGCGTGCCACGCAGCAGCAGGCGGACCTGCAGGTGCGCTTCCAGTTCTGAAACGCGGCGGCTGACGGTGGCCAGGGGAATGCGCAGCTGGCGGCTCGCCGCGGAAAGACTGCCCGTATCCACGGCTGCCAGCAGGATCGACATGGCTTCAAGTCTGTCCATGGCCTCTCACCAGTGAAAGGATGCCTACCGAATTTACCGTCTAGTGGGTGAATCTGGTAGGGCGTACTTTTCCGGCCCATCCGGCCACCCCATGATGTACGAGCACCACAGGCGGCGACCGGCAATCCATTCATTCCGGAGGCACCCCGTGTCCAAGACCACGTATCCCGCCGATCGCACTGCATACCTGCTGGTCGATCCGTACAACGATTTCCTCTCCGAAGGCGGCAAGGTTTATCCCTTCATCGAAGCGATCGCCAACGAAGTGGGCCTGCTCGACAACCTGCGCAAGCTCGACCGCGAGGTGCGCAAGCAGGGCATCCCCGTGTTCTTCGTGCCGCATCGCCGCTGGGAACCCGGTGACTACGAGGGTTGGGACCATCCCAATCCGAACCAGATGAAGGTGTTCCAGCGCCATCACTTCGCGCGTGGCGAATGGGGCGGCGAATGGCATCCCGATTTCACGCCCCGGCAGGGCGACACCATCGTCCATGAGCATTGGGGCTCCAGCGGCTTCGCGAATACCGATCTCGATTTCCGCCTGAAGCAGAAGGGCATCACCCACGTCATCGTGGTGGGCCTGCTGGCGAACACGTGCATCGAATGCACCGCCCGCTACGCCAGCGAGCTTGGCTATCACGTCACCCTGGTGCGTGACGCCACGGCTGCGTTCAAGCCGGAAATGATGCATGCGGCGCACGAGCTCAACGGTCCGACCTTCGCCCACGCCATCGTGAGCACGGACGAACTCATCGCGAACCTCGCGGGCTGAGCGCCTGGCGACACCGGTCGCCCGCATTCGCCGGCGACCGGGCGCCCTGCGCCCCCAACCCCCTCACTGACACGTTCGCCAACGAAGGCACGCCTCGCGCGGCCGTCGGCGACCATCCATGGGTCAATCACTATGAAACTGACAGGTCATCTCTTCATCGGCGCCAGCGACGTCGCGGCGACCGAAGGCAGCATGAAGGCACTCAATCCCGCCACGAACCAGCTCATCGAGCCGGAGTTCGCGCTCGGTGGCGCGGCCGAAGTCGACCGTGCCGCCAGGCTGGCCGACGAGGCATTCGACAGTTACAGCCATACATCGCTTTCCCAGCGCGCGCAGTTCCTCGAGCGCATCGCCGACAAGCTGGATGCCGTGCGCACGGAGCTGGCCGCCCGCGCATCGCTGGAGACCGGCTTGCCTGAAGCGCAGTTCGAGGTGGAGGCGGCCAAGTCCGCCACGCAGTTCCGACAGTTCGCCGACGTGGTCCGCAAGGGGCGATTCCTGCAGCTGTCGATCGATCCGGGGTTGCCGGATCGCCAGCCCCGGCCGCGCATGGACCACCGGTTGCAGAAGATGGCCATCGGTCCCGTGGCGATCTTCGGCGCCAGCAATTTCCCCATCTCCTACTCGGTGGCGGGCGGTGACACGGCCTCGGCGCTTGCCGCCGGTGCGACGGTCATCCTCAAGTCGCACAACGCCCACCCCGGTGCTTCGGAAATCCAGGCGCGCGCGATCCGGGAGGCCGTCCGCGAGAGTGGCCTGCACGAGGGCGTGTTCTCGATGCTGCGCGGCGCCGGCAATGGGATCGGTGAAGCGCTGGTGGATCATCCGCTGGTCAAGGCGGTGACCTTCACCGGGTCGGAGGCGGGCGGCATGGCCCTCTATCGTCGCGCGCAGCAGCGCCCCGATCCCATCCCGGTGTTCACCGAGATGACCAGCGTCAACCCGACCTTCATCCTGCCCGGGGCGCAGGCTGCGCGGGGCGCGGCCATCGGTGACGGTTTCGCCGAGCGCATGCTCGTCAACGTGGGGCAGGCCTGCCTGAAGCCGGCGATCCTGATTGCCATCGAAGGCCCCGGATTCGAAGCACTGCGTGCGGCCCTGGTGGGTCGCACGGGCCAGGCGCCCGCGCGGACGATGCTGACGCCGGGCATCCACGCCGCCTATCAGCGTGGTCTTGCCGGACTGGAAAACGCCGGTGCCGGTCGCATCGCGCAAGGTGAAAGGCCGCAGGCTGTACTGGATGGCCAGTCGGCGCTCTGGGAGGTGGAAGGACAGGCCTTCCTGGCCCAGCGCGTGTTGGCGGAGGAAGTGTTCGGTCCATCGGCGCTGCTGGTGAAGGCGCACGACGAGGAAGAGCTGCTTGCCATCGCCCGCTCATTCCGGGGGCAGCTCTCCGCCACCATGCAACTCGAAGCCGGCGACATGACGTTGGCACGACGCCTTCTGCCGGTCCTGGAGCGCCGCACCGGGCGCGTGGTCGTCAATGCCTTCGCCCACCCGCAGGAAGTGTCGTTTGCATCCATCCATGGCGGGCCGTTCCCGGCCACGTCGGACAGTCGTTTCACCTCCGTGGGCATGACTTCCATCGAGCGTTTCCTGCGACCAGTGAGCTATCAGGGATTTCCGGACGAGCTGCTGCCCGAGCCCCTGCGCGACGCCAATGCGTGGCAGTTGCCGCGCCTGGTGAACGGCCAGTAGCACTCGCCAGCGTTGCAGGCAACGACGACGGGAGGCGTGGCGCGACCGCATTCGCGCCACGCCGCGATGGATCGCCGGTTACATCGACCGCCCGATCCTGTGGGCACGTCTTCAAAAGCCGGTGCTCATCCGCGCCCCGTGTGCGCCGGCCGTTTGCGTGAGTGGCGACGGAGGCAGGGGACTGGGGCAGGGCGTTCATTGAACCGTTTGGCGGAAGAGTCTCTACCGAACTGCAGGGATTCGCTTAGGCCCTGCGCAGGCATAGATTGAAGTCATCGGCGATTACCGCCGGTCGATACACACCCAACCTACTTCCATCCAAGAGAGATCCAGATCATGAGCATTCAGCAGAAAGTCGCGATCGTCACGGGCGCATCCCAGGGTATCGGCGCCGGCCTCGTCAAGGCATTCCGGGACCGCAACTACCGCGTGGTAGCCAATTCCCGCTCGATCCAGCCGTCGAATGATCCCGACGTGATCACGGTGCCCGGTGACATCGCCGATCGCGCCGTGGCCGAACGCATCGTGCAGGAAGCCCTGTCGCGTTTCGGTCGCATCGATACGCTGGTCAACAATGCGGGCATCTTCACCGCGAAGCCCTTCACGGCCTTCACCGCAAAGGACTATGCCGACAACATCGCCGTGAACCTCACGGGCTTCTTCAACATCACCCAGCTCGCCATTGCCGAGATGGAGAAGCAGGGTAGCGGCCACGTCGTCAGCATCACCACCAGCCTGGTCGACCACGCCATCGACGGCGTGCCTTCGGTGCTCGCCTCGCTGACCAAGGGCGGCCTCAATGCGGCCACCAAATCCCTGGCCATCGAGTACGCCAAGCGCGGCGTCCGCGTGAACGCCGTTTCCCCGGGCATCATCAAGACGCCGCTGCATGCACCGGAAACCCACGGGGCACTCGCCAGCCTGCATCCGGTGGCTCGCATGGGCGACATCTCCGACATCGTCGATGCCGTCCTGTACCTCGACAAGGCCGGCTTCGTGACGGGTGAAATCCTGCACGTCGATGGCGGCCAGAGCGCCGGCCACTGAAGCACGGGAAGGGCAGGCATCGCACCTGCCCCTGAATCCACCGAGGAGAACGCCATGCCTATGGTCAACATCCAGATCACCCGCGAGGGCACCGGCCCGGGCCGCGACGCGGCCACCGCCGAAGAAAAGGCCGCTGTCATCAAGGGCGTGAGCGAGGTATTGCTCGACGTGCTGAAGAAGCCACTCGATTCCACCTTTGTCGTGATCGAAGAGGTGGAGCTGGAAAACTGGGGCTGGGGCGGCCTGCCCGTGCCCGAGTTGCGCAAGCGGCGCGCCGCAGCGCAGAAGTGAGTCGCAGACGATGGCGCCCTGGCAGGCGCCATCGCGCCGTCCCGGTCGGGCCCGTTACACAGGGGCGCAAGGCCAGTCCATTTCGTCGCTTACGCGAACCAGATTCCGCCTGCGGGCTGACTATGCATCACGCGAGCGATATCGCAGCGCATCCACCAGCAAGGCGAACGCGGGCGACGGTTGCCGGCGGCTCGGGTAATACAGGTGATAACCCGGAAACAGCGGGCACCAGTCGTCCAGTACCTGGTGCAGCCGTCCGGCCTTGATGTGGGGGAGCACGAAATCCTCGGGCAGGTAGGCGAGGCCAAAGCCGGCGAGTGAGGCGGCGAGGATGCGGTCGAGGTTGTTGAAGGTCAGCCGGCCTTCCACGCGCACGTTGAGTGCGTGGTTTGCCTTCTCGAATTCCCACGCATACAGCCCCCCGTGGGTGAGGAAACGCAGGTTGATGCAGTCATGCCCGGTGAGGTCGCGCGGCGTGGCGATCGCCGGCCTGCCGTCGAAATACGATGGCTTGCCCACGACCACCAGTCGCGTGGGCGGACCGATCGGCACCGCGATCATGTCGAGCGCCACCTGTTCCCCCAGGCGGATGCCGGCATCGAAGCGCTCGGCCACGATGTCGGTGAGCGTGGAATCGCTGATCACTTCCACGTGGATATCCGGGTAGCGCGGCAGGAAGCTTTCCAGCACCGGCCACAGGATGGAGGCGGCGGCGTGCTCGCTGCTGGTGATGCGGATGGTGCCGCTGGGCTTGTCACGCAGCTCGCTGAGTCCGGCGAGCGCCGCATCGATGTTCTCGAAGTTGGGGGCCAGCACCTGCTGCAGCCGCTCGCCGGCTTCGGTGGGCGACACGCTGCGCGTGGTGCGGGTCAGCAGGCGCAGGCCCAGCCGCGCTTCCAGTGCCTGGATCTTGTGGCTGAGCGCCGATTGTGACAGGCCGAGCTGGGCCGCTGCGCGGGTGAAGCTGCCTTCGCGCGCCACGGTGAGGAAGGCCTGCAAGTCGTTGTAGTTCTCGCCGCTCATGACTGCGCCGGCCTGATTGATCGATGCAGATCATAAGTCCATTCGATATTTGCCGTCTTATCAGATAGACGCCACGGGGCCAGACTGGCGCAGCCATCACGGCCCGGCGCCCACTCTTCGTCGGCCAACGACTTCGCCACCCACCCCAGGAGCCCGGCCATGGCCGATACCACGCAGAAGACCCAAGGCCCGTTCGCCGACATCGCGCCCGCGCTCGACCAGCTCACGCAGCAGGTGCTGTTCGGCGAGGTCTGGGAGCGCGGGGAACTGTCGAAGCGTGACCGCAGCCTGGTCACCGTCGCCGCCCTGATCGCGCAATACCGCGTCAACGAACTGCCGTTCCACCTGAAGTTCGCCCTGCAGAACGGCGTCACGCGCGACGAGCTGGTCGAGGTCATCACCCACCTGGCTTTTTACGCCGGCTGGCCGACGGCGAGCAGCGCCGTGGGCATCGCGCGCAAGGTGTTCGCGGAGAACCCCTGAGCGGCGCGAAGACGCGCCGGCCCAACTTTTGAACTCATCGAGGTGACATATGCAAAAGCGCATGCTTGGAAAAAGTGGCCTGGAGGTTTCGGCCATCGGCTTCGGCTGCATGGGCCTGAATTTCAGCTACAGCCACGCCCTTTCGGATGACGACGCGATCCGCCTGATTCGCGACGCCTTTGATCGCGGCGTGACCCTGTTCGATACCGCGGAAGTCTACGGACCGTTCACCAACGAGGTGCTGGTCGGCAAGGCCTTGGCGCCGATGCGCGACCAGGTCGTCATCGCCACCAAGTTCGGCTTCGACATCGATCCGGCCACCGGGCAGAACAAGGGCCTCAGCAGCCGTCCGGAACATATCCGCGCCGTGGCCGAGGCCTCACTGAAGCGCCTGGGCGTCGACACCATCGACCTGCTGTACCAGCATCGCGTCGATCCCAACGTGCCGATCGAGGACGTGGCTGGCGCGGTGAAGGACCTGATCGCCGAGGGCAAGGTTCGCCATTTCGGCCTGTCGGAGCCGGGCGCGCAGACGGTGCGCCGCGCCCACGCGGTGCAGTCGGTGACGACGCTGCAGAACGAGTACTCGTTGTGGACCCGCGGCCCCGAGACCAACGGCATCCTCGATGCGTGCAGGGAGCTCGGTATCGGCCTGGTCGCCTACAGCCCGCTGGGCAAGGGTTTCCTGACCGGCGCGATGGGCAAGGACACCCGCATCGGTGACGACGATTTCCGCAAGAACCTCCCGCGCTTCTCGCCCGAGGCGATGGCCGCGAACCAGGCGATGGTCGACCTGTTGAAGGACATCGCCGGTGCCAAGCGGGCCACGCCCGCGCAGATCGCGCTGGCATGGCTGCTTGCCCGCGAGCCGTGGATCGTCCCGATTCCCGGAACCACCAAGCTGCATCGCCTGGAGGAGAACCTGGGTGCCGCTTCGGTCGAGCTGACGCCGGCCGACCTGGCCAGCATCGAGAACGCCGCTGCGGCCATCCACATCGAAGGCGAGCGCTATCCGCCGCACCTGATGGCCACGACGGGCCGTTGATCAACGCACCGGTCGCCGCGCGGCAGGGCGGCGAGCCCGCCAACCGGCGATCGGATGCATGTCCCGAACCACGCCTTGAACCATCACGCCCTGGAGAAGCTTCCATGCTAGCGACCATGATGTACGGCGCAGGCGATGTCCGCGCCGAAGACCGCCCCGAGCCCGGTGTACTCAAACCCACCGACGCCATCATCCAGTTGTCCGCAAGCTGCATCTGCGGTTCGGACCTGTGGCCTTATCGCGGATCCAATCCGATTACCGCGCCGCTGGCGATGGGGCATGAATACTGCGGCGTGGTGGTGGAGGTCGGCAGCGAGGTCACCTCGGTCAAGCCCGGCCAGTTCGTGGTGGGCTCGTTCTGCATCTCGGACAACACCTGCCCGCACTGCCAGTTCGGCTTCCAGTCGTCGTGCGAGCAGCGCGAGTTCATGACCGGCGCGCAGGCGCCGCTGGCGCGCGTGCCGCTGGCCGACGGCACCCTGGTGGCGACCAGCGAGATGCCCTCGGACGACCTGCTTCCCAGTCTCCTCGCGGCATCGGACGTGCTCGGCACCGGCTGGTATGCCGCCGACGCGGCCCGCGTGCAGCCGGGCTCCACCGTGGTGGTGGTGGGCGATGGCGCCGTCGGCCTGATGGGCGTGCTCTCGGCGAAGCAGATGGGCGCGAGCAGGATCATCGCCATGAGCCGCCACAAGGCCCGCCAGGACCTGGCGCTGGAGTTCGGCGCGACGGACATCATCGTCGAGCGTGGCGAGGCGGGCGTCGCCGAGCTGAAGAAGATGACGCGCAACGTGGGTGCCGACGCCGTGCTCGAGTGCGTGGGAACCAAGGAGTCGATGCAGCAGGCGCTGGACTGCGCGCGTCCCGGTTCGATGATCGGCTACGTGGGCGTGCCGCATGGCGTGGAGTTCGACGGCCAGCAGCTGTTCTTCGCCCAGAAAGGCCTGCTGGGCGGCCCCGCACCGGTGCGTCGCTTCCTGCCGCAGCTGATGGACCTGGTACTCACGCGCAAGATCAATCCCGGTCGCGTCTTCGACCTGGAACTGCCGCTGGAAGACGTGGCGCACGGCTATCGCGCCATGGACCAGCGCGAGGCGATCAAGGTGCTGTTGCGTACGTGACGGCTGGCGCGAGGCGTCACAGTTCCTCGGTGACGAGGGACTCCAGCGCCTTCGTGTCGCGCACCACCAGATGCCCGTGCTCCATGTCGATCACACCCGCGTTCCTGAGTTCCATCAGCTGGTGATTGAGCACGGGCCGCGAGCAGCCGATGGTATTGGCCAGGGTGCCTTGCGACAGTTTCAGGGAAATGTGGATGCCGTCGGGCAGGGCGGTGCCGAGATCGTCGACGAGGTAGAGGAGTGCCCGCGCACAGCGCTGGGCGACGGGCAGCACCGAGGTCACGGTCAAGCTGATGTAGGAACGGCGCAGGCGATAGCAAAGCGTCTGGATGATGGCGAGCCGGAAGCCGGCATCTTCCCGGATGCAGTGGAGCACGCTGGTCCGGGGCAGGCTCAGCACCAGCGAGGCGGTGAGCGCGGCCACTTCGTAATCGACCGTGCGTTCGTCGAAGAACGGCACGACGCCGAAGTAATGCCCGACCCCGATGAAGCCGAGCAGGTGCTCGCGCCCTTCGCGTGTGGTCATGCTCACGACCAGTCCGCCCTTGAGCACCAGCACGAGCTGGCCCACGCGATCGGTGCGGTGAAACAGCACCTTGCCCTTGTCCAGGGGCGCGACGTGACCGTCGGCGAGCAGGGTGCGGAGGGTGTCGGGGCTGCACAGGCGCGCCCAGGGCGCACCCTGGAGCACGGATTCGGCGATCCGCTGGTCACGTGCCGGAGGCGGGCTCGGTGAGGAGTGGCCGCCACCGCTCTCGATGAGTCGTTCGGGCATCGATGGAGCCCTCGCTGGACATGGTCTGGATGCGGCGAGCTGCAAGCCGCGCCAGTATGCGTCAACGGAGTCGTGCCGGTTCGAGAGCGGGCGTTCACGTTACCCGGGCGGCGTGGCCCGGGCTCGCGTCACCTCGTCACGGCGTCCATACCCGGGTGATGGCGTCCAGCGCAAAGGCGAAGACGAGGCCGACCGCCGTGTACTGCCAGGCAAGGTCCCACAGGGGCCACGAAAAGAAGGTTCGAAGACGGGTCATCGCTAGCTCCTATCCGAAAGACGGGGTGCCGGGCCGACCACGGCGAGGTGATCGACTGGGCGACGCTCACGTTCGCAGACCGCCGCCTGCGCCGCAGTCATCTACCGAACACATCGCGTGTTCGTGTCAGGGGCGGATTCGCCCCCAGTCCATCAGGGCATCCGTTTACTTGATTGCCAAAAGCAACTATAAAGTTGCCAAAGGCAATCAAGTGGTGGCGCGGCCATGCAGGATCTGCAGGAAAAGGCGGAGAAAGTCCGCCAGTTCAATCGCTTCTATACCCGGCGGATCGGCGTGCTCCACGAGCACCTGCTGGAAAGCGAGTACTCGCTGACCGAGGTGCGCATCCTGTACGAGCTCGCCCATCGGACCGCCGTGACCAGCGTGGACCTGTGCCGGATGCTCGGCCTCAATGCGGGCTATGTCAGTCGCGTGATCAGCGGCTTCGAGAAGAAGGGCCTGCTGGCCAAGACGCGTTCCGAAGCGGACGCCCGCGTGTCGCAGCTGCAGCTCACCGCCAAGGGCCGCAAGACCTTCCAGCCGCTCAGCGACGCCTCGCGCGAGGAGGTCATGGCCATGCTACGGCAGCTGTCCGGTCCGGCCCAGGACCAGCTGATCGACGCCATGGGCCACATCCAGGGACTGCTCGGCGAAGACGCGCCGTCCAGCTATGTATTGCGTGATCCGCAGCCTGGCGACATGGGATGGATCGTCCACCGCCAGGGCCTGCTGTATGCCCGCGAATACGGATGGAACGCCGAGTTCGAGGCGCTGGTCGCGGAGATCGTCGCCCGCTACGTGCGCGAGTTCGATCCGCGCTCCGATCGATGCTGGATCGCGGAGAAGGACGGCAAGGTGGCAGGTTCGATCTTCGTGGTGCGTCACGACGACACCACGGCGAAGCTGCGCCTGCTTTATGTCGATGCCGATGCGCGCGGCCTGGGCATCGGCCGCCGGCTGGTGGACGAATGCGTGCGCTTTGCGCGGCAGGCGGGCTACCGGAAGATGGTGTTGTGGACCAATAGCGTGCTGGTCGATGCGCGCAGGATCTACGAGAAGGCCGGGTTCCGGCTTGTCGAGGAAGAGGCGCACCACAGCTTTGGCAAGGACCTGGTCGGCCAGACCTGGTCGCTGGACCTGTGACCGTCGATGGCGCCAGCCGCATTGCGGTGCGTCGACATGTCATTCATTGAAGAGAGGAATGGCCGCGTCGATGCCGCGGCCATTCCGTCGAACCGTGTTGCTGAAACAAAGGCCGGAGCGGCGACGCCGCTCCGGCCACTTGCATCGAGCCCGCGTCAGTCGAACTTGTAATCGAACGTGAGGAACCACTCGCGACCGTTGTATTCGCTGGCAGTCTGGCCGGTCGTCACGAATTCGAAGCCGCCGGCGTAGTACGGGATCGCGCCGACCTTGTCAAAGATGTTGGACACGGTGAGCTTCAGGCGGGTGTCGGGATTGATCTGGTAGCCCACCGACGAGTTCCAGGTGATCCACACCGGGGTGCGGCCACGGTAGGTGGTGTCGGCGACGTTCACCGAGTTGCCATCCTGCGTGACCTGGCAGATGCCCGTGCTGATCGACTGGCTGCCGTTGACCACGTTGACCATGCCCGGCTGGATGCCGTTGGGCAGCACGTTGCAACCCGCGTAGTTCGGGGCACGCATGCTGCCGTCGCGCACGCCCGAAATCGACACGTTCCACTTGCCCTTGGTCCAGTCGCCGATCCAGGTCATGCGGCTCGCCACGTTGTTGTAGCGGGTGTTCTGCAGGGGATCGGAAGCCAGTACGCGCTGCTTGTACTCGAGGTTGTTGGTGTAGTTGATGCTGGCGCGGAAATCACCGCTGTCCTCGGTGTGCAGCTTGTAGTCCAGCAGGGCGTCGATACCGCTCACATACAGCGACGCCTCGTTGATCGGGCCGGACTGCTCCGACACGATCTGGCCGGCCGCATTGCGCTGGACCATCTGGGTGACCATCTGGCAGTACTGCGAGCCGGGCACGTGGGCCGTGTACGGCGACAGGGCCGAGGTGCCGCTGGCCTGGACGCCGGTAAGGCAGCCGGCCTCGTCGACCAGCACGGTGTCCTTGTCGAGGTACTGGATGGCGTTGTCCACGCCCATGTGCCAGTAGTCGACCGACATCGACAGGCCCTGCACGCCGGGGATCTGCCACACGAAACCATAGGTCCAGGAGTGACCGGTCTGCGGTTCGAGCAGGCGGCTGCCGTTGGTGTACAGGGTGTAGTACTGCGAGGTCGAGCGCTGCACCAGGTTGCACCAGGTGCTGTTGGACTGGCCCGACTTGATGGCGTTGATGCACTGCAGGGGATCGATGTAATCACCCACCGGCGAGGTCGAGCCGGTCAGGTAGATCGCCTGCATGTCCGGCGCCTTGAAGTTCGTGCCGTAGCTGCCGCGCAGCAGCAGGCTCTCGAACGGCCGGTACTCGATGCCGGTGCCCCAGGTCTTGGCGACGTCGGCCTTGCTGGCGTCGTTGTACTTGTCGGCGCGGCCGGAGATGGTCCAGGTCAGCGAGTCGAGCAGCGGCACGCGGAACTCGGTGCCGAGCGAGAAGCGCTGGCGGGTGCCTTCGCCAGTGAGGTACGCGCCGAACGGATTCTGGAACGTGGTCGGATCGAGGCCGCGGACATCGGGCGACAGCTTGAAGCCGTTGTGCGCCGCTTCCAGCACCGCGGCCCAACCCACCGATTCGTCGACCCACGGCAGCTTGAACAGGTCACCGTTGACGCGGAACTGCGCCTGGTCCAGCCAGGACGACGAGGTGTTCTCGCCATTCACCGCGAACTGGCTGTACTGCTGCGGGGTGATCGGGTTCCACCACTGCTGCCAATTCATCGCATAGATCGGATCGCCGGCGGCAGTCGTACCCAACTGCTTGCCGAGGAAGAAATCGTTCATGCCCTTCTGGTTGTACGCCGTGTAGTCCTCGCGCACGGTGTAGCGCTGGCTGTTGAGGTTCAGGTCCCAGTGGAACTGGTTGTCGAAGATCGAGCCGCGCAGGCCCACTTCCAGGTTCCAGTTCTGCTCGCGGTCGTGGGTGTTGGCCGAGGTGCCCATTTCCGTCGCGGTCAGCTGGCGGATGGCCTGGCTGATGACCTGGCCGGTGTTCTGGTCGTAGAACTGGCCGGTGCCGAACGCGTTCAACTGCGTGTTGGAGGTGCCCACCGTGTCATACAGGGCAGCCGAACCGTACAGCTGCAGGCCGTTCGAGAAGTCGTACTCGCCGCCGAGGTAGCCGTTGGTGCTGCGGGTACCGCCGGTCAGCACCCAGTCCTGGAACAGGTGGGGCTGCGCGCAGTAGTAACCGTTGTCGGTGATGCTGGCGATCTGCGTGCCGTTGGTGGTGACGGTGTGCGACTGGGCCTGCTGCGAGTTGGTGAACTTCGAGCAGGTGCCGGTCGGCGGGGTGATGTACTGGCCATTGCCGTTCATCGCGGACAGCGCGATCGCGCCGGCCGCGTCGTACTGGTAGCCGAACATGCGGGCCGCCGGACCCCAGGCGCCATAGCCGGCGTCGGAGACCGAGTCCTGGTACGGACGATCATGGCCCCACAGTGCCGTGCGGTTGGTCTTCTCCAGGTTGTACTGGATATGCCAGTTCTCGCCGGACTTGCCGCCGAGGAAGTTGATGTCGCCATAGGTGCGGCCGCCACGCGTGGCGCCGCCGCCCGTCACCTGCAGTTCGTCACCCTGGTAGTTCTTCTTCAGGATCACGTTGACCACGCCGGCGACCGCGTCCGAGCCGTAGATCGACGAAGCACCCGAGGCCAGGATCTCGACATGGTCGATCATGCCGGTCGGGATGTTGTTGTAGTTCTGGAAGTTGCTCTGCTTGTTCAGCGGCTGCGGGTAGTCCACCACGCGATGGCCGTTGATCATCAGCAGGCTGAAGCCGGGGCCCAGGCCGCGCAGGTTGACCGAGCGCGCATTGACCGAGCTGGAGCCCCAGGACGGCGAGTCCGACACCTGCTGGCCCACCTGCGGCAGCGAATCCAGGAATTCCCACAGGGTGGTGAAGCCCTGCGCCTTGATCTGTTCGCCGGTGACGGAGACCACCGGGGCAGGGCCCTCGACCTCCACGCGCGGAATCATCGAACCGGTGACCGTGACGGCCTTCAGGTCGACCGCCTTTGACGGCTTTTCGGACGACTGCGTGTCCGACGGTGCCTGCTGGGCGGCGGGCTGGCCGTTGGCGGGCGATGCCGACTGGGCGAAGGCGAGTGGCGCGAAGAACGCCAGCGCCAGGGAACTGGCGAGTACGCTGCGTCGCAGACTGGTGTTGCTCATGACTGATTCCTCCCCGTGAAGCTTCAATGTTGTGATTGCTTTTGAGTGGTGGGCTCGCCAGCTCTAGTCACTTCTGTGCGTTCTAATCGTTCGCCCGCCGGCACTGCTGTCGCAGTCCCCTGCCGGAACAGGCGCTTCAAACCACCTGGATCGCGGTCGGGCCGCATGACCGGGCTGGCGGGTGTGCCTCGCCCACTGGCGATGCGCCGGGGGCATCGGGGACAATGGCGGGTCCCCACGTCATGGATCGGCCCTTCGGTGTGCTGGTCCGCCGGGTTGCGTGACCTGCTGGCCGTGCCGCCACGTCGCCGTCTGGCTGTATCGAGCTCGTTCGCCGCATACCACCTCTCCCCGCGTCCGTGCTGCCTGGATGTGCCTGTTCGTCAGGTTCGATTCATATACGAACGATGAGTTCATATGTGAGTCGAAGTAGCGTTATAGGCCCAATCTAAATCGATGCAAGTTGCACCGCAGCAAATAAGAGGGATGGGCCCGGGACGGACATTCCCCGTCTGGATCCGAGACTTACGCAAGGCTTGCGGATGACTGCGCTGTCGGTGAGAGCGTGTCTGGAAGGGTCCGGGCCGCTCGCCCGACCTCGGGGTCAACGGGGCTGATGCGGTGCGTGGGCGACTGGGCTCCCGCCTGAAGGGTGTCGGGTGCATCCACCGGCGGGACGGTCCATGGGGGGTTCATCACCCAGCCACAGCCAGGGAGGCTGCCCCGGGGCGCACGCGGTCATCAGGCGGTTTTCTTCCAGGCGATGCGCGGTCTCCCGGCTCGGCGAGGGCCACGCGCCACGGAGCGGGTGCATCAGGGCGAGGAGGGCAGGGCCCGCCCATCCGGAGACGGATCGGCGGGCGCCATGGCCAGGACCCGGTTTGCGGGCCCTCTGGGGGCGATCAACTGCCCGTGGTGGCGTCGTAAGGCTTCTTGAACAGCTTCAGCGGGGCATCGAGCTGGAGCGCGATCACGCTCATCTGGGGGTCCAGCGCCTGGCCGGCCAGGTCGATGTACAGCAGGCCCGGAATGTTCACGCTGTTGCCGATCAGCTGGGTCTTCAGGCTGGCGTTGCCGCCCAGCAGGCGCGCGTCCACCACCTTGTTCGCCAGGCCCTTGACCAGCACCGGGCCGCTCGGCTTGCCGTCGACGAACAGGTACAGGGTGCGGTGGTCCGCCGACAGCGTGCTCGATCCGCTGTAGTAGTCCTTCGGCACGCCGCCGTCGGTGCCGTACACCGCCTGCGGATACTTGTGGATCCACTGGCCGAGGGCGTCGAGGATGTCCACCTGCTCCTGCGGGATGGTGCCGTCGGCGCGGGCGCCGATGTCGAGCAGGAGGTTGCCGCCCATGCCGATGGTGTCGACGAACAGGTCGATCACCTGCGTCGGCGTCTTGAAGTTGTGGTCACGCTGCTGGTAACCCCAGGAATCGTTCGTGGTCAGGCACAACTCCCAGTAACGGGCGGCGGGACGCGTGATCGGCGGACCCTGTTCGGGCGTGGCGTAGTCGCCGTTGTCGGGCAGCCGGGAGTTGAGCACCACCTGCGGGTTGTAGCCGCGCAGCATGTCCCGCGTCTGGTCGGCCTGCCATTCCTTCGCGGTGTGTTCCCAGTCGCCGTCGAACCAGATCAGGTCCGGGCGATAACGCTCCGACAGTTCGCGCAGCTGGCCCTGGTAGTAGCCGACGAAGCGCTGCCAGCGTTTCGGGTCATTGGTGTAGCGCTTCTCCTTGCGCGTGAACACGTCGTAGTCGGGCGACGACCAGTCCGCCAGCGAGTAATACAGGCCGACCTTCAGGTCGTCCTTGCGCAGCGCCTGCACGAACGGCCCCACCAGGTCGCGGCCCGCGGGCGTGTCCTTCACCACGTTGATGCCTTGCCTGGAATCCCACAGCGCCACGCCATCGTGGTGGCGGGTGGTCAGCACGGCATAACGCGCGCCGCTGCGCTTGATCAGGTCGGCCCAGGCCTGGGGATCGTAATGGGCTGCCGTGAAGCCCTTCTGCTGCTTCATGTAGTCGGGGTAGCTGATCTTCCCGTTGAAGAACGACCACGACTCGTCGATGCCGTCGACGGCGTAGATGCCCCAGTGGATGAAGATGCCCAGCTTGGCATCCTTGAACCACTGCATGCGCTGTACTTCGGCCGCCGAGGGCGCGGGCTTCGTCGCCGGCTCGGTGGCTGCCGCCTGTGCCGCTCCGGTGAAGGCGAGGCCTGCCAGCGCAAAGGACAGCAGGTGCGTTGCCATGAATCTTGTCATTGGGACTCCTCGGTCGGGTCACCGAACCCTGGGTATCCGATGGGGGATGGCGGGGGCGATGACGATGCGGGGCGATCGGGCTGGCGGGTCGGCCATGCGACCCGCGCCTTGCCGCGATCGCCGATGGGGCTGGCTCAGGCTTCCAGCGAAGGCGTGGATCGATGGGCCAGGGCTTCGGACACGTCATGCGCCGCCGCGACGAGCAGGCGGGTGGTGGCGGTCATGTTCATCGCGGAGCCGCGGCGTTCGATGAAGGGAATGGTCATGGCGCAGGTGGCCCGGCCGTGCTCCATCACCGGCGCCGAGATGTCGGTCACGCCATCGACCACCTGGCTCGGAATGGTGGCAAAGCCGTCCGCGCGGATTTCGTTGATCGCCGTGTCGATCGGCGGCCGGCGCAGCTGGGGTTCGTGCGCCAGCATCATGGCGAACCAGCGATCGCGGGTGTGCTCGTCCTGCCAGGCCAGCAGCACATGGCCCGATGCGGAGTGGGCGATCGGGCGGCGATGGCCCACGCGAACCACCAGGCCGATCTCGCCGGGCGGATCCACGCGCGCGATCACCACGATCTGTTCCTGCGAAGGCACCACCAGGTGGCAGGACTGGTCGATCTCATCCGCCAGCCGGTGCATGACGGGCAGGGCGGTTTCCACCAGGCTCTTCACCGGGGGCTGTTCCATGCCCAGCCGGAACAGGCGCGGCGTCAGCGCGTAGCGGCCTTCGCCGTCCGGGCGGCTGATGTAGTCGCGCTCTTCCAGCACCTGCAGCATGCGGAAGATCTCGCCACGCGAACGGCCCACGCCCTCGGAGATTTCCGCGATGGTGAGCGGGGCGACGGCGCGCGCCAGCAGTTCGAGGATGTCCAGGCCCTTGTCCAGGGCGGGGGCGCGATATTTGGGAGACTCTGCGGCCATGGGCGTCCGTGATGTTGGGTGGCTCGTGGTACGGGCAGCGGCGGCTGGCGCACCGCGTGCAGTGACCTTTCGCGTATCGCCATGCTGCGCCGCAACTTGTTATACAGGTAAATTATAAGTTCATATTTGCACAAGTGTCGTGCCCAGTGCACCAGGGCCGCATTCGCCAACCACCCGGAGGATGAGATCGATGCACCCACAGGCCGCGACGAGAACACCGGTTGGTCACTCGAGCGGCGGCACGCCCCTGTTGCCCCTGGTCCTGATCGTAAGTCTTTTCTTTCTCTGGGGTGTGGCCAACAACCTCAACGACGTGCTGGTGGCGCAGTTCAAGAAGACCTTCACGCTGTCGGACTTCCAGGCGGCGCTGGTGCAGAGCGCGTTCTATCTCGGCTATTTCATCGTCGCGCTGCCGGCGGGCGCGTACATGCGGCGCTACGGCTACAAGTCCGCGGTCGTGTTCGGCCTGTGCCTGTATGGCGCCGGCGCCTTGCTGTTCTGGCCGGCGGCGGTCTACGCCACCTATGCGATGTTCCTTGCGGCGCTGTTCGTGATCGCGTGTGGACTTGCCTTCCTCGAGACCTCGGCCAATCCCTATGTCACGCTGCTGGGGCCGCCCGGGTCGGCCGCTGCCCGGCTCAATCTCGCCCAGGCCTTCAACCCCCTGGGCTCGATCACCGGCGTACTCATCGGCCAGCACTTCATCTTTACGGGCATCGAGCACACCACCGGTGAGCTCGATGCCATGGGTGCGAGTGCACGGGAGGCCTTCATGAAGAGCGAGGCTGCCGCCGTGGAGTGGCCTTACCTGGTGATCGGGCTGAGCGTGATTGCCTGGGCCGTGGTGATCCTGTTGACGCGCTTCCCCTCGGTGGCCGATCGCGAGGACGGTGCAGCGGCGCCGCACGGCGTGCTCAGGCGGCTGCTGTGCGACGGACGCCTGCTCGGCGCCATCGCCGCGCAGTTCTTCTACGTGGGCGCACAGGTTGCCGTGTTCAGCCACATGATCCGTTACGCCCAGGCCACCGTGCCGGGCACTGCGGCCAAGGATGCGGCGAGCTTCGTCACGGCCGGGCTGGTCTGCTTCATGGTGGGCCGCTTTGCCGGGGCGGGCTTGATGAAGCACCTGAAGGCCTCGCGCGTGCTTGCCCTGTTCGCGCTGGCCAACGTGTTGCTGATGGCGGTGGCGGCGTTCGTTCCCGGGCGTACGGGCATCTATGCCCTGGTGGCTTCGAGCTTCTTCATGTCGGTGATGTATCCGACCATCTTCGCGCTGGGCGTGGAAGGCAAGGGCGACGACGAACGCAAGTTCGCCGCGGCCCTGCTGGTGATGGCCATCATCGGCGGCGCGGTGCTCACCGCGGCGATGGGCGTGGCGTCCGACCATGTCGGCATCGCGCACGCGATGCTGGTGCCGGCGGTCTGTTTCGTGGCGATCTTTCTGTTCGCGCAGCAGCACTGGCAGCGCGCCACGGCCGGAGTGACGGCATGAACTGGCAATGCCTGGCGCTGGACCTGCGCGACGATCCCGCGCTCATCGCCGAGTACGAGCACTGGCACCAGCGCGAGCACATCTGGCCGGAAGTGGTGGCGTCGATCCGCGAAGCAGGCATCCTGGACATGCAGATCTTCCGCACCGGCACCCGCCTGGTGATGCTGATGCGCGTGTCACCGGACTTCGACCTCGCCGCCAAGGCGTCCGCGGATGCGGCCAGCGAACGCATCCAGGCATGGGAGGCCCTGATGTCCACCTACCAGCAGCCGCTGCCCTGGGCGGCAACAGGGCAGAAGTGGGTACCGATGCAGCGGATCTTCGACCTGGCCGAGTGCAACGGCTGACGGGTGGCGCGCCGCCCCTCATCCTTTCTTTCCCTGTTGTGGGAGCGCACCCTGTGCGCGACAGCGGGGCCACGGATGCATCGCTTCGTAGGTCTGTCGCGCACAGGGTGCGCTCCCACCTTTGCCGGTGGGATGACTCAACCCCCGCGCCAGATAACCTCACGCGTAATTTGCGTCACATCACGCTGCCCGGTCAGCGCCATGGTGACGCTCAGTTCGCGACGGATCAGTTCGATCGCCTGCGTCACGCCCTGCTGGCCGTTCGCACCCAGGCCATAGAGAAACGCCTTGCCGATCAACCCGGCCCGCGCGCCCAGTGCCAGGGCCTTGAACAGGTCCTGTCCGCTGGTGATGCCGCTGTCGAACAGCACCTCGGTGCGGCCCTGGACGGCATCGACGATCGAAGGCAGCACATCGATGGTGCCTGGCGCGCCGTCGAGCTGCCGCCCGCCGTGGTTGGATACCACGATGGCATCGACGCCGTGTTGGGCGGCCAGCCGCGCATCCTCGGGATCGAGGATGCCCTTGACGATCAACTTGCCGGGCCACTCTTCGCGGATCCAGGCCAGGTCGTCCCAGTTCAAGGTGGGATCGAACTGGCTGGCGATCCACTGCGCCAGCGTGGTCAGGCTGTCCGCGCCACCGATGCGCCCCTCCAGGTTGCCGAACGAACGGCTGGGCGCCTTGAGCACGTTCCATACCCAGCGAGGCTTGCTGGCGATGTCGAGCAGGTTGCGCAGGGTGACCTTGGGTGGCACCGAGAGGCCGTTCTTGATCTCGCGATGCCGCTGCCCCTGCACGGTGAGGTCCGCGGTGAGCATCAGCGCGGAGCATTGCGCCGCACGGGCCCGCCGAATCAGTTCGCGGGCGAAACCCCGGTCGCGCATCACGTAGATCTGGAACCAGAACGGCGTATCGCAGGCGGCGCGCACCTGCTCGATCGAGCAGATCGACATCGTGCTGAGGCAGAACGGGATGCCTGCCTCGGCGGCCGCGCGCGCGCCGTGGATCTCGCCGCTGCCGTGCTGCAGCCCGGTCAGTCCGGTCGGCGCGATGGCCAGCGGCATGCTGACGGGCGCGCCGAGGATGGTGGTGGCCAGTGAACGGTTGTCGACGTCGCGCATGACGCGCTGCCGTAGCTGCAGGCGATCGAGTGCGCGCCGGTTCTCGCGCAGTGTCGCTTCATCGTACGAGCCGCGGTCCGCGTATTCGAAGAACGCGCGAGGCACCCGCCGACGGGCGAGGGCGCGCAGGTCGGCGATGTTCGTCACTGGCGTTTTCATGCTTCACCCCACCGCGGCCTTGGGAGCGTTCTTCCATACGATGCCATCCGGAAACAGGTGGTCGCGCACCGAGTCCTCGTGCATGCGGGCGGAGAACCCCGCTGCCTTCGGAGCCAGGTAGCGCCCCTTCGCGATCGTCACCGGCTCCTCGAAGTGCTCGTGCAGGTGGTCGACGAACTCGATCGCGCGATCTTCCTTCTTGCCGGTGATGGCCACGAAATCGGCCATCGCCAGATGTTGCACCAGTTCACACAGGCCCACGCCGCCGGCATGCGGGAACACGCGCACGCCGAAGCGGGCGGCCAGCAGCAGGATGGCCAGGTTTTCGTTGACCCCGCCCACGCGTGCGGCGTCGATCTGGATCAGGTCCACGGCCTGCGCCTGCAGCAACTGCTTGAAGAGTACGCGGTTCTGGCCGTGCTCGCCGGTGGAGATGGGGATGGGCGTCACGCCGCGGCGGATGGCGGCGTGGCCGAGCACGTCGTCGGGGTTGGTGGGTTCTTCGACCCAGGCCAGGCCGATGTCCTTCAGCGGCTTGAGCCAGTCGATCGCCGTCTGGACGTCCCAGCGCTGGTTGGCGTCGACCGCGATGGCGATATCCGGGCCCACCGCTTCGCGCGCAAGCCGGCAACGGCGCAGGTCGTCCTCCATGCGCAGACCCACCTTGAGCTTGATGGTGCGGAAGCCATCGGCCACGGCCTTTTTGGCGAGGCGCTGCATCTTTTCGTCGGTGTAGCCCAGCCAGCCGGGGGAGGTGGTGTAGGCGGGGTAGCCTTCCGCTTCGAGCTGGGCGATGCGGGCCTGCTTGTGCGGCTCGGCCTCACGCAGCATCGCCAGCGCCTGCTCGGGCGTGAGCGCGTCGGTGATGTAGCGGAAGTCGATCTGGGCGACCAGCTGCTCGGGTGTCATGTCGGCGATGAAGCGCCACACCGGCTTGTTCGCCATGCGCGCGGCGAGATCCCACGCGGCATTGATGACGGCGCCGATCGCCATGTGCATCACGCCCTTCTCGGGGCCCAGCCAGCGCAGCTGCGAGTCGCCGGTCAGCTGGCGTGCGAAGGCGCCGAGGTCGTCGGCGATCTCCCTGGCGTTGCGGCCGACCACCATGGGGCGCAGCGCAGCGAGCGCGGCGGTCTCGATCTCGTTGCCGCGGCCGATCGTGAACACCAGTCCATAGCCGGCCAGGCCGTCGGGTGCGTCGGTCTTCAGCACGACGTAGGCGGCGGAGTAGTCCGGATCCGGGTTCATGGCGTCCGAGCCATCGTGCGCCAGCGACGTGGGGAAACGTACGTCGTAGGTTTCCAGGGCCGTGATTTTCACCATCGTGGCCGGCCTCCCGTGCCGGGAACGAAACAAGAGGGATGACTCAAGAGGCTCATGCGCGGGATGCCGGGTGGGCGACCACGTCCTGCCGCTGTCGACCCAGGCCTTCGATGCCCAGTTCGATCACGTCGCCTGGTTTCAGGTAGGTCGGCGGGTGCAGGCCCAGGCCGACGCCGGCGGGGGTTCCCGTGCTGATCACGTCGCCCGGCATCAGCGTCATGTAGCGGCTGATGTAGCTCACCAGGTGGGCCACGCCGAATACCATCGTGCGCGTGTTGCCGTTCTGGTAGCGGTGGCCGTTTACCTCGAGCCAGAGGGAAAGCTGCTGCGGATCGGGGACTTCGTCGCGGGTGACCAGCCACGGGCCGATCGGCCCGAACGTGTCGCAGCTCTTGCCCTTGACCCATTGCCCGCCGTGCTCCAGCTGGAACTCGCGTTCGGACACGTCATTGATCACGGCATAGCCGGCCACGTGATCGAGCGCCTCGTCGACGGAAACGTCGCGGGTGATGTCGCCGATGATCACGCCGAGCTCCACTTCCCAGTCGGTCTTCACCGAGCCGCGCGGAATCACGATGGGATCGTTGGCGCCGCCGATGGCGGTGGTGGCCTTCATGAAGAGCACGGGCTGCTCCGGCACCGGGGCCTTCGTTTCCGCCGCATGGTCGGCGTAGTTCATGCCCACGCAGAGCATCTTGCCGACGTGGGCCACGGGCGTGCCGAAGCGGGGCGAGCCTTCCACCACGGGCAGGGTGAAGGCGTCGAGCGCCCTCAGGCGCTGCAGGCCCTCGCGGCCGAGCACCTCGGCGGTGATGTCGCCGACCACGCCGGACAGGTCGCGGATGGCGCCGGCGTTGTCGATCAGGCCGGGCTTCTCGGCACCCGGGGCTCCATAGCGGCAAAGTTTCATGCAGGCACTTCCATCAGTTCGACCAGCCGCCATCCACGACGTGGATGGTGCCGGTGGTAAAGGACGATTCGTCGGAGGCGAGATAGAGGGCGAGGGCGGCGATTTCCGTGGGCTCGCCGAGGCGGCCCATCGGCTGGCGCGAGGTGAAGCCACGCCACGCGGCCTCTTCATCGCCGCCCAGTGCACGCACGCGCTCGGCCAGCGAAGGCGTCTTCACTGTGCCGGGGCAGATGGCGTTGCAACGTATGCCGGCCGCCACGTAGTCGGCGGCGATGGCGCGGGTCAGGCCGATCACCGCGGCCTTGGTCGCGCCGTAGGCGAAGCGGTTCGGCACGCCCTTGATGCTCGAGGCCACCGAGGACATGTTGATGATGCTGCCCGCGCCGCGCTCGATCATGCCGGGCAGCAGTGCGCGGCACAGGTGGAACATGCTGTCCACGTTGATGGCGAACGAGCGTCGCCAGCTCGCCTCGTCCGTATCGAGGATCGTGCCGGCGTGCACGTAGCCGGCGCAGTTGAACAGCACGTCGACCCGTCCCGCCGTGCCGGCCAGCGACTGGATCGCCGCGGCATCCGTGACATCGAGGATCTGCGTATGGATGCCGCGATGGCTTGCGGCGAGCGACGCGAGGCTTTCCTCGTGGATATCCGTCGCCAGCACCGTGGCGCCGGCCTCGGCGAAGGCGAGGGCGGTGGCGCGGCCGATGCCTGCGCCCGCCGCCGTCACCAGCGCGTGCTTGCCTGCCAGGCGCCCGCTCACGCCCTGCCTCCTGCGCGGCGCGAAGCCGAGCGCACGGAATGAATGGTCATGCCGTTCTCCCTGATGCCGCCGTGCGGCCGTTGAGTGAATAGATCGCCGTGGCGTTGGCGCCGAACACGGCGGCCTCGTGGCATGGCGCGTACCGGCGCACCAACTGCTGTGCGCAGGTCTTCCACTGCTCGTAGCTGGCGTGCGTGGTGAGCACCGGCCAGTCGCTGCCCCACATCACGCGCTCGCCGCCGAAGCTTTCGAAGAGGTGCGCGACGAACGGCTCGATGGCCGCCATGTCGGTGGCCGGACCGGTCAGCGTGAGCAGGCCGGACAGCTTGCAGGCCACATCGGGCACCTGCGCGACGCGCGCGATGGCGCTCGCCCAGGCGGCAAATTCACGCTGCGCGATGTCCGGCTTGGCGCCGTGGTCGACGACGGTGATCAGGCCCGGGTGCTGCGTGAGGCGATGCGAGAGCGCGCGCATGTGCCGGTTGTCCACCAGGGCGTCGAAGACCAGGCCATGGTCGCGCAGGCTATCGAATGCACGGTCGAGCGAAGGCCGGGTCAGCCATTCCGTATCCGGAATGTCCTGCACCATGGGGCGGATGCCGCACAGCAGTCCTTGCCCTTGCTCCACCAGGGCTTCGATGCGCTGCGTGGCATCGCCTGCCTCCATGTCCACCCAGCCGACCACGCCGAGCACGCCTTCGGTCTGCCGGGCCAGCTCGAACAGGAACAAGGTCTCGCGCTCGTCCGGCGCCGCCTGCACGAGGATGCAGGCGTCCGGCGTCGCCCCGAAATCAGGCGGGAGGAAGCTGCGCTGCAGTGCGGCCGGGGCGTGCGCCAGCCAGTCGTACGCCAGTCGCGCTGGATCCCAGTAGTGGCGGTGGGCGTCGATGATCATGGCGTGGGTACGCCCGCATCGAGCAGGCCCGCCTCGACCAGTGCGGCCCAGGTGGCCGCGGGAACCAACGCGCGTACGCGCTCCACCGCGCTGTCGACTTCGGACGTGGAGCGCAGGCCGCACACGACCCTGGCGACCGCCGGGTGGGCCATCGGAAACTGCAGCGCGGCTGCCCCGACGCTGGCGCCCGTGTGCGCGCACACGTCGTAGAACTGTTGCGCACGCGCCTTGATCGCGGGCGAGGCCGGCGCGTAGTCATAGGTGTCGCCCGGACCGGCGTCCGCACCGAGCAGGCCCGAGTTGTAGGGGCCGGCAATCAGTACCGACACGCCATCGGCCTGCGCCTTCGCCATCACCGTCCTGCTGTGCGACTGCTCGAACAGCGTGTAGCGGCCGGCCAGCATGATGGCGTCCAGCGGGAAGCGCTGCATCACCTCCAGGCACACCGCTTCTTCGTTGACCCCAAGGCCGATGGCGCCGACGACACCTTGCGCGCGCAACTCGGCCATGGCCGGCAGCGCCTCGTCCAGCGCTTGCGCGAGCACCTGGGGATGGCGGGCGCCGTGGGTCAGTTCGCCGATGTCGTGCAGCAGCAACAGGTCGATGCGTTCGGTGCGCAGCCGCCGGATGCTGCTCTCGAGGCTGCGCAGGATGCCGTCACGCGAGTAGTCGAACCAGGCGCGGCGTCCGTCGACCGCAAAGCCGTCCGCGCGATCCCGTCGGCCCTGGTCGACGTCGATGAGCCGGCCGACCTTGGTCGAAAGCGTATAAGTGCTGCGCCCGACGCCTTCGAGCGCGTCGCCGATGCGGGTCTCGCTGAGGCCGTAGCCGTAATAGGGGGCGGTGTCGAAGTGGCGGATGCCTTCGCGCCAGGCATGCCCGATCGCGTCGCGGGCGGCCTCGTCATCGACACCGGTATACAGGTTGCCGGCCGGCGCCCCGCCAAAGGCGAGGGAGGCGAGCCGGGCCCCACCTTCATCAGGTCGACCGGGCGGATCCTGGTCTTGGTGCGTTACCGGCATCAAAGCTCCCGAACTCGCCTCCAGGGAGGCCATTAAGTGTGCGATCGAGCCTCGGCCACGTGGGTCGGGCTACCTCGGGTCGATCCTACTACTTGTGCACATATAAAAACTAGGTTTATATATGATCGCAAGTGCGAGGCGCGATTCGGGTGCCTCGCAGCGCGATGCCAGGCAGGACGGCGATCCATGGATATCCCCCGGATCGCTCGCAAGCCCCTGGTTTATCTACCAATGGATGGGCCTGGACAGGCCTACACCGGGTGAAGTGATGACGCCGTTGCCGGATCAGGGTCGCGAGCCCTTGCACACCAATCGCTCACCAGTGGCTGGCGAGCCGGTCTTCACGGGCAGCCGGGATCGGCAGGCGCCCGGGGGCCAGCCCTTCCTCGCCGCCGACATCGGTGGCACGCATGCACGCATCGGGCTGGTCATGCCCCGGGCCGCCACGGGGCGACCGGACATGGTGGCCTACCAGACCTATCGTTGCGCCGAATACACCTCGCTCACCGACATCCTCGGCGACTTCTGCCGTGACCACGCGGTGCATCCGGACATGCTGGTACTGGCCTGCGCCGGCTTCGTCGATCGCGGCACCGTGGTCAACGAGAACCTGGCCTGGCCGGTCGTGGTCGAGCATCTGAAAACGGAGGCGGGCTTCGCAAGCGTCGACGTGCTCAACGACTTCGAGGCGTTCGCGCATGCGATGGGTCAGTTCGGCGAGCAGGACTCGGCCACCATCGTGGAGGGCATGGCCGACCCCAAGGGCCCGGTGGCCGTGATCGGCCCCGGCACCGGACTGGGCGTGGCGCTGTGGCTGCCCGGGCGACCGGCACGCGTGCTGCATGCCGAGGCAGGGCAGATGGAACTGGCCGCCCGGCCCGGCATCGAGCAGGCCATCCGCTCGGAACTCGGTCCGGCGAACGGTTACGTGTCGTACGAGCATGTATTGAGTGGCCCGGGGCTGCGTCGCCTCTATCGCGCGGTGGCTGCCGTGCGCAACGCGCCGGCGCCCCTGACCGACCCGGGCGAGATCACGGCCATGGCCCTGGCGGGTTCGGATGCCATTGCCGTGGAGACGGTCGGGCACTTCTGCCGTTGGCTGGGCGCCTTCAGCGGCGACGTGGCCGTGGCCTTCAGCGCGAGCGGCGGCGTCTGCCTGGCCGGCGGATTTCTTGCGCGACTCACGCGCGTGCTTCGCTCGGGGCCTTTCACCGAACGCTTCCTCGACAAGGGCGTGATGCGCTCCTTCCTCAACCGCACGCCGGTGTTCGTCGTCGAGCACGGCCAGTGGGGCGTCCTGGGCGCCGCGAGCTGGAGGCTGAACCAGTGATGCCGTGTCCCATGGACGGCCGTGGCTGCCGCTCCCGGGATCCGGCTGGCATGTGAGCGCGCGGTCGATGGAGCAGGGGCGGGGGATGAGATTGAGGTTGGGGCGCGCCATCGGGCTTCTGTCGTTGCTGCTGTGGTGGCCGATGCTGGGTCACGCGCAGGTACGCATCGACCTGGACCAGGGCTGGCGATTCCGCGCCGATGCCACCGATGCAGGTGTGGCCGCGGGCTGGGCGGAAGCGACGCCGCCGGAGAGCCGGCTGGTCGACGTGCCGCATACCTGGAACCTCGGCAGGGACGATGACCACGAAGGCGTGGCCTGGTACTTCAAGACCCTGGTCATCCCCGCGTCCCTGTCCACCTCCCACCTGGAGCTGCATTTCGGCGCCACCTTCTATCGCAGCCGCGTCTGGGTCAACGGCGTGGAGGTCGGTGGCCACGAGGGTGGATACACGGCGTATGCCTTCGACGTCAGCCGGCAGCTTCATGCAGGCGAGAACCGGATCGCGGTGCGCCTGGACAATCGCCCGGGCGCGGCGACGATCCCCGGCTATGCGATGCGCCAGGCTGCCAGCGGCAGCGTGTGGTACGACTGGTGGCACTACGGCGGCATCGTCCGCGACGTCTGGCTGACCGCCCATGACCATGCCCTGATCCGACGCCAGCGCGTGGCAAGCAGGCTGGGCGACGACAAGGCCGCCGTCAGCTCGCAGGTGTTCGTCGAGAACGTCGATCGCACTGACGGACGCTACCTCGTGACGGCGAACGTCATCGATCCCGATGGCAGGACAGTCGCCCGGGCACGAGCGGACGTGCAGGCGAAGGCGGGGCAATCCGCCACGGCGACACTCAAGGTGGGTCTCGCGCATCCCCAGCTCTGGAACATCGGCGACGGTCGCCTGTACCAGTGGGTGACGGAACTGCGCGCCGCCGACGGCAGTCTGCTCGATACGCGCAGCGACACGTTTGGCGTGCGCGACATCGCCATCCGCGGCCGGCGCCTCTACGTCAACGGCAAGCCGGTGCGCCTGAGCGGCCTGACCCGGCACGAGGATTCGCCGTGGGAAGGCCTGGCGGAATCCGTGGGCACCATGCGCCACGACTGGTCCGACCTGGTGGCCCTGCATACGACGCTCACCCGGCCCGTGCACTATCCGCAGAGCGACGCTGTGCTGGATTTCGCCGACCGCCACGGCATCCTGCTGGTGCCGGAGATCCCGGTGTGGCAGTTCAGCGAGGCGCAGCTCAAAGATCCGGCCGTGCGCGTACTTGCGCAAAACATGATGCGCGAAATGATCGAGCAGGACGGCAACCACCCCAGTATCTTCGCCTGGAGCGTGTGCAACGAGAGCGACGCTTCCACGCCCGGAGGCCGCGCCTATGTCGATGCCATGGCGTCCCTGGTCCACCAGGCCGATCCGGGGCGCTATGTGACCTTTGCCGACGCCGACATCAGCATCAAGCCCTGGAAGCCGGCGCCGGTCATGCACGATGTCGACTTCATCATGGCCAATGCCTACTTCGGCTCCTGGAGTGGCGGCGGCGATGAAGTGGAGGGCTGGCTGGACTTCATGGATCGCGCCTATCCCGACAAGATGGTGATCATCTCCGAGTTCGGCTATCCCGGCGTGTTCTCGCCGGACGCCGCAGCCGCCGACAAGGCGCGCAGCGAGAACCTCCTGCAGCAGATGGATGCCTTCCAGCGACGCAGCTTCATCGGCGGCGTGATCTTCTGGACGTACCAGGACTACAAGTCACACCGCAACCTGAGGCCGGGCCAGACCGAGGGTTACGTCGACCATGGCGTGGTTGACGAAAACCGCCAGCGCAAGCCGTCGTACTACGTCTACGAATCGCGCAACCGCCCCTTGTCGGTGACGACGCAATGGCAGTTCGGCAACGACGGCCTGCGGGGATTCGAGGCGACGATCACCGGCCAGGCTTCCACCCAACTGCCTTCGTATCCGATCCAGGGCTACGTCGCCCACTGGCAGGCGCTGGACGATCGCGGCCATGAACTCGCCCATGGCGAACAGCGTCTGGCGGACCTGGCTCAGCCCGTTCGCCTCGACGGTGGCTGGCCTGCCGCCGGCAAGGATGCCGCCGTGCATCTGGTGCTGGAGGTGATCTCGCCCGATGGCGCGCGCGCCGGAGGCGTCACCAGCGACTACCACCCGCTGACCATCGGCAGTGCCCACTTTCTTCCCACCGGGGACAAGCAACCATGATCAAGCCCGCCGCCCGCTGCGCACTCGTCGCAGGCTGGCTCGCATGCACGTCCGCGCTGGCGCAGTCGGCCACCGCACCCACCGCGGATACCTTGTCACCCGCCGCCCAGAGCGAGGCCTGGCAGCAGGCCAGCGCGAAGTTCGCGCCGCAGCGCAAGGCCATTCTCGATCGCGTGGCGGCAGGCGCGAACCAGGGCCCGTTCCGCAGCGACTGGACCTCGCTGCAGAAGTATCGCTCGCCTGAGTGGTATGACGATGCCAAGTTCGGCATCTTCATCCATTGGGGCGTCTACTCGGTGCCGGCGTTCGGCAGCGAGTGGTACTCGCGCAACATGTACCAGCAGGGCACCAAGGAATTTGCCCATCACGTGGCGACGTACGGCCCGCAGTCCACCTTCGGCTACAAGGACTTCGTGCCGATGTTCAAGGCCGAGCATTTCGACCCGAAGGCATGGGCACGGCTTTTCCGTGATGCCGGCGCCCGCTATGTCGTGCCCGTCGCCGAGCACCACGATGGTTTTGCCATGTACGACTCGGCCCTGTCGGACTGGACGGCCGTGAAGAAGGGACCCAGGCGCGACGTAATCGGCCAGTTGGAGCAGGCCGTGCGCGGGCAGGGCATGCGCTTCGGCGTGTCCTCCCATCGCGCCGAGCACGACTGGTTCTTCGATGGCGGGCGCCGCTTCGATTCGGACGTCAACGATCCGCGCAATGCCGAGCTGTACGGTCCGGCCGTAGCCCACCTCAGCAAGGGCGACGACGAGAATCTCGCGGAAGACTGGACCTATGTCCCGCAGGCGTGGCTGGACGACTGGCTGGCACGCACCGCCGAACTCACCGACAAATACCATCCCGACCTGATCTACTTCGACTGGTGGATCGGGCATCCGACCTTCCGCAACACGCTGCCGACCCTGCTGTCGTACTACTACAACCAAGGCGCGAAGCGCGACGGCGTGGTGGTGAACTACAAGCTGGGTGACTTCCCGGAGGGCGCCGGCACGTTGGACATCGAGCGCGGCCAGCTGCGTGGTATCCACGCCACCCATTGGCAGACCGACACCTCGATCAGCAACGACTCGTGGGGCTACATCGAGCACGACACCTACAAGTCGCCCACTTTCATCATCCACCTGCTGGCGGATGTGGTCAGCAAGAACGGCAACCTGATGCTCAATGTCGGGCCGCGTGCCGACGGCAGCATTCCCCAGGGCGCCCAGGACACGCTGCGCAGCATCGGTCGCTGGCTGAAGGCAAACGGCGAGGCCATCTACGGCAGCAAGCCGTGGCGTACGTTCGGCGAGGGCCCCACCGAAGTGGCGGCCGGCACCTTCCAGGACACCAAGACCAAGCCATATACCGCCGAGGATTTCCGCTTCACCACGCGAGACGGCAAGCTCTATGCGATCGAGCTGGGCTGGCCCGCCAAGGGCGAGGCGACCGTGCATTCGATCACGCCCGCGGACAAGGTGGCCCGCGTCGAATCGGTGGCCGATGGCCGCTCCATCTCCTTCACCCAGGACGCCGGCGGCTTGCACCTGCGTCTTCCTTCCCGCCCCATCGGCAGCGATGCGTACGTGTACCGCATCAGCTTCTCCACGCCGAACCCGATCAAGGCCGCACCATGAAACGATGGATGTTCCCCGCCCTGTGGTTGTGTCTCGCCCTGGCCTCGACCAGCGCCCTGGCCAAGGCGCCGACGGCGCTGTTCTACATGATGGAGTCGCAGAAATCGATCAACTCGCTCGAGGCGCACATCGACAAGATCGACTTGCTGGTGCCCACCTGGTTCGGCGTCGATGGGAACGGCCTGGTGTCGGGCGCGCCGGACATGTACGTGCTGAAGCTGGCCAGGGCGCACCACCTGCCGGTGATGCCGATCATCTCCGCCGGCGGTGATCGCAAGAAGTTCCACGACCTGCTGACGAGCGAGACGGCGAAGAAGGCCATGATCAGCGGCATGATCGAGCAGGCGAAGCTTTACGGCTTCACCGGCTTCCAGTTCGACTTCGAGAACATCGCCTGGACCGATCGCGACGCACTGACCTTGCTGACCCGCCAGACCGCCGAGGCGCTGCACAAGCAGGGCCTGAAGCTGTCGATGGCCGTGGTGCCCAATGCCCCTGGCTATGCGGGCCGCGGCCCGTTCGGCAAATGGATGTGGGAGTACTGGCGTGGCGCCTACGACCTCAAGGCGCTGGGGCAGGTACTGGATCTGGTCTGCCTGATGACCTACGACCAGCACACCCGCTGGACCACCCCGGGCCCCGTGGCCGGCATGCCGTGGGTGATGGACAACCTGCAGTACGCGTTGAAGCAGGTGCCCAAGGAGAAACTGTCGCTGGGCATCGCCCTGTACGGCTACCACTGGTTCGCCGGCGATCCGGTGGGCGAGGATGGCAAGGAGAAGTCCAACATCTCCGCGCAGTACATCGATGCGGACGAGTCGTTCCCGCTGGCCAAGCAGTTCAACGCCACCATGCAGTGGGATCCGGTGGAGCACGAGGCGTGGTTCTACTTCTATCGCGACCAGATGCGCGAGTGGGTCTTCCTGCCCGATGCGCATGCGTTCCGTGATCGCTATGACGTGGTCAAGCAGTACGGCCTGGAAGGTTTCTGCGCGTGGGTGCTGGGCGCGGAAGATCCGAAGGTATGGGAGGAGCTACCCAATGCCGTGCGCTGACGTTCGGCACGCCGTGGTGCGGGGCGTGACGCTGGCCTGCCTGCTGGCCATCGGCTGCGCCGCGCAGGCGGCCACGCCCTCGATCATTCCCTTGCCGGCGCAGATGAAGGTGGAGCAGGGCAGCTATGCGATCAGCACGGCCGCCGTTATCCACGTGAAGCCCGGTGACCGGGCGGCGGCGGATGCGGCGCACTATCTCGCCGACCTGCTGGTGCACACGCGAGGACTGTCGCTGCCGGTGGTCGAGGACGCGTCGGCGGCGAGCCGGGGCGATATCGTGATACGCAGCGATGCCAACGCCAGCGTCGCGCAGGCGGAAGGCTACGTGCTCGATGTCGACGCGCACGGCATGACCATCAGCGCGCGCGACGCTTCGGGCCTGTTCTACGGCGCCGTCAGCGCCTGGCAGTTGCTGACGCCGGACGCGGCCAGGGGTGCCGTCACGGTGCCTTACGTGCATGTGGCGGACTGGCCGCGCTTCGCCTGGCGAGGACTGATGCTCGACGTGGCGCGGCACTTCGAGCCACCGGTCGAGGTGAAGCGCATGCTGGACGCGATGGCCCAGCACAAGCTCAATGTCTTCCACTGGCACCTCACCGACGACCAGGGCTGGCGCCTGGAGATCCGTCGCTATCCCAAGCTGACCCAGATCGGTGCCTGGCGGCAGCCGCCGGGCGCCGATTCCAAGCCTTACGGCGGCTACTACACGCAGGCCGAGGTGAAGGACATCGTCGCCTACGCCGCTGCGCGTCATATCACCGTGGTGCCCGAGATCGACATGCCAGGGCATGCCCAGGCCGCGGTGGCGTCGTATCCCGAGATCGGCGTGACGGGCGAGCGCCCGGCGGTGTCGATCGACTGGGGCGTGAATCCGTACCTGTTCAATGTCGACGACCACACGATCACCTTCTTGCACAACGTGCTGGACGAGGTGATGGAGTTGTTCCCCTCCACCTTCATCCACGTCGGCGGCGACGAGGCGATCAAGGGCCAGTGGCAGGCGTCCGCGGCTGTGCAGGCGCGCATGCATGCGCTCGGCATCAAGGGCGAGAACGCGCTGCAGAGCTGGTTCATCGAGCGCATGGGGCAATACCTGGCGCAACACGGCCGACGCTTGATCGGCTGGGACGAGATCCTCGAGGGTGGCGTGCCGCCGTCCGCCTCGGTGATGTCCTGGCGCGGCACCCAGGGGGCGATCGATGCGGCCCGCCAGGGCCATGACGTGGTGCTGTCGCCGGCGCCCACGCTCTACCTCGACAACCTGCAGAGCGCGCGCGACGACGAACCGTCCGGACGCCTCTCGGTACAGACGCTGGCCACCGTCTATGGCTTCGAGACGGTGCCGGCCAGCCTGTCCGCCGAGCAGGCCAGGCACGTGCTCGGGGCGCAGGCCAATATCTGGGCCGAGTACCTCAATGCGCCATGGCAGGTGGAGCATGCCGCCTTCCCGCGCATGGACGCCCTCGCCGAAACCGTGTGGACGCCGGCGAACGAGCGGCACTTCGATGACTTCCTCACGCGCCTGCCGGCCCAGTTCGATCGTTACGACCAGCTGGGCATCGCCTATGCCGACAGCGCATTCGCCGTGGGCATGCAGGCGCAACGGTCGGCAGGCAAGCGAGACAAGGCTGCCGTGACGCTGAGCGCACAGGAGCCGTCCGTCACCATCCGCTACACCACCGATGGCAGCGTGCCGGGCCTGGCTTCACCGGTCTACCGCAAGCCCTTCGATGTCACGCTCCCTGCCACCGTAAGCGCCACGTCGTTTGCGGCGGATGGTCGTCCGCTGGCGCGCGTGCGCACGCAACGTCTCGATACGCGCACCCTCGGCATCGTCGATGGCAGTGGCTTCCGGGGTTGTCCGACCGGCGGCCTGGGCGTACGCGTGCCCTTGCTGCCGGATGCGACCGCGCCGGCGCCGGTCTACGACGTCGATGTGATCAGCAGTTGCTGGAAGCTGCCCCAGGTGTCGCTGGACGGCGTATCCAGCATCACCATCGACGGCGCCTGGCTGGCCCGCAACTATGGCCTGGCGGGCGATGCATCGAAGGTGGTTTCCCGGCCGGCGCGATCGCCTGCGGGCGAACTCGAGGTCCATCTCGATCGTTGCGATGGCCCATTGGCGGCCACCCTGCCGCTGCCGTCGAAGACCGTGCCGGGCACGACCTTCCATCTCACGGCGACGTGGCCGGCGAACACGGGGATGCATGATGTCTGTGTCTTCTCCACGGCGCCCATCCAGGGATCCCTGTCGGCGATCGGTCGCGTGACCTTCAATGCTTCGTCATCGTCGAGTACCACGCCATGATCCCGTGGATCGCATGAAAACGACGGGCGCGAAACCATCGGGCTTGGCCCTGGGCGTTGCCGGGGCATGCCTGCTGGCTGCCTCGGCGGCGGCATCGGCCATGCCCGACCAGGCGGCGGAGCAGGCGGGCCAACTGGTGGCACGGATGACGCCCGCGGAGAAGATCGCCCAGCTGCAGAGCGCCGCGCCCGCCATCCCGCGCCTGAACGTGCCGGCGTATGACTGGTGGAGCGAAGGTCTGCACGGTTTCGCGCGCTACGGCGAAGCCACCGTGTTTCCGCAGGCTATCGGCCTGGCCGCCAGCTGGGATCCCTCCCTCCTGCATGACGTGGGAAGCGTTGTCGCGGCGCAGGCGCGTGAGAAGTTTCTTGCCACGGGCCTGCAGCAGGACCATGGCCGCTACAACGGCCTGACGATCTGGTCGCCCAACATCAACATCTTCCGCGATCCACGCTGGGGGCGGGGGCAGGAAACCTACGGCGAGGACCCGCGGCTGACGGCCACCCTCGGTGTCGCCTTCATCGAGGGCCTGCAGGGTGGCGATCCGCAGCATCCCACGGTCATCGCGACGCCCAAGCACTTTGCCGTGCACTCGGGGCCCGAGCCGGGGCGCCATGGTTTCGACGTGGATGTGTCGCCACACGATCTGGAGGACACCTACCTTCCGGCCTTCCGCGCCGCGATCGTGGATGGGCGGGCCGGTTCGATCATGTGCGCCTACAACGCCATCCGTGGCGTGCCGGCATGCGCCTCGCCCTGGCTGCTCGGCGACCGCTTGCGCGGCGACTGGGGCTTCAAGGGTTTCGTCGTCACCGACTGCGATGCGGTGGACGACATGACGAAGTTCCACCACTACCGCACGGACAACGCAGGTTCATCGGCGAGCGCGCTGCGCGCGGGCACGGACCTCAATTGCGGTGTGGCCTACGACGGTTTGCGCGCGGCCCTGGCGGACGGCCAGGTCAACGAGCATGAGCTGGACGCCGCCGCGATCCGCCTGTTCGCTGCGCGCTATCGCCTGGGCATGTTCGACGCCTCGATGCCGAAGCCGCAGCCTGATCCCGGCGCGCAAGCCGTACTCGCACTGCGCGCGGCCGGTGAGTCCATCGTGCTGCTGAAGAACCGCGCGGATACCTTGCCGCTGAAGCCCGGCCTGCGTGTCGCCGTCGTCGGGCCCAATGCGGATGCCTTGTCCGTACTGGAGGCCAACTACCACGGCACCGCGCACCGCCCGGTGACGCCGCTCGCTGGCATGCGCGAGCAATTCGGTGCGCAGCGCGTGATTTATGCGCAGGGCGCCACGCTGGCCGAAGGCGTGCCCGTGCCCGTTCCGGTGACGGCGTTGCGCAGTGGTCCAGGTGACAGCGCGCCCGGCCTGAAGGGCGAGTACTTCCGTGGCAGCGGCCTGGCCGGCAAGCCGTTCGCGACACGCGTCGACGCCAGGGTCGACGTGGATACCGATCACGCGCCACCGGCCAAGGGCCTGGACGCTTCCGGCTATGCCGTGCGCTGGACCGGGCAGCTGCTGCCACCTGGTCCCGGCGACTACACCTTGTCCGTGCGCGTCGATCGCTGCTTCGACTGCCGCGGGCACGATCCGGTGCGCCTGTACCTGGATGGCCGACTGATCTCGGCCACCGAGGGCGAGCAGGAGCCGGTGGCTGCCAAGGTTCATCTCGACGATTCGCGCCCGCACGATCTTCGGCTGGAATGGCAGCACAGCGGCGAGGACCAGGGCATTCACCTGCAATGGATGGCGCCAGCGGATGCACAACTCGTCGAGGCGAAACGCGTCGCGGATGACGCCGACGTCGTGGTGGCCTTCGTGGGGCTCTCGCCGGATGTCGAAGGCGAAGAACTCAAGGTCGACGTACCGGGCTTCCTGGGCGGAGACCGCACCGATATCGGCCTGCCTTCGACGCAGCGCAAACTGCTCGAGACCGTATCCGCCAGCGGCAAGCCGCTGGTAGTGGTGCTGATGAGTGGCAGCGCCGTGGCCATGACCTGGGCCAGGGATCATGCGGACGCGATCCTGGCGGCGTGGTATCCGGGCGAGCAGGGCGGCACCGCCATCGCCCAGACCCTTGCCGGCGCCATGAACCCGGCGGGCCGCCTGCCGGTGACGTTCTACCGCGACGCTCGCGACCTGCCACCCTTCATCGACTACGGCATGAAAGGGCGCACCTATCGCTACTTCGAGGGCGAGCCCCTGTACGCCTTTGGCGATGGCCTGAGCTACACGTCATTCGCCTATGACGCACCTGTCCTGGCTGCCCCGCGCCTCGAGGCCGGCGACCCACTCGATGTCTCCGTGAATGTGCGCAACACCGGCGCGCGTAGCGGTGACGAGGTGGTGCAGGTCTACCTTTCCTATCCGGGTGTGACCGGAGCACCACGGCGCGCACTGGTGGGCTTCCAGCGTGTCTCGCTGGCGGCGGGCGAGCAGCGCACCGTGCGGTTCCATCTGGATGCCCGCGCTCTGAGCCTGGTCGATGCCGACGGCGTGCGGGCCGTAAGGGCGGGGCGCTACGAGCTGTTTGCAGGCGGCCACCAGCCGGTGGCAGGGCAGGCGCCGGTGACATTCACCATCACGGGGCATGCCGACGTGCCGCGCTGAGCGCGCCGGCCACGGCGAGGCGGCATGCAAAGCTTGCGTCTTTCAAGCCATTCACCGCCATGGCCGGCGGATCACCTGGTGACTGGCGCGCGGGACCTGCCGCGCGCCCGCAGACCTTCAGCGAGTGGGCGGCGAGCCCGCGTTGAACACCTGGAACTCGCGTATCGACGCCGCGCCCACGCTGGACAGGATGTTCAGGCGCACGCGTTGCGCGGTGACCTTGGGGAAGACATCGATCTTCATGTGACCGATGGCCTCGGCACCGGCAACCGTGCGCCAGGCCTTGCCGTCGAACACCTCGATGGCGTACTTGCGGACGTGCTGGCCGTCGTCCAGCCATTCCATCGCAAGCGTCCGGTCGAAGGTCACCGGGTGGCCGAAGTCCACCTCGAGCGTGGCGTGCCTCGAGCCTGCGGGCGCGGACCAGAAGCTGTCCTTGTTGCCGTCGAGTGCTGCCTCGGTGTTCTCGTCCGTCGCCGCATGATGCCGGGCCAGGTTGCTGGCGTCGCCGTAGCGCTCGCGCAGCGCCTTGCCGAACGCATCGAGCCGGGCGACGTCGGCATCCGGAAGGCGGCCATGGCGGTCCGGCGCGATGCCCAGCATCAGCTGCCCGCCGCGACCGACGCTGTTCTCCCAGGTATCCACCAGCTTCGCCACGCTCTTCAGCGTGCCCTCGTCGTTGGGGTGCCAGAACCAGTGCAGGTCATGCAGCGGCGTATCCACCTCGACCGGGCGCCAACGCTCGTAGCCATGGCGGTCGATCACGTTCCAGTTCTCGCCGCGGATGTAACCATCCTCCTGGCCCACCCAGCGAAGGTCGCCGTACTCGAACAGGCCCATGTCGGCGAACACCATGGCATTCGCCTGGTAGGTGCGGAGCGTCTCGATATAGCGGGGAAAGTCGTACACATGCCCGGCGCTGCCCGCGCCATCCAGCCACCACTCGACGAGCGGTCCGTAGTGCTGCGCCAGCTCCTCCACCTGGGCCTGGTAGTACGCGTCGTACGCCTTCGGATCGCGGTAGCGGGGCTCGTGCCGGTCCCACGGCGAGAGATAGACGCCGAACTCCAGGCCTTCCGCGCGCGCCGCGTCGGACGCGAGCTTGACCAGGTCGCCCTTGCCGCCCATCCACGGGCTGCTCTTCACCGAATAATCGCTCTGCGCCGTCGGAAACAGCGCAAACCCGTCGTGGTGCTTGGCCACCATCACCATATAGCGGGCGCCCGCGGCCCGGCTTGCCCGCGCCCACTGCGCCGTATCCACCTGGTCCGGATTGAACACCTTCGGATCAGCCGTGCCGTCGCCCCATTCGCGGTCGAGGAACGTACTCGTGCCGAAATGAACGATGACGCCGAACTCCAGGTCCTGCCAGTGGATCTGCTGCGGCGACGGCTTGATCTCGCCGGCACTCTGCGCCATCGAAGCCGCCGGGAGGAGGGCGCACGCCACGGCGGCACCGAGCAGGGATCGAACGAATCGCTTCATGCTTTGACCTTGTTGAAAACGTTCAGACGTAAAAACGTCCATAGGAGATACTGCATTAGAGGTCAGTAGGCGCAGCTCCGTCAACAAATAGAAGCCCGAATCAACGAGTGAAATCCAGAATGGTTTCGCACCGGATGGGTCTTGCCGCTTCGTTGCATCCACCGACACCGAAGGGCGTTCGGTCGACGCTGCAGCAGACTGGGATGCCGCTCCCGCTTTGTCGCGGCCGAGGGCGGGGCGGCAGGGCGGATCAGGCCCCTGATGCTGCCGGGGTGGCGCCCGCAGTAAGTCGTCGTCCGGCGAAAGGCTGCCGTCACCATGCCACGCATCGCCGTATGTATGCTATGCCCACCCGTCGACGAGGCCCGCTGTCATGCAGACGCAGAGCAGGTTGCCGCTAGTCCCCGCCAGCTTCTTCGGGATTGTGCTGGGCGTAGCCGGACT